>Ga0316363_10000037_pt1 | contig 198572 bp, 169 predicted proteins | sample Sb_taG_3_FD_200459 | JGI IMG/M metagenome (GOLD analysis project Ga0316363, IMG submission 200459) | Peat soil microbial communities from Weissenstadt, Germany - Sb_50d_a_PC metaG (v2) (version 2) | ecosystem: Environmental > Terrestrial > Soil > Wetlands > Peat | place: Germany: Weissenstadt... | reverse complement strand
AACCAGTTGCAATAGGCCGCCGCTTCGTACCAGAGCACCCCACCAATCGGACAGGTCGATTCAGGATAACGCCTCATCTCGATGTGCGAAAACTTGGGCTGAAAACGCAAGAACTGTTCCTTCGTCACTGGCGTAGAGGCAAGGGCAAACGTCCGACCAATCCTCCTCTTGTGCTGAGTCTCGTTACTTCCCCTCCCCACTTCGCTAGGCGGCGATCCCGTCATGAACTCCACTGGACCACCAACCACCACCATCGTCTGACCCTGACCGTTCACGTACCATTGCGGCGGGGCTTTCTCTTTGTCCTTCGTCACTAACTGCTGAATCCCCTCCAGACGTTTCTCCCGCTGCTCTTTGTCTTTCGCCCACTCGTCGTTGGTCTGTTTCAGCCACGCCTCTTGCTTCCATGTTCGCAACAGCCATTCCGCCGACGCATGAAGTCCAGGATCGGCCTCCGTGCGATAGATTTCCTGCAACTTCTCCAGCATCGCCTTACGATCTTCGAGCGCAAAATCCTCCTCGCCATACTCCCCCAAACTCAGAATCAACGCCCGCCGAATGCTTATGTCCGGCTCCTCGTTCACACGCCTGATGATGGCCTTGGCGTCCACCCCCAGCGGACTCAGCCGATGAATCACATAGCTCCGCACTCTCGGATCGGGGCTGTGTTTCAGGAGCGGCCAGACCTTCCCTGGCTGGTTCATTCTCAGCAGAGCCACCGCCGCATTCGCCTGCCGTTTCGCTAACGTCTCCTTGTCATTATCGGCAACAACAGGCCGGTGCCATACCGAGGCCGTTACGCTTACACCGCCTCCAAGATCGGCCACCGACAAAGAAACAGGACGGTAGCCTTGAGCGATCAAGGACTTGCTCCGGGCCAGATGCTCCACCGGATCAAGGCCATGAACTTCCACCGACGCCGACAGAGCGCTTTCCCGCCAGACGGCAGTGTAGCGTCGGTCCAGTGCTACGCCTTTCAGTAGCGCCGAATAACCAATGTGTTGCCGAATCGGGTCGAGGTCGGAGTCGGTTTCCATGTGCATGTAATCGCTGTAGCCTTGGGCGATGGCCTGCTTGAGCAAAGCCACGGCTCGATCCGCATAAGACCTGGCTCTGGTTTGATCTTTCTTTTTGGCGACCGCCTCGGTAGCGAGGGAATAGGCACAGGCCGCATCGTACAGAAAGCCCGCTTGCTTGGCATTGGCGGTGACAGCGGCTTCCAGCCGCTTCATTCCCTGGTCCTCATCGCCAAGGTAAGCCGCTACCAGGGCATCTGCATACGCCTTGGTACTTGGATCGGCACTCAACACCGTGAACTTGGCAAGGTCGTCCCTGGCCTCTTTTCCCTTGCCCAGCCGAGCCTGGACGATGGCCCGATACTGATAGCCGGATACTTCTTGCGGCAACTGCTTGATGACCAATGATAAGTCGGCTAGGGCCTTCTGGTTGTCCTCCAGGTTGAAGTAAGCCAGCGCTCGCTGCAATCGGGCGGCAGCATCGTTGGGCTTGCCTTGCAAGAGCTTCTCGGCTTCCTGGAGTTGCTCCGTGTAGCGTTCCTTCGTGCTTGGGATCGGCCCCGCCTTGCTGACCTGAACATCGACCTGCAAACCTCCCAGGCGGTTTTCGTTTCTGTAATCTGATTCAATCCCCGAAAAAATCCGGTAGGGTGGAGCGTTCTGACCTGGAACCTTCCTCCAGATCGCACAGATGCGTGTCATGCCGTCCGGGGAAACCATCTGGGAATAAGTGGCTTGCCGATAGCCGTCCTTACGAAGTGCATCGGCTTTGCTTCCCAGGTTTTTCTCATTCAACCCGACTACGAGTTGGGCTGGTGGCGTATTGGCTGCAACCTTGACCCACAGGATGGCGTAAGTCTCTTTGCCATCGCTCTGGTAGGCGCTCACATCCATCGGGTGGAAGGTCTGCTTGCGTGCTTCCACGTCTCGCTGGCGTATTTCGTCGGCAGATAATCCGTGTGCCATCTGCCATTCCTGCCCATCCCGTGTCCAGACCGCCGCCACTTGAATGCCCTTGGCATCGGCATACGGACGAAACCGGGTGGGTCGATAGCCCGATGCCCGCAACTCCTCGGCTCTTTTGATGAACTCTGCCAAGGGCATGTTCTGGCAGAAGGCAAACCGCTCGTGCAACATGCCGTTGGCCGCTTCGATTCTTCCTCTCATTTCGGCATCCGGCTCTTGCCACGACGGGTTCAGCGGCGTGTCGCTCCACGTGGGCTTGAGTTGCTTGGCTACTTCCGCCAGAAGCAGCTTCGCTCCACCCTCTCCGGTCTCTTTTACCTTGGGATAAATCACGCTAAACTGCTTGGCGTCGGCGTCCATCACCAGATCAGCCAACACCTGCGGCTGGTCGGCGGCATAATCAGCGAGGATGGCGGTCGCAAACCCTCGCTCGGTTTCGGACTTGTTCTTGCCTCGATAGACCTCGCCCAAAGACGTTAGCAATCTGGATTTGGCAGGCCGAAGGAGTTCGAGAAGCAAGGGGTAGTGGCTGGGATTCTTCTGCACCGCCGTCAGGAGTTGCTTGACGATCACAGGTGAGGCAGCCTGCCAGCAGCCATCTCCTGCATCTTCTGGAACAATTTCACAGCCAGCCAGCGCACATGCCGCCCGCAGACGCCTGTCAGGGTTTTCCTTCGATGCCGCCACTACTTTCCGTAATCGCTCCATAAGCTGGGAATTGTGCCGCTCTTTTAGAGCGTCACGGATAACTCGCAATTCTTCGGGATCGGCAGTCAGCAAACGATCATAGAGGTAATCGAACTGGCCTGAATCCACCGGCAGCAGGGCAAGGCTGGCGTGGAGCTTCTGCCGGGAGTCCTCTGCCCCCGTGTTGTTTTTCTCTTGAAGCAGCGGGTCAGCCCAAGCTCGGTACCGCCCGATCTCTGTGATAATCCCCGGCACCTGGGCAGTTTCGGCCTTGAGAAGCTGCCCTACCAAGCCAGCCGAATACGTCGCCTTCCTCCTCTCCTCGAATTGCTCTCGAATACCCAGGCCGGTGAAGGTCGCTACTGCCAGCAGCACGCCAACCAGCATCCCCCGCACCGCATGATACTTGCCGGCCTTCCTCATCATCTTCTGCTGCGGTGATGTCCAGTTCTTTTTTGCCGTGAACCACTTGATTTGAAGCCACTGCTGGAGTGAGGGCAGTTGCCGGTTTTCAGGTCGGGCATTCCACACCGCCGCACGATCAGCCAAGAGCAACTCCGCCCGGCCCCGCCTTGTCTCCTTCTGCTTACGGGTCAGCCATTCTCGCAGGGAGTGAACCAAATAATCGTGAGTCAATTGGAAATACTTCTCACCGGCTTTCAACAAAGAGGCGGAACCCTCCTCTTTCCCTTCCGGGTCGGTCGGCGTGATGAGCCGAAGTTCGCCGTCGAGAATCCGCAACAAGTTTTCGAAGTTCTTGGGCTGGACGGCATACCCTGATGCCTCCAACAATTCCTGCTGCGACCGCATGGTGCCCTTGATATCGGTCCCGGATTCGGGAAGCAGAGCTTTCAGTGCCGCTTGGGCTGCTTTCTGATGCAAACGATGTTGTGGTGGTGCGGTCGAGGCGGCGAAAGTTTCTTCAAGGAAGGTAACGCCCACGCCCTCCATCCCGCCCATTTCCTTGAGCATGGCGGGCGTCCACTGCCTCCCCTTCACCATCTCGGCAAAAAGAGCCAACCGCACGGAGATGATTTTGCCATCTTGGGCTAGACCAGCAACGGCTTGATCGAGGAAAGCTTCTTCGTCTTTGGGCAGATCACCAGCTCGCTCTGGCAAAGTCCCGAACGCTCGACCGAATGCTGCCAGCACTTTCTTCGCATGGCGTGGGTCAAAGAGATCGACCAGGGCTGAGTTCCGGCCTTCCAGAATCTCAACCTCTATCGCTTTCATGAATCGGCTGACGGCTAGCCAAAAATCGTCTCGCACCATGACGACGCATTGCAACCGTCCGCCATCACATTGCCGCAGGGCTTGCACCAGTTCTGGGTTCTCAGCTGTTCGCTTTGTATGAAGCCATTGTTCAAACTGGTCTAGGACGATCAGCACCTTCTTGCCCGGAGGAATACCTTGTCCTCGACGTAGTGCAGCCAGGCTTTCAGCCAGGCAAAGGTCGGGCGACAATCCAGAACCGAGCTTCCGTAGCGCTTTCAAGAGCCTGGCTTCGGTCTCGTCGGCGCTGGCTTCGATGTAGACTGCGATCACGTCATCAGACAGATAGGGTAACAGACCTGCCTTCACGAGCGACGATTTGCCACAACCACTTGGCCCGTAGATGAGACCGACCCGGAACGTATTGTCTGGGTCTGTCTCCTCGATCCGGCTCTTCCAGAAGTGTATACTGTCCGGCAACCCGTCTCGACCACGAGGCCCAGGGAGCAATTCCAGGAAAAAATAGGCGTCATTGGCGTCGAATGAGCGAAGGCCCTTGGGAACGATCTTGATCGGTGCTGAAGGAGTAAGCACTGGCTCGGGAGCAGCTATGGTAGCCCCTTGGGATAACCAGTGATGCAGATCATCGGCCAAATCAAATGCAGTGGTGTAACGCTCGCTCGCACGCTTCGCCAACGCTTTCAAGCAAATGCGTTCCAACTCCTTGGGAATCGCCACGTCCAGTTGCCGAGGAGGGCGGGCATCAACCGCCGTAATCCGAACCAGGAGGTCCAGATTATCATTGGCAATGAATGGGCGACGGCCTGTCAATAATTCGTAAAAGATCACGCCGAGGCTGAAAATGTCGGATCGCCCATCCACGAGATGCGCTTCACCATTCGCCTGCTCGGGACTCATGTAGGCCGGGGTGCCTGCGATGCCTGCCTGTTTCCCAAAATCCTCTTCTTTCAGCGCCAGCCCAAAGTCGGTCAAGTAGGGCTTGTTGTGACCATCCAGGAGAATGTTGGCAGGCTTCAGGTCTCGGTGAACCAGGCGCTTCTGGTGGGCATATTGCAAGGCTTCGGCCACCGTCGCCACCAGTTGGGCCGACTCGGAGAAAGAGAAGCGGCTCTGTCGAAGCTTCTTTGCCAGGTCGCCACCTTCGATGAACTTGGAAACCACAAACGGCAGTCCATCTTCGGTTCGGCCCATGTCGTGGACGGGGACAATGTGCGGGTGGTCCAGGCTGGCGACCACACGTGCCTCGGCAAGATAAGCTTCGGCGTCTTCCAGTTTGGTAATGCGGCTTGCATGAGGCACTTTGATGGCCACATCCCGCCGTAGTTCCGCATCATGGCCTTTGTACACGACACCGAAACCACCCGAACCCAATGTGGCGGTGATTTCGTAGCGACCCAGACGAGCGGGAGGTTGGAGATCCCCTGTCTTGCGAAAACCGGGAGAGATTTTGACGGAATCCGGTTCAGCCCCTGGTGGGACGGTCGAGTTCTTAGCGATCAACTGCTGAAGTTGGTCCTGGTATTGGGGAAAACGCTCAAAGTATTCTGCAAACGTGAGCGTGGGCTCGGTCCGTTGACGGAGGGCATACTCCGCTTGGACCAGAACAACCACTAGGTCGGGAGTCTCTGTCAACTGCGGGTATCGCTCCAGGTAGCTCTCGACCCGCACCGCTTCCCCCGCCTTCAGTCGCAATTCAAGGTCGATATAAACCAATTCGACCAAGGCCCTCGTTCGTCGAGCCTGATCATCGGGCAGATAGTTCTCGATGGCGGGACTCTGGCCGTGTCGCCAGGCATTTTCAAAACGCCCGATGATTTCTTCGAGCCAGGTCAATCCGGTCGTGGGCGTTTGGTTGCCTGCAAGCGGCTCTGCGGGCATCGGGTATCTCCTGGGTGTGGTACATCGGTTGACTCGAATTATCCCATGTCCACTGGTACGGTCAAGGAAGAGGTTGCTGGTGCAGATTCCTGTTTCGACAGGGTTTTCTTTGGAAGGTCCGGTGCGAGAAGCCCATTTGTTCGCCGTTTATCGCACCCAGTCGGCAAAATGCGTGCTTGCAGGCGAATGATTGGCTCTGAGGGACGAAAAGCGATTACTGACTTCCATCTTTATGCCATTCGAGGCGCTCAAATCGGCTTAAAACGGGATTTGGCCGTGAAGTGAAGACGCACCTGGCTGAGCGTTCCTGCGTTTATCTGGATTAATTCTTGTTGATCTGGGACGGGTTCTGTCAGTTGCCGGAGAGGAAGGAAAACGAGGTCTACCACTATAGCAATCTCAACGAGAGGACATCCCCCAGTATCAATAATACGAATCCACGCAGCCAGATAAAGAAGGGTCGGCGGGCTTCATCCCAGTACATGATCACGAATACGAGGCTGATCGGCGCTAGAAACAGGCATCCCAATCCCCACAGGACGCTTTCCTGAAACGCCAGTACTACGATCCAAATCAATGCCACCAGGCAAACGAGCCAGCCGATTACCGAGATTACGAAAGCGAAGGTCGCCATCACGACGCTCCCAGATGTATGGGTGAAGGTGAGGCGTCTAGGCTTAATGCGCCGAACCGGATAGCAAATCTTACCATGTGCGCCGTCTCTTGGTACTTCATTTGGAGTCCGACTGGTAGACGGTATGCTGGGTTTAGCAGCCGGCGGTCCCCTCACGCTGCTTATCTCCTATCAGCGCCACTTCCCGAATACGAAATCTGGCCGTGCCCGCTCCCATGCTGAAGCATCGTTTGGCTCTGCAAGGATTGGCTGTGGACTTTGATCCCCTCCATTTCGTATCCTTCCACCTTTCACTGGCGAGAATGAGATTGGTAGTGCGTTGGATCTCTTTGAGAAAGTAAGGCGGGCCGTGGATGGCTGCGATCTTGATGAGCTTACCTACGATCCCTGGCCGGAAGAATGGGGGATTCATCTCCTAGCAGCACCACTTCCCGAAGGTGAAATTTGGCTGCCCCATGAAGGAAATGACTGCGGGGTCAAGCCGTAAAGCGGTCAAGGCTTGAAGGTCCTCGCCAGACGGAAACTGAAGCCGAAGGCACGGTAGTTCGGCACGATGAGAGTACGGTCCTCAGAACGATAGACCGTCGCATGAGAGCTGAACGAGCCGCCACGCAGCACACGCTTCGTGGCATTATTAATTTCTTCTAAATCATCTTTGTCCCCTGTAACCTTTTCCTCTCTTCCTTTGCCATTCACCTTGTAAGCATCTTGACACCACTCCCAATCATTCCCGTGCATGTCAAAAAGTCCCAGGTCGTTGGGCTTCAGTTTCCCTACAGGTTGACTGCTGTCGCCAGAGGTTGCAATATACCAACCATACTTGTAAAGCAAGTTGCTCACCTCGCCAAACGAGTATGCTGTCTCGGCACCGGCTCGACACGCATACTCCCATTCTGCCTCAGTCGGCAAGCGATAGCCGGTTCGCTGCAAATATTCTGGTGCTTTCCTCATGCCCTCGGAGTACTTGCACTCCTTGTTCGGCTCGTAGCACCATTGCTCCTTCGGCATTCCCTCCTGCTCACTTAACCAGTTGCAATAGGCCGCCGCATCGTACCACGTCACCATGTCCACCGGGCAGTCACTTGAGGGTGCATACCGCTTCTCGTGCTTATGCTGCTTGTTGAATCGGAGAAATTGCTCCACCGTAACTTCCTTCGAGGCAATGACAAAGCTGCGACCGATCTGCTCACGATGACGCTCACTCCCTTCACCCACCCAGAACTCCCCTGGCTTTGGGATCACCGTCATCGTCAGGCCCTGGTGAGTGACGTACCATTGCCGCTTGCCTTCCACCTTCCCGGTCGCCAATACGCTGTCAATTTCCTTTAACTGGTCTGCCGTCTCCCACACTCGCAGTAGCCATTCGGTTGCTCCATGAATACCCGGATCAGTGTCATCACGGTAAAGTTGCAGCAAACGGGGCAGAAGGTTCAATCGCTGGTCCAATGATAAACGGTCCAGGCCATATTCACCGAGGCTCAAGAGAATGGCTCGCCTAGCGGACACATCTTTTTCCTCATCCAACCGGGAGATCAACACTTTCGCATCTACACCACCTGGAGCCGCCCGGTCGATCAGATAACTCCTCAACGTTGGATCGGGCCGATGCTCAAACAATGGCCAGACCTTCTCCCCCCGCCCCATGGCCAGCAGGGCCACGCCAACACTAGCTTGCCTCTCTGCCAGAGCGACTTTATCGCCTACCCAAGCATCGACGGCGTTGTTTTCATTTAAGTGCTTCTCCAGCCGGGTATAAGTATCGGGTACATCGCCAGCGTATTTGCCATAGACAGTGATTATCAACCCTCTTTCCAGAACGCTGCGTTTCTCGTCCACAAGAAAATCGGCCAACGTTGGGATTAGCCAGTGTCCCACACCCTTCAAGGCATCAGTCCATTGAGCGATCACAAACGGTTTCTGGATGACCAACGTTGCCGCCACGCTTTTACTTACTTTTTCCCAGCGAGGATCGTCGGGAGCGAAAGCCGCCAAAGCACAGGCCGCACGAAAGCGTTGGTCTTGTTCACTCTGCGGATTCTCCAACAACGTCCACAATTGCTCCGTCAGGTCAGCCTTATGGCCCAATAACGATTCCCGAATCACGATCACTTCCTGGGGGTCGCCCTGGAGGAGTCGTTCGTACAAATACTTCACCTGCCCAGAGTCCACAGGCAACAGGGCGAGGCTGGCATGCAGTTGCTTGCGAAAGTCTTTGTCTTTTTTAGCCTGGGCATAGGCATCTTGCAGGAGGTGATCAACCCAGCGACGATAAGCAGCCATGTCCTTGACGATCCCTGGTACGTCTGCTGTCGTGGATTCAAGCAGACGATCTCGAAGTCGCCGCCCCTCCAACCGCCCAAAGCCTTCCCAGCTTCCCAAACCGATCAAGGCCAAAACGACACCCACCAACGCCGCCCGCACCGCATGATACTTGCCAGCCTTGCTCATCATCTTCTGCTGCGGAGGCGTCCGGTTCTTGTTCTGCGTCAACCACTTGATCTGGAACCACTGAAAGAGCGACGGAAGTTGGCGGTTTTCAGGTCGGGCTTTCCACACCGCCCCACGATCCGCCAAAAGCAATTCCGCCCGGCCACGACGAGTTTCCTTCTGTTTGCGAGTGAGCCAGTCCCGCAGGTTCTGAACCAGATGGTCGTGCGTCAATTGGTAGTATCTCTCACCCGCTTTCAACGAAGAGGCGGAACCTTCCTCTCTGCCTTCTGGGTCGGTCGGAGTGATCAGGCGAATCTCACTATCAAGAATGTGAATGAGCTCGTCAAATTCTTTGGGTTGGTTCCTGTAGCCCGACGCATCGAGTATCTCGCCGTACGACCGCATCTCGCCCTTGATGTCGGTACCGGATTCGGACAACAGAGCCTTCAGCACGCCTCTTGCCGCTTTCTGGTGCAGCCGATGCTTAGGGTTCGCCGTTTGGGAAGAAAAGGTTTCCTCAAGGAACGTGACGCCGATTCCCTCGGTGCCGCCGACTGCCTTCAAGGAAGCGGGTGTCCACGGCCTGCTTTTCATCATTTCTGCAAACAACGCCAACTGAACGCAGATGATTTTGCCTTCCTGAGCCAAGCCTGACACCGCTTGCTTCAAGAACTCTTTCTGCTCCTTGCTGATTTCGGCGTGTTTCTCGGGAAGTCTGCCGAACGCACATCCAAAGGCAGTCAACACCTTCCTGGCGTGATCGAGGCCGAATAGGTCAATGGCGGCGAAGTTCCTTCCGTGAACGAGTTCGACTTCCAGTTCATTGAGAAACCGAGTAACCGCCATCCAAAAATCGTCCCGCACCATCACGACACACTGCACTCTGCCCCCATCGCACTGCCGCAGGGCTTGCGTGAGGTCGATATTCGTTTCTCCTTTCTTGGCGTGCAGCCATTGTTCAAACTGGTCCAAGATGATGACGACTTTCTTCCCGACTGGAATGCTTTGCCCCCGACGCAGTGCCGCCAGCGTCTCTTTCAGGCCCAGGTTGTTAGGCAGGGCGGGACACCATTTCCGCAATCCGTTCAGCAGTCTTGTCTCTGTCTCCTCCGCAGTCGCCTCAACGTACACGGCGATCACGTTGTCGGACAGCCGAGGCAAGAGACCTGCTTTCACCAGTGACGACTTACCACAACCACTTGGACCGTAAATGAGGCCCACAGCGAAGGTGTTGTCGGCGTCTTTTTCTTCGATGCGAGTCTTCCAGAACCGAATACTGTCTGGCAGTCCTTCACGATCACGAGGGCCGGGCAGCAATTCAAGGAAGAAGTCAGCATCGTGAGCATCGAAGGAGCGCAACCCTTTCGGCACGATTTTGATTGGCTGTTGGTCCGAGGCCGGAGTAGGCGCAGGACTAGGAAGCGGAGTGGGTATCGAGGCAGCGGGAGGAGTAACGGGTGCCGAAATATGGGATCGAAGCGCTTGCCTCTCCTCTTGGGTAGATTGCTCGAAAAAATGCCGCAGATCGTCGGCCATGTCCTTGGCGGTGGTGTACCTTTCCGAGGCCCGCTTTGACAGGGCCTTGATGCAAATGCGTTCGATTTCTTTGGGGATCGTGTCGTCCCATTGCCGAGGTGGACGAAGTTCCATGCTCGTGATTTGCTCCAGCAGCTCCTCTGGGGAGGTCGCATGAAACGGTCGTCGCCCCGTCAAGAGTTCGTAAAAGATCACGCCGACACTGAAAATATCGCTACGTCCATCGACCCTATGTCCTTCCCCACGAGCTTGTTCTGGACTCATATAGGCAGGAGTTCCAGCGTAGCGTGGCCCCTTGCCGATGTCCCGTTCCCGCAAAGCCAAACCGAAATCGGCCACATAAGACTTGCCGCTGTCGTCGAGCAGGATGTTGCTTGGCTTGATGTCTCGATGGACCAGCCCCTTCCGGTGGGCATAGTGAAGTGTCTCAGCCACGGTTGCCACGAGTTCCACTGAATCCGCCACGGAAGGCCGATTTGCTTTAATTCGCTCGGCCAGAGTGCTACCTTCGATGAACTTCGACACGACGAAGCAGGGGCAGTCATTCGTACTGCCAACATCGAAGACGGGGACGATGTGCGGATGATCAAGGGCGGCAACAGTGCGGGCTTCGGTCAGGTAGGCTTCGGCGTCTTCGTTGGTAGAGACTCGATAAAGGTGCGGGACTTTGATGGCCACGAGACGCTGCAATTGGTCGTCGTGGGCCAGGTAGACGATGCCAAATCCGCCTTTACCAAGCACCCTTTCGATACGGTAACGACCAATTCGCTCGGGCTGCGCTGGAGCGTTGGCAGGGAAAAGTGAGGCTTCCTCGGCTGCTGTTCCACGGGTTGACTGCGGATCGTTCATGCGATGCCGGGCTTTGGATGCTTGGTGCAAGTGGTTTCAAAGCAAAGGCCAGTTTACCAGGACGTGACGGTGTTCTCCACAGATACCACCTGGACGTGCAAGTTACCGTTTTGAACAGGCGCTACTTGCCTAGCGACCTCTGCGGGGGCTAGGATGCTGGGTGGGTTCGGCGAATGGTGGCTGATTGCCTCGGCGGCGGAGCAGGCGGCCTATAAGAACCCGAGTTGTTCGGCATCACTTCTTGGAGCATTAGTCTTGGATGTGCTTTTCGGCGGCCTGATTATCCTGGTCGGCTTCGGGTCAGCACTCGCATACATACCGCTGCAACTCTACACCGGCATCAGATGGCGAGGCGCCTGGCGGATCGTGGCGCTCGTGCCTCTCTTGCTGATGATTCCGGTATTCGCCATCACTGGGCTTGCCTTCGCACAGCAGAGTAATCTGTGGCCGATCATTTTGATCTTTGCTGCACCAGTCGGCACCGGTTGCCTGGTCATCCTCATGGTAGTTCGGCGCTTGGGGACTCAGCCGCCTTGAATTGTCAGCGATGAATGCGAGGGTAATTCTTGACCTCGATTAGTGGGATCAGTTCATCACAACGGGATGACTTCAACCCTTCACAGCGCCGAAGGCCGCAAAGCAGATGTTCTTGTGCAGAATTTCGACTTGGCCGAACCCGACCTGACGCAACAGGTCCAATTGAAACATCAGGGGACGTGGCGTGTCTTGCTCTTCGACTTCTGCGAACACATGGTCCCGATAGCACTCGTCCTTGAGGCGGGTCAGGTACTCGCCGTACTGCTTATGCATAAGTTCCCGGACCGGAGGGATCGAACTCTCAATCAGGTCGAAGACCCATACGGACCCACCAGGCCGCAGCGTCCTGTGGAACGATGTGAAGACATCCCGCCACTCCTGGTCGGTACGCAGGTGGTGCAATACGGCGGCGGCCAGCACGATGTCGAAGTGCCCATCAGGGAGTTCGACCTCTCGGATGTCACCCTGGATGGATTCGATGCGACCAGCGGTTGCCCGGCTGGCCCGTTCCGTGGCCCGGTTGAGCATCGGCTCGCTCAGGTCGATGAGGGTGACATCGAGGTTTGGAAGATGCTCCAGCAACTTGAGGGTGTAGTTGCCGGCCCCGCAGCCAACGTCGAGGACATGGCGGGCGAGTGGCGTCGTGGCTGCTGCAGCTTGGGCGACCAGCGCCATAGCCAGCGGGGCATCTACGGTCGCCGACTGGCCGGTTTCGAGGTTGGAGAACCGCTCCACGTCGGCGTCGAACCGCTGCCGGATTTCCTCGACCGTCGCTTTCATCACTCCCTCCAGGAACAGCGGGTGACAGCAACTGCTGCCATCACTTTCATTTCGCTCCCTCAGGCTCCAGGTCTCGGTTTATTCGGATGCGATTCCCGAACGGGTTGATGACTTGAAGGCACTTGGCTTCGTAGAAGGTCGTTTCGATCCCCATCGGCGCTACTTCGACAGCACGCCTGCCAGTTGCCTCACCTTTTCCGCCCCAATCTTGTCCGCTACTTCCTTGACTGCCTGGATCTCCTCCAGGCTAAACGCTTCACCAATCTTGGTGCCAGCGGGCCGGCCAATCACTGCGCTTTTGTTTCCTCCTGAGCGGATCGTACTCTTGTAGTTCGAAATCACGTTCGGCTCCATCTTGATCCCGAACTCTTTCTTGAGGTGGGCCTGGATCGCCTTTGGCTTGGCGTCACTCCCGAGAGTGGCAAGGGTCCGCCGAACCCCTTCCATTTTGCTGATTCCACTCTCGTTTCTCGGTTGGCTCTGTGGCATCGATTTGGTCTCCTGTTGGAAGTTGGAGGGCGACCTTGGCGGATATCTTAGGGCTGAAATTGTTGATGGCCAAGTTTGGGCGAGCTCTTGTCCATTATTCAGTCATTGCCGTTACCTGGTCTCCTCTTCCTCCGGTCAGGTCGAGTCTGCCTAGAATAGCCGCACCGGGATATTTCAGACTCCAGCAATGGGGGAAAATGCGATGGCTACCTACGTGACCCTTATCAAGTTCACCGAGCGTGGTGTCAAGGACATCAAGGATACCTGCAAGCGAGCAGCCGACTTCAAATTCCAGGCCAAGAAACTCGGCATCGAAGCAAGGAGCAGTATTGGTGCATGGGAGCTTACGACGGACTCATCGTTTTCGACGCACCAGACGACGAGACAGCGAGCGCAGCAATGCTTTCGTTGAGTTCACGGGAGAATGTCACCACTCAGGTTCTCCGATCCTTTACCGCTACCGAAATGAGCAAGATCTTGGGAAAAATGTCGTGATGCCGAGAGTTGCTCGTCACCATCAATGAATGAAACTAGTTGCTGACCTCACGCAGCTTATGCCGTGGGCCTCGGCGATTACAGTTCGGTCCTGCGAACGCCAGGTATGCACCGGCACCGGGGGGGATCCTCAAAGAAAACTGGCTAAAGTGCGAGGTCACGGAGGCGGTGGTCATCGTCCACGGCGTCGTGTCTTCCTACTACCTCAAGCAAATGGCGCAGAGGATCATTCAACACATCGAAAGGGTAGAGATCGTGATGAACTTAGTGGAAACTCGCCAGAGCGAATGAGACTCGGACTTCCGGGTTGACAGAAATAAGCGCCCACTTCAACCCAGGTCACTGTGGCATCGACTCCTTGCAAGTAACTCGCCGCCGCAAGAAAGCGAGGGAAAAGAGCATGTCCGTTACTCTGAGACGGGGCGTTTCCAAGAACCAGGGATTGGCGGTTTTGTCCTCGTGGGCTTTGATCCTGGTTGGTGTGGCTCCATGTTTTGTGACACTTGCTTGTTTGGCAGTGGCCTTGACCCTCGTGGTTCGGGTGGTCCTGGTCTTGGCCATGTTGATTCCACTGGTCTTTTTCTTCGCCCCGGTTCTCCAAGTTTGCGGGTCTCGATCTGGCCGGTCATGGTCCCTGGTTGGCTCGGCCTTCTGGTGCCCTTGGTTATGGTCCTGGCTTTGGCAGTCCTGGTGGCAGTGGCCCTGGTTGTGCTGGAAATGGCTTCGTTGAATTCTGTTTCCGTCGCAAATGGAACCGAGGCGAGGAGTTGGTGCTAGCCGTTACGGGCCGTGGTGGTGATGCTTCGGGCATGGCCATTTGCAATGTCTCGGCCCACGAAAAGGAAGTCCTCCAAATCACGCACCTGGACCACCTGTGGCCGATCTGCTCATCGAGGAGCGAGGCGTTGAAGGCCGTCAAGGATTGAGCGAGTAGCGCACTTGTGGAGGATAGGCAAGTTGGCCTGCCGCCAGAGCCTTCTTTCGACCCCTCACAGAGTTTTGGGGCTTCCCTTACGACTATCGCCCATCTTTTTCATGAAATTCCTGTGAGCTCTGCGCCAATCTCCAGAATCTCGTTGAGTTCGGCAGCAAAATGGCTAAAGTGAGACCTGGCCGGATGGCCGTATTCCTTTCTTGACTTCCCTTCGATCCCGTTCGCTGGGGCGCCACCAAATCAATTTGACCATCCAATCCGAGGCCGATGCGTCGGTCAAGCCAGGACCTTAGCCGCTCCTGGCGGGGATGGATTTCTGCGAAAGAACTCTCCGAGCAGCCATCACTGTGAGGTGGGAAACGGGCAAAGAAGCCTTGCTGTGCGACACTGCACGCAAGGCTTTTCGTTTTTTGGCTACGCAAGGAGATCGCCATGCCTTTGTTCGACGTAGGGGACGGTGAGCCAGAAATCCATGTCAGGATTAAAGAGTTGGCAGAAGGACGCTTGCGCAGCCATCCGCATCTGGCTCTGAAAAATATTTGTTGTGACTACCTCGATGGGGTGTTGTCCCTGCGAGGCCGCCTTCCCACTTACTACCTCAAGCAATTGGCTCAGGAAGCCGTCGCTGAGCTGGAAGGGGTAGATCGAACTGACAATCAGATTCAGGTCGTGATGCCCACCTTCCGGTCACGCTATGGCTAATGGTGAAAATGCTCCAGCGCAAGACAACCAAGGAGAAAAGCCAATGGACAAGTCCCATTGGACTGTAAAGGCACATCAAGGCGATAGCTGCCCCACTCTACCATTCGGTCCTGCGCATTTCGTCCCTAATGAGGAACACGTCGCAGTGCTGGGGACTGGCAGCCGTTTCGACCTGTTGCGTCGAAAGGACGATTTCCTTGACGAAGGCGTAGCTGCGCTCTTCGACTTGGCGAGTGGGAAGGCGGAGCTTTTGGCTCTATCCTTTCAGACCGGGAAGTTCACTCCGGCCAGGGCGACGACGTGGCTTGCCGAGCGAGGCTTCAAGCCCCTGCTGTTTGTCCCGAACTCAGGCAGCCTCGCTGACGCTCCGCTGGCCGCTCAGATCGGGTCTGCTGTTTTCAGGAACAGCACGAACGGAGTCTGACGATGGTAGACAGAGACATCCTGTTGGTAGACGACGACATGGATGCCTGTGCCTCGATGTCAGACATTTTCTTGGACTTCGCTGGGCGTTTCGCCAGACAGAGTTATCCATACGGCGCTGGAACTCAAGAGTGGGTAAGCGTGCTGCTCACCACGACGGCGAAAGCCATCGGTCGCATGAAACGAACGGAAGCCCTGGCGAGGCTGTCCCGGCGCAGTGCTGACAACTTCCACCATCAGGTGGTCATTCGCCCTGATCCTGTCGGAGTTTCTCAAGTTCCCCTTGGAGATGTTCCTTGAGGATCTGGGCGGCATCGATCAGTGCCTCCAGGGTCATTTCGTGGCTTGGCCCCGCCGGAAGCAACAAGGTCGGTTCCGGCATCCCAATCGACCAGTTGCTACAGTCTGGACCAGGCAGGAGCGGCAAGCTCGCTTCCAGCAAGACGTTGAAAAATCGTGCACGAAGTTGTTGTTCTTCAGAGGCACGTGCCATCGCTCGTATCCTTTATCTTCTTAGCTGTAACCGGCAAGAGACATGACTTGCCTTCCAATCTGACACGGTTATTGCTTCGCTCTCGACGGAAAATGGCTCGGTGACTTCAGGCAATCGCTGACTGAATTCATCAGGGCGTGCGGTCGGCCATGCGGGGTTTGATGCACATCTACCTGCACCTTGCTGCAGCCGAGCTTCTTGGCACTGGCGGGGCCGACTGGGAACTTCTTCTCTTCATCGGGTGAACGGGCGATGTTGGCGAGCCGTTGTTTGACGGCGGCACGGATTTCGTTACCGGTGGTCGGCATCGGCTTCTCCCGTCTGCTGTTCTGCCATCGGCGTCATTTTACGAGAGGGGCCGACGAAGGCATAAAATGACAGCAGCGAGGCTCCGAAGCGTCGCTCGAATGATTGAGACAGTTCGCAAGGTGGGCTATCGGTTTGTTCCGTGAGATTGACCGAATACCCCGAGGATCACGAACATGGCTCCTGCTTCTGTTGACGCTTCATCAACGGCCATTTTGGTCACCAAGAACGGCATGGGCAGCGCCGACCCATCGTTGCAACTGGAGCTTCTGCGAAAGTACCTCCAACTTCTTTTGGAAAACGGACAGATGCCAGGGGCGATCTGCTTCTACACTGACGGCGTGAAGCTGGTGGTAGAAGGCTCGCCTGTGCTGGAGGCGCTTAAATCCTTGGAAGCCAAGGGCGTTCATCTGATTATCTGCCAGACCTGTCTGAATTATTTCGGTCTTGCCGACAAGGTGAAAGTCGGCATCGTCGGCGGCATGGGGGACATCATCCTTGCTCAGTTTGAAGCCGCCAAAGTAATCACGATTTGACTTACTTGTCCCTTGGACGGCACTGCGGCGTTGCTCGACCGCTCATAAAGAATGTCCACACAATTTCTTTCAGGAGGCTATCGGCGATGAAAAGGCTTCGAATCCCGTCCGTGGTCGCACTGGTGGTGGGTCTTGTAATGTTCATCGTGGGCAGCAACCTACCACTCCACCACAAATACATCACGGAGCAGACGACCGGAGAGTTCATCATCGACACTGTGTTGATAATGGGTGGACTTTTGATCGCTCTTATCGCATGTTTCGGACTGGGCCGGAGCTTGGTGGTGTGGGTCATCCGGTTGTTCCGAGGATAAGCCATGAGCCTGAAGATCAAAGTCTATTCCGATTACGTCTGACCGTTCTGCTACTTAGCGGAGTTTCCGCTGCACGAGGCGATCCAGGGGAAAAATGTCGAGGTCGAGTGGATGCCATTCGAGCTTCGACCTGAACCGCAGCCGACGCTCAAACCCGAAGGCGAATACCTCCAACGGGCCTGGTCGCAGTCCGTCTATCCCATTGCCTGGAAGATGGGCGTGCCTATCAGCATACCCAAGGTATCGCCCCAACCGCACTCGCACCTGGCATTCGAGGGGCTCCAGTTCGCCAAGGAGCATGGCAAAGGCAATGAGTACAACCATCGAGTCTTGACGGCGTTTTTTGTCGAGGGCCTGGACATTGGCCAGATCGACGTGCTGACAAAGCTGGCGGGCGAGGTCGGATTGAATGAAAGGGAGATCGAGCAAGCGCTGCGGATCCGAAAATACCAGAAAGTGCATCAGCAAGCCCTGCGTCACGCCTACGAGGAGGCAGGCGTCACTGGCGTACCGATGTTCGTGATCGGCAGCCAGGTCTTGACCGGCTTGCAGAACCGGGAGACGCTGGAGGTCGTGATCGAGGAAGAACTTGCAGGACGGGGCAAGTAACTCAGTGACGAGAACTGACCAAGGCTCTCCCACATGTACGACTTGATAACGAAGATCGAGCTTTTCAGGGTTGTTCTCCCCTCGGTGCATTCTACGCCTACACTGTATCGGGCCGGTTCATCGCAGCAGCCCGCTTTTTGCCAAGAACCTGTGGCAGCCCCCTCGTCGTTGAGATAAGCTCCAAGGCAGCGGATGGCAGCGTGAAACCCGAATCCACCACACTCAAATCTTCCCCATGACTCGCCTCTTTTGCCTCAGTCTGGCTGTTCTTCTTGCGACTGACTTCCGCATCCAGGCACAAGAACAAAGAGCCCCTCCGAAATACTTCACCAACAGCGTCGGGATGAAGTTCGTGTGGATACCTCCAGGGAGCTTCATGATGGGCAGCCCGAAGGAGGAAAAGGACAGGAACGCTAACGAAACCCAGCACAAGGTCACGCTGACCAAGGGTTTTTACATGGGGGTGTATACCGTAACCAAGGAACAGTGGAATGCGGTCATCGGCAACACGCCTAGCCCTGGCAAGCGTCAAAAGAACCTGCCGGTGGAAACTGTTTCATGGGTTGACTGCCAAGATTTCATCAAGAAGTTGCGGGAAAAAGATAAGAAGCCGTATCGTCTTCCAACGGAGGCCGAGCGCCACAGCATCACGGCCTCTGCCGCTTCAGGATAATCACACCTAACCACGTCCTCGCCTGCCGTTGCCGCCCCTCCACTTGGAGAGAAGCTGGTATAGGGGCACGGACATCAGAAGGGAGAGAGCGAGGATAGCGAACACACTCTCCCAGCGTGTGCGGTAAACGAAATCGGGGGCTGCCATGCCAATTACCGTGTAGCTTTCCCTTACCAGGCACATGGCTGCGATGATGAACACTGCAAGGTTTATGAGAGCCAGCGACAGAACGATCTGACGAATCACAATCAAACCAGCAATCACGAGGAAGAAACACATCCCAAGCCCCGCCAAAGCCGCCAAGAAACTGATGCCGGTCCCGATGCCTTCACTGGTAAAGAATGGGTCCGTAACTCCGCAATACACACCGCAGCCTCCAAACAGGAGTGCCAGCACCCAACAGACGATGGCTGACGTGAGTGGTTTCTTGCGGATGCTCATCGGCGTCGTTTCTCTCCGTTTGGGACAATCAGTCTAGCCCAGCCGATCAAGCCCAGCCCATTCCCTGGGGGGGTGAGACATACGGCCATCTTCCACTCCGAATACGAGAAGCCTGCCGGGTCAGTTGGGCTAAGAAAACCCGGAGTGAAGTGGGCCTCACCTGTCCAGAGGCTTCACCAACCGAATATCCCGGAAGCCAAGATTGGCCCGCTGGTACGGATAATGTCGGTGCCAACGGGCCGAAATGACACGACTCACCTTGCCGCAATCAAGCTCCCGTGAACCACCGTGTCGTTGACGACGAGGGCCGAGGCATGCTGGTCGTTCTCCGTGTCGAAGCGGTATTCATCGCCTGCCCCAACCGCCGGGGTCTTCTGCCAGGCAGCGTCCCGGAGAAAGTGAAGCATCTTCTCCACTGTGGCAGCATCGGCCCGCTCCCCTGTGGAGCCAGCCTCCAGAGCATCCATGATCACGCCCGTCAGCAGTCGATTCCACACCTCCCGGCAGGTCGATGGCTTGTCGAACAAATCTATCGAGACGATGCGGCTGCCAATCCCCACCGCCAGGCCGGTCGCTCCCTCGACGTACGGCAGGTGGCCCTGGAATTCAGCCAGCGGCACTCGGTAAGCTGAGTAGGTATCCGCCATCGCCTCCGTAGGAGAACTCGAACCAAGGGCTCCCATCTGCCTACCGACTTCCTTCCAGACTTCGCCCTGGTCCGAGCCGTGCCCTCGTCCTTCCTTGGCAGCTTTCAATACCGACTTTTTGAGGACGTGGCGAAGCTTGGAGGAGGCATAACTGCCACTCGAATCAAAGTGATGAGAGTGATACCGCCACCGACCCTGCTCCACGCAACTTACCGGGATCGTCGTCTTGCTCCGAGCGGCCACCAGGACCGACGTGTTCAGCACTCGGTTCTGCTTCGCACCTCGTAACTCCATTGCTTCGAGAAAGAGAACCGGCGATTCTGCCTGGTTATTGACGATCAAATTGGGGACTGAGCCAGCTTCCGTCATCTCCTCGACCGTAACGGCTCCATCGGCCAAGGCCTTCTCAGAGAGAAGATAATCGACGCCATTTCTTTCAGGAGCGAACAACGGGAACACAACGAGGGCTTCGTGCGCAAGGGGCTTGCCGACCTGGATTGAGGGAAACGCAAACATGGGCACTCCTTTTCGACGTAAGACTATCAGAATGGACACGCAGAATTGCGACACGGTTCGGTTGATCGGCCAGCCCATGCATCGATGCATCTGTGGGCGTACGGACGATCAGCCCGTATGCCTTGTGTCAGTATTGCAGATCGATCCATCTCCATCAATCAGGGGTCGGTCTTCGCTCTTGGCGGGAAGTCATTAGGCGCAGTCACTTGAGGCCCATCTTCACGAAGACATCGGCAACTGTCCGCTGATCTGGCACTCAACCCGATCTTGGAAGAGTAAGAATCCCCGAAAATCCCAAACCTGAAAAAACAGAAAAAAAGCCCCCACAGAACAAAGATTTCTGCGGGGGCAGCACTAAATAAGTGCATGAAACAAACTACCTTATATAGTGCTAACGCCTCCGAATTTCCGACTCTTTCTGAAGCAACTTGGCAAGAATTTTCCAGATTTGTGTCGCCTTTCCAATGGGCCCTGGACGATCCCAGCCATTCGCCTCGATCAGTTGAAATTGCCAAAGCCATCAAGAACAAAGGTCAAAAGGGCGCTTGCACGTCCTATCGGGAAAATGGCGAGAAAGTGATCCTGCGTCGGCTCCATGCCTGGGTTTTTGAGAAGGCCGTTCACAATCGCAAGATTTTTTACGTCTCTTACGGCAAGCTGGCACTTCTCTATTTCGACATCGACCTTCACTATGCGTGGCAAACATACGAAGCCGGTCAAGAAGCCCAAAAACTGCTCACCTGCCTGTTCCCGCAACTCTTTTGGGCAGAGTCAAGTCGAGGCTTCAACGGCTATCTCAAGGTCGATCTCCAAGGCATGGCGTACCACACGGCCAACCAGGTCTTTGATCGGTCGGAAAAGGCTGTGCGACGAGTTTTGGCCTATTACAAGAACCTGGCTGACTTCGAGATCAAGGGGCGAATTGGGCATTTACAGGGCGACGAATACAAGTGGCAGCAATACGGAAAACTTCCGATCCATGCCAACTCGTGGAACTTCCCGAGGCTCAACGAGTTCAAGAGCAAGGCGACCGTCTCATTGGTGCAGCTTGACAGGCTGTGTGCTCAAATCGAGGCCCAGATTCCGGCCGAAGTCCTTGAACGCCACAAGCACCACAAGAGAAGCCTGGGCAATGCGCCGCTAGTCAAGGACGACAAATTCTTAGTCACGCCCGCCATGCAAAAGACCTTGGAAGAAAAGTACGGCGAGGATTGGCGCTGCCAGTGGGGCTGGGAACACCTGTGGACCGGATGGGACAACGAAGGTGGCACTTGGCTGCCTTTATGCTACTACCGACCGGATGGAATGCCGCTCACGAAATCAGAACTGAAGGAGAAAAACCATGCCAAAGAAGAAGTACAACCGACCACCGTTCAAGAAATTGTCACTCCAGCAGCTCAAAGAACTGAGGAAGCAGCCAGCCATCCCGTTGCAACAGCTGATCGATTTTTGCGAAAAGATCGAGGCGCTGCTGGGAAAACTACCCATCAACGACGCCGATACAATCTCGATCTTGCCGAGCTGAGGGACGAGCCGGACTCGTTCGAGCGACAAAAGGAAGCGTTTTTCCGTCTTGCCCGCTCCTTGAAACGAATCCCGACCGAGCAAGAGGCCTTGGCGTTTCTTCAAGAAGAGCGACTTTTCAGCGGCACCTGGGAAGACCACTTAGCTCGTCGCACGGTCAGAGTTCGCAGCATCCTCAACTTCATCGCCAGAACCTTCGACGCCAGCAAGTGCGCCAAGGGATCGGTGAACGTCGGCAAGTACGATGACTGGGCGAAGAAGAGCTTCCCCACTGGACTACAGGGAAGGAGGTCCAGGAGTTTTGCGCCGGATTGCACGCTTATTGAACGTCCAGGCGTTCACGTCGGTACCAAATTCATCGCCGCCTTCCTGGCCGTGTGTGAGTTTGCCTTGCTCATCGACAAGAATCGGGACAATACCTTACCGCACAATCGGGCCGAGCAAATCTGGGACTCGCTGCATGGCAAAGGTTTGATTCCCGTACCCTTCTGCGCAAGGAAATGGTCAACATGCAGAGAAGAGATGGTGGAGTACGGCATTATCCAGATCACCAATCGTCACTTTGGTCCAGGAAAGGCGATGGAGTGGGCATTAGGGTCGTACTTTCCGTTCCTGGGACTTTGGAAGTCGAAGAAGCAGCCTTCTCTCCAAGGGCCAGTGTATTTCACTCAGAAGAAGAGAAGAGGAGAGAAGGAACATAATACTTTATTGCATAAGCAAGCTGCTGAATCGGCTGAAATGGCGCTTGTTGCCCTTTCCAGACCTCCTCCTTGAGCATGGTCAGCGCTTTTCGGTGAGTTTGTAATCGGTAAGACTTCCAATAAACTGGAAGAACGGAGAGGGTGCGGACTGCTCTGGTTGGCGCTTCGTGAAAACTCCGTCAATCACGGCACAAACCACGGATCTTCCTGAATGGCGCTCATGCACTTGTCCACGGTAAGCGTGTCGTGAAGTTTGACCCACTCGCCGTTGTTCCGTTGGAAAGAAAGGGCGAACTTGAGGTTGCCGACGTACTCCATCCTGGCAAATCTCCTCTCGAAGGCTGGCGAGATGGCGTAGGGGCTGGGGCTACGGCGGTATGTCGAGGTGAAGTAGCACTTCGAGCCAAGCCACTTGATCGTGATGTCCGTGACGTACTTCACCTTGTGGTCTTCGGGCGGTGGCTGAACGTGCTTGGGCTTGAGGACGGTCTCGATCAGTTCCCTGGCCTTGGTGTCCACTTCGTCCTTGAGGGTGCCGGGCAAGACCGACTTGGGCTTCTTACCAGGGTTGACCGTCCTGGCTTTTCGTGGTTTTGGCATCGTTTCAGTCCTTTCGATTGCTCCCCTGCTTCCCTTTCCAGAACGGACAAAAAGGACAGTCTTTGCCCTGTGGAAAATCCAGGCCTTCTTCGTGCACACAGCCCATGTTCTCCTCGCTGATCGCAAAGGATTTGACGCCATGCTGGAGGAAGAAATCCTTCAGTTCCTGCTGGACTTTTGGGTTCATCATAACGTCTGTGGCAATCCATCGTTTCATAATCGGCTTGGCACCGTCATGCAGGATCACGCCAGCGGCAATCTTGGTTGTCGTCTCATCATCCGGGCCATACATCGCCACGGTGCCAATAGGATACTTTGGTGGCTTCGTCGGTTTCCGGCGTTTCATTGCGTACTCCTTGATGGCTGTCTGCCATTCGTCCAGAACGGTTTCGGACAGGGACCGCCATGAACCAGACCAAGGTCGGCAACCGAGTCGTCATCATCGGTAGTACTGCACCGGCAAATGAAAAGACCGGCTACGCACCACCCACTAAACAGCGGCCCACTAACGAGCGGTTCGTCGTCATCAGGAACAACGAGCTGGTCGGCGGTAGACCATTGCGCTAATCCGTTCCATTTCAATTTGCATCTTCGGAAGGCGCTGCGGCCACTGCTCCTTCACCCGGCATCTTTTTCAACCTGGCGACCCTTTCTTCCAGCTCTTCCCCTGCCTTGAAGGTGACGACGGTCCTCTCCGGCACCAAAACTTTCTCTCCAGTGCGGGGATTGCGCCCTTGTCTGGGCTTTCGCTTTTTGACCTTGAATACGCCGAAGTTCCGTAGCTCGATCCGCCCGTCCTTCACCATCGCCTCGATCATGCTCTCAAAGACGCCTTGCACGACCTCTCGGGCCTCTACCAGCGTAATCCCCTCAGTCTCGGCAATTGCCTTCACTATGTCTCTCTTGGTCATTCGCTACCCTTCTGATCACCGAGCAAGAGTAAACTGCCGCCTTGGCCTTCTATCGCAACAGTTGTTCTTCTACTTATTGTCGTTGCCCTACGAACAGCAAGCGTTCCGGGAGAGCCCCTAACGAAAAATGGCTCGTCTCCCAGCACCGCTCATCTTATTGCCTTCTGGCTCGTTTCATCCGAAGAACCACCGTCGTTGTCTCTCGATCCTTGCATGTGAGGAAGAGGAGGATTACTGTACGCTTGGAGGCCTTTCAATCGGCAGAAAGGGCCTCCTGACGATTCCCAACGCTTCTGAAGAAGTGATCTCGGCCATCAAGAGTTTGCCATGCCACTAGTGACGGACTCTTGCGGAGAATCTGATCATGTTCAGCGGCTTGGGACCAATTGAAATCGACTGCGATGCACCGGCTTACTTCGTCGTAGAGACATGCGAGGGGCTGGGGTTCCAGTCCCCTTTGGACGTGCGCTGGTGCAGGATGATCCACTTTCTCGAAGACCGGCGTGAGCGTGGCGGCGTGTTTGGCTTTCACTCTCTGCTGTGGCTGTTCGGCTGCAGCCCACCACCACCCCAGCCGATAACTTGCTCTTGCGGGCAACCTCTGCCCCTGATGAAATGCTGCACGTTCAGGTTTGCGTTGGGTAAGGAGGGGCATTTTCTACTCGGCCAGTGTTGCCGGTGCTGCACGATATTTTGGGACGAATCGCCGGTGCTGAGCCGGAAGCAAACAGAGTCAGGGAGTTGAGGAACCTGATTCTTGCAGGTGAATCACCAGACCTACTGAGGACGCCAGGAGTTGTTGGAAAGGGACGACAGATGAAGGCGCAAGGCTCACGACGAAGTTCAGCGAAACCCAACGAAGTTCGAGACGTGGCAAAGTTGGAAGACATCCCGAACGTCGGCCCAGCCATCGCCGCAGATCTTCGCCAGTTGGGGATCAAAATCCCAGGCGAGTTGGCGGGGCGTGATCCCTATGCGATGTACGACGAACTGTGCCGCATCACGGGTCAGCGCCACGACCCATGCCTGCTCGACACGTTCATCGCCGCCGTTCGGTTCATGGAGGGAGCGCCGAAGAAACCGTGGTGGAAATACACGGCGGAACGAAAACGAGAACTGGCAGCACGAAATTCAACAAAATGACAATCCTCTACGGAGACCCGCACTTCACCTTCCGATTCGCCGACGACCGGATCATTCCCCGGTTCCACCTGGAGGGCGTCGAGGCCGGTCGGCGCATCTCTGTCTTAAGGATCGACCCCGGCACAGGCGAGCGGCTGGGCCTGTTGGCAACGGCGACCGTGGGCGAAGGCGGCTGGGTGGACCTCCTGGAGCCGATCATCGTGCGGGCTGGTGAAGCGTTCATCGCCGTGCCGGAACACCTCAAGGCGTGAGCCACTGGCTTGTCGAAGCCCCCGCCACCGATAAATTACGTGTTATCGCACTGAGGGGCGTTATCGGCTGCAAAGCATGGAAATACATCAAGAAGGGCCACCCAAATGAACCGACCAATGAAACCGGCCTCCGTCCTGCTTCTCGTCCTTGCCTTTGGATGGCTGGCGATCCAGGCGGGACCAACCCAGGCCCAGGACGGCAAGCCCAAGGAGGAAGAAGCCGCCAAGCTGGGGGTCGAAGCCTACATCTACGGCTACCCGCTGGTCACGATGGAAATGACACGTCGGGTGACGACCAATGCGGCTACCGTCGAGGGACTGCGGGGGCCGATGGGTCAGTTCGCCAGCGCCAGGGAGTACCCGTCGGCGGCGTTCAGGGACGTTACGGCCCCAAACGCCGACACGCTTTACTCGTCCGGTTGGCTCGACCTTGCCAAAGAGCCTTACATCCTGAGCCTGCCGGACGAAGATGGCCGCTACTACTTGATGCCCATGCTCTCTGGCTGGACCGACGTGTTCGAGGTTCCAGGCAAGCGTACTACAGGAACCAAGGCCCAGAAATATGCCATCACCGGACCTGGCTGGAAGGGTACTCTCCCGGAAGGCGTCACGGAATACAAATCCCCGACGAACATGGCGTGGATTATTGGTCGAACTTACTGCACCGGCACACCGCAGGACTACAAGGCGGTCCATGCCATCCAAGACCAGTATTCCCTTGTTCCCTTGAGTGCCTATGGCAAGCCCTACACACCGCCCAAAGGTGAGGTCGATCCCAAGATCGACATGAAGACGCCGGTGCGGGAACAGGTGCATAAGATGGATGCGGCGACGTACTTTATGACGCTGGCGTTGCTGATGAAGGATAACCCGCCTGCGAAGGCAGACGCACCGATGGTCGAGAATATGGCGAAGATCGGGGTTGTTCCTGGGAAGGATTTCGACATGAGCAAACTTGATCCTGCCGTTGCGAAAGGGTTGCAGGGCGTTCCGAAGGCAGCCCAAAATGAGATCATGGGCCACTTAAAGAAAGCTGGAAAAGCAGTGAACGGCTGGCAATACTTTTCTCCAGCCGGACTCTATGGTACTGATTACCTCCAGCGGGCTTTGGTCACAATGTATGGCCTTGGAGCCAACCGTCCCCAAGATGCTGTGTATCCAACCTCTGAGGTTGACGGCGACGGCAAGCCGTATGACGGTGCCAACAAGTATGTGCTGCACTTCCCCAAGGGGCAGACGCCACCTGCAAAAGGCTTCTGGTCGCTGACAATGTACGACGGCGACTTCTTCTTCGTGAAAAACCCGCTCAACCGCTACACGGTCAGTTCCCGATTCGACTTCAAATACAATGAGGACGGCTCGCTGGACTTGTACATCCAGAAGGATTCGCCACGTGAGGAAAAAGAATCGAACTGGCTACCCGCTCCCGATGGGAAATTCATCCTGATGCTACGGCTGTACTGGCCGCAGGAGACGAAGCCCTCGATCATTGACGGCTCCTGGGAGCCGCCAGCGGTAAAACTTTCAAAGTGAACTGACCCCTGAACTGCATACCAAACCGAGGCGGGCGTTGATGCCTTGCCTCGGTTTGGTGTTTCAAGTGAATTCGTGACCGGGAGTCGGTAAAGCTACTTTGCGCCCCGCTTCGCCGCCTCCAACGAATACGTCGGATCGGCCTCGTCCCACTTCACATCCCCTGAAGGTCCGTAAATGACCGGGACGTTTTGCCCTGCCAATCGGAGCCACGTCTGCACCTGCGTCCGGTGATGGCAGGTGTGCAGCACCCGCCGCCAGAACACCCATATCCGCTCCCGATTCGGATTACCTGCTCGTGAAGGAGAGGGATCTGGATATTCAGTCTGCTGGCTGTTGGCACCCAAGCGTTGTATTCCTCCAGACAGTCTTCGGGACCGATAAATCTCTTCCACGCCAAACGGGCCTTGAATCCGTATCCCTTGCCTGGCTGAATGTTCCGAATCACGTATTGAAAGTCCCAGGCCGGTCTAGGAAACCGAGGCAGCTTGAACTTGAAGAGGCTAAACCGGATTTCATCGTCCTCGGTGTGCATCTTGTTGAACATCAGCATGAACACCATGCCATTTGCCGCCCGACCGTAGTAGAACGGCATGGCAAACCGAGGATAGTCGTAGCTCCAAGAGTTCAGCTTGAAGTTGTGGTCGGTGTCGTACTCCAAGTCGGACGCTGATGAACTCCGGTATGTGCCGCCTTGGTTCCAATCACGATGACCCTTCGGCGCATTGGCGCTAATCCATTTCGCTGGCTGGCCCGGTCCCTCGATCCCTCGGAAGTGAATGGCAACGTCCTCCACGTCATTCATATAGTTGGCGAAGAACAGAACGGCGTATCGACGCTTCCCGAAAAGCGCTGGATCATGAGAAACGCAACGAAACTCCACGTCAATGTAATGGGGCTTCGTGACGGTGTACTTCAGCGTGCTGGATATGGCCCACGGGTCATCCTCTTGTCTCCGAGCCAGCATCGCAGATTTTCCATCCGGCAACACTTGCAATGTGTACTTGCCGTGGCGTGGTGCGAAGGCATTGTGCGGATTCTTATGACCGGAAATGATGTGCTCGAAGTTCAAGCCAGCCGATGCGCCAGGCGACCCAGGGTCGAAAGCATCAAACTTCGGAGCGTCCCTTTGATTGACCAGCGAAGCTAAGCCACTCAGAACCTTTGGGGATTGGGAATTGTCTCGGAAAGTCACCTTCAGATCGCCCTCGCTGATCGTTACATGGGTGACTGGCGTGGTTTCTGGGCCAGCAAGCGACAGCCGAGGAACAGCAAGAAGTGCCGGAATTGCAGGGACCGTGCTTGCCAGGAATTGGCGTCTTGTTGATGAACTTGACATGGCTACTCGCCTGCGGCCTTGGAGTTCATTCCTTGCCGACAACTTCCACCCCATTTGCCCTCACCCGCAGTCGCACACCTCGAATGCTCGATCCCTTGCCTTCCTCGTAGTAAACACAATACACGTCACCATTCGGCAACTCCACCATGCTCGGGTACGCCCCGCCTAGCGAGTCAATCTTCACCGGCCCGTGCCACGTCTTGCCGTCATCGCTTGACCAGTGCAGCGAAGTGGCAGGCACTCGATGGGCCAGCAGGATGACGCCGCTGCTGTGCCGCAAGAAGTATGGGCAGTGTCCCTTGAAGCCGAATGTATGCACCGTCCCCCAGGTCTTGCCCAGGTCTTCCGACACGGCATAGTGCATGTCCACCTTGGATGAGCGGAGGGCTGCCACTAGCTTGCCATTCTTCAATGGGATCACATCGGTTTCGGCATCGAGAAACACCCCGTCCTTTTCACCAATGAGCGCCAAATCCTTCCAGGTTTTGCCGCCGTCGTAGGACTTGATTGTGGCACCGAACGCCAGCTTTTTCTTCTCGTCTTCGTGATAAAGGCCCAGAATCAGCGAGCCATCGGGCAGTTCCCTGGTGGGTGAGGAACAGGCGAAGGGATACGGAGAATTAAGGGTGAGCTTGACCGGCTCGCTCCAGGTCTTCCCGTTATCCGTGGAGCGAGACAGCATCACCCGGACTTGTTCCCTCTCCGGCTGGTCGGGCCGGTAGGTGAACCAGTTGAGCAGCAGCGTTCCGTCTTTGAGACAGGCCACCGATGGGTCACGGTCATCCTGGTCCGTGTCGATGACCACCACTGGCTTGCTCCAACTCTGGCCGTTGTCCAAGGAGCGAACGGCCATGATTCGCCCGCCCTTGGGCCATTTGGCGTTCGGAGTGGAGACATGGCCATAGCCAGAGTAGAAGACGCAGAAAAGGTCGCCATTCTTGAGCCGGCAAACGTCGGGGAAGGCCGCATAGCCACCAGCAGCCTGACCGGAGCAAAGGATTTGGTGCTGGGCGGAAGCGGAAAAGGCCGGCAGCAGGGACAGGGCCAAGGCCCACGTCATTCTTGGGTGAGTCATCGTTGACCTCGCTTGTTACATCTTCGGAAACCGCTGCGGGCGACGGCGCATGGCTGGTGACGGCACCGGCCTGGAAACCCTGGCGACCCCGGCTCCGGTGGTCTCCTTCACCAATTCGATCCGCACTTGCCGGACATCATTGATTATTGCTTGCGTTGTTTGGTCAGATCATTTACGGAGGTAGTCAGAGTCTCGACCTTTTGGTCAAGCGATCTGACGTTTGCATTCAGGCGTTCGATGTCCCCGGAGTGGCCTCGTGAAAAAATGATAACAATGACCGCAATTGCGATAAGGCTCCCGCAACCCAGGCCAGGAGTCAGGTTCCTGGTCCACACCGACGGTTTGCCACTCTGAACAAACTCGATCTCTTGGCCACAGTGAGGACAGGTCGCCATGACTTCTCCTGAGGGAGGAAGGAATGCAAGACGGATTGGACCTCAGCACCATTATTGTGTCTAAGAACGAGTCTGGCCACCAAAGCCGTCCTGGCGCATCTCGGCAATGAGGTGGCTGGCTGCAACCTTTCAACCAGCCAGCCGATGCGAACAGGTCGCAAAAGATCGCCCACCGTTGGCTTGCAGCCTGCTGGCGAAGCTGCTACGGTGCGTCATTCCTAGGACCGCCGCTTGGATCTTGAGGGAAAGACTTATGGACGCACCAAATGTCATCTTGGCATTGAGCGAGAGTGTTGGTCTTTGGGAACGGCTTCGAGGCCTGTTGCCCGGCAAAGTCGCTGGCCTGCATATTGGTCGGTATGTGCAACGGGACGAGAACGCTAAGTGCAAGCTAAAACTGTGGGTCCAGATTCGCAATCATACTGGCTCCAACCTCCATCTTTCTCTCGCCAAGTTCCAGTTCAGGGACTGGAGCAATTTCACAGCCGACCCTCTTTGGGAAGACAATTACGAACCAGGAAGCGGCAAATATGGATGCGATTTTCGATGCTCTACTCCAGACCCAACGACAGGCAACCAGTTTCACGACGTTCCGGAGTGCGATCTTCCAGCTGGGTCCATGCAAGACACCTGGATAGGGCTGTCACCCGACCATTCAGAGGAGACAGTCAATTCCGTCTTGTCGAAGAAGAGGCTCGGTTGGTTCGAGGTTCGTGTTTCGGCGACGGTCCCTGGCAAGTCGTGGGTAAAATGCCATAAGGTTGCTTTGTGAGTCAGGAGCATTATTCGTTCGGAAAAAGGCTTTGAGATCGCACGGCCTCGCCCCAGAACATTCGAAGTAAGGTAAATATCGTCCTTCAACTGGACCTGGCTCTTTTCAGCGATCATTTTCCCTTGCTGGATCGTCGTAACAGCGAACTAACCTGCGTCCAACCTCGACCGGCACGCCAAGTTGCGACACGTCTTCAACGCCGGTCGAAATCGCTATCAGAGCGCCCAACAGCTGCTGCTCCTCTTCTTTGGGCAATGTCTCGCTTCCCAGAAAATCCTCGTGGTAGGCCAGCCACGCCTTAGCGATCCTGACCCACACGGCGACCTCCCTTTGCGGATGCATGTCCCGCATGAACCCGATCTCGAATTGCTCCAGGGTCATGGTGGTGAACGGCCCGATCACGTCGAAGACGGCCTTGATCTGGTCGAGCAGTTCGGGCGACAATGACTCGTGGCGAATCGGCCCTGGTCGGAGTTGCTTCGGATCGACGTATTCGGGTTCGCTCATGGGATGGTCGCTCCTTTTGCCATCTTCCTCAGTTCGATCAAGTGCCGACAATCCCGGCCAGGGCATTCTCCAGCATATCCATTCGTGCCAGCCCCGACCTCAACGACTCAGGGATGTTCGATTCCCCCCAAAACGCTCCCGCCAACTGCCCACAGATTGCACCCGTGGTATCGGCGTCGTCCCCCAGGTTGACCGCTCTCAACACTGCTTCCTCGAACGTGGCAGCATCGTGGAAGGCCCACAATGACGCCTCCAGGCTCTTGACTACCCAACCCAATCCCTGAATGGCGGGTGGATGCTTCCGCCGAAAACTTCCCTGGGCGACCTTCTGAATCAACGGGTGCAAAGGCTTTATGTCGTTGAGAAGCTGCAACGGTTTCCAGTCCGGGCAGAGAACCTCATCACGATCCTCGCCCTGGATCAATGCCGCAAGTACCGTCGCCAGATACCGGCACGCTGATACGCACTGTTCGCTGGCGTGGGTCGGCAAACTGGATTCTTCAGCCAGTCCGGAAAGCTCTTTGCATTCGGTTGGATACAGATGAGCATATCGGATCGGCACGGGAGCCAATCGCATGATCGAGCCATTGCCGCTGGCTCTTTCGGAGCGGTCGCCGGAAGCAAGAGCGTCCTTGTCGGCGACATAATTGTCCAGCGCACTTCTGGTGGTGATTCCGATGTCAAAACACCGCCCGTTCACAGAATACTTGCCGGTTCTCCACCATTGGACGTAACGGCTGGCCTGGTCGTTCAAGTCCCAGCCCACAGTGGCAATGCTGTCGGCTAGGGCCAGGGCCATGCTGGTGTCGTCGGTCCACTCTCCTGCCTCTAGGCGATGCGGCCCACCGTTCCGGTAACCGGTTACTGGTGCGAAGCTGCCTGGGGACTTGAATTCGATGGCGGCCCCCAAAGCATCGCCCACGGCCAAGCCGATCAAGGCTCCTCGGAGGCGGTTGTTCATGGGTTGCACTTCGCACCTACGTTTCACTGCCGAGAGCATGAGTTGCCAGCCCGTGTTCCTTGGCAACTCCGACCAAGGCCCAGGCCAAGTTGTACAATGTTGCTACATCGGTTTACGTTTCTTCTTGCCAAGGACGAAGGCTTTGGGATTCTCCCGGAGAACTTTGGCAGCTAGAGGATCAAGTATCTCATGGGTAATGCCTGCCGACTCCGATGATGCTTCTGCCGTGGGCAGTGTTGGCACCACAAAGGGCGTAGCCTGTTCCCAAAGCGCTTCGCACTCTGGTTGAAGGTTGGCAATCGACTCTAGCGGCCCCCGCAGAACAATCTCAAGGCTTGTTTCGAGACTGTAGCGATACCAGTTGGCGCTCCCAACATATGCGAGCCGATCATCAATCAATAGGCATTTCGCATGAAGCCGCTCCAGAGTGCGCACCTCGAAGTGGTCCCAATGCCGGGCGAACTTGCATAGGCCCGAAACGATTTCCTGCCACACTTCCGCCTCCACCTGTTGCTCTGCCCGCACGAGTACACGGCCCTGCAAGTGGCGGGACGAGTGCAGCACAATCTGCTCTGCCACATACGAATCAAGCCAGGGGCCAATGAGGAAGACAGAACTGGTTGCCTTCCGCAAATCGCCTCGTAGGTAGGCCAGCGTCTTACCTGGTCCAACGCAAGTGAAGTTCCCGGACGACATTCAAAACCTCCTCGGCGGAATGGCTGGCCGACTGATGACAAAGCGCCAGGACGTATGCCTCGAACCGTGTCTTGCCTCCCTTGCCCGAAAACTTGCCGAGATTCCGTGTACAGTTTTGGAACGCAGCTTCCATTCGCCCTTCCGTGAGTAACGCTTCGGACAGGCCGTTTCCTCCTGGGGTCGCATCAAGTACCTGAAGACGGTGATCGGGGAGGTCTAGCTTCACACCGACATCATCCACCCTGGACTGGACCGCATCAGCGACGAAATGCTCTAGGATGCTGCCTGTCAATTCCCCAAGCGATTGCTGCGCCCGCACGTCCATCTTGGCGAGCGGGATATTGCCGAAATCCCATTCCCAACCAAGGGTTCGGTAGGAGAACTCGTGCAGGTACGGGAATCGCTCGCCACGCTGGACTGCCTGCTTAAAACGCTCGGATACCTCGGCCAGACTAACCTTGCGCTTCTCCTGCGTGTCCAGGTCGATCTCGGTGTACCCCTGCCACTTGCGTGAGTAGTCCCAAATACCGAACTCGAATCGTCCCTTTTTGGGGCGATCCCTGGAATCGTCCAGCGCCCTGACTTCGTAGAGGGTAAAACCCTCATCCCACGAGCCACGGGTCGTGACCCGTCTGCGCTCACGCCGCACCTGCACGGCTTTTACCGCCCGCAGCCACTTCCAGAGCAGGGTGTCACTATCGGGATGCTCCCAAACTGCTTTCTTCCAGTCTTCGTCATACCCAACGACTCGGTAGCGGTTCAGGTCATGTCCAAGGAATACTGCCTCTGGATGGGCGTCACGGAACAGGGCGATGTCTTCGATGCGAGCTACCTCCACGTCGCCTTCCAATAACGGTATCTTTCCTTGACTGGCGCTGGCTCGAAAACCCCGATGCACCCAATTGCCGGTCATGTCCACGAGGGCCCTGTATCGTTCATCGAATAGGCTCTTGAGGTCGCCATATGTTGGTGCTTCCCCGAACTGTTGTTGCAATGCCTCGTTGAACTGGTCCCAGGTGAAATCCCGGTACTTGATGGACGACATCCACTCCATGAACGCCGCCAGCATGTGCCGCCACTTCAACATTTCCAAATGCACTGGCACAGGCATTGGGCGGCTCTGATCCAGCCTGAATGCTGCAAGTGGATTTTCAAGGATGCTCTGGTCGTGAGGTTCGGCACCGACCCTCAGTAGCACCAGGCCAGGACGGTCCTGCCGCCGCCCGACCCTCCCGATGCGCTGGAGCAGGTCGGCCCGGCGAGGAGGGATTTGGTCCATCAAGCAAACGTCAAGCCCCTCAATATCGACGCCGAGTTCCAAGGCGCTGGTTGCCAAAACGGTGGTGCCGTGGACGGCGGGATCATTCAGCATACGCTCCATCTCCCGTCGCTTTTTCGGGGGAAGGTCCGCATCGTATATGACGTGCGAGCGACTATGCCGTTTGCCCTCCAAGTTCATCTTGAGCCACTTACTCATGTACTTGCTTTGCGAGAAGTAGATGGCGTTCACATCCGTTCCGATCTCCTTCTCATTGCCCATGAAGGGCTGGAGAGAGACATCCCCCACCAGGTCGTTGAGCAGTAGCACGATGCGAAGGAGGCCATCGCTGGGCGAATTTGCCAGTGATTTCGGGACATCTGCTGTTGGTATCAGGTCAAGCCGTTGCTTTGTCGAGTCCTCGATGTGTCTGATTTCACTGTCGGCGTCCACCGATAATAAGGTTGCAGCGAACTGACGGGCGGAACTCAAGGTTGCCGAGGCGAGGAACAGCCCTGGACGACGCTTGCCGAGAATTTCACTGGCGAGGTATACACGCTTCAAGAAGTAATGGACGTTCGCTCCAAAAACGCCGTCGTATGTATGCGCTTCATCGAGGAGCAGGCACCGAAGTCGGGCCACAAAAGCCTTGTTCTCACGACTCCGAAACAGGCTCCAATGGGCTTTATCGAGGGTGGCGATGCGGATGCGTGCGAAGTTGAAGGAGCTACTCTTTTCTTGTTCGTCCATCACTCGGTCGAAAGTGGCACCCATCCCTTTTCCATGCCAGATGGTCCAGCCCACGGCGTCTCGGCCAACCTTGACGGTTCCCCCATACGGGGTCGGCTGTCCGCACGGATAGGCAAGGGATTTTGGCTCCGACAAGCGTACCAGCCGCTCGGCCTGCCCCCACATGAGCGCTTGGGTTGGGAAGCACAACAGGGCGGTTGCATCTTTATCCTTCGCTAGTTGATCGAAGACCCAGGCCAAGAAGCAGAGGCTCTTCCCGGACCCTGTGGCCGTGGTGATGATGAAGTTCTGGTCGTTTTCCTTGCAGTATGCTTTGAGGAAGTCCGCCTGGTGAGGGAAAAGGCCGTTGGCCTCAACTTTCGGCTCGTAAGCGACCAAGAACCGCTTGAGAGCGGGCGTGACCTTGCATGAGTCAATCGGCACTGGATGCGTGAAAGGTGTGAAGATACGGACGGCCTGGGGGTGAAGCACCTTCTTGAAGTGCCGCAGGGCGTTCGCCGCCACCTTCTCGATGCCTTGGGTCATGCGTAGCCTCACAGTTGAACGTGTCGAGTTCGCCTGCTGTTCATTTCCCATCCTGATGAGGTAGGTCTGTCACTAATTGCTTGAGCCTCGCTGCCTCCCACTCGGCGTTCCCTAGTTTCAATCTCGCCTCGTAGCCAAGGTCGATCTGAAAGGAGTCCACTCGCCATTTCACCACCTGTCCCGAACCACCTTTGCTACGGCGGCTGGATCGGCCCGGAACGGCGAGTGGCAAAGAACCGGGGTAGGCAAGCAGAGGTCGGCAAACGGCGTGCGTTTGACGTTCAGATTGAACGCTGTCACCATCAGCGCTTCCAGGTTCACGGTATCCTCGACGTTGTACGCCAACAGCGTCTCAAGAAACCGCCGGTCCTTGGTACGGCGGTATTCGTGCCAAAGTCGGACTGCCATGAAGCCGTCGATCTTACTAGACTCCCGCCGCCGGATGCCCAGCTTCCGCTCGCACTTCTTCAGACCCCCAGCGACGCCCACGCCCCGCAAGACGTGCCGTAGGTCGATGTGGGCCTGGCGCAGTTTCACCCCGAAGTAGTTCTGGATGAATGGCACGTCGAAGGACTTGCCGTTGTAGCTGACGAGAAGGCGGTAATCCTCCAAATCGTCCGGGAAGTCAGCCAGATTCTCACCGTTGACGTAGTGCCGGATCGTCTTACCGTCGTAGAGAACGATGGTCGTGATGTCGTGGGTATAGGGCGATAGACCCGTCGTTTCGATGTCCACGAAGGCGCAGCATTTGCGGAAGGCCCGGAATAGTCGCCAGTGCTGGCTCGTCGGCAACGTCCTTGCGAAGTAGCTGATGTCCTTCTTGTCGTATCGGTCAACAGACTCTCGCAAGTGGCGAAGCCAGGAGCGTCTTACCTGGCCAGCGGCCTTAACGCTCTTGGGGGAGAGGGCGGCTCGCCAAGAGTGGAAACCTGCGGACCACAATTCCTCCTCGGTCGTGTAGCCGATACCGGGGATGTGACAAAAAGTAGCTGTCAGCATGGTCCACCCACCGCTGTGTTGCTCCCCAAAGAGCCTGAGATTATTACTGCACCAATCTAACCGACGACATCTCCGTGCAAACCGACGGTCAAGAAGAAAACAGCGATCCCTGCCCCGTGACTTCATCCTGGCTACGGTAAATCGTCTTGTCGCCGTCCCGCAGATATATCATGCCGAGCCGCTGCAACCGCACGGCCAGGTTCGAGATATTCACCTGGGATTGCTCGGCTAGCCGGTACAGGTCTGGCCATTTCGTGAAATCGAAGCGGTCGGCGGCTTCCTTCATCAACCAGGCGGGCATGAGCAGCACCGACTGGTAGCAGTCAAGGGCGCTGCGGAGGTCAGGCGTATCCCGGCCCTCGGTCACCCTCTTGTAAGGCGAAAAGCCCGCTTGTGGTGCAAGCCATTACAGCAGTTCTTTCAAGTAACCAACCGGCACCGCTTGCGAAAATTGGCGACACGGTACGCTGGCATCCCTAACGGCCTCGAAGGTTCTTTCAGTCACGATGCCGACCACGCTCCGATTATAGTCGCCGGACCTGGATTCTCGGCTGCTTCACGTCTTTGTGCCGAAACCGACTGCGTGCTGCTGGACCCGTCGAACCAGTTGCTTCTAAATCTACTCCATTGAGCCGAGGGAACAACTTGGCAGCGCAGAGCATCATCACCCTCTAAGCCGCTTGCAACACCATCTTCCACCGATTACCTTAGTCCTGTGGGCTGGGTTCGCCTTTAGCACTCGCAATTCCCCGACGCAGCGTTGCGAATCGCCCAACGGGGGCTTTTGTCGTGACTCTCACCGCTTCTTCCACGCCTGAACAGGGCCAACTCGTCAACGTCCGGCAGCGACGGTGGGTTGTGATGGAAAGGGCCAAAAGTAGGCTCACTGCCATTCCCCTGCGCCAAAAACCGACGAAGCGTACTTCGGGGCGTCCCATGTCTCTCCCACCACAGACACCAGGAGCGAACATGGCTGGGCAGGCTGAGCGAAATGATTGAAGTGACGGAAATGCGATATAAGGCCGACATCACCGCAGGAGCATTGAAGCTGCAAGAGAGCAGGCTCATCGCCGATCTGCTGCTGCGCAAGGTCGATGCCGAGGGTTGGAAGGACGCCATCGTGACCAAGAATGTCCTCCAGGCCCGCAATCCTGCCACGGCGATCCGACTGACCAGGCTAATTCGAGGGCGGCTGGAAAAGATGGGGCCTGAACCGCCACCCATCGTGCAAGTTAAATCCCTTTCACGGAGCAGCATCATGGCGAAGAGCAAACGACTACCATCTCTCAAAGATCATGCAAAGCAGGGGCAATTACCGATCCACACAAATCGGATTTACGTTGGTGAAGAAAGTGTAAATATTTATTTGACGTATGACCAAGCAGTACAAGCCGCCACAAATATATTGAAAAAAGCGGAGTTGCTGAAAACAACTGAAGATAAGGTTGTGCATGTTTGGGCCAAAAAGGGTTCCGACAAATTGAATTTTGGAATCAACGATGTAGTTCAGAAAGGCACACAAGATGCTTGGGAATAATGTCAACGCCGTCCGTCTTACTCCCTGTTCTCCCCACTGACCGCCCGATGCGGCTCACGCCCACGGACGTGTCGCAGTTCGTGCGCCTAGAGCAGTGCGAGCGATTCCTCCGCTTCCGCCTGGCGGAACGTGCCGGCCAGAAGTTCATGGAAGAATACGACGTGAACCCACAGCGGATCACGCCGCTCTTGTCGCTGTCGGGCCATGAGTTCGAGGAAGGCATCGAGGAGACGCTGGGCAAGAAGTACGCCACCGTCAATTACGCCAAGAAATCCGCTGCCCATGACCGGCCCGATAACAACCAGGAGGTTGTGGCCGAGGCCCGCAAGCTTAAGCCTGGCAAATCAATCCTGCTGTTCCAGCCTCGACTGAAAACCGAGTTGCACGGGTGGGCGCTCCGGGGCGATCTCGACCTTGTGCGGCTAGAGCGCAAGAAGGACGGCACCCTGCTCGTCCTTATCGGTGACATGAAATCCACCGTTCAGGTCAAGGTCGAGCATTGGCTCCAAATCGCTTTTTACCTCCTGGTGCTGGAGGATATTTTCACGGCAGAGGGCATCGCCTACGAGCCGGTGCAGATGGGTGTTCTTTTTCGACTTCCCGCCGATCCCACCCCGGAAGAAGAGATCGAACTCAAGCCCCTGAAGGACGCCGCCAAGCAAATCTTCGGCCTGGACGATGCCCTGCTCGAAGTCGTGGCCGACCCTCAAGCCTACGTCCAGTCAGTTCACGATCTTGTCCTGAGCGCTGACTCCACCGCCCGCCGGGTGGCCAGCACCCCGTTCGAGAAGGTGCCGTTCTGCCTGTCTTTCAAATGCGACGGCTGCTTGTACAACGAATTCTGCCTGAAATGGAGCGCCGATCACGAAGACCTGTCGCTGCTGCCGTACATGAACAGCACCGAGAAGGAGGCTCTGCGGCGGGTGGGCATCACCACGATCAAGAGCCTGGCCACGCTCAAAGAGTTCGTTTCTGGCAGCAAGGCCGATCTGGTCCCGGCACCGGGCCGAGAGGCCCAGGTCAAGCAGATCGCCGCCACCTGGCCGGTCGGACCCCGGCTCGATGAACTGATTCACCGGGCTAAAAGCTTCCGCCGCTTGGTGCGCAAGGACGGCACGAAGGCCCTCAGCTACATCCCTGGTAAGGGCAACAGCACCCTGCCGGTGGCTACGCCGGACCTTAACCCGAACCTCGTGCGCATTTATCTCGACGCCCAGCAGGATTATCTCGAAGAGCGCATCAACCTCCTGGGTGCCCTGGTCGTCACCTGCAAGGATGGCACGCCGGTCGGCAGGAAGACGGTGGTGCGCATGACGAATGGCCCACCGGATTCCGTTGCGAAAGAGCGAAAACTCTTCGTGGACTGGACCCGTGAATTGGTCCAGACGGTCGTGGACCTGGCTGTGTCTGATGCGCCAAAGGGTGAGAAGAAATCGGCCCCCATCCACGTCATCTTCTTCAACCATTACGAACAGCGGCTCTTGTTGGAGGCCCTGGCCAGGAACTTTCCGCCGATCATCCAGGCCACGCCGCCCTTGTACGATTTCCTCACGCAGATTGCAGCCTACGACTCCCCCATCTCCAGCTATCTCGATGAGGAATTGCGCATGTTCAAGAACTTCCCGATGACGTGCCAGAGCCTCCAGTCCGTGGCGGCGTTTCTGAAGTTCGACTGGACGACGCCGCACAATTTCCGGGAGTTGTTCAAGTCCAGGGTGTTCGACTACATCGGAAAGCTGGAGATCGACGGCGTTTCAGAGTGGTTCACTCGCCGGTCACGGTTCAGCAGTTCGGTGCCGCTCGAATACGCCTATGCTGCCTGGGGCGAATTGCCGAAGCCAGAGAAGGGCCAGGGCGACCTGTTCACAGCTTTCCGGCCCGTTACCAAGGATTTGCTGACCGCTTTCCAGGTACGCCGGCTGGAGGCCCTGGAACACGTCGCCAACTCGATTTACGGCAACCCCAACACGCAAAAAACGCCGTTTGTCCTGCCTGACCTGGCCCATTACGAAGATAAAGCCCACGACCTGGCCCATGCACTGCACGAGTTTGTGACCATTGAGCGCCTGGTGGAACTCAACGACTGGAAGCGGACCCGGCACGCCCCACCGGAGCGCCGGGTGTTGATGGGCGAGACGTTGCTGGTGCGCTACGTCGAGGCCGACCAGCAGCCAGGCGTGGCCAAGCAGAACCGGGAGAACGAAAAACGTCGCAAGAAAAGAGAAGAATATGTGGCAGCGTTTCAGGCCGCTAATCCTGACAAAAAACTCAAGCTCACCAAGGAGCAGACTGCCGAATGCAAATGGTCGCCGGAGGGCCTGCGGGTGAAGCTGCGGCTGGAGACGGTCGGTGTCGATTGCGACCTGCACGAAGCGTTGGCCTTGTCGAATCTCCGGGATGGCGACCGGCTGGTGCTGTACCCCAGGTGGACCGTTGATGAGCGGCTGCCGGTGGCCGAGCGCAAGGAGTTCACGCCGACGCCGAAGCAGATGCTCTATGGCAACCGGGCGGAAATCGTCAGCATCACGACCAAGAAGGACAAGGTGGGCCGCATCAAGTCGGGCTACGCCGAAGTCATCTTGCACGAATCCTTCGGCGGTGACTGGTCACGGGGCTTTGTGTTTCCGGCCATCAGTCGCACGCTGGAAAACAACAAGCTCTACACGCTCGATCCATGCCCCAACGACTGGTACGGCTACTTTTGCAGCCAGGTGGTCGAGGGCCTGTGCGCCGGGGAGCCGAACACCCTCTACGACCGCCTCGTTGACCCGCCACGGCCAGGCAATGGGGCTGGGACGCCTGGCCAGCAGAAGTTCCTGGCCGGGCTGGATGCCTTCCACCAGGCTGGGCACCTGCACGATTTCGAGGCTGACAAGAGGGAGTTTATCGGCGGGCATGGCAAAACGCCCGTGCTGCTGGTGCAGGGTCCACCCGGCACCGGCAAAAGCTATTGCGCCGCCTTCGCCATCTTCGCCCGGCTGCAAGGTGCGATGAAGGCAAAACAGCCCTTCCGGGTGTTTGTGTCCTGCAAGACGCACGCTGCTACGGACGTGTTACTCAAGAACGTGCTGGACGTGCAGGAGAAACTGCGGGAACTCCGGGACGCCGACCCGAAGCTTTTTGGCAAGTATTTCGACGCCCGCCTGCTGGAAGTACCGCTTTACCGAGTGGACCCACATGACCCGCCGCCTGCTGGCATCGTGCATTTGTTGAAAGACGACGAGAAGGAACCCGACGAGGAATATAACGCCGACGTGATCCTCGAACCGGATTGGGTCGTGGTCGGAATCGCCCCGGCTGGCATCTGCAGGGTGCTGAAAAACAAGTGGAACAAGGCCATCTTCGGCCAGGAGCTTTGCGATCTTTTGGTGCTGGATGAAGCCAGCCAGATGAACTTGCCCGAAGCGCTGATGGCGGCGCTGCCGTTGAAGTCCGAGGCGCAGCTAATCGTCGTGGGCGACCACAGGCAGATGCCTCCTATCGTGAAGCACGATTGGGACACGGAGACTCGCCGGACATTCAGCGATTATCAGGTTTATGAAAGCCTGTTTGACACGCTGCGATTGCAGCAGCCGCCGATGATCCAGTTCGCTGAGAGCTTCCGGCTCCATGCGGTGATGGCCGAGTTTCTGCGCCAGGAAGTATATCGGCATGATGGCATCGCCTTCCACTCAAAGCGCACGGACGTTCTGGCGCTCCATGCCATCGAGGATGATTTGGTCGCCGCCGTGTTGCTGCCCGAATATCCCCTGATCGTCGTAACGCATGACGAGGCGGACAGCCAGATGAGCAACCCGTTCGAGCAGGCGCTCATCGAACCGATCCTGCACACGCTGGTGGAACAACACGGCCTGGAAGCCGAGGAGGGCCTGGGGATCGTCGTGCCGCACCGGGCGCAGCGGGCGGCGCTGCGCCAGTCGTTCCCGAAATTGTGCATCATGGACCCGACCAGCGGCCTGCCGGTGCGGTCGGCCATCGACACGGTGGAGCGGTTCCAGGGCGGCGAACGAACTCTGATCCTGGTGAGCGCCACGGAGAGCGACCGGGCCTACTTGCTGGCCTCGTGCGACTTCCTGCTTGACCCTCGCCGCCTCACGGTGGCCTTGAGTCGGGCAAAGTGCAAGATGATCCTGGTGGCCTCCCGCAGCATCTTCTCCCTGTTCAGCACCGATGAAGCGACGTTCGCCAACTCGCTGCTGTGGAAGAACCTGCTGCTGCGGACGTGTTCGACGTTGCTGTGGGAGGGCGTGAGGGGTGGGAAGAAGGTGGCAGTATGGGGCGGGGGTTCTGAAAAGGTTGCGGATAGCTGAGTAAACGCTGGCGTCGGACACCCCTTGAGGGGTCCACACAAAAGCAGGGCGTTCAATGATTCCTTCGATATTATCCTCCGCCATAGGCTGGGTTGATTTCTCGCCAGAACATCGTGAAAAGGTCAAGTCGGTCATCGACTTGCTCGCCACTCCCGGTGTGATTGACGAACTGGGCATCGGCGTCATCCGTGACTCGTTCTCCGACTCGCTGTTCCCCGGTATTTCGACGATCCAGACAAGGGCAAAATACTTCCTCACGGTCCCTCGCATTTTCAAGGATTATGCACGGCTACCGTCCCACCAACGGCGACGACGAAGGCTGGCAGATTACCTCAACGACCATGAGAACCTTTGCATGAAGGCGCTGGTCGCCAACCATGCCGACGACAAACGGTCTGGGATTATTGGGGGGTCGTTCGCTAACAAGCAGGGGGAGGTGCAGCGAAAGCCGTCCTCTGCGTACTGGACCGGCCTCCGGCAGTTCGGGTTGATCCATACGAACCTCTCGCTTCAAGCGTTTTGCCGGAGGTTTGCCAACCCCGACCAGCCCCTTCACGACCTAGTTCAGGGATCGGATAAGACGACAGGTGATGATCCAGACGCCGCAGAACCCATGAACGAGACGATCAACTCGCCTTCCTACGACGATGACTGGATTGACTTGTTGACGATTCGCCTGTCGCCTGAAGAAGCGTCCTTTCTTTCTCGGCAGATTGAGGCCCGTGTTCCACTGACACTTCTGGGGCAAATACTGCTTGACGCCAAAGTGCGCCGACGGTTTCTTGAATTGCCGTCTGACTGGAACTTCACCACCTTTGCAGACGAGGCTCCGTTCCTTGGGAAGTTTCCGACCAACCTTCAACGAATCATCGTCGCTGCCAGAGATTTTTGGCAACTCATGTACGGTGCGCATATTCGGTACAACTGTCTGATTCAGAGTCGGCATGGCACAACCGGCCTTCGTGACGAGTTCGAGTCGCTTTGGACTGACTGGAAAACGACCTTGACGACTTTTCCGTGGGGGCGATGGGACACGGCGTTCATTTGGGAACTCACAAAGCTGCACCACCATCGAGTCAAGGACTATACCATTGAATTCGTTGACTTATGGATCAAGGGCGTCCACGATAACGCTTCCACAGAGGCGCTCGACCCCCTCGTAACTCGACAGGAACGTCTCAACAAGAAGGCTCGTGCCCGGTTACATCCCACAGCGGATGTCAGCGAGAACGAATGGATTGGCATTGACGATCTCAATTACCGTTTGAACGTCGCCCGCACCATCATCAGCGACATCGATTCTGGTCTCACCTCGACGGAGGCCAACAATGCTTGACGTGAACAAGCATCGGCTCGACTACGGTGCCATGCTTATCCCACCCAAGGGGTATCGGCTGGCCAAAGCGGTCGCTGCGACCTACACGCTGGACCTGAACACTCTACTTTCCATTCCGGTGGCTCTGTTCTTCTCGCAGACGTTGGAAGGCAACTTCGAGGGCGAACGAGTTCAACTTCTGGAAGCAATTCAACGATGTCCAGAGGTGCTGCGGATTTACCATCAACGGGGCAAAATTCACGTTCCGAAGAAGCAGAATCGACTCTACGGCCTGCTGGAGCCATGCGTCGTTGGCATCCTGCCAGACAACGCCTACACGTCGTTTCACCCGAAGGTCTGGGTGCTTCGATACGAGAACGACAGCCAGCCGACGATTTACCGAGTCATCGTACTGAGCCGCAACCTCACCTACGACCGCTGCTGGGATATTGCTGGTCATCTCGACGGTGAGGTTACGGAGGAGAGGCAGGAAAAGAACCGTCCGTTGGTCAGTTTTGTCTTGTATCTTCTTCGCCACGAACAGTTTGATGGCGACAAGAAGTTCGTCAGCGACCTGCGCCGGGTTGACTTTCGGACACCTGCCGGGTTCAACAAGAACTTTGTCTTCCACCCCATCGGGATCGATGGCCACAAGAATCCCATCGTCACTCAGAAGGGCAGCCGAGCAATCTGCGTCAGCCCCTTTGTGCATGACGAAGCCGTCCGCACGTTGCGGGACAATGTGTCCGAGGTACTTCTCCTTTTCGGATGTCGTGAGGAACTCGACAGGCTCGCTCCCGAGACGCTCTCTGACATTCGCACATTCTGCATCTCCGACTTGATTGTCGATGGTGAGAGTCAGGACAAGGGTGAAGATGGTGCAGGCGATCAGGCCGAGCAGAACCTTCATGCCAAGCTCTACGTTTACCAGGGAGAGTCGAGTGGCGTTTCGTGGTTTCTCGGATCGGCCAATGCGACGAGGGCAGCCTTCGACCGAAACATCGAGTTTCTGCTGGAACTCAACGGCAGCGGTGCATCGGTTCAGCTTGAGCGACTCAAGGAGGAACTTCTGGGTGCCGATGAGAAGAGCGGGATTTTTCAGCAGTATCGGCCTCCCACCAGACCGGTCGATGCCTCGGAAATCAAGAAACTGGAGGAAAAGTTGCGCCTCCTTGAGTTTGCTCTCCTGAAACACATGAACTTTCAACGAGCAGAGGTGACCCCCTCGGAGAACGAGGCGAACTTCGACCTGCATCTGGTCCTCGATCCCGGAAACAGCGAATGGCCTGGCCTGAAGGTCACTGTGTCGCCTTTCAATTCGGATGCGGTTGAGCCGCAAGAGTTGCCATCAGGATGTGTCACGGCCTTCACGTTTCGTAACATCAACGAAAGCAATCTGAGCCGGTTTCTCTGCTTTGACATTTGGCACGAGGGCAAACGGGAGCGCTCGTTCCTGATGAAGGTGGAGATAGCCAATCTTCCCGAGACTCGTGTCAGTCGGATTCTTCGCAGCATCATCAATAGCCGGGATCGGTTCTTTGAGTACCTTCGATTCCTGTTGGCCGACGATGCCGAGAAAGAACCGATTGGCACGGAGCCAGATGACGACCGAAGTCCTTCGGGCGGAGAAAATGCGAGTATTTGGGATACGTCTTCACCGATATTTGAGCGGTTGTTGTTGACGGCATCCCGATCCCCTCACCGCTTGAAAGCCATCGACGATGTGATCGAACAGCTTCGGAAAGAGGAGACCGACAACGCATCGAGCCGAGTTGTCCCGCAGGAGTTTGTGGATTTCTGGGAAGCCTTCAAGCAGATCGTTCCTCGGCAGGCACGGAGAAACCGCCCATGACGACACCCCGAATTGATGAACATGTCACACGGAGTCTGGCTGCACTGAAGGATTTTCAGCGGGCCACGGCCAATGTCGTGTACGCCAATCTGTTCAAGAATGGCCAACAACGAATGCTCGTGGCCGATGAAGTCGGTCTCGGGAAGACGATTGTTGCTAAGGGGGTCATTGCCCAAAGGATCGTGGACAAGGCCAATGTGGGGGACATGACGCCGCTCAAGGTAACGTACATCTGCTCGAATCAAGTGATCGCCCACGAGAACGTCGGCAAGCTGGACATCTATCCTGACCGGCGGTCACATGACCGCTTCGCCAGCAGATTGACGTACCTCGCATTTCAGCCGGAAGGCGAAGGGGAAGGAGTCCTGCGACTCAATACCCTCACCCCAGCCACATCATTCAACAAGGGCAGAAGTACCGGACAACAGGGAGAGCGCCGTATTCTCTACGCCCTGCTAATGCAGGACGACCAGTTGAGTGGGTATGGCAAGGCGCTGTCAGCCATGTTGCGAGCGGGCGTCCAAAAACTAGCAAGTGCATGGTTTGAAGAACTGAATGCCGAGCAAGGGAAACCATATGGCTTCAGCTTGCGCCCCTGTTGTCAGGGGCGCTTTCTCACTGCTATCAGGCAGAGGTGGCTGACTTACTCCGATTGCCCATTGTTCGCCCAGCTTGGCACATTCGAGGCGATCTCGCTGTACGATGCCGTGGTCGAATTCTCAAAGCTGCTTACGCTCAAGAACCTGGGACAGTATCGGGAGGGGTCCGACCACCTTGTACGGGAGCTAAAAGATGCGCTGTCCGAAGTGTGCGTCGAATACATCGATGCTGACATCTACATCCTCGATGAGTTTCAGCGCTTCAAGGAACTTGTGAACCGAGAGAGCGAGTCAGACGCAGCGGAGATTGCCCGGCGCATCTTCGCAAAAGAGAAGGCTCGGATTCTTCTCCTCTCTGCTACTCCGTTCAAGGCTTACAGCGGAGACTCACCTTGGGAGAGCAGCGAGGAACATTACAAGGAATTCCGCACGATTCTGGATTTCCTTTTTGACGGCGAGAAGGATCGCTTGGCGGGATACGAGAACCATCGCCAGGGCCTTTTCAAGCAACTGCTGGAGTTGGGCATCACGGCAGGCGACATCGATACGTCGCATCGGGACGCCGTGCAAGATGTGCTGCGACGAGTTATGTGCCGGACTGAGAGGCTCAGTGTGTCGCAGGACTTCAACGCAATGACGGTGGACAAGTGGCAGACAGAGCCATTGCAGGTGTCCTCGGGCGACATTCAGAACTTCATCGCTACCGACAATGTGGTGCGGTATCTGAACGAGATCGACTCCCAGTCACAAAACCCCCTGCATGCGCCCGTTGAATTCTGCAAATCGGCACCATTTCCGCTGTCATTTTTGGATGATTACAAGCTCAAGCAGCGGCTTCGTGCAAAAAGACGGAAGAAGGACGTGCAGAAAACGCTGAGGGCGAACTCAGCGGCATGGATCAACCACCGTACAGTGCATCGCTACAAAGGTGTTATTGAAGACGGCACCTTGCCCGCCACTCATGCCAAATTGGCTCAGGTTCTTCGTGAGGCGATTGGGCACAACGGGGCGAACCTACTTTGGATTCCTCCGAGCCTACCCTGCTACCCCCTGGCAGGTGCCTTTGAAGGAGCCACGGGCTTTTCCAAGACGCTCATCTTTTCGGCGTGGTTGATGGTTCCTCGGATGCTATCATCGTTGATTTCCTACGAAGTCGAGCGGCGTACCGTTGGAAATCCCGACTCAATTGACCCACAAGAGAAAGATGATCGGAAGTATTTTCACTCAAAGAACGAGCGTAGGCATCCGATTCCGCAGTTGGTGTTTTCTCAAAAGAAAACGGATACCGGCGAGTCTGCGAACAACATGTCGAACTTTGCGCTCCTTTATCCGTCGCACACGCTTGCCAACGTGTTCGATCCGCACGAGGCATTGATCGGGCAGCATTCGCTCGACGACATTCGGAAAAATGTCACTGCGAAGATTAGCCGACTGATCGATGATGCTGAACTCCATCGCTTCGGAAACGCCTCGGGGGAATCCGATAGGTGGTACTGGGCCGCTCCATTGCTGCTGGATGCCCTCACGCCCTCAATCAAGGAGAATCTTGCGGAATGGCTCAAATACGTCAACGAATCGGACGATTCCCACTTCTTCTACACCAACAGGGAAAAAGGAGGTGGCGCCGAGGAAAACAGTTCCAAGGCGAAGCACTTCGAGGAATTCGTGAAGTGCTTCGATGACCCCCAAGAAGCCGGACTCGGGCCGGTGCCCGACGATTTGGCGCAAGTTCTGGCGGACATGGCTATCGCCAGTCCCGCCATCGCAGCTTTGCGGTTTGTTTCGGAGCAATACAACCCGAGTTACTCTGACGGCACGCTCTTCGCATTTGATCTCGCCGGCGAATTCGTCAGTCTGTTCAACAAACCCGAATCAATAGCCACCGTCCGCTTGAGTACGGACAAAGCACCCTACTGGCGTCGGGTGCTGAAATACTGTGTAAGCGGCTGCCTTCAATCTGTCTTGGAGGAGTTCATTCATGTCGTGAAGGCCGATTGTCCGTCACACTGGGAAGTGTATGACCGACTTGTCGAGTCAATGAACCTCGGTACGTCATCGATCAAGGTTGATGACCTGAGCAGTTTCTTGAAGAATAAACGACGAAACATGCGATGCCATTACGCAGTGGACCTTGGCAACCAGCGTGTTGAGACCGATGAAGGACAGGACCGCATCAAAGGAATCCGCTATAACTTCAACTCGCCGTTTCGCCCGTTTGTGTTGGCCACGACTTCAATTGGTCAGGAGGGACTCGATTTTCACACCTATTGCCGCAAAATCGTACATTGGAATCTGCCTTCCAATCCGATTGATCTCGAACAGCGTGAAGGCCGAATCAACCGCTTCAAAGGACTGGTGATCCGCCAGCAAATTGCCAGCAAGTATCGTAACCTGCTCACCGAGGCGTCTGTGCGAAAGAGCGGGGTTTGGGATGCACTTTTCGAGGTAGCTGCGGAGCGGGAGGGCAGCGGCAATGGGAAATGCGAACTGATCCCCTTTTGGCACGTTGAAGCGGACCGATACCAGATCGAACGAATCATCCCGTTTTATCCTTTCAGCCGGGATCGAGCCAAGCTGTCTTCACTGTTGAAGACTCTCGCTCTGTACCGACTTGCCTTCGGTCAACCTCGTCAAGCGGAACTGGTCGAACACCTTCTCACGAACATTCCCAAGGATCGCATCGGGGAAATCCGCAACAAGCTGATGATCGATCTGAGTCCGATCAGCTATCTTCGTACTGACAGTCAGGCTGAACCTCGCAATGAAGCCGAGAGATAATGAGCAACACCTTCACCCCTGGCCCGGCCCCAAACACGGTGTATACCACCGATGGCACAATCCTAACCGCACCGGAGGGATGGGTACTTCTCCCGCCCGGTGACGCCGCCTTGACTCGCCGTGTAAAAGCTGCTGGGGACCATTGGGTCGTGCAGGAAAAGAAGGGCCGGAAGGTTTTCTCCAGGGGCGTTTGGGCACCGGCAGCGACCATCGACCGCATTCGTACCGACCTCGAAGCCGAGCGGTCCACGGAGAGCTTCGCCAAGAAGAAGGAGGCCGACGCTCGTCGCCGTGAGAAGGCCCAGGCTGATTTCGTTGAGGATTTCCTGGGGGTGGTAGTCAAGTTCCTGGCATTCCATCCAAATTATAGTGATCTCGCCCAACAAATGGCCCGTGCCGTCACCGACCACGCCACGCCTGTTGGCTCCGGGACCGTTGCCAGAACAAAGCGCCTCCCTGTCGATCAGCGGGCCGAATATGCCGTCATTGCCTGGATGCGCCATCGGACTACCGGGTACGACGGCATGGTGATCCCGAGGGTCAAGGGGAAGCGGCGGGAAGTTCGCAGGATGCTCGCTGCTCGGTCGAACGAGTTGCTGGCCCGGTATCGCTGTGGCGAGCCGGTGCCGGAGGGGTGCCCGCTGAAGATGGCGTGCGGTGCGTTGTCTGGCCCAAATTATGATGGTGGAACAAGCACATGAAGCCGGAGCAAGCCGTATTTGCCTTCTTTCCGTACCTGATTACCAGGGAGCGGCCCAGAATCCGTGGTGTCGAGTTTCGCAACAACAAGGATATTGCCGATCTGCCAAGCGACGTGCAGGAGCATCTAACAACGCTGTATGAAATGTTCTTCCTTCAGGATGGCGTGCGCATTGAGCAGATGATATGCGCATACCTCGAACTGCCACGACAGAAGGAGGAGCAGGAAGAGACGCTACGCCGTTTGCACGAGGCTCGATTGCTGGTCGGGTACCTCTACTCTCATCCCCACCCTTCCGGTAGCGTCTTTCTGCCCTCTGAAAACTCGACGCTGTTTGTGTTTCGGACCGGAGATTCTCTCCAGCCGGGTATGGTGCCGACAAGTATGGTCTGGCCTGACCCTGGCTACGGACAAAGGGTGAAGCGGACAGACGGCAGAGAGGTTCCGACAACAATGTTGGTTCCAGGATACGCTGGTACAAGAAACCAAAGCACTCAGCTATGGACGGCCAAGGGCAGTCGCATCTATCCCGATGTACCGCACATCGTCCTGAATGACGCCCAAGACCTGGCGGTCAACCTCCAAATGTTTCTGTCACATGCTCACCAGTGGGCGCTGTGGACCCTGTATTTTGAACCCGATTACTGTCCACCAGACCTGCGCAAACGGGTTTTCGTCAGTATTGATTGGTACATGCGAAGTTGCCGGGATTCGCTCCTCGAAGCCGAAGCTATCGTACACCTTGCGATTGCTCTGGAAAGCCTGCTCCACGTTCGTTCGGGCGAGGGAATACGAGAACGTCTCAAGGATGCTGTGCGGACGCTTCTTGGTCCTGTTCCTCGTCTTGATAACTGGGTCGATCAGTTCTACACGGCTCGGTCGGATGCGGTACATGAAGGTGTGCCTTCTGACTTCATGTTTTATCCGCTCTTGAAGGAGTCACCCAAGAGTACCAAGGGTACTAGGAAAGAGAAGCCCAAGAACAAACTGGATGCTGACGAAATACCGCATCGGTCGCTCCTGGCCTATGGGCGTCGAATCTTCCGCCTCTGTGTATCCAGTGTACTTGCGGGTGCCCTACAGACTCGAATTAGCCGCCTTGATGCTCTGTTCGTTCGGAACGCAGAACGCATCGAGGAGATAATGAAGCTGCTGACCGAAGGACCTACTGACAAGCGCATTCTGAACGTCGAGCAGTTGGTAAACGAATTGAACGATCAAACCAATGATCTGGTGGACCCTGATGCTGTCGCCGCCAAGGATGTCGTGTGGATTACCAAGCTGGCGCTTCAGTCCGTGAAGGATGCCGTACCAACGATCTCAGAGCCGGTGAAGAAGGTGATCGACGACGTGATCGCTTCGGTAAAGGGCGAGCCGACTGTTGCGTTGTTGGAGAAGATCGAGGAATGCGCCCTGCAACTCCGCTCTGCCTACAGCGTGACTGACCGCAGCCCACATTCGAGGATCATGTGGATCGTCATAGCGCTACTCGACTATGCTTCACGCCCAGGCTTCAAGTTGCAGTGCTATTACCGGGAGAATCCCAGGCGTGGCTAATCGCCGGACGGAGACGATGTCGGCAGGCTTGATCGGTGGCACACAAGCTAGGCGGCTGCTCATCGGTGTCACTTCTTTTTGGCCTGTCTCGACTGGATTTTGCCTTTCAGCAGCTTCTTTCGTAGGTTGGGGAACTTTGTGGCCGGTTTTCTCGCCATCCGCCTTTCGTTCTTCGCCATCACCTGCTGTCCTTTCAATCGGGATGTCTTGTTTCCCCTCACCGGATTGTCTCGACGCACTGCGGCACGTCATTCTCGGGGTTGTTGACCAAGGTGCTGACCCGGTAGAGAGTGATGGGCACAATCAGACGGCTCTTGAACTGGATCGCCCTATTTTGTCTGGCGGGGTTCTTCTTCCCATATTTCCAGCACACGACGATTCAGGGCGCTAACGAAAAGAAGTTCAGCGAACAGTCGTCCTGATCAGGCCGACGAATCCGAATGAGGCGTGGTAACAGAAATCACGACGCCTGCCAGATTGCGCTTGAGGACAGGCGAGCCGTCTGTGTCGATTGAGGGCGCATCTCGCTCATTACTATTCTTCAATTGCGGAATCGCTGCCAGCTTCTACGCTTTTTATCAACTCATTTCTGTCAATCGTTATTATCGGTCTGAGCGTGCCCCGCTTTGATGCGCTGGTTGGCGTCGGAAAAATGTTGATCGTGAGGAGAAAAATAGTTTTTTTGTTGTGCTCGACGAACGGGATCGCCTGACTACTACCATCGACGATGAATTGCATGTCCTCCTCAAAGGTGTTAAAGACGATCAGATAGCCGAATGGCTCGTTGTAACTGCCGGTATAAGTGTAGACCTGATTGAATCCGTCAATTACACTCCGCCTTGCTTGGGAGGGATTGCGTCGAACCAATTTGGCATCTGCTATTAGCGCATCGTTGGGATCTTGACAAGCGATCAGATCAGGCTTCCCGGTATCTGCGTACGGATCAATGGAAAAATCGAGGCCATGTTGGTGAAGGTACTCGTACAGGTGAAGCTTGAGTACCCATTCCTGTTTTTGGGATTGCGCTTTCCGCCAAAGCCTGTCCAGCCGCTCACGCTCAAACCATTCGCACTTGTGCTTGTAGCGCCGCAATAGGGCCAGAATCATGCCGTTGTTTTCAAGCCCCTCGGTCAGATACGCAAAAACCGGCTCGACAAACAGGCCGAGGAACACTGTCCTCCAGTGATCTTCGTGCAGTTTAGCTTGGACGCTTGGTTGCATGTAAATCTTGGCCACCTCAAACTCAATGTCCTGTGCTTTGCAATTAGGGTCGTTCGGTAGGAGCACGCATTCGCCCAGGATGCGGCAGGACCAGGCGATGGCATCATCGTGATCCGTGTAGTAAACTCCTCTCTGATCTCTGCTTCCTGGCGGCAAATGGGAGGCCAAAGCGACCTCCCAGGTGGGAAACTGCCCAGTGTGTTCTGACGGCTGCGAATGCTCAAACCGTTCGAGAAGAGAGCCAAAGACAGGATGCGCTGTCAGTGAAGCCCATACTTGCGTGAGCACGTAATGAAACTGAGGGTACTTGGCCGACTTGAGGCGCTCGTGCCACGTGTTTAGATTGTTCCGAAGTTGGGTGGTGTAGGCGGTTCGCATAGCCCGGTTTGCTCTTTAACAGATGCATTCCCGTACCCATGCGTCAATTCTACATCGGCCACTGTCCTGGCAGAATAGCTGTGCGTAAGAGTCAGGCATCGTGAATCGCTTATTCCTGGCCGATGATTCAACCACTCGGTCCGAAACAGACAGAGCGATTGAAGCGTCTCCCGATCCGCCGCCCGCATCAAGTTATCGAATCATTTCTTTGCCTGGCCCAAGTCTTCTGGTCGGTCTACGTGGCTGTAAGGACTGCACCTGCGGAGTGAGTCGAGAGTTTTTCCAGGGTCGTTGCCGGAGAATCGCCAAAAGGGAGGTTCCACGGCGTTGGTAAAAAGCAATCGGGTTGTGACTGTGGAAACGTAGAGCGTGTCTTGAACAGGAGAAGGCGATGACAGACATGAGACGGATTGACTGGAGCGACATCAACGCAGCGGCGAAAGAGTTGGCCGGCATTTGGCAGCTCATCGACAGGTTCTAGAAGAAGCATAATGCGTGTCCGATGATCTTGCCGGCTCGATGGCTTATTCTTGGACAGTGGCTCTGCCGTGCAGGTATTCCGCAACCAGCGCCCGAAACTCGGCCGCTTTGTCCTGGGTTTCGAAGAAGAAGTCGAGCCGGCCGTGCAATGCCAGGAACTCCTTTGTCGTCCCCGAGACAGCCGAAAAACCGGCCACCTCTACGGCCAAAGCTTTCGCCATGGCGCCGACATTGCGATCAACCTTAGCAATTTGGACAGAAACAGTTGCCATGTCAATGACCTCCGACTCACCGAAAAGGCGTTAAACAGTTCTTTTACCCGTGGCGAACCGAAACATTTGACAAGCCAGACAAGTATGATGCCGCCATCGAGACTGTTCCTAAAGTCTGGAGGTCTGCGGCGGCGAAGCAGTACCGCCACTTGATGAACAGGGCATCGAAGGCACGTTCGTTTGTCCTTGCACTCGATGATCTGGTTGGACGCTGTGCTTACGCCATAACTTAGAGAGATCAGCGGGCTCAGGAGCGATCATCCCCGACTCCTCTAGGCTGTTGCCGATGGTGTAGTCGCACTGACCAACTGGGGCAAGGGCGGCGTCAAAGGCCCTCCCGATAACGAGCGAGCACTACGAGCGTCTCAGTGAATTCCAGTCTTTGCCCAAATGACAAATTACGCACTTGCCGGGTGTCCTCTGTGCGATTACGGAGAAACTGCCATGAACACCCTCGCAGAAAGCATGTTTGCACGTAGCGCAATACACGAAGGTCAGCGTCACTCGGCCAAACTGTTCTTGGCAAATCCGGCACGGCACGATCTTTTTGGGCACCCGAGGAGGTCCTGTTTTGCCCCGGATTTTCTCTTCATCGTTATTGCTTGGGTCATACCAGGAATAATCCGGCTCGAAGTCCTTTGCATCTCCGGGCATGGCAGGATACCTCGTGAAATCGTTTGCTTCAGACTTTTCTAGGTTTCTCTGGAGCCTTGGCAACCGGGAAAGAATTGGCTTGGCAATCGGCTAACCCCGTGGGATAATGCTAACAGCCATCGGCATCGGCCAAAAGCCGACCGCCTATAATGGGCGGAACACTTACGACGCCAAAAGCGTCAGGAGTATTTTTCATGTCCGGCCATTTCTCTCTCAATGGATCTGTTTCGTCGAAGGGAAAAAATGCGCCCCTTGCCGAGCGGGACCGACAGGCAAGCCAAATGCTTTCGACCCGCTACGAAGCACTAAACCAATTGCTTTCGGAAGCCGAGCGACACCTAAGGGGGTTGAAGCCAGTCCATCCGGTCTGGGTCGATTACGAACGTGTTTACCCTCCAGGCGGGGTGGCGTATTGGGAGGTCCTCGGCATTTCCAAGTATGTCGACAGGTGGCGACTCTGCCACGCCTACGATAACGAAATGAACGAAGAAGGTTTCCTCGAAATAAAGCCAATTGTCGAATGTCCAGTTGAAGTTCGAGTCCGAGCGGCAAACGAAGTCCGGCGATTGCACGAAGCGATCATCAAATCCAAGGAAGACTACGTTCCTTGCGTGGACAAGGCGATTGAGGACTTAACCAAAATGTGTGAGGAAATCTAACCAACTTTTGTAAGCCGATGGCAAAAGCCGGCGCAGGGAACGATTCCTTGCGCCGGTTCTTCTTTCGAAAAGCTTGCCGGGCTATATGGCCGCAAGGCCCCTGGTTGGTCACCCATGCCGGCCCCCTGGCGGAATCCATTGGCCAGTTTTCTCCTTCTAACCGGTAGGGCACTTGGGAAATTGCGCCCCTGCGGTCGATGCACTCTTTCACACCAGATGGCACATCGGCTAACGGCCACTGGGTTTGCCAGGTACATCGCTCCGAAAGAAATGAGGAATCACGCCCGATAATTGGAGGCGGAAGTGGCAAAGCAAAAGATAACGGTTTCTTACTCCTGGCAGAGCGACCTGCCCAATCGTACGAACCGGGGGTTTATTGAGAGGGCATTGCAAAAAGCTATCGACTCGCTGAGGAGTGAAGCCAAAGCGGTTCTGGATCCCTGCATGGACCGAGACACCCTCGATGTGCCCGGCACGCCCGACATTCCTTCGACGATCTTCGACAAAATCGATCAGTGCCACATTTTTGTCGGCGACGTATCGATCATAAACCCGAAAGCCGCTGCCGATGACCGGAAAACCCCCAACCCGAACGTGCTCCTTGAACTGGGTTATGCGGCCAAGACCCTCACGTGGGATAACGTGATCTGCGTCTACAACAAAAACTACGGCGAAGTAAAGGACCTACCTTTCGATCTCCAACGTCGCCGGATGTGCATTTATGCTGTTGCCGAGGGTCAAGAAGAGAAGGCGCAGGAACGAGACCGCTTGGCGTCCGTCTTGCGTGAAGCCATCGACTCGATCCTAAGACGACTCGAAAAACAGACCGAAGAGGAAGCCAGTGCCAAGCAGCTGACACCTGAAGGTGCCGCCGCCAAGGTCCACGATTGGCTGGCCGACGATAGCAAGCGAATCCAGCTTCATCAGTTGGTCTCCGGTGAGAAAAATAAGCTTGTGCAGTGGATCGTTGGTCCTGAATTGCCCGTACAGATTGCGGGAAGGCTATCACCCGAGGATTTTAGACATCGATTGAGCAGGTACGAGGAGATGAGCCAAATCCTTGTCTCAATCATGGCGGCTGGCTGTTATTACGATACGCAGGCACACGAAAAGCTTTGGATTGATGCGCTCCAAGGAGTCGCAAATTATTCCAGCGATTTCGCTAGTTTTGCTGGCGAGCAGAGGTTTATCCATCTGCGGCGTTATCCAGCCCTATTGCTTCTTTACTCCGGTGGTATCGCAGCCGTGGCTGGGGGCAACTACGGGACGCTGCTTTCGTTGCTGACAAAGCCGAAGATTTATGATCCCAACGGATCGTGGACCGTGACTGATGCGCTTCATCCGGAGCAAATCCTAGACACGGAGACCTTTAGTTGGATGTTGGGTGGTCAGCGGCGATACTTTACGCCAATGAGCGATCATCTTTTCGAGGTGCTTCGGCTGCCGCTGAAGGCCTATCTTCACAACGACCAGCAATATCATTTGGGTTTTGACAGGTTTGAATATATGCGAGCTTTGTTGGAGTTTGATCGACAAGAGCACAATCCAGCCATTGGCAGATTTAGCTGGCAACGAAGGCCGATGGGCCCGGACATCCGCCAAGAAATCGACGCCGAGGTGAAAAATGAAGGGCCAAACTGGGCACCCTTCCGAGCAGGTTGGTTCGGGGGTCAAATTGATCGATTCGAAGCCGCACGAGCATCTGTGAACAAGAAGGCGGCTGGCATACACTGGTAGTAATTCTGGACCGGAATCTTAGCCTGAATCCAGGCACCTGAATCGTGCAGGCAGATCGGATTGTTCTGGGTAAGAAAACCATGGAAGACGTGAAAGAGGATTACCCCGACACACTCATGTTGGTCGTCGAGAAGGTTGGAGAAAAAATGGGACCGCACGCAGATGCGGTCCCGATTGGCCAGCAGGGGCATTGAAATCGTCCACAGCTTCGCTCCCGTCATCCTGGTTTTGTCACCCGTGTCGGGGGAAGCCCTGGCTTAGGAATTCGTCAAGCCGCCTCCGTTGTTCGAGCTGCGCCAGCCGCAGCCTCTCCCTGGCGAGGTCCACGTAGGGCTGATGCGCTTCCATTCCTAGGTAGCGCCTGGAATTGAGCACGGCCATTCTCAAAGTGGTCCCTGCTCCCGACATGCAGTCAAATACGAGGTCGAAGGGTCGGCTCCATGAGCGTATCAAATCTTCGGCCATCGCCTCGGGCATGATCGCCGGATGCCCGTGGGCAATGCGATCAGATGCCGAAATTCCACACCCGGCAGCGTATTCCCAAAACGAACGTCGCAGGCCAATTGGCCCAACTGTGATGTTCGCCCGATCAAGACGAAGGTTGCCGTCTGCTCTGCGCACATAAAATGTCGCCTTTTTCCCGGCGCACTTGTTCGGGCGATCTCGAATCAGATTGATCGTCCTCGGTTTCCCCTTCGACAGCACAAAGGCGTATTCGGGTGGGTTGGGATAGCGGATGTTCCCACCGGGGCAACGTGTGCCCAGCCTCCCCATGATGAGCGTCTGATGGACTCGGAAACCGATGTCCATGAAGTAGAGCTTCTGCCGGGCGCTGGTTCCGCTCTCGCTGCCCTTGATGACCTGATCGGCAACGACCCAGACGACCACGCCGCCGGGCATGGTGATTCTGTACAAGCCCTCGGCGATAGCCTTGAACTGATCGAAAGTCCAAGGATGACCCCCAAATTTCCGCATGTTATCATACGGAGGACTGGTGAGGGTGAATGGGATGCACTCAGCGGGCAACTGGCGCATCCCCTCCACGCAATCGCAACACAAGATGCGGTTAATCAACTGTGAGTCGATCATGCCGCAACCATCTTTCCACGAATCCGTTCGAAAACTTGAATACCCCTGTCCACTACAAGGCGGCCGTTCTTGGCGGCTGACTCCTTGCTCCAATCGAGGCGTTCCACATCTGGCACAAGATATTCCAGGCGATCCACGATCAAGACTAGCACGGCCACTGTGTCCTCGGTGGAGGCGGTGTTCGCTGAGTCGGCACTCTTTGGAGGTTTGGCAGACTCATCCTCCCACTGGGCGGAGTCATACCCGTCCTCGCCGGTCTGCTCGTGCGCCTCAGGAAGAGATAAGACGCTTGGCTTATCTTCGTTTGTTTCAGAAGTGGCCCTCCCTCCGTGCCCTTGACGAGACGATACGCAGGGCACGGTTTCTGGCTGACCCTTCACCGTTTTCGTGATGCGGTACTTGTTCTTGGCTTGGGTCAGCGTGAGGCCTGCTATGGCCTCTTCAGAGCCGCATCTTTTGAATAGCTCCTCAGCTTCCCATGCGCTTGTGCGGGGGATGTTGTGTTCCTTCAGCCACCGGACCCACCGCCGCTCGGCCTTTAGCTTCTCGTGAGCGACGAGGAGGGCACACCCGGCCCAGAAAGTCTGCACCGTGGATCTTCGGGCGAGCTGAAGCGCCTCGGTCCCCAGCCGGCCAGACTCTGCAAGGCCAACAGTGGCATAATGCGCCAGCTGGTCCAAGTCCCAGCTGTCATCTGGGATAGCTTCACTCTCGATGCGCATGACCGGGTGCTGCGGGTCACCTGCAAGACCACAATTCGCCAAACGCTTCTCACTCTTCTTTTTCGTCATTCGTTTTCCTCCTTATGTTCGGGAGCCGAACAAACCAGAAACGCCATTCGTTGCTTTCATTCTCGATCAGTGGAAGTACGCCTCGGGGCCGGCGAACCCTTCGCCAGGGGCCCAAATCGATGGGCGAGCCGGGGAGGTGCTCTCACCGCCCTGCTCCAAGTGGTTCCAAGCATGTTCATTCGTCCTCAACACGTGCGCAGACCTCCCTCACGCCGATCCTTGCCGGGGCTCCCGTTCAATGCGCACGCCGAACGATCCCGACAAGTCGGTACAAAACGATCCTTGCATTCCTTTGTTGGTAGCTCTACGTAACCGGAATTGCCTGTGTCATACTTCAGGGAAGACGAGGCAGCAGTGGCGTCCTCCAACGAAAAAGGCCGCTCCATCGAGCGGCCCTGTCGTCACACCAAGCTGTCGGGCGAATCCCCTCTTATGCTTTTCAACCCTCTCTCTTATTGCTGCTCGCTCAAAAAATATGGTGCAAATGCGACAGAGATCATGTATCATTTGCGACAATTAGCAAGGTGCCAATCGAGGAGGGGACCGATGGCGAATCAGCGTGCACGAAAGACCCAACGGCGGCAGGAGCTTTCCGACAAGCATGTCGTGATAGGGGACAGCAACCACTCGCAGTCCTTACCCTCGCCCCATCTTGATCGCCTGGAGCACATGCGCTACCTGGATGTGGGGCACGATCCAGAAGTCTTGGCCACGAACCTCCGACTTCTCTTGCAGCAGAAGGGGATGACACGCCGAAAGGTGTGGACTGCCATCGGAGAGCAAAGCCGGGCCTGGTTCGAGCGAGTGGTTAAGAGGGGCCTTTCGAATGTTACCCCCAAGGGGCGAGACCGCCTGGAAAAGGTCGCCAGCTTCTTCGGCCTTTCATACGACGATCTTTGGCGACCTGATCTAATCACCTTCGAAGTTGGACAGCCGAGACAGGAATTTCAAGGCTATAGTGAGAAATTGACCGACCTCCTGCTGAGCGGCAAGCACGAGTACCTGAAGGACTTAATCGATTCCCTTCACCGCAACTTGTGGAAGAATGTGAAGCTGGAGCAGGAGCCGGACCCGGACCCTACGGAGTCGATTCCGCCACCAAGAGAGCGATTCGGTTGGAAGAACAGGTGACCTCCGAACCGGTGCTCTGGTCAGGTTTCCAACTTGTGCACCGAATATTTTTCTACGCTCAGATATATTGTTCCTTTCGATCTGCCAAGTCGCCACGGCTCTGAGTTTTCGAACAGAAAACTAGGGGATGAACCTGAGAATGGCGCTCGTTGAAACCTTCCGCCACAAAACGGGTGTTCCGATCCCTCAGCAGTCGTCTCCGTCGCTATGCCTGCGGCCGGCGCCCGGCTTCGTTCTTCTGATCCCTGGCTCTCTGCTTCAGATTGTCAGTGTCTTTCGCTCATCGCTACTTGAGCTGGCAGCCTTTCACCCAGGCTTGATTCAGGATCTGGAGCAGGTGCCGGAGTTTTGTGTTTGAAAATGGTGCCGATCACGCTGGGCTGGGGCCGTGAGCAGAGGGATTGGGCCCGTGACCGTCCGAAAGCAAGAATTGGCCGGGGCCGCCCTCTTCTTCGACGTGGCAACAAATGCTAGTTTACAAAAGTTGGAAACTTCGACCGCCGAGGAGAGCGACCGCCTTTTGACTGTAAACTAGCTCAGCAGTAGCTTGGCGAGCGGAGAGCGCTTAGGCCCAGGCGAGACGATGGGTCTGGCCGGCCCAGGTTTATCGGGCTCGATCTGTATCAAGCCGAACTCAAGATCGGATAAGACGCAGCATCCCCCAGCCCTCCCACACGCAGGCAGGCGGAGCGACGCCGGCTATCGTTAATAGCGGTACTCGCATGACCCGTCTTGAGCACCCCTCCCTATCACACTGGCAACGCCCAACGGCCAGGTGAGATGCGTTTTAGGAAGTCGTGTATGTGCCATCTGTAGTTATGCGCACCATTGCAGTTTTCTCCGAAAAATCTGATCACTCACAACTATATTTATGGTAGATTACCGCCCTGCACGGGCGTGAGGAGGATCATGAAAGTCTTGCTGAACGAGGCCGGTCGGCCCCACGTGTTTACCATTGTCGATCTCTCGAAGGCGTTGGAGCGATCCATTTCCTCGATCTGGGGCCGAGTGCGCATCTTTAGCACGCTGCCAGCGCCAGAGATAAGGGTCGGGCGACGAGAGTACTACTCGGCCCATGCTTTTGACGAGATCGTAAAGACGGAGCGGGCCCGTCGAGCCAGCAGAGAAATAGTGCGCCGCAACGATGGGCAGCCTAGCTGGCCATCATCTGAGCCCGTGCAGGAGAGCGTAGTGTCATAATACATCGGAAGGCACAATGAGGAGAACGAGAAGGAAGAGGCGAGCAACCATCTACAGTTGGCTTCGAAAGCGCATATCACCAATAGATTATGGCCTGAAGTGCCGGAATCGTCTTACTGGCGAGGTGAGTCCTGTCCACTGCAATCGAAACGAGCAAGTCCTCGACGCCTTCCAGGATGGCAGATGGTTGAGTCGGCTAACCAATGCGAAACTTGATCGGCACTTTAGCGGTGAGGAAACCTATTACTTTGCTGGCAACGGCAGCTTTGAGGCGGAAGAAAGTCTAATCTTAATCGACATCGACTGCCATGCGACCGGCACACTTGCCGGAGCGATAGCCTTCGCCGAGTTCATCCGTACCCACCACTTCCGCAACCTCTACTTCGAAATCAGCACCAATGGCAACGGCGTCCATGCGTATGTGCGGCTCAAGAAATGGCGAACCAGCGCAGGTTTGGTGAACGAGTACTTGAAGGATCGTCTGCAGCCGCACCTTCGTCGTCTCTTGGCTGAAACTGGTTTTGAAGTCGAAAACGTGGAAGTGAAGGCGACTTGTCCGCTCATGACCTGGGGTCAGGGTAAAGGCGAGCTTCTGACCTATAGGAGCGGTCAACTGGCCAAGCTACCTCGGGAATGGAATCGGTTTAACGAGCTAAAACGGACCACCGTCCTTAAGCTCTCGGATCTGCGCCAACTCCCAATCGACGGGCCAGACCGGTCCAGGCCAGTAAGGGCCGGTGATCGGACAGACTGCAATGGACGCTCCACCATCGCAGCCGAGTCCATCGACGGAAGACATTTCCCAGCTAAGGAATTGAAGGAGCTGTCTGGCCGGTACTTGCGAGTGGCAACTTCACTTTTGCAAGGCAGGACACTGCCTACGTCTGGACGAAGCGTGGTTAGAGCGGAAGATCTGGCAGTCTTTCTGATGCTGCTGAAATTCTTTAGCGGAAATATGAATGCTGACGGGTCCTTGCCGATGGCACGGTTCAGGTCGATGTGGAATGCGTTGTTCGAGAGCCGTGACGTGAGCCGCTCTTTCGATCCCAAACGATTTGCGGCCATGAGAAATCTCGTGTCTGATTTGGGGCTGCTCGAATGGGAAGATCAACGGTACACACCTGGAGCCCTCGGCAGTAAAGGTCAATCCTGCTGCTGGCATGCATCGGATGCACTGATGGCGTTGCTGGAGGAAAATGCCAAGAAGCCCATGAAAAAGGAGGAGAAGACAGAAAGAGAGGAGGGAGGAACATCCTTGAGAGGAACACAGTTCCTTATCAATAGATCGTGCCGATTTGCTGAAGCGATCCGACCAGTCTTAACCATCGATCTGAGTCGCCAGACGTATCACCCGGACCAGATGACGGCCCTGGTTGGGGTGTATGCGGCAGCATGACCGCCGCCAAACTCGATTCGGACCGATTAACATCGCCGCCTTGCAAATCCCATTTTGGTTGAAGCGGAGGCTATGCTGTCTGCCGATGCTAGTGCCGCCCTTGGCACCATTGGGTCAAGGGCCAGCCTTCCATGACTTTTCGATTTTCTGTCACAAAACCGCTTTTGAATGCGACGTATCTTTCTCCGAGGCTGGGACCGTGCCAGTTGCTAGTGCTCAGGGCCACGTGGCGTTGAGCGAGCCTACACCGGACAGCCCGACTGCGCCCTCAAGCGGCGAGTTTGCGTTTGAAAACTGCCGATGCACGAGCACACCGAACCCGAAATATGATAGACTCCCGAGCGACGCCTGAAAGGAATCGGCTTGATGCGTTCTACGGGCATAAAATGGAAGAGGAACGGACCGACTGGAAGCTACCACAGTAACGACCTGCGGTTCTTTATCTGTAAGATGTCTCGCCGTGCGTGGGTTTTGGTCGATTTCCAGGGAGGGGTACAACACGGCTACCGCTGCGATCTGCTCCGGACGGCGAAATGGGTAGCCCGCTCGATCTACCTTGGCCAAGACTACCGCAGACCGTTCAGACCTTTGCCAGCCGTTCCTAGCAAACCGGCCGTTGACTGGCTCAAGGAAGGTTTCTAGCCCCGCCCGTAATAGCATCGCCTAATGCCACCAACTGTTCGTCGGGGCGAAGTACATGGCAGGAGGCTGCTCGGTAGACCCAGTGACCGTGCGGACGAGCGATCTGCGAAAGTACCGGAATGAAGGTCGTGAATAGCCAAGATGCTCCAAGTATTGGCGTAAGGCTCGGTGCCTTAGCGACCTTGCGTTTTAATGCTGAAACTTCTCTGCCAATGAATTTACGACCGACTTTTTGAGGACACACTTTTCCAGCTACCGCTCCAGCTCCCATCATTTCTGATTTTTCAGACCCAAAACCCAAAATAATTGCGCAGGGCGCCGGCCATCAGGGCTTCTGCGTTATCATCTTGGCTCACCCATCGGCCGGCCCAGCAGCGGCCCGAGGCAGGCCCACAGTCGCCGTTTTGCCGGGCAGAACCCGCCGGCCATTTCCTGGGCCAAATGCGCAGAAGACTGCGCTTTTCACGGCCAGCCGAATCGGCCCTACTTCGCCTTTGCCTATTGTGCTCCCCATCACACCATCGCTGCAAGAACGACCATCCAGGTTGATTTCGCAAGCTGATTAATCTTGGCGTCCAGGCGAGAACGCAGCTCATGCAGCCTGTCCCCCGTGGCCTGGTCAAGCAACTTCACAACGCTCTGAGCCTCGGTGAAGGTTTGTGAGTTGCCGAAATGGTGGCGGTCAATTGGCCGAGCGAGGGGTTCTAACCTTCCGAGTCTTGTACTCTATACACCGTTGCCCGACTTACTCCTGTCACCTTGGCGACCTCCCCGACGCCTGCACCCTCGGCTAGCATCTCCCGTACCCTTTCCTTCGTGGCAATCGGCAGATAATGTTTCTCAGTGGCTAATGGCGACGATGTAGCGTGAAAGACCGGAGCGTACATTCCGTGCAGCTCCTTGAGGGCAGCGTGCAGCTTGCCCCAGGGTTTGTTCGCATACGCATCTAGCAGGTTGTCTCCAACAAAAGCAGTCCCGTGCGCCAGAACCATGTGGGCCAGTTCTCCGTCATAATGAGAACGAACTGTATTGGTCATTGTGTCCCGTAATGCCCCGAAAGGCAGTCTGCGAAATGCCGGCTCAGACTTCACCGTTCTGTCGAGTAATCGATTCCATTCATTGGCAAACTTGGCTTGAGCGTTCGTACAATTCTCATCGTACCACCTGTTTCCTTTTTCGGTGACAAAGATAAGCGTACTGCCGATCTTCCTTGAGCGCTCAACTCCCCAGCGTACAATCTGTACCGTTTCGGGCCACAAGTACCATTCACCAAATACCTCGGTTTTGGGTCTTATAACCGTTAGGAAACTATCCTGTTCTGTAGACTCAAAACCTACCAGGCGCTTGGCGTAAAGGTGTTTCTCCTCCAAGTGAAATTCGTTAATTTCTAACCTGCCAAGCTCGGCGGCGCCCGAGGCACAATTGAGACCGAGGTAGAGCATCATTCTTTCGAGCGGAGTTGCATGTTTGTTTAGGGTCGCAAGCTCCTCTACTGTCCATACCTCTTTGGTGATGACCGATAGTCTCTTTTCTTCCTGCCGCTTGACAACTCTTCGCTCGATATCACCAAAACCTTTCGGGGTCTCCCATTGGAACTTGTCGGACGCATTCAGCCAGCGAAAGAATCGAAAGAGTTCCTTGATGTTGTGGGAAGCATCTTTCACGCTGATCGGCTTGCCGTAAAAACTCATCGGACGGTTGCGCCAGTGGGTCACCATCGCAGTACACTTTTCCAGGGTGAGGGAGTGAAGAGGTACCTCGGGGTGAGCCTTCAGAAACCGGTCGATACGCTGAAGGCGAAGCTTGCCATAGGCGGTTAGGTTTGACGTGCCTGCCTGAACGTTGTTTGTTCGGGGGTGTTCTTTGTAAGCCTCGAAGGCTTCGTGCAGTGTTCCGGTGATGAGCTTGTCGGGTAAATCGCTAGGCTTCGTCAAAGCACCGAGGGAGAGCATCTGTTGCCGTAATTCGTCGAGTTCCTTCCGCAGACTCGCTTCCAGTGCCGTTTGCCCTGCCTTGTATCGCTCAGGATCGCTTGGAATGACCGCAAGCGAGGGAAGATTCGACCGAACCACGTTGACGGTTTGGGCGTATCCTTCTGGCGGAAGGTTGCCAGGGTCGAACGTGAAACGATGTTGGCCATCGGCAATCTCGGTGGCGAAGCGCAGTGTCATTGCGTCCCATGCGTCAACCCCCGTTGCCTGGCATTTCTCATCGTACAAACGGCGTATCCTGGCTAGCCGCTCCTCGGCTGAACCTCGGTGAGTTCCCAAGTTGAACCGGTGCTGGCGACGGTTGCCCTCGGTATCCTGTTTCCAGCCGACATAGGGTCGATACCTGCCTTGCCGGTCCGGTTTCAAGCCTCGGTTTCTGGTACTCATGGCTAAAAATCTCCGTTTATTGGATTTCGCCAAAGGCTTATCGTACAGAGTTGAGAGCTTATCGGACACGTTATCGTACAGAGAAAAGCGTTTTGCGATTGTTAGGGAAGGTGTGATTTGCTGCAAAGCCAATAAAAAAGCCGACTTGCAGTTTCTGCAAGCCGGCTTTAAGTGGAGGCGGCGGGAATTGAACCCGCGTCCCGAAGCAGATCAGTGCCCGCTTCTACGTGTGTAGCTTGCCAATTCCGGTTGGCCGAAACCTTGCGGCCTCGCCAACCACGTTCGCCGAATCGGTTCCCGACAAGCAGGGCTCCGATTCAGCTAACCGGTTGTGAAGTCTAGTCGTCACCGCCTCCGGCGCAGACGGTCCCGAAAGACCATCCCAGGTGACAACGAGCCTGATTTAGCGACCAAGCCGGAACCTCTCAGGCGAAGCTCCCGGACATGGGGCCACCGTAATTAGGCAGCCAGTGCAAACTGCGGTTCTGCAGTTAAGTGTGTGATCAGATTTTAACGTGGCCATCTGATCAACCACGACACGCCGCTCAGCACCTCAACATACCCGGTCGATACCAGATCGCCCCCGGAGATGAAGCTGTGGGCAGAGTTTACCAATACAATTATACACGTCCAAAGGATCGCGGCATATGGCTAACGGATGCATTCCCGTTACTGCAGCGCCCGAAAAATCGTTTAACCGCGAGCCAGCGGCGAGCGCGTGAACAGACAGGATCCGGTCGCCTTCTGTTCGCGCGCTCGCCGCTGGCTCGCGGTTAAACGAAAAACTTACCAACAAAAGCGGCAATGCACCCATGGCTGACGGCGTATTACATCTCTGTTCGACGTTATACGTCGCTTGACCGCCAGTGCCAGGGCTACGCAAAGGGTTCGTAAGGCTTCTGTGACTTAGAATTCGATCGCGTCCGGCCAGGCCATGTCGAGGACAAAGACTTTGCCGTCGCCGATGCGCCCGGTGCGCGCGCTGCGGACAATATGGTCGGCAACCTCATCAGCGCGTTGATCGCTGACCCAGACGCTGATTTCGACCTTGGGGATGAAGGCCATGCTGTACTCGCTGCCGACGTAGCGGTCGAGGTAGCCTTTCTGCCGGCTATAGCCCTTGGCTTCACGCACGACGCAAGCGACGATGTCTAGTTCTGCGATGGCCCGCAGGACGGCTTCTGCGCGAAATGGCTTAACGACAATCGTAAATTGTTTCATGGTCCTGCTTGCTTAACCCGATGTGGAGGAGCGCTTCCGAGAACTCGACCATCGACCTGCCCCCATCAGTCCGTGTGGCGAGCTCCCCGATTGTTGGATGGATTGGGCGAGCTGTCAACTATTAACACGCGCGTGCGGTCTTGAACCCTTACTTCAGCCTTCCCCTGGCGGGACGGCTCAATTCCTGGTAATTGAGATAGGAGGGATCACTCGGGTCTTCCGCCTGATCGAGGTGCCTTCACTTGAACATTCTGCATCATCCTTGCCGGGTTCTGCCACAGATTTTCGTGATTGCATCCATGACTGTGGCCATGGGCTGCAACCTGACGGAATATGAAGCGCGCATGGACCGAGCGCAAAGGCGCCTGAATTACCTTGACCAGCAAAAAACATTCGTGGCAGCTGGTTCCATTACACTGGACCAGGAGATGACCAAACCGGGTAATTCGAAGTACAAGTGGCTGACCACTATTGGATTTTCATACAAACCGCCAAAAGGAATCGCCTTGGTTCCCGCGAGCTTACTGCAAGAAGTTCTGTTGGTTTATCCGAAGAACCTTGACGCCAAGTTCGAAAAGGTGCTGGTCGGCGCTGTAAACGTCAGCTCGGAGCAAGAGCGAGCGAGCTATCAAGCAGAGGTCCTGCAGGCCCTGAATGTTCAAGATGTGCGGGATCGATCCAAGGAGCTGGGCCAACAGGTTGATGATTTGCAGAGGTTCAAGTGGTTTCATGATGAGACACCAGGGAGCCCGTATGTATACTTTCACAAAAATGGGAACACGGTGACTGCAATCGCCTTTTACCCAAGGCCAGGTATGCAGGATATCGACAAAGCAATGGATTTCAGCCTTGCGACGCTTCGCGTCACGGCAATAGCAGGTAGTCTGGGGGCGCAGAGTCAGCCCACCCTCCTCGCGCCAACACCGACCAAAGACTCTGCACCTCACAAATAAACGAGTCCACTCTTTTTATTTATTGGGATAGGGCTTCTGCCAGAAATTGTCGCCGCTCCAGTTGAAAGGCGGCCTGGTCTCGATGGTACAATCGCCGTGGATTTGGACCTGGCAGGATAGCCGCATTTCATCTTCGTGGCCGATAACAGACATCATGGTCGTTGGCGCGGTGGCGAGCGTGAATCGTTCCAGGCGGCCCTTGGGACTCAGGTTTTCCATGCCCTTCTTCACCAGCACCTTGCAGGTGCCGCACAGACCGTTGCCCATGCAGTTCACATAGCGATGCAGACCCTGGTACACTTGGATGCCGGCTTTGATCGCCTCTTGCCGAAGGTTGGCACCGTCCGGGACCTCGATCTCCTTTTTCTCGTTCACGAACACAACTTTGGGCATAGAAATAAAACCCCTTCTGAGGCGATCCCCTGACGAAAAGCTGGTTTCTCCACCGTGGAGGATGCGGAGATTGTACAAACCGAGCCGGAAGGGGTCTATGTTCGCTAAAGTGGCAAAGGGCCCAACGAATAAGGCCCAGTGTTTTTCAGCTCAGCAGGGCCATGAGGGCTCGAGTTACCGATGAATCTCGCCGTTGACCACAGTGTTTCGCCAGCGGTTCGCCTGGTGCACATTAGCGACGTGCACGTCCGTGAGGCCAAGGTGGATTGGACCTTTCGTGATTGGTTTTCCAAGCGGTTGACCGGCTGGCTGAACCTGCGCGTGCTGCCCCGCGGGCGACGTTTTAAGAGGACGAACGAGATTCTCGATGTGCTCGCCAGGGACCTGCGCCGCCGCCCACCAGATCATGTTGTGTTCTCAGGTGATGCCACGGCACTGGGCTTTGAAACCGAATTTGCTCGCGCGGCGGAGCTCTTGGGAGTGACAGGCCCCAACGCGCTGCCCGGGCTGGCCGTGCCGGGCAACCACGACTATTACACGCGCCGCGTGGCCGCGACCGGTCTTTTCGAGCGTTATTTTGAGCCGTGGCAGCAGGGTACGCGCATCGGGACCGAACGTTATCCCTTTGCGCAAAAAGTGGGACCGCTGTGGTTGGTGGCCGCGAACTCTTCCGTGGGCAACCCCAAGTTCTGGGATGCCTCGGGGCAGGTCGGCAGCGAGCAACTCGCGCGCCTGGAAGCCCTCTTGGCTCGGCTGAGCCCTGGACCGCGCATCTTGGTGACGCACTACCCGGTCGCGTTGGCCGGCGGCTCTCCCGAACCGCACTATCGCGGCTTGCGCGATCTGTCGGATCTATTGGCCGTGGCAACGCGCGGCGGCGTTTGCCTGTGGCTGCATGGTCATCGGCATGGCGCCTACCATCATGCAAGCCCGGATATTGCTCCGTTTCCAGTCATTTGCGCAGGCAGCGCGACGCAGCGAGGTCGATGGTCCTATGGTGATTACACGATTGCCGGCAATCAGTTCCATGGCATCAGACGCCGCTTCGATCCGGAAGAGCATGCCTTCCGGGAGGCCGACGCTTTCGACCTGCAACTACCATGTTCGCCAGCCTCGATGGGAGAGGCTACTTGAGGAGTCCCGCGGCATCGCATACGATTTGCTATTCAGCAACCGACTAACCAAGCCCCTCATGGTTACGGGGGGCCACCCTGAGACTGCTGAAAAAGGGGTCAGACCCCTTCCACGAATGGCGATAGATCTCCAAGAAAGTGGGAAATCAGTGAAGCTTCGTAGGGGGTCAGACCCCTTTTTCAGCAGTCTCACCCTGCCGCGCAAGCGTGGAGTTCATGATGATAAAGGTTTGCGTTCGGAGCCTGCTTGTTCTCCTTTCCTGTTCGGCTCTCTCTCCCCTGCTTGCCCAGAGCGAGTTCGGCTTCGTGAATACGAAACCCTCCGGCCAGCCTTACCTGCCTCCGGAAGAGTCGCTGCGGCGCATGCACGTGCCCCCCGAGTATGAGGTAAAGCTCTTTGCCGCCGAGCCGGACATTATCAATCCCATCTCGTTCACGATCGATGAACGAGGCCGGCTGTGGGTTGTGGAATGTTACGAGTACCCGAAGCGAACGCCCAAGGATCGCAAGCCGCGCGACCGCATCAAGATCCTGGAGGACACCACGGGGGCCGGCAAGGCAGACAAGGTCTCGGTTTGGGCGGAGGGGAAGGATCTGCCCAGATTCGACCTGGCGAGCGGCATCGAAGTCGGCCACGGCGGCGTGTTTCTTGGGGCCGCGCCTTACCTGTTCTTTCTCAGCGACATATCAGGGGCCGGGCGCTGCGACCACCATGAAATGCTGCTAAGAGGATTCGGCAGCCAGGATACGCACGAAGTCCTCAACACCCTGCAATGGGGGCCCGATGGCCGGCTTCACGGACTTCAGGGTATCTTCACGGAATCCAAGGTTGGCGGTGTGCAGATGAACGCCGCCGTGTGGCGTTACGAGGTGGACAAGAAGAAGTTTGACCTGCTTGCGGAAGGCACCAGTAACCCGTGGGGACTTGATTTCGATAAGCATGGCCAGGCTTTTCTGACTGCCTGCGTGATCCCGCACGCTTTTCACATCATCCCGGGAGGCACCTACATCCGCCAGGCAGGGAACAGCCGCAATCCTTATGCCTATGGGTTGCTCCATGAAATCAGCGATCACCTGCATCACTCCGAAAGTGGCTGGGCACACGCCGGCGCGCTTGTCATGCAAGGGGACCATGTTCCCTCGCAGTTTCAAAACAGCTTGCTCATGGGAAGCATTCACGGCTGCAGCATCAAGCGCGACCTGCTCGAACCGCGCGGCTCGACGTTTGTCGCCCGCCATGCTCCCGATTTCCTGGTAAGCGGCGATAAGAACTTTCGCCCCATCAACATGCGCTGGGGACCGGACGGCTCGATCTATGTGATCGACTGGCACGACCAGAATCCCTGTCACCAGGCCCTCCCCGATAGCTGGGACATGACACACGGGCGCATCTACAAGATCCAACGCAAGGGCACCCACGCCGAGCCGCCCGGCGACCTCTCTAGGAAGTCAAGCCGCGAATTGGTTGAGCTCCTGAAAAACGACAATCCCTGGTGGTACCGGACCGCCTTGCGCCTGCTCGCGGAGCGCCGTGACCTGATGGCAGCGCCCATGCTCGAAGAGCTTCTCGCGCAAAGCAAGGATGATAGCCGCGCGCTCCGCGCCATCTGGGGTCTTTATGCCGTTGGCGCGTGGGACGAAACTCTCGCCAAAAGGACGTTACACCATGAGAGTCCATGGGTGCGTTCGTGGACTGTGCGCTTGCTTGGCGAATCGGGCAAGGTTTCGAGCGAGATGATGGCAGAACTGACCCGGCTGGCCATGCTCGATCCGGCCCCTGAAGTCCGGCTGCAGTTGGCCTGTACCGCCCAAAGGCTTACCGGGCAAGATACCGTTCCTCTCTTGCAGAACCTGATGCATCACCAGGAAGATGCCCACGATCCGGATATCCCGCTGATGATCTGGCTCGCCTACGAGCCCCGCGTTGCGGCCCGGCAGCCCTCGACACTCGCCTGGCTCGGCGGGCATGCCTCGGACAATCCGCTGATCACGGACGAGATTGTCCCGCGCGCACTGCGGCGCATGGCCTCGACCGGCAATCGGGCAGATCTGGAAGCGTGCGTCGATTTCCTCAACAGCATCGAGGAATCGTCCGCGCGCCGCCGGGCGCTGGAAGGTCTTTTGCAAGCGCTGCAAAACCGCGACGTTGATCCGCCGCCAGCCTGGAGCCGAGCTTTCCAATCGTATGTGCGCGATAGACATCCGGAAGTAGTCCGCCTCACCCGCCGGCTGGCTGTGAAGTTCCATGACCTGCAGGCGCTGCGTGTTTCCCTGTCGATCGCGCTCGATCGCGAGCAGTCGCTCTCCGCGCGAGTCGATGCCATTCGCGATTTGGCAATCATCCACCCTCCGGAAGCACTCAGACCGCTGGAGGGCCTCCTGGCACATGAGTCAAACCCAGAACTTTGCGAGGAGGTCTGCCGGACTTTGGCCGCGTACGATAGCCCCGGCATTGCCGCCCATGTGTTGGCCGGCTGGAAGAGCTATCCGCCGGCCGTGCGCACGGAGGTGGTCGATATGCTGGCCGGGCGCAAGGCGTGGGCGCGCGAACTCCTGGCCGCGGTGGGCAGGGGTGAGCTATCCCGCGCCGACCTGAACAACAACACGATCCTGCACATGCGCGCCTTGCACGACAAGGAACTGAATGCGCAGATCGAACGCGTCTGGGGTCGGGTCCGAGATACGATGCCCGCGGAGCTGGAAGCCTTGATCTCCCAGATGCGGAATGAGCTATATGCGGGCCGCGGGAGTTTTGAGCGCGGCCGAAAGGTCTTCGAGGACCAATGCGCCAAGTGCCACCGCTTCGAGGGGCGAGGTCATGACGTCGGGCCAAATCTCGATGGCGCGGCTCGCGACATCGAATACCTGCTCGTGAACGTCCTCGACCCCAATCGCGTGGTGGGCAAGCCATACTACAAGTACTACGTCGCCCTCAAGGATGGCAGAGTCGAGACAGGACTCCTGGCCGCCGAGGACGAGCAAAGCATCACCCTGAAGACCGAGAACGACGCGCTCAAAGTTTTTCAGCGAAAGACCATCGAAGACATCACCGTGGAAGAGAAATCGCTCATGCCGGAAGGCCTCAACAAGAACATGACCGTGGCGGACTTTCGCCATCTCATCCGCTATGTGATGGTCAACCCGTTTCTGACGGACGCGGCGGTAGCAGGTCCCATTGCTCGCGGAGCATCCCTTTCGGTCGATCTCAAGGAGCCACTGCACAGCAAGGACATCAACTGGGCTAAGCCAATCGTTGGTCCCCCCGGAAAGATTGCCCTGCCTTCGCCGAACGGAGTGGCTGAAGTGGATGCCTACGTCACGGCAGCGGTGATGGCTCCTGAGGCGATGGAGACACGTTTACTCCTAGGGGCAGGATCTGCCATGCAAGTTTGGGTGAACGGCGTCCCGACGTTCCACGGCAAACCGGGCGAAGGTGCCGCGACACCAGATCAAGCCGGCGTGGACGTGCATTTGCAAAAGGGAGCCAATCAGCTCCTCTTCCGCATCACCTACCGGGGTAACAAGGAGGCCTTGTTCGCGAGACTTGTCGATCCTCAGCGAAAACTGAAATATCCGGAACCAAAGTAGGAGCCGGGCAGAGCTTCCACCACCGCGAGGCGGCGTCAGGTTCGAACTTTCTCGGTGGCGCCGTGGTTATTAGCGCTTTTGAATGCCGCTTCTATGAAGGCGATGATTTCCAGGGTGACATGGATATCCAGTGGTGCCTTGTTCGTTTTGAACATCTCCACGATTTTCTTGAGTAGCTCGCGATAGATGTAGGTTGTGCCGATCGGGACAGGTCGAACGCCTTGTTCCGTGAAAGCTACGCAGCCGTAGTCGCTTCTTCCCGAGCGGATGCCGCGCACGCTGGCCACACGTCCGTCTTTCCATTGGCCCGTCACGAGGTCCACGTCTTTTTCGTGCATGCACGTGAGGCGCTCGCAGCCGGGGCCCATTACTGAGTAAAGGATTTCAACGGGGTGGATGCCGTAGTGGTACAGGCCGGGATTGCGATCATCGAGCGGCGCGGGACCGTAGCTAAAGGCTCCCAGGGTTTTGCCGTGCCTGGGATCCCCGAGGAAGCGCACCAGCTCCGGAGCATAGCGCAGCGAAGAGGAGCTGAACATCGGCAACTTTTGCTTCTCGGCAAGCTCTATTAACTGCCGAGCGTCCGCCACCCCACAGGTAAACGGTTTGTCGATGTAGCACGGAATGCCTGCCTCCAAAAACGGCCGCGCACGCCGCAAATGTACGCTGCCCTGCTGCGATTCGATCATCATGCCGTCTACTTTGCCGATCATGTCCTCGGGTCGCTCGACGATGGGGATCCCCAAAGCCTCGATTTGCTTTCGATACACAGGCACTTGCTCAGGCGCGATCTGCGATTCGCCAGGGCAACCGATGACCACCTGGGCTCCCTCGACCCATTGATCCTCCGCAATTCCCTTGTGATTGAGCCGCCTGGAGAACTCGACGACATGAGAGGTGTCAAAATCGAGCACGCCTAGTTTGATCATGGTAGGTCCCTTCTGGAGAACAAGGCTCGACGGATTGTTATGGTAGCGGCAGGGCGAGGAGGACGCAAAGCAGAAAGCCGAGAAGCACTGGCTAGATTTTGCGCATCGCCTAACAAACTTTGACCATCCGTTCTCGTACGCTCTGGGCCCCAAACTCTATTGCGGAACCAGGGGGTCGAGAGCGGGGGAGGGTTTGTACCTAATTGGAAAAGGCGGTACAAGTTTTGCTTCCCAGGCCGGCAGATTGTCGAAGTTCGCCATCGCTTGGTATGCTAAAGACAGAATCCGTGTACCCATGCCTCCCGGCTTGTATTGATGCCCAGTTTTGCTAATCCGGCTTGTCTGTTGCTGCTCCTGGGCGTGCCGCCGCTCATCTGGTGGTGGCTGCGGCGTCGAGGGAGCGCGCTGCGTTTCCCTTCTGTCGGCATCCTTCATGGCTTGCCAAACGGACGTGGCCGGGTGGCGCGCTGGGGTGGAGCCATCATGCGGGCAGCAGCATTCGTGGCGCTGGCCCTTGCTGTTGCAGGCCCACGCTGGCCCGATCTTCATTCGCGTGTGGAGACCGAAGGGATTGCCATTGCGCTGGTCGTCGATGTCAGCGGTAGCATGGCCGAGCCCGACTATACCTGGCAAGGTAGCCGGATCAGCCGGCTTGATGCCGTGAAGAGAGCCTTCGGGCTTTTTATTGCCGGCGGCGACGGTCCTGACGGCGCTCACCTCGACGGCCGGCCGGACGACCTCATGGGGCTCGTGCTGTTTTCGACCCGACCCGAAACTGCCTGCCCGCTTACGTTGAGTCATTCCGTTCTCGTGCGTGTGCTCGATGCCGAGCAGCCAAAGTCGATTCCCACGGAGTCGGAAACCAATATCGGTGATGCAATCGCCTGGGGTCTGCACACGCTGGAAAGTGCCGGCTCGCGGCGTAAGGTCATCATTCTGCTAAGCGACGGCGAACATAATGTGCCTCCGCCGGCACTGAAGCCGAGGCAGGCGGCCCAGCTTGCCGCGAATCTGCACATCCCCATCTATGCAATCGATGCCGGTGGGGAGCCGAAAGCGCCCGACGAAGAGGGAAAGCCTGCTGACGTGGCAGAACGTGAAAGTGGCAAGGAATCGCTTCGCGCAGTCGCGGCCCTCACGCGCGGCAGGTACTTTGTTGCCCGAGATTCGCAAGCGCTTCTCAGCGTCTGTGGCGATATCGATCGCCTGGAGCGGCAGGAGATTCAGAGCTTTCAGTATCGTCGCTATTATGATGTGTATATCTGGTTGGGCTTGAGCGCTCTGTGCCTGTTCGTGGGGGTGCAGCTGCTGGAGATGACTGTCTGGCAGCGGATTCCCTGAAGAGGTGTTGCAGCGCTGCCGGGGGAAATAAGAGCGCCTGAATGAACGAGATTCGTCACTGGTTTGCAAATCCGTGGATCTTCACTCTGTTGAGCGTCTTGCCACTTCTTGGGGTCGGAGGCTTCTTGGCTGCGCGACGGCGGCGGCGAATCCTGGCTCACTTCGGCAGCCCGATGGCGCTCAGGCCGTTGGTGGCAAGGCGGCGTTGGCTGCGCGTGGTGCAACGCGCCTGCTTTGCTTTTGGCATGATGCTTCTCGTGGCCGGCAGCGCCGGGCCTCATTGGGGTCGCGATTGGGATCAGCCGGCGGCCCCGGGGCGGGATATTGTCCTCGTGCTCGACATGAGCCGGAGCATGCTCGCCCAGGACGTGTTGCCAAGCCGCTTTGACCGGGCCAAAAAGGCACTCGAAGACCTCAGTCACGCCGTGCAAAAACGTGGCGGGCACCGGCTGGCACTAGTCGCCTTTGCCGGCCGTGCGCGCCTCGTTTGTCCGCTCACGCATGACTACGATCATTTTCGCCTGGCACTCGCCGAGCTGGACGCCGCGTATCCCGGCCCCGATCTCAGGCCGGCGGGCGAAGACCGAACTTCCGGCACGCGCATCGGCGCTGGACTGCGCGCTGCCGTCGACGCCCACGATCCGCGTTTCCGCGGCTACCAGGACATCCTGTTGATTTCTGACGGCGACGATCCGGCGCGGGATGGCGAGTGGCGCGAGGGGATTCGGGCGGCGAATGAACAGAAAATCCCCGTCCACACGGTGGGCGTGGGCGATGCGTTGGCTGGCAGCACGATTCCGGCGCGAGGCGATGAGCCGCTGCAACACAACCATCAAGTGGTGCTGACTCGGTTGGTGGAAGAGCCGCTCCGCGAAATCGCGCGTCTGACCGGAGGAACGTACACCCCAGCCGGATTGAACGCTCTGCCCTTGGGCGAACTATTCGAGAAGCGGATCGAGAATGCCGCCGTCCGCGAGGATAAGGACGATGCCTTGCCCGCACAGCAGCTGCGCTATGCGTGGTTCTTTGCCGGCTCCTTTGTTTTGCTCGGCTTGGAGATGGCCCTGAGCGGCATCAGGCCGAAAGTTAGAACCATCATGCCGGGATTGTCGGAGTGACTATGACATGTCGCATCCTGCAGTGTGCTTCCTTTCTTGCTCTACTTGCCGGGCTCGGCGCCGCGCTGCCGCCGCAGCCCCTCCAATGGGTGCGACAAGGCAACGCAGCATTCGCGCGCGGCGAATTCCTGGAGGCCGCGGACCTGTACGCCCAGGCGGAAGAGCGCATCCCTGATCCGGGATTGGCTGCCTTCAACGAAGCCACCGCGTTCTACCAGTTGGGACGCTACCGAGAGGCCGAGCTGTACTATCGGCGCTGCCGCGAGGATGCGGAGGGGCCACGCCTGGCGCGCTTGCTGTTCAACCTCGCCAATTGTCTCGTGCAGCAAGGGCAAGGCAGCAACGCGGCTCGGCTACGCGAGGCGATTGGCTTGTACCAGCAGTGTACTGCAAATTCAGCTGCTGAAACGGACCTAGTCAAGGACGCACGTCACAATCTGGAACTCGCCCGGCTCCTTTGGCTCAAGGCGAGGGCCGGTAAGGACGGCCATGATCAGGACAGCAACGCGGACGACAGTGAAGATCCGCGGTCCCAAAGCAACAGGAATGAAATGGAAGGCGCAAGCCCGGAGATGGCCAACCTCGATCCCAACGGCAGACCGGGTGCCGCACTCGATGACGCCGGCGCTGCCAAGGCTGGCCAGGCCAGGTCGGAGTCGCCTCCGCCGCCTGGCAAGGGCAATCTGCCACAGGTGCCCGACCGCGATGACCTGGTCCCCCTCTCGCCCGAAGATACGGCTGCCTATCTCAGTCAGGCAGCAACGCGGATTCTTCGCGATCACCAGGAGTATCGCCGCCGGGCAGTCCCTGCCCTGGCACCAAGCGTAATGGACTGGTAACCAGCGCATGCCCTCTGTCCCAAAAGCAGATGTGATCTCTCGACGCCTTGCCAAAGAGGCTGCCGCTGCGCTGCTTGCCCTGTGGGCCTGCTCCCTGGTCGTGGGCGGAACCCCAGATGCAAACCATCCCGTGGAGCCTCCGATCGCGGGCAGGCCGGCCAATTTCAGCGGCGCTATTGGCACCTGTCGCGTGACGACGCACGTGAACTCTACAGAACTCCAGGCGGAGGATCCGATACATTTAACGGTCCGAGTCATCGGTTCGGGCTCGTTGGCAGACCTCCCGCGTCCAGACCTTCGCCATCTGCCGGCCTTCGCCAGACAGTTTCACATTGAGAATTTGGCCGACCGCTCTCTTGGCCAGGAGAATGCTCGAGAATTTGACTACCTGTTGCGCCCGAAGAATTCCGGCGTGAAAGAGATTCCTCCTCTGCCGTTTGTCTTCTTCAAGCCCGGGTTGGTCCCGGACTACAAGGGCTATCAGACCACCTATGCGCCGGCTATACTCTTGACCGTCAAATCGCGTGCGCGCGTGACGCCGAAGCAAATTCAAGGGCCGGACAACTCCGTCAAGGCTCCCGATTCTATCTACACCTTTGCAGAGGGCTCGACTGTTCTGCGACACCAGCGCGTATTTTTCTTGCCCGGGCCATTCGCTTTGGCCGCGCTACTGGTCCTGCCGATAGTACCGGGGCTGGCCTGGTATGTCGTTTGGCGCTATCGCTTTCCTGATGAGGCCCGCATGAGGCAGATGAAACGGAGCCGCGCCGCCCGGCAGGCATTGAAGACCCTGCAGCGCCTCGACAAAACCCAGCCCAAGGACGAGGCCCCGCAAGCGGCAGCAGCTGTACTTGGCTACCTCCGAAATCAACTCGATTTCGCACCGGCCGAACCAACGCCTTCCGAAGTGGCTGCCCTTCTCAAGAATGCAGGTTCGTCGATGGAGCTGATTCAGAAAACACGGCAATTCCTGGAGGAATGCGAAGCAGCCCGCTTCGCCCCGGGCTTGCATCCACAGCAGAATGGCTGGTCCGGATCCGCCATTCGCCTGGTCCTTGGATTGGAGGCGGAGCAATGGCCGGCAGCAGCCTCCTGATTAGGATGTTTTTGACGGGCTTGACGCTTTTTACGGGGTCTGTTTCGGAAAGCGATCTGCTCGAAAAGGCGGAGGATGCGTTTCGAAAAGGCATCGAAAGCCGGGACCGCCCTGCAGAGTCGCGGCCGCGCTTTCAGGAGGCAGCCGCCGGCTACGGGGAGCTAGGTCGGCAAGGTGCTTACTCCGCGGAATTGTGCCGAAATCAAGGCAACGCCTACTTGCTGGCGGGCAATCTACCGCGTGCGATCCTTGCTTACAGGCGCGGATTGCGACTGGCTCCCGGCGACCTGAATCTTCGCACCCATTTGGATTACGCGCGTGCCCAGGTTGCCTTCGCCGAGCGCGGCAACTTTGGCCGCCCACCGAGTGACCGTCTGCCGGCCAGCCTGCCGTATTTCAACCCCTACCTTCGCCTTTTCCTGGCTGTTTTGGCTTATGCGCTGGGCTGGACCGGAGTCTTTCGCTGGTGGATGTTGCGCCAGGGGTCGATCCTAGGGATGGGAACCCTTGCCTTTGCACTGGCGGGGCTGCTCGCGATTACCCTGGTCATGGAGGATTGGAGCCATCGCCAAGAGCGGAGCAATCCGCTGGTGGTCATTGCCGAGGACGGCGTGTTGATGCGCAAGGGCAACGGCCTGGCTTATCCGCGCCGCTACGATACGCCGCTCCACCGCGGCGTCGAAGCACGCCTGCTTGTCGATCGAGGCAAGTGGCTCCAGATCGAGCTGGCCCGCGGCGAGGTCGGCTGGGTGCCGCGCGCGTACGTTCTCGTGGATAATCCGTGACATGGGGATTGTCGCGCATCCTCCTTTGCCTTCCGCCGCGCTCCTCCCTTACAATGAATTGAACAAGAAGGCTCTTGCGACATCCTGTCTATGGGAAGGAACGGTCACCGGTGTCTAGCGATCGCATCAGCGAATATCTCAGCCAGTTCAGCCAATCGCGCAGCCTCATGCTTGAACAGCTTCGCCGCGTGATCATCGGCCAGACCGACGTGGTGGAGCAGATTCTGGCTGCCATTTTCACGCGCGGGCACTGCCTGTTAGTCGGCGTGCCCGGCCTTGCCAAAACCTTGATGGTCAGCTCCATCAGCCAGATTCTGGATGTTTCCTTCAAGCGCATCCAGTTTACTCCCGACCTGATGCCCTCCGACATCACGGGCACAACGGTTCTCGAAGAACTGGAGACAGGCCGGCGTGAATTCCGTTTTGTGAAAGGGCCGATTTTCGCCAACATCATCCTGGCGGATGAAATCAACCGCACGCCGCCGAAGACGCAAGCTGCCCTCTTGCAAGCCATGCAAGAACGCCAGGTCACCGTGGGACAGGAGACCTACAACCTGCCAGATCCTTTTTTCGTCATCGCCACGCAGAACCCGATCGAGCAGGAAGGGACCTATCCGTTGCCCGAGGCCCAGCTCGACCGGTTCATGTTCCACATCAAGGTCGATTACCCCGGCATCGAGGATGAACGCCGCATTTTGGCGGCGACGTCCAAGGACGAAGTGCAAGAGCTGACCAAGGTGCTCAGCGCCAAGGCAATCGCGAACATGCAAAGGCTGGTGCGCAGCGTGCCGGTTGGGGATTACGTGATCGATTACGCGCTGCGGCTGGTGCGCGCGACGCGCCCGAAGGACCCCACAGCCCCCGATTTCGTGCAGAAGATGGTCGACTGGGGCGCCGGTCCACGTGCCGGTCAGTTTCTCATCCAGGGAGGAAAGGCGCTGGCCGCGATGGACGGCCGCTTCAGCGTCGCGGTCGACGATATCAAGAAGTCGGCCATACCGGTTTTGCGGCATCGCGTGAGCACCAACTTCCAGGCGCAGGCGGATGGCAAGACCAGCGAGGACATCATTCGACAATTACTCGAAGTCATTGGGGATCCTGAACCACCCAAGTACGAACGGCGCAGGAAAGTGTGATCGCTCATGGGCCCGTGGTATCGCGTGTTCGGCAGCAACGATCGCCAACCGGCGGCCGAGGCGATCGCACGGCACCTGCAAGGACTGGGGATCGAAGCCGCTATCGAGGTGGATGAGGATGATTTGGGTTGGTATCGGCTCATTATCGGCCTGGCCGTCCGCGGCCAGAACCTGCGGATCGAGCGTTTTCTTTCGAGCGAACAGGGCGTCCGGGCGGAGTTGAACACATGGGCAGCCTGGCTGGAAACGAGGGAAGAAAATCCGCACCATGAATCGCTCATGCAGCGGATAATTGCCACCTCGCAGCTTATCGCCTGGCAATGTCCGGGGGAGCGCCCGGCAATTCTCGAGTCGGCGAGCCCGAGCATCGAACTTTGCCGGTTGTTCGCAGGCGCGACCGACGGGATTTACCACGTGGATGACCAGGGTTTCTTCAATGCAGACGGAGCTCTCCTTGTGAAAGAAGATTGAAGTCATGGGCAGCACCGAGAAATATCTCCGGCCCGAGGTCATCCGCCAGGTTGCCCGCCTCGACCTGCGGGCGAAGTTCATTGTCGAGGGCTTTCTGGCAGGCCTGCATGCCAGCCCCTTCCACGGCTTCTCAGTCGAGTTCAGCGAGCATCGCAAGTACGTGGCCGGCGACGATCTCAAAGACCTTGACTGGAATGTCTACGCCAAGACCGACAAGTATTACCTCAAGAAGTTCCAGGCGGAAACCAATCTGACCGGTTACCTGGTGATGGACCTCAGTGCATCGATGGCCTACACCTACCGGCAAGAGCTGACGAAGTTCGAGTATGCCATTTGCCTGGCGGCCGCTCTCGGCTATCTGATGATCCACCAGCAGGATCCAGTCGGGCTCATCACGTTTGACAAACGCATTCAGGCGAGCCTCCCGCCGCGCAGCAAGCGGACGCAGCTCGGCACGATTCTGGCCCTGCTCTCCAACTTGAAACCCTCGGGCCAGACCGACGTTGCCCATTGCCTTCACCAGGTGGCCGCGATGATTCGCACCAAGAGCCTGGTATTGCTCTTCAGCGACTTGCTGACAGATCCGCAGCCGGTGCTGCAAAGCCTGCACCATTTGCGTCATGGCGGCAACGAAATCATCCTCTTTCACATCCTGGATGAAGCCGAGGTGCATTTTCCCTTCGAAGGGGTCATCGAGTTCGAGGACATTGAGGAGCACGACCAGTTAACCATCGACGCCCGCGGCATGCGGGCCGACTATTTGCAATCGCTGGACGAGTTCCGTGAGTTCTACCGGCGCGAGTGTGCCAAGGCGAACATCGACTATGTGCCCATGGATACGAGCATCAGCTTTGACAAGGCACTGATGGAATATCTGCTGTCGCGGCAGAAAAGGTTTTGATTGCCAGAGCATTATTGCCCTATTTGGAGTGCGGCGCTTTCCCGCCGCTTTTGCTTTTCTATTTGGGATATCCTCTTTCAAGGCGATCATTATGAACCGGTAGGGTGAATGCGTTCGACGACATAGAACTGTTGCGGAAGAAAAAACAAAAGCGGCGGGAAAGCGCCGCACTCCAAATTTCATATGACATTTATCTTCCCTCTGCTGCTCGGTGGTTTGGCGCTTGCCGGCGTTCCCGTCTTGCTGCATCTGATCATGCGCCAGAAGCCTAAGCACCTCCTCTTTCCGGCTTTTCGCTTCCTGTTGCAGCGCCATCGCACGAACCAACGCAAGATTCGTTTGCGCCATTTGCTGTTGTTGGCACTGCGACTGGCACTGATTGCCGGCCTTTGCCTGGCGCTGGCGCGACCGAAGATCTTCAGCGAGCGCCTCAACCTGAGCAGCGACCGGCCCGTGGCCGCCGTGCTGGTTTTCGACACGAGCTACAGCATGGGCTACGTCTCGGGAGGCCGGTCCTTGCTGGATGAAGCAAAACGGCGCGCAGAGGAATTGCTCGACGGCTTGCCCCCAGACAGCAAAGTAGCGATCCTCGACACCGCCGAACCAGGGGGCGATTGGCTGCCTTCGGTCTCCCTGGCGAAGGACCGCATCCCAGACTTGCGGCTCCGGGCCGCAAATGCGCCGATTACCAGCCGTCTTGGCGAGGCATATCGTCTGCTGGCGGACCTCAGCCAGGACGCCGAGCACGACGGATCGATGCCGCGGTTCCTGTACATTTTCTCGGATCGCACGCAGGCATCGTGGGACGCCAGCAGGGTCAAGGACCTGGAGCAGATCCGCGACCGCCTCAGCCCGCCCGCCAACGCCGTCTTCGTCGACGTGGGTGCCGAGCATCCGGTGGACCTTGCGCTGGTTTCCGTGGATTTGCCGCACCAGATTGTGCCTACAGACGGCGAGGTGATCATTCGTGTCACCGTGCGGGCCACGGGTGAGGGTTGCGACACGGAGGTCATTTGCCGCATCGACGGCGAAGAGGCGCCCGAGCGCAAACCCATCCAACTCGCCGCCGGTCAGAGTCAGGTGATTTCATTCCAGCGGGGCAGCTTGCGGCCGGGCCCGCACCAGGTCGAGCTGACACTCGCTAGCACCGATGCGCTGCCATTCAATAATGCTTGCTTCGCCACCTTTGAGGTACGCGGCGGCCGAAAGACGCTGATCCTGGTCGACGATCCCCGTGATGCCGATTTTTGGTACTGGGCCTTGCAATCGTTCCAGGCATTTCGCCCCGACGTGCGCACGCCCGGCGACCTGCGCGCTTTGAGCCCGAACGATCTCTCATCCTATCAGGCCATCTGCCTCTTGAGTGTCGCAAAGCCGGATGCGGAGTTGTGGGAAAAACTGCGGCAGTACGTTCGCGATGGCGGCGGGCTGGCCGTGGTTCCCGGCGCGGAACTCGACAAGGATGCCTACAACAAGACCCAAGCCGCGCAGCAGTTGTTGCCCGGGCGGCTCGTCCAGATCGTCCATGACGTCTCGGAGGCAGGCGTCGGCCTGAGCGAGGTGAGCTATCAGCATCCAATGATGGCTCCGTTCCGAAAGTGGCGGCAAACCCAGAATGTCGATTTCGAGAAGGCCCCACCCGCGGCATGGCGCTACTGGGAGGTCAAACCTTCGCTGGGCGAATCGAGCATCCTTGTGACCTATTCGGACAAGGAAAACAGACCTGCCCTGATTGAGCGGGTATTCGACCCCAAGGAAAAAGTTCGCGGCCGGGTACTGCTGTTCACGACGGCTTTCGATAGGTCGCGCCTCGACACGGCGCTGGGCAAGATCAAGCCCGGTGAGGAATGGAACAACTTTGCAAAGACGTCCTACTACGTGGTGCTCGTCAACACTGCCGAGGGCTACCTCGCGGGTGATGCGGAGGAAGCAACCCTGAACTACTCCTCGGGTCAGCCGGTGATGATTGCCTTACCGGTCCAGCCACGCTTCTCGACCTACAACCTGGAGGGCCCCGGGGTCAGCGCCGCTGAATCGGTCGTCTCGCGCACGAGTAACGAGAGTGAATTGTTACTCCCGCAAGCGACCACGCCGGGGAACTTCCTGCTGTTCGGCGCGGACCACACACGCGTGGCCAGCTTCAGCATCAACCAGCCCGCCGAGGAGTCTGACCTGACACGTGTGCCGGCTGAGCAAATTGAAAGCCTTTTGGGAGCCGGCGCCCTGCTGCCGGTCGGGCAAAGCGTAAACCTGCACGATGCCCTTCAAGGACGCTGGAGTCAGCCCGTGGAGTTGTTTCCGTGGCTGATGATTTTTGTGCTGCTGGCCCTTGCCCTTGAGAACTTACTTGCCAACAAGTTCTACCGGCGTGAAGGCGTCGAGCCGGAAAGCAGCTCTACGTCCACGCGTTCCTCGGAAGAATCTAGTGAAGCGGTGGTGAATAGCTGACATGGCCACGCCGAGCGATTCCCTGATCGTTACCAGCGACCCAGCATGGCCCTGGTCTATCCCGGGCGTGGGCCCTTGGTCTCTGGCGGTGGTTGCGGCAATCCTGATCGTCCTAACGGTCTGGACGTATCGCGGCGTCCGGGGAGCGAGTCCGCGGCGAATCATTTCTCTGATCGGGCTGCGTCTGGCCGCCCTGTTGGTGGCTTGTCTGGTGGTGCTTCGGCCGTCGTTGGCCATCCAGGAGGATTTGCGCGTGCCATCCGTGCTCCTGATTGCTGCGGACGCATCGGAGAGCATGACCATTCAAGATCAGTACGATAATCAATCGCGCTGGGACCACCTCCGGCGCGTGTTGCGCGAATGCGAACCGGTGCTGCAACAGCTTCGCGACGAACACAATATCACCGTCGCCACCTATCGATTCGCCGGGGAGGTGGCCGACTTCGACCCGGATGGCAAGGCCGACGGCAAGCGCACCGATTTTGGCGAGATGCTGCACGCCCTCTATGAGAGGCACAGCGCTGAACGCAGCCTGCGCGGCCTCTTCGTCCTGAGCGATGGCGCCGACAACGGCACGCGCTATCCAGCGCTCTCGCTGGCTGGCAAGTGGAGCAAACTGCCCTGTCCCATCCACACTTTCGCCTTCGGCAAGACTACCACCAGTGCGAACCAGCGCGACATCGCTTTGACCGGCATCACAGTCGAGCCATCTCCCGTGGCCATCAAGGGCAAGCTGACCGTGAAAGGCACGGTGGACGCTCCCGGCTTTGAAAATGCCCCGGTGCGCGTCCACCTGCTGATCGACGGCAAGGAAGAGACGGCACAGGATGAGAAACTGCCGAAGAGAATCGGCAACGAAATTCGGTTGGTCTGCAACGCTCCTGCCACGGCCGGGGAAGTTCGAGTCACACTCAAGATCGACCCGCTGCGGGGGGAAATAACGCCATTCAACAACGAGATCAGCACCTATGTAACCGTCACCAAGGAGGGCATCAGCGTCCTCTACGTCGAGGGAAAGGTTCGAGCCTTTGAGCCGAGTTCCATTCGGCGGGCGCTGAGCTATGACCCAAGCATCCGCCTCTTCGAAGCAGTCCGCCTGACCGATCAAGAGCCGGCAGGCGCCGAAGCTGACCTCTTCGAATTCGAAAAGCAGCATTACGACGTCATCATCCTGGGCGACATCACGGCCCGGCGCCTTTCCGGGCGCAATCCAGACGTGCTCAAGGCGATCTATCAGCAAGTGTTCGAAAAGGGGAGCGGCTTGCTGATGATCGGCGGCTACGAGAGCTTTGGCAACAGCGACTGGAAAGAGACAAAAATCGCCGACCTCCTTCCCGTGTACCTAAACGCGACCGGCCAGGAGGATCGCCCTGTGCAAATAGTCCCTACCCTGGAAGGGCTGCGTCACTACATCCTCCGTCTGGCAGACAAGGATGCGGAAAACGTCGAAATCTGGAAGAAACTTCCCAAGCTGGACGGCATGACGAAGCTTGGCGCTCCCAAGCCGGGTGCGCTCGTGCTCGCCAAGTCCGCTTCCGGCGAGCCGGTGCTCGTGGGGCAGATGCAATTTGGCAATGGTCGAACGCTTGCCTTCTCTGGCGACACGACCTGGCGCTGGCGGCGAACGCTGGAGAGCGACAAGGTGCATGCGCGTTTCTGGCAGCAGATGGTCTTCTGGCTGGCCAAGCGTGACGAAGCCGACGGCAACGTTGTCGTGACGCCGGACACGCGGAGGCTTCCGGTCGGGGGCAAGCTGGGGTTCAATGTCAAACTACGCGGCAAGAGCAACGTCGAGGTTCCCGAGAAAGATGCTCATTTCGAGGTTACGGTGCTGGGGCCCGACAAGGTGGAAACAAAAGTGCCGACCGCGCGCGAACACGGCGACGAGCGCGGCACCTTCTGGAAAACCGAAGTGCCGGGCGAATATATAGTCACTGCCCGCGGCTGGGGCACCGACGTGGACGGCAAGGCCCTTCTTGACCTACCTCCTGCCAAGGCCCGCTTCATGATCTACCAGGATGACGCCGAGCTGGCACGCCAGGCGGCGGACCACGAGTTTCTCGCGAAGCTTGCGAGCGCCGGCGGCGGCAAATTCCATCAGGGCGAAGAACTGAAACAGTTCCTCAAGGATTACGCGGGCCGGCCTTTGCCCCAGAACACACCCAAGGCCAAGCTCTGGCCTGACTGGCGGCGCAACCCCAGCTCATCATCACTCCAGGATCAGTTTTCAGCCCTCTCCCACTCGGGGATACTGGCTTGTTTCCTGCTGTTCGTATCGCTGCTCTGCCTCGAATGGTTCTTCCGGCGCCAATGGGGCCTCGTATGACGTCGGGAATCTCACAGAATACTTCTCGCCTGCGCCGTTCAGAGAATGTAGGATGGCTGTACTCTTGCCATAGACTTGATTTTCGTTGAAGCCGGTACGGACTTCTTCCCACTGAAGCCCCTCCTGAGGTAACAAGCCAATGCGCGCACCCCTTGGAGCTGACCGCAAGTTCCTCCTTGTCTTCCTGTCGGGGATTATCGGAGCTGGCCTCCTCTCAGCTACCTGCAGGGCCGCTCCGGAGACTTTCCGCGTCGGACTCGCATCTAAAATCATCACACCCCAGCACGCGATGTGGATGGCCGGCTATGCTGCACGCACCGGCCCCTCGGAGGGAAAGCTGCACGACCTTTACGTAAAGGTCCTCGCCATCGAGGATTCATCCGGCCAGAAACACGTACTCCTCACCAGCGATCTGCTTGGTTTGCCACGCGAGCTTTCGAGTGCCGTGGCAGAAGACGTGGAACGCCGCACGGGCTTGCCGCGCCAGCGGCTCATGCTTACCTCGTCGCACACTCACTGCGGGCCGGTGCTCCGTTCTTCTCTCAACGACATGTACAACTTGTCGCCCGAGCAGAATGCCCTGATCAACACCTACACCGACCAGCTGCGAGGCTGGATGGTCGAAACGATCGTGGCGGCCCTTCAGGACCTTAAGCCGGCGCAACTGGCTATCGGCACCGGCACGGCCGCCTTCGCAGGCAATCGGCGCCAGCCTGGCTCAACCGGCGTCACGATTGGCCAGAATCCGCGTGGGCCCGTCGATCACGACGTTCCTATCCTTCGTATCACTTCACCCAAAGGTGACCTCCGCGCGATTGTCTTCGGCTACGCCTGTCACAACACGACGTTGGACCTGAACCTTTGGTGCGGCGATTACGCGGGCTATGCACAGGAGTATCTCCAGAAGAAACATCCCGGCGCGCTCGCCCTCTTCTGGATCGGCTGCGGCGGCGACGCCAACCCCATGCCGCGCAGGACGGTGGCCATATGCCAGAAGCACGGCCAGGAACTGGCGGACGCCGTGGACAGGGTGCTCAACGAGCGCATGACGCCCGTGCAGGGCCACCTGGCGGCCGCTTACAGCTTGGTGGAACTACCCTTCGACAAACTGCCGACGAAAGAGATGCTCACGACGGATCTCGGCAGCAAGATCTTTGCCGCAAGGCACAGGGCGGCTCGGTTGCTTCAGGTCATAGCGAACGGCGGCAAATTAGACGACCATTATCGCTATTATCCGGTCCAGGTTTGGCGCTTGGGAGACCGGTTGCTCTGGGTCGCCCTCGGAGGCGAGGTCGTCGTCGATTACTCGCTTCGGCTCAAGGCCGAGATTGGCCGCAGCCGGCCAGTTTGGATCACCGCGTACGCCAACGATGTCATGGCCTACATTCCTTCGCTGCGCGTGCTGCGGGAAGGCGGGTACGAGGGCGACACCTCGATGGTCTACTACGGCATGCCGACCAAGTGGGCGCCACCGGTCGAAGAGACAATCATCGCCAAGGTACACGAGCTGGTAAAGGAAGTGGACAAGGACAGGTGACCGCGTGCGGTGCGATCATTCCTCCAGCGCGCTTTCGATCCAGCCGCCGCCCAGCATGCGGTCGCCGTCGTAGAAGACAACCGCCTGGCCGGGCGTCACGGCACTCTGCAGCTCGACAAAGTGGATGCTGGCTTCGCCATTTGCCAGCGCACGGATAGTGGCGGCCGCCGCCTTGTGTCGATAGCGGATCTTGGCAGTGCACTTCAATGGCGCATCGGGGGGCGCTTCCAGCAGCCAGTTGACGCGTGAAGCTATCAGGCCGGAGGCCAGCAATTCCTCGCGGTCTCCCACGACTACGGCGTTTTCGGCAGGAATGATCTGCAGCACGTAGCGCCGTTCGCCTGCGGCAAAACGCAGCCCTTTTCGTTGACCGATCGTGAAGTTTTCAATGCCCTCATGGTCAGCCAGGACACGGCCAACGGTATCGACGATTCGGCCGGCCGTGCTGTATTCCGGCCGGCGCCGGCGAATTAGGGCGGCGTGATCGCCATCCGGGACGAAGCAAATTTCCACGCTGTCCGGCTTCTCGGCAACTCCCAGGCCGGCCGCGCGGGCGAGCGCGCGGACCTCTTCTTTGCGATAGCCGCCAATGGGGAAAAGGAGATGGGGAAGAATCCCCCTGCGCAGGCCGAAGAGCACGTAGGATTGATCCTTCTCCGGATCGACGCCACGGTGCAGCTCCGCAACCCCCGCGCGTGCGACGATCTGAGCGTAATGTCCCGTGGCGATGTAATCCGCCTCGAGTTGCTTCCCGTAAGACCAGAGCTTGCCGAACTTGAGCCAGTTGTTGCAGACCACGCACGGGTTGGGGGTGCGCCCGGCCAAGTATTCGTCCGCAAAGTAATCGATGATGCGTTCGAAGTCTTCCTCGAAATCGAGTGCATAGAAAGGGATATTCAGGCGATCGGCCACGCGGCGTGCGTCCCCAGCATCCACTGCGCTGCAGCAGCCCTTTTTGTGGGCCGGCGTCGCCGCATTCTCTTGACCATGCGTGCCGGTGCGCATGAACAGGCCGATCACCTCGTACCCCGCCTGCTTGAGCAGGAACGCAGCGACCGAGCTATCCACTCCGCCGCTCATGGCTAGTACAACGCGCGCCGGCATTTCGGCAAATCCCTCTTCAGATTGATCTTCCAGATCAGTATACGCGAATGCCGGTGGGAATGGGGGAGGTTGAGCCGGAGGCAACCTCTATGGTTTGATGTGATCCCCTCTAAGGCGAGCGGCAGCGCTTGTTCTCCCCTCGCCCCGGTACTCCGCGGAGAGGGGTCGGGGGTGGGCTGATGAAAACCGCTGATCAGGCGGCCATTTTCGGCTAGTGCTCTTGTCTTGGGGTGTTGCGCCTTTTCCCCTCTCCCCTGTACTCGGGGGAGAGGGGCAGGGGTGTGGGGGTTAGCATCCCTCGCTAGAGCGTGCGGTTGTTGCAAGGACTATGTCCCCCTCTCCCCCGAGTACAGGGGAGAGGGGAGAGCGAGCGCAACGCTTTTCAGATGAAAGGACGGCGTGGTTTTCATCGGCCCACCGGCGACCCCTCTCCCACGAAGCGGGGGCGAGGGGAGATCATGACCTGCCGCTCGCCCAGGCAGTCGTTGCTAGGGAGCGCTCGCCGGGCCTTGCACCACGCGTCCGCGGCATGTCATCAGCGGCAGGACATAGGCGCGGAGGAACTCCGGGTGATGGCTGCCGTAGTGCCCGCCGCGATTGCCGGTCCATTCGACGCACGCATCCCAGGGATGTTGTCGCAGCTTTGTGTAAAGGCTGGCATCTTCCGGAGCCTGGATGATTGGCCGAAAGCCGACGCGACCGGCCGCGGCGCGCCAGCGTCCGTCCGCCGTGCCGACAATGCTCACGCCGAAACCCAGGTACCACCAGTCGCGCTTACTCGTGAAGACATCAATTTCCTCGCGGACGCATCGTAACGCTGGACGCAGGTCGTATTCCGCGGACACGGAAGGGGCCAGAAGAACGATCCGATCCACGCAACCGGTAGGTAGTCGCTCTGCGGCGCCGAGCACCACGGCCGACCCCGCGCTGTGCCCGAGGAAGTAAATCGGCGTATCCGGACAGGAAGAATGGAAGGCTGCAACCTTTGCAGCCAGGCAATCCGCGGCTTCGTGCATGCGCCCGCGTCCAACTTCGTCGGAAATGATCCGGCCAAACCCATGTGACCAATCGACGGTTTCGACGTGAAGTGGTAATCCCTCAGTTTGAATGCTTTGGCGCAGAGCATCCGAGGTGGCTTCAAAACCTCCAGCGCCGTCTGCAGAAAAAATCACTCCCTGCGGCGCGGGAAGCCTGAGCGGCGCGAGGACTTCGTGCCTTACACCCGCGCAACCGGAGAAAACGAGAAGAACCAGCAGGACCCAGCGAACTCGAAAGGGTGGAATCTTCAACACGGCTCCATCCACGAAATGCCTTGGGCGCCAAAGAAAGGGTTAAGCTCAGCACTTGCATGCTACACCGGATTTGTCCGCGGATGACCCTGGAGCCACCTCCCGACAGGCAATTTTGCCTCCGGATCATCCGAATCTTCGATAGATGCAGCAAAGTCTTCGCCTCTCTCCTCGCCCCATTCCCGGTGCCAAGGTTGTGAAGTCAGCCGAGATTTGGCGGATACTCTGACTCCCCGGGTGGAGTTCTACGATCTGGGTCCCCGCATTTTATTGCCCCTGTTTACAGATCCCCTAAACTAACTTAGGATGAGTTCGAATCGCGCTAAGCAGGAGGTTCGCCATGTACCGACTTTTGTTCTGCCTGCCGCTATGTCTCCTCCTGGCTCCCCAGTCTGTGGAAGCTCCCCCGGCCAGTGAGCAACCACTTGCGCTCCCCGTGGCGGATGCCGAATCGATACCCGGTGGCGATGCGATCGACTTCTTGCAAAAATGCCTAGATCATTACAACCAGCAGTCTATTGCTGGTTACAGCCTGATCATGCATAAGCAAGAACGGATCGGCGGCAAGCTGCAACCGAGCGAGGAAATCGAGGTCTCTTTCCGCGCCAAACCTTACAGTGTTTTCATGCACTGGCTGCGCGGTGAGAGGTTAGCCGAGAACGTGCTCTACGTGGCTGGCATGAACGGCGGGAAGATGCTGGTTCACCCTGCCGGAATCGCCGGCAAACTCGTCAAGGTCGTGAGCCGTGATCCAGAGGGGGAGGACGCCCGGCAGTCCGGCCGTTATCCCGTCACCCAGCTCGGTCCGAATAAGACGCTTGAACGGACGCTGAAAGACTGGAAGGCCGGAAGGAATTCTGGGACGAGCAAGATTGAGTTCCTTGGCATGCGCAATCTGCGTGAGGCCGGCGATCGGCTCTGTTATGCCTTGCGGCGCACCTGCACGCCTTCAGGCACGGATGACCCCGCGGAGATCACCATCTACATCGATAAAGAAACATCCTTCCAGGTTGGTACCGTGCTGAAAGACGCGGATGGCAAACTGCTGGGCGAATACATCTATCGCGATGTTCATCTGAATCCTGTTTTCAAGCCCAACCAATTCGAAGCTTCTGCGGTAGCTCCTTGAGCTCTACTCAGCGCGGGGCGTTCCCGGCGCGGAGGCGCCCAATTCCCGCTGGCGTAATTCCTTTCGTTTGGTCTTTCCGGATGCAGTTTTGGGAAGTGCCGTCACGAACTCCAGCTTGCGCGGATATTTGTAGCCGGCCATGTGCTTTTTGGCGAATCCCTGGATGTCCGCTTTGAGGGCAGCGCTCGGCTCCTGGCCTGCGCGCAGAACGATGAATGTCTTGACGACCATGCCCCGCAGCGCATCAGGGCTTTCAACGGCCGCGACCTCTAACACTGCGGGATGACACGCCAGGCAGCTCTCGACTTCGAATGGTGAAATGCGATAGCCGCTGGCCTTGATCACGTCGTCGTTGCGGCCCTTGAACCAGAAGTAACCATCGTCATCCCGAGCGAGCACGTCTCCGGTGAAATACCAGTCGCCGCGGAAAACCTCGGCGGTGCGCTCGGGCTTGCGCCAGTATTCCTTCATCATGCCCGGATGAGAGTCGCGGCGGACGCACAAGACTCCGTCCTCTCCGGGCCCGACCGGCGCGAGGTTGCTGTCCAGCAAGTCGATGGCGGTGCCTGGGCCCGGCCTGCCGCAGCTACCGGGCTTCAGTGGAGCATCGATCATGTTGTAGCAGTAAACCATGCACTCGCTCATGCCGATACCGTCGAGGAGCGTGATTCCAAAACGCTTTTTGAGGGCCTCGAGCGTATCCGCCGGCAGCGGCTCGCCGGCACTGACCCCGTGGCGTAGGCTGGAGAGGTCGGGGTGCTTCGCGGCATCTGCCGCAGCCATGAGCATGCGATAGGTTGTGGGCGGTGCGGTGAAATTCGTGATGCGGTACTTCTCGATGAGGCCCATCCACTTTTCCGGATCGAAACGGCCGCCCTGGCAGTCGTAGAGGAGAACGGTCAAGCCACGCGAGAGGGCGAACAGAAATGTGGACGCGACCGGCAGCAACCAGCCCAGTTCGGAAGGGCATGCGACAACATCGCCGGGTCTGTAATCGTGCCAATAGCGGACCAGCGACTCATACGCAATCGGATAGCGGTGCAAATGAACGACGCCTTTGGGATCGCCTGTCGTGCCCGACGTGTAGGCTAGAAAGGCTATGTCATCGCTGTGCGTCGGAGCGGGCACATAATTCTCCTGCCCTTGCTCCAGCAACGAGCCAAAGTCGAGGCAGTCGCCCGAAGCGGTATAGCCTTCGCGATCCGCAAGGATAACGTGCTGCAGCGCGGGACATTCGGCGCGGACGCTCTCCACGGCAGGCAACAACTGGGCAGTCGTTACCACGGCCACCGCACCGGAATCGTTGAGGCGATAGCGAACCTCGGCTTCAAGAAACTGCGTGCTCGACGGGATGAACACGCCGCCCAGCTTGGCAACGGCAAGAGCCGCAAGGTAAAACTCGGGCCGGTTCGGCAGCCTGAGGAAGACACGGTCGCCGCGCTGAATCCCGAGCCGGCTCAGGGAACAGGCCAACCGGTTCGTCAACACATCGAGCTGGCCGTAAGTAAAAGTTTGTGATCGACCCGCGGCGTCTTCCCAAAGAAGGGCGTGGCTGTTTCCGTGGCCATGGAGGACCTGATCATGAGTGAGCCCCACACCAAGGTTGTACGAGGCGGGAATGAATCTCCAGGGATCCCAGGTCTGGCACAGATGGTCATAGTCCAGAGCCATGGTGTCTCCGCAGCAGCTTAATGCACGCCTGGCTTCTCGTGGGGGGCTCCGTATTCCCTTTGCAGGAGCTGCACAAGAGCCGACGCCGCCTCAGCTTGATTCAGGCGCCCGTGCTGCCACTGGCTAAGCAGCTGCTGCAATTCGGGAAGTCGGTCGGCTTTCGCCGCGGCAAACCAGTCGGCCAGAACCGCATGAGCCGCCTGCAGCAGACCAGCGCCGTCATCGTTGTGCAGGACTCGACGGCTCGGAATGCCGGCGATCGTTTCCCAGAGTTGCTCCAGGCCCTGGCTGGTGCGGGCGCTTACTCGAAGCACAGGTATGTGAGAGTCCTTCGACAGTGCCAGCATCGAACGGACCTGCGCCTCGACAAGTTCCGAACTGGGCAGGTCTGCCTTATGCACCACGACGACATCCGCCACCTCCGGAAGCCCTGCCTTCTCCCACTGAAGGTCGTCACCCATTTCCGGCTGTACGAGGAGCACGAGGACATCGGCCAGATCGCGAATGACCGTGTCCCCCTGGCCAGCCCCGACCGTTTCGATCAGGATGACGCCAAAGCCGAACCTATCCAGGAGACGGACCATCACATCAAGGTGGTCGGCGATTGCCCCATGTCCGGAAGGCGCTGCCAGGCTGCGGATGAATACCCCGTCATCGTCCGTCCTGTCGGGCATGCGGAAGCGGTCGCCGAGCAAAGCGCCGCCGGTCAAAGGGCTCTGGGGATCGCAGGCCAGTACGGCGACGGTCTGCCCATGCGCGCGAATCAGTTCGATCAGTTTGCCAACCAATGTGCTCTTGCCGACGCCACCGCTGCCGGTGATGGCAACCACGCGGCTGCCGGCTGAGGTCTGGGGGAGCGCAGCGGACATTTCCTCCAGACGCTCTCCGCGCGATGCGAGGGTCAGTAGACGGGCCAGTGCCAGCCGGTCGCCATGTTGCAATCGTTCGATCAGGGATTTAAGCATGGGTTGCTCCATGCCGCTCGCGCAAAAAGCCGACGATCTCATCGAGTGCGGTTCCCGGACCGAAGACGCGAGCGACCCCGATCTCCAGGAGCTTGGGAATGTCCGCTTCGGGAATGATGCCACCGACCAGGACGCCCACGTGTTCCAGCCCAGCGTCGCGCAAGAGCTGCAGCACGCGTGGGACGAGAGTTAGGTGGGCGCCGCTGAGAAGGCTCAGTCCCAGCCAATCCGCATCTTCGTCGGCGACCGTGCGCACGACCGCCTCGGGCGTTTGCCACAGGCCGGCGTAAATCACTTCCATGCCGGCGTCACGCAGAGCGCGGGCCACGATTTTGATGCCACGATCATGTCCGTCCAGGCCTACCTTGGCCAATACCACGCGGGTAGACGGCTTCCTCGCCATGCATCCGTCTCCAGAGAGTTGATTGGTTCAAGTCAATGTATTACTAAATGGCCGTGCGGGATTCGGCAGTAGGTCAGGTTTCCAACCTGACCGGACAGATTAGGAAATCTGTCCTACGCCGCTGCCGAATCAGGCATGGTGATATAGTCCTTCGCTGCGTGCTAAAGACGCCACGACTACCACTTGGCCGCGCCCTCGTAGCGGCCGAAGACATCGGCAAAGGTGTGCATGATTTCGCCAACCGTCGCGCGGGCGTGGGTGGCATCCAGCAACGCGGGGAGTACGTTGTGCGTCGTAGCCGCTGCTTGCTTCACCTTGTCGAGGGTGCGGCGCACGTCTTCGTTGCTGCGCTTGGCCTTGATGCGCCGCAGGCTTTCGACTTGCTCGCGTTCCACCGACTCGTGAATGACCAGTGTTTCCAGAGGTTTTTCCTCTGCTTGCTGGAAGGCAGTGACGCCGACGATCAGCTTGCGCTTGGCATCGATGTCCTGCTGATAGGCAAACGCGGCCTCGGCGATCTCGCGGCGGAAGAAGCCGGCTTCGATGGCATCGATCATGCCGCCGAGCTGATCGATGCACTCAAAGTAGGCTCGGGCCTGCTGTTGCATTTGCTTTGTCATGGCTTCGACGAAGTAGCTGCCGCCTACCGGATCGACCGTATTCGTGACGCCGGTTTCACAGGCCAGCACCTGCTGCGTCCGCAGGGCAAGCGTGGCAGCATGCTCCGAGGGTAGTGCCAACGTCTCGTCCATGCTGTTGGTGTGCAGCGATTGGCAGCCACCCAAAACCGCCGCCAACGCTTGATAGGCCACGCGAATCAGGTTCACCTCGGGTTGCTTGTCTTGCAGCGAGCAGCCGGCGGTCTGGGCGTGGAAACGCAACTTCCAGGAAGATTCCTGGCGAGCCCCGTATTTCTCGCGCAGGGTTTCCGCCCAGAGGATGCGGGCGGCACGATACTTGGCGAGTTCCTCGAAGATGTCATTATGGGCGTTGAAGAAGAAGCTCAAACGTGGGGCGAAGGCGTCGATATCCAGGCCGCGGGCGAGGCACATATCGATGTAGTGGAAGCCGTCCGCCAGCGTGAAAGCAAGCTCCTGCACGGCGGTCGAGCCGGCCTCGCGAATATGGTATCCACTGATGCTTACCGTGTTCCATTGCGGTACGTGATGTGTGCAAAACTCGATGACGTCGGCCACCAGCCGAACGGATGGCTCTGGCGGGAAGACGAACTCGTTCTGGGCATGGAACTCTTTCAAGATGTCGTTTTGCAAGGTGCCGCGCAGCCGCCGCCAGTCGATCCCATGGTCCTGGGCGTTGGCCAGGAAGAACGCAAGGATGACGATGGCCGGGGCATTGATCGTCATGGAGACCGACACGTCTCCCAGGTCGATTCCGTCGAAGAGCTGGCGCATGTCATCGACGGTGTCAACCGCGACGCCGAGCCGGCCGACCTCGCCCAGACAGCGCGGATCGTCGCTATCCAGGCCCATCAACGTCGGCAGATCGAATGCGGTGCTCAGTCCGGTTTGGCCCTTTTCGAGCAGGAATCGAAAACGCTCGTTGGTCTGGCGGGGCGTGCCGAAACCTGCAAACTGCCGCATCGTCCACAGCCGGCTGCGGTACATGGTCGCATGAACGCCACGCGCGAAGGGATATTGACCGGGAAAACCAAGGTCCAGGTCGGGGTCGAAGCCGTTCAGGCTCTCCGGCGTGTACAGCGGCTCAACCGGCACGCCGCTGACCGTGGTCGGCGGCGTGTCGCGCTTCGGTGCGGCAGCGATTTCCCGCTGCCAGCGATCAAAAGCGGAATGGTCGGTGACAACGGCCATCAACGTTTCCTTTCCTCAGCGAAGACTCGGGAGAGAAGTCGGCAGTCGCATGAGCATGGATGCCCCACTCCTGGATACCATTTTTCGCCGTGCTCGACCTGGGTGAAACGCGCTCCTTGCATGGATGCGCAGACCACGAAGCGAAGGGTCACGCATTCGGGAAGCTCATACCCTTTCCACGATCATTGCCACGGCGTTGCCGCCGCCCAGGCAGAGTGCAGCGAGACCGCGCCGCAAGCTGCGCTCTTCCAACGCGTGCAGCAGGGTGACAAGGACCCGAGCCCCCGAGGCACCAATCGGATGGCCCAGCGCGATCGCTCCACCATTCACGTTGACTCGGCCTTCATCCAGCTGAAGTTCTTTGCCGCAGGCGAGCATTTGTGCCGCAAAAGCCTCGTTCAACTCGAAAAGATCGATGTCCTGCTGACGCAGCCCGGCCCTGTCAAGCACCTGGCGAACGGCCGGTACCGGCGCCAGAAAGATGTCTTTCGGCGCGATGCCGCTGGTGGCGTAGGCAATGATCTTTGCCCGCGGCTTGGTGCCCAGTTGCTCGGCGGCTTGGCCGGACGCGACGACCAGCACGGCCGCGCCGTCACTGATCATTGAAGCATTGCCGGCTGTTACCGTACCCCCCTCGCGAAAGGACGGCTTCAGTTTCGACAGTGCCTCGGCGGTCGTTTCGGGCCGAATGCCTTCGTCACGCGCCACAACTTTCGCCTTGGCTCCCGCGCCGACGGTGACTGGTATGATTTCTGCCGCGAAGGAGCCACGTTCCCAGGCGGCGGCTGCGCGCTGCTGGCTTTGGGCCGAGAAGCGATCTTGATCGGCGCGCGTCACGCCGCACTTTTGGGCAATGTGCTCGGCCGCCTCGCCCATGTGCCAGTCTTCGAAAGCGCACCAAAGGCCGTCATGGATCATGGCGTCCACGGCCTTCTGGTCGCCGTATTTCCAGCCGGAGCGCGCGCCAAACAACAGATAGGGAGCTCGGCTCATGCTCTCCATGCCGCCGGCCACGACCAACTCCGCATCTCGCGCCCGGATAGCCTGGGCCGCCAACATCACGGCTTTCAGTCCTGATCCACAGACCTTGTTGACCGTGAACGCCGCGACAGTTTCTGGAAGGCCGGCCTTTAGCGCAGCCTGGCGAGCTGGGTTCTGCCCGACGCCCGCTTGCAGCACGTTGCCCATGATGACTTCGTCGACCCGGCCCAAGGGCGCGCCGGCACGCTCCAGGGCCGCCTTGACGGCGACAGCACCCAACTGGACTGCTGGAACCTCGGCAAGGGCGCCAAGGTATTTGCCTATCGGAGTTCGTGCTCCCGAGAGTAGAAAGGCATCGGGCATGCTTCGTTCCCTTGTTGGCGATTAAGACAGGCACTCTTATCATCAATTATAAGCCAGGCTCCTGTCGGAACAATGCGAGGTGCCTCGCTGCGCTGCACGATTTGGAGGGAAACTGGGGCTGGGTTGCCTAGCCCATCTCTCCTTCATCCCGATTTCGCAAAGGGGACGCCTAGAAAAGCATCGTTGGTGCGCGCGGATGAGGCATTTCCCTCTGGAAACGAGCGTCTTCATCGAATCTTCGTGTCGAGAAAACCTGCAATGTTGCTTGTCGCTGAGCACCTCACGAAAGACTATGGCAGTTACCGAGCCCTAGATAATCTCAATCTAACGGTAGCGCCCGGCGAGATTTTCGGCCTGCTCGGGCCCAACGGTTCGGGCAAAACCACCGCATTACGTTTGATGCTTGGCTTTCTCAGACCGACTGACGGTCACGTGTCCGTTTCCGGCTGCGATTCATGGCACCAGAGCGTGGCCGCGCGTCGCCAGGTTGCCTATCTCCCCGGCGAACTCCGTCTCTACGAGAACATGACCGGCCGGCAATTGGTTCGCTTCCTCGGACAATTGCGCGGTCAGCCGGTCAACGGTGATGTTCAGGAGATGGCTCGCAAATTGGATATCGATTTGGATCGCCCCATTGCCCACCTTTCCTCAGGAATGAAGCGCAAAGTCGCGCTCCTCCAGGTGCTCGTGCCCAAGGCGCCGCTGCTCATCCTCGACGAACCGACCAACACCCTCGATCCGAACATGCGCGACGAGCTTCTGGAGCAGTTGCAGCGGGCGAGCGGCCGGGGGCAAGCCGTGCTCTTTTCTTCCCATGTTTTGACCGAGGTGGAGCATGTCTGCCATCGGGTCGGCATCCTTCAGCGCGGCCGATTGGTCCATCTGCAGAATATAAGCGAGCTGCGCGAAGGCCGGCTCATTCATGTTCGCTTTGCCCGCGAGCACGAAGCCCAACTCCCCGCTCTGGCCGGCCTGGAGCTGCGCGAGCAGAGGCAGGACAGCCTCACGCTGGAATATACCGGCCCGCTGCCGCCTTTGCTCGACTGGCTCGCCCACCAAGCCGTCGCGGATTTGCGGATGCAACCGCTGGGCCTGTCCTCGATTTATCGCCGCTATCACGGAGCCGTGCCCTAATGATAAGCCTCGTTCGCAAACTCGTCCGCGACGTCCGCCAGCCGTTGATCGTCGTGGCATTGTTGCTCATTGGGTTCCAATGCCTCTGGGTGAAGATCACACAACGGATCACCGTGGAGCTGGTGCCCTTTTTCCGAGGTCTCGCGATTGCCCAAGGGATGGCCCCGCAGGAAATCGAGAAGGTGGTTTTCGGCGGGCCCGGCAAGATCATGCGCACCCTAATGGGGGGCGAGGAGATCACCCTCGATCGCTCCATGGACATCATGTCCATCGGCTACGTGCATCCGCTCATGCAGACGATTTTCTGCATCTGGGCCATCGGCCGCGCCTCCGGCGCCATCGCGGGCGAGATCGACCGGGGGACGATGGAGCTGCTCCTCGCCCAGCCCGTGCGCCGCTCGCGGTTGATCCTGGCGCACCTCTGCGTCGATTGCGTGACAATTCCCTTTTTGTGCTTGAGCCTGTGGGGTGGTACCTGGCTGGGTAACTGGCTGGTCGGCCCGACGCAAATTGAGGAGCAGAACCTGGCGAAGCTGCCATTTACCGTGCACATCGATCCGGCCTCGCTGCAAGTCGATCCCGCGGCCTTTGGCCCGGCGTTATGGAACGTCGCGGCGCTGCTCTTCGCGGTCAGCGGCTACAGCATGCTGCTCTCGGCGGCGGGACGGTTTCGCTGGAAGGTGCTCGGAATCACAGTATTTGGCACACTCATCATGTTCCTGGTGAACCTGGTCGGTCAATTATGGGATACCGTGGCTCTGCTCCGGCCGCTGACGGTTTTCTACTATTACCAGCCGCAGCAGATCATTTTGCATCATCAGTGGTCGGTGAATCTGGACGTCTGGACAGGAGGGCATGCTGTTTACTCGGTAAATGTGCTGGCGGTCTTGTTCGGCGTGGGCATCACCGGGTATGCGCTGGCGATGTGGACGTTTTGCAAGCGAGATTTGCCGGCGCCTTTGTGAAGCAGCTGCACCGCATAGGCTTTTCGTTGAAATGGGCACGGGGATGAGTGGCTTCTATGGAATCATGTTCGAACGCCTTGCGTGCGCGCTTGACTGTTGTTCGTAATTATGCGAACATGCTCCTGATGAGGTACGAATGCCCCAGATCCGAGTTGCCTTCTACCGGGAGAACGACGGCACGATACCCATCGTGGACTGGCTCGATAGTCTCCCAGAGAAAGCACAAGACAAATGCCGCCTGAAGCTTGAGCGGCTACGCGAATTGGGTCATGAACTTCGCCGCCCCGAGGCCGACTATTTACGCGATGGCGTTTACGAGCTACGCGTCCGGCTTGGAACGGTGCACTATCGCATGCTCTATTTCTTTTACGAAAACGTCGCCGCCGTAATCTCGCATGGCCTCGTAAAAGAACAACGGGTTCCTGCCAAAGAGATTGACCGGGCCGTAGCGGCGAATCAGCGGTTCGGCAAAGACCCGAAACGCCACTCGCACGAGGAGTAAGACAGTATGACCAAAAAACGCAAACCAACTAGCGACGCCGTGGAGATCATGCACCGCCGCTACTATGAAGGCCGCCCCGACAGGATTGCGGCCCTGGAGGAAGCGAGGGCCAATGATGAGGTCGCCAGAAAAATCTATGAACTGCGGACCAAAACTGGTCTCAGCCAAAGGCAACTTGCCAAACTTGTCGGAACCACGGCTTCGGTTATCTGTCTCCTCGAAAATGCCGACTACGAGGGTCACTCTTTGAGCATGCTCCGCCGAATCGCTGCGGCCCTTGACCGGAAAGTTGAGATCCGCTTTGTTTCCGTCCGCCACAAAGCCGCATCAACTGCAAGCCGCGGACCGAAGGTGTAATGACCCGATCGAATCCATGCCCCTTGTAGCAATTCAAACGACCAAGATTACTTCGCAAGCAACTGGCGCAGCACGTACTGCAAGATGCCGCCGTGCTTGTAGTAGAGAATCTCCTGAGGCGTATCGATCCGGCAGACTGCCTGGAATTCCTTCACATTGCCCTCGGGCCGGCGGGCACGCACGGTGATTTCTCGGCCGGAGGAGAAGCCGCTTTCAATCTTTTCGGGAAGAGCCAAGAGGAAATAGAGTTCCTCGCCGGTCAGTCCAAGCGATTTGGCGCTCTCGCCAGCCTTGAATTCCAGAGGCAGGATGCCCATCCCCACCAAATTACTGCGATGGATGCGCTCGTAGCTCTCGGCAATGACAGCGCGCACACCCAGCAAACGTGGCCCCTTTGCGGCCCAGTCGCGTGAGGAACCGGAGCCGTATTCCTTACCAGCGAGAATGATGAGCGGCACTCCTTCTGCCTCATATTTCACGGCAGCGTCGTAGATCGACATGGTTTCGCCGCTCGGCAGATGGCGTGTGATGCCGCCCTCCGTGCCGGGCGCCAACTGATTACGCAGGCGCACGTTCGCGAAGGTGCCGCGCACCATTACCTCGTGGTTGCCACGCCGCGAGCCATAGGAGTTGAAGTCCTTCTGCTCCACGCCATGGTCGATCAAGTATTTGGCGGCGGGGCTTTGAAACTTGATGGAACCCGCCGGCGAAATGTGGTCCGTGGTGATGCTGTCGCCCAGGAGCGCCAGGACACGCGCGCCGCGCAATTCCGCCACAGGCGGAGGCTCTGGGCCCATGCCGTCGAAATAGGGCGGGTGCTTCACATACGTCGAGCCAGACTCCCACTGGTAGAGGTCGCCCTGGGGGACCGCAAGGGAATTCCAGCGTTCGTCGCCCTTGAACACTTCTGCGTAGACTTTCTGGAACATCGAAGATTGAATACCGCGCGAAACAGCAGCGCGGATTTCTTGCTGGGTCGGCCAGACGTCACGCAAATACACCGGCTGGCCGTCCTTGCCCTGCCCAAGCGGCTCCTTGTTCAGGTCGATGTCCATGCGCCCCGCCAGCGCGTAGACGACCACCAGCGGAGGTGAGGCGAGATAATTGGTCCGGACTTCCGCGTGGATGCGCCCTTCGAAGTTGCGATTGCCGCTGAGCACAGCGGTTGCCACCAGGTCGCCCTCTTCGATCGCCTTGGACACCTGGGGCGGCAGAGGGCCGCTGTTGCCGATGCACGTTGTGCAGCCGTAGCCCACGAGGTTGAAGCGCAATTGCTCCAGGTAGCGCATTAATCCAGCCTCGGCCAGGTACTCCGTAACCACTTTCGAGCCCGGGGCCAAGCTGGTCTTCACCCACGGCTTGGTTTGCAAACCGCGCTCGACCGCTTTCTTGGCGACGAGGCCCGCGGCCATCATGACCGACGGATTCGACGTGTTCGTGCAGCTGGTGATGGCGGCGATGACGACCGAGCCATGATGCAGCTCGTGGGTAGCACCGTCAAACTTCACCTTGGGATGCGCCGCCGCGGTGACGGCTCCGCCTGTTTTGGATTTCGCGCGTGCAAGCATTCCTTGCAGCGCGTCGGCAAAGCTCTTCTTGCTTTCTCGCAAGGGGACTCGGTCTTGGGGACGAGTCGGCCCCGCCAGGCTGGCTTCCACCTTGCTCAGATCCAATGTGAGCGTGTCGGAGTAGCGTGCCTCATCCGAGGTCTCCGAATGGAACAGGCCCTGCTCTTTGCAATAGGCCTCGACCAGGCGAACCAGCGCTTCGGGGCGGCCGCTGAACTGGAGGTAACGCAAAGTTTCCTTGTCTACGGGGAAGATGCCGCAGGTCGCGCCGTATTCGGGAGCCATGTTGGCGATGGTGGCCCGATCCGCGAGAGCCAGCTCAGCCAATCCGGAGCCATAGAATTCGACGAACTTGCCGACGACGCCTTTGCGGCGCAGCATCTCCGTCACGGTGAGCACGAGGTCTGTCGCCGTCGCTCCCTCGGGCAAGCGGCCCGTCAGCTTGAAGCCGACCACCTGGGGAATGAGCATCGACACCGGTTGACCAAGCATTGCGGCCTCGGCCTCGATGCCGCCGACGCCCCAACCCAGTACGCCAAGACCGTTGATCATGGTGGTGTGCGAATCGGTGCCGACCACGGTGTCGGGATAAGCGAGCGGCTGGGGCTTGGCGGCATCGTCGGTGAAGACGACGCGGGCCAGGTATTCCAGGTTGACCTGGTGCACGATACCGGTGTCCGGCGGCACCACCTTGAAATTGCGAAATGCCTTCTGGCCCCAGCGCAGGAACAAGTAGCGTTCATGGTTGCGCGAGAATTCCAAGTCTGCGTTGGTGAGAAAAGCCGAGCCGCTCCCGAAGGCGTCGACCTGTACCGAGTGATCGATCACCAGCTCGACTGGTTGCAGCGGGTTGATGCGCCGCGCGTCGCCGCCCAGCTTGCGCATCGCCTCACGCATCGCAGCCAGATCCACCACCGCAGGGACTCCGGTGAAATCTTGCAGCAATACCCGGCTGGGGGTGAACGCAATCTCCCGGCTCGGCTGGGCACGGGCATCCCAGGTTGCCAGGGCTTCAATGTCTTCTTTGCGAACGGACCGGCCGTCTTCCGTGCGCAGCAGGTTCTCCAAAAGGATCTTGAGGCTGTACGGGAGGCGAGCGGCGTCCCTGAACACTTTTTCGACTGTGTCGAGACGGAAAATTGTGAAGTCGCGGTCGGCGACGCGCAGCGTTGCTTCACTCCCAAAGGAATTCGCCATGTTAAGTTTTCCTCGATCATTGCCTGACGCGAAACACAGAGCGCGGATTCAACGGATCTTCATAAAAGGCATGCAAAGATGCTCCGGAATTCAGTGGCGGTCGCAGCAAGCGCTTCAAAGTCTATTCTCGTTCCGCGGAGGGGTAGCGGCAATGGAGTGAGCGCTCGTTCTTGCGGAGGCTGAAAGATTTTACGGCAAGCCGACGGGCAGCGCTGACTTTCACACGCGGCAAGATAAGTTCGTTTAACCGCGACCCAGCGGGGAGCGCGAGCAGAAGGCAACCTGCGTCCAGTCTGCTCGCGCTCCCCGCTGGGTCGCGGTTAAACAGTGCAATCTCAGGTAGGAAAGAGAATTGCCGCGCGACGATGTCATGCGGATTTTCGGCGCGCAAAAAAAGGGCCGCCGGCAATCCCCTCGATGCCGAACGGCCCAAACGTCCTCACCTTCTCCCCAGTAGCTGAGGACACGCAAACTTAGGATATGCTGCAAAGAAAAGCAAACCGGCACAAGCAATCACTGCTTGGGCGGAGATTTCTGTTCTTTTTCAGTTTGTTCACGCATTTTCTGAAAGTATCCCTTGGCCATCTCCTGGGCAGCTTTGGGAATGCGTTGCTGCTCGATCGCCTCAGGAGCTTCCTGCGTGGCTTGTTTGATATCGCCGACGAGCTCGGCCCCGCTCTTCTTCTTGAAGCTCTGGCCGGGCGCATAGCCGTCGAAGATCTTCTTGCCCTTCGGATCGAACTCGGCCTTGTTCTTGGCCTCGAATGATTTGTACGGTGCCTTCTTGCCGAGCGGACGTTGCCCTTCGCCCTGCGCTGCGTTGTTGCTGTCCTGTTCCAGGTTTGAAGCCATGGGATCACCGAGCTTGTCACCCTGGCCCTCGCAGCAAGAATCCTTGGCATCTTGTAGACGTTTGAGTTGGTCGCGAAGGTCGTCGAGATCCTTGTCCTCCCCTTCCATGCTCTTCATCTTGTCGCCGGCCTTTGCCAGGTTATCCATCGCGCCGTTCATGTCTCCCTCTTTCAGGCACTTCTGGCATTGGCCGAGCTGCTTGGCGAGATCCTGAAGGTCGCCCAGTTTCTGGTTCTCCTTTTGGAGTTCTTTCATCTCGCGCTGCAGCGTCTCCGGATCAAGGTTGGCCTGTTTCAACTGCTGTTCCTTGTCCTTTTGCTTGGCGAGGTTGTCGAGCTTATCTTTGAGCTTCTCCAACTGCTTGGCGAGTTGTTTCTTTTCTTTTTCGGTCAGCTCGTTTTTCGCGATGCGCTTGCTGAAGCGCTCGATTTCTTCGCGTGCCTTATCGAGCTTGCCTTCCGCGAGCGCCTTCTTCAGCTCTTTCGCCGGGCCTTCGTCATCGCCCTTTTCCGACATGCGCTCGAGCTGGTGGAGGTGGCTCTGGAGACTGCGCATCTTGTCTGCCATTTCCTTTTCGTGGCTCTTCATCTCGTTTTCCAGAGATGTCATCTCCTTCACGCGCTCCTTGACCTCGTCCTTGGTGCTGTGCGGGCGATTGGCGATCTTCTCCAGCTCCGCCTCGAGCCGTTCCAGGTCTTCGGACTTCGTGGCGTGGATCGGTTCCAGTTTCTCCCGCGACTTCTTGGCAAGGTCCTTCATCTTCTGATCAATCGCCGGCGCATTGGCCAGTGGTTTGTTCGCTTCACTGAGATTCCCGGCCGTGGCTTGGCTTTGGGAGGGTTCGTAGAAAAGCGCGACGAAGGCGAGGAGTGCCGCACACACCGGCACGATCGCAGCCGTCCACGACATGCGAACTGGGAACCTCGAGCCGATATCAAGATCCGCGATGCGCTGATTGACGTCGGCGAGCAATGCCTGTCCCGCCGGTGAAGTGATTTGCTCGGCAGGCAGCGTAAGCGAAGTGGTAACGCGTTCCTTCAGGCCGAACTGCGAGTCCATTGACAAGGCAGCAGTCAATTTCGATGGAGCTTGCAGCACTAGCAACACCACCGCCAAGACGGAAGATGCCCCGACCAGTCCCCCGGCCACCACCCAGCGCAGCCAAACCGGCGGATGCTGGATCACGAATGGCTGCACCAAGAACCAACCCGCCGAGAGCAAGATCGCCCCGGCCCAGCACCAGATGACCGAGTTCAAAAGCATTTGAAGAAGCAAACGCCGATGGACCCGGGTCACTTGACGCTCAACGGGGGATAAGGTCTTCCTCGCCATCGTGCCATCTCCGTTGTTGGAGGCCAGAGAGGACCTAAAGGTCCCAGATTCGGTCATGTGAGAGACGCGCACTTCATCCGCGCTGACACAGCAGTAGTATAACCGGCACGGCTGTTCATCGCCAGCAAGGAAATGAAGGAAATCTATTCGTCTGCAACTTCGAGCGACGCGCAAATGGCGCGCAGGACAGGCTCGTTTTTCTCCAGTTCAAGGTCATTCAGCTGGCAAAGGAGGAGGACCGTGCCGCGGGCGCTGTAAAAGCAGCGGGTCCAGCAAGTATTGGTAAGATCGAAGCTAAAAAAGCTGATATAGTGACCGACGGCTGGTTGCCCTGCAATGGGACCAACCCAATCGTCGGCCTCCAGATCGGGATATTCTTCGCGAAGCGCCTCAAGAGTCGTCTCTACCAATTTGTCCGTGCTGGGCATGTCCTCACGCAGGCATATCATCAGAAAGGCGGTATCTGGGCTCTGGACCGTCACCGTCCAACCCGCTTCGTTATCTTCCCGTTCGAGGCGCCAGTTTTCGGGGTACTGGAAACGTATCCCTGCGTCTTCGAAAACGCCAACCATGACACACCACCTTGCTCCTTTCGCGCGGCTAAGGATATTCTATGCAACCATCTCGGCCGTAAGCTCCAATAGGACCTAATAGGACTCATGCACATTCAGGGCTTGAAAAATAAGGAACCCATCCTCGTTTGCTACCCAATTCTCTTTGACCTATTGTTGATTGATCCCGTGGATCACGCCGGGCCCTCCGAGTGCTTGAAATCCAGGTAGGCATTTAAGGGCCAAGGAAAAAAGTACTGCTCGGCCTCAAAGGGTAACCTGCGCGCTCAGCGCCTGTCCAACCGCGTTTCTGGCATCGGCCGCATTGCTTTCACCTGTCGAGAGACCTCCAGCATGCAAGCAACACTTCAAGAACCTGAACTCCGGGCCCCTGCCAAAACCAACGACGACGTGGAAGTTTCCGTCGTAATGCCATGCCTGAACGAGGCGCGCACGGTGGGCCGCTGCATCGACAAGGCCAGGCGCGCGCTGCAAGAAATGGATACGCGCGGCGAGGTTGTGATAGCCGACAACGGCAGTTCGGATGGCTCACGCGAAATCGCTCGCGAGCACGGTGCGGAGGTGGTCTACGTTGCGCGTCGCGGCTATGGCAGCGCGCTTCAGGCAGGCATCGCCGCAGCGCGTGGCCGGTTTGTAATCATGGGCGACGCGGACGATTCCTACGATTTCAGCCGCTTGCAGCCGTTTGTCGAGCGCTTGCGCAATGGCGATGACCTGGTCATGGGCAACCGCTTTCAGGGAGGCATTCGTCCTGGGGCCATGCCCTGGCTGCACCGCTACGTCGGCAACCCTGTGCTGACGGGCATCCTCAACCTGTTCTTCCACAGCCCCATCCGCGACGCCCATTGCGGGCTCCGCGGCTTCCGCAAGGACGCCTACAATCGGCTCGGCCTGAAGACTGCGGGCATGGAGTTTGCGAGCGAAATGGTCGTGAAGGCCTGCCTGAACCGCCAGAAAATCAGCGAAGTCCCCACCGTGCTGCACCCGGACGGCCGCGACCGGCCGCCGCACCTGCGCAGCTTTCGCGACGGTTGGCGGCACTTGCGTTTCCTGCTCCTTCTCTGCCCGCTTTGGCTCTACCTGATTCCCGCCGGTGCATTTCTTGGCCTGGGCATCGCCCTGATGTTCGCATTGACCCCGGGACCGATTGCCGTCGGCCGGGTCGTCTTCGACGTGCACACCATGCTCCTTGGTTCTCTCTGCGTGCTTATGGGCTACCAAACGCTCTGGTTCTGGGCCTTCGCGCGCTTCTATGGTTGGCGGCACGGCCTTCTGCCCGCGCGCACGCTTCTTGCCAAGGCGTTCGATTACTGCAATGTCGAACGCGGGCTCGTTTTGGGAGCGATACTCGTAGCTACTGGACTGGCACTGAACCTCTGGTTGGTTTGGCAGTGGTATGCACGAGGCTTCGGACCGCTCGACATCGGCTCCACGATGCGCTTTGCTCTCTGGGGCCTGACGACCATGATGGCGGGCGCCCAGACGATTTGCGGCAGCTTCTTCCTCGGCGTGCTGAGCATGGCTGGCCAGGATAAATGGGAAAGCGCCGCCGCCCGGTGAAGTCCGAGGATGGGGTTGATGGCTGCACCTTCCTGGAAGCAATTCCCGAACGCATTCAGCATCCTTGTGATCGTGCTTCTCTGCACGAATTATTTTGCTCCATTCGGCGACCTTGATTTCACCTGGCAGATCCGCACGGGCCGGCAAATCGTCGAGACAAGGCAATTGCGGACCGTCGAAGCGTTCACCTATACGATCTCCGGCCGGCAGATTCCTGATTTCGAATGGCTCTATGAAGTAATTCTCTGGGCCATTTGGCAAACGCTCGGTTTCGGGGGATTGAAGCTTCTCAAGACCATTCTGATTTCCGCGCCGTTGCTTCTCGTGTCCTTGCGACTCAAGAAGGAAGGAGTCGGCTGGCCAGGCATTGCCGTCTCCCTACTGACGGCATTCTTTGTGCTGCTGCCCATGTGGAACTTGCGGCCACTCTACTGCACGACGATCGGGCTGCTACTTGTCTCCGGTTGGCTCCACGATCACTGCACAGGCCGGCGCAGCCTGACCTGGTTGCTGCCGGTGGTCATGCTCCTTTGGGCCAACCTCCATCCTGGGGTGATTGTGGGCCAGGGGCTCCTGGCCGGTGCCATTGCCTGGGAGTGGTTGAATCGCTACTGGAAGATTAATACGCCGCTCGGCCGGGAAGCTTGCTGGCGTCTCACACTGGTCGGCGGTCTAGGGCTCGCTGCGACGTTTGCCAGTCCGAGTCCCCTCGACCGTCTGGTCCTCCCCTTTCGTCCGGAAGTGGGCCATTCGATTCAACGAATCTTCGTGGAGATGCAACCGCTTTACACATTCATAGCCCGGCCGCCATACACTGTTACGCTGGCGTACATCCTGGCAGGTCTCGTTGCCCTGAGCGTTTGCGTGCGTTTCCGCCAATACCGCATGTGGGAGCTGGCCCTGCTTGTCGGCCTCACCGGGCTTGCCAATCTTGCCATCCGCAGCCTGCAAGATTGGCTGCTGGTTATGCTTGCCCTGGGTGTGCCGCATCTGGCCGTGCTGATCAATCGCCTCCGCGAAACGCGAAAACAATGGAAACAGTTACCCGCTTCGATAGCAACGGGCTTGGCCAGAACCGTCCTCAAGGTCGACGTGTCTCGACGACGCATGCTGAACAGCAGGCTGTTCCGTTTTCAGCCGTTGTGGCCTGGCCTGACGCTGGTTGTCCTGATGGCGATATCATTCATCCCGGCCCTTGCCTGGCACATGCCCATTCAGAATGCCAACGAGTGGCCCGTGGCAGCCGTGGATTGGCTCGAATCCCAGGAGCTGCACGGCCGATTCTTTGGCATGCCCGACTACGGCTCCTACGTAACCTGGCGTTTAGGCGACCGCGCGCAATGTTACGTCGACACGCGTGGTTTCTTCTTTCCACCGGAGCTGTTGGAAGATAGCTTCTACGTGCCGCAGATGGGCGACGATTGGCGTCGCCGCCTGGACCGGGTCATGGCACGCGGCACGGATTACCTGATGTTGGAAACAACCGGACCGCGCGGCGAGTTATGGCAGGCGGTTCGACCTCACATCGAGCAGCCTCTCTACTGCGACAAGCAAACGGCCGTGGTCTCGACGCCTCAGCTGAAGCAAGCCCTGCAAGAGATGGATCGGGCCGTCCCGGATCATTTCACAGCCGCCAAGTGAGCAAATATCTCCGCCCCTTGCTCGAACCTGCCAACACCGATTATTGTCAGCGATATGAGTCGGCGTCTGCACGTGCTTCGTATGCGCCTTCTTGCCGACACTGGGGCGTCGAAGAGTCGGACGCGGCCGGGTCTTGCGTTGTATCGAGGGTCAAGATGAAGACTGCCTTTCTCAGCGGAGACAAAGTTTATCTTCGTCCTTTGGAGTGCGAGGATGCCCCGCTCTTGGTTTGCTGGATGAACGACCCGGAAGTGACGCGCACGCTCAATATTTACCGTCCGGTGAACCTGCGCTTCGAAGAGGAGTTCATCGACAAGATGCTGCAGAGCGAACACGATCTCGCTCTCGGCATCGTCGTTCGAGATACGGATCACTTGATCGGAGCGACGGGACTGCATCGCATGGACTTCAAGAACCGGCATGCTTCCTTCGGCATCTCGATTGGCGCAAAGGCGGAGTGGGGCAAGGGCTACGGCAGCGAGGCGACCCGGTTGCTGCTCGGCTACGCTTTCGACACGCTCAACTTGAACCGAGTGTGGCTTTATGTCTTCGAACACAACGAGCGTGGTCTCCGTACATATCAGAAAGTGGGATTCAAGAAGGAAGACTATTGCGCCAGGACCGCTACCAAGCAGGCCGCTATTACGACACGATTCTCATGGGCATCTTGCGCGAGGAGTGGCGGCTGAGCAATCGATGAGTGAATCAATAACCCCAAGTTGCGCCGCACTGTCATGAATTCGGGGGGCCTGGTTTGCGTTTCTCAAAGTCGGCTGGAACTGCTGGACCTCCCTCTCCAAGTCGGTAATAATGGTCCTATTCAGGACACGGAACAGAGTGCACGGTGCCTCGTGGAGCATGGGAAGCAAGGTAATCGTGTGACTTTCTTCGTTTGCAATCTCTTTCCAATGAATGCTCTGAACCCAGCGCTTGAGCACGCCGCGTCGGCGCAAGGGGGCCGACCGTGACCGAGTTGCCGGAGAAGGGAGACGGAACGGTTGACATTTTACTCTCCGCGCAAGCCGTCAACCTGCGCGATAAATTCAGCCATGCCTGGCAGGAAGCGCGCGGCAGCGGTCCGGAGCCGGACATCGACGCCTACCTGGTCGACTTTGTCGAACCCGAGCGCTCCAAGCTGGCGGGCGTCCTGGAAGACATCGCTCACCGCTTCCGCCATCCTCAGTTCCCAGAGAACACAGAGGTGTTGCAGAGCGGGGGACCCGAGCCCACCCCCAACCACTGCGGCAAGCCTGTCGACAGGGCCACTACCACGCTCGCGTGTGCAGACGGCGTCCATTCTTCGGGCGAGACTGAAAATACCGATTTCGTGCTGACCGGCGTTGCTCTGGAGACGCTCAAGAGCGACCTCGCCACCGTGGCCGGCTACGACGTCCTGGAGATTCTGGGCCGCGGTGCGATGGGCGTTGTCTACAAGGCACGCCAGCGCAGCTTGAAGCGTGTGGTAGCTCTCAAAATGATCCTGGCAGGAGGGCATGCGAGCGAAGCAGAGCTAGCGCGTTTCCGTAATGAAGCGGAGGCGGTGGCCCATTTGCAGCATCCACATATCGTCCAAGTCTATGAAGTAGGCGAGATCGACGGCTGCCCCTACCTGGCGCTGGAGTACGTCGATGGCGGCAGTCTGCAAAAGCGCACCAGCGGCCTGCCGCAACCGGCTTTACCGGCAGCTCAGCTCGTTCAGGTCCTGGCGCAGACCATGGACTTTGCTCACCGGCGCGGCATTGCCCATCGGGATCTGAAACCCGCCAACGTGCTCCTCAGCGCGCCCATGCTCGCGGGGCAGAGCGGCTCTACCAACAGCGCATCGCCGTGGAGCGACCAGCTCTATGGCATGCCTAAAATCGCCGATTTCGGCCTCGCCAAACGCCTCGAGAATGATGCCGGCCAGACGCGCACGGGCACGATTCTGGGAACGCCCAGCTACATGGCCCCGGAGCAAGCCGAAGGCAAATCGCGAGACGTGGGCACTGCGGCGGACCAATATGCGCTCGGTGCCATTCTTTACGAGTTGCTGACGGGCAGACCGCCCTTCCAGGGAGCCACTGTTTGGGAAACGCTCAACCAGGTGCGCTCGGAAGAACCGGTGCCGCCGTCGCGCTTGCAGCCGCGCGTGCCGCGTGACCTGGAAACGATCTGTCTGAAGGCATTGGAAAAAGAGCCCAGCAAGCGCTACGCGGATACCGGCGCGCTGGCAGACGATTTGCGCAGGTTTGTTGCCGGGGAGCCGATCCACGCCCGCTCGATCTCGCGTCACGAACGATTCTGGCGCTGGTGCCGGCGCGACCCGCTCGTGGCGGGCTTGATGGCCCTGGTCTGCATTTTGGTCCTGTACGGGACTGGCTACACGTGGCTCTCTTATTACCAGATCCGCCTGGAGAAGGCTGCCACCGAAGAACAGCGCCAGATCGCACTCAAGAACCAACGCCAGGCGGAAGAGCACGCCGAGCAGGCGAGGCAGTCGCAGGACCGCGCCGACAAGCAGCGCAGTCTGGCCCTCAAGACCCTGGGCACACTGATCGCCCAAGTCCAGCGCGAATTGAACGGTGCCGACGACGTGTTGGAGGTGCGCCGCAAACTCGTGGAAGAGGCTCTGCGCGGTTTGAACGAGGTGGCCAAGAGCACCGAACCTGCCGGCCTTCTCGACAAGAACATGGCGGAGGCGTATTTCCAGTTGGGTGGAGTCTTCGCGGAGCTCGACCAGACCGAGGAGGCCTACCGTCAGTATCGACGTGGCTACGACGCCCTTGCGGAGCTGGCCGAAAGGGACCCCACCAACGACAGAGCCAAGGGCGACCTCGCGGCGGCACTTACCAAGATCGGAGACATGCGCCGTCGCTTTCAGGGCGAAGAGGCGGCTAGGTCAGACTATCTAAAAGCGCTCAATTTGCGTAAGGAGCTGGTGGAACATCCACGTGACTACGGATACGCGCCCGAAGAGGCCCAGCGGGAGTTGGCCAACGCCTACGCCCAACTTGCCACAACCAGCCCGGACCCGGCCGATGCCTGGCAGAACCACCACCAAGCCCTGGAAATCCGCAGAGAACTGCTAGCCGGCCAACCCGGTGATGAAGGCCTGGAAGAGGAGCTGGCGAAATCCTACCTGGGCCTCGGCGATAAGAGCTATCACCTGGGGAAGCCTCAAGAGGCCCAGGCCTATTACCAAGGGGGGCTGGACCTCTACGAGAAACTTGTCGCCAAGCATTCCCGCAGCCCTCATCTCCGTCAGCTGCTTGGCCTTGCCTGGGAAGGACAGGGCATCACCAGCCTGTTCTCGGGAGATGCCCTCCGCGCCCGCAAGCAATTGACGAACGCCGTGCAGAACTACGAGCAGACGGTCAGGCTGGCTCCGCGTAACGTATCCTACCGAGAGGATCTGGCCCGCGGCGCTTACGCGCTCGCCAGCGCTGCTCTGCGCCTCGGTGATGCGAAGATTGCAGACCAGCACTACGCACAGGCGCTCAAGATCCGCGAAGCGCGCATGCACACGAATCCTAACGACGTGTCCCTGCAGAAGAGCTACATGGTCACACTGGCACGCTGCGGCCATGTGGATCGCGCCGTCCAGGAAGCCGAAAAGATCCGCAAATCGCTGTCCAAGGATAACGGTGCCCTGTACGGAATCGCCTGCTGCTATGCACTCTGCGTCTCTGCGACCGGCCGCGGCAAAGACGCTCAGGCTCTATCCGCGGACGAGCGCGGCCGCCGGCAACGATACGCGCAGCAGGCAATTGCGGCACTGCAACAAGCTGTTGAGCATGGATTCAAAGACCTGATCGGCCTGGAAACAGATCCGGACCTCGATTCCATCCGCGTGGAAGCCGGATACAAAAGCGTCGTGGAACGCCTCAAGAATGCTGTAGCGGCGCTCAAGAATTGAGCTCGACTTCCTGCCGGAATTCAACCACAGCATAACCGCAACGGACGTTATTCCCACCTCCGCAATCTATCCCGTCTCCTTCTTCTAAAGTCTCTTAGCGAAATGCACTACTGACATCGCAAACGGCTCCCACGCCATGCGATAATGCCACCCCTGCACTTGCAGCGTTGTCCCGCAATCCTGGAGCAGGTCCATGCAAACGAAAAGCACCCTTAGCCCGTACATGGCCAAGAAAGGCAGGTTCTGGGTGGACGATCTGGTGGTCGAAGAACTGCCAACTATCGTCGGGGCCATCGCAACTCTTGTCTACATCTGTCTGGTTCGACATGCCGACAGCAAGGGGCGGTGCTTTCCTTCCTATCGGTTGATTGCCAAGGAATTGCACCTCGCCCGAAGTTCCGTGGTTCGGCATGTCGCCAAGCTGAAGGATGCGGGCGTCATTGGAGTGGCCCGGCGACGCAGTAAGGCGGGCGATCGCACCAGCAACGCCTATTACCTCAATCCTTTCCGCGAATGGCTGCAAGATATTTGGGACCAGGAAGAACTCTGGCCCGATATGGATGCTTACGAGGAGGACGAGGAACTCGACCCCGAGGACTAGAGTTCAATCATACCAGCCCTGCGACGTCCGTCATTCTGGCTTCTCTCGTCCCGAATTCCAATCGTGCGAGTGGCATCTTCGACACTCCGCTTCGCAATCCGTGCGCGCTGGACGGCAATTCGAGCTTGCAAAGCAAGCGCTGCCCCAAAGGAGATACCGGCACGAGGCAACTACAAACTCGGCAAGGCAGACGTGACATGGCACTTGAGTGGTGGGCGCGGCAGACGAGGTCGGATGCCAAAGAAACCGAGGTAGCACGTGATCGAGTCCAAGGTAGCTCGCCATCTAGTCAAGGTTGCTCGGCAGCGAGTCAAGGTCGTATGTCGCTGCGACCCGATGAATAGTCTCTGGAGGTCAAGGTCATGTGCCACAAAAACCATGGTGGTGTCCCCGAGGAGAGGGGTGGTGTCTCGGAGAGTCTGGAAGGAATACCCACATAAGGAATTCCCAATTAGGGAATTCACATTAAGGAATACCCAAGGAGGGAAGGCGGCCGCTTTGGCAAAAAAATTAAGGGATCAAAGCAAAGAAATGCATTGCAATCCATGAACGACTTGCAACGTAATTGCACCAGTTTTGGAACGCACACGGAGGCTGACATGATTTGTAAGCATTGCCACGAACGCCGGGCCAACCGCCCGCGCGGCCTGTGCTGGAGCTGTTACAACACCCCGGGAGTACGCGAGCAATATGCCTGCCTGTCTTTGCTCGGCCGCCCCCAGGTTGAGGATTTCGCCGGTCAGGAAGACCTGCCGTCCCAGCCGACGAATGCGCGGCCGGGATCGCCGGAGAAAGTGGCGGTACTGCAAGAGCGGGCCCGGCTCAAGCAGCGGCTCTGGCACCCGCTCGACGCGCCTTACGACGGCCGGCCAAACCTGCGCGTTCTGGCCGCTCTCCAAAACCTCTGGTCGAACGACGGCCGGCGACGGCGGAAAAAGCCCGCCACAGCAGTGACCAAGCCCGATGGGGGAAACGGGTGAGGACCGTACCTTATGCTTCCTTTGGCGATCCTGGTGCCGCAGGAGGACGTGATCGAGCGCGAAGCGTTCATGGAAGCCCGCACCCTGTGGCCAGGCCAGAAGGAGATGGTGCTGCGCCTGTTGTAACCTTGTCCGAAGCTTCCATTTCGTCGATTAGCTTGCGGCGTACACTCAAGGAAGGGACAGGTCTTTCAGCCCAACTGGGCACTTCGTCGTACGTCAGCCCATCCAGGCTGCGGCCGGTCTTGCCTTTGCGGACCCCTCCCCATTGTTTGAAGAAGAAGGGGACACTCGCGCTTCGGCAATGATCACGAATGTTCAGCACCCACTCCTTCGCCATTGGCCTCGCCCCTGGGCCGCTTTCGCCGCCGACAATGACCCACTGGATGCCCTGCAGATGGATGAATCCCAGGTCTTCGAGCAGCGGTTCGACGGAGAGGAAACGTATGGTAGCGGGTGCCGAGCGGAGATGCTCGAGGCGCGGCAAGCCGTGCTCGCGGTTCTCGACACTGACACCCCACCAGATGTGCGGCAGCTTGGCAGCGGAACGCAGCGTCGTGCGCAGGAGGTCGCGTAGTCGGTCGGAGCGCTTGGTCAGGACCTGGTAACAGTGCCAGTTCGCGATCTCCATGACGCGCACGACACGCAAGATGTACTCGTCGGGCACGTCGCGATGGAAGAGATCGCTCATGCTGTTCACGAAAACCATTTTGGCCTTGGGCCAGCGCAGTGGGTCGGCCAATTTGTGCGGCACGAGGCGCAGGTCGAACCCATGCTCGTAGGGATGACCCGCCACGCCGCGGAATCGCTCCGCAAACGTCTCCGCGTAGCAGTGCGCGCACCCAGGGCTGATCTTCGTGCAGCCGCGCACTGGGTTCCAGGTCGCGTCGGTCCACTCGATCCGCGAATGGTCGCTCATGAGGACAGCTCCTTGGCGGGCCGAATAACGGCCCCACACCAGTATAGCTGCCTGATTTGTCAAGAGGCTAAAACTTGACAAATGAAGACTTTAACGATCCTATTAGAATTACTAATCGTTTAACCGCGACCCAGCGGGGAGCGCGAGCAGACAGGATGCAGTGTCCCTTCTGTTCGCGCTCCCCGCTGGGTCGCGGTTAAACGATTGATACTGCGACGCAAGGTTGATAGGTGAGCGTTGCTCACTTATCGCCCGCATACTCCTCCGTGTACTCGCTCTGGAACCGGTAGCTGCTGCCTTCTCCCTGGTGTCCGGTTAGCTCCTTCTCGATCTTGAAGTGCGCACGCTGCAGACGGCCAGCCTGGATATCGAAGATCACTTCGCCTTCCGGCTGCATCTGCAGGAGCGGAACCCGATCCAGAGGGCTTTCGGGCAGCTTCTTGAACGCGGTACTGAGGGCGATGGTGGCGGTGGTTCCCGTAACGCTGGTGCACGTGTATTTCTGGATGGCATCATAGGCGTCGCCCGTTCCCTGGGGCGGCTCCAGCGTCATCTTGTACGCGCGCTCCCAGGTTTGATCGACTTTGGGCCCTTCGTCGGCGAGGACCACCGCAAACGGCAACTCGGCATCAAACCGGCTCGCGGGGCCGTGCTTCGATTCCTTCACCTCGACCACTCTGCCGTGGGCATCGACGCGCAGCACGGCCAAAGGTTGGCCGACGAAGCGGTCCAATTCTTTTTTCATCTGCGGGTCGGTCTTATCAGGGTTGCTGGAGTCGTAGAGCAACGTGCCGCCACTGGGCGTGGTGGTTTCGAGACGGAGCGCGAGCAACGACAATTGCACGGTGGCAATGCCGCCGGCATCCACGTCGAGCACTTGCCAGCGCTTGGTGAGATTCAAGCGCGTCTTGGTATCGTTTTTGTTCTCACGGGTAACATCCGAGGCAGAGGTAAGGTGCTCCACCCGGTAGGACAGGATCTGCCCCTGTTGCCAGCGGAACTGCCAGTTTGCCGTCTGTGCCGTCGCGCCGGATGCGAACAAGATAGCGGCAACGATGGCTGTCAAGGATCTGCGGATCATGGGCCCCTCCTTTGCTTTGTTTGGGCATGGTTCAAAAAGGGGTTAGGCATGGGGGGATAAAAAGTTGCCGATTCTGACCTTCAACGTGGATCCCGTTTGTGTTCCGCTGTGATTGCGATAACGCATTGAGAGCACTTATTTTGCGTCACCGACTTAGGGGCGAACTAATGGACACAGAACGGAATGCAAAAAGGGCTCAAAATGGCAACTTTTTATCCCCCCAGGTTAGGCACCTTTGCCGGCACGGCCCGCAGGGTGCTATGCACAAAGGTGCCTGACCCTTTTTTGAACCATGCATGAATGCGGCAGATATATAGCAAAGGGGAAGTTGCGAAGCCAGGTCACTTGCAGCACTACGGATGAGATGTACAGGCGCGATCTATATTGTTGTGCGTGGTTCGGTAGGCGGGGGAAGATAGATGGTCCTTAGGACAATGCCGTCTCGCCCATCAAGAATCGGTCGCACTCCCGCGCCGCCCCGCGGCCTTCGTTGATGGCCCAGACAACCAGGCTCTGTCCTCTCCGCATGTCCCCCGCAGCGAAGACACCAGGGAGGTTGGTGTTGAACTTGCCATGCTCCGCTTTCGCGTTGGAGCGGGCGTCTTTCTCGACGCCAATCTTGTCAAGCAATTGATTCTCGGGTCCCAGAAACCCCATGGCGAGCAGGACAAGCTGGGCCGGGAAAACACGTTCACTACCTGGAATCTCCTTGGGAACCAACCGGCCGTTCTCCCGCAGCCACTCGACGCGCTGCGTGCGTAGTTCCTTGACATGGCCGGACTCGTCGCCGACGAATTCGTTGGTAGTGATGCAATACTCGCGCGGGTCGTTGCCGAAACGGGCCTTGGCCTCCTCCTGACCGTAGTCGAGACGATAGACCTTGGGCCATTGCGGCCAGGGATTGTCCAGCGTACGGGCTTCAGGAGGCATCGGCAGGATTTCGAACTGCACGAGACTACGGCAGCCATGGCGCATGGCCGTACCAACACAGTCGGTGCCGGTGTCGCCGCCGCCAATGACAATCACATCCTTACCCTTTGCCGAGATCCAGCGTCCGTCCTGATGGCGGCTGTCGAGCAGGCTCTGGGTATTGGCGTGCAAAAACTCCATCGCAAAGTGGATGCCCTGAAGGTTGCGCCCCGCGATCGACAGGTCGCGTGCCTGGGTTGCTCCTCCGCAAAGGACCACAGCGTCGAACTCCTTCAGGAGTCTGTCGGCCGGATAGTCCTTGCCCACCTCGCAGTTGGTGACGAACGTGATGCCTTCCGCAGCCAGGAGATCGACGCGGCGCTGGACGACGCGCTTATCCAGCTTCATATTCGGAATGCCATACATCAACAAGCCGCCGACGCGGTCGGCTCGCTCAAAAACGGTCACGTCGTGGCCCACCCGATTGAGTTGAGCGGCACACGCCAGGCCCGAGGGCCCTGAACCCACGATGGCAGCGCGCTTGCCCGTGCGCATGGCGGGGGGATCGGGAATGATCCATCCTTCCTCGAAGCCCCTATCGACGATGGCGCACTCGATGGACTTGATCGTGACGGGAGGCTCGCTAATGCCCAGGACGCACGAACCTTCGCACGGAGCGGGGCAGACTCGGCCCGTGAACTCGGGAAAGTTATTGGTCTTGTGCAAGCACTCGAGCGCTTCGCGCCAGAGGCCACGGTAGACGAGATCGTTCCATTCGGGAATCAGGTTATTGATGGGACAGCCCGATGCCATGCCGTCGAGCAGCGTGCCCGTATGGCAGAAAGGCACGCCGCAATCCATGCAGCGCGCGCCCTGCTGCTGGAGAATCTCTTCGTCGCAATGTTCATGGAACTCGAGCCAATCGCGCACGCGCTCGGACGGAGGCCGAGCCAGCGGCAACTCACGCCGAAACTCCAGAAATCCTGTCGGCTTTCCCATGTCAGCCTTTGGTCGGTAACGTGCAATGCTCGACAATTCGTTTAACCGCGAGCCAGCGGCGAGCGCGTGAGCACAAGGCGGCGGTCTCCTGTCTGTTGACGCGCTCGCCGCTGGCTCGCGGTTAAACGATTTGACAGCGGCGAGCGCGTGAGCACAAGGCGGCGGTCTCCTGTCTGTTGACGCGCTCGCCGCTGGCTCGCGGTTAAACGATTTGACAGCGGCGAGCGCGTGAACACAAGGCGGCGGTCTCCTGTCTGTTGACGCGCTCGCCGCTGGCTCGCGGTTAAACGAAAAGTGTGCCGGCACGAGTGGGAATGCACTCTTACCTTCCTCCTGCCCGTGCCAGATCATGGGCGTTTTCCTCGAACGCCGCCATGATGGCCTCTTCGTCAGAGAGCCCCTGCGCCTTGAAACGCTTCTGAGTCTCGATGACGCGCCTGTAGTCGTTCGGGTATATCTTGAAAAATCGGGGCACCATTTCGTCCCAGAAGGCGAGGATTTTCCAGGCCCGGTCGCTGCGCGTGTATTGCGCGTGCTTGCGGACCAAGTTTTGCACGAGTTCGATCTCGTCCTCTTCCTCCAGGCGGAAGAGCTTTACCATCTCGGTGTTGCAGTGCCGCGGAAAATCGCCCGCCTCATCGAGCACATAGGCAATGCCGCCCGACATGCCTGCCGCAAAGTTGCGGCCGGTGGGGCCAAGCACCACCACTCTGCCGCCCGTCATGTACTCGCAGCCGTGGTCTCCCACCGACTCCACAACGGCGTGAATGCCGCTGTTGCGCACGCAGAAACGCTCGCCTGCCATGCCGCGGATGTAAGCCTCGCCTCGTGTCGCTCCGTAAAATGCCACGTTGCCGATGATCACGTTCTCTTCGGGCACAAAGGTGGAGCCTGCCGGCGGGTAGACGACGATCTTGCCGCCCGATAGGCCCTTGCCCAGGTGATCGTTGGAGTCGCCTTCGAGGATCAGCGTCATGCCGGGTGGGATGAAAGCGCCAAAGCTCTGACCGGCTGAGCCCTGGAAATGAAGCTTGATCGTGTCCTCCGGCAAACCCGCGGCTCCGTAGCGCCTGGTAATTTCGCTGCCGACCATCGTGCCCACGACTCGGTTGATGTTGCGGATAGGTAAGGTAGCTGAGACGGGAGTGCCGTCCGTCAGGGCCGGCTTGCACAAGGGCAAGAGCGTCATAGTGTCGAGCGCCTTATCCAAACCATGATCCTGGGGAATCTGGCAAAAGCGCCGGACGTGTGACGGCACGTTCGGTTGGTGGAAGATCTTCGAAAAATCGAGACCCTTCACCTTGTAATGATCGACGGCGCCGCTCATCTCCAGTTTTTCCGTGTGGCCAACCATCTCCGTAAGGCTGCGGAAGCCGAGTCGAGCCATTAGCTCCCTTACTTCCTGGGCGATGAAGCGCATGAAGTTGACCACGTGCTCGGGGTCGCCAGTGAATTTCTTGCGCAGCTTGGGATCCTGCGTGGCCACGCCGACCGGACAGGTATTCAAGTGGCAGACGCGCATCATGACGCAGCCGAGAGCCACGAGCGGGCCTGTGGCAAAACCGAATTCCTCCGCTCCCAGGAGCGCGCCGATGACCACGTCTCTACCTGTTTTGAGCTGACCGTCGACCTCGACGGCAATCCGGCTGCGCAGGTCGTTGAGCACCAACGTTTGGTGAGTCTCGGCCAGGCCAAGCTCCCACGGCGCGCCCGCATGCTTGATGCTCGTCAGCGGCGATGCCCCGGTGCCGCCGTCGTGGCCGCTGATCAGGACCACGTCGGCATGGGCCTTGGCGACTCCGGCCGCGATGGTGCCGACGCCAACCTCCGCCACCAGCTTGACGCTGATACGGGCATGCTGGTTCGCGTTTTTCAGATCGTGGATCAATTCTGCCAGGTCTTCGATGGAATAAATGTCGTGGTGCGGCGGAGGGGAGATCAGGCCGACGCCCGGCGTCGAGTGGCGTACGCTGGCAATCCAGGGGTAGACCTTGTGGCCGGGAAGTTGACCGCCCTCCCCTGGCTTGGCGCCCTGGGCCATCTTGATCTGCAGTTCCTTGGCCATGGCCAGGTAAAGGCTCGTTACGCCGAAACGGGCGGAGGCGACCTGCTTTATGGCACTGTTGCGCGAGTCGCCGTTGGCATCGTGCGTGTAGCGGGCCGGGTCTTCGCCTCCTTCGCCAGTGTTGCTCTTGCCGCCGATACGGTTCATCGCAATTGCAAGGGTCTCATGCGCCTCCTTGCTGATCGAGCCGTAGGACATGGCCCCGGATTTGAAACGTTTCATGATCGACTCGACAGGCTCAACCTCGTCGATCGGGATTGGCGTTTCCGCAAACTTCAGATCGAACAGCCCGCGCAGCGTGCAAAGCGTGCGGGCCTGGTTATTGACCAGCTCGCTGTATTGCTTGAAGACCTGGTAATTATTCGACCGGCAGGCGTACTGCAGCTTGTGAACCGTCTCCGGATTGAACAGGTGGTATTCGCCGTCGCGGCGATACTGGTACTGGCCGCCCACGTCGAGCGTGTGGCCGTTGCAGGGACGGTCCGGGTAGGCGTGCTTGTGGCGCGCACGGACTTCCTGGGCAATGACGTCCATGCCGATGCCGCCGACGCGCGAAGCCGTCCAGGTGAAATACTTGTCGATGACCTCCTGTCCGAGGCCCACGGCCTCGAAGATCTGGGCGCCGCAGTAGCTCTGGGCTGTCGAGATGCCCATCTTGGTCATCACCTTCATGACGCCTTTGTTGACCGCCTTGACGTAGTGCTTGATGGCGTGCTGGTGATCGAGGCCGTTGACCTGCCCGTGGCGAATCATGTCATCCAGCGTCTCGAACGCCAGGTAGGGATTGACGGCGCCCGCCCCGTAGCCGATCAGCAGCGCGAAGTGATGCACTTCCCGCGGTTCGCCGCTTTCCAGCACCAGGCCGACCTTGGTCCGCGTGCCCTGCCGGATCAGGTGGTGATGCACGCCGGCCACCGCCAGCAGGGCGGGAATGGCTGCGTGCTCCGCATCGATTCCCCGGTCCGACAGGATGATGAAGTCGTTGGCATCGGCGATCGCCTGGTCTGCGCGAGCGCACAGTTCGACTATGGCCCGCTCAAGGCCGGCCGCGGCTTCGTCCACCTTGAAGAGGATTGACAGCGTGGTTGACCTGAATCCGCCAGCCATGAGCGGCCGAATGCCGCCCGCATGCCAGGAGCCATCGAGCTGCCGAAGCTTATCCAGCTCCTCGTTCTTGAGGATCGGTGTCTTGAGCTTGATCTGGCGGGCCGATTCGGGCACCGGGTCGAGGAGGTTGCCTTCGGCGCCGATACTGGTCTCCATCGCCATGATGATCTCTTCGCGAATGCCGTCCACAGGCGGGTTGGTCACCTGCGCGAAGAGCTGCTTGAAATAGTTGTAGAGCAGCTGCGGCCTGTCCGAGAGGACGGCCAGGGCGGCGTCATTGCCCATGGAGCCGAGCGCCTCGTTGGCGTCGGTTGCCATGGGAGTCATGAGGATTTTCAAATCCTCGCTCGTGTAGCCGAACGCTTGCTGGCGCAGCAGGACATTCTTGTGTTCCGGCGGGTGCATGACCGGCGCGTCGGGGAGATCTTCCAGCGTGACGAGATTGTCCCGTAACCAGTGCGCGTAAGGTTTCTCGGTGGCGACCTCATACTTGATCTCGTCGTCCGAGATAATCCGGGCCTGTTCGATATCGACCAGGAACATCCGGCCAGGTTGCAGCCGGCCTTTGAACAAAACGCGCTCCGGCGGTATGTCGAGGACTCCCACCTCCGACGCCATGATGACGAGATCGTCCTTGGTGACGTAATAGCGCGACGGCCGTAGCCCATTGCGGTCGAGCACGGCGCCGATGCGCACGCCGTCGGTGAAGGCCATCGACGCGGGACCGTCCCATGGTTCCATGAGGCAGGAGTGGTATTCGTAGAATGCCTTCTTCTCGGCACTCATCGTCTCATGCTCGTTCCACGGCTCCGGGATCATCATCATCATGGCGTGCGGCAACGTCCGCCCGGTGAGCACGAGCAGCTCCAAAGCGTTGTCGAACATGGCCGAGTCGCTGCCCGTCGAGTCGATGACCGGTAAGAGCTTCTTGATGTCGTCACCGAACAACTCGGACGCGAACATCGTCTCGCGGGCACGCATCCAGTTGATGTTGCCGCGCAAAGTGTTGATCTCACCGTTGTGGCATAGGTAGCGATAAGGGTGGGCTCGCGCCCAGTTCGGGAATGTATTCGTACTGAACCGAGAATGCACCATTGCTAACGCCGTGACCACGGCGGGGTCGAGGAGGTCGGGATAGAACGTGCGCAGCTGATCGGAGTTCAGCATCCCCTTATAGATAATGGTTCTGGATGAGAGGCTTGGGATGTAAAACATGCGCCGCTGGCCCAAATCAGAAGCCTTCACCGCGTTTTCGACACGCTTGCGGATCACATAGAGCTTGCGCTCGAAGGCGAGCGAATCGGTGTCCGCTGACCGGCACGCCGAGGGCTCGTAGCGGATAAAAACCTGGCGGCAAGCGGGCTGGCTGGCCCTGGCCGTGGGCCCGATCTCGCTATTGTCCGCCGGCACGGTGCGCCAGCCGAGGACCGTTTGGCCCTCGTCGCGGACGATTTCCTCGAAGAGCCGCTCGCAAGTCTTGCGGTCGTGTGCGTCGGTCGGCGCGAACACCATGCCCACGCCGTAGGCCCCTGGCCCGGGCAATGGAACTTCGAGTTTGGCGCACTCCTCCACGAGGAATGCGTGGGGAATTTGCAACAGGATGCCTGCCCCGTCGCCGGTGTTCTTTTCGCAGCCGCAAGCGCCGCGGTGTTCGAGATTGACCAGGATTTGCAGAGCCTGCTGCACCAGGCCGTGCGACTTGCGCCCCTTGAGATCGACGACGAAGCCCACGCCGCATGCATCGTGCTCGTACTGCGGATCGTAGAGCCCTTGCTTGGCTGGGGTCATCATTTACCCGTCCTTTTCGAGAAACGCGCGGCGCCGTCTTTGGTGCGCTGCGCTCCATTGCTTCTAGGCTGTGACTCGGTGCCCGTGGCATCGTCACCAGCGGTGATTTCATGGGTGGATGTGGGGCGAGCGCCTTGCTGCAACAGTTCAATGAACCGCTGCGCTGTCGAACTCAGTCGGCGATGGCGGCGGGAAATGATTCCCAGCGGCCGGACCAAACCAGTGCCGTGCAAGGGCACGGCGGCAAGCGTTCCTGCTTTTACTTCCCGGCGCAACGTGGGCTCCGGCAAGAGGGCCAAACCGGCGGAGATCTCGATCGCCTCCTTGATATTCTCGATGTTGTCGAACTCCAGGGTAACGTCCACGCTGACGCCCTGGTCCCGGAGAAACCGGTCTACTTCCCGGCGAATCACCAGGCCCTTGTCAAACCCGACGTATTTCTCTCCCTCCAGCTGCGGAGGCTTCACCGCGAGGTACCTCGCGAGCGGGTGCTTGGGCGCACACACAACGACCATCTCCTCTTCCCGCCAGGGCAGGACGGTTAGCTCCCGCGTCTTGCGAGGAAAGGACACAAGACCGAAGTCCGCGGTTCCCTCCAGAACTTTTTCGTAGACGCGGTCGGGATGCAAGTACTCGATGTGTACCTGGGCGTTTGGGTGGCACGCTGCAAAGCGCTCCACGTACTGCCCCATGTCGCTCAAGCCGACCGAATAGATGGCTGCAACATGAAGGGTCATGGCCATTTCGGCGTGCGCGCTGTGGATTGAGGCTTCCAGCTCCGTGTATTGATCCACGAGTCCCTTGCAACCGTCGTAGTAGATTCGTCCCAGCGACGTGGGCTCCAACGGGCGCGGGAAACGCTTGATGAGCTGCACGCCGAGCCGTTTCTCGAGCTGAGAGACAATCTGGCTGACAGCGGATTGGGTCAGGTCGTTTTTCAGCGCAGCATCCGAGAAGCTGCCATGCAGGACCACATCACAAAACACTTTGAGCGCTTCAAATTGCATGGGAGTAGATCTTAGCTATCGCGCTTTCTAATATCAACTACAGTTGTCATTAAATAATTTAATACATGGGCCGCACTCGATTTTCGGCCAGAGCCTTTCCTTCGTAACGCGGAGATGTGGGCAAGATGTAGCTGCTGAAATGCCAAAGGCCCTGCCATCCAAGCAGGGCCCCCTTTCCGCAACGCGGGTTCTGAACTTGAAGAAAGCCGAGCTTTACTTCTTTGCGCCAATCATCTTGTGGACGCCTTCCAGAATGGCGGTAATATCGTTCTCGGTGAATTTGTCCTTTGCGAAGGCGAAATTGGCAATGACCTTATGGTTGCGGTAGAGCACCACGGTCAGCGCCGCATCCTTGTTGAGCTTGTAGTTGTCGGGTCCTGCGGAGTCGCCCGCGGCAAGGATTAGGCGCTTCAAGTCGAGTTCCGCTGCCGTGTTTCCGAGGCCGGCAACCAGGTTCTTCCGACCTTCCTCCTTCGGGAACTCGTCGCTCAGGAGGACCGCGAAGGCGCGCAACCGAGCATCTTTGTACTTGACGAGGTCCTCGTCGAGTTTTTGCAAGAGAGTGGCAAGAGTCTTGTTCGCCGCGATCGGTTCGCGCGTGAAGACGGCGACCACCGGCCGCAGGCCATAAGCGCAGACCAGACAGTGCAAATTGGCCGCGTGCTCGCCATTGATATTCAGAATGTGGAACGGCCCAGGGATCTCCTCGCCCGGTTGAGGACCGGATTTGAGTTCATCCCCCGCGGCCTGGACCTGGGAGGAAAGGATTGCTACGACCAGCAGAGCGAGAGTTAGCGAAAAGCAGCGGCGCATGGGACCAGGTTACCTCAGCAAGGAGTGTCCATCACGGGTACGAATTGGCGCATGTACTCAGAATGACGCAGGTTTGCTCGACCGTCAATGGCAGCGCGCTGCCGCAGCCACGGCCGGAGAAATCGACATGAGATAACAAGAGTGATAACCGGCCAATTTCTCTAACCGGCCGTTTAGGATTTTCGCGAATTCTCCAGGCGCGGCCGTGCCCTGCTAGTCATGGGGGAGTGAACGACGCGTATACTGCGTGCGAAACCCGAAATTCGTATGCTACATTCGATCAGTTGTCGGCAATCTAGGCTGACGTTGCGGGTTGGGCGGCAGCCGTTCAGAGTCTCCCAGGGGCTTTCGCGATCTTCGTGGAAATCAGTGACGACATGCCTCAGGCGTCTGGTCTGCGCCGGGATGGGAAGCCACATCGTGGTCCCCTACTCCAATACCTCGGAACCGCAAGTTTCGTCTTCGGGGTTGCCGGGCTGTGCTTGGCTCCACTGGCGCTGGTGGCGGTTCCTCTCGGAGTGGTGGTGCTCACGCTGGCAGACGGGGATCTTAAGAGAATGGCGGATGGCGCCGTGGACCCGCGTGGGCAAAAGCTGACAGTCGGTGCGCGGGGATCGGCTATCTCGGGACTTGGATTTGGTGTTTTCGCTTTGCTGCTCTGGGCAATGATCCTAGCTTCTTTGCAATGGTGAGAAATGGACCAGCTCAGATAGCCTCCGACCCGAGGCTGGCAGCCAAATCCGCACCTCGGGTTGGCTGCCGGGCGCGCCAGCTAATCGTTCGCGCAGGCAATTTCGGAGGGAATTTCGGGGACCATGTACTGGGCAATCAGTTGGAGCAAATCCTCCACGTCGACGGGTTTCTGCACGTAGCCGACATCGCCAATAGCCAGCGACCTTGCCGCGGATTCGTCAAGAGCGGTGAGGACGACAACGGGAATGGCGGATAGTGCGGGATCTTGTTGCTGCTCTGCTCGGAACTCCAGCCCCGACATCACCGGCATGTGCATGTCCAGCAAGATGAGGTCGTACCGGGGATGACGGCGTAGGCATTCCAACGCCTCTCGACCATTTGCGGCCGCGAAGACCGCATAGCCGGCAATGCGCAGGAGCTGCCTTATCGCATTTCTGTTCGCGCGGTCATCTTCCACGACTAAGACCCGCTTGCTGCGCACTTTTGCTATCCTCAGCGGATTGGTTCAGGGCACAACAACCCTAGCCTTTTGACCTAGGCTGGTCAAATGCCTGAACCGGAGAGTATCTGCTGAGTTAGAGAAGCATGCGTTTGGGTAGGTGTTCGATTGTCGATCTGGCTGGAGGAAGCAAATGCTGCCGGCCAGTCTCTGCCCGGCCGGCAGCCTTTGCTTGAAAGGAAAGAAGAGCCGATGCGTAGTTTTACCGCCGCTGCAATCCTTCTTCTTGCGGAGCGGTCCGCTGTCGGCGCAAGGATTCCATTTCCTTAAGGAGCAAGTCCAGCTTCTTTTCGAGATTACGTAAGCGCATCTCCTGGTCAGACGGAGCGCGGCCTCGAGGTCTTTCCGGCTGTGCTCCTACAGGTGAGATGGATTGCGCAGGTATTGTTGCCGCCTGGCCAACCGTGCCTGTGGAAACACCAGCCGCGTGGGACGTGGATTGTGCGGGCACGGTTGCGATCAGGCCAAAGGTCCCTGTCGCAGGGGCAGCCGCACCGAAGGAGGATTGCCCAGCTGCTGTTGCCGCCAGGCCAAAGGTAGCGGTGGAGGTGGCAGTTGGTTGACTACCAGATGTCGTCGTGGCAGTGATGGTGCTCGCCGTGCCCTGCCCTGCAGCAAGAGCGGCGGGAGCTGCAACACCGAACCCTACGCTACGCGCCGCTGGCGCTGTGGCAGGAAGGCCATGCATGGAGACGCCGCCCTGTGGCCGTTCGACCGCTGTCCCTGCTGCCGGCATGGACCGTCCGCTCCTGCCCTCCAGTTTGGCAAGCCGGGCTTGCGCCTCCTGAAGTCTGTCGCGAAGCTCTTCCAGTTGCTCGGTCACATTCTGCAGGTTTGCCTCCAGTTCCCGCACTTGAGTGCGCGCCCTGCGGATCTCGGTGGAGGGCCGGGGTTGTTCGCTCCGCGCTGCAGGAGCGGCATCCTGGCCCGCCGGTTCAGTCCGTCCAGCGGGAGCGTCCTGTCCCAAAGCGAGTCCCAGCGGGAGCAGCACGCCTGCCAGGTTCAATACCGCCAGGCCTCCTAGGCGCGACAGGGCCTTGGGCGTCGTCCCATTCAAAATCATGACCAATCTCCTTTTCAGAAGGTGTACAGTCCCGGCGCCGCTTGCTCCCAATGGCAAGGCGGAACCGGATTGACAAAGATACGCTACGGTTGCCAGCAGGGCATCTGCATAAGCCTCGGCGGCCGCCGGCAGCGTGGCCACCACCCAGGCATCGCAACATTCCTCTTCAGCCTCGTGTAACCTGCGCCGCGCCCACCAAACAACGGGATGCCACCAGAACAGCACAGTGACCACCAGCTCCAGGCGCCGCACCCAATGGTCCCCGCGTCGAATGTGCGCCAGCTCGTGCACGAGGAGGGCATCGCGCTGGCTCTCATCGAGCCGGTTCCAAAGTGCCGCGGGCAACACCAAACGAGGACTGCCCAATAGCCCCCAGACCATGGGCGAAACTCGGCCGCTGAGCAACCAGATGCTGGGAATGGCCGTCAGCGCCATTTTCTGGCCCAGGCGGTCGGCACGGTCCTGAAGGGTACGGGGAGCTTCCTTGCAATACGCCAGCAGGCGCTGGACGCGGCGCAGCCGCACGCCAGTGAATGCCAGAAACAATACCGAACCCACGATCCAGCACCAGCCGACCATCGATTGCCAGGGAAACGGCGCTGCTTCATCCCCCGCAAGTGGGCTTGCGGGCGGTGCGTCTGTGGTCAGTCCCGCATGCAAAGCCAGCGCCGCACCTTCACCCGTGTCCTCCGCGGCCAAGGCCACATCTGGGCCGGTTTCCGCCGGCTCCATTTCTGCAGCCAGCGCCATTCGCGTCGTCGTCGCGAGCGCCTCGGCCGGCCTCGCAAAGACAAGAAATGGGTCGCCGATCGAAATGGAGAAGAGCGGAGGCACGAGCAGCTTGAGCAGCACCAGCAACCACAGGGCGTGCACCACGGCCGGGCGCCTGCACCAGCAAGTGAACACGCCCACGAAGAGCGCGAGCGCCGTGGCAAGGATTGCGTTCGTAATGCCGATGTGAAGTAGAGAATCCATGCCGGCTCCTTCTAGCGCGATTTGCCCCTGGGCTGTTTGTGCTGCCGACGTTCCTCAATTAACGCCCGCAATTCGTCCAGCTCCGCAGGCGTCAGCGACGGCGAGCGGACCAGCGTCATGAGCAGCGGCGTCAGCGACCCGCCACAGACCTTCTCGGCAAGGGCCTGGAGGCGCCGGTCGAGGAGTTCATCGCGGCCCAGCGTGGCGCTGAACAGCAGCTTGCCGGCGCGGCGCCGGTGGCAGACAAAGCCCTTGGATTCCAGGCGTTCGAGGAGTTTCTGGACGGTGGCGTACTGTGCCGGACCGCCGTCGGGGTAGACCGCGGCGGTGATTTGCGGCCGGGTTGCCTCGGCCTGATCCCACAGCACATGCAGGATCGCCAGTTCCGTCTCGGTCACGTCTTGCGGGGTGAGAGTCATGATCCGTCCTTTTCTAGTCAGTCTGACTAGGATCAATACTAAGTCATCACGACTAGCGCGTCAAGAAGATTTCGATCCCACTCGAGAGGAGAAAGAATTGAGGGCTGCAGGAAGGGGGTCACGCGCACGGCGCCGCGGGAAGCCTCGTGCGACGCTCATTCCCTCGCGGAGAAATCACGACGCGGCAGCCGCCGAGGCCCTGGGAATATTCGCACGTTTGGACCAATCGCTCACTGGGTAATCGGCAATGAGAAGATTCCACGTCGCGCGCAACTGGGCCTGGTCTTTCGAGTCCTTGAAACGGGCGACCCCCAGCCAATAGAGAGCCTGGGCCGCGGTTTCCGTGCCTCGATGACGCTGCGAAACTTCCTCGAGTTGGTGCATTGCACGCTGGAATTGCCGCCGGTCAAGCTCGTAGCGGCCCAGAGCCAGGGACAGATGAGCGAGGAAATCCTCCGCGGGGACGTAGCCCTCGATCCGGCAATGAGCCCTGCCGCTCTCATCCGCGATCACGACGCTTGGGGTCCAGTTGACGTCGTAACCCGCAGCGATGTCGGGTCGATCTTTCACTTTGATCTTTACCGGGACGTAGTGTTTGCTGATGAATTCCGCGACGTGGGCGTCCGGATAGGTGACGGCATCCATCGCCACGCACCCGCCGCACATGGGGGCAGCGCTGAAATCGAGCAAGATCGATTTCTTCTCCTTGCGCGCCCAATCCTTCGCCCGATCCAACGACGTCTCCCAGTCGATGCTGATCCTTCGCACTTCCATGCTCCTGCCTCCATGACACATCCGGTCGCTGGTTCAGACTCCGCTCTGCCGATCATAAGGGATAATGTGCGCCCACTCGTCCGCGTCGGAGCGCGCTACGACGGCCACCACCGGCTCCGTGTCGCTCAAATTGAACACCTCGTGGGGGACTCCGGGCTCGATATAGATGAAATCGCCTGCCTGGTTGTCCACCACCTTCTTGAGCCCGGGCCCATACTCATGGCGGACCCGGCCCTCGAGGATATAGAGCATGACATCGAAGTCGACGTGAATATGCGCCGCCGCGACACCGCCAGGAGGAATGGTTGCCACATTCATGGAGAGCTTCTTGGCGCCGACGTTCTTGGCGGACATTCCCTGCTTGTATTGGATGCCGTTCCAGCTGCGGCAATTGCCGCTGCCGCGAATGACGAAGACTCCGTCCTCTCCCTCGACGCCGTCGTTCAAGCCCTGCTGCGCATCGGCCATGATTGAATCCTCCCGCCGCTCGTTTCGTTGAGACGCCTATCGGTGATTCAGTCTATGGGAGTGAATTGCCCGACGCCAGCGAAAAGAGACTTGACCCACATTTCCACATTGAGGCTGGCTCATGGCGGGAAAATCGTTGCCACCGGTCAGTCGCGAAAGTGAACTCAGCCGCTGCTATCAAAGCCGAGACCAAGAGGACGTCCGTCTGGGAAAGATCGGTTCAAGGAGAAGCCTTCCGTCGACACCTCACGCGTTGATATCATGCAGCGCACGCTAAGGCCCTCGCCTTGATTCTTAACCCTTTTCCGGAATTTGATGACGTAGGCAGCGGTGACACGGCTCGACAGGCTGATACAAAAATGGCGGATCCAGAAGATCAGGCCATATCTGACAAGTGGCGCCCGCGTCCTTGATATTGGCTGCGCCGACGGCAGACTCCTTCAGGAGGTTCCAGATATCGGGGAATATGTGGGCATCGATCCGCACATCGCCCTGTCCCATAGCGAAGGGCGAGGTCATTTCGTGCGCGGCTGTTTTCCCGAGGACCTTCCTGACCAGAGGCCTTTCGACGTTATTACCATGCTGGCCGTGCTGGAGCACATTCCCAGCGCGGTGCAGCCGGAAATGGCCCATCACTGCGCGCGGCTCCTTCGGCCCGAGGGGTATCTGCTCATCACGGTTCCTTCTCCGGTGGTGGATCATCTTCTCGCAGCGCTCAAGATGCTGCGTTTGATCGATGGCATGTCCCTGGAACAGCACTACGGATTTCAGGTGGATCAGACGGATGGGCTTTTCTCGGCGCAGGGCCTAACGCTGGTAAGACGGCAACGGTTTCAATTCGGTCTGAACAATCTGTTCGTCTTTCAAAAGGCACCGGCTGGCGGCCCTGATTCTTCGCAATCGTAAGTGCTTGGCCGCCGGGAGCCGCCATCAAGCTGCCGGTTACTAGGTCGATATTGCCAGCGTTGCCGGAGGGAGTTGATCAGTCTGGAAAAGGAATGCGAGCACGTGCGGGTGCGGCGTGGTCTTTATCGAACGATAAATCCCTTCCCCGGCAGGTAAGAGACGCGCCGATCGTGTATGCCGTGAGCCTCGAACCAATCGAGCAAATCCTCGGCCTGGGTTTTGGTCAGGCCCGCGCCATTTGCAGGAGGGGAAGTGAAGCGCTGATGGGGCGGGGGAAGGTTCCCGGAGCCGCGCCTCATCGTGTTCATGAAGCGGAGAGAATAAACCAGAAGGGCGATACAGGCACCCGCGAATGCCAAAAATTTCGCAGCCATCTTTCATCCCCCCGTCCTTGGGGAACACTTGAGGCTGATCGCGCTGAGAGGAGGTGCGGCATGCGAGTCTGCACCCCTCTGCAAATCGTAACTATCCCGTAGGGCCCGGTCCAGAGGAATCCCGGTTTTACTTTCGGGCGGCTGGGAGATTATCTCCCGCAGCGGTGATATCCGGAATAAATGGCCCCGTGCACTTCTCGAAACTACCCACCCTGACTGGCCGCAACGGCGTCCGCGTAGTACTCATTGGAGGCAAGGAATCCCTCGCCCACCTGTCTCGGCGTCACGTTGCCGCTCTCCAGGAGTGCCAGCCAGCCCTGTTCGCCTATCGAGTCGGGGTTGCGATGGAGATACATCTCATAGTCATCGTTGAGCATCCGGGTGTATGCTTCGCCGGAGGTGAGGAATGCCACTGCCACCGAATCACGGCTAGTACCGTTTTGCAGGAGCTGCACCCAGCCTGAAACCTCTTGCGCGCTGGCCGTGCGCCCGAGAACGTCCGCATAGAGACTCATGACGAACGACGCGTTGGCGGCGTGGGCAGTTTGATATTCCCCGGAATTGATGAAAGCCCGGGCCACGTCGAAGACAGATGCCCCTGAAGCCAGTGCGTTCACCCAATACGCGCGACCGCCTGGATCGGCGTTCCGATTCAGGAAAGTTTGATACAGATTGTCCACCTCGAGCCCGAGGTGCTCGGCGGAACTCCAGATGGCATCCACGATTTGGGCACGAGAAACGCCATTTTGGATCGCCACGACCCAGTTCAGAAGCCCAGGCGAATCGGGCGCTCGATCCAGGATCGCATGGTAGAGGCCGTCCACAAAAGTGGCCTCGGCAAGAATGGTCGGGCTCACTGTCGTCGAGTTGGAGTTCGATAAGAACTGTAGCTTGCTCAGGATCTGCAAACTCAGGGGGTAATCGAAACTCGAACTCGACAACGAATAGGAATCCGCGTAGACAAGGCCGCTCGGAGTGGATGGGAGAACCTCGCCGAAATTATAGTTCGTCCCAACCTGGCTCGAGCCGAGTGGGATCCCTGTAAACTGGTTGCTCCCCACCAGGCCGCCAATTGAACCCAGCGTGTCCTTGCCATCCAGGTAGTTCGCGGGTGGCGTCTTCGTGATCGTGTAGGTTCCCGGGCGCAAGCCAGTGAACTGATAACTTCCGTCAGCCCCGGTCGCTTGCACGATATTGACGGGCGATCCAAGATCGCTGGTGCCGGTCAACGTGACCGTCACGCCCGCAATGCCCGACTCGTTGCTCTCCTTGATTCCGTCATTATTGCTATCCAGATAGACAAAGCCTGAAAGTGTGCCTGGCAGCACTTCGCCGAAGTTGTAGTTAACCGCGGCAACGCCCGAGCCGAGGGACACTCCCGAGAACAGGTCCGTGCCAAGCGTTCCGCCGGCTGAACCCAGGGCATCTTTACCGTCGAGGTAATTGCTGGGCGGCGTTTTGGTGATCGTGTAGGTCCCAGGTCGCAAGGCAACGAAATGATAGCTGCCGTCCGAACCGGTCGTCTGGGAGACGTTGATTGCCGTTCCGAGGTCATTGGTGCCGGTGAGCGTGACTGTTACCCCGGCAATGCCGGCTTCGCCAGAATCTTTGACGCCGTTATCGTTGCTGTCCAGATAAACAAAGCCGGAAACACTCGCGGGCGACAATTCGCCGAAGTCGTAATTGGTACCCGTGATCCCCGCGCCGAGGGTAATGGCGGAAAACTGGTTGTTGCCCACCGTACCGCCCGCCGAGCCGACGGCTTCTTTGCCCTGCAGATAACTGGTCGGCTGCGTCAAGATGATCGTGTAACTGCCCGGTCGCAGGTTTGTAAAGTCATAGGAGCCGTCCGACGCCGTGGTTTGGGTTGTGTTGACGACTGCCCCCAGGTCGTTGGTGCCGGTCAGCGTTACCGTGGCGCCGGCGATCGGGGCCTCACCTGAGTCCTTTACCCCGTTATCGTTGGCGTCCACGTAAACGAAGCCGGAAAGACTCGGGGGTAGGATTTCACCAAAGTTATAGTTGCTGCCCGCCGCGCTCGATACCACCACAATGGTGGAAAACTGGTCGGTACCAAGGGTGCCACCCAGAGAGCCGAGATTGTCCGTTCCCTGCAAATAGTTGGCGGGCTGGGTCTCCGTGATTGTGTAGGTGCCGGGCCGCAAGTTCGTGAAACTGTAGGAGCCGTTGGTGCCAGTCGTTTCACTGGTATCGATCGAGGTCCCCAGGTCGTTCGTCCCGGTAAGCGTTACGGTCACGCCGGAAATGCCTCCGTCGCCCGCAACCTTGACGCCGCTGTCATTGGCGTCAAGATAGACAAACCCCGATAGGCTGGCGGGGAGCAGCTCGCCGAAATTGTAATTCACTCCCGCCGCGCCCGCATTCTCGGTGATTGCAGAGAATTGATCGGTGCCCACCGTGCCGCCCAGCGATCCCAGCGTGCTTTTGCCCTCGAGATAACCGGCCGGCGGCGTCTTCGTCACGACGTAGGTTCCGGGCCGCAGATTGCCAAATTGGTAAGCGCCGGTTGAAGATGTCGTGGTCGTCAAACTGACGGGGCCAAGGTCATTCGTACCTGTGAGCGTGATGGTGACGTTCGCAATGCCGGATTCGCCTGTGTCCATAACCCCATTATCGTTGGCATCGACGTAGACGAAGCCGGCGACACTGGCGGGTTTCAACTCCGCGAAGTCGTTGTTCGTGGAGTTGCTGGTGCCGAGAGTCTCCTGAATCTTGTGGCTGCCGACGCTGTTGGGAATCACAACGCCGTTGCTCGATTCGAGGCCGTCAAGGAAGCCCGGAGGCGTGCTCGTTTGGAAGATGGTGTAGGCGCCTGGCTTCAGAGCATTGCTGGGAATGTAGTGATAGACGACCGAGATCTGCGAGGCTGCCTGTGTGGTGATCTGGGTGATCAGATTCCCGGCACCGGTTGCCGACGAAGTGGCAACTGCTGTCTCCGTGAAGGAAATAGGTCCGGTGCCCTCGAACGCCTGTAATGCACTTGATGACGTTAGGGTGACCATGTTCGAGCCGGTGGCGGTCTGGGGACCGAAGTCGTGGCCGCTGGTGCCCGCAAAGTCGATGACGCCGTCGAATGCTGACGCGTTGAACGTCTGGCTGGCAGAGAGAGCTGTCGGTATGGACGTGGACGCGGGGCCGGTGAGCGTGAGCACCCCGGAATCTGTCGCCGTGATCGTGGATGGCGCGTTGTCGAGGCTTTCGACCTTGATGTCGCTCGTAAAGGAGCCGGCATTGATAATGTCCACCGAGGTGAGGGTGCCGAGCGCCGGGTTGAACGGAGCGATGGTCAACGTGTTGGTCCAATTCGTTCCGGTATTGGGCACGGAAGCGGTCTCGGTGAGCGTCGTGGGGGCGGTGCTGATCGTGCTGTCTGTGGCAAACTGGTAGAAGCCGTTCGTGTCTGTTACCGCGCTGGCGATGACCGTGCCGGAGCCGTTGAGCAGTTCGATCGTGTTATTCGCGATGGGGCTTTCCCCCGCGTCGAAAAGACCATTGTTGTTGGCATCGTTGAACACGTAGCCGCTGATCGTATTGCCGCTCGGGACCGTGCGATCCTCGAGTCGTTCAATTCCCAGGGACGCACAACGCCTTCGTCCGCCGCTCGAATGCGAATGCGGTGCACGGACAATACGACGGGACAGTCGGCCAAAGGCGAAAAAAGAAAACGTCTTCATGGAACCACCCTTAGATCGTGTGACGCCTGACGCGGACACCTGCGGTTCGATTGACGGGATGAGGCGAACTCGACCGCCCGTGGGATCTACTGCAACGATGGAGAGAGCCCCTTATCTTGGGTCGGACAGAGTTTTCAGGAACATTAGAAAATGAATCGGCAAGGAAATTGTGCACAAGCTGCGCAGCCTGGCGAAGAAAACAAGGCTGCGGTCCGCCGACCCCTGACCCACGAACCCATACCTTCGGGCAGCAGACATACGCGGCGCGGCTGCTGCATCAGCCTGCAAAGAAGGCAAAGTACTCATCAGAGCCTGTCAGCGCGCCGATGATGGCAGCATCGCTGGAGCCGTTTGTCAGCATGCCCATGTATTGGCTCAATTCGGCGTTCGTCGGGGCGCGGCGCAAGTAGAGAAGGAAGAGATTGCTGATGTAGTCGGCCTGGTACTCGGCGCCGGCGGTGACACTCTGTACGACCTGTAACAGGGTATCCCCGGAATTCAACGCGCTGATGGCGGCAGAAAGCTCAAAATCGACCGGGACTCTGGAAAGGAGATTGTTGTACATCCCGACGACGAACTGAATGTTTGTGCCACCCTGCTGCTTGAAGTACTCCGGCGATGACACAATCATGTCGACCACGTCAGCCGCGCTGCTGCCTGTCTGAAGCAGGTGGACGAAGGAACTCAGCCCGGGAGCATCGGGCTGGCGGTGCAGCAGGCGTTCATACATTCCCGTGACAACGCGGGTGTCTGCTTCAGTCGATCCGGCAATCGCTGCGGCGATCGTCGTGCGATCGACCCCCGACCGGAGCAGAGATAACCACGCTCCAAGTTCATTTACGTTGTCGCCGTTGCGACCAAGTACGTCTCGGTATACTCCCTGGAGCCAGAGGATGTCCTGGGCGGCGCCGAGGTATTCCTGGCTGGACAGGATCAGGCCCAGTGCCTGGCGCTCGTCGTTCCCGCTTGCGATGAGATTGACAAAGCCGCCAAGCCCACTGGAGTCGGCGGCGCGACGCAAGTACGTGGCGTAAAGAGTGCTGACCTCTTTCGTGATCGCTTCACTACTCCTGACGATGTCGCTGACCACCGTGGCCCGCCCGCTGGCGGTTCCAGCCATGGCGATCCAGCCGGTGGCTTCCTGTCCCGATGGCAGCCGGCCAAGGAGATCCTGGTAGAGTGTTTGCACAAAGGTTGTCGCCGTCCCGCCGCTCGTCGCGAGAAACTCAGGAGAGGAGAGAATTGCCTCGCGCACCGCGTCTTCGCTTGTGCCGCTCAGCAGATCATTGGTGAATCCTGAGAGTCCCGCAACATCGGGGGCACGGTGCAAATACGACTGGTACCATTGCGTGACCAGATCCTGGTTGTATTCTCGACTTCCCAGGAAATCGCTTGCGATCGTGGCATAAGATGTGCCGCCTTGGAGACCTGACAGCCAGCCGTTCACCTCGCCCGTGCTCGGGGTCCTGCCCAGCAGGTCGTGATAGAGCAGTTCGAGCCATGCGCCAGAACCCGAATGAAGCGCCGTGGCGGGCAACACAAAGTTCAGTGCCACGTTCGAAATCCCGATCGTTACGCTCTGTTTGACAGGCGCCACCAGGTCGCCGCCGCTCGCGGTCACGGTGTAGATTCCGGGATCTAGCTGCAGACTGTAACCGCCCGAACCCCACGTGACGGTCGACAGGCTGTCGGGCCCAGCCACCGTGATGACGACGTTGCCAAGTCCTTCGCCAATGGCATACTTGCCTGTACCCTGCGTGTCCGTGAAAACGACGCCGGTGAGGAATGGCCGGCCGTCGGAAGTCGAAGCGGTATCGATCGTGTAGTAATTGGTTAACGGACCAGTGCCGCCTTGAACGATGCCGACGCCCACCTCGGTCTGAGTCTTGAAGAGTGCATCGATGGCCAGAAGCTGGTCTCGGTCTGCCAGAGTTGAGGAGCTGGCGTCGACGATCAAAGATTGGAGTGCACTGGCCGAAGTCGGATACTTGCTGCCGCCCGCCGAGCTCTCTCCATAAGAAACCCAGGAAAAGCCAACGTCGTTCAGCCGCTCGCCGGGACTGACGCCCTCGGGAGTATTTTGGCTGAAATAGCCGCGGGCGTTCATGTCCTGAGCGTGTTGCTGGGCCGCTTCGACGAGCAGTGGATTGAAGGCCAGTGGTGCTTCCGGCGTAACGCCGGAGAGATCCACGTTAATCGATGCGCCATACGCGGCCGGGTTGGCCCGGATATCATTGAGCTGCTCCAGCAGCAACTGCTCGGCGGCCGTCGGTTGAGAGCCGGACAGGAGTCGTCGAGGCTCCAATTCTTCGACCCACAGACGGTACCAACCTGAGCGCGAGTGGGATTGCTTCGACGTCATGTCGCTACCCTCGATCAAATGTCCCTGGCCGCGTCGCACGGGGCCGGACGCGGCATGTGCAAGCCTGAGAATGGAGGCTTCGCATCACCGCCACGCAAAAAAGGGGGTTGGCGTGGAGGGCGGGATTGTAGCGAGTTGCCTTCCCAACGCCAGCCCACTTTGAGGATCAATAACCCGGCCCCTGACGGGGCACGGCTCGCCTGGCGAGCCAAGCCCCGTCAGGGGCCAAGTGAGAAGCGTGGAAACCTAGAGAAGGCCGACGAAATGACAGAACCTGGCAGCCACGAGATTCTTAGCCGTCGAGGTAATACTCGTTACTGGCATCGAAACTGACTTGAATGCCTGTGAGATCGAGCCCGGAGTTCACCCAATCGGCCACTTCCTGGGACGTCGGCGCCGTCGTGCGATGCAAGATGCTCGCATAGTATCCGGTGACGACGTCGCTGCGATACTCGGTTGAATGCAGGAACGCGTCCGCCACCGCGGTGGTGCCCTCGGTCTGTAACACGCCAAGCCAGGCAGTCACTTCCGAGGAAGCGGGGTTTCGGCCCAGCAGGTCGGTGTAAAGAGACTCGATGAAGCCAGCGTTCGCGGAGCCAGACGTAATGAGGGCGGCTGATCGGTTGAAGAACTCCTGGGAGCCGAGGATAGCAGACAAGACATCTTCCTGGCTAGCGCCGTTCAGGAGATCGTTGACCCAAACCTGCTGCTCGCCGTCCGCGGGCTGGCGGCCCAGGTAAGTCTGGTACCAAGCATCGACGAGCCGAGTGCGCGCTTCGGCGGAGTTCTCAATTGCTGATGCCACCCCGGCCATGCCGAGAGGCCCCTGAAGCGCTGACTCCCAGGTGGTGATCTCCGCGGGAGCAGGGGTGCGGCCGAGAATCGTGCGATACAGATTGGTGACGTATTGGGCGTTGCCCTGGACGAAATCGAGCTGGACGTTGGTCGAACCGACCGTGACAGACTCGGTGGTGGGGGCGGCAAGGGCCCCGCCGCTGGCAGTCACCATGTACGTACCCGGCGTAATGGGCATCGTATAGCCGCCGGAACCCCAGGTGGTCACCGAGCCCACGCCGGCAACGGTGATCGTGACGCCGCCTATGCCTTCGCCGATGTCGTACTGGCCGTTACCGTTGGTATCGTTCATCACCACGCCGGTGAGAAAGATGCCGGGTGCTGGCGAACTGGCCGTGTCTATCGTGTAATAATCCACGAGCGGTCCGGTGCCTGCCTGCACGATGCCGATCCCGACCTGATTTTGGTTTTGGTAAATGGGGTCCATATCGAGGAGCTGACGGCGGTGTCCCAGATCCGCCACTCCCGCATCCGTGATCAAACCCTCCAAGGCGGCGTTGGGCCCCGGGAAGGCGATCCCACCGGCAATGCTCTCCCCCCAGCCAGTCCATGAGAACCCTGCCGAGCTGATCCGCTGGCCGGGATCTACGCCATTCGGCGTGTTGTGGCTGAAATAACCCTGGTCGTTCATATCTTGCGAATGCAAGCGTGCCGCCTGAACAAGCTCCGTGTTAAACGCCAGGGGTGGCGACGGCGCGACTGCGGACAGATCCACTCCTATGGATGCTCCGTAGGCTGCCGGGTCGGCGCGTGCAGCATTGAGTTCTTGCAAGAAGAGCTGTTCTACCGCACTGGGCTGGAATCCCGAAAGGACTTGCCGTGTCTCTAGTTCCTCCAGCAGAAGCCGAGTGCGCCGCGAAAGGAAAGCGGCCTTGGTCGACCCCATCATCTATCTCCGATGCAAAACCAGGGTGCAAGTTCACGGATGCTGGGATTGCGAGTTGAACCGATGCAGAGATATGCCTTTACCAGTCCACATCTGCGAATGAACCGGGGGATAGGCCTCAAGGATGGATCCGAGCGGGACGTGCCGGTTCCAGCCACTCTGCCTGGGTTCTCTCCAACTTCCCGACTGGCCCGTCCCGCGCGTTTCAAGGAAGCAGTTTTGCTGATCCTGGGGAAAAGGACGGAGCAAACGATCAGTCCAAGTAGGAGCCGAAGGAAATGTAGGTTAACTCTCCCTAGTCGTCAATCAAAATCAGCTGCGCGCAAGATGCGCTTTTTGCATGATCGAGGGAGTCGGCCGGCGGAATCGCTCGCGTAGAATGTGAGCTTGCTGCAAGATACGCGTCTCCTCTTGCGAACAACCTGTGGAAATCGCTTCCTGGCACGGAAAAGTGTGCTTTCTAGCCAAACAGCCCCTTCCGGCGGCGCAGGAGGCCAAAGTCGACCATACCTGGTGCACTGGTGGACTGCTGATGTGCGTACTGTATCGCAGCCCGCGGAATCGATATAACAGGCAGGATGACCACGCGCGCGGTGCCCTGCGCTCTGCGGAAGACTCCTCGGAGTTGGGACCCGCCCCTTCTCGGAGCATAAGCTTGCCGCAAGTGCGGCTCTTAGGGCTTGCGCTGACGGAATTGACTGGGGCGCCCCTGAGCGATCCAGCGCCCGATTCCTCGGCTTCCTGCATCATTTGCTTTAGAAGAACTATTGCAGTTTTAGAATATCTGGTAGATTTGGGGTGTCTGGGAAGCATAGGACCTATACATTTCATTGGGAAATTGGGAGCTATGAGGAGGTCGCTGCCGGGCAGAAGGATGTTGATTACAGGAGGCTCGCGTGGAATTGGTCGGAGCCTGGCCGAACTGGCAGCGACGGGTGGAGCATCGGTAGCAGTCGCTGCCCGTTCCAATCTTGGGCTGCAGGAGGTAGCGGAGGCGATACGGTCGCGCGGCGCGGATGTCTTGGCCATCGCCGCCGACGTGACCTCGCCGGAAGATCGACATCGGCTTGTTGACGAGGTGGTTGAACGCTTTGGGGGATTGGACGTCCTAATTAACAATGCTGGTGTTGGCAGCTTTGGACACTTCGCTGACTCCTCGGAAGCGGTGCTCCGGCAGGTCATGGAGGTGAATTTCTTCTCACCGGCCGAGTTAATCCGCTTATGCCTGCCTGCACTACGGCAAGGAAATCAGCCAGCAGTCGTGAACGTCGCTTCAATGTGCGGCCGGCGTGGTTTGCCAGCCTGGCCTGAGTATTCGGCCAGCAAGTTCGCCCTCTGCGGCTTGACAGAGTCGCTCCGAGCCGAGATGGCGCGTTTCGACATCGACGTCCTGCTGATCTTGCCCGGACTGACGCGGACCGATCTGGGAAGCCATTTGTTGCGCAACGCAGGCCGTCTCAAGATTGACTTCACGGAGGGAATGCAGCCTCAGGAAGTGGCCCGGCAAATCCTGCACGCGCTGGAGCGGGGCCGCACGGAAACCGTGATCGGACGGGAGGCGCATTGGATGCTTCGCATCAATCGCTTCCTGCCGCGGCTGGTGGATCGATTGATGGCTCGCAAGGTTCGCAGGTTGTACGCAGATGAGGTGAAGGAACATCGGGGGCAACCCGCGGAGCCGAGCGCGGCGGCACAAAAATAGCTCGGCTCAGACGTGGGGCAAACGAGACCGTGAACAGGCATCAGGGTTGACGAGGACGCTGGAATGTGTGGCATTGCAGGGATCGTTGATCTGAGCGGAAGGCGCCCACTACCTGCGGGTGCCCTGCAGGCCATGTCCCATGCGATCGTCCATCGTGGACCTGACGAGGACGGCTTCCTTGAAATCCCCGGCCTCGGGCTTGCCTCGCGCCGGCTAAGCATCGTCGGACTGGCCGACGGCCAGCAGCCGATTGGCAACGAGGACCGGAGCGTCCGCGTCGTCTACAACGGCGAGTTGTTCGATTACCCCGAGAGGCGAAGGGAGCTGGAGGGCCGGGGCCATCGCTTCGCCACCCACTGCGACACCGAGTTGGTGCCGCACCTCTGGGAGGAGCACCAGGAGGGGATGTTCGAGAAGCTGCGAGGCCAATTTGCCCTCGCGCTCTGGGATCAGCGTCGCCACCGCCTGGTTCTCGCGCGGGACCGCATCGGCATCTGCCCGCTCTACTGGACCCGGCAAACTACGCATGGCGGCGACTGGCTGCTGTTTGCCTCCGAAATCAAGGCGTTGCTCGCGTCGGGAATGGTCGACGCCCGACCCGACCCTCGAGGCATCAATCACATCTTCACGTTTTTCGCGCTCCCAGGCCCGGTGACTTGCTTCGAAGGCATCCAATCGTTGCTCCCAGGCCATTTTCTGACGATTCAACTTGCGCCGCACAACGAAACTGCCAGGGTGTCCGACCGCATTTACTGGGAAATCGACTTCCCCAATCGAGGCGAGGAAGACCCTGGGCACGATCCCAAAGCGCTAGTCGACCAGTTCGAAGCGGTGATGCTCCAAGCGGTCGAACGGCGCTTGCGTGCGGATGTGCCCGTAGTCTCCTATCTGAGCGGCGGGGTCGATTCCAGTTTGGTGGTTGCCCTGGCGAGCAAGGTGCGCGGGCAGCCTATCCCGACATTCACCATTCAGATCAAGGACCCCCAACTTGACGAATCGAGCGAAGCCGCCGAGACCGCAAGATACCTGGGCACCAAGCCGATCGTCGTTGGGTGTGGTCCAGACGAGGTTTTGAACACGTACCCGCGCCTGATTCAGGCGGCGGAAGGGCCGGTAATCGACACGTCTTGTGCGGCCCTGCTGCTCCTGGCTCAAGAGGTGCATTCCCAAGGGTACAAGGTCGCGGTCACGGGTGAAGGCGCGGATGAATGGCTGGCTGGATATTCCTGGTTCAAGATCCATCGACTGCTGGGATTGCTGGACTTCATACCTGGTGTGCACATCAGTCAGGCGTTGCGCCGGGTCTATCTCCGACTTAGCGGTTCGCCGCGGTTCCCGTGGGCGCTCGCCCGTCGCATTCAGGAAACCATCGGCGGAGATAACGCCTGGATGGATATCTATGGCCTCATGAGCCTATCCAAACGGCGGTTTTTCAGCAGGCAAATGGAAGAGACGCTTGGCGATCACTTGCCTTACGCCGACTTGCAGCTAAATCTCGAGCGGGCGCGGCGCTGGCACCCCTTGAACCGTTCCTTGTACCTCGGGGGTAAGGTCATGTTGCCCGGGCTGCTGCTCAATGCCAAGGGCGACCGCGTAGCCATGCACTCATCCGTCGAGACGCGCTATCCGTTCCTCGACGAAGAGGTTTTCGACTTCCTGGCCAAGATCCACCCGCGCTGGAAACTGCACGGGTTTCAGAACAAATATATTCTTCGCTTGCTCGCGGAACGGTGGTTGCCGAAGAAGATCGCCTGGCGACCCAAGGCTATGTTCCGGGCGCCGTTTGACTCCTTCCATGGTGCGCAGATCCCGGCATTCGTGGACCAGCTCCTGAGCGAAGAATCCTTGGGCAAAACCGGCTATTTCGACCCCACGGCTGTCAATTACTGGCGGCGTGAATTCCGTTCGCTGCGCGCTGGCTCCCCGCCGAGGATTTCCGTCGAAATGGGTCTCGTGGGCGTGATCGGAACTCAGCTCTGGTATCACACGTTTATTGATGATAGTCTGGCCGACTTACCGAGCTTGGCACAGCGCCGACCGGTTGTCGCCCACCGGGATGGGCCTGGGCGCAATGGCGGTCCCGTAAAATGGCGTGCTCCGGGAACGAGCCCTCTGGTAAGCTGAACGTAAAGGGGCAGCGGCCCCGTGGTGATTGACGGTTCGTCCATCGAAGTGAAGGATTGTGAGTATGTCCTATTCCCTGGCAACGTTGTGGTACGAACGCCAGCGCTATCTTCCCGGCGTATTGGCGGTCGGCTTCAGCGCGCTGCTCATTGCCTTGCAGTGCGGCCTGTTGCTGGGCTTATTCTCTATTACGTCTATCCCGGTGGATCGCACGAGTGCCGACATTTGGCTTGGCGCCCCGGAAGTGCTTAGCGTCGACCTCGGCCGGCCGATCCCGGAGAGCTATTTCCTGCGCGTAGCCAATGAGCCTGAAGTCCAATGCACCGAAATCTTCACTCAGGGCTTTGCCTACTGGGGAAAACCGAACGGCGGTTCCGAATTGTGTGTTGTCATCGGCTCACACCTTGAAGCCGACTCGCTTGGGGCGATTAAAGAACTGACGCCAACGCTGCGCATGCGCCTCACGGAGCCAAACTCAATCGTTATCGACGAATCGGAACTGGAGCGTCTCGGAGTAAAGGGCGTAGGGGACATCGCCGAGATCTCGGGCCGGCGCGTGCGGATCGTCGGCTTGATCCAGGGCGTCAAGAGCCTGGCCGGACCTTATATCTTTTGCTCGTTGACGACGGCCCGACCATTGCTGCGGCTAATGCCCGAGCAGGGGACCTATGTCCTGGCCAAGTGCTATCACCCGGCGGACGCTGCCGCCGTGGTCAAGAAGCTGGGTTCCTACAAGAACATGTCCGCGTTCACGAGTGTTGACTTCTCACGGCGCACCCAAATGCACTGGCTGCTGAAAACCAAAGCAGGCATCGCCCTGGGATGTGCGGCGGCACTCGGCCTCCTGGTCGGAGCGGTGGTCACGAGTCAGACCCTCTACGCGGCGACCGCAGCCTCGATCCGCGAATACGCGGTTCTCCAGGCGCTAGGAATTCCGCGCTGGCGCATGGCAGGTTCGGTCCTTGCACAGGCTTTTTGGATTGGCGTCATCGGCATCGCCTTGGCGGCTCCGGCAGTCTACGGGCTGCAAGGGGGCGCGGACGCGCTGGGTGCCAGAATTCTATTGCCGTTCGCGCTCTTAGCCATCGCGGTGAGCGTGACCATGACCATGGCGCTGCTCTCTGGTTTGGCCGCCCTGCGTTCGCTCCGGCTGGTGGAACCGGCCACTTTATTGAGGTGACAGTGGCAACGGAGAATTTGGTCAGCGAACCATCAAAGATTCGGCCACTGACCTCCAGTCGGGGGACCACAGGCATGTTTTACGAAAGACCGAAGCCGAGCTTGCGAGGACGGCACTTGCGGCGCACGTTCGGCACCGGCGAGAACGCCACCACCGCTCTTCACGACGTCTCCCTCGACCTTTTCAGCGGAGAGTTCGCACTGCTCATGGGCCCCTCCGGCAGCGGTAAATCAACTCTCCTGGCGGCGCTCTCAGGCTTGCTCCGCCCGGATAACGGTAACGTGACGGCGTTGGGCGAAGATTTGTGGAAGATGTCCGACCGCCAGCGCGAGAGATTTCGCTTGCACCACTTCGGCTTCATCTTCCAGGGTTATAACCTTTTCCCGGCATTGACCGCGCGCCAGCAGATAGAGATGGTCCTTCGCTGGGGCGAAGGCGTTAACGCACGAGAGGCCCGCCAACGTACCGACGAAATGCTGTCTGTGCTCGGCCTCTCGAAGAAGGCGAGACTGCGCCCGGCTCAGCTTTCGGGCGGCGAGAAGCAGCGGGTTGCGATCGGCCGGGCCATGGTCAAGAATCCTCAGTTTTGTTTTGCCGACGAGCCGACCAGTGCCCTGGATTGGGGGCACGGCGAGCAGATCATAGAGATGTTACGCGGCGCCGCCCGCGACCGCGGTACGACGGTCCTCGTCGTTGCCCACGACGCTCGTATCGTGGCGCATGTGGACCGAGTTCTGCAATTAGAGGATGGCTGCCTGACGGAGCCGGAAACGGCGAGCAGGCATGAAATATGGAGTGCGACATGAGGCGCTTTTTCCCTGTCTGGTTGCTCAGCGTCACGTTGCTCGTCGTGAGCGTTACGGGGACGATCCTCGTCATGCACTCTCGCGCCGGCGATAATCCCACCAAGAATGGCTCCGGAAATCCGCCTCCCACAGCGCCGACTGGAGAAGGCGTCATCTGCACCGGCAATGTGGATCTGGAGAACGGCATCCGGTCCCTTTACCCAGTGCAGCCGGGCCGAGTTGCCGAAGTGCTGGTGCATGAAGACGATGCCGTCAAGGCGGGCGATGTTCTTTTCCGGCTCGACGATCATCTAGCCAAATATCAACTTGACCAAGCAGAGGCGGCCCTTCGCGCGGCCCAGGCACAACTTGCAGATGCCCAGAAACTTCCCGAGCAACGTCGCATCGAGATTTCAGAGCAAAAACACTTGATCTTGGCGAAGGAAAAGGAAATCTCCGCGGCGCGGCGCATCGCTTCGCTTAGATCGCGTCAAGCAAAGAAGGATCTCACAAACGTTGATGAGGCAGACGCTGCTCAAGACCTTGTGGCCGCGAAGGAGGCTGCTTTGGGTGCAGAGAAAGGAAAGCTCGAGTCACTTGAGCTTTTCGATCCGGCGACGAAGATAAAGCTTGCCCAGGCCGAGGTAGATGCGAAGCAAGCCGAAGTGGATCGAGCGAAGTACGCCCTGCTGGAATGCAACCTGTGTGCCCCAACGGCCGGAAAAGTCTTGCGCTTGTTCGTCGGGAAGGGGGATGTGCTCTCCGCGCAACCCAGGCATCCCGCCATCGAATTCTGCCCCGATGGGCCTCGCATTGTTCGTGCCGAGATTGAACAAGAGTTTGCAAACCGAGTCACGAAGGGCCAGGTCGCGGAGATCGAAGATGACAGCCGGACTCCCGTCAAGTGGCGCGGCAAGGTCACGCATATCTCCGACTGGTACACGCAGAAGCGCTCTATTTTGCAAGAGCCGCTGCAATTCAACGATGTGCGCACCATCGAATGCATCGTTCAGTTCGATCCGGGCCAGGAATTGCCGCGCATCGGGCAGCGCGTGCGGGTGATCATTGGACAGCCCGCCGGCAACCGGTGATCGGATCGCTGGAGTCCTGGAAGACGGCCTCCGCCGCTCTGGCTTTATCAGCTTTCTCCATTTGACAGGTCTTGTGCTTTTCACGGCCATTGGTATCTTCAGTGCCGGAACGGGCAAGTGCGCGATTTTGCAATCGCAGGACGCATGTGCTGCGGCGCTGGCCGGGCAAATCGAAATGAATGTGCGGCAGCGCCGATTCGCTGCTCTGCAATCGAAGTGCGCATGGTGTCGTAGCCGACAGGAGGTTTGGCAATGACCTGGGTCTTGATCGGAACGGGATTTACCGGCGCCTTGACGTTGCTCTTCTTCTATCGCTCACTGCACCGCCGCTTTGGCACACTTTTTTCTGCGGGGGTGCTGTTTTCGCCCAAGGGCGGCTGCACGGAGCGGATTGTTCAGGAATTGAAGAGCGCTCGCCGCGAGGTGCTGGTGCTTGCCTATTCATTCAGTTCCAAGCCAATTGCGGACGCCTTGGTTGAAGCAAAAAAACGCGGCGCCCACATCGAGATCATCCTGGACAAGAGCAACGAGCAGGAAACGTATTCCGACTTGCGATTCTTCCAGGAGAACGGTCTGGCTCCCCTGATCGACGCACACCACGCCATTGCTCACAACAAGGTGATCATCGTTGATCGCCGCACGCTAATCACCGGGAGCTTCAACTTTACGCATCAGGCGGAAATGGAAAATGGCGAAAACTTGCTGGTGATCAAGGGGCATCCGGAATTGGTAACGCAGTATCGACAGAACTTTGCAACGCACAAAGGGCATAGCCAGGCCCCAAGCGAGAAGGGCACGCAAACACCCGAGCGCCGGGCGGCGTGAGGGACACGCGAGATAAGCAACCGGGACTCATGAGATCTGGGGATGGTCCCTCAGCTTTGTTTTCCGCCTGAGTTCTTCCTCTTCCTCAAACTCTCCGGCCAGCGGGCTGAAGTTCTCGAGTGCCAAATCATGCAGGACCAGCGTGCCGGTCCACAACGCCAAGAGCCCAGCTACCTGATCGCCTTCGCGCTCTTGAGCGGCGAACAACGCCTCGACTGCCCGAGCCTGTTCGGGCTCGCCGGCCAGCGATGACGGCGGCTGGACAGGAGCTTCCAGTGCCGGCATGATGATCTGCCCGTCGCTCTGGATGGGCGCCGGAATGATCAGCGGCGATTCTAGAGACATGGATACACCTCCCAAGCAACTGCCCACATATCGAACACCTTATCTTACCCTTGATTCGCCGCCCACGCAAAGGCATTGCTGATCCGAGCTCCAAGCTGAATGCCAAGCGGGGAAGGGACTTGTATCGGCGCTGCGAAGCTGGGCGACTCCAGCGGACGCCGTAGCCCCAACATTAGAGGTTGCAGGTGTCGCAAGCCCGAGTAGCGGATAGACCTTATCTCTTGGCAGCTCCGGGAGATTGATAGGATTGCCGGCTTCTCAACGGTCGTTGCTGCAAACGCCTGCGCGCCGAGTTATTCGGCGATTCGCCGACGATTTTGACCGCCTTGGCGGCGTTCGAAACCTTGAAGATGCCTACCGTTTTGCCGTTTCGGCCGCCTGCGCTGCAATAGGCATATTCGATGTTGATATGTTCGGCGGCCAGGATTTCGCATACATGAGCCAATTCACCCGGCTGATTCCGCATCTCAACGACCACAACCTCGGTCTCGGCAAAGGGGATGCTCAACTCCTTCAGCACTTGGCGGGTTTTTTCCAATTCGTCGGACACAAAGCGAAGGACATTGTGTTCATGGCTGTCCATGACGGTGAGGGCAGTGATGTTCACTTTGTCGCGCGCCAGGGTCAGAAGGACATTGGCCAATCGCCCCGGTTTGTTCTCAAGGAAGACGGAAAGCTGCTTGGAAAGTCCCACGAGAAAGCCTCCCTCAATTGGAGCGGTCTCAGGACCGCAGTAAAGACGAGATTGGATGTTTCGGTCTGCGAGCACATCGCCAAAAAGCAATTCTAGCCCTTGAGGCGGTTCGGTCCAGCCAAAGATCGACGCTCCATGCTGCAAGGTTCCCGGGAGTGCCTGCCTAAACAGAATGTGAGCCCCATCTGAACGCGCGGTTGCAAGCAAGGCGGAGGAGCTTGCGTCAACCGCAAAGGTGGTATGACAGCAGCGGTTCGAGACTGTCTGCCCGCGCGCAATATTGAACAAAGTGCATGTGCGGGTTAAAATTGCGTCTGCACGGTCAGGGCTGGGGATGCCTGCACGCCTTTTGCCTTTCACAATGTAGTGGATGGCTGTGCAGGTAGCACAAGATTCCGCACTCCTTGCCTGAATCTGTGGGCGTATTCGAAAGTACCATCGTCGAGAAGGAGTTGGGTCAGTGCAAATCAAGATCTCGGCACGGCACGGGCACCTCAGTGACGCGACACAAGAATTCATCCGAGAGAAAGCTCAAAAACTGCTCCGCTTCTTCGAGCGGCTAACCTTGATTGAAGTGACGGTGGATCTGAAGAACGAGACGAAGACAGTGGAAATTCTGGTCTCTGCGGAGCATAAGCACGATTTCGTCGCGCGCGAGAGCAACGACGATATTCTCGCGGCCGTGGATCTCGTAGTGGACAAGTTAGAGGGCCAATTGCGCCGCTACAAGGAAAAGGTTCAAGACCGCCGCCGGACTCCTTCGACTGGCGAAGTGGCTGGCGCTGGGGTGCCGGAAGAGCCCAGCGACGAATAATGGTCCGGCTCTTGGAGGACAATGCAATGCCGACGGAAGTGACAAGAGCCGAAAGGAGATCTGGAATGCGCATGACCGATTTTGTCGTTCGCGAGGCGATCATTCCTGAGTTGACGGCCACTACCAAGGATGCCGTCATCCGGGAGATGGTCGGAAGCCTTTCTAGCGCCGGGTACTTCAAGAGCGGAGAAACCGACGACATCGTGAAGGCCGTTTTGAAGCGCGAACTCCTTGGGTCCACCGGCATCGGACGCGGCGTGGCCATTCCGCACACCAAACACAATAGCGCGGAGCGATTGATCGGCACGGTGGCCATCTCGCGCCCGGGCGTGGCTTTCGATAGTCTCGACGGCGAGCCGGTGCATGTGTTTGTCCTGTTGATCTCGCCTCAAGACAGGCCCGGCGACCATCTGCGGGCTCTGGAAAATGTTTCCCGTAGCTTACGCGATGATGGCTTTGTCCGCTCGCTCCGGCAAGCGACCACCAAAGAGGCAATCTGGGACTTGCTGAGCGAGTTAGATCATCCGGCGTCTTGACAAAACAGGCCCTCATGACGGAGCGACTACTAGCAATGGTGCCAGAAGGAGTTGGTGGGCCGATGCAGCACAGATTACCCGGTGACAACCCTCAGGAGACGACTGCTGTGGCTTGCGAAATGACAGCGGAGTCTTCTCACTCCCCTCTTCCAGGACACAGCCAAACTGCCATGAACGGCGAGACCCTACGTAGGACGGTAAAGGTCACGGACCCGATGGGGTTCCACATGCGGCCATTGACGGCTTTTGCGCAACAGGCCGGGCAGTTTCAGAGCAAGGTCACGGTTGCCAAAGAGGGCCAGAGGGTAAACGGCAAAAGTCCGTTGGAATTGATGCTGCTGGCGGCTCAGCAAGGCACGGAGCTGGAGCTGGAAGTCTCCGGAAGCGACGCTCGATCCGCCATCGATATCTTGGCCGTTTTGCTAGGCGCCCATCCTCCCGAGGATGCCGATTCGCCGTTACCCAAGAAAGGCTAGGCCCCAGAGCGTGAGGCGGACCAATCCCTTACGTTTGTCACACACCTTTTACGAGAACACCCCCTCCTCGTCGATGGAAATCAAACGCGGAACCGCAGTCTCACCGGGCGTCGTCATCGGTCCAGCGCTGGTGCTCGACACGGAGGCGTTCCGAATTCCGCAACGATTTGTCGAGGGCAATCATCTCGAAGAAGAAGTCCGGCGTCTGCGCGAAGCACTGTCCGCCGCGGCGCGTGTGTCCCGCGAGAACCAGCAAGCCGTAAGCGAGAAACTGGGCCCACAATACGGAGCCGTCTTCGCCGCCCATGCCCTGCTGATCGAGGATCCGGCCCTGGCTGGTGAGATCGAAGCCCTCATCCGTGAACAGGGCTACGCCGCCGAGTACGCCGTGAGCAGGGTGATGCGCCGCCATGCCAAGGCGCTGGAAAGTATCGAACGCGGCCACTTCGCTGCCCGTGCCGCAGACCTGTTCGACATCGAAAAAAACCTTCTGCGAAGTTTGCTTGGCCACCGCCGCGAGAATCTGCAGCACCTCAAGGAAGCGGTCGTCGTTCTGGCCCACGATCTCACGCCCAGCGAAACCGCTGCTCTCGATCCTCGGATGGTCTATGCGTTCGCGACCGAGGCGGGCGGGCGGGCCAGCCACACGGCGATCATGGCTGGGGCGCTGGAGATTCCGGCAGTAGTTGGCTTGGGGCGATTCCTCAACGATGTTTCCGGCGGCGATATCGTCATCGTGGACGGCAATCGCGGTGTACTGATCCTGAATCCCGACGAGGAAACTCAGGAACTTTACGAGAAAACTCGGAGCAGCCTGCGGAATCTTGAAACCCGCCTGGAACAACTGCGGGATCTGCCGGCGGAAACACGCGACAACCAGCGCATCCAGTTGCTTGGCAACATCGAGTTTCCAAACGAGGCCACGCACTGCGCCGAACGGGGCGCCGATGGTGTTGGCCTGTACCGCACGGAGTTCCTCTACCTGGGAAAAAAGACCGACCCGACGGAGGCGGAGCATCTCGATGCTTGCCTCACGGTCTTGCGCCTGATTGGTCCCAAGCCCGTCGTCATTCGAACACTGGATCTGGGCGCGGATAAGTTTTCCACGAACGTGGAAGGGGCCGCCGATGAGCGCAACCCCTTCCTCGGCCTGCGCAGCGTCCGACTCTGCTTACGCAATTTGACCTTGTTCAAAACCCAGATGCGTGCGATCCTAAGGGCCAGTGCTCTAGGGGATGTTCGCATTTTGTTTCCCATGGTGAGCACCGTACTAGAGCTACGGCAGTGCAAGATGATCCTGGCTGAGGTAAAGGAGGACCTCGAAGAGGAAGGGATCGCATTTAATCGTAAGCTGCCGGTCGGTACAATGATTGAAGTCCCCTCAGCCGCGATCATGGCTGAGCAACTGGCCCGCGAGGTGAGTTTTTTCTCCATCGGGACCAACGACTTGGTCCAATATACCTTGGCGGCTGATCGAACCAATGAAGCAGTGGCCTCCCTGTATAGCCCGGGCGACCCGGCCGTCCTGCGACTGATTGACCATGTTGTGAAGGCAGCACGCAAGCATCAAGTGGAGGTCAATGTCTGCGGCGAAATGAGCGGCGACCCCATTTATACGCTGTTGTTACTGGGTATGGGCCTCCGCCAACTGAGTCTGACGCCGCACAATATTCCGGAGATTAAAAAAATCATCCGGTCAGTAACTTTGGAAGAGGCAAAGCAGGTCGCCCAAGAAGCGCTGTGCCTGGAAACGGCACGCGACGTGAATAACTATTTGCGGGAGCAAACACGACGCATCCTCCCAGAGGTGGTTGCCTGAGCAACGGGGGATTGAGCGTTGAGCAATTGAGAAATGAGTCGACTTGAGGTATTCCCATCGTTCATTTCTCCATTCCTCGATCCTCGGTTTTTCCCTCTCTTATCCCGCATGACAGTGAGCAGGGTTCGGCGCCGCTTGATTGCGGCAGCCGGGATCTGCTGCTGAAGTTCGTAGCTTGGATGCCGGCGGAAGCCTTTTTGCTTCCGGGCTCCAGAGCGGTCTGACTGCGCTCAAACTTCAGCTGTCCACGAGTCATGCCCCGGATCACCTCGAAGGGTTCCCAGGTTTCCTCCCATTTTGTCGAGCCGTGGACACCCTTTGTATGGTCCGCGAGAAAATCCGAATCCGTTTCAGCAAGACTGGCGACCTCCGCCTGATTAGCCACCATGACCTGATGCGCTGCTTCGAGCGCATGCTGCGGCGCGCGTCGATTCCCTATCGCTCGACGGCTGGTTACAACCCCAAGCCCCGCCTCATTTTCGCCTTGTCTTTGCCACTCGGGATCTCTGGTGCCGAGGAGGTTGTGGAGTTGGAACTGAATGAGGAACTCTCCGCGGACGATGTCCGCCAACGACTCTGTCGGCAGGCGCCTCCCGGTCTGGAGATCTTGTCCGCACGCCGGATCGAACCCAAGACTACTGCGCACGTGCAAAGCGTCTGCTATCGCATCGCCGTGCCTGGCGACCGTCGGGACTGCTTGCCCGAGAAGATAGAAGCCTTGCTGGCATCTTCCGAATGCTGGATCGAACGAACGCGGCCCAGGCCGCGCAAAATCGACGTCCGACCGTGTCTTCTCGACCTGCGCCTGGTATCCGCGGCACTGGAAATGGATATCGCCGTGACTCCCAGCGGAACGGCCCGGCCCGACGAAATCCTTGAACTCCTGGGCGTGCGCGATCTTCTCGAGGCCGGGGCCATTCTCGAGCGGATCAAGATGGAGTTGGCAGACGAATGCGCGGCGCCCCCGTGTCCTGAAATCGCATCTGGCGTGAAGGGACACGAATCATGATAATAAGCTTCCCCGATCACTGTGCACTAGCGGCGCTCGACACAACGATGTCTTGCGACGCACTCCATATCCTGGCGCCGGCTGCCGTTCATAAGACCGGCCTGCCGTTATGCGCCAGGGTCAATCCGATTATTGGGCGGCTCTCGCCGTGCCGAATTTCCCGTTGTTCTCAGATTGGAATTCAGCCACGTACTATTTTCGGCGCAGCACGGCCGGAACCTGCCCCCAACCTAAAGGGATCGCATGAAGAAAGAGATGCTTATCAACGTACTTCAGCCTGAGGAATGCCGTATCGCCATCGTGGAGGACGGCGTTCTCGAAGAGTTGTACGTGGAACGCACCAGCCAAGAGAGCTACGTCGGCAATATCTACAAAGGCCGGATCGTCAACATCGAGCCCAGCATCCAAGCGGCTTTCGTCGACTTCGGCATTGGGCGTAACGGTTTCCTTCACGTCTCCGACGTCGAACCTGCTTACTATCGTCACCTGGAAGAATCGCGTGGGGATGGCGGCCGCGGTCGAGGCAATCGTCGCGGCCGTGATCGAGGGCGCGGCTCTGCTCCCGGCACCGACGAGAATCTCGAAGAGCGTTTTCCGGATCCGGAAGACGTGCAAGACACGCCCGTGTTCGAGCCGGAAGACGTTGCCAAGACTGACGCCGAAGCGGAGGGCGAGGCGCGGCCGTCGTCTTCCAAGGGGCGTTCACGTTCGCGCGGGCGCCCTCGCCGGCGCACACGTCAGGATAGGCCTGAAGGAACCGAGGCTGCACCGGAGCCCGAAGATCAGGGATTTTCTCCCGAGATTTCCGCCGCCCCCGACCAGGCAGTCGAAGGGACGCCCGCCGGCGAGAATCGTCAAGAGGAACCGCCCCAATTCATGAACTCCGCAGAGCATCGCACGGAGGAAGACAAAAACGCTCCCGGCCGCGACAACAACAAGCCCGCTGCCGGCATGGATGATGAGGATATCTTTTTCCCGCGGTCCGACTCGAGTCCCTCGGAGCGTCCGGCTGTGGAGGCCGAACCGGTTCGCATGGAACGTGCAGAGCCTGTTTTCGAGGAGAGTTTCGGATGGCAGGCCGCGGAGTCTGTGCAAAGCGATGAGACTTTCTCGGGGTCGAGTTCCGTGGCAAATGCGGTCCAAGATGACGCAAGGCCGCCGCAGAACGCTTTCGAGGAGGAACCGGAATTCGCGCGTGGTGAGGAAGTCGAGGAGAACGGACGTGTAACGGACGATCTTGAGGATGAAGGAGCCCAGGGCGCCCCGGGAGATGAACCGCAGTTTCGGCGCAGGCGCTCGGGCCCGGGTCGGGATGACCGCCGGGGCCGGCCTCGTCCCCGGATGTCGGGTCGGCCTGGTTTCGGCCGCCCGAAACCGCTCATCCAGGATATCTTCCGCCGCGGTCAAGAGGTCCTTGTGCAGGTTATCAAGGAGGGCATCGGCACCAAGGGGCCGACTCTCAGCACGTATATCAGCATCGCCGGCCGATACCTGGTCCTCATGCCCGGCCTGAACCGGGTCGGCGTCTCGCGCAAAATTGCCGACGATGAACAGCGGCACCGCCTCCGCGAAATTTTCCACGAACTGCAGCCGCCCAAGGGTCTTGGCTTCATTATTCGTACTGCTGGACTGGACAAGACGAAGAAGGAACTGCAGCGTGACTTGGCATACCTGTCCCGGCTCTGGCAGGTTGTGGTGCGCCGTATCCGCAAACTCAAATCTCCGGCCGAGATCTATCAGGAAAGCGATATGATCACGCGGACGATCCGGGATACGTTCACCAGCGACATCGACACGATTTGGGTGGATGAATCGACGGCTTTCGAGCATGCACAAGAATTCTTGCAGATTGTCATGCCGCGCTACGCCAGCCGGATCAAGCTCTACACCGATTCCGAGCCGCTCTTCCACAAATACGGCATCGAGGACGAGATCGCCCGCATCCAGCAGCGGCATGTGCCGCTGCCGAACGGCGGCTCCATCGTCATCGATCAAGCAGAGGCACTGGTGGCTATCGACGTCAACAGCGGCAATTTCCGGGCGGACGGCAACGCCGAGGAGACCGCTTACCAAATGAACTTGCAAGCGGCCCGGGAAATCGCCCGGCAGCTTCGCCTGCGTGACCTCGGTGGAGTGATCGCCAACGATTTCATCGACATGCGCGAAGAAAAACACCGCCGAGACGTCGAACGGGCGCTGCGAGATGCGGTGAGGCGCGATCGAGCCCGCACTAAGATCCTCAAGATCTCGGCGTTCGGGATTATCGAAATGACGCGCCAGAGAATCCGGCCGTCCCTGAAGCGCAGCGTTTACCAGGACTGTCCGCACTGTCATGGCACAAGCCAGGTAAAAACCTGCGAGAGCATGAGCATCGATGTCATGCGCATGCTGCAGCTCGCCGCCCATCGCGAGAACATTCAACGCATTCACGTCCGCGTTCAGGAGGATGTCGCGAATTATTTGCTCAATCGCAAGCGCAAGGAGATCACCCGGCTGGAAGAATCGGGAAGCATTCAGGTAACCATCACCGCTGCAGTCGGCGTGGCGCCGGAAACGTTGGAGTTCGCCTGCTACGACAACAACAACAACGAGGTCAAATTCACGCCTTTCGTGGAAACGAGACCGCGCCGCCGTTGACCCAGGCGCTTGGGATCTCGATCCGTAGCGCTGGCACTGGAGTCCGCAGATGACTAACCACTCTCTGCAGACTCCAGCGCCGATGCCTGCGCTCGTTTTTGCACATCCCATCAAGGCCGGTCCGCCTAGGCGGCGCAATGCCGGCAACCAAGGGAAGCTAGGCCGAGTGAGCTGCGAAGGAACCGGCCACGCTTCGAGCCCGACACCCCGGCTGAAGGTGACCTCGACTTGACACCCCGCCCATCCCTTCTATAATCCGCCGCCCGCACGTTCCTCTTCTAGTCTTTCCGCGCGCTCTGCGACCCTTGCCGCCCGCGCTGGAGCGTCCGGAAGGAAAGCTAGACGATTGGAACAGCGATCCATTCAAACAGTTACCTTTAGGAGGGAATGTGATTGGACAAAGAAAAGCGCGACGGTTGCTTTATCTTCTGATTGCCTTGGTGATCTCCCCGATTTGCTCGGCACCCGTCGCGGCCGACGATCTCTATCGGTTCTCTTACAACGTCCGTGGCGACGCCAAGCCTATCGTCCTGTACGCCGACGAGGTGACAACGTGGACGGAGTCAGGCCGGCGCGTCATCCTGTTGAAGGGAAAAGTGCTGGTCGAACATGGCGTCGTCCAAGTACGCGCTCAGCAGGCGGTCGCCTGGATCGATCAGCAACGACAAACCGGCATACTTCGATTGGACTTGTATGCAGAGGGCGATGTCGCCCTGGAGAACGGTCCTGAGAGTCACTCAAGCGCGCGGGCTCTGGCGGACCTGTCCACACGTGGCGAGTTGAAGCTACGGTCGAACAACGGGAAGGTCATCCAGGCCTCCCGGACCGATGACCCACTTTATCGCCGCGCTGAGGCGGTTCGCGCGCCCCAAGCCAACCCTGCGCCACCAAGCGGGATTCGGCCTGTCTCTTACCAAGAGGCTGTGCCTTCGCCCCCAGTGCTGCCTTCGTCGGCTCCGGCGGTCGCACCAGTGCAAGGACCGCCGCCGGGTGCAGCGGCTGGGCCACCGGGGGCGGGGCAGCCGCTCCCGGCGCCCTCGACAGCGCCGACACCGCCGCCGTCTGGTCCGTTCGGGGTGCCCGTTCCCATTCCACAAGGACCGGCGCAGTCCACCGCCCCCGCGGCGCCAGTTCCCGTACCTTCCGTAATTCCGCCGTCAGCGACACCTGCGGTTCCAAATCCGGCACCGCCCGTGACACCATCTCCGCCGCCGAACGCCTTCGGAGCAGGGCCGTCAACTCCTGCGGCGCCTCCAGCCAAGCCGCCCCCTGCTGGACCACCGGCCCCCGGCCCTGCACCCACGCGCGACTTCACCATTCGCTCGCGCAACCCCGGCGGCCTGAGTCTCGAAAGCTTTGCAGTCTCCAAAGACGAAAGTGTGGTGGTCATCACTGGCGGCATCATTTTGATCGTACGTACGGACGATCTGAATGGTCTGGTCGACATCGAAGCAGATCGTTGCGTCTTCTGGACGCATGGAAATACGCAGGAGGTTCTGAATAACCTGCGGTCAGAACAGAGCCAGCGCAGCCGCGAGCTGGAATTCTATCTGTCCGGCAACGTTGAGATCCGCCAGCAGAACCCCAAAGGCAGCCATGTCATTCGGGCCGATCGAGTCTATTACGACGTGGCCCATGATGTGGCTGTGGCGATGCGCGCTGACCTGGAATACCGCGAGCCCAAGGTGCCCGACCCGGTTCACATGCACGCGGAGGAGTTGCTTAAACTTTCGCCGACCCTTTACAAAGGATTGAAAGCCGAGGTTTTCTCGAGTCGGCTGCCATCCGATCCCGGGCTGAAAGTCTACGTGAGCGAGGCCACCCTCGAAGAGAAATCTATCGAACGCCGTTCGATTTTCGGCATCCCCTTCCTCAACCGGACCACGGGAGAGCCTGACATCGAAGAACAACGGTTCTTCGACGGACGTAACGCCATTTTGGAATTCGAAAAAGTCCCGATCTTTTATCTGCCCTTCATCCGCGGCGACGCCAATGACCCTCTCGGTCCCCTCGAGAGCGTCAACCTCGACTACAATCGCATTTACGGAGCGCGGCTTGGCGCGACGTTCAACGTCTACGACCTACTCGGCATGGATCCCGTGCCCAACACGCGCTGGCGATTCGATACCGATTACTTGAGCAATCGCGGTCCCGCCCTTGGCACGGAATACGATTATGCCGGCAAGAGCTTCCTGACGCTGCCCGCGACGCTTACGGGCTTGGTCAAGGGTTACGGGATTCACGATACCGGGGTGGATATACTGGGCGGCGATCGAACGGGCGAACCGCACACCGACTGGCGTGGACGCTTCCTCTGGCGCCAAAACGTTCAAGATTTGCCCGAGGACTTCACGCTGCAGACGCAGGTGTCATGGCTCAGCGACAAAAACTTTCTTGAACAGTACTACAAGAATGAGTTCGACTCGGACTTGAATCAGGAAACGTTCAGCTACCTCAAGCAACAGCGCGACAACTGGGCCTGGACGGGGTTGATCGAGGAGCGCGACCGCGCCTGGGTCACGGAGACTTCCTGGTTGCCTCGTGCCGACGGCTACCTGATCGGTCAATCGTTCTTCGACCTTCTGACCTACAACGCGCACCTAAGCGCCGGGTACGCGCGACTGCGGCCCACCGCCGTGGCGCCGCCGTTGATCGATGCGACCGACGAGACCGACAACACCGGCAGACTGGATCTCATGCAAGAAATCAGCTTGCCTTTTTCCCTAGGTGCGTTTCGGCTCGTCCCTTATGCACTGCTTGACCTCACCTACTACACGAGCGATCTGGAAGGCAATAATGTGGGTCGCGTTTATGAAGGCGGCGGTCTGAGAGCCAGCATTCCTTTTTCGCGGTTATTTCCAGACATTAAGAGCGATCTTCTTAATCTCGACGGCATTTATCACAAGATTGTCTTCAGCGCCAATTACTTCATCGCGCACTCGGATGTGCCTTATACACGCTTGCCGCAGCTCGACCGCTTGAATGATGATGCTACCGACCAGGCCCTTCGCGATATCACACCTCAGCAGCCTGCTTTGAACCCCGCGCACGGCACCTTTCTGGCGACCTCGCCCCTCTTCGACCCGCAGATCTACGCGATCCAACAGCTCGTGGACAACCGCATTGATACGCTCGACACCATCGAGGTGCTTCAGTTCGACATGCGCCAGCGCTGGCAGACCAAGCGTGGCTACCCCGGCCAAGAGCACATCGTGGACTGGATGACCTTGGACTTGTCGGGATCGTACTTCCCGAACCCCGAACGCGACAATTTCGGCCAGGACTTTGCCTTCCTGCAATACGATTGGATCTGGAACATTGGCGACAGGACCGCCCTGGTCAGCAGCGGCTGGTACGATCCGATCCAGAATGGGCCGCGCGTCTTTGATATCGGGGCCATTCTCAACCGTCCAGACCGCACCAGCTTTTACCTTGGCTATCGTGAAATCGATCCGCTCAATAGTCAGGCGGTGACCGGGGCGGTGACCTATATCTTCAGTCCGAAATACGCGATGACTGCCAGCGCCACATATGACTTCGGTGTCAAAACCGAGGTCACGTCCTTGATCCTGACCCGCATGGGCTCCGATCTCCAGGTGAGTTTCGGCATCAACTACAACTCCATCCTCAACACGTTCGGTGTAGCTTTCGAAATCGTGCCCAATATCATTCCCACGGCCAATCGGGCCGCCATGGGCGCCATTGGAACACCGCTCATCGGCAGGTAAGCCTCGCCGATTCTTCATTCTCCGCGGATTCTTCGGAAATTCTCCATTCTCCCAAGCTTAGTGATTAAGCAGACGTTATTTCGCGGACGCTCTATGCGGCCGGCCCTCGGCAAATCCCGGGCGCTTGATGCGTGCCTGGGCTGGTCTGCCGCCCTTCCTTCCCCAATGATGGTAGAGTCCAATAGCAGGTCCCGTGACGAGGTGTCGCGTTATCCGTCTCTGTTGATCTTGTGCTTCGCGATCTGGTTGCCCTAAATGCCCGCGTGCATATCGGCTGATACTATCCCGAGGCGTTAGCGAGGTCCTCGCTGACGCTTCGGGCTAGTATGAGCGGAATTGTGCACGGTGATGTAGCACCCGGAGCTGTCCGTCATGCCTGAACGACGTGCGCGACTCGATTACGCAGCGCTAGCCCTCCTGCTTGCAGGGCTGCTTGTCGCGTTGAGCGTCTTCAGCTACGATCCGGCCGATCCGCCCAGCCCCGTGGTCCATCCGCAACGCCCGACTGTGACGAATCTGCTGGGTGTTCCCGGAGCCTGGCTTGGCCGCGTCCTGGTGGAGACGTTCGGGGTGGCGGCCTACGTCTTGCTCGCTAGCTGGTTTGTGCTGGTCGTGCTGCTCTTTGTCCGTCGGAGCTTGCTGACCTGGACACTGCGCTTGGCGGGTTGGCTGCTCCTTGTGCCATGCGCGGCGGCCGCAGCAGATTTCGTGGGAAGCCCTCTCCTTCCAGGATCGCTAAACGGAGGCGGAACGCTGGGCGCCTGGCTCATAGGCTGGTTGCAAGCGAGTTTTTATCCGGTCGGTCAGGTCGCAGTTTACAGTGGCTGCCTGTTTCTCGGCCTGGTGCTGACTGCCGATTCTGCCGTCAGCCGAGTGCTGAAGGCTATGTGGAGGGCATGCTGCTGGATGATGCGTGCCTCCTTTCGGGCGTCTCGCTGGCTATGGACCAGAATTCGCACGCGCCGAACGCCGCGCGAAACTTCGAACACGGAAACCAAACCGGTTATCAAGCGCGCTTTCAAAATAGAAGTGCCCGCGCCGACAGTGCCGGAAGAGCCCCGTGAGCCATTGCCGCCTCCGGGCGACATACCCATCCGCCATCACGACGCGGCGATCGCCGGTCTTGAAAAGCATCCCGAAGAATCAAAGGCGACAATCGTCCCTCAGGTTCCCGTGCCCATCCAACGCTCGGTCCCACAGGAGACGGAGGAAGAGCGGTTCGCGGACTACGAGCTGCCTCCGCTAACCCTCCTGGAAGAACCTCAACCATTTCCCTACGAAGCGCACGATCAACAACTCAGGGATCGGGCTGCGCTGTTGGAGAAGACATTTTCCGACTTCGAGATGACCGTGCGCGTGGTCGGCATCAACACTGGCCCGGTCATTACCCAGTATGAGTTGGCCCTGGAGACCGGCCTGCGCCTTCACAAGGTGACGAGCATGGCGGACGACCTGGCTCTCAACCTGAAGGTGCCGAGTGTCCGTATCGTCGCGCCCATCCCTGGGAAGAACACGGTGGGAGTCGAAATCCCGAATGAACATCGGGCGGTGGTCCGGCTCAAGGAGGTCATACTTAACGCCGGCAAAAAACTCGCCACGACCAAGATCCCCCTGTTCCTAGGAAAGGACACGGAGGGCCGGCCGCTTGTCTACGATCTGGCGGAAATGCCGCACTTGCTCATTGCGGGTCGTACCGGAACAGGCAAGTCGGTCTGCATGAATGCCATCATCTTGAGCATGCTCATGACACGCCGCCCCGACGAAGTCAAGATGGTCATGATCGACCCCAAGATGCTGGAATTGAGCGAATATGGCCGAATCCCTCACCTCATGCACCCCGTCGTCAAGGACATGAAAAAGGCTGAGGCAATCCTATCGTGGGCGGTGGACAAAATGGAGGAGCGCTACGACTTGCTCAGCCGAGCGCGCGTACGCAGCATTGCCGGCTACAACGCCCTGCCTCCCGAAGAAATCCATCGTCGCGTGCAGCCGGTCGACGACGAAGAACGAGGCCGTCTCCCGGATCGAATACCCTACATCGTCATTTTCGTGGATGAGATGAACGACTTGATGATGACCATGAAGAAAGAGGTGGAAGGGCACATTATCCGGTTGGCTCAGAAATCGCGTGCGGCCGGTATCCACCTGGTGGTGGCCACGCAGAAGCCGACGGTTGATGTGATCACCGGATTGATAAAATCCAACTTGCCGGCCCGCATCTGTTTCCAGGTTTCGAGCCGCTCCGATAGTCGCGTCGTCCTCGACGAAATGGGGGCCGACAAGCTGCTCGGCAAGGGCGACATGCTCTTCTTGCAACCTGGTACGAGCACATTGATACGATCGCAGGGAACCTATGCGAGTGACGAAGAGATCACGCGCGTCGTCCAGTGCCTGGAGTGCGATCCTTGCTATGCGCAAGAACTGATTCAGCTTAGCGCCGGCGGCAAGGATGGCGACGGCAACTTCGTCGATAATCTGAAATCACGCGACGATCTCTATGAACAGGCGATCGAGGTCATCGTCCGCGAAGGCCGGGGAAGTGTTTCGCTCTTACAGCGTGCTTTAGGCATCGGCTACGGCCGAGGCGCTCGGCTGATCGACTACATGGCAGAGGACGGCATCGTTGGAGACTACAACGGCAGCCAGGCACGCGAGGTGCTTTACACGCCCGAGGAATGGCAGCAGGTGAAACAGACCGGGGCATTAGCAGGCCGCTGACCATGCAGGCCCCCGCTTTTCAGATGAGTTTATCGGGTAGGAGCAATTCCGTTGGGTTCTGCAGCCTGCGGATCAGAGCGTTGCAGAATGCCGCTCCGATCGCGCCATCCACTACTCGGTGATCGAAAGACAGCGACAAATAAATCATCTCCGCGGGACGAATATTCCCCGAGGCGTCGAACACCGGCCGCTTGACGACTTTTCCCGTGCCCAGGATAGCCGCCTCGGGATAATTGATGACGGGAGTCGAGAACAAGCCACCAATCCCGCCGACAGAAGTGATCGTGAATGTACCACCGCGCAGGTCCTCCAGGCGAACCTTGCCGGTACGTGCGGCAGCACTTAATTGCTCGATTTCGAGTGCAATCTGGCCAATCTGCTTGGCGCCCGCATCGTGAATCACCGGCACGATCAGGCCGTTCGGCGTCGCAACCGCAATGCCAAGGTTGTAGCCGTCATGAAGGACGATCTCACCTGCCTCTTCATCGAGTGAGGAATTGACGATAGGCACATCCTTGAGCGCCCCGACGGCAGCCTTCACGATGAAGGCAAGATAGGTGAGCTTCACGCCCGCCTTTGCATAGCGTTCTCGGAGCGACTCGCGCAGCCGCACCATCTCGGTCACTTCGCATTCGTCCACGTAGGAATAATGCGGGATCGTCCGTTTCGACTGGACCATGTGCTCGGCGATGCGCCGGCGCACTCCCTGCAGCTTGACTCGTGTCCCCGGCGTTCCGTAGCTTGGCGGCGGCTCTGCTGGAGCAGGTCTAGCCTCCGCGGCCGGGGGACCGGCGAACGAAGAGAGGTCTTCGATCAAGATGCGGCCGCCCGGCCCGCTGCCGTGCACGCGCGTAAGATCGACTCCGAGTTTGCGCGCCATCAGGCGCACCGAAGGCGCTGCCTTTACCGTCGTGGCCGCAGCAGATACTGCGGAGGGCAATCGGTTCACTTTACGATTCGCCGCCGCGTTACCGGCGGCGACCAGTTCCGTCCGCGCGTTCTCGCCTACTCGTTGCCGGTCCTGCGCTGCTGCAACTCCGTCTGCCTGGCCCAGAGAATTGTAAGTCAGAACGACGTCTCCGATCTTCATTTTCTGGCCTGGCTGGGCCTGCAAGGCCGTGATGACTCCGGCGAAGGGCGAAGGCACTTCCATACTGGCCTTGTCGGTAAGGACTTCCATGAGGTTCTGGCCACGCTTCACCGCTTCGCCGGTCTTGACGAACCAGGAGACCAACTCTGCCTCGTAGACTCCCTCACCCAGTTCTGGAAGTCGAAATTCCATTGCAATTCCCCTCCCCAACGTCATGCTTCCTCGCTGGCCAGCGCGCGCATGGCTGCCTTGATGCTGGGAAGCTGCGGCACCGTGTTTTGCTCGTAGACGCTATTGAGGCCGATACCCGGAACATGCCGGCCCAGAAGCACCCGGGGTCGCACCAGTAAATCGTAGAAGTGTTCTTCGATCACGCGCCGCAGCAGATGCTCGCCGAAATTCGTGACTTCCGTGTCTTCGTTGACGATAAGCACGCGGCCCGTCTTGAGCACGCTTTGGCTGATGGCCTTCCAGTCGTAAGGGAAAATGCTGCGCAAGTCGATGATCTCGAAATCGTGGCCGGCCTCCTGCGACAGCTCGGTGGCGGCCTGGACGCACAGAGGCAGAGTGCGCCCATAGCTGATCACCGTGGCGTCGCTGCCCGGTCGGGCCACGCTCGCGACACCGAGAGGGACCAGATATTCCTTGACGTCGGGCCAGCGCGGCTGCCAAGTTGTTCGGTCGCCGACAGGGGCATCAATCATTTCCTTGAGTGTGCGTGGGTCGGGCGGCTCGCCGGGAATGAGCTGCTCGCCGCGCAAGCGCAGCAATGCCTTGGGCAGCAGGACCATGACCGGATTAGGGTCGATTATGGCGGAAAGCATGAGCCCATAGCCATCGAGAGCATTGCTGGGCATGACCACCTTCCACCCTGCCAGCGTGCTTGCCCAGCTCTCGAACGAGTGCGAATGATACAGACTCCCCCGAATGCCGGAACCGCTGGGCATCATCACGACAATGGGCATGTCGAAATTGCCGGCACCCGCCCAGCGTTGGTTGCCGGCGACCTTGAGCAAGTCGATGGTGTTAAAGCCGTAGTCGCAGAACTGGATCTCGGCAACAGGCCGGCCGCCGGCATAGGCAATGCCCATTGCCGTGCCGATGATGCCGCGCTCATCGAGGGGTGAGTTCCATGCCGTTTTCAATCCCTGCGTGGCGGTGAACACGCCGCCTAGCGGCGGGCCCACATCCTCTCCGAAGATGTCCGTGACGCCTAGATGGGTTTCACCGTAGTGCAGTGCCATTCGCACCGCTTGAACCAAAGTTGCCATATGAGAGAAGAAGGAAAAGGTAAAAAGGGAGAAGCAATCCGTTGGCCTGCGCACTTCTTGGCTCGGCAGACTAGCCAGCCCAAGGTGCTTGCAATTCATGTTGCCTCGTCACGGAGGCCTTCCGGAAACTCACGTGAAAGGATTTGGGACGCTGACAAAAGCCCAAGCCAACAACATGCCTTTCGCCTTCCTCCGTTTGCCCTAGGACGGCAAACCAGTGTAATCGTTCGGGTAAACGGCATCGACGCTGCTGGGTGCGTAGGAATGCTTATGAATGTCGTCTGGAGTCGGCCGCGGCTCCTTGAGCGTTTCTTCGAGTGCCGTCTCGACTTCGGCCTTGGCTTCCTCATGGGTTCGGCGGATGGTGTCCCGATCAAGGATTTCTGCCGCGTGGAGTTTCTGTTCGAAAAGGGCGATGCAGTCGGGCTCATTCCTAACGCGCAGCGCGCCGCTGGAGGAGGAATGGCCGTAGAGACGCGACACAAACGCCTCGATCATGTACGGCCGCTTCTTCGAGCGACAATAGTCCATCGCGCGTTGGAGCGCGTGCCAGCTAGCTACGGGATCGTTGCCGTCGACAACTTCTCCTGGAATGCCGAACGCTTTGCCACGGTCGACAATGTGCATCTCGCCATGTTGGCCGTTTGCCGGAGTGGAGATTCCCCAGTGATTGTTCGTGACGATCATCAGCACCGGCAATACGTTTTCAGGCCGCGTGCTCCACACCAGGCATGAAGCAAAGTCTCCTTCCGCCGTGCCGGCATCGCCTCCGGTCACGATCGTAATGCCGTCGCTGCCGCGTCGCTTCTGCACGATGGCCGTGCCGGGCGCCATGACATACTGGATTTCGATTACCGAGCTGATCGGAATAATGTTCCACTTCCGGCAGGCATAGTGACCGGGAAAATTCCGTCCCATCGAGTGCGGGTCGGTGGCAGTCATGCCCATCTGGCGAATGCCGTCAATGAGGGGCATACCCATGGCAACCAGCGTCGCGCTGTTCCGGTAATGCAGGTGCAGGTAATCGTAATCAGGTCCTTCGCCCTTCTTGACCTGGAGACCCAGGCAGGCGTTGAATGCTTCCTCGCCGGGACCGCCAATCCAGAAGTATCCTTCGCCGGATTTGCTCATCTTGATCATCCGCTCTTCCATGGCGCGGGTTCGCACCATGATGCGGTAGATCTCAAGGCAGCGTCCCGCAGGGAGCGATTCGCTGCCTGTACTTATTTCAGCCTCGGCCAGAGCGGCCAGCCCATTGCCTTCGACAGATTTGATCTTGGTCGACATGCCGCGTTCTCGCTCGGAGATTCTACCGCTGGCCACGGGTTCCGGTCCCTGCGACGCCAGCGGCAGGTAATGGGCAGACGATACTTTGAACTTGCTCCATTGCGTCTCCAACTATCCTTAGAAAGAGCCGGACCGCCCCTGGCCTCCTACCAGCTTCCGCTTGTATTTTAGGTTTTTAAATGGATACTCGAAAGAGGAAACCCGGTCCCAATCTGCATTTCCGTCGTTGGGCGGCGTCTCAATAAACCTACGTGCGAAACAAGTCTTCCCGCCGCAAACGCTAGGCTGGCTTGGCGACGCAGAGCAGGAATGTGGGATTTACCGCCTCAAACCGCAACGTCTCCAATTGTTCTACGCCACGAGCCACGTTGATCAAGGATACTTGTACGGACCTTGCCAGCGCCTTGAGTGTCCCATAAGTGGCGTTAAGCGTCTCCAGTGTCGCCACGTTGACGACTAACTTTCCGCCTGGCCGCAAGACTTTGTATGCCGACTCCAGCATGCGGGCAACCTCGTGGCCGGTTCCGCCGACAAAGATGGCGTCGGGAGCCGGCAGCTGGTTGAAGACAGCCGGAGCAACCCCGTGCACCGCCGACAGGTTGGACACACCAAATGTCTTGGCGTTGGCAAGGATGAGTTCGTAGTCGGCCGCATCTTGCTCGATGGCAAAGACTTTCCCGGGGTGTGCAAACTGGGCCGCCTCGATGGCAACGGAACCGGACCCCGCCCCGACATCCCAGACCACACACCCTGGCTGGACATCGAGCTGAGCAATCGCAATGGCGCGCACCTCCGCCTGCGTGATAAGTCCGCTCTTGGGCCGGCTCTGCGCGAAGACGTCATCGGGGTTGCCGAAAGTGCGGAAACGCCCGTCGCCGCGCGGTCGATCGGGCCGTCCCGGCTTACGCTTCAGGATCATGACGTTCAAAGGGGCAAATTCCATTTCCTTCAAGTCCGCCAACTCTCCCTGCGTGACGCGTTCGTTGGGCGCGCCCAGGTTCTCGCACACGTAGGCGCGAAAGTAATCAATCCCCTGCGTTAACAGAGCACGACAGATGGCAGGAGGATCGTCTTCCTCGCTTGTAAACAGGCCCACTGTCTCGGCAACCCGAATGCGATCGAGGACCGTGGCAAGCGGATGGTTGGCCAGATTGGTCAGAAACGCTTCTTCCCAGCTTTCCTTGATGCGGGCGAAGGCCAGTTGCATGCTGCTTACGTGAGGCAACACGTCGAAACGGTCCTTGCCGAGTCGATCGCACAGATACCGGGCAACCCCATAGAATAGAGGATCGCCGCTCGCCACCACGACCATTCGTTTCCGACCAAAATTGGACTCGAGCGTGTGCACCACCTCTTGCAAGTCAGGGCCAATTGCCCTGCGTTCGCCCTTGGCCTCGGAGACCAGATGCAAAGCCTGGTCGGAGCCAAGCAGGAGATCGGCAGAAGCCACCAGGTCGCGTGCACGAGCCGTGAGACCCGCCAGGCCGTCGCTACCGACGCCAATGATGTACGTCTTCGGTTCCGCGGGATTCACGAGGATTCCCTCTGCCCCAAGCTGCCGCGCGACACATATTCGTCCGACGGTGGCTGATTGTACAGCGCAGCATTCAGAAAGGGGAACTTTTCCCTCGGCTCGGCCTCGCCTTTCCACCCTGGTAAGATAATCCAGTGTCATCGAAGCTACAGACAACCAATTCGAGTCCTTGCCCAGGGGAGAAGCATCATGGTTTTCCAGATCCTTTGCCTGCTGTCATTCGTCGGGGTATCCAGCGCGGACAAGCCTGCCGGCTACCCGCGGAAGGATCTCCTCGTTGAAGCGAGCGCTCTTGCCAGGCCGGATTTGGCGGAGCGCTACCGCATCCTCGACTGCAGGAGCAAGCAAAAATACTTAGCCGGACATATCCCGAGCGCGGCGTGCGTGGACCTCGCCGATTGGAGCAAGGCGTTCGGCCTCGGCCAGGATACAGCAGGCTGGGCGAAGCGCCTCGGCGCCCTGGGAATTGGCATCGATACCAGCGTGGTCGTTTATGACGATACTGCCAGCAAGGACGCAGCCCGAATCTGGTGGATTCTGCGCTACTGGGGTGTCAAGGACGTCCGGCTTCTCAATGGCGGCTGGCCGGCGTGGAAATCGAGCGGTAGCAAGGTTGCGACCGAGGAATCTACTTATTCCTCGCCCATGCCGATCTTGCATCCGCAGCACGATCGCCTGGCGACAAAGAATCAGGTGCTTGATTCCCTGAAGAACAAATCCTTCCAGATCATTGACGCCCGCACCACGGGGGAGTTCTGCGGCACCGAAAAGACCGCCAAACGAAATGGAGCGATCCCCGGTGCCATCCATCTGGAATGGATCGAGCTGCTCGACAAGTACAGCCAGCGTTTCAAGAATGCGGAGGAGTTAAGCAAGATTTTTCGAGAGAGTGGGATCGATTTGGCAAATCCCAGCGTGACCCATTGTCAGTCGGGCGGTCGGGCGGCCGTCATGGCCTTTGCCCTGGAGCTGATGGGGGCGAAAGAGGTGCGGAACTACTATCGGAGCTGGGCGGAATGGGGCAATGCCGACGATACGCCCATCGTTAAGCCCAAGAATTGAGACGCCTCACGGCGCGCTCACCTCTCCCGGTCGCGATGTCGTGGTGGTTGAACTTGCCTGCTGCGCCTTTACGGCTTCTTCTTCGGTTCGGCAAGTTCCTTGATGCGGATGGCGAAGTGATCGTCCACGACAACGACCTCGCCCGAGGCAAACCGTACCCCTTGCACCATAAGATCCACAGGTTCAGAGAGGGTTCGGTTCAGCTGAAGAACAGATCCCGGGCCTGACTTGAGGACGTCCCCAATCGACAGGGTGGTACGGCCCAGTTCGACGGTTACATTCACAGTCACATTGAGCAGACAGTTCAACGGTGATGAGTCTATGTTCTTTGGCTTGGATGCCAGCTCGGCAAAGTCGGCGTTTCTGGCCAGGACCTCGGACGCACCGAGTTCGCTGCTGACTGGTTCGGCCGCCATTGCGGCCGGCTCGGTGAAATCGGATTGTTCTATGGTATCTGGGATAGTTGGAGACATAGCTCAAGGCCCAATTAAGGATGCAATTTGAATAGCCTGTTGAGGACCGACCCGTCCAGGCCAAACATGAAAGCGTTCTTCCCCCGACACGGATGCCCGCAAGGGCTCGGAGACCTTTTGGTCGAGAACCACCAGATCGCCGATGCGTAGCTCTGCCAGCAACGACAAAGGCAGCTCGACATTTCCTAGCCTCACGGAGAGTTCGATGGGGAGTTCTCGAACGAATGCCTCGATTCTGGGCCGCGCGGCTGTCTCTTGTGCGGTCGTTCGCGGTGGCTCTCTCCTGCCCACGAACAATTCCGCCAGCCGCTCCCGAGGCACCAACCATTCCCATTCCTGTTCGCCGAACGCTCCCCGAATCACAAAACGGCAGACGACCAGGTTGGTGCCCGCTGGGAATGTGCGTGCGTATTTCGGATTCGGCTCCTTTTGATGGAGAACCAAGCGTGGCGGTTGACTGTCCGGCCAGGACTCCAGCAGGACGGGCAGGATGACATGCTGGACCACGTACTCGAAGAGGGGGCTCTCGACGGCAGATAGTTCCCGATCGGGCGGCAATTCGGCAACAGGATCGCCCATCATTGCCGAAACAAGCGCGAGTGCCAGACGCCTCGGAAAGACCAACAAGGTCTCAGTCTCTTCGGGGCCTAGTCCCAGTCGGTAGCTGACGGAGGCGTCGTCCAGCCTGGCCAGCGCCGCCGCCGCCCGTGCCACCTCGCTGCCCTGATAGGCCATCTCTCCCTCGAATTGCACCTCCTTGGCCAATTGCTCCGCGACAACCCTGCAGGTCGCGCGAAACCACGTCGCCAAGCCTTGCTCCAGTTCAGGAGCCAGCTTTCCAGGCTTCCGAAAATCGTAGAGGTCGGACGTCATTGCACGTTGAATTCTTCGAAAAGGATATCGCGAATCTTTTCAGACCCATCGGGGAACAGCAAGTAGTTGAAGTGGTCCTGAATCTCCCGGCGCGCCCGAGTGATCCCGGCCGTACCGGTCACGTCCTGCATGCCCTTATCCGACAAATGGCTGATTAGCCAGTTCTTCAAAATCGCTTTGTTCTTCAAGATGAGTTCGGTAATCTGTTTTTCTTCCGACGCGTCGACCACGACGATTAACTTGACGCGCAAGAACCGAGCCAGACGCTGCTCGTTGACGTTGACGACTACCTGCTCAAACGGGATGAAACCAAGCTTGAGGCCGGTTGCCGGCTTGTCTTCATGGTCCGAAGTGACCTTGCTTGGCCCGGTCATGGAACTGGGCAAGAGCCGCGGCGCAGCAAAACCCGCCGCAGCAGCGAGGATCCCTACCACGATCAAAAGCAGCAGGCCTTTTGCTCCTCCCTTGGAGGGGGCAGCTGGTTCTGCTTGTGCTTTGGCCATTGAGGCACTTCCCTAGGTTGTAGGCTTTGAGGATGCAGATCAGGCAGTCCCTCGCCGCGCAGTGTGGACCTCCAAATGCACTCTAGTTCATTCGGCATCTCGGCGACGGGGTCTTGAGGATTATTCAGGCGTGGACGTAGAAACCGGGCAAAAAGAATAGGGAAAAGAATAATGTTTGGAAGCACCTCATAAACATTGAATTTTTTGCAAGGCCACTGATTGAGCCAGGCTTATGATCCAGTTCCATGGCCCCCAGAAAGCCCATGTCCGAGCCAAAAGGCAGCCAAGACAGAGAACCAGGGCAGCGATGGCGAGAACGGGGCTTCGAGGTAAGTGCCGGGATAGAACCGGCAAGGAGTAGCGGCTGCAGGCAGCCGCACGAAAAGTGTGTGGCGGAACCATTTTGACCCTCAGTCATGCCCCGATGGCTGCCAGGTCGTTGGTGAAGCATCGGCAATGGAACGCGTGGATCAGGCACAACCCAGCAACTGGAATGTATACCGCAGAACTAGTCGCCTGACCTCACCTCGATGGCGACGGCGATTTCCTACCGCGCAGAGCTGTACATCGCTTAGGTGGGTGGCGCTGGCGATTGTGATGAGCGTCGTTCAGCGTCGTCTCAAAATGGCAAGAAGAGGGCATCGGGAAGTCTAGCCTAGTGCAAGCTGAAGCAACACGATCAGGAACAGGCCAATGCTAATGACGCCGTTGACTTGAAAGAAAGCCAGGTTTACCCGGCTCAGGTCATCCGGCCGAACCAGCCAGTGCTCGTAAGCGAGGAGAATTGCAACTGCCGCCACGCCGGAAAGGTAGATCATCCCCAAGTGGGGCGCGGCCGCCCAGTATAGACCAACCAGGAATACGACCATCAAAACATGACAGCCCAAGGCGACGCGTAGACTGGCAGCTACGCCGAGTTTCGCGGGGAGGCTCGACAATTTAGCTTGACGGTCGAAATCCACATCCTGACAGGCATAAAGAATGTCGAAGCCGGTCACCCAAAAGAGCACTGCAAATCCCAGGACCAGCGGCGTGGCAAGATCCTCGATCCCCCGGATGGCGATCCACGCGGCGAGCGGCGCGAGGAGCAGCGACGCGCCCAACCAGGCATGGCATAAAAGGGTGAAACGTTTGGTGAAGGAATAGGTGCACACAAAGAGCAGCACCGGCGCCGACAGGTACATAGGCCACGGATTAGCCGCCGCCAGAAAGAGCAAAGTCGAGGCAAAGAAGCCAAGAGCGCAGACGGCAGTAAAGACGGCCACCGCCATCGTGCTTAAATGTCCCGATGGCAAGTGGCGCTGGGCAGTCCGGGGGTTGGCAGCATCGTAGTGCCGATCCGCCAAGCGGTTGAAGGCCATCGCCGTGCTGCGTGCGAAAACCATGCACAGCAAGATGCCGAGCAGGTCGAGCCAGTGAAAGGAGCCGGCCTTTTGCCAGGCCAGGAGCGCACTCAAAAGAGCGAACGGCAGCGCGAACAACGTGTGGCTGAACCGAATCATCTCCAGCAGCGCCCGCACGCGGGTCAGCATTGTCGCAGCCTAATCTGAATAACGGTCTTCAAATGGGCTGATACTAGCCCGACGCGTTAGCGAGGACTTCGCCGAAGCGTTAGCGAGGACCTCGCTAACGCTTCGGGCTAGTATCAGCGGAATCGTGCACTCTGATGAAGGATTCACGGCCATCGCAAACAGAGATAAGGATAAACGGCGGAGGCGGAAAGAAACAGGCCTGGTCAAGACACTATGCTTTGCAAAAGTTGTTTTGGATCGATCTGTCGCCGATCGCGGCTCAGGGTCCGAAATTCACCCGTCCGGATCAATTCCTCGATAGTGAATGCCAGATGAGTGCCAATCCCAGGCAGCGCCTCGAGGCCTGCCCGCCCCTCGTCAGCTACAAGCGCGGTCAACGGTCGGTCGAGCGCCAGTACCGTCTCGGCGGCGCGCCGGTAAGCGCGCACACGATACAAGCTAGCCTCGCGCGCTTCGAGGTACGCGGCGTACTCCGTAAGTTTCAGTGCAACCTGGCGGTTGTCCATGGCGAAAAATCCCAAAGCTACTTGCCACTTATACTCATTATACGCGTGTACAGATAGCAAGGCCAGCGATCCGCCGTCACTCTTTCGCTCTGAATTGGCTACCCCGGCTCATTCTTGAGACTACAAGGAATAATGATCGCCCGCCGGCCCTTGCCCTGGTATTATCGAGGATCACTTGGAATGCTCCGAAGCGTTTGGCGGGATGCGTACCGATGGGCGGAAAAGAGTCAGATCAGTCGCGAATCGTGTCGCTCGATCAGTTTCGGGGCTACACGGTCCTGGGAATGATCTTTGTCAACTTCAGCTTCAAAGCAATCAACCCTTTTTTCCAGCACCACAACACCTATTGCAGCTACGCCGACACGATCATGCCCCACTTCTTCCTGGCAGTGGGATTTGCTTATCGATTGACGCTGCTGAAGCGCCTCCAGACGGTCGGGCCGCGAACCGCCTATTTCCATGCAGTACGTCGAAATCTGGGACTCATCCTTCTCGGCTGCGTGATTTATCACTTTTCCGGCGGCATCGGGAGCTGGAGCGAGCTTGAGAAACTAGGCGTTTGGGGTTTCCTGAAGACAGGCTTTCAGCGCGAACCGTTCGAGACTCTCGTGCACATTGGCGTAACCTCGCTCTGGATCATGCCGGTGATCGCAGCCGGGGCCTGGACGCGCATTTGCTTCGCAATCGCGTCGGGCGTCCTTCACTGGTTCCTGTCCGCGTACGGTTACTACGACCACGGTTCCTGGCACGGTTATTACGACTTCGTGATGCATAGGCCAGGGATCGACGGTGGGCCGCTCGGTTTCCTGACGTGGACCATCCCCATGATCGCCGGCTCGCTTGCCTACGATGCCATGGCCCATGGCTCCAGGGGCGGCGCTGCCACGCGCATCTTCCTGGGCGGCGTCTTGTTGATGGCCCTGGGTTATGCCATGTCTTGCCTGAACCGCGGCTGGCCGCCGAACGAACCGCCAACCGAGGGCATCAGCGGCTGGCTTGTGGAACCGCCATTCAAACCGCCACTCGACGAGAAGACGGTGAATATCTGGACGATGAGCCAGCGCGCGGGCAGCGTCTCCTACCTGACTTTCGGCGCAGGCATCTCTTTGGCCGTTTACGCGCTCTTTGTGGTGCTTTGCGACATTGGGTCCTTGCGCGTCGGCATTTTCCAGACGTTTGGAAGCAACGCGCTTGCTGCCTACATCCTTCATCCCCTGGTCGCCCGTATGATTCGACCCTACGCCCCGGACGACTCCCCGCTGTGGTATGCACTCTGTGCCTTGGGGCTGCAGATTTCGATCAACTATTTGTTCATTCGTCATTTGGAAAAGCATAAATTGTTCTTGAAGCTCTAGTTTCAGACGCAAAACCATTTTGGTTCGCATTGTCTACGAGGAGTACAGGCATGCACTCGATCCAGGTTAGCCGGCGGCGGTTCTTGCAAAAGGCATCGGCGGGCGCGGCCGGGGTGACGGCGGCGGCGTCTTCGGCTTTTGTCTCCAAAGGGTTCGCAGCGTCCTCCCGGGCGACGTTGGCGGCACTCGGCGGCAAGCCGGTCCGCACCGAACAATTTCCCTCCTGGCCAGTTATCGAGAAGAACGACCAGGAAGCTTGGCGAAAGGTTTTGGAAGAAGGAAAATGGTGCCGGCTGGACGGCAACTATGCGAACACATTCGAAAAAGTCTACGCGGAGAAGATGGGTACCACGCATTGCACCGCGACCTCCAGCGGCACAAGCTCGCTGATCGCGTCGTTGAATGTTTTGGGAATCGGCCCGGGCGATGAAGTCCTGGTGCCGCCTTATACCTTCGTGGCGACGATCAATGCGGTGCTGCTGCAGCACGCGCTCCCCGTCTTCGTCGATACCGATCGACAGACATCTCAGATCGACGCGACCAAGATCGAGGCGGCGATCACGGAACGGACCGCCTGCATCATGCCCGTTCATCTTGGCGGCAATGCGGCGGACATGGACGCGATTCTCGCGATCGCCAAGAAGCACTCCCTGCCGGTCATCGAAGACACTTGCCAATCCCACCTCGGCGAATGGCGCGGCAAAAAGCTCGGCTCACTGGGAACCTGCGGCTGTTTTAGTTTCCAGGTGAGCAAGAACCTCAGCTCAGGCGAGGGTGGAGCGGTCATCTCCAACGACGCCGATTTCACGGAGCGCTGCTTCACCTTCCACAATAATGGCCACCCGCGTAAAGGCCGGAGGAGCGGTTTCACTTATGCGGCCGCGGGCTCCAATCTGCGCATGACCGAGTTTCAGGCCTGTCTCCTGCTCCAGCAAATGACCCGTTTGGATGAGCAATCGCGCACGCGCGACGAAAACGGCCGCCATTTGACCAGGCTGCTCCAGGAGATTCCCGGCATCTACCCTGCCAAGAGCTACGGTGGCTGCACGCGCAATGCTTATCATCTGTACATGTTCCGTTACGACAGCGAGCAGTTCGCCGGCGCCCCGCGAGCAAAGTTCCTCAAAGCGCTCCAGGCCGAGGGTATTCCTTGCTCGTCTGGATATACGCCATTGAATCTACAACCCTTCCTGAAAGAGTCGCTGAACTCCCGCGCATTCAAGGCCGTTTATTCCAGCGAGCGCCGGCAGGCTTATGAGAACAACAACCGCTGCCCGGAAAACGATAAGCTTTGCACAGAGGCAGTTTGGTTCGGCCAAACCATGCTGCTTGGCAACCAGAGCGACATGGATCAAATCGCCGAAGCAATCCGGAAGATCCATGACAACGCCGCAGAATTGGCAAAGCTGTAGCGCAAGTTTCAGGCCAGGAAGCATTTATTTGGTGAGTGGGACGGAAAGGAAAGACACAAGGAGATTCCCATGTTTGCCAAACTCATTCGTTGGAGTTCCGTTGGCCTTCTGGCGATTGGTACGTTTTCCCAGGCCGCCGACGCTCAGGCGGGATTCGTGATTACCAGCGGTTTCGCTCCACCCGCGTCGATTGTAGTATCACCGACGGTGGTCGTACCGGCCCGTCCGGCAAATTTCGTGCACGGCTACCAGGTGCTCTTTCGGCCAAGGCCCGGCCTGCCGTGGCAGGTTTATGGGGCTTATGCCCATCACCGGACTTCGCATGAAGTCGCTCGAGGATTGCATCATCAGGGGTTCCAGACTCGAGTCGTGCGTTTTTGAATAATTCGCAATCGCCTGGCTATCCGGTGCCCACGTCATGCTTCCGCGTGCGACGCATTCCCAGCGCGGCCGCGTGAAGCATGACGGCCAATCATCCGAACACTTCGCATAGCCTCAGGTGCTGCTCGGCATTCAGGTCTTCGGCGCGGGCCGTACCGCTCACGCCTAATTGATTCAAGAGGCTATCAATCTCCGTTTTCGCGTGCCGGCTGTTTGGCAGTGCGGCAAGCGCGCCGCGCAGGTTTTTGCGACGGTGCGTATAGAGATCGCGCAGGAACAAGCGGAAGCGGCCGACGTCGCCCACGCGCGCGCGCTTGGCGGCATTGGGCCGGATCAGCATGATCGCCGATGCCACTTGAGGACGCGGCCAGAAGACCACCGGCGGCACATGCCGGCGCACCGCTTCCACATCAGCCAAGCTTTGAATCAGCACCGCCAGGGCCCCATACTCCTTCGTTCCCGGCATGGCGAGCAGCCGCTCGGCGATCTCCGCTTGTACCATGACCACCATGCGTTCGAACCGGAGGTCCAAGAGGAGGAAATTCGCGATAACCGGGGTGGCCACGGCGTAAGGGAGATTGGCCACCATTTTGAGGTTCTGGGATGAGTAGCGTCGTCGCAGCTCTGCAAGCGTCGACAAAACCTCAGGGCATAGCTTGTTTTTGTTCTCCAGCACGTCCGTATGCAGGATGGTGACATGCTCTTGCCCTGCCAACACTTCGTTGGCAAGAGAGAAGAAATCCTCATCGATCTCGACGCTCAGGACAGCGCCTGCCTCGCGGGCAAGACGGGCAGTCAGGCCGCCGGTGCCGGTGCCGACTTCGAGAACCAGATCCGCACGGCTCAGCTCTGCCGTGCGCACGATGAGATCCAACAAGTTCAGGTCGATGAGAAAATTCTGGCCGAGCTTGTTCTTGGGCCGGATGCCGTGCGCTGCGAAGAGTTCGCGCAGATAAGACAGGGTCTGCCGCGGGGACGGTCCCGAGTTACTCATGTCGATGTCGGACAGGCTCGTCCGGCCCCGCAACGAAGCCTGTGCGCTGCAAGGTTTGCAGGGTCACGCCGCCGCCGCGCAGGCACTTCCAAACATACTTGGCAAGCAAATCGGTCTCCAAATTCACAGCGGCTCCAGGCTGCTTGAAGCCAAGCGTCGTGTTGTCGAGGGTGTGGGGGATGAGCGCGACGCTAAACCGATCCACGTCCACATCTACGAGCGTAAGGCTGACGCCGTCGACCGCGACAGAGCCCTTGCTCGCCATCTGGGCAGCAAGCTCTTCGGGGCACCGGAACCAGACCAGCTCCCAATCTCCATGCTTGTGCCTCGCGTCAACCCGGCCAACACCATCGATGTGTCCCTGGACGAGATGACCGCCGAGCCGGTCGCCCACGCGGAGCGATCGTTCCAGATTCACGCGCTCGCCTGGAGTCAACTCGCCCAGGTTGGTGCGCAGGAGCGTCTCCGGGCCGGCCTGGAAAGAGCAGGTCTCCGCGTTCCTGTCGATTACCGTCAGGCACGCACCATTGACTGCCACGCTTTCGCCAATCTCCAATTCGGAAACCAATTGCGGGGCGGCAATCGTCAAATGCTTGCCCGGACCGTCCGCCTGGATGCGGCGTAGGGTGCCCAGGACTTCGATGAGGCCGGTAAACATCTGTTTGGAGCGCTTCAACGGAGATTGCGAAACGGAATCGCCGGATTCGTGCATCATTGCGGACAATCATCGAAACCCGGCGGCATGGTCGCCGCATTGGGACGCAGACTGCGGACCCAGAGATAACGCAAGGGGATGCCCAGCGCGTAGACCCAGAAAAGCAGCACGAGCGCAAGATCGCGGATGAGCACGATGATGAAGACGACGACGACCACTTGGACCAGATGCCGAAACGGCCGGCGTCCGCGCAGGATCTGTTTGGTCACGTGCGGATAAGGCACGCGCGAGACCATGAGCATGGCGACCGCCAGGGCGCCCAGAGGCACCAAGACTTCGAGCGTAGTCTGCAACACTTCCGGATTGAAGGAAGGCCAGCGCTGCGCGAGTTCGCCCCGCAATATTGCCAGCGAGGCCAGGCAGCCGGCAGCACCAGGCGAGGGCAACCCGCGGAACCGCTTGCTGCCCCCAGAATCGGCTGCCGATTCCACGTTGAATCTGGCCAGCCGCAGGATCGTGCAAACCAGGTAGAGGGCTGCAATGATCGCCAGGGCCTGATGCAAGCGCGGCACCGGCGCCCAACCTGGCCCGAGGCGCAAAACAAGGAACGCCGGCGCGATGCCGAAGCTGATGGCGTCGCACAGGCTGTCCAGCTGCATGCCGAAGGAGCTGGCCGTCTTGGAGAGCCGGGCGACATAGCCATCCAGTGCGTCGAACACCATCGCCGCAATGATAAGCCAGCCGCTGAGTGAAAAGAGGTAATCACTGTCGACGGTGACGTCGGATTGGCCGATCTTGCTGGCTACCGCGATTGCGGCAAAACCAGAGACGGCGTTCCCGAGCGTCAGCAGCGTGGGTAGAATCGCAATCTTTTTCACGGCCCCCACTACTCCCCGAGGATGCGAGTCGACGAAGGCAGAGATTTTCTCATGAGTAATGTGAGGATACCAGAGACATGGCACCAGGAGGAAGGAGAAAGCGGCCGGAGCTGCTGAGCCCCGGCCGCTCACTCTTTGTTTTACCCTTCTCCTGCTCGCTAGGTTCCCTGCTCCCAGCCGGTCATGTAGCGTTTCTGCGCCGCGGTAAGCTCATCGATGCTGATGCCCATGGAAGCGAGCTTGTGGCTGGCCACAAATTGCTCGACTTCAATCGGCACGCTGTGAACCTTGGCGGCCAGTTTCCCCTTATTCTTCACGCAGAACTCCGTCGACAACGCCTGCGTCGCGAAGCTCATGTCCATGACGCTGGGCGGATGTCCTTCGGCCGCGGCAAGGTTGACGAGCCTCCCTTGGCCGATGACATAGATCCGGTGGCCATTCCGAAGGCGATATTCATCAACATGCATGCGAACGTTGGGGGTCACCGCCTGGGCTTCTTGTTGCAGGGCCGGCATTTCCAGCTCCACGTCGAAGTGGCCGCTGTTGGCGACCAGCGCACCGTCTTTCATTTTGACGAAGTGTTCACGCCGGATGACTGAAGTATTTCCGGTGACGGTGATGAACACGTCGCCGATGGCGGCGGCTTCGGCAAGCGGCATGACGGCAAACCCATCCATGGCCGCCTCCAGCGCGCGTACGGGGTCTACTTCCGTGACGATGACCTGGCTGCCCATGCCACGGGCCCGAAGTGCAACGCCCTTGCCGCACCAGCCATAACCGCAGACGACGATCTTGCGGCCGGCCAGAAGGAGATTGGTCGCCCGAATGATGCCGTCGAGCGTGCTCTGACCTGTGCCGTAGCGGTTGTCGAAGAAATGCTTGGTTTGCGCATCGTTGACGGCGATGACAGGGAACTTGAGGACGCCGTCATTTTCCATGGCCCGAAGACGGTTCACGCCCGTCGTCGTCTCTTCCATGCTGCCGACGACCTGGCTGATGCGTCGCTGGCGTTCCGCGGGCGGCAGCTTTTGGGCCCATGCACGCACCTGGGCGTGCACATCGTCAAGCCGTTCCAGGGAGACAAAGACCATCGCCGAGACCAGATCGGCGCCGTCGTCCATGGTCACGTGCGGTTCATGCTCGAGGGCAGCCACGATGTGCTTGTAGTACGTGTCGGTGCTTTCCTCGCGGATCGCATAAACTGCAATGCCGAAGTCCTGCACCAAACTCGCCGCCACGTCGTCCTGTGTGCTTAGCGGATTCGAAGCGACCAGCACCACGTCGCCGCCGCCTGCCTGAAGCGCACGCGCAAGATTGGCCGTTTCCGCCGTGACGTGCAAGCAAGCCGATAGGCGTAGACCGCTCAAAGGCTTTTCCTTCTCAAAGCGCTCGCGAATGCGCGCGAGGACCGGCATATCGCGGTCTGCCCAGAGAATTCGCTTCTTGCCTTGTGCAGCCAACTTGGGGTCCTTGATGTCCGACCCCGGCAGAGTGGCGGTCGCCATGATTTTTCCTTTCACTAAAAGAGATTCGCGACGGGGTCGCGGCTTTACGTTGCGCCCTCGTGCATCGTTTGCTGTCAAACTCCGTATTTGGCGGCTGCTTCTCGGGCAGTGCCGATGAAACGCCGCATTTTCTCCGGGTCCTTTCGCCCTGGGCTGCTTTCGACGCCGCTTGCAACATCCACGGCATAGGGGTGAACGAGGCGTATGGCCTCGGCTACATTTTCGGCATCCAACCCGCCTGCAAGGATCAGCGGCAACCCGGGCTGAAAGCCGGCAAGCACACCCCAGGGAGCGAGCTGTCCGGTCCCGCCGTACATTCCGGTGACTCGTGCGTCCACCAACACCGCGGCGGGGAGCTGCCCACCACCGTTCCGACAGAGATCAAGATAGTGGGAGACCGCCAAAAGGTCACGCTGCTCACTTACGGAGAATCCGGCAATCCATTGAAATGGCTGCCAGTCGCCTACGAGATGGCTGTCGCCATGCCACTGGATGAGGCGGATCTGCGCCAGATCGCTCAGCGTTTCGGTGACCTGCTCCAAGGATTGATTTACAAACACGCCGACCGCCTGCACGAAGGGCGGCAATACTCCCACGATTTCCCGAGCGACCTGGACGCTTATGCACCGCAGTGAAGCTGGATAAAAATTGAGCCCCAGCGCATCGGCACCAAGCGCCACGGCCTGCTCGGCATCGCCTACATTCGTAACACCGCAGATTTTGACTCGCACGGATCCCAAGTCAACCCCGGCCTTGGACGGCGCGAAAGAGCAGCCGACGATGGCGAGCAGCGAAACCTCATGGGGGATCGTTATTTGTAGCGTGAATGCCCCGAGGGAACAATACCCTTCTCGGCTCCTTACGTGAACGCCTGCCGCTTGAAACGCTTGCCCAACCCGCTCGGCGGCGCTATAATTTTCACAACTTCCTAAAAGGAATAAAAACTATGAAAGCTTCGGAAGCCGATCTCCGCGAGCGCCTCGAAGGGGTTGAGGATCGTTTTGTCGATCTCTGGGACACAATGAGTTCGCTGTGGGGCATCAGTCCCACGATGGCGCGCATCCACGGCCTGCTCTACATTACGGGCGCCGCCCTGTCGATGGATGACATCATGGCCCGGCTGGCCATCTCGCGCGGCAACGTCAGCATGAATCTAAGCAAGCTGGTTGAGTGGGGCCTGGTTCGGCGCGTCCACAAGCGCGGCGACCGCCGCGATTACTACGAATCGCTTAACGACGTTTGGGAAATGTTCACCCTCGTCGCCGCCCAGCGCAAACGTCGCGAGATCGACCCCATTTTGTCCACCTTGAGGCGCTGCCGGGAACAGCTCTCGCCGGAAATGCTTGGCGCTCTCGCAGAGGAGACTCCTGCTCGCGAAAGATCGGCGCGCGTCAACGATTTGCTTACGTTCCTGACGCTGGTGGGCAGCCTTGCACAGCGTTTTTTCGAAACCCAGCGCGGACTACGCCACGCGGTTGATTTGCTGGCGCAGAAGGATTGAAAGAACTCGCCTTCAGCGTGCCTGGCGCATCTGCCAATCTTCCACGAAAAGACTGAAATGCCCGGCCTGGGGCGGATGGGCCTTGATCACGTCATCATTCAGTGTTACGCCCAGGCCAGGCCCCTTGGGCAAACTGAAATAGCCGTCCACGACCTTCGGGCACCCGGAAGCGCACTCGCGCGTGTGGGTCTCCGTGAAGTCGTTGAAATGCTCCTGAATCTTGAAGTTGGTCATCGACGCCGCCAGGTGCAACGTTGTGGCGGTGGATACCGGTCCGCCGACGTTGTGCGGCGCAACCGTGACGTAGTACATGTCCGCCATGGCTGCGATCTTCTTCGTTTCCAGCAATCCGCAGCATTCGGTAACGTCCGGTTGAATGATGTCGCAGGCTTGCCTCTCGAAAAGCTCGCGAAATTCTTGCTTGTTGTGCAAGCGCTCGCCGGTGGCCACCGGGATGCGAATATGGCGAGCCGCCTTGGCCAGAGCTTTCAGGTTATCTGCGGGTACCGGTTCTTCCACCCACGTCGGCTCGAACGGCTCCAAATCCCTGGCAATACGAATAGCAGTGGCTGGGCTGAACCGGCCATGCATTTCGATCAATAGTTCGACGTCGGGGCCGACGCTCGCGCGTACCCCTTCCACAAGGCTGACACAGTGCAGGCGTTCCTTGCGTTCCATTTCATAGTAGCCCGACCCGAACGGGTCGAACTTGAGGGCCTGATAGCCCTTGGCCACCGCAGCCTTGGCGGCGCGGCCAAAGTCCTCCGGAGTCCGGGGCACCTGGTACCAGGCGTTGGCATATGCCTTGATCCGGTCGCGCACCGCCCCGCCCAGCAGGACATAGACAGGCAAGTTGGCCACTTTGCCAACGATGTCCCAGCAGGCGATTTCCACTAGGCTGATCGCCGAAGCGCAGATCTCGCCAACGCGTCCATAATCGTCGCGGAACATACGCTGAACGAGGTATTCGATCCGCAATGGGTCGGCGCCCAGGATGTAACGCTGTTTCGCCTCTTCGAGATAGCCGAGCAAGGCATTGGTTCGGTTGGACAGGCGAACCTCGCTAATCCCCGTGAGGCCCTCGTCGGTGGTCAGCTTCATGAACGTCATATTCCGCCAGGCGCTGCCCATCACCGCCAGCGACATTTGCGAGATTTTCATTGACTTCCCCCGTTATGAAATTCGACGACGCAGCAATTCTATCGGTTGCGAGAGGCCACGGCACACGACTGCGCTTGACGCGCACGGCCCCCATCACGAATGATCATGCATGAGGATCGTTCAATTTCCGATCGGAGAGCAGCAATGGAATCAACGCTCGGCACGATCAAGCAAGCGGGGGCGGTGCCGTTTGAGGCAGGTGGGATCTGGCTGGTAACTTCCACGAGTCGCAAGGCCTGGGTGATTCCCAAGGGATGTCAGGAGCCAGGCCAAACAGAGTCGCAAACCGCTCTGCAAGAAGCCTGGGAGGAAGCGGGTCTGGAAGGCACTCTCAGTCCCGAGCCCCTGGGCAGCTATAGCTACAACAAATGGGGAAAGATCTGCTCCGTCAGTGTTTTCCTGATGGACGTGACGAGCGTCGCGGTCGACTGGCCGGAACGTTCCGTGCGTGAGCGCCGCCGCCTGGCCCCGGCAGAGGCCCTCCGTCTCATCGACGATGAAGGGCTCTCTGATTTAATCCGCAAAGCGCTGGCATTGCGAAGCGCCAGGGACTAAAGTCCCTGGCTACGGCCGTTCGCCCTCCGGGCGAGGCCAAAGCGCCCTCGTTCCTCACCGCCCGGAGGGCGCGCGTTCGTAGCCAAGGGCTTCAGCCCCTGGGTTTCTGCAGACTTTCCGTCTATGACCGCGACATCATGGGACATCGTGGTGATTGGCGCCGGCGCCGCCGGCTTGCTGGCGGCCAGCCAGGCGGCCGAGCGCGGTCGGCGAACTCTTCTTCTCGAGAAGAATCGCAAAGCAGGCGTCAAGATCCTCATGTCCGGCGGGACGCGTTGCAACATCACCCATGCCACCGACAACCGGGGCATCGTGGAAGCGTTCGGTCCTCCGGGCAAGTTCCTCCATTCCGCCCTGGCTGCCTTGAGTGTGGACGAAACGATCGCGCTCTTCGAATCGGAAGGCGTGCCCACGAAGACCGAGGAAAATGGCAAGATCTTTCCGGTCAGCAACAAGGCCTCTGACGTCCTGGACGCTCTGCTACGGCGCCTGCAACGCAGTGGCGCGACTCTGGCCCTGGAGGAGCCGCTGCTGGATATTCAGCGGTTAGCCAGCGGCTTCACACTGACGACGCCGAGACGCTGTCTCAACGCGTCGCGCGTCATTCTGACGACCGGCGGCAAATCCTATCCGGGGAGCGGCACCACTGGCGACGGTTACGGCATCGCGGCACGGTTTGGGCACACGATCGTGCCTCCCCGGCCCGCGTTGGTTCCCATCACGGTATCGATCCCCTGGGTGCTGGAGCTGCGCGGCATCACGATACCCGATGTCTGCTTGCGCGTCTGTGCTGCTGAAGCATGCCTGGCGTCGCGCCGTGGCTCGTTGCTTTTTGCTCACTTTGGTCTGACTGGACCGGTCGCTCTCGATGTCAGTCGAGTCGTCAGCGGCCACTCTCGGCCTGAGACGCTCCACCTGGAAATCGACCTGCTGCCCTCGCTGCCGGAGGCAGCCCTGGATGAATTTCTGCGCACCGAGGCAGCCTCGGCGGGCGGAAAACAATTGGCAGGGATTTTGGCCGGGCATTTGCCCCGGAGATTGGGCGACGCCCTGCTGTGCCATGCGGGCATGCAGCCGGAAAGGAAGTCTGCCGGGCTGAGCAAGCTCGAGCGTGGGCAGCTTGTGCGGGCCGTCAAGAACTTGCGGCTTCCCGTGGCCGGTACTCTTGGCTTTGGCAAAGCCGAAGTGACAGCCGGCGGCGTCGCCCTCGATGAAGTTGATTCTCGGAGGATGGAGAGTAAACGCCTGCCCGGCCTATACATCGCAGGCGAGGTGCTCGATCTTGACGGTCCCATCGGCGGCTACAACTTTCAGGCGGCTTTCAGCACGGGCTGGCTTGCGGGGGACATGGCTGCCAGGTTTCCAGGGGAGTGAAGAGATGCCAGGGGCGAGATGCCAGGGGCGAGATGCCTGAGATGCCAGGGGCGAGATGCCAGGGGCTGAATTTTCCGCTCGCACGCCCTCCGGGCGAAGAGGGGCGAGGGGGATGGCCTCGCCCGGAGGGCGCACGGACGTGGCCAGGGACTTCAGTCCCTGGAAACTGGCTGGCCCGTGGCCCCCACCGCGAACCGTGGCCCCGACGGCGAAGACGGTTTGTGTTTCTTGGCCGGACTAGATACACTAGGGCGTACTTTTCGCAGGACTCGTATTTCCTTAAGCCCCTGAACGATCCATGCCCGAAGCACAAAACCGTCATCTGAAGAGCACTGTCGAGCAGGGCGTCTTGGTGCTGACGATTACCGAGACGGAACTGCAAGATGAAAAACTGGCCGATTCACTCCTTTGGGAGTTGCTGGCCCAGGTCGCGCACCACAAGTTGAATAAGGTCGTCCTCGATCTGCATAACATCAAGTACGTTTCCAGCGTCGCGTTTCGGCCGTTTCTCAGTTTGCGCCGCAAGCTGCAGGAGATGGATTCGACCAGCCGGCTGATCCTTTGCGGCCTGAGCAGCATGGTCGGCGATGTCTTCTACACCACGCGCCTCATCAGCCGTGCCGGGTCGTTCGACGCGCCGTTCGAGATGGCGGCGGACGTTGCTGCCGCCCTTGCCCGCTTCGGCCGAGACTTTCAGCCAATCGTGCGCGAATAGGTTCATTCTTGCCCGGTAGGCCCCCCACCCAAACGTCTGTCAGGTTTGTGAAAAGGGAGGTCCGTTTGCGTATCCCGCCGCTTTACACCAAGCAAAAGCCCGTCATCTCGTTCGAGTTCTTCCCTCCCAAAACGGACGAGGCCGAAGAGACTCTCTTTCGAGAAACAGTTCCTGGCCTCAAGCCCTTGAAACCTGGATTCATCTCGGTGACCTGTGGCGCGGGGGGCGGCACCCGCGATCGCACGTTGCGCATCGTCAACCGCATCCGCCGGGATTTCGCGATCGAGGCCATGGCCCATGTGACCTGTGTCGGCTCTACGCGCGAAGACCTTGGCTCTTATCTGGAAGAAGTGGAGAGGGACGGGATCGAGAATGTCCTGGCGCTCCGCGGGGACGCGCCACGCGGCCAGACTGCTTTTCAAGCAGTCGAGGGCGGCTTCTCCTATGCCCTCGACCTCATCCGCTTTGTCAAGGGCCGGCATCACTTCTCGATTGGCGCGGCGGCCTACCCGGAGGGGCATATCGAGTGTCCGGATAAGAAACTCGATTGGGACCGCGCAGCCCTCAAGGTCGAGGCAGGGGCCGAGTACCTCATTACCCAGTTGTTCTACGATCCGCGCGATTTCTTCGAATTCGACGACTACCTGCGCAACAAGCGTGGCGTTCGCGTGCCGATTATTCCCGGTGTCCTGCCCTTCCTCAGTAGCGAACAGATCAAGCGGATGACGAAACTCTGCGGCGCCAAGCTCTCCGACGATTTGCACGGCAAACTCGATGCGCTGGCAGGCAATGACGAGTTGGTCCGGCGTCTGGGCGTGGAAGTTTGCACGGACATTTGCCGGCAGCTTTTGGATTATGGCGCCCCGGGCATACACTTTTACTGTTTGAACCGCGTTGCCAGCTGTGCCGAGGTCCTGCGTAACCTGGGGCTGGCACCCTGACAATCATCGCCTGCTCTCTGCAAGGGACAAGGAGTCTTGCATGGTCCAGCTTGTTTCTTCTCGGCGCAACTGGTGCTTGGCCACACTGGCTTTATTCGCATCTTTTGCTCTTCCTGACGGAATCTGCATCGTTGCCTCGGCCGATTCTCCAACGGTACGTGGCGCGGTCGAAGCCAGGCATGGCCTGGTCGTCTCGGTTTCCGAGCCCGCCAGCGAGGTCGGCCTGAAGATTCTTCAGAAAGGCGGCAACGCCGTCGACGCTGCCGTGGCCACCGCTTTCGCGCTAGCCGTCACCTACCCCGCTGCCGGGAACCTGGGCGGGGGCGGCTTCATGGTCGTCTATCCCGGCGGCAAGGCAGACCCCGTGGTCATTGAATACCGAGAAACGGCTCCGGCGGCCGCTTCCAAGACCATGTATCCCAAGGGAACAGCGCTGTACGGCCACCGCGTGGTCGGCGTGCCGGGCACGGTCAGGGGACTCGCCCTCGCCCACGAGCGCTATGGCAAGCTCTCCTGGAAGGAAGTGGTGCAGCCGGCGCTCCGGTTGGCTGAGGAAGGGTTTGCGTTGGACGATACGGTTGCGAGTTCTATTAACGGTGTCGTTGCCAGTGCCGGCGATTTTGCCGAGCTGCGCCGTGTCTACGGCAAGAACAACGGCACGGAGGATTGGCGCACCGGCGATCGCCTGGTGCAAAAGGACCTGGCCGGCACGTTGCGCCTGATCGCCGACGGCGGAGCGGATGCCTTCTATAAGGGCCCCATTGCAGACCAAATTGCCGCCGAGATGCACTCCGGTGACGGCCTCATTACCAAGCACGACCTGGCAGCCTACCGCGCCAAGGCGCGCCCGCCGATCCACGGCACCTACCGTGGCTACGACGTCTACGGCCCGCCGCCGCCCAGCTCGGGAGGGATCTGCCTGGTCGAGATGCTCAACATCCTCGAGAACTTTGATCTCCGCACACACGAGCGCTGGTCGCCCGAAACCGTGCACCTGATGATCGAGGCGATGCGCCGCGCCTATTGCGATCGAGCGCGCTACCTGGGCGACACCGATTTCGTGAAAGTCCCCGCCCACCTCATCAGCAAGGACTACGCGCGGACCCTCGCACGAAGTATCGATCTCGGCAAGGCGACGCCCAGCGCAGACCTGGCCAAGGATATTCCGCTGGCCGCCGAAGGAGACAGCACTACCCACTTTTCAATCATCGACAAGGACGGCATGGCCGTCTCCAACACCTATACGCTGGAACGCAGCTACGGCTCGAGAGTTGTCGTCAAGGGAGCAGGTTTTCTCTTGAACGACGAGATGATGGATTTCAACTGGCGGCCCGGCTATACGAACCGCGAAGGCGTCATCGGTACCGAGCCGAACCAGATCGCTCCGGGCAAACGCATGCTCAGCTCCCAGACGCCGACCATCGTCGCCCGCAACGGCAAGGTCGTGCTCGTGACGGGGAGCCCCGGCAGCCGCACGATCATCAACACGGTCCTGTCCGTCGTCATCAATGTCCTGGATTACGACATGGGCATCTGCGCCGCCGTGGATGCGCCGCGCCTGCACCACGCCTGGTTCCCCGACGTTGTCCGCTTCGAGGAAGTCGGCACCCACGCAGCCACGATGGACCGCCTACGCCAAATGGGCCACAAGATCCAGGGCACGCGCCAGGGCGACGCGCACTCCATCTGGGTCGACCCCAAGACCGGCCTCTACTACGGCGCCGAGGATCGGCGCATTGACGGCAAAGCGGTGGGTTACTAAACCAGCTCGCTTCCGGCTACAATATGAACCGGAGGTTTTCCCATGTCCATGGCGCCAACGCAGCGGCTTTCTCCGCAGGAATACCTGGTACGCGAACGGCGTGCCGAAATCCGTAGCGAGTATCTTCGAGGCGAAGTATTCGCCATGGCCGGCGCGAGCTACGAACATACCCTGATCAAGGACAATCTCGCCCGCAAGACGGGCAATCAACTCGAGAATGGACCTTGCCGTGTACTAACAAGCGATATGCGCATCAAGGTGGACGCCAGTGGGCTTTATACCTATCCCGATATCGCCATTGTCTGCGATGAGCCGCAGTTGGAAGATGCCGTCGGCGATACGCTGCTCAACCCGAGGGTGATCGTCGAGGTCCTCTCGGATTCCACCGAGAAGTACGATCGTGGCGCCAAGTTCGGGCATTACCGGCAGTTGACGACCCTCCAGGAATATGTCCTGGTCGCCCAGGACCGGCCCCTCATCGAACGCTACGTTCGTCAGGCGGATGGCTCCTGGCTCCTCGTCGTTTTCGAAACCTTGTCGCAATCGTTTGCCTTCGCATCGATCCCGGTGCGGGTTACACTGGCCGATGTTTATGCGGGCGTGAAGCTTGCCGAGGCGGGCTCGTAAGGGAAGACTAGCACGGCGCAGGTCTCCAAGTTGCGGCGAGGTCAGGAGACCTTCGCCGAGCGCGAAGCGCGCGAAATTGCAAAGGTCATTTTTGCACAGGTCCTTCGTTGTTCTCGCTCGGTCTGGCCACCGGCATGCGGATGCTCAGGTCGTCACCCCGCGGGAAATCGTCGTTGCCACGTCCGCCATCATCCACGCCATTTTCGCCGACGCTGTAAAGCAGGTATCCCTTATCATTCAGCCGGTAGATTGGCGGCTTACCAGAAAAAAGATCGCCAGGGATCGCTTGCAAATACTTCGGCGCCAGCTCGTCCAGCTTCGCGGGATAAAGTCCCTGGTCGCATTTGTAGGCGGCAAGAGCGAAGGCGAGATGCAGATTGCGCTGGTCCTGCTCGCACCGATCTGCCGCGATCTGTACCTTCGTGAAGGAAGGCAGCACCAAAAGGATCATGATGTTGCCGATCATCTCGCCGCGGCTCCGCGATCCCATGAACGATTTCTCAATCACCCCGGCCGCATCAACCTGGCGTTTGAGTGCCTGCAGATCTTGATCAATTGCTGCCATTTCTTGCATCCGCGCACTCCGGTCTGGAATGCGCAAGGCAGCGACGACCCTGTCGGTCAAGCGGTTCGCATTCACAAGCGCTGGGTCCCAGTTAATGCTCCGCGTAAACATTCGGCCCGTAAATCGATCAGCTCTGGAAGGCCTCGCCCTCCCACCTGCCAGACCTTCGAGAGCCGTCGTCCCATGGCGTGCCGTGAACATCATTGTGTCCAGCAGCATGAATCGGTCGCCTAAATCGACTTTTTCCGCGATGGTTGCGATCGCTGGAAGTCGGTGCAAATCCTCCCAGCACGCCGAGACCTGTTTCGAAGTGAGTTTGGCGTGATCGAGAAATACGAGATCGCCCTTGTGGGCCACCCGCTCGATCGCGATGCCAACCAGCATTTCGATCAAGGTACCGCCGCGACTTAGCAGCCGGCCGAGGCGATGACAGGTGAGCAGGTCCTGCCAAGCCTCATCATCCTTTCCCTGGGCGATCCGGAGCATGGCCCGGGAGACCAAGGCAGATGCCAACTCCCGGCACTTTTGCACTGTCGGCAGCAGCGCTCCCATCAATGCAGGGCCCTCTTCCCTGCCGCCAGGCACCAGCGGGTTGTAGTAGGCCGGCCGCCGAGTCGCCTGCACAATCAGCGCCAGCGGTTTATCGTTTTGTTTGAGCCAGTCGGCTAGCTCCGGCTGCTCCTTGGCCGTCCAGGGCCACTCGGCCGCCCTGGACAAGGTTTCATTGTTGGCAGCTCCCTCGAGTTTGCCATCTTTTTGAACATGTGCCTTGAGGTAGTCTCGCCAACTGACCAGATACTCGCCCTTTTCCGGCGGGGACACGATGCCCAGCCATTCGAAGTACTCGGGCGACATTGTGGCACCTTCCGGCCGGGGTCCGAGTGTCTGGCAGATCAGCACGTTTGCATTGTCTTCGGGCTTGATGCCCTTGCCGAGCCGTTCATTGAGAGCCGTCACGTAATCCACGTACCCCTGGCTGTCGAGTGGTTCGGTAGCATAAGTGGTCTCCTTGCTCACGGTGAACGTCGAACTCCCCGGCCACGCCAGATAGACAATCGAAGCGATAAGCCCGACCAAACCCACTAGCACGGTTTCCCGCTGACGACGGCGACGCATGATTGAGATACCTTTTGGATGAAGCAATTGCGCTGACCACATTGGGCGCAGGCATTGTCTCTGTTAGTCGAACGAGTGACAATAGTGCGCAAGAGTGTAGAAGACGCCAGTGGCCTCGCTCATTTCGAACAGGACCCTGCGTGTTGCTCTGCATTGCTCTGAGAGGTAACCATGAAGCATTCGCTCACCGTCATTGTGCTCTTGGGCGCGGCCCTTGCCGGAGCCGTTGCCGCGGATCAGGGAAAAGACAGCAAATCCAGAACAGTCTTTCGCACTGAATTGCTGAAGCGCGGCCCCATCAAGGGTGCGGTCCAGGCAATGGGTACCCTCGAACCAGAAGAGGTCGTGGATGTAAGTGCCCAGGTTACGGGTCAGGTCGCGGCGATCGGCCGGGACCCGCGCAACCCGGACAAGCTTATCGATTCCAGCGTCCACGTGGATAAGGGTACGGTCCTGGCTCAGCTCGACCCAAGCCTGTACGAGGTGCGCGTCCAACAGGCACGGGCCAATCTCCGTCGTGCCCAGGCCGAACTCAAGCTGGCCCAGATCGCAATGGCACAAGCCGAGCGGGTCATGAAAACGGAGCGCGACAGATTCGACAGTGCCCAGGCCGCCGTCGAAGTATGCAAGGCGGTCGTTGAGCAGGCCGAAGCCGGCTTGCGGGAAGCGGAAGTCAACCTTGGCTACTGCACCATCCGCTCACCCATCGCCGGCGTCGTGATCGACCGGCACGTGAACCTTGGCCAGACTGTCTCGAATTCTCTCAGTACCCCAAGCTTGTTCCTCATCGCCAAAGATTTGAAGAAGCTGCAGGTATGGGCGTCGGTAGCCGAGATGGACGTGGGCCAAATCCGCCAGGGCCAGGCTGCACAATTTACGGTGGACGCATTGCGCCGCGAATCATTCCGCGGCAAGGTAGAAAAGGTTCGCCTTAATGCTGAACTAACCCGGGGCTCGGCATTCTACACGGTCGTTATCGGCGTGGATAACCCGGATGGTAAGCTGATCCCGTACATGTCGGCGCAGGTCGATGTTTTCCTTGGCGAACGGAAAAACGTCCTCCGCGCTCCCAGCGCGGCCCTGCGCTGGCGGCCGCAACCGGGCCAGGTCGCGCCACAAGTGCAAGATGCCGACGCCGCGAAGCATCTGCTCGGGCAAGCGACCGCCGCCGCGGCAGACCCGCAGCACGTCCTCTGGATCGAGGATGAAGGCCATGTCCGGCCCATGCCGGTGCGCGTGGGCCTGACGGACGGTTCCTGGACCGAAGTCGAAGGCCCCGGCGTAAACGAGGGCAAGCCTGTCGTCGTTGGCGTGACGAGGGACGAGGCGCCCACGTCACGCCGACCGGCGCGCCCGCCCTCGGACCCGTCGAGCAGCCAGGAGGACCCGGCAATGGAAGGCCTGATCATCAAGCCGGCCAAACCGTCCAAACCGGGAGTGGTCCAGCCCGACGGCAAGGGGAACACGCTGAACTTTGTCGATGCCGTAGCGATCGAGAACGAATGCCCGGCCGTCGGCCCTTTGGCTCCGGTGATACGAGCGCGGGTCGAGGCGTCGTACGGCAAGCAAAGGTGGATTCCGTTGTATGTTTACGGTACGAGCCCCGAGTATCTGGACATCCGCGATTGGCAAGACCTCCAGGAGGGCCGGCCCTTCACCCCGAGGGAAGAGCACACGGTCAGTCCGGTGTGCCTCATCGGCCAAACCGTTGCTCGTCGACTCTTCGGTGCAGAGTCACCTGTCGGCAAGAAACTCCGCTTGGGCAATGTAACGCTCAAAGTGGTTGGCGTATTGCAGCGCAAGGGTGCCGACGAAATGGGGTTCGACCAGGACGACATTTTGCTCGTCCCCTGGACAATCGTCACGTTTAGAATGAGCGCTGCCAATCCAGGCGAGCCATCCGCCAAAGAAGCGAAAGAGCCCGCCAATTCCTCAAAGCAGCCTCGCCTATCGCCCCTGGAACGGGAAGACTTGCCAGAACGATTGGAGAAGGTCGCCCTCGATCAGATCCTGGTACGAGCCCGTTCGGAACCCGACGTAACCGCCGCCGCCCGCCAAATCACCGCGCTCCTGCGCGACCGCCACAAGATCCACTCGAAAGAGCCTGACGATTTCGAAATCCGTGACGAGCGCGCGTTGCTATGGTTCCAGGACTCCTGGCGCGTGAAAAAGCCATAGGAGCCGGCGCTGTCGGCAAGGTCACCAACGTACCATCTCGCGGCATTACGACCGACAACCTCGAATGGCAGGAAACTTGCACAAAATGGCGAGGAGTTGAGATTAACATGGCCATTGGTCCCGAAGTAGCTCGCTTTCTCCTCGCGGAATTGCCTTGACATGGACTGCTCCGCCGAGAGAATGAGCTAACCAGGAAGCCACTTAGCATACCACCGCGCCGGATGGAGGGATCTGCGATGGAACCGGGTAGAAGCCCTGAACAGCCGAAGCCGACAATCGCCGAAATGGTCAACTCGGCCCTCGAGTCGACAACCAAAGATGCAGTTCGCAACTTGAACGCGGTGGTTCAGAGAAGGAGCGAGAACGGAAAATCCGTCACATCCCAGCAGCCCCGGTCCGAGCGTCCATCGTCAGACAAATAGCTTCAACAGCCGCGCGAAGAAGGGCCCCCAGGTCATCCTGCGGCCCATAGCGAGGCGAGTTCATGGTGGCTACTCGCCTGGGTGCTACCAGCTGCTCCCAGGCTTTCTTCGGCGACTCACGCTTTTGCGGATCAAATACTCCAAACGCTTTGCCGTGAAACTGCTCCATGAGCGAAAAACACGGAACATCGGTGAGGCCATCGCCGATTTAGATCATGTTCTCGATAGGGATTCGACGCGCTGCCTGCTCAATTTTCCGGTTGACTGCGTAAGGGTCCTCTCGGATGCTGGGGACCCCCTTGTTGATCGCGAAGATGTACTTGGTCTTCTCCGTGAAGGAGATCGAGTTCATCACGTGCCGGATGCGACCGCCCTCTTCGCAAAAACGGCAACCATAAATCCCATCAAAATATTGCGCGATGCTGCTCCCCTTGATGATTTCCTCCAGGCCGCCACTAATGATGTAATACTCGATTGCCGGCCGCGACAAGCGATGTGCAGCCACCGTCGCGCGAAGATCAGCAAACAGATCCGGAAGGCCGGGGTAGAATTGGAGAGCCGAGCCGAAGGCTCGAAGGGTCTGGTTCCTCAGGTCTCCAAACGGCTTTCCCTCCCCGACGTGATCCAGAATCAGTCTGAGATAGGCCAGCGCGGAATCCCAACCAGCTTTCGTCAGATCCGACACTCGGTTCTGCCAGAAGTCTTTCGTATCGATCCCGTAGGCTTCCAGGAGTTTGGTCGTTGATTCATCAGTCAGCGTATCGTCAAAGTCAAAGATAAGAGCGATGATGTTCTGCGGGGCGTGCATAGCGGTTTCCCTGAAGCTGGATCACGCAAGTTTTCCCGAGTGTAAAGATGCACACGAGAACCCGCAGAGGAAAAGCTCGCGCCAGACATGCAACGCACATGGCCGGCATTACTCCAAGAGATCCATCGCGACAGTTCTCTTTTTCATCCGGGCTAGTGTTCCCTCAGACCGTGGGCCTCCGAATACTGATCTGACGCCATTTTTTCTGCGGCAAAACGTTTACTGCAGAGCCCCCCGACTCCCCCGGCGCGTTGTTGCTCCGAAGGCTCAGCACCGGCCAGGGCGAACGCATCCCAGGTTGTCCGCTTTGCCCATTGCAGCAGTATACAGGGGAACGAGCGGACGATTTCCGGACAGCGTTGGTTTGCCGGCTGCATCGCTTGCGGCCTTGGGGGAAGGCAGAGGAGCGTTGTGTCGGTCGAAGCATGGCCATCCGCATTGTCGCAGCCTGGCCCCGAAAACCTTGTGCCAGCCGCCGCTGATCTGCCCGTGCCGGCACGAGAATTTCGTCGGCAGATTGCGCAGTGTCAGCCCAGTAGCACATAGGATGAGGGGTCTCTGGAAATTTGGGATGCGTTCGCCCTGCAGCACCGGCCAGTCGGTCGCTGCCAATAGACTGGACCGAAAATCCATTGTACTCTTGGCCAGGAATCAAGAAATTGATTCATAGGATCGTAGCGCGAGAACGAACCAGGCTCATTCGGGCGTGTCTATAAAGAGCGTGGGAAACTCACTGTTAACCGAGACTGGCGATTCATTTATGGATGTCCTGGCTACATTTTGTCGGCAGGTCCGCTCACGTTCCCTCGAACACCAGGCAGCTATGCCTTTACTTTTGCGTGCCCGGTTGTTGGGACTTATGGTCTCGGTTCTGAGGCAAGAGGTCGATTCGCTTATCCGCGTCATCTACTTGCTTTCCATTGCAGACCGATCAGAGCGCCAGCGATTGATCGAAGCCTCTGTCAACGGAAAACTATGGTCCCACAAAGGCATGAGACGTCGGATTACTGACAAGGAAATGGCGCAACTGGCCGACAGATTGACTGGATGGACGGCATCTGTCTATAAGTTTGGATGCGCGTTCGTTCATCTTTCGGCATTTCATGACTACAGTGACCGTGACCCGTTGGTCAGCCTCCCAGAGCCCGAAAAAGCAGATTTGCTTCGGCACATTCGGCACTACCACGGCGGTCCCATGGAACCCCAGCCACGGTTTGCAGATTTAGCGGTGTATTTCCCTCGAGTGTTAGAGAAGGTAGCAGGTAACCTGGAATGTTCCTTGAAGCGATTGGAGGAAGGAGAAAAAGTCGACGGACCATAGCCACAGCAGCACCTAGCTGCGCCCCGCTCGCCTGCTATCTCCCAACTCAGCTCGCTGCCGGACCGCAAGTTCCCCGGGGTTGAGGAGACCTGCTGTCAGGGTTTGCGGTAACGGTTGCTGACCTCCGCCCAGCGCTGGCGAGTGGTCGGAAGACTGGTTGCGCCAGTTCGAGGCTCGATGGTTCCCCAAACCTTCTTGGCTTCTTTCTTCGGCTAGTCATTGCGACATATGATGGGGCGGACGCCGACCCGTTCGCGGCAAGGGCTTTTTTCTGCAGGTGCTTGGTGCGCTACGTCTACCTAGACCAAAACAAATGGATCGATCTTGCCAAGGCTGCCGCCGGCAGAGCAGATGGCGCGCGGTTTGCGCGAGCACTCAAGATGGCTAAGGAGCAAGTCCGGGCAGGGGATCTAATCTTCCCTCTGAGTGCTATCCATATAATAGAAACCGCAAAGTCCCCAAGACTTGAGCAGAGGCAAATCTTGGCACGCCTGATGACCGAGCTAAGTCAGGGGGTCGTTTTACGTGCCTCATCCCAAATGCTCGAAGGTTACGTGGATTGGGCCGTCAGGGAATTCTACTCCAAGACAACGAATGAATCGCCTCCCCAGCATTTCGCTCGTGGAGTCGAGGCCGCATTCGATTTCGACATCCGTCAGACTTTGGGCATACCTGAAAGGCGTGCAGCTGCGTTAAGGTCTGACCTAGACAGCCCAGAAGCGTGGATTGACCTGCTGGCTTTTGATCATGAAGCCGAACGAAAAGCAGGGATCGATGCTGTTCGCACAATCGGAATAAACGCGGCCAAGCGAAGTGAACTTGTTCGGGCGGAAGCAGTAGCCGGAGGCGCAGATTTGCAGACAATGCGCCGTGCGTACGGAGCAGGCTTGACAATGCAGTTTCTAAAGCCTCTGGAAGAAAGTCTCCGCGCTATCGGGAGAAGCGTTCAGGAATGGGGCGCCGAGGGGCCGGACAAGTTAATGGAGTTCTGGACTCTGATTCCCTTTCTTTCCGTCGAACTTGAATTGCACACACAGAAACATTGGGAGAAATCCAAGGAATGGGAAGCAAACGATGTTCTTGACATCGGAGCACTCTCTCTTGCGATCCCATCATGTGATGTTGTCGTGACGGAACGATTTTGGGTTAATCTGATCACCAAACGCGGCCTCGCTGAGAGGTACAACGCAAGGGTGCTGTATGACGTCGCTACGATGATTTGAAGGTAAGAGCAGCTTGGTCGCGGTGCACCCCAGATGCGATATTTCAGGCCTCCCTTTGGTTAAGGAAACCCTACGACTATTCAGGTGTCCCAGGGTGGCGCTCCGCGTTGTTCCGCTTACGCTGCGCTGTGTTGTTTAACACCTTCAGCGTTAGCCGCGAATGATCGGCACGGGCAGTGCTTGCCGCAAATCTTTTTCGAGCAGCCATGGACGCTGCCCCCTTGCATTGGAGTACGACATGCTTGTGGGCCAGCGGGTTCGTGGGACTTCCTTCAGGATACTGGGCCCGCAAGCATGGCACGCGGGTTCGGCGAGGTCAGGAGACCTTCGCCGAGCGCGTGCTCGCTCATGTCGAGTAGATCCAGCGACCCAAGTACATGGTAGGCAATAGCAGCACAAGTAGGATCAGGCCGACGGCGCCCACGAGCGAACTAGCAAGGGCCGCATCGAGTACCACCAGGCCCAGAATGGCGCGCTTGACCGCGGCCTGCACATAGGCAGGCGTCGGCCGGTTGGCGGCGCGGCTGGCGGGGATGCCGATCCAGAAGCCGAGCGCGAGCAGCAGGTAGGGAAAGAGAATGGAGCAGTTGCCCGTGTCCAGCCAGGCCGGGACTGCCAAGGCGAGGACCAGCGCGGCAAGCATCACGAATGCGGCGGCCGTCAGGGAGGCTTGATTGCTGGTCCGGGCCTCGGTGCGGGCGAACCAGGTTACGCCGACAATGTAGACGCCAATCACCAGCGCCAAGCCCAGCCGAGCGCTCCCACCAAGCGTTTCCTCCGCCACGGAGAGGCCCAGCAGCACGTTCAAGGAGCGACAGGTCCCCATGCCGATTGGGCCAAGTCGCGTTCGTTTGAGCCAGGCGTCGTACAGGAAGATGGCTGCCACGAGAGCGATTGCCAGCATGAGAGGTTGCCTTGGCGAGCCCTTTCCAAGCCAGCCCGCGATTGCCGACAGCAGCAAGCCGGTGGCCATCAAGGCTGATCCCAGGTAGGCGGCGGCTTTCCTCGTCACCCGGCCCGATGGCAGTGGGCGGAATGGTCGCTCGCGCGTGTCTTGCTCGATGTCGAAGAAATCGTTCCAGACCATGCCGGCGCAGTACAAGCAGCCCGATGCCAGCATCAGCAACAGAAAGCTCGGCCAGCGCGAGGCCGGGGTGCCGGTGGCCTGTGCGGCAAACCATGCCAGACCGATGTCGGCGAAGGCTGTGAAAACGTTGGGCAGGCGCACAAGCTGGGCATAGGTTTGTGCGGAAGCTGGCAAGCGCGGGAAGGAGCTGGCAAGTTGCTTTTGCATTCGCTAGTTCCCGGCGCCAAGTGCCTGCAGACGTTCCAGGGCCGTGCGGGCGGCGTCATCCGGATTGTCCACGTATGGATACAGTTCGACCGTGATCCAACCATCATAGCCAATCTGGCGGATCGCCTGGAACACCGCCGGGAAGTCGATGGCCCCTTCCCCAGGAATCAGGTGATGGTGGACGCGCGTGGCCGCGATGTCTTCCAGATGGAAATGGCGGATGTAGGGAGCCAGCCGGTGCACCGTCGGGGCTGGGTCGTCCTTCACGCAGTAGAAGTGGCCTATGTCGAAGTTCAAGCCAATGGCGGGCGAATCGACATGTTGCATCAGCTCGAGGAACTGGTCCGCGGTCTCGATCAGCAAGCCTGGTTCCGGCTCGATCAGCAGGAGAACGCCTTGCTTCTCGGCATGTTCGGCGACCGGCTGCAAGCCTTCCACAAAAAGCTTCAGCGCGGCCGACCAGGAGGCGCCGGGTTCGACTGGGCCGCCCGGCTCCGTGGTGATGCACGGGGCGCCCAGCTCGCGGGCCAGGGTCAGGCTGCGGATCGTATGGTCGATGCGGATGCGCCGGTAATGGCGGTCGGGTTCGATCCAGGATGGATGCCAGTACTGCTGGCGGGGATCGCTGATGGCGTTCATCATGAACGCGTTGACGTTGGAGATAGCCAGCTTGTGCTCGGCCAGCGCCTGGCGAATGCCTTCTTTCTGCTCCTCCAGGAGGCAGGCAGGCCAGGCATGCGGCACGTCGGCCATGATCTCGATGCCGGTGTAGCCAATGGCAGCCAGGCGGCGCGCGGCCTCGGCGAACGGAAATTTCAGATAGGCGTTGGTGCTGAAGGCAAATTGCATGAATGGGTTCCGTGGCTATACGTAGCAAAATAGAGGAAACAAAAGCGGCGGAAAAGCGCCGCAGTCCAAAGAAGGCACTTTTGGAGTGCGGCGCTTTAGCGCCGCTTTGGTTTTCCTTGTATCAACAATTTACTCTACCAGACCTTCAGCCTGGCCACCCACCTATGCGCCTGCGGGCGTCTGGGACTTTACATACTGTTCCAGCATTTGGAACTGCTTGAAAAAATCGTGCTCGTCCACACCCATTGGGCTTTTGAAGAAGCATGCCAGATGACGCAGGACGCCGACTTCGCCGCGGCGCTGGGCGAACAGGGCCAACCTGGCGAGATCGAGCAACAAAGGAGCCGCCAGGATCGAGTCGCAGCCTTGCCAGGTGAACTGCATGCTCATCTTCACGCCCAGAAAGCCCTGGAAGTGAATGTGGTCCCAGGCGGTTTTCCAATCGTCCAGAGACTCAATGTATTCAATGGAAACATGAGTCTGCGGCTTGTAGCCGACGATTTGCGAAATCACTTGGTCCTTGGTGCGGATCTTCGACGCCTTGTTCTGCGGGTCGTCCAGCACCAGGCCGTCGCGGTTGCCGAAGATGTTGTGGCCGACCCAGCTCAGGATGCGCATGTTGCGCAGGGCAAACATGGGGGCGAGCACGGTCTTGAGCAGCGTCTCGCCGGTCTTGCCGTCCTTGCCGCCGAAGACGGCTCGGTGCTCGATCCCAAGCTGCTGGATCGCGGGGAAGGATGCACCCAGCGACGGTGTGAAGTTGATGTAAGGGAGGCCGAGGCTGAGAGCTGCCCAAGCATAAAGCGAGCTGGCCGGCAGGATCGGTCGACTGGCCTCTTCGAGTGCGGGCGTCAAGCGCTCGAGGGATTGGTGGTTGTCGCCCAGCTCAAAGGGCGGCTCCGTGGAAGCGACGCTGACAACCACAACCTGGTCCAGATGGTGCTTGGCCCGGAAGGCTTGCAGATCGGCGCGGATGCGCTCCACGGCGGCACGAGCGCTCTCAGCACGCTGGGCTTCCGGCAGGTCTGCCAGCCGGACAATGGTGCTGCCGGCATTCAGAACGGTGCCGGGGCGGACATTTTCCGACCACTCCGCCAGCGTGGGCTGGCAGGCCTGCATGACGCCGGCATCGAAGACATTGGAACGCTCGTGGAGTTCGGCGACAGCCTGGGCGTAATTTGTGAGCCGGATGTCATGGCCGCCCACGGTGAACTGTTCGGGCCGATCGAGATCGCAATCGGCAAAGAGCGGCAGGGCCGTGACGAGCGAGGTGGTGTCCATCAAGTTGCGCGCGAGCGCGGCCAGGCCCAGAGCAGCAGTGCTACCCACGCCGCCAAAGGCGCCGATCAACCACAGTCCGACACGACGATTATTCATGAATGCTGGCCTTTGGGCTGCCTAAACCTTTTCGCGAAAGTGCAAACTAAATGCCGGGGGCACGGCAACGCGGCGGGAACGAAGCGGAAAGGCAGGGGGCGCAATAGATTCGGGCAGGGGGCAAGCTCGGTCTTGTGCAATGCTGACTTCCGCGGTTCTGTGCGGTCTGTTCTATTCTAGTATCAGCGCTGGTCATCTTTTAATCGATTTTCGCACGCAGCTGAGTCCGAATCAAGCCTCGGCGAATGCAACCGCTTGTCAGATATCGGCGCGAACTCCCCTCTCCCGTGTACTCACGGCAGAGTGGTCGGGGGTCAGGGTTCTGGACTCCTGAAGCTTCACCGAGCCGCCTCACCCCTGCCCTGGACTGATGAAAGCCATTGACGGTTTTGACGTTTTGGGCTTGCTCGTTTTCTTCGGTTTTGTTGCGCTGGCGGACTGGAGGTCCACGCCCAAGGCATGCAAACGGAGTTGCGCATGGATGCAT
>Ga0316363_10000033_pt1 | contig 202317 bp, 189 predicted proteins | sample Sb_taG_3_FD_200459 | JGI IMG/M metagenome (GOLD analysis project Ga0316363, IMG submission 200459) | Peat soil microbial communities from Weissenstadt, Germany - Sb_50d_a_PC metaG (v2) (version 2) | ecosystem: Environmental > Terrestrial > Soil > Wetlands > Peat | place: Germany: Weissenstadt... | reverse complement strand
AGTTTCTCTTCCATGACACTGCTCGCTTTCCATGGCATGCGCTGTTTGTAACTCGCGCTCGCCATCCTGGGCAGTGTCAGGGATGCTCCCGGTCTGTTTTGTCAGGGATGCTCCCGGTCTGTACCTTGGTACCGGGTACCCCCCTCCCCCCTTTGTGCGCAAAATCTAGAAAACAAGGGATCTAATGCGACTATGTGCTAGATTCTTTGAGTTTACAGGAGTTACACGCAAAATCTAGAGAACATGGGGAAAGCGCGAAGGGGCTTGCGTCCCATTTTGGAACTGAGCGGGTTCGGCATTTTGAGCGAGGTCCCAAAGCCACGCCATCGCCTGGGTCAGATTGTCAAAGATCTCAACGATTACCTTATAGATAATGTATGTTGTAGCAGATTATCGGATTTGCGTCGTGCAGTCAACGATAAAACACGGTTCGGAGCTGAAGCCTCTGGAAGCAGTCCCGGGATAGTGTTCGCAGCCCAGGTTATAGTGACGAAAGTAGTTTCGACTGATCACCCACCCCGATACCGTCGCAGATATGGATCGCGCAGCTGCTACGCGTGACGTCTTGCAGCCGCTATCAGGGCTTGGCCAAGGCTCAAACCGCCATCCCCGGACGGCACTTCTTTCTGTGTGAACACCTTAAATCCAGCTTCGGATAGCCGAGCCTCGAGCCGTTGCGACAGGTAGACATTGTGAAAGGTCCCGCCACTCAGACAGACGCGGTCGAGAGCGGTTTTATTTCGCAGGAGGGTTGCTAGCTGGACGAACCCCTCAACCAACCCGTTGTGGAAACGCTGGCTGATCGCTGGCACCGGAAGGTTTCGGCAGAGATCCTCTAACAGCGCTGCAAACAGCGGCCGCGGGCTGATGATCCAGCTCTCACCGTCCGGCAGCAACGCCAAAGGATATCCAGTTTCGTCTCTTGAGGATGCGATCGCCATCTCCAGTTCGATTGCGGCCTGGGCCTCGTAGTTGACCTGTTGACGGACTCCGATTAACGCGGCCACGGCATCGAACAGACGGCCGCAGCTGGAGGTGAGAGGCGAATTCACGCCTTGTTCCATCATGCGCAGGAGAAGATCAACCTTCGGCCGATTTAGTTGGCCTACGAACGGAATATCCAGTTTCAGAAAGCCACGCCCGAAATGATGTGTCAAGTAGCTTATCGCCATCCGCCACGGCTGACGGATCGCGGCCGCTCCGCCGGGCAAAGGCACATATTCGAAGTGAGCGGCGCGTTCAAAGTCTTCGTACCCGGCGATGAGCGCTTCTCCGCCCCAGATATGTCCGTCGGTGCCGTAGCCAGTGCCATCCAGGGCGAATCCGATCACACGACCTTCGAGGTGGTTCTCCGCCATACAACTTGCAATGTGGGCGTGGTGGTGCTGCACGCCAACCAACTCCACTCCACTCTGTTGCAGTGCCCATTTAGTCGAGAAGTAGTCGGGGTGAAGGTCGTAGGCGATGATTTCCGGTTTGATTTCGAGAATCCGCTCAAGATGCCGGATGGCTTCGTGGAAAAAACTATAAGCTTCGACATTCTCCAAATCTCCGACGTGCTGGCTCAAGAAAGCGTGCTTTCCCTTGGTGAGGCAGATGGTGTTCTTCAGTTCGCCTCCGACCGCCAGCACCGGCGGCTGCTCGTCCTTCAAGAAAACCGGCACCGGAACGAAACCGCGGGAACGGCGCAACTGGCGCATGATGCCGCCTGTAACTCGCACTACGGAATCGTCGCAGCGCAGCAGAATGTCACGGTTATGCACGAGGAAATAGTCCGCCAGGCCGTTCAAGCGATGGCTGGCTTCTCGATTATCAATTGCAATCGGCTCCTCGCTCAGGTTGCCGCTGGTCATCACCAAAGCCTTGAACTCTCCCTCGGCGAGCAGCAGGTAATGTAGCGGCGCGTACGGGAGGAAAATTCCCAAGTAATTATTGAATGGGGCGACGTCATCGGGAATCGTGTTGGAAGTTTTTTTCGGGAGCAAAGCCTTCTTCAGCAAAACAATGGGCCGCTGCATCGACTGCAGAACGGTCGCCGCAGCCTCATCAAATTCGCAGATTTCCTGGGCAGCTTGTAAATCCGGAACCATAACCGCAAACGGTTTCTCCACCCGCCGCTTCCGTTGGCGCAGCAGAGCCACGGCCGCGGGATTTGTCGCATCCGCGGCCAGATGAAAACCGCCCAATCCCTTTACTGCCACGACCAGACCGGCATGGAGTCCTGATATCGCTTCAGTGATTGGATCATGGCATTCGATTCGTTGCCCAGACTTGTCCCAAAGCTCTACCCGAGGTCCGCACTCCCAGCAGGCGTTGGGCTGGGCGTGAAAGCGGCGGTTCAGCGGATTCTCATATTCCGCAAGACATGCCGGGCACATGGCGAACATTGCCATTGACGTGCTCGGACGATCGTAAGGAATATCGCGAATGATGGTGAATCGCGGCCCGCAGTTGGTGCAATTAATAAACGGATAGCGGTAACGGCGGTCATTCGGGTCGAACAGTTCGCGCAGGCAGTCGGAACAGATGGCGACGTCGGGCGAAATCAGCGTGCGGACTTCTGCTCCCTCGTGGCTATGAACGATACGGAAGTCCTGATCGCCATTGCACGGTACTTCGCGGACGGCCAGGCTCGTGATCCGCGCCAGGGGCGGGGCTTCGGCGGGCAAGTGATCAACGAAATCCTGAACGGTTTCTGCCGGGCCCTGGATTTCGATGGTTACTCCGGCGGATGTATTGCGAATCGTGCCTCGTAGGTGCCTGCCAGTAGCCAGACGATAGATGTAGGGGCGGAATCCAACACCCTGCACAATGCCTGAAACTTCGATCTGGCGCCGAACTTCCATACATCGTCAGCTCACAGTCTGCGCCAGCGGTTTATCTGCCCCGCGTCGACGCTCCAGCCACTGCATCCATTCGTGCAAACCGTTGCCGGTCAGGCAAGAGACTTTTACGATTTCCATTCCGGGATGCACTTTGCGGGCATTGTCCGCCGCTGCGTCGATGTCAAACGGAACGTAGGGAAGGAGATCAATTTTGTTGAGCACGAGCAAGTCAGACTTGAAGAATATGGAAGGATATTTGAGCGGCTTGTCTTCGCCTTCGGTCACGCTCAAGACCACGATCTTCGCCGCTTCACCCAGATCGTAACTGGCAGGGCAAACCAGATTGCCGACGTTTTCAATCAGCAAGAGATCGAGATCTTCGAGAGGCCAGTCGGCCAGGTGGCGCTCGATCATGCGGGCGTCCAGGTGGCAAGTGCCGCCGGTCGTGATTTGCTTGACTGGAAAGTTAAATCGCTTGAGCCGGTTGGCATCGTTTTCCGTCTGAATGTCGCCCGTCAACACGGCCACGCGATCGCGCGGGGGCAGGGATTCCAGAGTGCGCTCCAGAAGACTGGTCTTGCCGGAGCCAGGTGAACTGATGAGATTCAAACACAAAACGCCGTGCTCCTGAAATCGAGCACGCAACTCAGCCGCGATGCGGTCGTTCTCACTGAGTACTTTTCGCTCCAGCGGTACTCGTTCCATACTCTTCCACCTCCAGATAAGCCAACTCCAACTCATCTCCACTGATGCATGTGGTCTCGAGACTCGCGCATTGCGGACAGCGGGAGTCGTAGTTGCGCACGACGAACTCGCGGGCGCAGGCCTGACAACGATGACGGCGGGGACAGACCTCGATGCCGAGCTCAAGCGACTCCAGATCGGTTTCGTGAACCATCGCTTCAAAACAGAAGCGCAATGCGTCCTGATCGATGGCTGACATTTCGCCGATGCGGACGCCGACTTTGCAGGGATAGGTTCCGGGATGGAGACCCATCTCGGTTCGGACCGCTTGCAGCACTGAATTTGCGATTCCCATCTCGTGCATATTTCCTTAGCAGATGCGCGGCAACTGATCGCCCGCCAGCATGTCCACGATGCGGGTCGTACCCAGCGGGGTTCGCATGGTTACCAGTCCGGGATGCTCGTTCTTTACCGTGCCGATGATCTGCGCTTCCGTTCCCAGCGGGTGACGTCGCATTGCCTGCAGGACTGCGTCGGCGGCCTCGGGCGCGACGATTGCGATCAGCTTGCCTTCGTTGGCCACGTAGAGGGGATCCAGACCGAGCAACTCGCATGCGCCTTGAACCTGTTCATGGATCGGGAGAGAACGTTCCTCGATTTCAATCCCAACCCGCGACCGCTCCGCGATTTCGTTCAGCGTGCTGGAAACGCCGCCTCGGGTTGGATCGCGCATGCAGCGAATTTCGCGAGTTACGGCGAGCATGTCGGCCACCAGTGTATGCAAGGCGGCACTATCGCTTTGGATTTGAGTCTCGAATTCCAGCCCCTCGCGCTGGGCCAGAATGGCGATGCCGTGATCGCCGATCGAACCGCTGAGGATCACCTTGTCGCCGGGACGGGCGCGATCGGCGGAAAGGTCGAGGCCCTCCGGTACAAGTCCAATTCCTGTGGTGTTGATGAACAACCCATCGCCTTTGCCCTTCTCGACAACCTTGGTATCGCCAGTGACCACCTGCACGCCTGCTTCTGCTGCCGCCTCGCGGAGCGAATTCACCACGCGCCGGAGTTCGTCCATGGTGAAGCCCTCTTCGATGATGAAGGCGGCGCTCAGGAACAGCGGGGTTGCGCCGCCCATCGCCAAATCGTTCACCGTGCCGTGAACGGCGAGAGAGCCGATGTCGCCGCCGGGAAAGAACAGCGGTTTTACTACGAAGGAGTCGGTGGTGATGGCTAGACGCTGGCCGTTGATATTGACGATTGCCTGGTCATCCAGGCGCGACAGCACTGGATTCCGCAATGCGGGCAGGAAGACGTCGCGAATCAACTCGGCGCTCAGCTTGCCGCCGCTGCCGTGGCCAAGCAAAATTGTGTCTTTGGCGGGGAGGGGCACCGGGCAACTGAGTTCGACGATGGTTTTGCTCGACAACTGCCCTCCTAGCTCGCGACCGTGTGGCGCCGATAGTGATAGTAGGCCGCGCATGCCCCTTCGGTGGAGACCATGGGGGCTCCCAAGGGATTTTCCGGGGTGCAGCGCATGCCAAATGCGGGGCAATCGGTCGGCTTCTTCAATCCTTGCAAAACCTGGGCGCTGATGCATTCGGCGGGCTCGTCCACCGAGAGTTCGGCCAAATCAAAGACTCGGTCGGCGTCATAGGCGGCGTATTCCTCGCGCAATCGCAAACCACTTTGCGGGATGGGGCCGATGCCGCGCCACTTCTGGTCGGCAACCTCAAACACTTCGGCCATGATCTTCTGTGCTGGCAAGTTGCCTTGGTAGCTCACCGATCTCACATACTGGTTTTCCAGCTTCGTCTCGCCCGCCTCGAGTTGGCGCACGAGCATGAGGACTGCTTCCAGAATATCGACCGGTTCGAATCCCCCGACCACGATGGGCACGCAGAAATCCCGAACCAGATCCTCATATTGTTTGCACCCCACGATGGTGCAGACATGTCCCGGCGCGATGAAAGCCTGCACGCGGTTCGTCCGAGAAACCATTAAGGCGCGGATCGCTGGCGGGACCAGCACGTGCGATACCAGCATAGAAAAGTTGGTGAGACCTTCGCGCTTGGCTTGCCATGCGGCCATCGCATTCGCGGGAGCCGTGGTTTCAAAACCAATCGCCAGAAACACGACTTTACGCTCGGGATTCGAGCGGGCGATCTTCACCGCCTCGGTCGAGGAGTAGGCGATGCGAACGTCCGCGCCTTGGGCTTTGGCCCGGAGCAGATCCGAGCGGGAACCGGGAACCCGCAACATGTCTCCATAGGAAACCAGGATGAACTCCGGCCGCAGCGCCAACTCGATGGCTTTGTCGACGGTTTCAAGCGGGGTGACGCAGACTGGGCATCCTGGGCCATGCACCAGCTCGATACCGCGCGGCAGCAGTTCGTCGATGCCGTAGCGCATGATGGTGTGGGTTTGGCCGCCACAGATCTCCATCAACACCCAGGGACGGGTTGTAGACTGGACGATCTCAGCCGCCAAGGCGAGTGCGATGCGCTGGTCACGGTATTCGTCGAGATATTTCATAGCAAGAAACCCAGCGCGAACTCCACAACGGATAATCCGGCTGGACCTGGAACGAGGGCGGGCGAAAATTACGGTTCCGCTCGCGGAAACTCCGCTTCCAGCGCTCCCATCTCTTGCAAAAGCTTGTAGGTGCGCTCGGCCTCGGATGCGTCCACCCGGCTGATCGCGAAGCCAACATGGACCATCACGTAGTCGCCCAGGCCAGCCTCGGGTACGAAGTCAAGGGACACTTGGCGCACGATCCCGCCGAACTGCACGCGGGCCGCGCGCATCTGCCCCAGTTCTTGGATTTCGAGGATTTTTCCTGGTATGGCGAGGCACACGGCAGTTCACCCCACAGTAAGTACAATACTAGTTGTTCCCACGAGATGTGACGACGGACACACCTCAGAGTGACAACCGACACACACACGAACTCTTTACATCCTCACCGGCTCACGCGACCAGCGGAGCGTCCGCCATCCCCGCTGTGCCGAACACGCGCCGGTAACGTTCGACTTCCGACTCGGGGCCGAGCGCCTTGGCGTAATTGTCGGAGAGCTTCACTGCCGGCCTGCCTTCGACGTCGGACACCTTGCAGATCAGGCTGATGGGATCAAATTCGCTGCTGCCTCTGGGATCGCAGCCACGGAAATCGTTGGTCAGCAGGGTTCCCCAGCCTGCGCTGAATCGGAAGCGGCGGCCTGGCATCCACTTTTGGCGATCCTCGAAGTCGGCGGCGCTGCGGAACTCCTGGGGAGTCGCGCCGCCCTGCAGCGTGCCACCGAAATAAGCGTGCAGACCGATGATTTCATCGATGTCGAGAGCGTCCGAGGCGATGACAAGCTTGTCATGCGGGTCCCGGCCGCGCTGCTTCAGCCATTCGATGTACTCGTCGCCGGCGACGTATGGATTCTTGCTGTCTATGCGCTGACCGGTCCAATCGGCTGTCCAGTCGGGCGCGCCCTCCAAGAATTGGGTGGTTCCAAAAGTGTCGGGGAGCATGATCCGCAACGCTCCGTCGTACGTGCTCTGCCACAGATCGAGTACATGGTATTGAGAAGCCTTCAGGGCCTGGTCATCGTTCGCCAGCGCGGCAAGAACCATCGGGATTTCATGGGCATTGGTTCCGATCGCCTCAAGGTCGTGCTGATGGGCGAGAAAAGCGTTCGAGGTTCCAATAAAGCCGCTGCCGAGATTGGAAGCCATTGCCTTGACCACGTATTCCTGCCACAGGAAACTGTGCCGGCGGCGGGTTCCGAAATCCGCCACGCTCAGACTGGGCACGCCGCGCAGGCGCTCAATTTTGCTCCAGAGTTTCGTCTTCGCCCGGGCATACAAGATGTCGAGATCGAACTCGCTCAGCTTCTTCATATTAGCTCTCGTCCTTAGCTCGTCGAAGATGGAGAGCGCGTAGAGCTCCCACATGGTGGTTTCAGGCCAATCGCCATCGAAGGACAAATGGAACTGGCCGTCCTGGACCGACAAGGCATAGTCCGACAATCTGAAATCCTGCTCCAGCCATTCCAGGAATGCCGGCTCAAAAATTCCGCGGCGGCCATAGAACCTGTTACCGGCTAGCCAGACCAGTTCCGATTTTCGAAATCGCAGTTGCCGGACATGTTCCAGTTGCTCGATGATCTCCTTGGTTGCGAACATGTCGGCCAGGCGCACGGAAGAAGTGCGATTGAGCAGCGAAAACGACACCCGCGTTTTCGGGTAACGCTTCCAGATGAACTGCAACATCAGCAGCTTGTAGAAATCGGTATCAAGCAATGATCGTATGACCGGGTCTAGTTCCCAGTTGTGGTTGTGCGCCCGCTCGGCGAAATTCACGATCATGATTCAACAGGATTAGTTGGGCCAATTCATTCTACCTGCTAGGTGGGAACTGGAACGACTTACGGGACGGGAAAGACTAGGAAGAAAACGACTGGGGTCAGCCGGAATGCCTCTACAATACTGGGTGTCGAGGCAAGTGAAATTTTGGTAGCGCTACCGGGAATCGTTACGCCGACCTGCCAAAATTTCCATTTCTACTGGCAAAACCCGCGTCCGCTATTGGCATTTAGCCGGACGGTCCAAAACCAGCCTACCAGTATAGCTGAGAAATTTTAACCCTCAAAACAGGGCATTTTTAGTAGGCGATAGTAGGTCAATTTCGGTGCCTCTTGCGGCGAACAAAAAGAGAATATGATAAGATTGGCTGGCGTGGACGAGGGCCGCAAGCGCGTGCTGTTGATCGCGGCGAGCATTCTTGCCGCTCGCAAGTTGGCACAGTTCGATGGCGGCAAAAGACTTCCGGCGACCATGAGCGCAATCGCCGATGCGGTGCGGTCGGCCGAAGAAATCATGAAGGCGATTGACGAACGCTGGCCCGCTGGTAGATGAGCTTCCGGATTCAAACGGCCCGCGATTCGAGATGGCCCCGGATGGAGCCAACTGCCGTCTCACTTCGCGACCACCCTGCTACACATACTACTAAATACATATAAATCAAATATCTCGCTCCGTCATTCCCCCTCCCCTTCATCCTCCTCCGGCGGCTCCGCCCATTCCGCTGCTCTCGCAATATCTAATGCGTTTCGAGCCTCCAGCTCTTCCTCGATCCGCATGGAACTCGACCTACGGGGAATGGGCCGACCGGCTCGCCTGGATTGTGCGGAAAAACAACTCGCGGTCGGGGCGGGCAGCGGCGATCGGCCAGCCTGCGCTGATGCCTCCGTCCACGACCAGGTTGTGTCCGGTCACGAAACGCGACGCGTCGCTGGCCAGGAACAGTGCTGCTTGCGCGATATCATCCGCCCGCCCGACATACTGCAGCGGCTGCCACCGGGGCACGACGGAACGAATGGCGGCCTCGGCATATTCCGGGTGGTCATCCGCTTCGTCGAATTGCATCCCCATATACTTGCCAAAAGCTCCCGTAGCGATCATCCCTGGCGAGAGGCTGTTCACGCGAATTCCTTTTTCACCCAGCTCCATTGCTGCGCAACGTGTCAGGTGAATCGAGGCTGCCTTCGCGGCTGAATAGTAGTGCCCTCCCAGTCCGGCGCGGATTCCGTTGACACTCGCAACGTTGATGATGCTGCCCGTTCCTTGTACGGCCATGACGCGCGCCGCATATTTCATCCCCGCAAGGACGGCACGCAGGTGCACGGCTATCACCGCATCGAACTGCTCAAGATCAACATCGGCAATAGCGGCGTATTGCGAGCTTCTCCCGGCGTTGTTCATCAGGCAATCAAGGCGGCCAAAGCGGTCCACGGCATGGTCAATCATCGCCTTGACGTCGGCTTCGATGGAGACATCTGTGGATATGAAGCTCGCGGCATCGCCGAGCTTTCGCGCGAGCTTCTCTCCTCTGTCTTGGCGACGGCCGGCAATCACGACCTTGGCTCCATTGGCGACGAAAACCTCGGCAGTGCGGGCGCCGATGCCGCTTGTGCTTCCCGTAATGACTGCAACCTTGTCATCCAAAGTTCTCATTCAATCCCTCCCACTTTGTTAACGAACAGCTCGGCGGTGCGGGCGCCGATGCCGCTAAACGCAACTTTTCCTTCGAGCGGTAACACAACAATGAGGTCCTTCGGGATCATTATTCAGTGAGGGACGCACGCTGTCGATGACCTCAGAGGTCATGATGAAACGAGTTTGAGGTAGGCGGTTTTGAAGTAACGCCCAGTCAGTCAGGAGGTCAGCACGGCACGTGTGGTTTCGTCTGCAGGGAAAAAGGTTTCAATGCGCAGTTCCTGGAGTGCAATGTCCAGCGCCGTGCCGAAGGTGGTAAGCGCGGAGAACAAGCGAAGCGTGGAATTCTTCCACCTGTAGTTGATGGTCAAGAACGGTGGAGAAGCGCCATCCAAATCGGGCATGCGCCAGCGGCTCGGCACGTCCGGATAACTGAGTAACTCCTCAAGGAAACCCTTCATCGTCTCGTCCGACGGGTTGGCAGTAACTTCGCGATGCACCCGCTGAATGATGCGTGCGGCAACACTCTCCCAGTTTTCGATGAAGGGCCGCAGCCCGTTGGGATGGAATACAAGACGGACTCCGTTGTGAGGCGTTACAGAATCGCAGCCTGGAAAGAGAGCAAGAAAGCGCTTTTCGCCCGAATTCATCCTCAACGTGTTCCAATACCGGTCCACGATGAGTACGGGGTAAGGCTCCAGTTGGGCCATGAGAAGCTCCACTGCCTGGCACGCCGCCTTTGCCTCCGGTGTATCGAGACCGGTGTGACGATAAAGCGGTGCATAGCCCGCCGCGAGCAGCATGGCATTGCGCTCGCGCAGCGGAACCTGCAGGGCCTCGGCAAGACGCAGGACCATCTCGCGGCTTGGCTGTGCGCGGCCCGTCTCGACGCAGCTCAGATGACGTGTTGAGATGTCTGCATCGAGCGCAAGGTCGAGCTGGCTGAGGCGCCGAACAGCGCGCCAGCGACGCAACAGGACGCCAAAATTTATATCAGGGGGCATTGTTGCCGCAAAGATAAGACGAGGAGATCACGGTTCGATTATAAGAGGAATCGTTCTCCGCCTGGTGCAGGTTTTTTGAGGCCGATGTGGAGTCCGCCTGGGATTTCGTCACAGATGTTCTCTCACGTATGGATGACGCTTAGCCCATAACGAGATAGAAGGCGTAAGACGAACTCAATGAGAAATCTCCCGCTCGATTCGTGATGGTCGGGAAACCGGAAATTGGAACCCTCAGATTGCAATCCTTGCCCGCGGCTTCAATCCGGCCGGTTATCAAAACAATCCCGGCGCCGAACAGCATGGAGAAGATGGTCATGAACTTCTCATCCGCCAGGACGTGAGAGAGCAACCAGATCCAATAGTTGATTCCGGTCAGATTTCCGTACCCGGTCGGGTTCGAGTAAGCGGCGCCGATCATTGAGAAGTACTGGATGTTCATCGGCAAGATGCCCAGCAGTGCGAACCCGCGCAACACATCAATGCTGACGATGCGTTCCTTCTCGGAAACAGGCTGAGGAGCTGTCGTGATCGGCCACTTGCCCGCAATGCCGCGTGATAGTTCTGTCAGAACAGGAGTGCTGGTCATGATCTCACTCATTCTGGCCTTTACGATTCTGGCTTTTCCGCAACCGCTTTCCGCGCTTCAGCGACGGTGATCATGAGCGTCATTGGATCGATAGGCGAAGAAATGAACCCCCACCTCTCGTAGAAGCGTTTGGCGCGCTCCGAAATCGCGTGCACCAGGATGGCACGGATCCCAGCAATCTCGGCGGCCTGCAAGGTGCGCAACACGGCATCCCTCAGTAGAGCCGGACCGATCGCTTGGCCCTGCACTGTCTGATCCACAGCAAGCCGGCCAATCACCATCACCGGCACAGGATCCGGCATATTGCGTCTTATCCGTCCGGGTGCGTCAGTGTGGGCTACCGCGCCAACGGCGAGCGCATAGTAGCCCAGAACCCGCTGTCTCATGCCGAGCACGTAGGTTCGCGAGGCCCCGCTCTCTTCATTTTGGAGTGCGCGCCGCCTCAGCCAATCATCCGGCGCTGGCTCACCGCATTGGAATCTGGAAAGGTCATGGTCGGAGGAAAGCTTCCCTGGAGGGTTGAATCGCTCACCGGGAGGACTCATTTGTCCCACGGCGCCTTGGTCCTGAGAAGACGTGCCAGCCGCGGATTACTAGCCGGAGGTTTGTCCAACAAGGCGGTGAAACGCTTGAACTCTTCCTCGGGCAGCGCGAAATACCTTCGGTCCAGTAGCACGCTCTCCGCTTCGCGGCAGGCTGTTTCAAGCATAAAATCCGAACGATTCCGACCCAATGCTTGGGCGGCGCGATCAATCAAAGACTTTTGCCCCCGGCTTACCCGAAGATTGATGTTTTCGCCACGCCGCTTGGCGGATGAAACCATTGCCTCGGGCCCGGGCTTTAATATGCCTTTACACGTATATACTCCGTGGAGTATACTAAGAGCGTGGAATCGGTGTTCGAAATCATTGCGGAGCCGAACCGCCGCGCGATATTGAGCCTGCTGGTCTCGTCCCAACAGTCGGTTGGAGAGATCGAGCGTCAACTGCGTATGCCGCAGCCGACCGTGTCAAAGCACCTGCGCGTGCTGCGCGAGGCCGGTTTCGTGGAATCCACGGTGGACGCACAACGCCGTCTCTACCGGTTGAAACCTGAACCATTTCAGGAGGTGGATGCCTGGCTGGCTCCGTTCCGCCGGTTCTGGTCCGCTTACGTGGATGCTCTCGAACGCCACCTCGACCGCATGGATCAGTCAACACCAACGAAAAGGAAGACTAAGGAGAAGACGACGCGGCCCCAACCGCGAACGTGGCAAAGGAGAAATGAATGAAAATCAAACTGACCAGCGTATACGTGGACAACCAGGAGATGGCCCTGCGCTTCTATACGGAGGTGCTCGGGTTTACAAAGAAGACGGACTTTTCGCAGGGGCCATATCGCTGGCTGACCGTGGCCTCGCCCGAGGAGCCGGACGGCACAGAGTTGCAGCTGGCGCTGAACAACAACCCGGCAGCCAAAGCGTATCAGCAGGCGCTGTTTCAACAAAGCCAGCCCGCGGCCATGTTCTTCTCCGACGACGTGCAGGCCGAATACGAGCGTATGAAGGGGCGCGGCGCCGAGTTCACCATGCCACCAACGGATGTGACCGCCTCGAAGATCGCCATGCTCAAGGACACCTGCGGCAACCTCATTCAGGTGACACAGCTGAAGCGCTGGTAGGGCGGACGGTGAGCGGATGATCCAGGCTGACGTAAGGAGAAGAAGATGATCGATCGCGAGCAGTACACACCGGGTCCGGCCCGCGGGGCGCAGGTACGAAAGGACGGAGAAAAGTGGACGCTCATTTTGGCCAGAGAGCTGCGCCACTCGCCGGAAAAAGTCTGGCAGGCGCTTACCGACCCAGCGCATCTGCGCGAGTGGGCGCCCTTCGACGCCGAGGGGAGCCTGGGTACGGTTGGAACGGTGAAGCTCACGTGGGTGGGAACGCCCACGCCGCTGGAAACAAGAGTGACGCGAGCCGACGCTCCCAAGGTGCTTGAGTACAACGATACTCGCTGGGAACTCGAAGCCTTTGCTGGCGGCACGCGCCTGACGTTGTGGCACAACATCGATCGCCGCTTCATCGCGTGGGGCGCCGCGGGCTGGCACATTTGCTTCGACGTCCTTGAGCGGCTCCTGGCGGGTGATCCGATTGGACGCATGGTGGGCGCCGAGGCCATGAAGTTCAGCGGCTGGCAGCGGCTGAACGCGCAGTACGCAAAGCAGTTCGGTATTGAAACACCCAACAAGCCGCCTCAGGCGGCTCAAAAACCATAAATCGAGGTGGAAACATCATGAACCAAGGCACCATACGTTTAATTTTTCGCTGGATTCACATCGTCTTTAGCATTCCGATACTCGGTTATATTTATAGTCCGTTTGACCAAATTCCAAACTACGCCCCCATTACTCGGTTTGTCTTCGTTCCTGTGCTTATCCTCTCTGGACTTTGGATGTGGAAAGGCCATGTCCTTCGACGACTTGTTTCGAAGAGATCGCTCAATAAAACTACTGGCATGAAAACGGGACTAGAATTGGAGGCATAAAGATCCAATGAATCCATCGGAACGTATTGACCATCTGATCGCAGGACTCACAGACTGGCGTGGCAAAACGCTCGCCGGCATCCGTAACAGTATCCTTGAGGCCGACCGGGAGATCATCGAGGAATGGAAGTGGATGGGCAGCCCAGTGTGGTCTCGCGACGGAATCATCGCGGTCGGCAACGCCCACAAAGATAAGGTGAAGCTTACCTTTTCCCACGGGGCCAGCCTCCCGGATCCTGACAAGCTCTTCAACGCGGGCCTCGGAGGCAACGCCTGGCGAGCGATCGATCTTTTTGAGGGCGACAAGATTAATGACCGTGCTCTAAAAAATCTCGTCCGTGCCGCCGTTGATTACAATCAGATCAAATTGAAGAGGAAAGCGCCTGCGGGCACTCGAGCGAAAGTACATAACAGGAAAAAGTGATGAAAATAAGGTAGCGTTCAGGCAAACCGGTCCTGCTGCCGGCAGCGGCATAGTTCAGATTTATCGAGTCGGAAACACCGAGCCCCAGCGCCGAGTTCCGGTGACTGCGTTCATCGCCTGGCCCAACTTCCCTGCTGGAGATGGAAGGCAAGGTGGATAAACAGGTGGCAGCACCGGCTGCAACGAGAACACCCAACTGGCAGCGAGCGAAGCAATCGCTCAGCGAGAGTGCGGATGGAAGGGTGGCGACAGCAATTGCGCGAAAAGGGGCATTGGGTCGCAGTGTCGGTGGACAAAACGTAATCCCGCACACGGCGGTCCACCTTCCTTCCTAGCGGAATGGTGGCAGAGCGGTCCTCGCCGTCAAGGCTTCGCTGACGCCGCAAAGAACGTGCCCTTGACCGCTCCGGGCCGCTCTGCAAACCCTCCGCTAGGAAGCAAGGTGGATTTTAAGCAAGGCAAATCAAAATCTACTTGACCTAGACCGGCCTTCTCATGGAAGGCGATTACGCTCAAAACCGCCATTGCAGGGTCAACGAGTGATAACTGTTTACAGCAGTTACGTCCGCCATAGCCAAGCGATGAAAAGTTTATTGTTTTGCTCTCAGGCGGAGACTGCGTACAAACGATGTGGAATAGTATGCCGACAGGCCTACACTCCAAAGAAGAGGAATCAATAGGTATAGGTCGGAGCCCCATTAGGAGAGGGCTGAGCGCCAAGGGCCACATCCGCACAACGGCTTGCACACTACCAACAACCCACAATAGCCAAAACGCGGCACCGACTCCGTAAAGTGCTATGAGTGCGTGACCGGGTTTGGATGGGTTCGGTTTCGGTTCACCCCAATACTCAATCTTCCGACCTATCCAGTACCAGTGCACGATGATGAGCAGGAAGAAGGCCACAACCTGAGGATGAATCCAGAGTCTGCCCACGTTGAAGCCGGGGACGCCCATCCTGTACAGCCCGTATGCAGGAGCAGAGTAGACAAAAGCTGGGAAATTCAGCGCTGCACTGATGGGACTGCCGAACCAATGCCATGGTGCTGGAGAATCGTCGGACGCTCGAACCGACATCTGGTACTGCGCCCAAACGACGACGGAAGCCGGGAAGACGATGCCCGATACGTGCAGCCTTGCCAACCCTATCCGCAAGGTCGAGTTCGAATATTACACCTGATCGGAAGTCGCAGCGCAAACTCAAAGAACCCGCCGCGAGTTGGCAGGTTTTTCTTTGTCCCATCTCCATTTCGATTTGTGAAGTGACAACTCGGAATTCTGGAGTACAACCGCCGTCGGAAGACTCCTGAAGAACTCCTTACTTCCCAGTTGGCCGGGCAAGCTATAATGTCGTGTTGGCCTGTGGAATCATCGGCTTTTCTGGTATCCACCAGCAGTTTACGCAATGGGGAACTTTTGTCTTGGGGGAGCCGTATCTGAGGACGTGCCCCCCTGAAGCTCAACAGGCTTGGTGTACTTGAAGATAGAGCGGCCCCGGCGTGGGCGATGAATCGCAGGAGATTCTCGGTCGACCGTTCAAGAAGCTGACAGGGGAGTCATGAGCACCTGGAAAAAAATTGCGATTGGCGCCGGAGCGGTGGTGGTGCTGTCCGCTATCGTGGGTTTCACCGTCTATCAGAGCCACAAGAATGTGGTCACGGTGCAGACGGGCAAGGCGCAGCGGATGGATCTGGTTGCGGTGGTGAGCGCATCCGGCGAAATCAAGCCGAAGACTTATGTGAATATCGGCGCCAATGCTTTCGGCAAGATCACCAAGCTGTATGTCAGAGAAGGCGATCGGGTGAAGCGGGGACAGATGCTGGCGCAACTGGAGAACGTGCAACCCGCAGCCGATATGGATGCGACGCAGGCCTCGCTCGAAGCGGCGCGCACCGATGCGCTGGCGGCGGGGGCCGCGCTGAACACCGCAGTGGCTGATCTCAATCGGGCGAAGTCAGATGTGGAGCGCTCGGACCTCGATTGGAGCCGCGCGCAAGGACTGTACAAAGACGCCTTGATCGCGAAGTCGGAATACGACATGCAGAAAGCCGCGCACCAAACCGCGGTTGCCGGACTGGCGCAGGCAGAAGCGCGAGTGGCGCAGGCCAAGGCGCAGAAGGACTCGGCGGATCGCCGTATCGGACAGGCTGGCGCCCAACTGACTCACGCCACCGACGTTTTGAAAAAGACGACCTATCAGGCTCCGTTTGATGGAGTGATCACGAATTTGCCGGTGCGCGAAGGGGAAACTGTAGTGATCGGAATCCAGAATTCACCGGGTAGCACGCTGATGACGCTGGCCGATATGTCGGTGATCACCGCCGAAGTCAAGGTGGATGAGACCGATATCGTGAACGTGCAGATGGGCCAGACGTCGCAAGTGACCATTGACGCGATTCCGAAAAAGATTTTCAAAGCCGTGGTGACGGAGATTGGGGATAACGCGATCGTACGCTCGACCGGCGTGTCCACGTCGCAACAGGCAAGCACCAGCCAGGAAGCCAAAGATTTCAAAGTAGTCGTGACCCTGCAGGATCCGCCGGAAGACCTGCGTCCGGGTCTTTCTGCCACCGCGAAGATCACGACCGCGACCCGAGGGAACGCACTCACCATTCCGATTCAGGCTTTGACCGTGCGCCGTCAGGCCGATCTCGTTCCCAAGGATGAAAAGGGTTCGGTGCAGGCGGCCGCGCCCCAGAAAGACGCCTCGAAAGAGAAAGACAAGCAGGAGATTCAAGGCGTATTTATACTGCGCAACCATAAAGCCGAATTCGTGCCGGTCGATACCGGAATCGCGGGCACAACCGATATCGAAGTGATCAAGGGACTTAAAGACGGCGACGAGATCGTGACGGGAAGCTATAAGGTGTTGCGTACACTGCGTCCGGGCAGCAGCGTAAGAGTAGATAACGCAGCCCCCAAGAAGGAAGACGAAGAAACTAGCTAGTAGTGCTGGTCTAACCTTCGCGGCGATGGTTCGTCCAATGGAAAAGCCGACGAAGGGAGCAGCAAAGATCGGAGCGCGGCAAGTGTCCGACGAGGAAACGGAGAAAAGAATGGCTACCGCAGAAGTAATCAACATCGCCCAACCCGCAGTGTCCTTCTCCCCCGAAACTTTCATGATTTCCACTTTGGACTTATGGAAGACTTACGACATGGGTTCGGAACAGCAGGTGCACGCGTTGCGGGGCATCAATTTGAATATTCGGCGCAATGAATATGTGGCCATTATGGGCCCGTCGGGGTCGGGCAAGTCTACGCTCATGAACCTGATCGGGTGTCTGGATACGCCGAGCAAGGGACAATACTGGCTGAACAATCAGCAGGTCAGCGAACTGGATGATGACGAGTTGGCCCGCATTCGCAACAAGGAAATTGGTTTCGTGTTTCAGACTTTCAACCTGCTGGCGCGCGCGACTGCGCTGCACAACGTAGAGCTGCCGTTGATCTATGCCGGCGTGCCGGCGGAAGAGCGGGTGGAACGCGCCAAGGCTGCCTTGACCTCCGTAGGCATGGCCGAGCGCATGATGCACAAGCCCAATGAGCTTTCCGGCGGGCAGCGCCAAAGAGTAGCGATTGCGCGAGCGCTGGTGAATCGTCCCTCGATCATTCTCGCCGACGAACCGACGGGGAACCTGGATTCGCAAACCGGGAACGAAATCATGGCGCTGATGGACCGTCTGCAGGCCCAGGGCAACACAATTGTGCTGGTCACGCACGAGCACGACATCGCGGAATACGCTCACCGGGTCGTGCACATTAAGGATGGAGTGGTGGAGCGGGACGAGGTGAAGAGCTAAGTAGAAGTCAGCACTCAGCGTCATGATGCGAAACGCTCAGCCGGATGGCTGAGCGTTTCTTTTTGGCTTTTCAACATCTGCATTCATGTCATCAAGCGGCGCGTGCTCGCCTTACTTGAAAGCCAAGGAGAATATTCAACGCCCGCGCCATCCCTGCTCGCGAATTCACTGTATTTCCCGCCCGCCAGTCCGATGGGTACATCGCCAGCGTGTGCATTCGCATCTTTGTGGGCCATGGGCGCGACTTTTGCGGGCGCACCGGGTTTGAAGAAGCTACCTTAGGAGTGGTCATGAAGCAGTTTGGAATCGCGACAATTCTGGTGGTGAGCGTGATACTAACCGCCTGTGGCGGTGGAAGCTCGAGCAGTTCAGATACCGTTGCCGGCAACTGGACGGCGACGCTGACGAATACTGACACAACGCCCGCTTTCGGGTTTACTACATCTCTGACTCAGAGCAACGGCAGTACGGTGACCGGCGCGAATCTCAGTTTCACGGCCTCCACCGCCTGTTTTGCTTCGGGAGGGTCACAGACCGGATCATTCGTTCTGAGCGGGAACTTCAACGGAAATATCACGGGGGCTTTTCAATTGACCATTACTTCTGGAACGCCCAGCGGCAACACCCTCGTTCTTCAGGGTCCGGTGAACAATAGTACGATCACCGGCACTTGGACTTTAACCGGATTGACGCCAGGATGCACGGGATCGGGGAACTTCACGATGATGAGGATGTAGCGGGCGGTCCTCCCTCGAGTGGGCCTGAGAGCTAATCTTTCGCCCTGGGGTTCTTCGAGTCCCCGGATTTTTCCCCATGGCTTGCGCCATGGGCTGCATTCTTACGCCACTCCGCGGCTTTTGCTAAGAGGCGCCGTTTCCCTCCAGATCTGCCTCTTTTTCGCTACATTCAGGGGAATATCCGCTCTGCACTTGCTTTGTGGCGGGCATGGGTTACAATGCCTGTTCTCGATACGGGAGCAGTTTTCCAGTGTCTAGCTGATATTCCGATGGTATCCATGAATAATTTATCTTGCGGCTGTGCAGAGAAATGGCACTAGACTAGACGCGAATTTCGATGCGCCGCGAGGGGAGGGTGCACACGGTTGCGGCCGGGAAGTTCACAAAACGCCGCGAAATCCGGTGTTGAATCCCAAGACGCTTCTCGCTTGCTTTGTGCCGGGTATGCGATACAATACGAGGTTTCAAAAGGAGGGTCCCGGGAAAGGCCATCTTTCGCGGTATCTATAGAAGTTCTTAGGTCGGTATGGGCAGCAGTACAGTTACAACTCGCCTCTTGAAACGCAAGCACGCCGTCGCCCGGCGCCTGCGCAACACCCGCATGCAGATCGGTTTGGTTCGAGAAGACTAACTAACAAGCTAACGATGGAGGTAGTGAGATGCGACGTTTATTGGGAGCCCTGGTGGTAGTGGTAGTGATTGGAGTGGCTGGATATGCCCAGACATTTCGAGGCGCGATTAACGGCACGGTGAGCGACCCGTCAGGTGCAGTGGTAGCTGGAGCCGACGTAAAAGCCACGGAGATTGCTACCGGGGTTGTGCATAGCACGGTCTCGACAACCGACGGTCAGTTTGCGTTCCAGGACATGCCGCTGGGAGCATACCGAGTCACGGTAACGGTCAAAGGATTCCAGCAGACCAATGTGGAGAACGTCACGGTGACCGCCGGCAACGTATTCACCGTGCCCGTCAAGCTCACCATGGGCCGGGAAACGACGGCGGTGGAAGTGTCGGCGGCGGCTTTGGAAGTGGATACCACCACGACCACGCAGAGCGACACCATTACCACCCGGGCGCTGCAGGACATGCCGTTGAATGGACGTGATTTCTCGCAGTTGATCTCAGTTGCGCCCGGCTATGGAGGGTATGCCGTAGGCGGCTTCGGCTCGCTCAACGGGACGCGTGCTAATCAGATGAACTGGCAGATTGACGGAACCGACAACAACGACTTCTGGCACAACATCCCAGCGGTGAACCAGGGGGGAGTTTCTGGAATCGCGGGCGTGGTCATGCCAATCGATGCGATTGACGAATTCTCGGCGCAGACGCAGTCCAATGCAGAGACTGGACGCAACGCGGGCGGGACGGTCAATCTGGCGATCAAATCGGGCTCGAATGCCTTCCATGGCACCGGCTATTACTACAATCGCAATGAGTTCTATGCCGCCGCGTCACCGTTCTTCGTGCCCACCCCGGACTTCCCCAAGGCGCCGAGACTGCGCAATTACAACACCGGCTTCACCGTGGGCGGGCCGATCATCAAGGACAGGACCTTCTTTTTCCTGGGCTTCGAGAAGCAGAACTACATTTTTGGATTGACGGGATTGTCCACGGAACCGTCGGCGGCATGGGTGACGAACGCAGCCGCTCTACTCACCAACGCGGGTAACAAGTTCGGCGCGTACGCACCGGTCTCGCCGAGCCCGCTCTCTACAACGCTGCTTTCCGCGCTTTGGCCCAGTTCAATCGTGAACCTCCCGGCCGTTACCAGCAACTATTTCGCAACGGTGCCAGGCACCGGCTACAGCCAGAATGGTGTAATTAAGCTGGACCACAACTTCACCCCTAACGAGCATCTCTCGTTCCACTTCTTCGTGGGACAAGGCAGTCAATCGCAACCGCCCGGCGCCAGCTTGGCATTGGCCACTGCCAGTTCCAACCTTGGATACTACTTCGAAGTGGCTCCGATTCACGTGCAGAATTATTCGCTGGTGTTGAATTCGGTGTTGACGTCGAAGTTAACGAATCAAGTGCTGTTTGGGGTTAGCTACTTTAACCAGGTTTTCCATGATGCAAACAATACCTTCGATGAGAGAGCGCTCGGCCTGTTCACCAGCCCCGACGCGCTGATCAATGGAAAACCGATTTTTGGCGCGCCCAACATCGCCATCTCTGGCTTCGATCAGGTGGGGATCACGCCCCCGGAGGGCCGGAATGACATTACCGGTCATCTGACCGATATCGTTTCCTACACTATGGGCAAACACCAGTTCCGTTTCGGGGGCGAGGTGCGGCAAGGTCGCGTGGACGAATTCTACTTTCGTCGTTCGCTGGGAGGCTTTACCTTCGATGGCACGCAAGGGCCATGGCACGCGTACTGCGCTGTGAATACTACTGCTGCTGGATGTGATACCAACACCACGGCTCTCGCCGACTTTCTTGCTGGCGATGTATCGACTTCGACCATTGCGGTCGGAGATGCGGAACGGTTTGTCAGGGTCAACGGCTTTGATTTCTTCGGCCAAGATGCCTGGCAGGTGACGCGAAAATTGAATATTAACTACGGATTACGCTATGAATATATCGGGCCGCTCCACAGTACGAACAAGGATCTTGCGGTCTTTATCCCGAACCAGGGACTGAAGATTCAAGGGAACGGCATCGATTCCATCTTCCCGGCGGCTAAGAACGATTTTGCGCCGCGGTTTGGTTTTGCCTACCAGCCGACGGCCAACAACGATCTGGTAGTACGCGGCGGAATCGGGGTCTTTTTCGACCAGATCAACATGAACCCGTTCCTCGATTTCCGTCCTCCCAGCGGAGCGGCGGATGGCTTGCAGGACAACCCCATTGGTCCGCACCCAGTCGACAACTACAGCCGGAATGGGTACGCCTGGCAGTCCGGCACCTATATCTTTCCCGGACTTGTCGCCTGCCCGACACTTAGTGGCTGCGCCAACAACTTCAACGTATATTCCGTCAACCAGAATTTCCGCACACCCTATTTCTACAACTACAACCTGAATGTTGAAAAAGGACTGGGCAATGCCGCAGTCTTGCAGATTGGCTATGTGGGCAGCACGGGACACAAGCTGGCGGTGATGGAGCAGCTTAACACGAGTGGATTGATTGGCACGTATCCGAATCTCGGCACGGTTCTGCAAGAGAACAGCGTCGGCAACTCCAACTACAACTCCCTGCAGACTACCCTTAGAATCAGGGCCTACCACGGGTTGTCATCGCAGTTCGCCTTTACCTGGGCGCACGAACTGGACGTGATGACGGAGTACCGCGGCTCGGTTCCGTTTGACAGTACAAACCTGAGGTTGGACTACGGAAGCGGAGATTTCGACACGCGCAAGAATTTTACCGCCTTCTGGACGTACGATATACCGGGCTCTTCCCACGGACCCAAGATTCTGACGCATGGGTGGCAAGTGAGCAGCTTGTGGTCCTTCCACAGCGGCCAACCGTTTAACTACAACGCAGGGACTCAGCGTCCGGGCGTAAATCTGGTTGCGGATCCCTTCGCGGGCGTCTCGCATAGCTTCTCGAAGGCGCTAGGCGGTTCCACTCCGGGCGAGCAATGGGTCAACCCCGCAGCCTTTGTGGCGGCAAGCCCCGGAAATCTCGGTCGGAATGCCTTCGTCGGCCCTGGCTTCGCCGATATCGATCTGTCGGTGATCAAGAACATTCCGGTGACGGAACGCTTCCGAGTGCAACTCCGTGCGGAAATGTTCAACGTGCTCAACCGTATTAACCTGGCTACCGGCGCTGGATCTGTCGGCGCGGATGGCACCGTGCGTGACACCATCGGCGACTTCAACGGCGCGCCTGGGCTGGGCCCCGGCGAACCCTTTAACATGCAACTCGTGGCCAAGATCATCTTCTAGCCACGAAGCGGTTCTTCAGGTCTTCTGGCTCCTTCCGGTTCGGGAGGAGCCTTTTGTTTCCGTAGGAGATTCGTTCAGCACCCCGGACGAGGCGTCCGGGGCTACGTGGGCATGGAGGTGGGCAGCGACTAATGCTGTGGCTGCAATTCTCCGAGGGGAACGATCTTGGTGTTGGTGCGGAATTTCTTGTAGTCGCGGAAGGTGAGGTCGTCTTCGATGTTGAAGTTTTTCAGGAGGGCGAGGCGCACGTCGACCTTCACGGCGACGTGTTGCGGCAGCCAGACTTCATCGTTGACGCGAGTCTGCTCGAGCATGATGCGCGAGCCTTTGTGGAAGCGCGCCAGGAAAAGGCCGAAGGAAACTGTGTCGATGCATTGGATGTCGAGCTTCTTCCACTGCGATTCGTCCTTGTCGATCCAGGCGCGGAAGCGGAATTTGGGCAGGATTTTGGCTTCTTTCATGTGCGCCTGGTAGCCGGGCAGCGGTTCGGCATCGATGACGAAGGTGTCGCGTCCGGCTAGAGACTCGATGCCTGCGAAGTGAAAGTTGTAGGCATCGGCGACTTCACGCACGAATTGGCGGCCTTGCTCGCGCTCTTTTTCGTCCTTTTCTTCGCGCTTCTTGCGATCGTGTTCGGATTCGTTCTTGCGCTTTTCAATCAGCTTCTGGAGTTTCTCTTCTTCTTTCTTTGCATCTTTGTCGGAGAGCGGCTTGTCGTCTTTGGCGATCAGGCGCTCGACCTGCTCGCCGTAGAGTTCCAGGACCTCGGAGGTTTTTATTTCCTTGGACTTTACCTCGCCTTTGCCATCGAGCCTGTGCTGTTCCTCACGCTGGATGTAGGTATAGTCACGCTGTCGTTTGTCGTTTTCCATGTCCTTTTCCGCAGTCTGGCGAATGAGTTCGCGGATTTGATCCTCGGAAAGAGACGGTGCGGGGGATGCGCCAGGGGCAGGGTCAGCGGGTGGTTTTGACGAAGCGGCCTCCTGGCCAAACGTAACCCACGATACCAAGGCTAGAAAAACGAGTAGAGCGGGTCTGGTGTGCACGAACATAGGTACGGGATTTAAACCCGGATAGTTCCGCGATGTTGCACGGGCGGGCAGCCTAATTTCCGAGGCGTATTACGACCTAGCGCAGTGCCTTTCCCAGGCACTCGGCCTGGAACAGTCTTTCATCTATCCGGTGCAGTTGCTTGATCATCTCTGGGCGAAGCAGCTTGTAATGGTGAATCTCGCAGAGGTAGTTCACGATAAACCAGACGGGCTCCTCGGTGGTCATCCAATGTAAGTGATCGAAGCGAGCCAAGTTAACCGGGCGCGAGAAGGTGCGCAGAGTGCGTTCCCGCCGCATATTGAAATACAAGTTGAAGTAGCTCATGGCCAGCTCGCGCAGAGAACGGTAAACGGGTTCGCGATAGCGGCAACCGCTGTAATTGGACTTGGCGAGAGCACCCCAATGCCCGTTCACCCGATAAATGGCGAGGACGTGGTCGGTGTCTTGCTCGGCCTCGAAATCGAGCAGCAGAGGTGGGAAGCCGACTGCCCGCAAGGCCGCGGCGGCAAAGATAGCGCCCTCGCAGCAGTGGCTGGTGTTTTCGCGCAGGACACGGCGCGGAGACCAGGCCGTGTCTTCCAGGTGGTAGGGCATGTCGTCGAGGAGGCGCTGGATTCCGTAGGGGGTTTTCAGGCTGCGAAGTTTGCGTAGCTCGGCGGGGGTGAAGTGGTTCATCTTCGAATGCAGTGTATCGCGAGAAGAAAGAAAGAGCATTAACCACAGAGGACACTAAGGTTCACAAAGGATTGCTCATCATGCGAAGAGTTCCGCCAGCTCGTGAGGCTTGTCTACCATTACATCTGGCGGGGCTTCGCAGAGGGTATGGGGGGCGAAGCCGTAGGTCACGCCGCAGGTCCAGAGGCCGGCGTTGCGGCCGGTGATGACGTCAACCGAGGAGTCGCCGACCATCAACGTTTCCTGGGGGCGGGATTTTGTCTCGCGCAGGAGGGTCTGTGCGCCCTTGGGATCAGGCTTCTTCGTCGAGAAACTATTTCCGCCATACACATGAATGAAGAATTCAGCGAGGCCGAGTGCCTCCACGATGGCTCGCGAGGGAATGACCGGTTTGTTAGTGAGCACGGCCATCTGACGAGAGATGGCGGTGGAGTTGCGAATCGCGCTAAGCATTTCCTTAATGCCATCGTACGCGTGGGTGTGGTCGAGCTTGTGAACGCGGTAGTAGCCGAGGAAAAGCTCCAACCCCTCTTTTATCACTCCTTCATCGCGGGGATCGCCGAGGGCGCGACGCACCAGCATCGGGGCGCCGTCGCCTATGTAGGAAGCGATCACATCGCCGGGCAGTTCGGGGCGTCCGAGATGCTTGAGCATGGCGTTCACCGAGTGGATGAGATCGAGGCGGGAATCGATCAGGGTTCCGTCGAGGTCGAAGATCAGCAGCTTGATCTGCTGGGGATCGAATTGGCGGTGGAACTGGATCATGCGTGTTCAGGATAAATGATTGAAGAGCAGTCAGCACACAATCATCGGCCCTCAGAAGCCCGGACAAAACCCGCAAGCTCATGCGCCCATGTCTACACTTTCTTTGGGCTAGAATAGAGGGCTATGCTCGCATCCGTCACGCGCCTTCGGGTTCGCTCCGTGAGGTACATTCCGGCGTTCTTGTGGATGACCTTTCTTAGTCAGCGCCAAGTCGCGCGCGCGCCTGGGTTCCTGGGTGGAAGACTTCTCCTGGACGCTGGCCGCACATTCTGGACCTTGACTGCGTGGGACAGCGAGCACGCCATGAAGGTGTTTCGCGGCGCCGGTCCGCACGCGAAAGTTATGCCGCGTCTGGTGGAATGGTGTGATGAGGCCTCTTACGCCCACTGGAGCCCAACCGGGACTTCCGTCCCGTCCTGGCCGGAGGCCTACGAACACTTGGTGGCTGAGGCCCGGCTGTCTCGCGTCGCGCACCCGTCTCCCACTCATGCCACTCGACAATTTGCAAAACCTCGCCTGCAACCTCTGATTGGGCTGGACCTGAAGCCCGCGAGGGCTTGAGTAGGGATTTCCCCGCGTAAGGACGACTAGAGAGCTGGCACGGTTGAATGTCCAGTGCTGATGGCTATTCTCAACCGCCAGTCTGGATTTACAATGGGACGGGATGGCGACCAAGACAGATCCTAAACCGGCTGGAGTGGCCGACGAGAAAATCGAAAGCGCGGGCAAGACCTACGAGGGTCTTTCCCGCGAGCAACTGATTGATGCCTACCGGATCATGTACACCTCCCGTCGCCTCGACGACCGGGAGATCCTGCTCAAGCGCCAGCAAAAAATCTTCTTCCAGATTTCGGGGGCAGGTCACGAAGCCGTCGGTTTGGCCGCGGGCTTTGCCCTGAAGTCGGGCTACGATTGGTTTTATCCCTACTATCGCGATCGCGCGCTGTGTCTGGCTCTGGGGGCGACCCCCAGCCAGATGCTGCTGATGGCGGTCGGGGCCGCGGATGACCCGCAATCCGGTGGGCGGCAGATGCCTTCGCACTGGAGCTTTCCGAAATTCAATGTGGTCACGCAGTCTTCTCCTACCGGGTCGCAGATTCTGCAGGCGGTCGGTTGCGCAGAAGCGGGCCGCTACTTCTCCACTCATCCCGAAGCCGCCAAGAAGAGCGAGGGCGACTACCGCCAATTCAAAGACGTGAAGTTCCACAGCGATGAGGTCACCTACGTTTCACTTGGCGACGGCACCACCAGCGAGGGCGAATTCTGGGAGGGCATGAACACCGCGTCCAATCGCAAGCTGCCGGTGTTATTCGTGGTGCAGGACAACGGATACGCCATCTCTGTTCCCGTCGAGGTTCAAACTGCGGGAGGCAACATCTCGCGGCTGGTCGCGGGTTTTCCGAATTTCCATTTTGAAGAAATCGATGGCACCGATCCGGTCGAGGCTTATTCGGCCTTTGCCCGCACGGTGGCGTATTGCCGGGCCGGCGAGGGGCCAGGGTTCATTCACGCGCATGTGATCCGGCCGTATTCGCATTCGCTCTCCGATGACGAGCGGCTGTACCGGCCGGACGCCGAACGCCAAGTCGATGCGGCTCGCGATCCCATCACGCGCATGCAGATGTTCCTGATTCGTGAAGGCATTCTCGACGAAAAGGGCATCAATAAGCTGGAAAAGCAGGTAGAAGACGACCTGCAGATTGCAGTGGATCAGGCGCTGGATGCGGCTCCGCCTACACCGGACACAATCACGCGGTACGTTTACTCCCCGAATCTGGATCCCACTTCTCCGGTACTGCAGACCGAGCCTGCCTCTGCTGCTCCGGCAACGGACGGCAAGAAGGTCGCTCCGAAAACCATGGCCGATCTGATCAATGCGACGCTGCGTGACGAGATGCGGCGGGATGAGCGCATCGTGATCTTCGGCGAAGACGTGGCCGATTGCAGCCGCGAACAATATCTCCAAGAGAAGCTGATCAAGGGCAAAGGCGGCGTCTTCAAGTTGACTTTCGGTTTGCAGAACGACTTCGGCAGCGACCGCGTGTTCAATTCGCCGCTGGCGGAAGCGAGCATCGTGGGCCGCGCCATTGGCATGGCTACGCGCGGGATGAAACCGGTGGTGGAAATTCAATTCTTCGATTACATCTGGCCGGCGATGATGCAATTGCGGGATGAGATGCCGCTGATCCGCTGGCGTTCCAACGACGGTTTCTCTTGTCCCGCGGTGGTTCGGGTTGCGATTGGCGGTTACCTCACTGGCGGCGCCATTTATCACTCGCAGTGCGGCGAGAGCATCTTCACGCACACGCCCGGCATACGGGTGGTATTCCCGTCAAACGCGCTGGATGCCGCCGGCCTGCTGCGTACCGCGATTCGCTGCGACGATCCGGTGTTGTTTCTCGAACATAAGCGGCTCTATCGCGAGACCTTCGGCCGTGCGCCCTATCCCGGACCGGATTACACGATCCCGTTTGGCAAAGCGAAGGTAGTCCAGGCGGGAACGGATTTGTCGGTGATCACCTACGGAGCGGTTGTTCCGCGGGCCCTGCAAGCGGCGCAGAAGCTGGAACGCGAGCACGGAGTGAAGGTCGAGTTGATCGACTTGCGCTGCCTGAATCCGTTTGACTGGGATGCGATCGCAGCTTCGGTGAGCAAGACCAATCGAGTGATCGTCGCTTATGAGGATTCCCTGAGCTGGGGATACGGCGCGGAGATTGCAGCCCGCATCGCCGATCAACTCTTCGACCACCTGGACGCGCCCGTGCGTCGCGTAGCAGCCAAAGACACGTTTGTTGCCTACCAGCCGATTCTGGAAGATGCCATCCTCCCCCAGGCTGAGGATCTGTTGCGGGCGATGAAGGAATTGGCGGAGTATTGAGCGGGCGACTCCGCATCACCCGAAGGTAAGGCCATCCGGCTGGCGCAGCAGGTGCCAGGCCTCGCGGTAGTAAGCATAGGGGTCCGTGCGGGGGTGCCCCATGGGGCGGAACAGCAGAGTGTCGCGTTCTACTAACTCTCGCACCGGCAGAATATACCAAGTCTCCTCCGGGATAATGTAGACGGCTACAAAATCGATCTCAGACTCGGTGTAGGCATGCCCGATCCCTTTCGCGCGATGGTAGATGCAAAGGCGATACAATCCGCGCAGCATGAAGCTGCTGGTTTTCACTTGCACCCGCCAAAGGTTCTTTCCACTCTCCACGATGAAGTCGTAGCGATGCAGGTGCCCGTAGGGTAGCGCCAGCGGGAAGCCCAGGCTTGTGGCCTTGTGCATAAAGGCCGCTTCGCCAAGCTCGCCTTGAAGGGAATTTGGGCACCCGCGCCGCGGCCCAGCGTTCTGGACAGGGCTCTCCTCGGACGCTGCAATGCGTCCGCGTGGACTGCCCCTGCTTATGCTCATTGTGTTGGAAAGATGTGCTGGAAAAACTCTCCCGAAAGAAACCTGTGGCAATAGAAAAGGCGCAAGCCAGAAAGCTTGCGCCAAACTTCATCTCTACTTCTAGCCTAGCAGATTCCGAGGGGTAAACCCGCCATGCTTTTCAGATTTATTTCGTCCACTGAATCATGGGCTTGGCGGGAATTGGATGGCTCAGGGGGCTTGACAAGATTCCGGACAAAATCAGTTTTTGCACCGTTTTAAGTGCAAACTGCACTATCCACCGTCATCCCGACCGAGACAGTTGGGCCGCCACTGCGGATCTACTGGCGAGTGGAGGTAGTTCCCCACTCAAGCCAGAGAACGGCTTGAATGGGCCACCCGCCTAGCAGTTTCGCTTTTATTTCGCTACATAGTTGTTTGTTCTGCTATACTCCTTCCTTGAGGTTGAGGTCATGGCAAATCTGTTAGAGCAGGAAGCGGAACGGCTCAAGGCCAAGTATCCACTTTTTTATCATCCCACCATCGAACACAATCTCGAATGGGTCGGCGAGGAAATGGCTCTCAAGGAGGGGAGCGTTTCCATAAGCGAGGGTCTGATTGCAATGAGCACGGGCTTGCCGTCTCTCACCGCCAGACGCCCGAAGACGGAACGAAAGCGTGGCGGCACAAAGCGGATGAGCAAGCGATGATTGACATGAACCTGTACCAGATCGAAGGAAAGGGTTGACATCATGCCGAAAACGAAGGGCACAATCAAAGTTCACCCGCCTGCGTGCGGTCACACTGGACCGTTTCAAGGAAAGATGAACATTAAGGGCGAGTGGCAAGGAACGTGTGTTCAGTGCGCGGCCCTGTGAAAATAGAAATGACGTTAGAGCCGCCTAGGAAAATCGGATTCAAGAAAGAGTAAAGCTCCCTCAGCCAGTTCGCGACCTCACGGCGCAGACCATAACACCTTGCCGTCTATTCCATAGAGCTTCAACTCAGATGTTTTCGGATCGCTGCTGATGCTGATTGTCGGTCTTGCGTCGTGATTCGCAAAGAACAGACCGTCCGGAGTCAGCATCGCCCTGTCCGTCCCCTTGTCATCAGTCAACCAGATGACGGCGTCGTCAGGGTTCACACCTACAGTTGCGCCTGTCAGTGCAGGCGTGCCGATAGTGAGCTTTGCGTGGCCATGGCTGTCAAGAAGGACTATCTTCTGAGCTTCGATGGTTCGCGTCGCCTTGCCGGCACCTGAGAATACAACAATCATTACGCCCAGAGCGATGCCCAGTGCAGCGAGCTTGACCCGTCGATTCTGTCGCTCGAGTGTTTGCACGCGCTTCACGAGAGCTTCTATTTCGGTCATGATGTAAGCCCCTTTCTAATATTAGGCGGGTGGCAAACCTTTAACGATCTTTGCGCGCACACGAAACCAAACCACTTCCAAAATGAGTGTTTCATCGTTCTCCTACTCTACGACTGTTCCCCATCTCAAGAAGTGCTGTGCGCGGCCGCCTGCCGCACTCAACCTGTTCGCGTCGTTTTTCAAATCCTGGAGAAACGCAATACCGCCCTCTTTGAAAGCCATAGCCAGCTTTTCAACGTCGATACGAACAGGCTTTTTTTGCGTGTTCAAAATCATGTTGATGCCGGTCTTGCCTTTGAATTCGTAGAACAACTGACAGGCTATGCCTTCGCGCTCTAAGCTGGAAAGCGGCGTTGAGGTATGGAGTACACCACATCGAGCAGCATAAAGGTCAACAGCCGTGATGGCGGTTCCGTCAACGGTCTGTAAACTCGGAAGTATGTACTTTTCACACCATCGTTTGAAGGTATTTCGGTCCGCATCAAGAACGGCGGGCGGTGCAGCCAGCAAACCGAATACATCCATTCCTGAATAGATAATGGTCAACACTGCTTCGGGCAGTTCTGCATCCCAAAGCGTCCCAATCGCCTTCATCTGCTTTTCGAACCACGAGAGAATCTGGCCTCCCTGTTCATCGCCACCGTAATGAAATAACATTTATCCTCCTCAATGCCACTGGGGGGGCGGGTGGCCAACCTTCAACGACTCTCGTGTACACCATTCCCACTGAGGGGCGGGTGGCCCACTCAAGCCGTACTATGGCTTGAGTGGGGTAGTTCCGCAAGACAGATTCTTCCTCGTTCTTTCGCGCTTTCGCGCAACCCATTTGCGCTACACGCGGCGGCACAAGCTCAGCTTACGCCTGAGAAATGCCCCACTCAAGCCAAAATACGGCTTGAGTGGGCCACCTGCCAGCCTCCGGTCTGGATCGACCAGGTTTTGCATCGTGCGGTCGCGGAAGTGAACGAAGAGGGTACGGAGGCCGCGGCAGCTACGGCCATTACGCAGTGTCTGTCAGCACGAAACCAGCGCCCACCGCGTCACTTCCAGATGATCGTCGATCGCCCGTTCTTCGTTGTGATCCGCGATGAGACCTCGGGGACGATTCTGTTTATGGGATGGGTCGGAGATCCAGGGTGCGCAGCTCCGTCATGACGCTTCGGTCCAGCCAGCTGCGGTCACCGGCTTGTGGACCGATTTGTAAAAAGACTGTCAAAACCGCACTGGAGGCGTGTTTTGCAGGCCATTGAGTGCTATAGTTTCACCCCGCCACTGATTCTTGGTGATCTTAGTCTCCAAATCAAAGCGATTCTGAGGGGGATGCGATGGGAAGCAAACAGTTTTGGTATTTTGTTAGCAGAGCTTTGGCGGTCGCGTCTCTTGCCGTGAGCCTGGTAAACGGCGTTTCAGCGGCGAATACAGAAAAGGTGCGCTACACCTTTACCGGGGGAAATGACGGGGGAAATCCCGCAGCCCAATTAGCGTTTGACAGCGCCGGCAATGCCTACGGTACGACCGTGGTCGGGGGCACGTCGAATTTTGGCACCGTCTTCAAGCTGACCCCGCACTCCAACGGCAAGTGGACCGAGACCGTGCTGCACAACTTCACGGGCGGCAGCGACGGAAAGGCTCCTCACGGCGGCGTCACGATCGATGCCAAGGGAAGCCTGTACGGTACGGCGGTCGCAGGCGGAAGCGGAGGAACCTGCACCGGCGATGGTTGCGGCACGGTTTTCAGGCTTACGCGCTCCGGCAGTAACTGGAACTTCAGCGTGCTGTACAACTTTACAGGCGGCAGGGACGGTTTCGGTCCGGGCGCCGGCGTGGTCATCGACAAGAAGGGCAATGTCTACGGCACGACGCCAGACGGAGGCAAACCGAACGGATGTGCCGGGAACGGTTGCGGCGTGGTGTACCAACTCGTGGCCACCAAGGGTGGCGGGTGGAAGCAGAACGTGATCCACACCTTCACCGGCGGCAATGACGGGTCGACGGGTTCACTCGGTTTGCTGCTTCTTGACAAAGCCGGCAATCTCTATGGCGTTGCCGAACTGGGCGGCGCTCACGGAGCGGGGACCGCATTCAAGCTGTCACCGGCTTCGGGGGGCAAGTGGAAAATGACCATCCTGGATGAATTCAAAGGCATGCCCCACGCTGGCTTTCCCTACGGCGGCTTGATTTCCGACGCCACCGGCAGTCTGTATGGCACGACGTACTACGGTGGCAGAAACGGGCTGGGCTCGGTTTTCAAGCTCACCTTAGGCTCAAACGGCAAATGGAGTGAGAGCGTGCTGCATAGCTTCAAACCCGAACCCGACGGAAACTCTCCGACTTCCACGCTTGTCTTTGACGCGCAGGGCAATTTGTACGGCACGACCTCCGCGGGCGGCGATGCCAATGGCGATGGCGTCGTCTTCAAATTAACCCCCAGCTCCGGCGGCAGATGGAAGGAGAGCATAGCTCATCGCTTCCACGACAACCCCGACGGAGCGCAACCATACTACGGGCTGGTGCTCGACAAAGCAGGCAATCTTTACGGCACAACCGCGATTGGTGGGGTTGGCAGCGGCGTCATATTTGAGCTCACACCCTAAGTTGATCTCTCCGGTCGCGGGGTTATTTTGAACGCTGCGACCGGAGAGCCTTCCGTGATCCGCCGCATCACGGTTCGCTGAACAGAGCCCGGTAAATTCCGCCGCCGAGCGCTCCGCCAACCAGCGGCGCCACCCAGAACAGCCAGAGTTGCTGCAGGGCCCACCCGCCGACGAAAATGGCTGGTCCGGTGCTGCGCGCTGGGTTGACCGAAGTATTGGTAACGGGAATACAGATGAGGTGAATTAGGGTCAGGCAAAGGCCAATCGCGATAGGCGCAAAGCCCTTGGGTGCGCGACTGTCCGTCGCTCCCATGATAACCAGCAGGAAGAATGCGGTCAGGACAACTTCGGCCACGAAGCCAGCCAGGAGCGAGTAGCCTCCGGGAGAATGCGCGCCGTATCCGTTAGAGGCGAACCCGCCGTTCACGTCGAAGCTGGCCTTTCCGCTGGCGATCACATACAGAACACCCGCGGCTGCGATCGCTCCCAGAACCTGAGCCACGACATAGGGAAGCAACTCGGAAGCGGGAAAGCGCTTGCCCACCACCAACCCCGCGCTGATCGCGGGATTCAAGTGGCAGCCCGAGATGTGTCCGATGGCAAAGGCCATGGTGAGGACGGTCAGACCGAAAGCCAGGGCCACCCCGAGGAAGCCAATTCCGACAGCGGGGAAGCCCGCCGCCAGCACGGCGGCGCCGCATCCGCCGAACACGAGCCAGAAGGTTCCGAAGAATTCCGCGACTGCACGTTTGCCCAGACTCATGGGTTCACCTCCAGAATTGAATTAGGCTTGCCTAAGCAAGTTTTGATTTTATCCTTCCACCGCCCTTGCGGATGCTATCAAATGCCATCGGGCCTCCGCCGAAAAATATGAGCGCGAAGGCGATCGCGGCCAGCGCTAAAGGAAATTCGTATCCTCCGTTGCCCACGAGCCCGTGTTTCCAATGCACCTTCCAAATAACTACGATCAGGTCGATCAGAATAGCCAGCGAGACACACCGGGTAAGCAGTCCGGCGATGACCAGGATGCCGCCGAAGAATTCCGTGACCGCGGAAACGTAGGCCAGCCAAGCCGGCAATCCGAGACCGTGGATAAATTGCACGAAATGCGAAAGGCCGCCGAATACTTTGCCGTAGCCGTGGCCAATCATGACAACGCCCAGCACGATCCGCAAAACGAGTAGCGCCAGCGGTTGCAGACGATCGAGATTGCGCAAAAGGGTTTCCTCCGGTAAGAGCAAATAGATTACCGTACCTCGCAGCGCGACGGTTGACAACAAAATCCTGGGGCCGTCCGGCGGCCAATTCACGCCAGCAAAGCGCTCTTGAGACCAAAGTAACTGCCCGAATTACCAAAGCGCATGCACATGGGATATCTGTTAGCCCGTGGGCGTGGGTGAGATGGTGAGGTTGTATTTTCTCGATTGAGAAAGCCGGCGAACCATGGACAAAGCTGATTTTCTGGACGAGGTTCATGTTCGAATCCTGCGGGTGACCGAAGACCTAAGGGCCATTCAGCAGACCCTGAACTGTGCAGCCATGCAAGCGCCGGGAGATCCCGAACTGATGGAAGCTCTCTGTGAATTGCCGGAGATCGAGACACTCCAGGTATTGAAGTCAGCGCTCGATCAGATGCGCCACTTCCTTTGGTTCTATATGCAGGTGATGACCAACGAATCCGAGGACGGCGACAGGCTACGCCAGAGCCTTGGCCAGAACCCTGCCGCGGATGCCATGGTCAGCCCCCGAGTCGCGGCTGCGGAGAAGTTCAAACGGGCCGCCGACACCGCGCTGCTGCAGTACCTATCCGACGGCAAGGTCCGCAAACCGAACTAGACTGTCGCCCAAGGCTCTGTCTCCCCGCTTCATCACAACTTGGGAAGTGTTCCACGTGGAACATAGTGTTGTCAGGGCCCTGGGCACCAGAACTGCGCCGCAACGACGACTTTTCAAATCCAAAGCAACGCAGAAATCGATCGCCTTTGAGTGAATATGCAGGCTCCGCGAGGCAGTCGATCCGACGTTGGGGGAGACTATATCAATCCGCGAGGTTTGTTTCCTTCGATATATCCTCGATGCGATACAAACCTCTACGCTGAAAACTCTGCATCTCCGGCTGAGGAGCCAAATCCAATAGAATATTGATGATCCGGTACTGGTCCCGCCAGACACAGGGCGGGCGGTTACCGTGCGGCAGCAGGCTTCGCGCATTTTACAGTTTTTGTCTGGGGATCACCTCCTTGCTCGAATTTGGAGGCAAGAATCAGAGTGTGGTGGACTGACGACGATGGTTAGATTGCTCACGCGGCTGAAGCTGTTGTAAAGCCTGGGGAAAGCTATGTGGATTGTTCGACTAGCGTTGCGGCGGCCTTACACCTTCGTGGTGGTCGCGTTGTTGCTGCTGATCCTGGGTCCCATCGTCATTCTTCGCACGCCTACGGATATCTTTCCCAATATCAATATTCCTGTGGTCAGCATCCTCTGGAACTACCAAGGCCTCAATCCTGAGGATATGTCGGGCCGCATCGTCTTCCAGACGGAGCGGGCGCTCACCACGCTGGTGGACGATATCGCGCACATCGAATCGCAGTCGCTGAACGGGATCGCGGTGGTGAAGGTGTTTTTCCAGCCGCATGCCGACATTACCAAGGCGATTGCGCAGGTGACCGCGATCTCCCAGACCCAACTGAGGCAACTGCCGCCCGGGACAACCCCGCCGCTGGTCATCACCTATAGCGCATCGAGCGTGCCCATTATCCAGTTAGCGCTTTCGGGGAAGAGACTTTCAGAACAGGAACTGTTTGACTACGGCGTCAATTTCATTCGGACTCGCTTGATCACCATCCCCGGGTGTGCGATTCCGTATCCGTATGGCGGGAAGATCCGCCAGGTGCAGGTTGACCTGGACACCAACGCTCTGCAAGCGAAGGGCCTGTCGCCGATGGACGTGGTGAATGCGATCAGCGCGCAAAATATAATTCTGCCATCCGGCACCTCCAAAATCGGGGCGTTTGAATATGCCGTCGATACCAACAGCACCCCCAAGACGGTCGAAGAACTGAACCAATTGCCGATTAAGACGGCGGGTAGCACGACCATTTACATCCGCGATGTGGCGTACGTGCGGGACGGCTTTCCGCCGCAGACGAATATCGTGCGGGTGAATGGACAGCGCTCGGTCCTGCTGACGGTCCTGAAGACTGGACAGGCTTCAACTCTCGACATTATTTCTGGCATCAAGTCGCTGCTGCCGCAAATTGCGGCGGGCCTGCCGCCGGAATTGCAGATGCGGCCACTGGCGGACCAGTCGCTTTTCGTTCGCGCGTCGATTGACGGCGTGGTAAAGGAAGCCACCATTGCGGCCTGCCTCACTGGCCTGATGATTCTGATCTTTCTAGGCAACTGGCGCAGCACGGTGATTATTGCGGTTTCCATTCCGCTTTCGATTTTGACTTCCATCATCGTTATGAGTGCGCTGGGCGAAACCATCAACATTATGACGCTGGGTGGACTGGCGCTGGCGGTCGGCATCCTGGTGGACGACGCCACGGTCGAAATCGAGAACATCAACCGCAACCTGGCGCAAGGGAAAGAGGTCGAGCACGCCATTCTGGACGGCGCGCAGCAAATTGCGGTTCCGGCATTTGTTTCGACGCTGGCCATCTGCATCGTGTTCGTGCCCATGTTTTTCCTCACCGGGGTGGCGCGGTATCTGTTTGTGCCGCTGGCGGAAGCCGTGGTGTTTGCCATGTTGGCTTCCTACCTTTTGTCCCGGACGCTGGTGCCAACCATGGCCAAGTATTTGTTGCGCGGACACGAAGCAGAGGCGCTGGCGGCAAGTCAAAGCCGAAACCCTCTGGTTGCCATGCAGATCAAGTTCGAAGACGCGTTTGAGCGTTTTCGCGAGGGCTACCACGGGCTATTGGAACGCTGCCTTCACCACCGGCGGGCTTTCCTGTTTACTTTTCTCGGCGGGTGTTTGGCTTCGGTGGTGTTTCTGATCCCGTGGTTGGGTCAGGATTTCTTCCCTGCGGTCGACGCGGGGCAGTTCAAATTGCATTTGCGCGCGCGTACGGGAACCCGCATCGAGGAGACGGCGCGTCTTTCTGATCTGGTTGAGCAGTCGATTCGGCAGCAGATTCCGCCCCAGGAAATCGGCAGCATTATTGACACCATCGGCTTGCCCTATAGCAGCATCAATCTTTCGTATAGCAACTCCGCGCCCATTGGACCGGGCGATGTCGATATTCTAGTCAGCCTGTCGAAGGATCATCGGCCTACGGCGCAGTACGTTCATGATCTGCGTTTGAGGCTTCCGGAGGAGTTTCCTGGAGTAACCTTTTCGTTCTTGCCGGCCGACATTGTCAGCCAGATCTTGAACTTCGGCCTGCCTGCTCCCATCGACATCCAGGTTGTGGGCTACAGCGTGGATGCGAACCGAGCATTCGCTGACAAGCTGCTGGAGCGGGTCAAGCAAGTTCGCGGGAGCGTCGATCTGCACATCCAGCAGCCTTTCGATCAACCGTATTTGCACGTCGATGTGGATCGGACCAAGGCGCAACAGGTCGGCTTCTCGCAACGAGACATTGCCACGAACCTGCTGGTTTCGTTGAGCGGCAGTTTTCAGACAACTCCTGAGTTTTGGCTTAATCCCCAGACCGGTGTGAGCTATTCCATTGCGACGCAGACTCCGCAGTACCGCATCGATTCGTTGCAGAGTCTGGAGAACATCCCGGTGACCGGCCCGAGTGGCGCCCGCTCCGGGATTCTCGCTAGCCTGGCCTCCATCCGCCGAGGAGCTGGAATGGCCGTGGTTTCGCACTACGATATTCAGCCCCTGATTGATATTTACGGTTCGGTGCAAGGCCGGGACTTAGGCGGAGTGGCGCGCGATCTCAATAAAATCGTAGAGGCCAGCAGGAAAGAACTACCACGCGGTTCCCAACTGATCGTTCGCGGGCAGATTCAGACGATGCGCTCTTCGTATGCCGGCCTGCTGAGCGGCCTCGTGTTCTCGATTGTGCTGGTATACCTGCTGATCGTGGTGAACTTTCAGTCCTGGCTTGATCCCTTCATCATTATTTCGGCCTTGCCGGCGGCGCTCGCCGGCATCGTGTGGTTTCTATTCGTTACCCGCACCACCATCAGCGTTCCCGCGCTCACCGGTTCGATCATGTGCGTTGGGGTTGCGACGGCGAATAGCATCCTGGTGGTGAGCTTTGCCAAGGAGCAACTAACCGAAGGCAAAGACGCGATGGCAGCCGCACTCAATGCCGGGTTCACGCGGTTTCGCCCGGTGCTGATGACGGCCCTCGCCATGATCATCGGAATGGTGCCGATGGCGATAGGATTGGGCGAGGGCGGTGAGCAGAATGCTCCACTTGGCCGGGCAGTCATCGGAGGTCTATTATTCGCAACAGTAGCGACGCTGTTTTTCGTGCCGGTCTTCTTCAGCGTTTTGCACGGACGCAGGGAGCGGCTGGCTAAGGCTGAAGCAAAGCATTGATCTGGTTCATATTAATTTTGCTCATAGGGTTCACGGAGTTTTTTTGATGAAGGTTGAATCGCAAAACGAAGTTGAGAAGCCAGTGATGGTGGAGGAGCGGAAACTGGCGAACCATCCTCAAGGCAATCCGGCGCGCCGCTGGTGGATTGCCGTCCTGGCTCTGGTGATTGTGGCGGCGATTGTGGTTTCTGGAATTCTGCCTCGAATCCATGCCCGGGCAGATTTGGACAAAGAGACCGCCGAGATGGCTATCCCAACCGTTTCGGTGGTCCACCCTAAACGCGGCGCCCCGGCGCAGGAGGTAGTTCTGCCCGCGAACGTGCAGGCTTACATTGATGCTCCCATTTATGCGCGTACCAATGGGTACCTGAAGCATTGGTACGCGGACATCGGGGCGCACGTGAAGGCTGGCCAATTGTTAGCGGACATTGAGACTCCGGAAGTCGACCAGCAATTGCGGCAATCACGAGCGGATTTGGCCACCGCGGAAGCGAACCTGAATCTTTCGCGGATTACAGCCGTTCGATATGCAGATTTGTTAAAGACCGACTCCGTCTCCAAACAGGACGCCGACAATGCCGCGGGCGACTACGCGGCCAAGCAGGCCACGGTGCAGTCCGCGCAAGCCAACGTAAAGCGGCTGGAAGAATTGCAGGCCTTCGAGAAGATCTACGCTCCCTTCGAAGGCGTGATAACGGCGCGGAATACTGATATTGGTGCGTTGATTGATTCGGGGAGCAGCGGAGGGGCGAGGACGGAACTTTTTCATATTGCCCAGCCAGACAAGTTGCGAGTGTACGTCAACGTGCCGGAGGCCTACTCGCAGGCAGCCAAGCCCGGACTCACTGCGGATCTGGTGCTCTCGGAATTTCCGGGCCGGCGCTTTGAGGGAACGCTTGTCCGAACCGCCGATGCGATCGACCAGTCCACGCGAACGTTGCTGGTGGAAATTCGCGTGAATAATCCGACCGGCACGCTGCTCAGCGGGGCTTATGCCGAGGTGCATCTGAAGCTGCCAACCGCGACCACGGCCTTCATTCTTCCAGTAAACACGCTGCTATTCCGATCGGAAGGACTTCGTGTGGCGGCGGTAACCGACGACCGACATGCCGAACTTAGGCCGGTTACGCTGGGCCACGATTTCGGTTCCGAGGTCGAGGTTGTCGCGGGGCTTACGGGCAACGAGTCCATCGTTGTCAATCCACCGGATTCGATCGTAGCGGGAGAAGAGGTTCGCATTGCGCAGCCGGCGGCGGCTTCGGGGGAAGCCCAGCAGTGATCGGCTTGCGGAGCACGCGCTCGGCTTTCAGAGAACTCGTGCCTTCGATTCTGAGTGGGGCCCTCTTCGCCGGTCTGATGCTTGTGTCCGGATGTGCCGTCGGTCCGCGCTATTCACGGCCCTCCGCGCCTGTCCCCACGGATTACAAAGAAACGCCGCAGAACTGGAAACCGGCTCAGCCGGCCGATCAGACGCTGCGTGGAAAATGGTGGGAGATCTATCAGGATCCGCAACTCAACGCGCTCGAAGAGAAAATCAATATCTCGAACCAGAGTTTGAAGGCTGCGCAGGCCCAGTTTGACCAGGCGCGCGCCACAGTTCGCTACAACCGAGCGGATTACTATCCAACCATCACCGCGGGAGTCTCCGCTACACGGGAGCGCCTTTCCGAGAATCGTCCGTTGGCCAGCGGGGTTTCAACCACGAATGACCTCATCATTCCGGTGGACATGTCGTACGAACCTGACGTGTGGGGCAGAGTGCGCCGCACAGTCGAGGCTGCCCGCGCGGATGCTCAAACCACCTTGGCGGACCTTGAGTCGGTAAGACTGAGCGTGCATGCGGAATTGGGGGTTGATTACTTTCAAGCCCGGGAGTTGGACGCCGAAGCGCAGTTGCTGGATTCCACCGTCGCCAGTTACAGCAGGCAGCTGGAGTTGACGGACAATCGTTATAAGGGTGGGGTAGCGTCGCAAGTCGATGTGGCGCAGGCGCAAACCCAGCTGGAGACTGCGCGCGCGCAAGCCATTGATGTAAGGCAGCAGCGCACGCAGTTCGAACATGCTATCGCAGTTCTGATCGGGGAACCAGCTTCGACTTTCAGCTTGCCGGTGGCCGCGCTGAATGCAACCCCGCCGGTCATCCCGCCGGGATTGCCCTCTGAGTTACTCGAGCGCCGGCCCGACATCGCTGCCACGGAACGTCAGATGGCATCGGCAAACGCCAGGATTGGAGTGGCCAAAGCCGCGTACTTTCCTTTGTTCAATTTATCGCCCAGCGCCGGATTCGAAAGCACTACGATCGCGAACTGGCTTTCCAGCCCCAGCACGTTCGCTGTCGTGGGAGCTTCGGCCGTGGTGACTGCGTTCGACGTTGGGCGACGCCGGGCGGCGAGCGATCAGGCTCGCGCCGCTTACGATCAAACTGTGGCGAATTACCGTCAGAACGTGCTTACCGCTTACCAGGAAGTGGAAGACAATCTGGCGGCTTTGCGCCTGCTCGAAGATGAATCCAACACCGAAGCGGCAGCCGTGGCGGCGGCAGAACACTCGCTGGCGCTTTCGAATAATCGTTACAAAGGTGGCGTAACGACCTATCTCGAGGTCATCACGGCGCAGACCACGGCGCTTGCCAATGAGCGAACAGCGGTCCAGATTTCCGGGCGTCGCATGGTTGACAGCGTGTTGCTGATCAAGGCTTTGGGTGGCGGCTGGAATGCGGCCAGTTTGTCGACGGTGAAGATGGAGTCGCGTACTCCCGTTCCACCCGGCCAGTGAATCGCTGCGCTCGAGCGTCACATTGTGGATTTCTTCTGTCCCGTTTTTTTCTTGTTCCTGCTCCGGCGCCGGACAAGCTTTGCGCGTCTCGCCAGCTCTTCTTCTGAGTACATGCTTCCGCGACACTTGGGCGCACCACAGAAACATGGCGCGGGGTCATCCAGGTCGCCGTCGTACAAGTTGTAGTCGTAGGTCAGTTCCTCGCCGGCCGCAATATCCCGCGCCGCAATAATCCACACCCGACCCTTGATTTCGTCCGCCTCGCAATTGGGATCGCAGGAGTGATTGATGAACGCAGCCACGCCTTCCCCATCAATCACGTGTTTGCCATCGGTGAGCCCGAACAAATAGGTTCGGGGATGGTCGTCATAAAGTGCATCTGCTTCTTTGATGGTGATGTGTGGCCCGGTGTACTCCACGACGAAGGCGCCTTTCTTGATGGGAGCCGTTGTATGACAACCCTCAGAATCAATCTTGGAGTCGCCAATGACCAGATGCGCTGGGCCGGTGTGTTTTCTTCTGGCATCACGGTCGAACTTGCGCGGCGTCAGCGGTGGCATGGGTACCAGTCTGAAAACTCGTTGCGAAGTTTCTGGATCAAGGGATCAGAATAGCGTCAGCCGCAAAACTGTGGCAAGCATCGCGGTGAAAGGAGTACCCAGAGAATTTACACGTTATTCATATTGCGGTCACCTCAGCGTAACAAACTACGGCCTAAACTACGACACCGAATAGGATAGGCCAATAAATTTCTACGGAAAGGTCTGCCTTTCGCGTCGTTCGTGATCAATTTCAGACCGGGTTCTAGCGGAGTTGCAGGCGGTGTGACTTTCCGCATTCCGGCAGCTTGTTGCGCTTCCTTTTGATGCAGGTCTGCTGGCAAGACGTGTGCGCACAGTGGCGCTCGGAGGTTTGGTGGGGACGCGTACATGAAGCAGCTCATTTTTGTCGTGGAAGATGAGACCGAGGTGCGTGAGCTGGCGCGGCAGTGCCTGGAGGATGCGGGCTATGTCGTGCGCACGTTTTCGACGGCCAACGTGATTGAGGAAGCGGAGAACAAGCACCCTTCCTTAATGCTCATCACCATGGTCATGCCGGATGGCAATGGACTAGACCTGTGCCGGCGTATTCGCGAGAATCCCACGTTGGCAAGAACACCCCTGGTTTTTCTCATTCCAGAATCTGCCGAAGAACACCGTGCTTTGGCGTTGGAGTCCGGCGGAGATGACTGCATTGTGAAGCCGTTCAGCCCGCGTGAATTGGTAGCCCGGGTACAAGCGGTACTCCGTCGTTTCGCGCCCGCGGCCGGGCGATCTCGAATGGAGTCGGCCGATCTGGTCATCGATAGCCTGGCCATGAAACTTTCGGTCCGTGGAAGCGAAGTTCCGACCACGAGCTTGGAGTTCCGCCTCATCGAATACCTGGCGCGCCATCGGGGACAGGTATTCACCCGCGATCTTCTTCTGGACGCGGTGTGGGGGGACATGCAATTCGTGACGCCGCGCAGTGTAGACGCCTGCATACGCCGAATCCGCGAGAAGATCGAGCCGGATAGGACGAGTCCGACGTACCTGAAAACCATTCGGGGCGTGGGTTATCGCCTGGACGCGGTCGCCGCCTGGCAACTCACGCCCACAGATGGGTGTAACTGTCTTGCGTGCACCACGGCGTTGGGGCCGTCAAGATTGGCTCATCCAACCGAACGCCGCAGAAGAACTTCGCCCCAGAGTTGAGGCCAACCCCAACAAACGCCTCCTTCCCCTGACCCATACTGGCTGATCTTTGACCTCTCGATTCCCTGATTCGAAATTGCCGTCCGCTCCGCTAATAAATTCCGATTTGAAGCATCTAAATCTTATTGCCAGTTTTGAACGACCCTGATGACTGCGACTCTTTTGGAGAGTAGAGTTGAACTTATTAACAACGGATCGCGTACGTACCACGGGCGAAATGCGATAGGCCTCGCAGTAAAATTTGACTTTGGATTCTTCCAATACTCAGACGCCGTGTTCATGCGCGAACCTCGCCTCACCGGCTTGGTTTTTCGCACGCCAGCGCTGAAACCTGCTATGAGGACACCATGAAACGAATTTTTTGGTTGTTCACCCATGTCTGGTTATTGACCTCGGTAGCCGGGGCGCAGCGGTTGCCCCAGGGCGCTATTCCCGAGAACTACCAGCTGACATTCGCGCCCGATCTGAACAAGAGCAATTTTGCGGGCGAAGAAACGATCCAGATAAAGCTCTCGAAGCCGACGTCGCAGATCGTGCTGAACTCGGCGGACATCGACTTTCATGAAGCTTCGATGACCAGCGCCGGCGTGACCCAGAAGGCCACGGTCACTTTTGACAAAGAGAAGGAAATGGTGACGCTGGCGGTGGAGAATCCGCTCGCGGCCGGTCTCGCGACCGTGCATATCCGATACGCCGGAATCTTGAACAGCGAGATGCGCGGCTTCTATATGGGAAAAGATGACCAGGGGCGAAAGTACGCGGCTACGCAGTTTGAGTCGACCGATGCGCGCCGCGCCTTCCCATCGTTTGACGAGCCGGCTTACAAGGCCACATTCGACATCACAGTGATCGCCGACAAGAGCCATACGGTGATCTCGAACACTCAGGCGATTTCGGATACACTGGGCCCGGGCAACGACAAACACACGGTGCGTTTTTCCACCTCGCCCAAGATGTCGTCCTATCTGGCCGCGGTCGCCGTCGGCCAGTTCGAATATATTGAAGGCTCGGCTGACAGCATTCCCATCCGGGTTTACAGTACGCCGGGCAAAAAGCAGCTCGGCGCGTTTGCCTTAGAAGCAACCGAAAGCTTCCTGCGTTATTTCGACCGCTATTTCGGAATCAAGTATCCCTACGGAAAGCTCGACCTTATCGGGCTGCCGGATTTTTCGGCGGGCGCGATGGAGAACGTCGCCCTGATTACCTCTCGCGAGGTGCTATTGCAACTCGATGATCAGCACGCCTCGTTGGGACAACGGAAAGCCGTGGCAATCACCATTTCGCACGAAATTGCCCACCAGTGGTTTGGCGACCTGGTCACTATGCAGTGGTGGGATGACGTCTGGCTGAACGAGGGCTTCGCCACCTGGATGGAAGGCAAGGCGGTGGACGCCTGGAAACCGGAGTGGAACTCGCTTTTGGACGAGGTCAGTGGCGGTGACACAGGTACGACACTGACCGCTCTCAATGTCGATTCGTTGGCCACCACCCGCGCCATCGAACAGCCGGCGGAGACTCCGGACCAAATCACCGAATTGTTTGACGGCATTGCCTACGGCAAAACGGCGGCAGTGCTGCGCATGCTCGAAGCCTACCTTGGGCCGGAAAGCTTTCGTGCCGGGGTGAACGAATACTTGAAGCAGCACGCCTATGGCAACGCCACTGCCGATGACTTTTGGAGCACGCTGGCGAAAGTCTCGAAGAAGCCGGTCGACACGATCATGCCCACATTCGTGAAACAACCAGGGGTGCCCATGCTCACCGTCAACACGCAATGCTCTGGCAATTCCACCACCGTCTCCCTGGCGCAGCAGCGATACTTCTTCGATCGAGCCGCGTTCAACGCCGGCAGCGACCAATTGTGGCAGGTTCCAGTTTGCATGAGGACAGCACAACTGGAAGGCAAGAGCGAGGAAAAGTGCGAGCTACTGACCAAGAAAGAAGATACCTTCACGCTTCCAGGCTGCCCAGCGTGGGTGCTGGCAAATGCGGGCGGGAACGGCTTCTACCGCAGCGGCTATCGGCCGGCCGCTGTCCGTGCCTTGGCGCAGGACGCCGAAAGCGCATTGACGCCGCTCGAACGCATCATCTTGCTCACCGATACATGGGCAGCCGTGCGTGTTGGACGTCAGCCGGTCGGCGATTATCTTACCCTCGGGGAGGGTCTTCAATCCGACCGCACCGACGCGGTTCTGGGACTCTTGTTCAAGCAGCTGACCTTCATTGGCAAATACCTGGTCAATGAAAACGACGGCGAAACCTACCAGGCCTGGGTTCGCAATCTGCTTGCGCCCATTGCCAAAGAAGTTGGTTGTACGGCGAAGCCCGGCGAAAGCGATAGCCAAAAGAATCTACGGGCAAACCTGCTGCAAGTGTTGGGCAGTACGGGACGTGATCCCGAAGCGCTAGCCGAAGCACGCAAGCTGACGGAACGGACCCTGGAAAATCCAGCTGCGGTGGACAGCGGCTTGGCCGGTGCCGCTTTCAGTTTGGCAGCCATGAATGGAGATTCAGCCTTCTACGACAAGTTAATGGCGGAGATGAAAAGTGCCAAGACGCCTGAGCTGTACTACCTCTATTTCTATACCCTCGCCAGCTTCAGCGATCCCCAACTGCTACAGCGGACCCTGGATTTCGCGATTTCGCCGGAGGTGCGCTCGCAGGACAGCCTGGGCCTGATCGGCGCCGTGATGGCGAATTCCGCGGGTGAAAGACTGGCATGGGATTTCGTGCGTTCGCACTGGGCCGAGGTCGAGAAAGCTGGCGGGCCCTTCGCCAGCGCACAGATCGTGACCAGCGCGGGTTTGTTCTGCGACGCCGGCCTGAGGGACCAGGTAACGGACTTCTTCTCAACCCATAAAGTTGCAGGCGCCGAACGTAGTTTCAAGCAAACCGTAGAGCGCATCGACAACTGCGTGGATTTGAAATCGCAACAGTCCAACCAACTGGCCTCCTGGTTGGGGAGCCACAGCGGTGGCACGGCTGCGGGAAGCGGGGTTCGTTAGCGACAGAGCATTTCTTCAGCCGGCCAGAGACTCAATCGCCCGCACCGCATCCGGCGAGATCTCCAAGTCGACGCTGGCCAGATCCTGCTTCATGTGCTCGGCGTCGGAGGTTCCGGTCAGCGGTAGCATCCCAACCGCGCGCGCAAAGCTGAACACAAGCTGGGCCGAAGTGGCGTTAACACGCGCCGCGAGTTCGCTAACCAGAGGATGCCGCACCACCTCGACGTTCGCGGTGAGCAGCGAAAAGCCCTGATAGATGATCTTTCGTTCCCGGCAGAACTGTCGTACGTCGCGATCCCAACCGAGACGGGCGTAACAGCGGTTCTGTACAAATGCGGGGATTTCGGCGCCGGCGGCCTCCATCTGTTCAAGATACCGCACAGACACATTGCTCACACCAAGGAGGCGCGTGCGGCCAGCGTCGCGCTCCTTCATCATCGCCTCCCATACCTCGCTGTCGGCATCAGTCCAACCGTAGCCGGAAGCGGGCCCGTGCAGCACGTAGCTGTCGAGGTAATCGGTCCCGAGATGTTCGAGCGAGCTGGCCATCGACTGCGCCACCTGGACGGAAAGGCTGGCCTTAGGATCGTAAGGCAGCCGATGGTCCTGACCCGGCCGGTAGGTGAATTTCGTCTGCAGAAAAAGATCGGCCCGCGCCACCACCCCCGCGCGATAAGCCGCGGCGAGCCCCTGACCGACTCCCGCTTCGAAGTAATGCCGCCGCTGGTTGGCCGTGTCGATACCCCGAAACCCCGTCCGCAGCGCGAGCTCCGTGAGAGCCGGCGTGCGCTCTTCCTTCCAGGCGGTGCCGTACAGAAAATCGGGAAGGGCGGAAGACTGCTGAGTTGGCATCGCATTATTCTGCCACGATCAGATCCGAACAGTCCCATGCGAGGAAGGTTTAAGAATTTTCTGGCATCCAGTTTGCGCGCGCCAACCCGCCGGTCTACTATGCCTCCGAGGGCCATTACCATATCCACTAGCTCCACTACAGCAGTACTTCCTGGTGTGCCAAGACTTAACAATCCTGCAGTTCGCCGTTCTGGCGAATAACGCTGACTCGCACGTCCATGACGCCGGTAGGTCTCGCGACCTGCCTTGCGTGCATGCGCCGCGCGGTGTCGGTAAACCACTCCGGCTTGATTTCTTTCAATCTAAGATGCCGTTGCGCGAATCGAGTCATCCTCAGTTGGCCTTGAAGCGTCAACATGTTCTAGCGGCTAGGCGCGACTCCGCCGTACTTTTCGAGCCACTTCAACTCTTCCCGTACCTTGATTTTTCCGTGCCACGGGTTCTTGTCGAGTTCGTGGCCTTCTCCCGGAAAAATCAGCAGCGTGCTGGGAACGCCGAGGGCATGCAAGGCGTGATCGAGGAGATACGCTTCCGCCACTGCCACTCGAATGTCGTCCGCACCACTGACGATATGCGTGGGCGTACGAACTTTATTCATCTGGTAGATGGCGGCTTCCTTGTGATAACGCTGCGGCACATCCCAGGGAAACCCGCCGAGAAAATAGGCGTCGTCAAAACTGGTATCGTCATTTCCCCAGTTGGCAACGTTTTCCACCGCGCCCGCGCTGGTCACTGCGGCCTTGAATCGAGTCGTCTGAGTGATCAGCCAGTTAGTCATAGAGCCGCCGTAGCTGTAGCCACCGACGGTGAGGTGATCGGGATCAGCGATACCGTCTTTCACCAGCGCGTCGACACCCTCAAGAATGTCTTTGCCCGGGCGGGAAACGATTTCGGGAACGATTCCCGCCAGAAATTTGTCGCCATAGCCGGATGAGCCGCGATAGTTTGGCTCAAACACAAGCCATCCTTGCGTCGCGGCCAAACGGTCCCACACATACCAGTCCGCTTCGAAATGATTGCCGTCGTAATCATCCGGGCCTCCGTGTGGGAACACAAACATGGGCAGATGTTTCGCTTCGAACTTTCCTGGCGGGTACATGAGCATGCCTTCGATGGTTGTTCCATCATCCACGGTCCAGTGGTACGGCTTGGCTTTAGGCAGATCACGCTCCACAAACAGCTTGTTGAATGAAGTGATAGGGTGCGCCGACTGGAGCGCGTCGAGGCTGTCTGCTAAGTAAACCTCGGTTGGCTGTTCGATTGCCGAGTGTACGAAGGCGATGCGTGGCGAGTGCAGACTCGCAGCAGGACGCGCGTAAGTACCCGCCCAACCAGACTGTCTGGAAAATGGTGCGGAAAGCTTGGACTGGAAATACGTCTGAACTTCAGTGCCAAGCTGCCCCGTCGCGAACACTCCTCCATCCGGAGTGATGGTGTATCGCCCAACGGCGCCTTGGAAATCAGCCGCCCAGCGCTGGATTTCGCTGGTATCCGCATCAACCCAGTAAAGCCGGGTCTGCGTGTCTTTGTACTTTTCTTCGACCGAGCCGTATTGGACCTCAAAGAAAATGTGCTTGCTGTCTTTGGCCCAGTGGAGATCTTGCTCGACCGCTTGGTTATGGGTCAACTGCCGCGGCGGCCGATCCAGGGAAGAGTTGGCGAGATCCACGGAATAGATTTCGAATTCCTCAACCTTCTCCTCTCGTTCAGACACGGACTCGGTGGCAAAGGCCAGTTTGTGTCCATCCGGCGAGGCTTCCAATTCGTAGACGCGCCAGGGTGTGCTGGCAAGGGCGCGGGAGCCGGGCGTTGCATCGGACTCATCCTCTGCATCGTCGCGGGGCTTGGTTCCTTCGGCCGCGCGCCGGGCGACGGCGTCTCCCACATCGATGCTGAAAATCATGTCACCTCGTTCCGCGGCACGGTATTGCAAAACATCCTTCCACTCTTTCTTGTAGGCGTCCTTCTGAGTCTTAGTCCAGGGGGTGCGCGTGGCAAAGTAGAGTATGTGAGAGTTTGGAGACCAGGAAAACGAGTGCACTTCCTCGTCGCCGCGGGTCACGGGAAACGCTTCACCTCCGGCGAGCGCGATGAGGTAGAGCCGTGCGACCGCTTCGTCTTTGGAATCGCCTTCGCCGGAATTGCCACCTTTGGTGGTCTCGCGTTCCGAGAGGAATGCGATCCATTGCCCGTCGGGAGACCACTGCGGCTTGGTGTTGTCGCCGGATTGCGTGAGTTGGGTCAGCGGCCCCCGGCCATGGCCATCATCGCGGTAAAGCCACAGGTCTCGACGAAAATTGTTCTGCTCCCAATCCGCTCGCTCGGTGTTAATGAGAACCGAATTTCCGTCGGGGGACAAAGCGACCGCGAGGAAGTCGACGTAGTTGAAAAAGTCGTCGAGCGTGAGCTTTGGTTTGTCAGCGGCGTGTCCGAGGTTGAAAGCAAATGCGGCAAGAGAAGAAATGAGCAGAATTATTCTGTTTGTCATGGGTCGACACAGAGATATATCGCGGGTAGGCGGCACTTGTAAACCCGAATCGCGGGGTCTGAAGCGAATACCTCTCGGCTCAGAAACTGAATCGCAAAGCGAACTCCATCACGCGCGCATTGGACAGCGTTGAGCTGAAGTTTCCGAAAAGAGTGCTATTCGAGGTGAGGTTGTTGAAATTCAGCTGCATCGTTCCCACGTCGAATCGCGGAGTGTTGGTGACATTGAATACTTCCCAACTGAACTTAATGGCCTGGGCTTCGGTGATGTTCCAGCTCTTGTTCAGCCCGGTGTCGATATTGAAGGTGCCAGGTCCGCGGAAATTATTGCGTTGTCCTGATTCGCCTGGATAGGGATCGCGGAATTGAAGGATGGCCTGGTTGGGATCATTCGGGTTGGTAAGGTTGTACGGATCTTTGAATACATTGGGTGTGGGCCCGTTCACTCCCTGAACGGTGAAGCTTCCCGTTTCGGGGCGTTTCCCTACGAGAACAGCCGCGGAGTTGAGCTCCCAGTTCACGGGATAGACAGGGCTGAATATCGAAAACGGGTATCCCGTGGACCAGCGGAAGAGTCCAGAGAGCGTCCAGCCTCCGACCACTGCATTCAGGAATTTCCCCATCGTAGAACCGTAGCGTTTACCCTGGCCGACAGGCAGCTCCCATACCCAGTTGGAATTGATCTGATGCGTGGCATCGAAGTCGGACACCGCACGAAATTGCCCGGGGTTCCATGCGTTGAGGATTTGTCCGGAGAAGCCGACTCCCTCGAACAAATTCACCCGCTCAGCGTCGGAGCCGACGTCCATGGATTTGGAGTAAGTGTAGTTAAGGTCGAACTCCAGTCCGTGAGTCATGCGGCGCCGCAGGCTGAACTGGCCGGCGTTATAGGCGCTGTTGCCGATGCTCCGCCACGAGTAGAGAGAGGCGAACTGCGGAGAGTAGAAAGCATAAGGAGTTACTTTCCCGTTGATCGTCGCGCAGGACGGATAACAACTCCCCGCAGGCCAGCCACTGGTCTGGCCCGGAATATCAATAGTCTGCAGTGAACTTGTGGCGTTGCCTCCGAAGTAGGCAAACAGGTCGTACATGGCTTGGGTAGCGGTGACTTGCGCAGGTGCCGTACCGGTCGCGCCACACAAGGAACCAAATGCTCCACACTCCCCGCCAATCTGGGTCGACGACAGGCCCGCAGCGCCCGGAAACATGTGCTCCCAGAAAGGGATCGGCGCGACATTCTGAATCGGCACTCCGGCGTTGAATTGCTTGGTGAGCAGCGTGGCAGCGGTGAAGTAGTCCATGTGGCTCTGGGGATCGTACATATCCACCGGTGCCGCGAGATCCTCTTCTTGCAGCAACCGGTGCGCAAAACGGCCGACGTACGACGCTTCGAATACAAAATTGCTGGGAAGCTCGCGCTGGATGGAGAAGTCCACCACGTGGGAATAGGGGGTCTTCAGCTTGTCATCCAGACCCCAGTTGACTGAGAACCCGCCGGCCCCGATACCCGCCGGCGGAGTAGCCGGGAACGAACCGGTCGGCGGTGGTTCCACAATCGGACAAGGCGCCGTCGGACACGTGCCCGTAGTGGCGGCGCTGGTGGTGGGAATATTGTATAGACCGGAAAAACGCGCCGCAGTGTCTACGGTTTGCACGCTGCCGGTATTCGTGATGCTGGTGGTCAAGCCGAACGAACCATTGCGGTCGAAGGTGTTGGTGATGCCTTCGCCAAAGTGGTCGAAGTAAATCCCGTATCCGGCGCGGATGGAAGTTTTTCCTGGACCTCCCCACAGCCGCCGGCGCCAACCGCTGTCGGCGTCGGGCGAATAAGCGATCGCAAAGCGGGGCGCGATGTCCTTGTAATCCCATGCCCAATAAGGCTTGAGTCCGTTGGCCTGTCCCGAAAGCGCAAAGCTGATCAAGGGTTCGTACGCCTGACCCGCCAGCATGTTCCGCGCGCGTTGCTTGAACCAGTTGTTGAGACTTGTCGTAGGAGCTACCTGGGTGCCGTTGGTTTCGTAGGGCGGTTGCAGCAATGTATAGCGCAAGCCGTAGGTAAATGTGAGGTTGCGTTTTACCTGCCACTTGTCTTGCGCATAAAACTCCGACTCGTAGGTCCGGAAATGGCGGGGAATCATTGCGCCTTGAGGAAGCACGGAAAGATTCTTGTTCAAGTTGTAATTGGCGGAGACTTCACTGATCAGGCCAGCGAGAGCGGCGACTGCAAAATCGTAGTTTTGGCCGAATCCTGAATCCACGGCCGGGAAGCCGCCCGTAGCTGGGTCGAGGCTGGTGCCGCAGTTCGCAATGCAAGCGGGATTCAGCCAAAGCGCATTAGTTTGAGCAAAAAAGAATGAAGTGGAATTCGACTCACGGATATTGTCCACTCGGCGCAGGTTGCCGCCAAACTGCAAAGTGTGGGTGCCTTTCACCTTGGTGAGGTCATCCACCCAGTTGTAGACGGGGACATCGGTGTTGGTCGTGGGGCTGAACGCGTTGAGATCATCCAAGCCGCGGAAGTTTACATATTGCGAGCTCTGCAGGCCGGCTTGGGCGACACCGGATCGAACGTAGCCGAAGTGAAAAGCATTGACCAACGTATTGCTGAGCGTCGCCGTGTAGCCCACGCTCAGGCCTTTGCTGTTCACGTGATCCGTTGTGGCCGCGGGCTGGCTGGGAAATTGTGAACCTCCGTCTCCGGTAACTGAATTGGGATCCGTGCTGCTGCGTTCTGCGTCCCGGTCATTGTTTAAGACGCCCCTCACGAACAGGCGATGGTTTCCATCCGCGGTGAGGTTGTAATCGATCTTGGCGACGTAGGCGTTTAAATTTGCCGGCAGCGGCGACGCGAAGGTGTATCCCTGAAAATCAAAACCGTCGCCGACGGTAAAGCTGTTGGGTTGGGGGTACTGGTTGAAAATTGCGTTAGGATTCGCGCCGTTGAGGTTTGCGATCAGCGGATTCGGGCCCGGACCCAGGGGACAGCTTCCATTGGCGATGCAGGGCTGGTCGATGCTGGCTAATTGTGTGGCGTTCAAGGTCTCGACTCCGCCTGCCGGACACTTCGGATCTTGCGAGCAGGGATACTGGATTGTCCCCTGGCGCAAGAGCGCGCTGGGCACCGTGCGCGTGACCTGCAGATCTTCCCGCTTGCGCTGCCCTTCATACGCCAGAAAGTAGAACACTCGATCCTTCTTAATGGGACCGCCGACCGCTGCTCCAAAAGTATTGCGCAACAGAAAGGGTGGTAGGTTGGGAGCACCCGAAAGTACTTGCGACTGTTTGTTGAACCAGTCGTTCGCCGTGGTGAAAGTCGGGCGGTAATATTCGTAGAGCGTCCCGTGAATGCTGTTGGTGCCGCCCTTTGTCACCAGGGATACCTGCCCGCCCGAGGAGCGGCCGGTATCGGCATCGGCATTGCTGGTCGTGACTTTGAATTCCTCCAGTGAATCCAAGGGAACCCGCAACGCACCCTGGAACGCTTTTCCTTCGAGTTGGTCGTTGTTGTCGACTCCATCCAGCACCACGTTGGTTTGGTCGCTGCGCGCCCCGTTCACCGCACCACTGCGGCTGTCTGAGGCGGAATCGATGTGCGCGCTGTTCCCGGTAAAGACGACGCCTGGCTGCAGGCTCAGAATGCCGGTTGGATCGCGGCCTTCAAACGGCAAGTTTGCGATCTGGTCCGCGCCAAAAGCGTGACCCAAAGTTGCGTCTTGGGTATTCACCAACGGCGCGGTACCCATCACGTCCACCGTTTCGGTCACGGCAGAAACTTTCATGTTCACGTTTACTGTGCCCGGAGTATTGACTAGAAGCTCGACATTCGGTTGTCGGATGGTGGCGAATCCGGGTGCCGCAGTCGTGATCACATAGGTCGCGGGGGGCAACTGGAGAAACTGGTATTCGCCCTGGGCGCCGGTCTTGGTACTGCGAGAGAAACCAGTCGCGGGGTTATTGATGGTCACAGTTGCACCCGGTACGACTGCGCCATTGGAATCGAAGACTGTGCCGTGAAGCGAAGTCACTGCGGATTGGGGTAACAAAAACCCGCCGCAGGCCAAAACAAATACAAGCAGCGAAGCGAATGACCGCGAGGCAGATCGCATAGGGGCTCCGTACAAGTCGCGTGGTCCAGTAGTGGCTGCTGTCCCTTAAGCCTTCCAACTACGGAAAACTCTCTCTGGGAGCGTTGGCGGGTATTTTGCAATCGTTGACCCAACAAATGCAAGCTGAAATTTGCACACTGGGGCCATTGCGGAGTTCTCCTAAGTATGTGCGGCTCGATTTTCTCGATTCGTTCCGTTTTCCGAGGGGAAGAACAAAGCCGCAAGCTGCCCGGATTACTAGGCTCCGATCACGATGCGGTGACCTTCCTGCATTACGTCGAGCATGTAGCCACGATTCCCGACCGACGAGTCGCACGTTTCCAGGTACCTGTGCAGATGAAAGCCGTGGCGGCAGATCCAGGTGCAATGAGGCGGTATGCGCTCTCCTAAGGTCCGGTTCGTCGGCAAACGAGAAGTAATTCTGTTCCTTCCTGTTTGTCCGTGACTCACCAGTTGAAGGCTCGCCGCCAGCGGTGCAGGTTCCGCCCTGCTTGTCCACCTCACCGGTGGACTTTCCCTGCAAGCTTGCGGATATAGGCCACCAGGGCGCGGATCTGATCTTGAGTCAAGCTGTTGTTGAATGGCGGCATGTTCTTCCGGCCATCGGCGAGGACCTGGGCCAATTGTGCGTCCGATTGCTTTTGCACCTCCGGAGAGCGCAAATCCGCGGCCTTCAAGGTCTTCCCGAGAGATGTGTCGCCGGCTCCATTCTGACCGTGACACGATGAACATTGCAGCCTAAAGGTGCTTGCCGTCTCGTTCGCAGACGCGCCGGGAGCTTTTCCTGCTGACGCATGTCTGGGCCATAGTGCCAGCGACACGATGATCAGCGCGACGGCGGCCGAGCTGGCCGGCCCTTTGAGCGACCCGGCCACAGTCACGTTGAGGCGCTCTGCAGAGCGGCACGCAGTTTGGCCGGGGTGAAGGGCACCGAGCGCAGCCGCACTCCCACGGCGTCAAATACTGCGTTCGCAATGGCGGAGGGCACAACCGCGGAGGAGGGCTCGCCCACGCCCCATGGCTTCTCCGTCGGCCTCTCCATCAAATCGATATCCACGTCCGGGACCTCAGGAAACGTCAGGATGGGATAGGTAACCCAGTCTAGACTGGTCACGTGGGAGCGGTCAAAGGTGACCTCTTCCTTCAACGTACGGCTCACGGTCTGGATCACGTTGCCTTCGATTTGGTTCCTGACGCCATCGGGGTTGATGACCTGTCCGCAGTCCTGCACGATGGCAACATGCTTGACGCGAATCTCGCCGCTCTTGCGGTTTATCTCGACGTCGGCGACCGCCCCCACGTAGGTACGAGCCAATTCATACTTGACGTAGGAGGTCCCGCGGCCGGTGGAGACTTCGCCGCTGCTGGCCTTCTGAGAGGTTCGGCCCTGCCACTGCGCGAAGCGCGCCAGCCGCTTCAACAGGTCGGTGCCCCGCGAATCGTTCAGGTAATGCAGCCGGAACTCCAGGGGATCAGCCCCGGCAGCGACGGCAACCTCGTCCACGAACGCCTCATTGCAAAAGGTGTTCTGCATGCGGCCCGGGGCGCGGATCCAAGAGGGACGAAGCGGCGTCTCCGCCAGGCGGTGGGCTACGGTCCGCACGTTGGGAAAAGTGTAGGGAATCGCCGAGTTGTTGATGATGTTACCGGGGCTCATCCCCTTCTCAAAGGGCAAGCCGGCCAGCTCTGCCGCCACCAGCTTGACGTTGCCGCCAGCGCCCTCCGGTACGTAGAGCTGGGAATACCAGGCGACGACATGGCCGCTGCCGTCCAGTCCTGCCTGCAGGTCCATTAACGTCGGGGGTCCCTTCGGGTCCCAGCCGTGCTCGTCCTCGCGCATCCACTGCACCCGCACCGGCCGCCCCACGGCGCGGGCGAGCAGGACGGCGTCCGCAGCCGCATCTTCATGACCGTTGCGGCCGTAGCACCCGGAGCCGTCCACGTAGATGACGCGCACGTCGCTGTCCTTCATGGAAAGCATGGCCGCAAGCTGCAGGCGGAGATCATGAGTAGCCTGGCTGGCCGACCAGCAAGTGAGCTTGCCGTCCTTGAATTCCGCGACAGCACACGATGGCCCCATCGAACCATGACTGTGGATAGCGAAGTTGTAGGTTGCGCTGACCCGCTTGGCAGCCTGCTCCAGAGCTTGCTCAGCGTTGCCGACGTTGCTGGTCACATCGTCCTTATTGATCTTGGTAGCCCGAACATACTCCCACAAGTGGCTCTGCTCGGGCAGACCTTCCCAGTTGGACCAGCTTGCCTTGAGTTTCTGCGCCGCCCGGATGGCGCCCCATTCGCTCTCGGCCACCACACCCAGGAAGTTGCCCTGGTGTATCACCTTGACCAGACCCGCCACGTCGTTGACCGACTTCTCCTCGACGCTCTGCAAACTGGCGCCGATGGCTGGCGGCCGCACCACGCGGCCGTGCAGCATGCCAGGCAGCTTGAAATCCTGAATGTAGGTAAATTGTCCGGTGACTTTAGGTGGGATGTCGAAGCGAGGAATCGGCTGTCCCACGATCTTGTAGTTCGCGGGATCTTTGAGCGGCGCCTGCTGGTCAATCTTCAGTGCGAAGTTCTTGCCGCCGATCAGTTCGCCATAACTTATCTGCTTACCATCGCCGCGCGCTCGCACAACACCCTTCTCAACGACAAGATCCCCGGCGGCCGCCCCAAGCCGTTTTCCCGCTTCCTGCAGCAAGGCTTGCCGGGCAGTAGCAGCAGCCTGGCGAATCTGTACGCCACCGACCTGGATGGTAAGGCTGCCCCACGTCTTACCCTGCGCCGGCGTAGTGGCTGTATCGCCCTCGACGACTTCGATGCGTGACGGCGGCACGTCCAACTCGTCAGCCACGATTTGGGTCAAAGCCGTGCCTACACCGGTACCCAGTTCCACCTTGCCGGAGTAGAGGGTCACGAGGCCACTGGAAGCGATGGCGAGGAAGGCATCCACCTCGTCCAGAGCCACGGTCTTGGGCAAGGTTGCGCTCTGGGCATCAGCCGCACTGCCGAAGCATGGCAGGGAGAAGCTGACGATCAGAATGCCGGTGGCTTCCAGGAATTCACGGCGATTCGGTTTGCCGGAAAGCATTTCGACCTGCCCTCAAGCAGCGGCAGCGGCGCGCTTGACCGCGCGCACGATGCGCAGATGGGTGCCACAACGGCACAGATTGTGAGCCAACGCCTGCTTGATCTGAGCCTCGCTTGGGCTCTTGTTGTGCGCCAGGAAAGCGGCCGCTTCCATGATCATGCCACCGATGCAAAAGCCGCACTGTGCGGCTTGCTCCGTGATGAAAGCCTCCTGCAGGGCAACCAGCTTCTGGGGTGAGCCCAGCCCTTCCAGAGTTACAACCTTCTTCTTGCCTACGGCCGAGAGCGGGGTAACACAGGAGCGGGCCGCGTTGCCCTCAATGTGCACGGTGCAGGCTCCGCATTGTCCCAGGCCGCAGCCGAAGCGCGGGCCGTGAAGTCCCAGGTTGTCGCGCAAGGCGTAGAGCAGTGGCATGTCCGGATCATCGACCGTGACCCGCGCGGTGCGGCCGTTGACGTTGAGTGGAATCGTCTTAACTGGAATCTCCTTCTTGACTCCAAGAACGGCAACGATTGTACACCCATCTGCCGGTTCGCAGTTTGTGCAGTCATTTTCGCCTGGAGCGGTTTCTGGACGCGCTCGACGCTGCCCACGCCGTGGGTACGGCAGATCGATTCCGCCAGTATTGTGATTTTGGATCCTCACGGATGTATCCTAAGCTCCAACAAGCTTCCTTCTGGTACGTCGGAGGAATACAAGATAGATGTCCAATGAACTTCAGCCCATCGTTTGGCCTGGCCAACCTTATCCCTTGGGGTCAACCTGGGACGGCGAGGGCGTCAACTTCGCGCTCTACTCAGAGCACGCGGAGAAAGTGGAACTTTGCCTGTTCGACAGTTCTGGGAAACGTGATGGTGACGGAGGACTGCTGGGAGACCTGGCTTATCGCATCACCGGTTCGAGCGACCTTTACGCACACAGCGGCCGGAGGCCCTATGCCAGCATCAATTTTGTCACGGCGCACGACGGCTTCACCTTGCAGGACCTGGTCAGTTACAACGAAAAACACAATGAAGCCAACGGCGAGGACAATCGGGACGGCACCAACAATAATCTCAGCTGGAATTGCGGAGCAGAGGGTCCCACTGGCGATTCTGACATCCAGGCTCTGCGCGCCAAGCAAAAGCGGAATCTGCTGGCCATGCTGCTGCTGTCCCAGGGCGTGCCGATGCTGTATGCGGGTGATGCAATCGGCCATACGCAACTGGGAAACAACAACGCCTACTGCCAGGACAATGCGACAAGCTGGCTGAACTGGAATTTGCAGCCTCAAGATCACGACCTGCTGGCGTTCGTGCAGCGAATGATCAGCCTGCGCAAGAGGCATCCCGTATTCCACCGTCGGCGTTTTTTCCAGGGTCGCCCAATCAAAGGTGCAAGTGTAAAAGATGTGTTGTGGCTCAATCCCAGCGGCAATGAGATAAGCGAGGACGAGTGGCGCGATCCTTCGATACACTGCCTGGGAATGTTTCTCTCCGGCGAGGGAGTGGATGAGACCGATGAGCGCGGCCGGAAACTCCGCGATGAAAACTTCCTCGTGCTTCTCAACGCTCACCACGAAGATGTTGGATTCGCTTTGCCCGCATTCCGTGCCGGTGCTGGTTGGACCGCATGGATGGATACCTCACGAGAAGGTGGTTTGCGTTCGGTCGGAACGTATGACGCCGGCACACCCTATCCTCTGCAGGCGCGATCCATGGTCGTGTTGCTGGAACGACGCGGAATCGGCAAAAAGGAAGAGCCGAATGAAGCGCCGCTATAGCATGCCGTTCGGCGCCGAGTGTCGCGACGACGGAAGCGTGCGCTTTCGTTTGTGGGCCCCGGCCGCACGTCAGGTTGAGCTCTCCCTTGCCGGTGCGAACAGGTCTATGCGGCTTCCTCTGGAGCCGTGCGATAAGGGTTGGTTTGAATTAGCCACCGATGCGGCCAGGCCTGGGACTCAATACCATTTCCGGATCGATGGTGGGCAGGAAGTCTCCGACCCAGCTTCCCGGTTTCAGCCTCGGGACGTGCATGGACCCAGCGAAGTTATCGACCCCGGCACCTTCGACTGGCAGGATCGCGACTGGCATGGCCGCCGGTGGGAAGAGGCTGTTCTATATGAATTGCACGTCGGAACCTTCACCCCGTCCGGGACGTTCTCCGCCGTGGGCGCGCGGCTCGCCTATCTCGCGGATCTGGGAATCACTGCCGTGGAGTTGATGCCAGTTGCCGACTTTCCCGGCCAGCGCAACTGGGGCTACGACGGCGTCTTCCCCTTCGCTCCCGATAGCACTTACGGCCGACCCGAGGATCTCAAAGAGCTAGTTCAAAGTGCCCATGACCGCGGACTCATGGTTTTGCTGGATGTTGTTTACAACCACTTTGGCCCGGAAGGAAATTATCTCAGGTCCTACGCGCCACAATTCTTTACTGCTCGGCACTCTACTCCCTGGGGAGACGGCATCAACTTCGATGGCCTCGACAGCCGAGTCGTGCGGGACTTCTTCATCCACAACGCGCTCTACTGGCTGACCGAATACCATTTCGACGGACTGCGTCTGGACGCAGTTCACGCGATCATCGACGACTCCACTCCCCACATCCTCACTGAATTGGCCGATGCCGTCCGGAGTTCCGTCGAGCCGGATCGCCACGTCCACCTCATACTGGAAAACGACCACAACCAGGCGCGTTATCTTCAGCGTACCGAGCGCTGCCAGCCGCAGGCGTACGCCGCCCAATGGAACGACGACCTCCACCACGCGTTGCACGTGCTGATCACTGGTGAACGGGACGGTTATTATGCGGACTATTCGCAACGTCCAATCCATCAATTGGGCCGTTGCCTTGCCGACGGATTCGCCTACCAGGGCGAGTTTTCCCTCTACAGGAATGGCGAAACGCGCGGTGAACCCACCGAGGGCCTGCCGCCTACCGCATTTGTCTCCTTCCTTCAGAATCACGACCAAGTCGGAAACCGGGCATTCGGCGAGCGGATCGTTCAGATCGCGGATCGTCGTGCTGTACGCGCGGCGGCGGCGATTCTCCTGCTCGCACCTTCCCCACCGTTGCTCTTCATGGGTGAAGAGTTCGGGGCTGAAACACCGTTTCTCTTTTTCTGTGATTTCGAGAAGGATCTGGCTGCTGCGATTACCGCGGGCCGGCGAAATGAGTTCGCTCATTTTGCCAGATTCAATGACCCCGCTGAACGCGAGCGGATTCCTGATCCCGGCGATGCCAGCACCTTTAAGGCCTCACAGCTCAACTGGAGCGTCATTGTGCAACCGGGCCATGGAGACTGGCTGCGCTTCTATCGCAAGTTACTGGGACTACGGTGTGAGCACATTGTCTCCCGACTTTCAACTGGATGCGCCGTCAACGCCAACTACGAAGTCCACGGAGATCGGGGCCTCACCGCGCATTGGAAATTTTCAGACCAGTCGGAACTCATTCTGATGGCGAATCTTGGAACCGATTCCCTCTCTGGCCTGATTCCCCCTGCTTCGCAGGTTATCTATGCCAGCGAGCAAGTGAACGCCGATGCTCTGAAGCGAAAGACGCTGCCGGCTTGGTCCGTGGTGTGGTTCTTGGAATCATGAAGCCGCGCTCGCCCATCCCGCTCGCGACCTATCGCCTGCAGCTCAATCGCGACTTTACTTTCGCTCAAGCTACGGCGATCGTTCCCTACCTTTCCGCACTCGGCATAAGTCATTGCTATGCTTCTCCGTGCTTAAAGGCCCGCGCCGGCAGCATGCACGGGTACGACATCGTGGATCACGACTCGTTGAACCCCGAAATCGGGAGCCCCGAAGACTTCGACCGCTTGGTGACTACTCTCCACGAACACGGCATGGGATTGATACTCGACATCGTGCCCAACCACATGGGAGTCATGGGCAGTGACAATTCTTGGTGGCTGGATGTTCTCGAGAACGGCGAATCTTCCGTCTACGCTGGCTTTTTCGATATTGACTGGCATCCGCTAAAGGACGAACTTCATGGCAAAGTGCTAATTCCAGTGCTCCACGATCACTACGGCGCGGTCCTGGAGAACGGCGAGCTGAAGCTTGTCTTTCACCATGAGCGCGGCGAGTTCGATGTGTCCTACCGCAATCATCGCTTTCCCGTGGATCCCAGGGAGTACCCTCGCATCCTGCAGCACTGTACGGACGCACTCGCAGCGAAACTCGGCGCGCAGAATCCGGACCTACTCGAGTTTCAGAGCCTGATCACCGCCTTCGGCCACTTGCCGGGAAGGCAGGAGGCGAGCAGCGATCGCATCGCCGAGCGAAATCGCGACAGGGAAATCCATAAGCGCCGGCTGGCCGAGTTGTGTGCGCGATCCCAGGAGATCGCCACTTGTATTCTTGGAGCCGTCGACCTGATCAACGGCACGCCTGCCGATCCCGCAAGCTTCGAAGAACTGCACGAACTCATCAAAGCGCAAACCTTCCGCCTGGCTAACTGGAGGGTCGCCTCCGATGACATCAACTACCGCCGATTTTTCGATACCAACGACCTCGCAGGTATCTGCGTGGAGAATGAGACAGTCTTTCAAGCGACCCACCGACTGGTTCTTGGTCTGATGGCAGATGGCAAAGTGGATGGCTTACGCATTGACCATCCTGATGGCTTGTACAATCCACCTCAGTACTTCGAACGCCTGAACGGTTGCATCGCGCTCGCCGCAAAGAACTCGGGAAACCGGTCACACTATGTGGTCATTGAGAAAATCCTCACCGGCACGGAACGACTGCCCGCCGAATGGCACGTCTGCGGCACCACGGGTTACGACTTCGCGAATCTCGTGAATGGAGTCTTTGTAGAGCCCGCCGCGGCCATGAGTTTGGATCGCACTTACCGAACCTTTATCGATGACGAAATCGATATTGATGACCTCGCCTATCGCTGCCGAAAACTGATCATCCGGACTGCCCTGGTCAGTGAGCTGAACGTACTTGCCAATCAAATCGCCAAGATCGCTCTCTCCAAACGGCACACCTGCGACTTCACCCTCAACAGCCTGCGCGATGCACTGACGGAAGTGGTCGCCACCTTTCCCGTGTACCGCACCTACGTGAGCCCCTCTGGCATTTCGGATAATGATGTACGCTACCTCCGCAGCGCCATCGCCTCGGCCAAATGGAGAAGTCCGGCCGCCGATACCAGCATCTTCGATTTCGTCGGCCAAGTGCTTCTGACCAGCGTCGCCGAAGGACAAGATCCGGCTTACCGGAACGCAGTGACTGCCTTCGCCATGAAATTCCAGCAGTTCACCGGCCCGGTGATGGCCAAGGGCCTGGAAGACACCGCCTTTTACAGGTATAACCGCCTGGTCTCGTTGAATGACGTCGGAAGCGATCTTCACCGGTTCGGAACCACAACGCCGGAGTTTCATCTTGCGAACCAGGAGCGCCTCCGCTGTTGGCCTCACAGCATGCTGGCTACCAGCACGCACGATTCCAAGCGCTCAGAGGACGTGCGCGCCCGGATCAACGTGCTCTCGGAGATATCGGGGCTATGGAGGCTTCGGGTGCGGGACTGGAAACGCTTCAATCGCGGCCATAGGTGCCTGGTCAACGACAGGCCCGCCCCCTCGCCGAATGACGAATACTTGCTCTATCAGACGTTGGTGGGTGCCTGGCCCTCAGAGCCTCTGAACGATACGGACGACTGGAAGACTTTCTGTGAGCGGATGGAAAACTACATGTTGAAGGCTATCCGTGAAGCCAAGCAGACCACCAGTTGGATCAATCGAAATACTGAATACGAAACCGCAGTTTCATCGTTCGTAAGGACATTGCTGAATCCGGCTGCCAAGAACCGGTTCCTCGACGACTTTGTGCCGTTCCAACGCCGTGTCGCCCGCATTGGCCTATGGAACAGCCTGTCGCAGACGCTTCTCAAACTGACGTGCCCGGGCGTTCCCGACATCTACCAAGGCAATGAGTTGTGGGATTTCAGTCTGGTCGACCCAGACAACCGGCGTCCAGTCGACTATATCCGCCGCCAGCAAATGTTCGAGAGTATCCGTGTGTGGGGCAACGATACTGATGCGTTATCAATAGGCCGCTTGCTGGAAACTCCCGAGGACGGTCGAATCAAGATATATTTGATCTGGAGAACTCTGTGCTTGCGTCAACAGCAAGCAGATCTCTTTCAGCAGGGCGAATATCTGCCGTTAGCGGTGGAAGGCGCGAAAGCCAAACACGTTGTCGCGTTCGCCAGGAAGTCCGGCACCACGAGGGCGCTGGTTGTTGTTCCGCGCCTGGTCGCAGGCTTGCTCAACGACATCGATCTCCCACCAATCGGACCCCGAATCTGGGACGATACTCACGTTCTGCTCCCATTCCGCAGCTGTTCTGAAGAGTGTCGGAACGCATTTACAGGAGAAGTCCTGGACCTGCAGAAAACCGATGAATACGCAAAGGTTGGTGTCTCCAAGGCCTTGGCGGAGTTCCCAGTCGCACTTTGCTTATTAGACTAGTGTACTGTAAGCGTCAGGCAACGCACCTCTTCGACGAGAAGCGTGTGTGCTGGAAGTGGCTGGATGAATGGAAAACAGAAAATGTCAACGCGCCGCCGCACCCGCGCGGAAGTTCAGCAGCTAGTGGCGGAGTTTGTGGGCAGCGGCATGTTGCCTGCAGCCGATGACAGCGACTGCGCATGGGGAACGGCAGGCCTATGCTGGAATGGACTGGCGCAGGTCAATTGGTGAAATATCGCCATCACGCTCGTTGGCTGGGTCGAGGCTGGTTCTGAGCGCTATGGCCGGTTAACGTTTTCTTAAATCTCAGAAGGTTCGCATTGGCTGTTCCCCGTTATCTTCCAGGACGCGGTAAAGCTGTTGCATCAGGTAGGTGAGCTTCTCGGGATCTTCTTCCTGAATGACGGCCTGAGCAAAGTACCGCCATGTTTTCCGGTGGTCTCGCGGCATAGTAGCTGCTTCTTTCAGGGTTGAGTGGCAACACTTCTTCACCGCTTAGACACGGGTGACGGTGGATGTGGTCCCTTTACTGCTTCTGCTTGAGGATCTCCTGCTCGGCGCGAAGCCAGTCCTGTTCGTCTCGACCGGATTCACAACCACGGCTTTCATACAGCTCATAGGCCCGCTCTCTGATCCTGTCTCGTGGTGGGACATTGTCTGGCGTCATCGCCAGCTTGGCAGGAGCGCTTTTCGGTGTGACAGCAATGGTTGGCTTCGATCGCTTGTGAGCCGTGGGATCGAACATAGGGAAACTCCTGAGTGTTGCGCACTAAGAGGAACGTACTTCAGATGAACTGACTTAGTTCAGGGGATCTGAAAGAGGAGAGGAACTGCTCACTCACTTGCAAGCCTACGCTAACGCCTCATACGTGTCCAGTGTGTAGAGGTGACGCTGGCGACGGCTTTGGCCGATGAAGCCCCTCCCGATTGTTGGCGTAACATCGCCTTGACACTCGTGGATCGGATCGTGCGCACGAAGGTTCAGATTACTGGAATTCACCCAAGACGATGGGCACTGTAGAACCCGCTGCTCCCCCGTTGTCGCGGGTTTTTGACGTTACCAGCCTCATGTATTCAGTCAGAGTGACGAAGCGGTATCCCCGCGCTTTGAGACTGCTGATCAACTGCGCCATGATCGCCGTCGTTGTCGTCAACTCATGGAACACCATGATGTGGGTGTAGATTCCCTTCGTTTCACGCTGTTGTACCTGCTTCAAGACTGCACCCACCAGGGAGGGCTTAGGACAGTTGGTCAAGTTCCGGCTGGTGCACAGGTAATCGAGCGAGTTCACGTCGCGCAGTGCAATGGGGTTCGCCGCCGAGATAGTCAGGACGCGATAGCCGTGCCGTTCCAGGTCCCGGCGTGCATCATCCGATATGGTCCAGTCTGGGGGCCGGACGTACCTTGGCGGTATGCCGGTGACTGCCTTGATCGCTTGCGCAGCGCGGTCCACGTCGCCGACCACCCACTGCTCCCCCTTTGTCCTCTCTGCGCTGCGCATTTCGATATGGGTGAACGTGTGGTCCTCCAATTCGTGGCCGCGCTTAACCATTTGCCGCGCGGCGTCCATGCAGGTGACGCCAACATTCGGTTCGTGCCGCCGTTCTCCCCAAGTCCCGGGCGTAAGCCGCCACCCCACGACAAAGAACGTGCCCTTCACGCCTTGGTTATCGAGTGTATCGAGTAGGCCTGGAGTCGGATGGTCCCCTTTGGTGCCGAACAGAACATACGGCCGAGGGCCATCGTCGAAGGTTAGGGCAATCACCTTGTCGGCAGAGAAAGTGATTGCCAACCGGGCAGGCGTTTCCCAGTGTCTATAAGATGTGCCTGCTCCCAACAGAATTACGGCGGCGATGAAGAGCTGTGCTCGCGGCATAGCAACCCTTGATCGTATCCACTTGGCATTTCAGCTGTCCACGTCACTTCGGGGCAACGACTCTTCGATTGCAGTCGATTGTTGGCGTAATATCGCCTTAACGCTCTTTGACCTGATCGTGAGTGTAGTCGCCTGTTCTCGACCATTGACAGTATCGGACAATGGCAAGTATGGGATTTGGACATGCCAAAGCACGGAACAGATGCTTGATGTGCATGGAAGGTGAGATGCATGGCAAAGTTGATCTACTCAATGCTCACATCGCTCGACGGTTACACGGAAGACGAGCACGGCCGCTTTGGCTGGGGCGCTCCCGAAGACGAAGAGGTGCATTCCTACATCAACCAGCTTGCGTCGCCCTTCGGCACCTATCTCTACGGACGGAGGATGTACGAGACAATGGTGTACTGGGAGACCGCGCACACGGTTCGCGATCAACCACGGTTCGTGCTCGACTTTGCGAGGCAGTGGCAGGCGGCCGAGAAGATCGTCTACTCGAGGACCCTTGCCGAGCCGCGCAGCGCGCGGACGAGGATCGAGCGTGAATTCGATCCCGACGCAGTCCGGCGGCTCAAGGCCAACGCTGAGTCCGACATCACTGTTGACGGTCCTGAACTCGCCGCGCACGCGATACGGGCGGGTCTTGTCGACGAATTCCAAATGATTGTCTGCCCTGTGGTCGTCGGCGGCGGAAAACGCTTCTTCCCGGATGGTGGGCGGCTGGACCTCGCGCTAGTCGAGGAGCGACGCTTCCGTAAGGGGGTGATCGTTCTGCGGTATGCCGTCTGCACAGCAGGATTGTGACCCGTCGAGTTCGAGGCGTGCGAGCGTGCAGGGCATATCTCGTGGCATCAAAAAAGCCGCAGTCCCAACAGCCTACTGAGGTTCTGTCCGAACTGCTGCGCAGCCCGGTTTAAAAAATGTGTCACGCGCCTCTTATGCAGCCTGAAAATACCATTGGCGCCCGTATTCTGGCGCATGAGTCAGGGCCATCCCGCCGTGGCACAGCAGCGCATCGCGAACCTCAACAGCTATATCAAGTCCCCGCAAGAAAAATAATTACTTTACCGGACCTACGTTGCTTGCCTGGCCCTCGAGTCTCCCGCGGATGACTGTGAGGGAAGCGGCCGGCAAGGTGTACAGCGTTTTCTCATCACCAACCAGTTTGGTTCTCAGCGCAGGCCCGTCGGGATCTGCGTAGCCGCTTTTGCCAGCCGCGTGCCACTGATATTGTGCCTTGCCGAAAGTGATCGAAATGACCGGGCCATCGAAAAAGTGACTCCGGTTGGCGTCATTGAACACGATGTGAACCTGGTGCAGATGATCGTAGTCCTTATTAATAAGCATGAGCGACCACTGACCGTCAGGGCGTTGTAGCGCGTAGGCCGTCACCAGGACGTGGCCTTCTGAGTCCCTTACGTCGCTAGTGGCGCGGAACAGATGGTGCTCGGTGTCTTTCGCTTCTGCCCACTCCTGGGTCATGAGCTGTGCGGCAAAAAATTGCGAGGTTGGCCGCCGGATTTGATAGTTTTTGTCCACTATGAACATGTGATAGGTGCCCCAACTGTTTTTGCATATCGGATGAGGAGGGGAATAAGACAAGGCGTGATAGTAGTGAGTGGACTTGCCGCCAGCAGTTAGAAATCCACCAAACGAGTCGGCCAGCCAGAGCGCGCCAAAGATGTCGACCGCCGCCTCTCCGCCATGAGCGTTAGTTTCGGTATCGAGCATGGGAACGTCCGGCGGAAGGCCGTCGTCCCGCCAAACCTGCATGATGTGCGTGATCAGCTCCGGTTCTTGGTAGAGATTCTTCCAGGGCGTCTCGCAACCTTCGTATGGGTAATGTTCAAAAGACATGAAGGCGAGTTCCTGCAGGCGATCGTGAGCTTTCAAGTAGTCGAGGAAGCGGCCCAACCAGGATGTTCGTCCCTTGGCATCAGGCCAAGCTTTTATGTCTTCCGTGACTCCCTCAAACACCGGTCCGCCCAACTTGAAAGCCGGATCGACTTGATGAAGCGCTGTGGCGAACTGCAAATACAGTGACGCATAGTCCTCGGGCAACATGTACTGCCCGTCAGCCTCTTCCCCCATTTCAACGTAGGAGACGGGATAGCCACGCTTCTTGATGTACGTCATTTGCGCCGCCGCATCCTCAGGCGTGCTGTAAAGCATCGCAATGGGAATAATGGCGGGAAGTCCGCGAGTGATTCCACTGCTGAAAAACAAGTCCAAGCCGGGCTGATCACCGGACTCCATGCGGTCGGGGGCAATGTATAGATCGGAAGGCTGATGCCAGGGATCGACCGAAGAACATAAAGTCAGAGTTTGCTTCTGATCAGGTGAGTGGTAGACGAGATCTCTGAAGCCGCCCGCGTCCCCCATCGTTCCGAGATAGACTTCGCGGATGGCGTAGCCTACGCAGTTGCGGCGATCATGGGAACCATGGGTGTCGCAGGTGTTTGAGGATTGGCTCATCAGAATACGTACGAATTTCGTTCTCACGCCAACAGGGTCCAGATGCAAAGTTGTGGTGCCTCCCTTTGCATCGGTGAGCTTTCCCACAGAAAATGTTTTCCATAATCCTTTGTCTTGCTCGTCCATAGCATCGCCGTCGCCATCCCAGTACTGCACCTGGTATGCGCGGGCGTATGGCTCTGCCCAGGCAATCCGGATCGCACTAACTATTTCCTTCTTCTGTAAGGCAATCACGATCCACTGCGGATGCAGCGAGTCGTCCTCACCGGTAAACGCACTTGTGAGATAAGGATTACTTTTCCAGTAGGTTTCGAGGTCACCATCGTCGAGACGCGAGAACCCGTCAAACTCCGTTCCGTTATTTCTAGTAAAGCCGCGGTGAGGAAGTGAATAACCGTAAGAGTGTCGGATCATCTCTGGGCCGGGAGTAGCATCGCCGACAAAATATCCATGGCCCGCAGGATCGCTCCACTTGCCCTTGGGATTCCAATGCCAAGCCTGCACAAACAGGTCGGTGTTCTGGCGGTAGCTGATCACTCCCCATCCCGCCGACAAGACTTGCTTGATCTGATCCGGCCGGAAGAACGTGTCAGTCGCGTTGCTGGGGACCCGGTCAACCGTCGAACCCAGCGCGTATACCGGGCTGAACGTGTTCACGACGTGGCTCGGCGCTGCATCTACGCGCACAGTTTGAGCCTTGATTGAAACTGCGCCGCAAATGATCAACAGAAAAACGATGATGAAGGAAGAGCGGTTCATGTGTGCTACTCGAAAGCGAGTAGGACTCGTCTTCCACGTTTGTGAAGCCTAGTTAAGTGTCCTGATCTTTTTTCGCCCAAGCTGCCGCGATCAACGTTCCGCGCAGCACTGAGGTGAAGGGCAACGCGGGCGGCACGCTCCGGTGCTCGCAAGCCGAAAACCAGTGAAGCGATTCGCAAGCGAGGTGCGCTGTTCCGCGCGCACAAATACTCTGACCTGCAGATTGGCTTTCCGCAGCGACCACCGACTGTCTGCTGACTAATAGGGCGCTGCTCCTGGTCGCGGCAGAGAATTGTAACGTTCCATCACCGAGGCTGGAAACACGGGGTGTCCTTGCGGCGGCTTGCCCCGTGTGATTGCCCAATGCGTCAGCCAGTCCGTTCCTTCGTCTCCAACGTAGGTGTCCGGCATGCTGTAGGCCGGATCACCCAATGCCTCCTCCAGTGCAATGAACCGATACCCTCGCTTGCGAATCAATTCGACAAGTTCGTTGAAATGGTCAGCCTCCAACTGATTTGCATGCAGTAGCAAAATCTGTTTGATATCGTAGCCAACGAGGTTTCGGGACAGTTGCTCCGCCCATGCGAAGATTTCATCCGTATAGGACAAGTAAGACTTCACGACCTGTTGCTGCAGCGCGCTATCTCCCCGCTTTTTTGCGTCCTCGTAGACACCTCCGTACATCCAGTCCCAGGCATCCACAGTGACGGGCGCGATTCGGTATCCCCTGGCGGCAAGGAAAGCCTCGGCCTGCCGCCGAGTCTCCAGGTCACGGCCTGCATCAAGATAGGGATGCCGAAAGAACCGCAGCTTCATCTTGTGCTGGGCCAACAGAAGAGAGGTAACGGTCTCGCCTTGGATTACATCGTCCTCAAATGCTTTCAACCCTGCCGTGTTTAGCGATAAATGACTAAAGGTGTGATTCCCGAGTTCCAGTCCGGAGTCGACCCACAGCGCGAGGGATTTTATCCGTTCATCCACCTCTCCAAATTTGTAGAGCTTCTTCTCGTTCACAAATCCCACTGCCGGGATTTTTTGTTCGCGGAGAGTAGCAACCAGTCTCGAGTTGATGTCGGTGATGGTTGCAGCATCGATGGTATATGCATCGCCAGCCGGAAGGTCATCGATCGTGACCGCGACCTTACGATCGGTTTGAGCTGCTGCGCTAGCTGAAGTAATGCCGGCGAAAAGGCAGAGCGACAATGCCAAATACCACGATCGAGGCAATTTATAATCTCCCGGGATTCGCTTTGATTGCCCGAACACCAGTCCTCCTTTACCGGCGATTTCTGATCACCTTGTGGAATACGTTACCTTGCGGCTTCGGCCGACGAGACGGCAAGCAAATACCACGCCGCGTGAGGCAGCCACTGCTCCTGCCAGCGCCAGTCGTTGTCGGCTCCGGTTTGTTTGTAGGTCAGATTAAAGTCGATATCGTCTTCGTCACGGAATCCGCTAGTGATTCCATTCGAGATTCCGCCGGGGGCGTTCGTGAACTCCCAGGAATCAAAAAACATATATTGTGGGTTGTTTCGTCCGACACCGTAAAGCATGCAAGTGTCGAACGGGTTCAATCCAAGAATCCAATTCAGCTGGTTGCCGGCGTACGCCTGCAGCTCTTTGTAGAATCGAGGATCATCTTTGAAGTATTGCGCCGCCAGCCTGGCGGCGGCAGCGAGCGACGCCAAACGAGCATTTTCTCCTTGCCACCAAGGCGCCGCCTCGGTGTCATGGGGAAAAAAGAAACTGGTGTGACGATTGCCTGATTTGTCCTGCACAAGTTGACGCGCATAACCGAAAGGATTGCTCACTTCGCGAGTGACTGAAAGCTCGAAGCCAAGCGACTTCCTCACCACATCCAGGATCTCGCGCCTGGTGCTCGTATCCGCAATTTCCAAGTAATAGAGCAGACTCACGACCGGCAACCCTGCGTCAGTGGCGTGAAAGAATGGCCGATCATGATCGTCAGCGCGCCAATAGTTCTGATATGAGCCGCTCGAAGTCAGCCGCGCCATGAGACTTTTCGCACGCCGATCTGAGGCAGTCTTGAATTCAGCTTTTTTCGTAGCCCGATACAATTCCGTTGCCGCCGTAAGAGCACAATAATCGTCAACGATGTTTTCTTTGCTATCGTTCAGCATCTTAAGGTTGTTCTTTTCAAGAAAGGCGAACGCATCTTCCGCCGCCGTCAGGTAAGCCGCATTGCTGTACTCGCCGGAGGATGGAAAACTACTGGCAATCGCAAGCGCGGCAATCGCAACTCCACCCCCAGAGCGATAACTCACCTCGTACTCGAGATCGGTGCTGGCACTTTCAACCAGATCGCGAGGTTCCTGGCTACTGGACTGGTAGATACCGAACCGCTTCATCTCTCCTGCTACTTTGCGCTCCTCCGGAACCTGCTTCGCACCGCCGTTTGATATGGATCGGTAAAACGAGCCAGAATGTGCTTTCACGCGAACCAGGTAGTCGGCCCCGAACATGGCTTCATCGAGCAGCCTGTCTTTGTAACGTGCAAACTCGGGTACATTGCGCCGATTCAATTGCTCGGAGCTCTTGAAGAGGGAATATACGACTAGCGGAATCTGTTGGGGATTGAAGTAAGTCGAGAACGATAGATGGGAAAGATGCTTTCCGTAGTCGCCGGTCGCGTCCCACCAGCCGCCATGCGCGTCGAGGAAGCCTTGCTTTCTTCCATCAAATGGAAGATGGCGATCGGCCTGGTCAAGCCTTCCGGAACTGCGTTCGTCCTTGAAGAAGTAAGTAACGTCGGAGAGCGTGTTGCGGTCAAGGATCAGGCGCTGAATGTGAAAGGGGAAAGAGTGCCCTGAGCCCGCGTTTGACGTGCAGTCGAGATAATATTCGCCTTCTGTTTGGAATGCGTCGAAGTCGATTGTCCAGAAGTACCAGTCTCTCCATTTCTTCACTGCGCCAGCGGCCTCAGCTGGCACTGTGAGGATGGCCTGATCATTCGCATCGTTTCTCAGAGCGCATGACGAGATGCTCGTGCCAGCAGTACCTAGAATCACCGCGCGCTTCGGTCCTGTGGCTTCATATCCGACATGGTTGGTCAGGACCTTTAACTCAATCGCCGGTGCACCTGCGCTGAAGACAAAAAAGAGAATCAGAAAACCTAGAACTGAGATGACCGGTCGGGTGTCGATTTTCGTAGGAGCAATATTCATTTCAGTGGGGCTTTGGACTTGGCGGCTGCGTGTACGACTGTTCCACGAATCACCGTCATTGAGGCCTTGGGAAGTTCGAAGATGGTATCGGCACCAGCGGTGATCACTGATTTCGCAGCCGGTCCATCCGGGTCAGGAAAGCCGCCCAGGGTGGTTGGGTGCCACTGATACTGTGCGCTGCCGAACGTCGCAGCGTACACCGTTCCGGTGAAGAAACCGGGCCCGCCTTGTTCATCAAAAACAATGTGCACCTTGTGGGCATTCTCCTGATCGCGATTGACAAGCATTATTGACCACTGCGAATCCGGCCGCAACAAAGCATAAGCAGTGACGAGATTGTGGCCGACTGCATCGACGAGATCTCCGGAGGCAGGAAAGACTTTGTGGGCGCCATTGCCGGGCTGCACCCATTCCGTATTGATCAGTTGGCTGGCAAAAAACTGCGATGTCGGCTGCTGAATTTCATAATCCTTGGTGGTAGTAAACATGCCGAACGTGCCCATTGAGTCGTTACAACCCTGATGCACGCCCAGAGGAAGATAGTGGAAATAGTAGAGAGCCTTTCCTCCCGCATGGAAAAAAGCTCCAACGTAGTCTGCCAGCCAGAGCGCGCCGAAAATATCCACGGAGGATTCACCGCCATTCCAAGTGATATTGGACTCCGTGATGAACATCGGGACATTTGGCGGCAGGCCGTCGTCACGCCAGACTTGGAGAATGTGGCTCACCAGCGTCGGTTCGTCGTACAGACTGCTCCAACTGACCTTGCAAGGTTCGTAGGGATAATGCTCAAAGGGAAAGAAGGCCAGGTCTTGAATACGACCGTGAGATTTCAGGTAATCCAGGAAGCGACCCGTCCACGAAATCTTCCCCTGGGCGTCCGGCCACACCACGATATCTTCATTCTGACCGGTATAAACCGGTCCCCCTAGCTTCAGATTCGGATCAATGCGATGAAGCGCTGTTGCCCACTGCAGGTAAAGCGCAGCGTAGTCTTCCGGCAGCGTGTACTGCCCGTCAGGTTCTTCTCCCATTTCGATGTAGGAAATTGGATACCCGCGCTTCTCCAGGTACGCGATCTCTGCTGCGGAATCCTCGGGTGTGCCGTAAAGCATCGCAATCGGCACCATCGCGGGCAATCCGCGTGTGTATCCGCTGTTGTAGAAAAGGTCGAATCCAACTTGCTCGTGCTGGGTCGAGCCTAAATCCTTGGGCTCATGCCAGGGGTCGATGGAGGAACAGAAGGTGGTGGTCTGGTCTTGATCCGGCGTGTGGCGGGCCGCGTCGTGAAATCCATTCTGGTCTGCGGTTCCAATGTAGAGCTCACGAATGGCGTATCCCAGGCAGTTGCGCGGATCTGCAGACCCATGCGAGTCACAGCTATTCGACGACTCAGTCATCCAAATCCGAATAAATCGCACCACCATGGGCGCCTGCGTAAGTTGGAGCGTGACGGTGCCGCCCCCGCTATTCGAGATCACGCCCGACGGAAATGCTACCCAGGCACCTTTGGTGGGAAATTTGATCGCCTCATCACCTGTCCAATACTGCACTACGTACTGCTTGGCGTATGGATCACCCCAGGCGATCCGAAGGGCGTTGATCGGTTGCGGCGTCGCCAGATCCATCACCACCCATTGCGGATGCAGCGAATCCTCTTCGCCGGTGAAAGCCTTGCTCAGATAAGGATTGCTCTTCCAATAGGTATTCAGGTCTCCATCGGTCATGCGTGAAAAACCATGGGTCTCGGTGCCTTCATTGCGGGTGAAACCTCGATGAGGTAGCGGGTAACCATAGGAGTGCTTGATGATTTCTGTGGGAGTCACGCTGCCGGTGAAATAGCCCTTGCCGCTGGGATCGCTCCACGTGCCTTGCGGATTCCAGTGCCATGCCTCCACGGCAAGTTCCGTGTTTTGGCGATAGGTCACCGGTTGCCATCCCGCCGCAAGCACAGCCGGCAACGCTGGCTGACTGAAGTACTTCTCCACAGCGGCAGCGGGCATCCGATCAATCCCTGCGCCGAGCGCCTGGTTGGGAATGAAAGAATTGGTGGCATGATCCGTGTCCACCCGGATGGTTTGGCCGTACGAAGCGGAAGACACTATGGAAGCGACAATGAGTATTGCATAAGCGAGATTCTTGCTCGGCTGTGACATCGGTTTTCGCCCCTTCAATTTGTGCTCGTCACAACCGAGCAACTTTGCAGTTCCCAGATTGAACGCAACCGCGCCATCCGGCTGCCTTCCACTCGTAGAAGAAACGCCGCCGTCAGCGGGCTAGAAGAGAAACTTCGCTCCCAACTGCAGGATGCGCGGGTCGCGCGCCCCGTTGACCACTCCAAACTGCGTGGAGTTGATCTCGCCCGAGGGATTCTGGAACTGAGCATGGTTAAAAACGTTGAATCCTTCAAGGCGCAACTGAAGTTCCTTGGATTCCGTAATCTTGGTGGTCTTCAGCAGCGCCATGTTGAAGTTGTTGAGTCCCGGTCCGTGGAAAAAGCGCCGCCGAGAATTTCCGAATTGCCCAAGTTGTTCGTTGCTGAAGAGAGATGTCTTGAAGTAGGGATTGGCGTGGCGCGGATTGGTATCAGCCAAGACTGGTCCGCCGCCTGAAAAATTCGGAACGTCAACCGGCGCGGCATTGGCGCCGATCAGCGAGTTGTCGTCATTCTCCGTCAAACTGATCGGCAGCCCGGTGGCGAAGTTCGTGATCCCTGACAAACTCCATCCCCCGGCCACCTTCCTCGCCCAACCAGCGGTGACGAACTTGTCAAACGGCATCAACCAGTTGTAGCTGAAAACAAAATTATGCATCACGTCGAAATTGCACAGTGCCACACTAAGTCGCGGATTGAATGGATTAGTGGAGTCCTGCAGGCCGGATGCGTTATCCATACACTTGCTGAAGGTGTAGCCGGCGAGAAAGGTTAGCGAGCCGGTGTTGTGGCTGAGGCTGACTTGCAGCGAGTTGTAGCGCGAGTTGGCCACGGTGGACACGTACGGGTTGGTATCGACGAGGGGTCCGAAAGGACGCACGCTGGAAATGGTCTGTCCCGAGGTGGTGACCCAGGGCGTGCTGGTTCCGATGCTTGTTCCCCCGGGTCCAGTGGTCACCTGGAACGGAGGGGTCTCGCTGAAAGGGCCACAGGGCCCGGCGCTGTTCGACGCGAGATTGTTCGGATTATTCAAGAACAAGCAGAGGGCCTGGTTGGCGGGATTCGATTCGACTGCGGCGACCAACCGGTGTCCCTGGTTGCCGACGTAGCTGGTGGTGAGCACAGTGTTCGACCCAATCTGGCGCTGGATGGAGAATTCATAGTGCTCGGAATAGGGCAGCTTGTTCCTGTGATCGAACGACCAATCGAAGGAGAGAGGCTCGACCTGCGCCCAGGGAAAGGTCGTATTGGGGTGCTGCGGCGAAACATTGGTCGAGGGAAATGGAAACGGAAAGCGTTGTCCTACGCTGGCGCCGCTGGAACGGGTCAGGTAGGGGGCTTCGAGCAGCGGCGGGCTGCTACTTCCGTAGTAAAGTCCGTAGGGAGGGTCGCCGACTTCGAGGAATTGCGACAGATCTTCCACCGAAGTGTAGTACAGACCGGTGCCAACGCGAATACTCGTCCGGCCCGGACCGCCGAATAGTTTGCCGAAAATACCTGACGAGGAGCTCGGCGAATAAGCCAGCCCGAGCCGAGGTGAGAAGTTGTGCCATTGCGTGGGCGCCAACGTCCGCGGAACACCGGGATCGCCGGCAACCACATAGCCTAAAGGCGCACCCGGAAACTTTGCCGACTGCTTGCCTGGAATGAACGTTTCGGTTTTGTTCTGCGTGTCATACCAAGGCATGCTGGCTTCCCAACGCAGGCCATAGTTGAAGACCAGGTCGGAAGTAACCCGCCAGCTGTCCTGCGCAAATAATCCGTAGTACTTGGAGCGGGAGTCCAGGATCTGCTGACTGGCTTGCGTCAAGCTATTGGGAGCACCGATGAGAAAATCGGCGAAGTCGATACCAGTTTCATTGCCCGTAAATTGGTATTGGCCGTTTTCCGCCGCGAAATTTCGTTCGTTAATCTGGTCGTAATGGAATTGCCCGCCAAACTTCAGCGAGTGTCTTCCGATCACCTTGGAAAAATTGTCCAGCCATTGAAACGAATTGTTGTATTGCCGGGTGCTGACTTCAGGAACTCCCACGATGAAGTTATTGAAAACGAAGGTGGGCACTCCTTCCAACGACTTTTCGATCGGACTGATCCCTCCGGTAGCGGCATTCCACGGGGTGACGAAACCCAGATTCGCCAGGCTGTAATTTGGTCCGACTCCGCCTTGCGGGGTGGCAAGGTTGAGAACGTTGCGCACGTAACTGAAGCGGAATTCATTGACCGCATAAGGTCCAATGGTCTTGGTGTCGCCCAGGTTGATCAGTTGGGCGCGTCCGGTGGTGTTGCCGTTGTAGGCGAAGGTGGAAGCTGGAATTGCGTTGCCAACCCCAGTATTGGGAGCTGGATCGTTTAAAACGTAGTCATCGGCAAAGTAGTAGGCAAACAGCGTACCGAATCGCGTGTTCTGGTCGACCCGGATGCCACCCTTATCGTTGCGCAGAGTTTGCGCGTACTGGGAGGTCTCGAAGAAGTTGTTGGCTGCGTTCGGCTCCGGTATAAGTCCGAGTTTCAGCACGTTCACTGCAACCGGCGACCAGGCACTCGTGGGGATGACCGCGCCTGGAAATACGCAATTCGCACTGGTGCAACCCGCTGTGTAATACGGTTCTTGGTCGGTGACTGTATAACCCAGTCGCTTGGAAAGCAGGCTGGCGAAACCTGGCCCGTTGATGACACCCGTCAGAGAACTGGCTGAGTCCAGGAAATTCCCGCCAAAATTTGCCAGCGACGGCATCTGTGTGTTCACGGTTGGAGCCTGGGTCCGTCGAGTGCCCTGATAGTCAACGAAAAAGAACGTTTTGTCTTTCCGGATTGGCCCGCCGAATGTTCCCCCGAATTGGTTTTGCCGAAACACCGGCGTTTTATCGGTCGGCAGGGAGAAATAGTTCTTGGCATCCAGCGAGGTGTTGCGCAGGAACTCAAATCCACTTCCGTGAAACCCGTTGGTCCCGGACTTGGTGACAACGTTGATCTGCCCGCCACTGTAGTTCCCGTATTCAGCGTCGTAGTTGTTGGTGATGATGCGAAATTCCGCGATGGAATCGAGGTTGGGAATAATGGCGGCTCCGTTGTTCTTGCCTTCCTCCACGTTCGACCCGTTCACCATGAAGCCATTGGAAGCCTCGCGTTGTCCATTCACGGACTGGTTGCCCGCGTTCAGGCCGCCGTCCACCGGGCGATCGTTGACGCCGGTCATGCCCGTGTCTGTGGAGTTGTATGGGGAGACGCCCGGCTGAAGGGCCAGTAAGTCCGTGAACGCTCTTCCGTTCAGAGGAACCGCGGTCATGGTCTTCCCCGTGATAACTTCGCCCATCTGGGTATTTTCAGTTTCCACGTGGACGGCGTCAGTTCTGACCTCGACCTTCTCGTTGATCGCGCCCACCGAAAGAGCAGCATCGACCCGCAGCGCCGAGTTGGCATCGATCACCAGCCCAGCTTTGGTGTAGGTCTTAAAGCCAATCTGACTCACCTGCAAGTCATAGGTGCCGACCGCGAGGGCGGGGAGACTGTAGAAGCCTTTCGCGTCGGTGATGACCGTCGCCTTGACGCCGGTCTGGGTATTCGTTGCTACCACGCTGGCCCCTGAAATCACAGCCCCACTCGGGTCTGTCACCACACCCGAAATGCTGCCCGTGATGCTCGACCATGCCAATATTGTTGTGAATATGAAACCCGCGAGGACTAACCCAAACGACCGTTCAGGATTACGCATGTTCGAACCCTCCTGACAGGCGTGGCCCTGCTCCGGATTTGGCTCCGGCTTTTCCGTTCCGGCAGGACCCTGCGTACAAAAGGCCTGTTTAAAACGATTTAGTACAATGACGAACCGACTATTGTAGCTTCGACAAACCAGTTCGACCAAGTATATTTTCAGGCAGCATCCGTGTTCGAGTGTTTACTGAGTGGAAACTGTGCCTGTGCGAGCTTTTCTTCCACCTCTTGTTTTCCGCCAAAGTCGCCGCCGCCAGACCCATAACCCTCATATTCGAGTTCGGTCATGAGTCGGTGCCAAAGTGCCGACACATATCGATAATTCACACTGGCACGCCTCGGGCGCTCTGAGAAACCGTAGCCCGGTAGCGATGGGATGACAAGTTTTGCGCTGCTGACATGGCCGGTTTCGTTCTCTGAGTTCTCTCGCCCGAGGAACTTAAGTTCGAGAGTCGCTCGGGAATTTCCGGAAAAAGGTACGAATATCCGTTGCCAATGCTTTCGGCTCTTCCATCGCCGCGAAGTGTCCCCCATTCGCGAATTCGGTCCAGTGCTGGACGTTGTAGCCACGCTCGATCCACGACCGAGGCGGAAATGGCGCTTCCTTCGGAAGGTGCGCGATGCCGCAAGGTACTTCGATCCGCTCACCCAGTGCGAGATGAAGCGGAGCCGTCCTCACTTCGAAGTACAAACGGCACGAAGAGTGAATGGTTTCGGTCATCCAATAAAGCGTGACATTCGCCAGCAACTCGTCCCACGGGAACCGTTTTTCAAGGTCGCCGTCGCAGTCGGCCCAGTCTCTGAATTTTTCAAGGAACCAGGCGGCCAGCGCAGCAGGAGAGTCGTTCAGTCCGTAGGCAACGGTTTGCGGCGTGCGAGACTGAACGTGATCGTATGCCCCGGATTCTTCTAGCCACCGGTCCGCGTCTGCGAGAAACTTCTGCTCTTCTCGACTTAGGACCGCTCCGGGCTGAAGGCCGGGCCGGTAGGACCCCGGACTGTAATTCAAGTGCAGCCCGATGATGCGCGCAGCGTGACGACGTCCCAGCCAACTGCATACTTCGGCTCCAAAGTCGCCGCCGTGGCAGGCGAAACGTTCGTATCCAAGTTCGGTCATCAACTCCGCAAACAGGTCCGCCATTCGGGCAGTATTCATCCCAGGTTCTGTCGGCCGGCTGGAAAATCCAAAACCCGGGAGAGACGGCACGACTACGTCGAACGAATCGGATGGCGCCCCACCGTGTGCTGCCGGATCGGTGAGCCGGGGAAGCAGTTTCCGCATTTCAAGAAACGATCCGGGCCAGCCATGGAGCAACAAAATCGGGATCGGCGAGGGTCCCCGTCCGCGCTCGTGAACAAAATGGATGGACTGATTGCCCGCGATGTATCGCAGGTGATGCAGGGACGCCAGCCGCCCGATTTCCGCTTTCCAGTCAAACTCCTCGCGCCAGTAGCGGCAAATGCGTTGCAGGTATGCGAGATCAAATCCGTACTCCCAGCCCGAACCAGCAATCGTATCGGGCCAGCGCGTGTGTGCGAGTCGTTCACGAAGGTCCTGAACCGCACTTTCGGAATAGGGTAGTTGAAAAGACTGGATTGCCATAGGTTCTCCACTCATCGTCAGTTTGATATGTAACTCCTAACTGCCAGTATAGTGGTTACATAGTGTAACCTGTCAATGGGTAAACACGAGTTACAATATTCCACATGGACTATGAATTTCTCGGCGGCAATTTGGCGCTCGATTTCACCAACACCTTGCATAGCCACGGCATGTCCGATCCCGGCGAAGATCTGAAGACCGCCGCCGACCTGGTGGAATGGGCAGCCCAGGCAGGACTGCTTCGCGACACCGAGGCCCATAAACTGGGGAGGGTTCACGCCGACCAGGTGCGATTCCGGCGCGCCTTAGCGCTGCGCGAGTTGCTCTATGAAATCTTCAGCCGCGCGGCAAAAGGAAAGAAGCCCCAGCCGCAGGCACTCCGGAAATTTGGGAGTTTCTACCAGAATGCGATCCGGCACGCCGAATTTCACCCAGTGGCCAATCACTACCGGCTCATGTGGCCGGCGGCGACCCATCCTTTGGAGCGCATCTCGCAAGAGATCGCCCGTTCGGCCGCGGACCTTCTGACCTCAGAGGCGTTGACACGCGTGCGGCAATGCTCGGGAGAAAGGTGTTCGTGGTTGTTTGTCGATGACAGCCGCAACGGGATGCGACGCTGGTGCGATATGAAGGCGTGCGGTAACCGCGCCAAAGTCCAACGCTTTCGCCGTAACCTCAGTCGAGCTGTCGGAAAGTCTTCTGGGCGCAGGGGATGATTTTGGGGAAACGCGACCCTGAATCTCGTGTAACGGCTAGTTGCTGAATTGTCGCGCGGAAAACTGATTCCCTTAACCAACTATCCCAGAGACAAATATTACGGCTACGATTTCGTTGCCAATGAATATGAAATGGCCCTGCCGGACCTCATTGACGAGTACCTCGAAAAGGCGTTCGGGTTAGCAGACCAGGACTCAAGAAAGTTCAACATTGCTGCCACGTGGTTTTCCCAGGTGCCGGAACTGTGGACAGTATCGAGTTCTTCCGCATTCGTCGCCATCATCTCTGCGGTGGAAGTCCTTATCGAGAAAAAGAGTGAAACGTGCGGCGCTTGCGGTCAGCCGAAGTTCTCTGTTACCCGAAAATTTAAGGCTTTCCTAGAAGAGCACCTGCCTGACGTACAGAATAAGTTCCCAGAGGAGTTGCAACAAATTTATGGTGTCAGGTTGGATTTGGCTCATGGTGGTGACCTGTTGTTGTCTGATCTTGAATACTGGAACTTCTTCGGGAAGCCTCGACAACAATGGCAGGACTCTGTCCAATGGAACGCACATGAAATCGCAGGTACCGCGCTGCTGAACTGGCTCCTCAAACATTGAACGTGGCCATTTGAAAGTAACAGCATTAGCGACAGCACTAGCTCAAATCAGCCCGCTCAGCTCCATTCCACCTCAGCCCAACACAGCTCACCACGGCGACGCGCAGCTCGCACCTCGACACCAAATCAGCAACGGCTCGACACAGCGCGAAGCGGCTCCTATCCCCCTCTCGCATAGACACCCATTTCTCCCGCGCCTGGACTGCACCGCCAGCCGGGCCGCGGACGTTCCGATTTTGCAATCGAGTTGGTCGCAACTTGCAGTTAACTTGCAATGACTCGGAGTGGAGATTGGCTTCCAAGCTGTAGAAAAGATTGGTAGGCGCGGCAGGAATCGAACCTGCAACCCTCGGATTAGAAATCCGATGCTCTATCCGTTTGAGCTACGCGCCCACTTTGCTGAATGTAACACAATCGAAAGAAGTTAATGCACAGCAACAGGATGACTCCGATCTTTGTCTCCGGAGGCGGTGGCACTTATGGTGGCAGTTGCTCTCTCCAGTAAAGCCGATTGCGCTGGCGAGCCACCTGCCACAGGAGGCTTTCCGGAATTAAACGAAACGAGTCTTTCAACCGCCGCAAGGTTGTGCTCTGGGGCGAGGTGAGCATACCGCATCGTCATCTGGATGGTCTTGTGCCCCATCAGTTCGGCCACGGCGCGAATATCAACCCCTGCCATTACCAGGCGGCTTGCAAACGTATGCCGCAAGCAATACCAAGTGAAATCAGCCAGGCCAGATTCTCGCACTGCCCGATTGAACCAATGTTTGTAGCCCTCGAGCTTTACACCTTTCAAGTTCACGAATACCGGGGCACCGCTCGAAGAACGCTGGGCCAGTACCTTGAATGCAGCTACCGCTTCTGAGTTTAGGGGAATGTGGCGGGCCTTGCCGTTCTGGCTTCTAGGGATAGTCACACGCCGACCGAATATGTCTACTCGATCCCAAGTGAGGCTGTATTGCTCGCTCGGCCTCATACCCGTGTGCAGCAATTTCGAACTCGGGCAAGTGGCAAGAGTATCTCGCTTCAATCACAGTGCGCAATCGCTTTTCCTCGTCATGGGCGCCGTTCTGGTCCAAGAACCGGATGCGGCCGTTGTCCTCATGCTTGCGCTTCAGCGCCTCGCAGGGTTTGACGCGGATCGACTCTGGCGCTGCCATCGCTGCAACGAGGGCGGGGATGTGTTCTCGCTTGTGCGCGCCGTGAACCGCTGCGATTTCCCGGGGGCCCTCATATTCCTGGCTGGCTTGGCTGGCATCCGCTTGGGGGACCGCAGAAACGCCTGGTTCCAGCGTGTTGGACACAAGACGACGACAACGGGAACGGCTGGAAGCTGCCGCCAAGCCATTCAGCCCTGGTGCAAAGTACACGACGATTTCGGCTCCGGGTGCGACAGCACCGATGATTTCAACGTCCGCTTTAACCTGCCCATCGGCGCTAAGGGCGTCGCTTGGCGAATTCCCCGCTCCGTCCACGGACACAAACGACACGTGCGGTCGCTTGACGTGTAAGGCTTGGAAATAGTGGTCGAGATCGATGTCCCTATATCCGCCACCTAGCTCGATGATCCCGATAGTTTGACCGGATCCGTTGAGGTCGGGCGGGATGTTGTAAAACCGGGCCAGATCGGGAACCTGGTGGGAGACCGCAGCCTGCTGCCCGAGTCTTGTGATCGTGTTGAGCGCGGGGGACTGTTGTTGACCACCGGCAGGCTCGATGGGGACTTTGGGAGCGAACGCGAAGCGCCGCAGATCGGCCTCTCGGGCCGCTTCGACGGTGCTGGGCGAAGTGAGAGCCGAGTGAGCCTCGTCGAATTTTTCCCAGACTTTAACTTGCTCGGGACTGTAGCTCAACAGGGCAAGGGATTGAACTTGGTTCGGGTCAAAACGGACTTCCGGGCGTGTGAATCAGCCCGCAAATCGGTGGCAGCCGCCAAGATGACAAAGGTAACGACCATGCCCCTGCCGCCGGGTGATAAGCTTTTCTCACTCCCCATCTGGCAACTCCATGATCTGTCCATATTGCTCCCAGGAGAATCCGGAGGGGCGGAAGTACTGTCAAGCGTGCGCGAAGCCGCTCGCGCCGCAGACGGTTTTCGAGAGGCCAGCGCCACCACCGACTCTGCACGCGGCCTCACCCAAGCCCCCGCTCAGCAAGATGGCACTGGCGAGTTTGATCCTGAGTTTCTTTTCTTTGATCGTTCCGTTCGGGATTGCCGCGCTGGTACTAGGCCACATGTCCCGCAATCGAATTGCAAATAGTGGAGGCCGACTGCGAGGAAGGTGGTTTGCGTTTGCAGGGCTCATCCTCGGGTACATCCAGGTTCCCGTTGGAGCGTTGCTCTTTCTGGGTGCAGTCGGCTTTTTGTATCAGTTTAATCAGGAACTGAGCCGGCACCCCGGTGATCGCGCCGCGCTGGTGGCGGTACTCAAAAACGGTGGTCCAAATAAGAAAGTGCCAGCGGACGACCCGGCCAAGTATCCGCAAGAGGCAGTCGAGGCGCTACTCATGATCCGAGCTCGGGAGTCCGAGTACCTCAACGCGCATCCCGACCAGGGCTATGCTTGTCGATTGGACCAGATCGGCGAGCCGCTCAATCCCGACAATGAACTGGGCATCCTCATCGCGAAGTCTCGTTACCAGATAAGCATTGAACGATGCGGGACGGCGAATAACTTGTGGTACACCGTGCTCGCATCCTCCAAGACCGACTACTCGTCGTCCCCCGTCTATTGCCTAGACTCTAGCGGCGTGATCTACAAGTACGGCTCAGACCACATCAACGACGTAATTGGCAGGCTTGCAGGCGTGAACCCAGAGCTTTGCCCGCAATCTGGCGAGAATGTGGGGCAGTAAGCGAACGGTGGAATCCATAAACAATTTCGCGGCGGCGCCATCGAATGCCGGACCGATCCGCCGCAGCCGCATGGCTTTAGCTGCTGTGGCGTTAAGCATTTTCGCCTTCATCCCACCACTCGGCATTGCCGCCGTCGTGCTTGGACACATATCGAGCCGCCGTATTGCCGCCAGCCGAGGCGCGCTAAACGGCCAAGCCACAGCGCGCGCCGCCTTGATCATCGGCTACCTGCAGATAATTCTAGTGACCGTCGTAGCGGCGATGATTTGGCAGGCATTGCACCTGACGGTGCAGGATTTCCGTCGCGACGCCCTGGTGCAGCGCGTCTTCCGGGAAACGGATCCGAACCAAACCCTGGACTCGGTCAGCGCAAGCCAGCAAGAGACCACGGCGCGGGCTCTCGTCATTCAGATGGTTGCCATCCAGGATCAACGCTTCCGCGGCGACGCGCGGGGATATCTATGTTCCATCGGCGAGGTGCTCAACGCAGGCCTCGACGGCGCCACACCAGCGGAAAAGGAGGCGTTTAACGAACGGGTGTGGCAGTCTGCTTACATGTTTGAGGTGCGTGCATGCCATTCAGAGAATAGTGCTGCGCCCTCTGCGGGTTACAAACTTGCGGCGGTGCCTCGTTCGCCGCGTATGCCGGATGGTTCCCGGACCTTCTGCGCCGACGAGACGGGAACGGTTAAGCAGATATTTGGCGGAACGTCCGTGGACTGCTTCGATCACGGCAACGTAATCCTGAAGCCTACACCTACCGCTGAGGAGCCTACGGTCGAACCGGTGCACCCCGCCCCGCTGCAAGAACCCTTAGTCCCGTGTATTCCATCGGAGAAAATCACCTGCGCCGCCGACATGACACTTGTGCGGGGGGCATGGACCTCTCCCGATGCGCTTTGGGAATTCTTGACTTCACCGGAGACGGGCGCGCCCGAACGGCGCGTCGCTGCATCCAAGGCGGAACAAATCATTCCGGTCGATTGGCTGCCCAAGGTGCTACAGGCGAGGCGAGAACTCCGGAAGGAACAAGCCTTGCACAATTTCGGGCTTGCCGATTATCCATTTAAAGATTACTCGCCATTCTATTTACTCAAGACGCCCCGCGACAGGATTGGCACTCAGACAAAGAGAATGATCCTAGGGCATGCGTTCGTTGTTCCGGAAAAGTGGATCGCGTATCCCCCGACGGAAGAAGGAGTCATGCGTGCATGGCCAGCTCAGGTCTTGGACGCCATGGAAACCCTCTACTCCAACATAATTCAACATGGCGACCCTAAAGAGATTGATCCTATTGCGCTCAAACTCCCCTGTGCGGATTACGAGACCGCCCGTCAGATCGTGGACCTCACGTCGGATGTAGCACGAATACGACGGTTTGCGCCTTCAGAAGTTTTCGGGGCTTGGTTGAACATTCAGAGGGGAAACTCCGATGTCAATCGCGCCTCAATTGGCCTTCTGGGAGGGCTCTACACCGTGGTGACGAAGGAAGATGAAACCTGGGCCATGGCACAGGTGCTGGGCTTGCAAGCGCTGGAAACTCAAGATATTTCGATGACGTATCCGTCTATCGATGCGATCAGTATCTTTCACCCTACGCCTTACACCTTTGCTCTGGGCGCCGCCCGTTATCTGGTGTCCTCAAAAGATTCAGCGTACAACCGGGCGTATGAAGCCGACGGGCTTCTGCGGTCACTGGGAGAGCCACTCCTTGGGACGCCGCGGTTCTACGACGAGCAGAAGCAGGGCCAATACAAACAAGAGATCAGCAGCTTTGCAGAGTGGCTGAAGAAAAACGAAGCCAGACTCAATGAAAGATCCAATGCAGAAAAACCGTTGATTGAGAGTGCTCGCAAGAAAATGTCGGTTGCAAACGCGTGCCGGCGTTAGCCCGCCCCTGCTGCGGATTGCACACCTTCCTTCCCGCCGACCTCAAGCCAGACGGCGGGATCCCCGTCCTAGCTAGCCGGAAACTCTCCACAGACGGGTTTGGAGGACATCAATGGCCATATTCTCGAAACGGACTTCTTGCCAACGTTGTTGAGAATCCGGGTTGGGGTTCAAACTTCTAGAAGAGCCCTTGGGGGCAGCGACGGGAACTCGAACCCGCGGCATTCTTCGTGACAGGCGGGCATTCTCCAAGTGATCCCGTCATTGGAGTAGAGACAGTCTCGCGCAGTTTCACCTACTCGCTCACTGACGTAATGATGGGCCTCGGCACTTGGAGAGCGATCTTCTGCTGAATGTTGGCTGACGAGTCGCCTAGCAACAAGTCGTAGGCGCCTGCGTTGGCATGCCACATCGCCGCGCTGACATCATAAAAACTAAAGCTGCGACACGGTCGACCCCCTTTGATTTTGTGGGAGCACTGCACACAACACCCCGACCTGGAAAACGGGCACTGCTAGATGTTTGATACTGTCGAAGCTGATGGCGGCTTCACATATAACGCAGTTGGCTGCACGTGCGTTCTGAAGGTGTCTTCCGCCGGGGCATACAGCAGTCTTCTCACCCGACTGACTGCTATCACTGAGAAGGACGCGGCCATTGCCGAGGATTTTGGGCAGCTTAGGCAGCGCGCCGACGAATACCCGGTTCCCTCGCGGAATCGCGGCCTTCAGTTTCCGGATACGCCATGCCTCGGGCAGGATCTCCTTAATTGGTAGTCGCAAACTTCCCCCAAGCCGACTTCTGGCCCGTCCGGCTCCCTGTGGTTCAACTTCCGGATTGCTCGTCATCCGACGTCAGTGCGACGTGGATAGAAACAAAGTTGCACCCTCAGATGCTGAGTCTAGTATTAAACGAGAATTGATAGCTATTTCGTTGCTTGATGAAGTTTTGCGATCTCTGCCTTTGCCATAGCGACTTGTATTTTAAAGCTCTGGTCGCCGTCCCCGACTCTCACGAAGGATTCTAGAGTGCGCATCGCGTCACTTGGGTGACCGAGCTTTTCAAGCGCTAGCCCTTTAGCGAAAAGTGCATTCTTGCTTTCGGGTTTGGACGCCAGTACTCGTTCTACTTCGAGGAGCGCTTTTTCATATTCACCCAGATTGAACAGTGTCACGCCGAGATTCTCGCGCGCCTCGCTATTGTCTGGTTCAAGTTCCAGCGCGGCGTTGAAGGCCTTCACGCCATCGTCAAAATGTCCCATCTTGCCCAGTGCGATACCTCGGGCAATTTGATATTTGGCGGCATTAGGTCTCGCTTTTGCGGCCGCATCGAGATCCGCTAGAGCAGCCATTAGATTCCCGCTGCTACCATATGCCATTCCTCGTGCATAGAGGGCGTCGACGTAGCCGGGCCTCGACTTCAACGCCTGAGTGAGTTCATCTATGGCAGGGCCAAACTCGTTTGCATCTAGGTGCTTCCAGCCGCGCTCCAGATAGGCTTCGGGGGGCAGACCGAACGAAAAAGGGACTGTGTCACCTTGGGTTGTAAGAAAAACGCGGCGGGTCGCCAATAGAAATTCAGCATATTTCGCGGCCTGACTGCGCGTCGGCTCGGCCAAATGTTGTATATCGCTGTTCAAACGCGCGCGATCCGGGACCATGTACTTTCCTTGACGAACCGCGGCGATCAGATCAAAGGCCGTCTCATTATTAGCGAGAGCAAGCGCGAAGTCATGTTCAATTCCCATCGCCGAGGCAGCGAAGTATCGGTCCCCTCTAAGATCTCCATGAAACATAGAAAAAACCGTACCTGCCAATTCTGCAGCGTCAAGATATGTGTCCTCGCTTTCAGCAACAGGCGTCACATATCCCGCACCAATAGACGAAGCTCGTGAGGACGGGTCTTTGCTATTTAAGCCCCGTCGAAAAGCCGCGTCTTTGTTTTTTTCACGTAGCTTGTGGTCCATATTCCATTCAGTGTAGTAGCCCAGGGCGGCCGCGTACGGCACGTCAAAATCATAAAACCCCATTTTCGTCAGAGCGTGAAACATTTCATGCGCGGTGGTGCCCGCGAAAAGGCCGGGTGAATCATTTGGCGACATCCCAGCTACGTTGTCATCAAGAACTACTTCGTGGGTGCCGTCAACATTCACGCGATGCATTCCAACGGGCGAATGGGGATGTTGCAGACGGGAATCCAGCAATTTAAATAAGGGTATGCACGCAAAGAATAAAACAGGAACCACAAAGCGAGGCCAAACTGCAGCAACAGTTGAACGATAGTTCGTCACGAATTACTCCCCGGCGAATTTCCGGCCTGTTCGTTTCTGCGCGCCCCAACGGAGAAAATGGTCTTCCAAAAAAAGCCATTCTGGAATGACAGGCAGAATGCAATGACGCCGTCAGGCTGGTCGCTTGTCAGCTTGTATATCGAGAGGAAAATGATAGGGGAAACGGATATGGCGGCAATCAAACCTTCGGACTTCAGGGCCGCCTCAAGAATGCCAAGGCGTCGGTGAGGCTTGTTCTGAATCTGTTCGTGAATCGCCTGCGCAAAAATGCCAACGACCATGGATAGAGCGAGGGTCGCCACTCGCCCGTAGGCAGTTCGAGTAAGTACCGAGAGATCGTGCCCCCCCAAGGGACCGACTCGCATTAGGGAACTGTAGCCCCAGGCATAAACGAACAGGGCGAAAGCGAGAGCAGCCGAAAGCTTTAGGACTTTCATGAGGGTTCCTCTGAGAAGCGTTACGGAATGTGGAGTCGAAAGATTATAGACTAAATGTTTTATCTCTGAAGTTCGTTACATAAAAGCAGAAAGATATAGTCACTAATCATTTTGTTCGCAACGCACAATTCACAATTTCATCAGGTGTGGGGATCCTGTCCAGATTGTCGGCGATCCGGAAGTTGGCCATAAACGCTCTTCGAGGAGATCACTCCCGCGGTGTCCTCTTGCACCAGATTTGTTCTCGACAGACGTCCCCCAAGCCGACGCATTATAAAAGGGCGCCCCCTTTGAGGTAGGTTTTGAGTGTGACGCAAAGCTCTACCGAAAGGAGCACCGAATGGACATTAAGTATATCGGCATGGACGTGCACAAAGAAGCGATTGCCATCGCAGTGAGGAACGGCGAGGGAAAACTGGTAATGGAATCGATCATCGAAACCAAGGCGAGCACCATCCTGCAGTTTATCCAGGGACTGCGCGGTGACTTGCATGTGACCTTGGAAGAAGGCACCTGGTCGGCTTGGCTGGATGACCTACTGAAGCCACACGTCACGGAGCTAGTGGTGTGCGATCCACGGAAAAACGCGCTCATGAAGGAGGGCAACAAGAGCGACAAGATTGACGCGCGCAAGCTCGCCGATCTGCTGCGTGGGGGATATCTGCGCTCGGTCTACCATGGCGAGAACGGCCTACGAACGTTGAAGGAGCTGGCCCGCAGTTATCTGACGATCAGCAAAGATCTCACTCGGGTGATGAATCGAGTGAAGGCTCTGTATCGCAGTTGGGGAATTTTGTGCGGGGGCAGCAAGTCTACGCCCCGCGTCATCGCACCGAGTGGCTGAACAAGATTGGAGAAGCCGGCGTCCGCCGGCGGGCTGAGTTGTTCTACCAACCGCTCGATGCGCTGCGCGGGTTGCGCCAAGCGGTGCGGAAGGATCTGTTGGCGGAAAGTCGCAAGCCGCTTGAGCGTCTCGGACCAAGAGTCCGTTCCATCCCCTTGGACATCATCCTTGGCGGTGGCAGTCGGGTTTGTTCTTGAGACGCTGGGGTCGAGGGAGAGTATCTAGCCAGAAGTTAGGCGATTGGTGTGCTTCGGCACCGAGTCTCCAAGCCGACCCTATGCCCCCTCGCATGACCCAACAAAGCTGTAGGCCACGAGTCTCAGATAGGACCATGGTTGGCAACTCTGCCACCAGGTTAGCTTGTGAGTTTCAGAGAACCGAACAGCGCCGTCATGACGAACATGAAACCCCCACAGGAAGGAAGAAACACGGGGGCCCCGTCGCTCCGCGGCATACAGGGCCGCTCCGCGACCGGGCTAAACGGTCAAGCAGCTAAAGACGAGGTGTCAGCAGTGTGGCGGGGGGCTGCATGCCGGAAAATAACTTCTGGCGTTCCGGCAGGGAGAAGTGTTTTTCACTTGACATCCCTTTTTATAGGACTTCGGGCCCGGAATAGTTTCCGGCGCCCCTCACTCAATAGCGATTTTCCTGGCCCTCAATCCTGGGGGGCAGCCTCGCCGAGGGTCGACTCGTGGCTCCTTTTGCCTGCCATCGGTAAAAGCAAATGAGTGTAAAATGACCAGCATTTTCGCAATAGAGGGATTTCCCACGAACTGCCCAAAGTGCGAAGCTGAGAATGCGGAGGAAGGCCGCTTCCTAGCCATCCCATCCCGCTTCCATAAGCCTCCACGCCCCCGCACTGTGGCATTTCCTCCAATCTACGAGCGGCTGGTACGGGTGAGCATCAACTTGGGGAACGATCTAGAGTTGGGGGCAACCTTATGAAAGGTGCGGGTGTTACCTGCTATCGGCTGCGGCACGCTCGGCAATCAGGCGGAATCCCCTGATCCTCGCTTCGTCGGCAAGCTCACGCAATTGGGTGCGTCCCGGTTCCGCATTTCCCGCCTGCACTTCGATCTCGCCAAGTTCCAGTCTTGCTTCGAGTTGGCAGCGTACGCAACCGACTAACACGGCCTTCTCGAGTGCAGGCCGGATGGCGCGCATGGCGTCTTCAAAATAGTGCTGCGCAGCTCGCACGTGGGCGGTGGCCAGCGCGACATCGAAACGAACTGTCGGATCGTAGCTCTTTGCTGAGAGAAGGCTAGTTTGTCTCAGGATGTTTGCAGCTTCTATAGTTTTACCCTGTTGAATGTTCTCGCGTGCAAAGACGATTTCTGCTTCGATTTCACCATCGGTTATTTTCTGTAATCGAAACTCGTCGATCGCGGACCGAAGCGTGCCCATCTCCACTGGTCCCGCCTGCGCCAATGAAAGTTCCGCGAGCGCAACCTGATCCAGGGCTGTGTCCGTCTTTGCGCCGGTTTCACGATCGAAGGAAAGCGCTTCAGAAAGGGCTTGCTTTGCGCTGACGAAATTTCCTTCCCTTAAGAATGCCTTCGCTAAAGATCGCTCAGCTGCGGTGTAATCCGTCTTGACGCCGGTCTCTTTGAGGAGTGCAACCGCGTCTTGGTACATCCGCAATGCAGTTGCCATATCTCCCTGGGTTTCAGCAATTGAGCCCAGGGTTTGCATGGCAGTTCCGAGAACAGATTTGTTCCCCTCGCTACGAAAATGTTCCAGGAGCGGCTCCAGCATGCCTTTCGCTTCGCGAAACTTCCCCTGGCGCTGGAGCAACTCGGCAAGGGTATACGTCACAACGTCGCGGTCGTTCATCCGGTTCAGTTTGGTAAAGATAGCGACGGCTTCGCGGACGCGATTTTCTGCTTTTGGCAGGTCGCCTTCGATCTCATACATCTCGCCCAGGTTTGAAAGTGCGGCTGCCAGATGAGCTTGGTCACCCTCTTTGCGAAACACGTTTAGCGCTTGCTCGATACTGTGTTTGGCTCCGGTAAGATCGCCTTGTGTCGCTAAGACACCACCAATGTTCATTGAGGCGTGGGCTGAACTGTCCACATCCCCTGCTTGGGCGAACATTCGCTGGGCCACCGCATCAGCGTCCACAGCGCCGCTGAGATTTCCAAGAAAAAACGAAGCATATCCGTCAATCAGCTTCGCGCGTGCCAGCAACAAGCCTGCCCCAGTTATTTCCGCTTTTCTGGCAGCACTATTGGCTAAGGTTTCTGCTCGTTTGTAGTCTCCGAGGTTTCCAGCAATCCTGGCTTCCGTAATATCGATTCGCGGATCATCGCGCTGCGGAGAGGGCGACTCTCGCAAAGCGGCAAGTGTCGCTGCTGCTTCCGTGCTGTTGCCCAACGCGTCTTGCGCTGCGGCGAGGTTCAAACCGTAGTCAAGATTGTCTGGGTATGATCGCTGCAGGCGTGAATAGACTTCAATTGCCTGCGTCCAGTCTCCATTCATCTCGTGATAACGTGCCTCGGTTTGCAGCCGCGCTTGGTGTGGCAGACTGCCGGCCAGGTCCATTGCTTTTCGAGCCGAAGACGTGGCCTTAGCGTCGTACCCGAGATCGGACCATGCGGTTGCCAAGGCCGAATACGCTGGCGAATATTCGGGCTGCAAACGGATGACTCTTTCCAAAAGATCGCCGGCCACCACATCGTCGTAGACCCGCAATTTGGCGAGTCCGTCAGCGTAGAGCCGGGCGGCCTCTGGATTCGAAGGCAGGGCGAGCTTGACCTCCTCCGCCTCGGTCGAGGTCAGCGTTCCAACACCCAGTTTTGCCCGCAGTTGTTCGCCAGCGCGAGACGCCAGATCAAATAGATCCGACTGAGAGCCGACGACTGCAAAGCTCGCAACCGTATCTCCGGTCACCGCGTCCTGCACGCGCGCATCAAGGCGAACCCGCCCGCCACCCGCTTTTCCAATAGCGAGGTAGGAGCCGGCAACGACATAATCGCAACCCAGATCTCTATGAATCTTGGCTAAGGTACGGCCGGCATAACTATCTTCGTTGGATAGGGAGAGTTCGAGTTTCGCTCGGGCAACATCCTCCGCTGCCACCGTTCTGAGATGGTCGCCTGCAGCCAATTCTGTTGCGAGCATTTCGGTAAATGCGGTCGATAACCATACGTCCCGCGCATTTCCGGAAGCGTTGGTGAAACCCATCACTGCAACCGAACGACGCGTGAGAGTGGAGGGAATGACCGGAGAGGGTTGAGCTTGCGCCCCTGGCGCAGGCTGATTTCGACGGCTATAACGACGCCCAACGTATGCAACGAACAGAACCAGGAGGAGGGCCGCCGCCACCCAGTATGGCCAATTGCGACCCTTTCTTGGCGGCACGGTCGAGAACTGGCTGGGCTCGGTGTCGACCGAGGGAAGCTCAGCGGAATCCGGACCTGCGGCGCTTTGCGGCGCGTCATCGAGGACTGGAATCTCGGAGGCCGGCATCGGCGATTCAACACTGGCTATAAAGCGATAACCGACCCTGGGCAGGGTTTCGATGTAGCGCGGTTCGAGAGAGGTATCCTGCAACGCGCTCCGTAACCTTTGCACCGCACTATTGAGGCTCGCTTCAAAATTGACGAAGACGTCGCCCGGCCATAACTTATGCCTCAGATCCTCGCGGGAGACAACTTCGCCTGGTCTTTCGAGGAGCATGGCCAGAATTTGAAACGACTGGTAGGGAATCTTGAGCCTGAGGCCTGCTTTACGAAGCTCGTGCGCGTGCAAGTCGACTTCATAAAGCCCGAAACACGCGCGGGGAGGTACCTTTGAGCCATTCGCGCCTGACCCACTCTTGTTCAAGCGCTTGGGTTCTGAATTACCGGGCTCGACAGGAGACATTGTTTAAGGCCAAATCGAGGGACGGGGGCGCCCGCGTTGTAAGTTATCTTGCAAACAGTGTAACGGGGATGTCAAGCCGCTAATAGACGGGTTGTCAGCACTCAAGCAAGCAAGGACTAAGTATTTATTCGCCAGTTATTTGGCCTGTGAGGTGGATGTGAGTGACATGTGATTTGCGATGATCGGTCTCTATGGTAGGTTTGCCCATTAATTCGGCACAAGAGTCGCCGAAGATAAACATTTCGCCCTGAGGAGGGGCTTCATGAACCGAAAAACGTTTCTAACCATTCTCACCATGTTGCTCGCAGTCTCCGCATACGCCGGGGAAAAACCGGTTGCCGTGCACACGTTCGTATGCAAGGGCGTGGACCAAGGTCCTTGCCTGAAGGGGGGCCTCCCCAGTTGGATCATCCAGGCGTCGGATGGCAACCTTTACGGCGTCGCCCAGATAACTACCGAAGTCTATCCCCCCGGGGGCGGCCTAGTATTTTCCCTGACGCCCACGGGCCACTTTACGGTGTTGTATAAGTTCAAACCGGAAAAAAGCTCGGTCACCGGAAACTATCCCGCCTTAATTAGCGAGGGTCCGGATGGGATGCTCTATGGCGAAACTGGCATCGGCGGGGCTTCGAACGAAGGCACACTGTTCCGGGTGAAGAAGGATGGAAGCGGATTCCAGGTCATTCACTCTTTCTGTTCGGACAACTGCTCTGACGGATACGATCCCGAAGGCCTGGTAGCGGGAAATGACGGCAACGTCTACGGCACCACGCTGTACGGTGGCGGGGGCCGGCAGTGCGGCGCCGAATGCGGCACCATCTTCCAAATCAATGCCGCCACAGGAGCGTACAAGGTAGTCCAAGTCCTCGGGTATCACACCAGCAGCATGGCGGTGGGTCCCGATGGCACCTTCTACGGAATTACGAATAACTCCGTCCTCTTCCACTACGACGAAGCCACCAATACCCTGCAACAGACTCAGCTCCAATTTCCACAGAACTTGAAGGTGGGCCTAGCCATTTTGCCGACCTTGGGTGCCAACGGGAATCTCTATGGTATCTATGAAAGCTTTCTGCAGGGCGGCGGCGGTCCCGGCCTGTTCGAGGTTCAGCTAGATGGCTCCAATCTGCAGGCGTTTCCCACCATTCCGAATTTCCCGACCGACGTGCCGATAAGTCCGCTCGTGTTGGGCAGTGACGGCAATTTCTGGATGACCATGTACGCAAGAGCCCTCGACGGTATTCTCACCATCTCGTCGACGGATGGGAGCGTAATCCAAACTCTCCGACCCTTCTCCACGAAAGCTGCGGTGGGCGATTGTCCGGTCGATCTTATGTCAGCGAAAGATGGAAAATTGTGGGGGTTGACCCAATGTGATGGCAAGGCTCCCAAGGGCTTTTACGGGCAGGGCGTGGTGTTTCGCCTGACTCCGAGTTCCGAGCTGCCGTAGTCGTTTCCCGCGATTGAGAAACGGAACTTCGCGCAGGCAAATACTTTAGGAAGAGGTTAGTGAGTAAGAGGGGCGCTCAAATGCGGCCTTGGCGGACGATTAATTTGACAAAAGATTCTTAGGGATGGAAAACCCACGAAATTTCGATCAAGGAAGGAAAAGAACATGAAAGTATCTCTCCGGCTCTTTCTAGCCGTGCTCGTATCTGCGGCGGCTTCTTTGTGCGCCGCCCAAACCTACAACATTACTGACCTCGGGGACCTTCCCGGCGGAAGTTTCAACCAAGCCCAGGCGATCAACGTTAGCGGACAGATCACTGGCATGGCCGGAGACTCCAAAGGCAATGGTGTGGTCATCCTTTACTCGAACGGCAAAATGACCGACCTGGGCAGCCTGGGCGGCGGCAAGGCAATCGGCAACGGCATCAATAAATCCGCTCAGATCGCTGGATACTCTACTAACGCGGCGGGGGTGTATCGGGCATTTGTGACGGTTCGCGGAAAGCTCGTCGACATTGGGGATCTCGGTGGAGGCACCGCGGCCGCGGCTGGTCTGAATGATTCCGGGCAAGTAGTCGGGTCCTCCTACCTTGGCAACGGGGGAGGCGTCCATCCGTTTCTTTACAGCAACGGCAAGATGATCGACCTGGGAACACTCGGTGGCCAAGGGTGGAGTGGCGCGAACGGGATCAATAACTCTGGGGTTGTAGCAGGAACCTCGTGGGCGCCAGATGGTTTCTTCGCTTTCGTCTGGAAGAACGGGAAGATGAAGTCGCTTGGAACCTTGGGCGGACAGTACAGCGAGGCGTACGCCATTAACAACAAAGGCCAGATCACCGGCGGAGCCGCCACCCCGAATGCCTGGCACGCTTTCATCACGATCGGCGGGAAACTCAAGGATATAGACACGCTTCCCAAGTCAGCCAGTATGGGCTTCGGGATCAATGACTCTGGGATCGTCGTCGGCCAGACCAATGATCACGCGTTTGTGTACGACGGCAAGAAGATGAAGGACCTGAACAATCTCATACCGCCGAACTTAGGATGGGTCCTTTACGTGGCGAACGGGATCAACAATGCCGGAAAAATTGTCGGCTACGGCACGCGCAACGGGACCACGCTCCACGCGTTTCTTTTGACGCCGCAGTGAGAAACACGGGCCAGGGGGCGAAGTGAACGGGAGGTTCTGGCCAAGGCAGAGCCTCCCTGAACGAAAAAAGGGGAGATCACAAAAATGCAGTTTGCGATGCGAACTGTGAGCGCGCCGGGAATCGTGCTCGCGTTAACTCTGGCCAGGCTGACGGTGGTTCCGGTCTCACCCGCGCCGCTTAACGCGTGATTCTGGAGGCATGTCCCACTCAGGCGGGAGCAAGCCAGCAATGATTGGCCCTAGCTGCCATCAGGAAAGCCTCCACGGTGCAGGATCATGGGATAGTGCGGAAGTTGCTCGAGTCTCGGGACCGATGCGCGCCATCCTTCAGATAAGGTTTTAATCCTTCTCTGGAACTTCCAACCGCGGTTCGTGAAGAGATTTCGCTTTGTTTGCGGCCGGCTTCGGAACCGCCCACACCGCGATCCGGTACCCCAGCAGCACCGCGAGGATAGCGCCATACTCCAGGGGCAGGTGAATGTCGGCCTTTACCAGCCACCAGTAATGAATTACTCCGGCAATCGCGCTGAAATAGATCAAGCGATGCAGAGCTTGCCAGCGCTTCCCGCCGAGACGCCGGATCCAGCCCGTGGTCGAAGTGAGCGCCAGCGGGATTAGCAGAACGAATGCGGTGAATCCGACTGTGATGAAGCGGCGTTTGGCAACGTCGTGCAGCATCTCGTGCAGGTCGAAGAATTTGTCCAGCCAGATGTAGGTGAGAAAATGCAGCGTGCCGTAGAAGAACGCGAATAGTCCGAACATGCGGCGGTAGCGAATCAGCCAAAGCCGCCCGGTTAGTTTGCGAATGGGTGTGATGGATAACGTGATTAGCAGGAATCTCAGGGTCCAGTCGCCGGTCGCGTGGGTGATGACTTCGATTGGATTTGCGCCCAGTGCGCCGCCGTAGGCTTTCCATCCCAGGAGCGCCAAGGGGACGAGGCAAACGAGAAAGACCACGGGTTTGAACCAGCGAATCATGCAGCGATCAAGTAGCGCTGTCGACGTTCTTGTAGCGCCGCCGTCCCGGCGGCTGTCGTGGAGGCGTCCCGCCCCCACCGGCGAGGGCAGGATGCCCTCGCGACAGCCGGCAAGATGCCGGCGCTACTAAGATGCTCAGAAATTCTTTTTTAAATCCATGCCGGTGTACAGGCTTGCTACCTGGTCGTAGCCGTTGAACATCAGCGTGGGGCGCTTCAGAAATTCGCCTAGCCGCCGTTCTTTGGCCTGACTCCATCGGGGATGATCCACATTCGGATTCACGTTCGAGTAGAAGCCATATTCGTTCGGGGCCATCTCGTGCCAGGTGTTTCTCGGCTGGTCTCCGGTGAAGCGAATGCGTACAATCGCCTTGGCGCTCTTGAATCCGTATTTCCACGGCACCACGATGCGCAGCGGAGCGCCGTCCTGGTTGGGCAGCGCTTCGCCGTACATTCCGAAGCACAGCAGAGCCAAAGGGTGCATGGCCTCGTCCATGCGCAGGCCTTCCACGTAAGGCCAGTCGAGCACCCGGCCGCGCTGGCCCGGCATTTGCTTGGGATCTTCGATGGTGGTGAATTCCACAAATTTCGCCTTGCTGGTTGGCTTGGCTTTATTGATCAGCTCGCTCAGCGAAAAGCCTACCCACGGTACGACAATCGACCAACCCTCCACGCAGCGATGGCGGTAGATCCGCTCTTCGGGCGCGGCCATTTTGATAATTGTGTCTACGTCGAGGACCTGCTTCTTCTCGACAGCTCCGTCGATGGTTACCGTCCACGGCCGGGTTTTGAAATCCTTGGCCAGGCCTGCGGGCTCATATTTATCAGTCGAGAATTCGTAATAATTGTTGTAGTTGGTGACGTCCTTGTAGGGCGTGATGGTCTCGTTGGTCGAGAAGGAGCTTTTCTTGAGGCCGTCAATTTTGGCGTTGGCGTGCGCCGTCATCGAAGGGGATGCGATCTCCCCAAAGCCAACGCCCACCGCAGCGGCGGCGCCGGCCAGAGCTGTGCCTGCGAGAAACTTGCGGCGGTTCAGATACAGACTCTTCGGAGTGATCTCAGACGATGGAATATTTGCGGCCTTCTTGATCAGCATGAAACCGTCCTTACCTAAGTGTACGGGAACGGCGCCTCCGTGGATTGTGACGACTGCCGGACCCTCACTTCGATAGGACGCAGGTTAGCTGGAAAAGTTGCAAATGCCGGGTCGGGCCATTCACAGGCCGCTGAACGAGTCCAAAACGGAGACGTTGCAAGCAACGTCTCTACAGTTGTTGCCTCCTCTGTAGAGACTAGCTTGCTACGTCTCAAGTGGCCGACAGAGCTGGCGATCGAATGGGCGGCTTCAGTTGCGCTCGCCCAGCACCTCGCGCACTTTGCGGGACAGCATTTGCAGGGTAAACGGTTTCTGCAGGAAGGCGCCGGAGTCGAGCGTGCCTTCATGCAGGATGGCATCTTCGGTGTAGCCGGAAAGATAGAGCACCTTGGTCTGCGGATACGAGGCGCACAGCTGGGCGGATAACTCGCGGCCACTCATGCCCGGCATGACGACGTCGGTGATCAGAATGTCGATCTTGCCCGGATGATCCGCAGCGATCTGCAGCGCCGCCTCTCCGTGGTCAGCTTCCAAAACTTTATATCCCTTCGACTCCAGGGTCTCGCGGACCAACTGTCGCACCGATTCTTCGTCCTCCACCAATAACACGGTTTCTGAGCCGCCACTCTGCGATGACGATGCGCCCACCGCGCCCACGGGTTCCAAGGCATCTTCGACCCGCGGCAGATAGATGCGGAATGTCGTGCCCTGTTGCGGTTCGCTCTCGACCAGAACGTAGCCGCCACTCTGCTTGATAATGCCGTAAACCGTCGAAAGCCCGAGACCTGTGCCTTTCCCCTTTTCTTTGGTGGTGAAAAAAGGCTCGAAGATGCGAAGTTGGGTCTCTTTGTCCATCCCGTAACCGGTGTCGGTCACCGAAAGCACGACGTAGAGACCGGGTTGAATGTAGCTGTATTCGCGGCGAACATCCTCATTGTCCAGTCTGGCATTGGCGGTCTGGATTGTAAGCTTCCCCCCGTTCGGCATCGCGTCTTTGGAATTGACTACCAAATTCATGATGACTTGCTCGATCTGGCCGGCATCGGCGCGGGTACGGCCGAGATCAGCCGCCAGACGGGTGTGCAACTCGATGTTCTCTCCGATCAAAGGACGTAGCAGGCGCTCTATGTCCTCCACGATGATGTTCAGGTCGACCACCTTCAGTTCCAGCAGTTGCTTCCGGCTGAAGGCCAATAGCTGGCGCGTCAGAGTTGTGGCCCGATCCGTCGCCTGGTGAATCGCCTCGATCTTCGGATACAGAAAGTTGCTTTTCCGAGTGTGCTCGAGCAAGACTTCCGTGTAACCGCTGATCACCATCAACAAATTGTTGAAGTCATGCGCTACGCCTCCCGCCAGGCGTCCAACGGCTTCCATTTTTTGCGCTTGGCGGAATTGATTCTCCAGCACCCGCCGCTCCGTAATATCTTCCGCAATAATCTCCACCACCTCGGCCGTTTCCTCCGGGCGGTTGACGACGCGACCGCTCAGCCGCACCGTAATCGCGCTGCCATCCTTGCGCTTCCAGCGGACTTCAACGTTGTCCAAACGCGCCCCGCGCTGGAATTCACTCATGACCCGCGCCTGCTCGCTGGGATCCAGAAAGACATCCGACTTTGGATCCAGGGCCAGCACCTCTTCCGGCGAATCGTACCCCAGCATCGTGATCAAGGCAGGGTTCACGTCGAAAAATCTGCCCTCCAGGCTGGAGCGGTAAATCCCGTAAACCGCGCTCTGCACCAGCGACCGGTAGCGCGCTTCGGAACGGCGAAGCGCCTCTTCATTACGCTTGTACTCAATCGCGCTGGCGAGCTGTTGCGACACGAACTGCAGAATCTCCTTCTCCTTTTCACCGAAGCGCGCGTTGCCGCTGTAGCTTTGCACCACCAGCACGCCGAGAGTATTGTTACCCGCTTTCAATGGGACGCCGAGCCAGTCCAGGGATGGAGCGCCGATCAGTTCCGCCTCTCCCCGTCTCACTAAGCCGTCGAAGACTTCAGGAGTGCACAACAGCGGCTCACCGGTTCGCAGCACGTACTCGGTCAGACCTTTGCCCAACTTTTTAGGCGCAGGCCTGGGATCCCCTTCGTCCTCGAAATAGGGAAAGCTGAGTAGCTGCGTCAGCGGATCATAGACCGCAATATAGAAATTGCGGGCATACATAAGCTCGCCCACAATACCGTGAACCGCGGCATAGAACTGCTGCAGGTCCTCCGCCGTGCTGGTTTTTTGTGTGATGCGGTAAAGCGCAGAGTGCAGAGCCTCCGCCCGCTTCTGTTCCGAGATGTCGCGATACAGAACGCACATTGCCACCTGCTTCCCATCGACCACGATGGGAGCAGTGGAAATGAAAACATCCAGCAGGGTTCCGTCCTTGCGCTGACGCTTGGTTTCCAGGACAACCTTCTGCCCTTTCACCAACAACTCCGCAATCCAGCGGGTTTCCGCGCTCCGATCGGGCGGGACGATCAGCCTATCGATCCGTTGTCCCAGCGCCTCCGCCGGACCGAAGCCAAAAATGCGGGTGAACTCACCATTGAGGCGGGTAATCCGGTACTCTGGATCCAGAATACTAATGGCTTCCGGCGCGCACTCTACCAACTGCTCGAGATACGCTTTTTGTAACTCGGGGCTATCGGTTGCAAAGCCAGGAGTGATCGCTTCGGGGGTTGTGCTGCTCGAGGTGGGGCTGGAGAGCACCTGCGTGCGGCGTCGAAGTGTCTCTCTGAGAAACCTAGCGCGTGAAAGCTCAGCCGACGTCGCAGGCCGGGTGATGCGGTCACCCATCGAATCCCCCTCGGTTTATACCAGAGCCAACTTCAGATGTTAGATTGCCAGCCAGTTACTCGAAAGTTACCGAGGTAATTCCAGGTAGGAACCACGCGCCCTTCGATAGGAAACACCGCTATTGCCCGGTTGCGAGCATCTCACACACCCGGCGCAGGACATCGCGCTGTTGCTCATTGACGGCGAGAAATTCAAAGCCATGACGCAAACCGATGCGATAACGCACTAACGCACGTAGCTTCAGAGGATAAGCGGCCAGAGGCAAGGCAAGTTCCATGGAAACCACTTCGCCGACTTCCAGTTCTCCGGTCATCGTTCCCCCAACTCCATCCACGCCCAACTCATTCGAACGTCCCCACAGGGATGTCGTCTGCCCGGAGCGGAAGATGTGCACCGTGAGCCGCATGTCGACCGGATAGCGCGGAAACCGCCGCGCGCTGTGTTTAGCAGGTTTCGAATTGGAGATAAAAGCCTCCGCTTGGTTCTACACGCAGTTTTCCTGCGCAGCCAGCAGTCCTAATTTCCGTGCAACGGGTAGCCGGGCTCCAGGGGCAACTTCCCGCCCACCTTCAACACCGTTACTCCTCCGCTGATGGAATACACGTCCACCAAGCCGACCGCCCCGGGAGTCGATCCCACCTTCTTCACCACCGCCTCGTCAGACTCAACCACGATAATCGCCGGATGATCGCCCCGGCCATGGTTGGCGCCAGCAATCACCGCTTTCACTTCGTCCTTCGACATGCCGTAAACCTTCTCCAGCAACAGCTTCATCTCCGATGCCGCCGGATCACGAGTGATGAAGCTGACCGCCTTGCCATCCGGCCAGCGGCTCACCTGGCCCTTGCATACCTTCACCAGTTCGGGCAACGTGATCGCCACCACCTCGTTCGATTTGTTGGAAATCAAGGCCAGGTCTTTGGACTGAGCCAGTGCGGTCCAGCCCAGGATGACCAGTGCCGTCGCAAGCACGCGTTGGGCGAGCACATCCCCTCCAGTCCTATCGCGCCTTTGATTATCTCCGATTCTCCTCGAAGTCCGGTCGCGTCTCAATGAACGAACGAGTATGTACCACCGGATGCAATAGGCCGTTGGCGACTCGCCACCCATTCCAGCCGATCTTCCCGCGCCCAAGCCTACAGCAATTCCTGTACTCCGCACATGAATCGTTTGTCTTGCGTTATCATCCTTCTTACGAAGGAGGAATCCCATGGCACATGAGTTACCCGCTCTCCCCTATGACTATTCAGCTCTCGAACCCATAATCGATGCTCAGACCATGAAACTGCACCACGACATGCATCACGGGGCCTATGTCAAAAATCTAAACGCTGCTCTGGAAAAATATCCGAACCTGCAATCGAAGAGCGCCGAGGAATTGATCCGCGATCTCAACGCCGTCCCCGAGGACATCCGCACCACCGTCCGCAACAACGGCGGCGGGCACGTGAATCACACCATGTTCTGGAAGATCATGAAGCCCAAGGGCGGCGGCGACCCCAGTGGCGCGATTGCGGACGTCATCAATAAAACCTTCGGCAACTTCAAAGATTTCCAGACCAAGTTCAACGACGCTGGCGCCAAACAATTTGGCAGCGGCTGGGTCTGGCTCGCCGGCAAACCTGGCGGCGAGGTGCAGGTCATTAGCACGCCCAATCAGGACAACCCAATCTCCCAAGGCCTGTTCCCCATTTTCGGCAACGACGTCTGGGAACACGCCTACTACCTGAAATACAACAATCGCCGCCCCGAATACCTCGCGGCCTGGTGGAACGTAATCAACTGGGAAGAAGTCAACCACCGCCTGAAAACATTCCAGGCCCATCATGAGCCCGCGATGGCGGGACGATAAAGACGAACACCGCTTGCCTGGGCCGGGTCTCCAACCCGGCCCAGCACAGCCCTCATCAATCCAACTGAGGACCGAGAACTGAGAACCGACAACTGAGAACCGAGAACTGCTTTTCTGCATTTCCTGTGCGCCCGCTGTGGAAATTATGCTGTCCAACACCAGCCGCTTCCTTTTCCCGATTCGAAGCTGCCACTAAGACCGCACGCCATATGGCTGAATCAATCGCCTCCATAAATTTTCTTGATCGCTGTCTGTCTCAGAAAATCGCCCGCCGATTTTTTCCTCCGTTGCACCAAACTTTGGTAATTGACCTACACTGCTCGCGCGCGTAGATTCGTCCTCGTCCTCAACCACATTTCAGCCGACAACAATAATCACTTACGCCTCCGGCAACGAGGCTGAGCTGGAGAGAGCACGAATCGAAAATCGGCAGTCGCAAAGCGAAAATGCCTTTTCATTCTCCCTCCCCTGAAGGGTAGATGAACGTGAGAAAGACATCCGCTACATGGAAAATTTATCGCACTCGCTTCTTGATCAAAGCCCGGCAACTCAGCCAACCGCTTCTCTTCGTCGACGCACTGGGGCGGGAACATAGCGGCCAGGCAGGTGATTATCTGGTTGAGTCATCCGACGGTGCCCGACGCATCGCGCCCCGGCTGATTTTTGAAGATGTGTACGTGGCCATGGGGCCGGCGGATGAAAGCTGGCCCTCTCCAATGGAGCCCGCCATGGCACTGTCGGCTCCCAAACGCCGCGTCGCCTCCCGTACCGCGGCCACGGCCTAGGCTCCACTGTTCGTGGAGGACGGGCGTCTCGCGAGCCTGCCCTGAGCGAAGTCGAAGGGTCCACGTGGAGCAAAGTTCCGCAGCGATTGCGCACGCTCACGTAGACCCGGACGCCTCGTCCGGGTGCCGGAGCAAAGCTCCACAGAGCCTGTTAGTGGAGGAACGACTCATGTTCCGTACTTGAATTCGACCCAATCTCGGGTGGGAAGGAGCTCCACCAGAAATCCTCGGCACGAGCCAGAATCGAGTTCCGCGGCTGAGCCGCGCAATCTATCCCTGTGGAAAAAAAAGGCGGAAGGTGGGCATCTGCGCAGTCATTGCTTTGAGATACAATATATAGTGATTACGTCTTGACAGCCACAACGGGCGGGAGTACTGTTGCCATCCGGTAGGCTGTAAACGCCTCCGGAACGGAGACGAGCGATGCAGCGCAAGAAGAGTAGGTAGGCGCCAGAACACACGGGCGGAAGCCGTGGCCGAGAGACCCCGGGCTGCCCAGCCAACTCAACCAAGTGTCAATGCTTCATCGTTGCCTGAAGCCTGACGCCTGAAGCCTGAAGAACAAGATGGCCGCTTCCCGGTCCGGTCTTTCCGGACATCCCCACGGGGAACGACAACAGTTTGACAACTGGCGGGTTGGAAAACACCTCGTCGAGAGGGCTCGCAGCCCTCTTCTGTCGAGGCGGATTTGAGGAGCTCTCATGGAAAGTCTAGCCCATCTGGTCGCGGAATCCATGATTCGTCACGGCGTTGAGCCCACCTTTGACCATCGCCGCCTGCAGTGGTCAAAGTGGTTCCACTGCCAGGACAGTTTCAGCCTCGTCCTTGCGCCGTGCAAGCCAGGGCTTTTCGCCTTGGGAGAAGAACTGGTTGCTCCTGGCGAGTCGGCAGCCGGCGAGGGAAAACGTATGCTGGCGCTGTTTCAGATCTCAGAAGCCGACGACCTGGGTATGGCACTGGGCCGTCTATTCCTGCCCGGCAGCCCCGCGCGCGAGCGCTTTGCCAGCGGCCGCTGCTTCGCCCGCTACGTCGTCATTGAGGACGCGGTTCAGCGCCAGACCGCCCACGCCGCTCTACAGCGCTGGATGGCCTCATCGGCCGAAGCCGCCTCTGGAGTCCCGCAAGCAGTTTCAGACGACACCCACGTAGCCCCGGACGCCCCCGTCCGTGGAGCCGAGCAAAGCTCGGCAGGGTTCGTATCAGGGCACGACTTTAGTCGTGCCGCAAACGCAGCAACCTCAAACTCGGCTTCAGCCGCTGCCTCTGCGGTCTCGACAGATGCGTCGGCACAACTGGAATCATCAAATAAACAGGCCCAGATTGGGCCACCATCGCCGATTCCATCCGGTTTTTAAGCGTCTTAGACGCAGGACTGGAGCAAAAGTGTTCTCATGAAGAATGTTCGATGGAGGACGGGCGTCTCGCCCGTCCAGCCGCGAAGCGGCGTGAGAATGCAGCCCACGGCGCAAGCCGTGGGAGAAGGATGGCAGTCACACAAGCCCCAGCGGGGCGAAAGAATGAGGAGCAACTGAGATGAACGATCCAGCGACTTGGGCACTTGTGGAGGGACTGGAGAACTTGGACCAAATGGAATCTAGCTGCAAGGAAGACATCTCGAAATCGAGACTCATGGCCTCCCGTGACCGCTTGATCTCCGCAAAATTCTGCGCCTACATCGAAGGGGACGAGACCCCACAGCTAAAGAGGTTCGATCTGGTCGAGGCCAAGAACTTCGCGCGTTTGGCCGAGATAGAGGAAGGATGTGTCGCATCCCTCACTCAGCTTCTCGCCAAACTAGCTGCTCGGAGACGGCGAATGTTGGTCCGGCTCGAAGAATCGAGGAGCTTGGAATAGCCAGCCGCGCAGCGGCCAAAGATTGCAGCCCACGGCGCAAGCCGTGGGGAAAGATAGAAGAAACAGACAAGCCCCAGCGGGGCGAAAGAATGAATGATTCACTGCAGCGTCGGATATCGGCTTTTGGGTGGCGCAGCGCTTCCAGCGCTGCGATCCAAGCCAGCAAAATGACCGGCTTTAGCCACTGGGGTAAAGGTTTTCGCAAGAAATCTTAAAACACAGCGGAGCAAAGACTCCGCAGGAGAAAAAGAAATGTCGGAAGTCACTGTAAAAGGAGCCCACACCACCACCGAGACTGTGCCCAGCACCAAGAAAGCCCCAGGCCTGGCCTTCCGCCGCTTCTTCACCAAGCCCGGCGTCTCGCCCTACGACGAGGTCGAATGGGAACGCCGCACCGCTCAAATCACCGATGCCCAGGGCAACACGATCTTCGAGCAAAAAGATGTAGAAGTCCCCAAAGACTGGTCCATGACCGCAACTAACATCGTGGCCAGCAAGTATCTCCATGGCACCATCGGCACGCCCGAGCGCGAGTCAGGAGTCCGCGCCCTGGTGACTCGTGTCGCTGAAACCATCCGCGACTGGGGCCTATCCCAAGGCTATTTCAAAACGCCGGAAGATGGCGCCACGTTTCACGATGAACTCGCCCACATCCTCATCCGCCAATATGCCGCCTTCAATTCGCCAGTCTGGTTCAACGTAGGCTGCGATCGCATCGAGCCCGACTCCGACGCCCGCAACTGGCATTGGAACCCGGTAGCCGGCCGCGTAGAATTCGGAGTCACCGGCTACAGCACGCCGCAGTGTTCCGCCTGCTTCATCAATTCGGTGCAAGACTCGCTCGACTCCATCCTGACTCTAGCCAAGACCGAAGGCATGCTCTTCAAGTGGGGATCAGGCACCGGCACCAATCTTTCCCCATTGCGTTCGTCGACCGAAGGTCTAAGCGGAGGCGGTATCGCCAGCGGCCCGCTCAGCTTCATGAAAGGTTTCGACGCCTTCGCCGGCGTAATCAAGTCCGGAGGCAAGACCCGCCGCGCCGCCAAGATGGTCATCCTCAACATCGACCATCCCGACATCATCGACTTCATCGAGTGCAAGTCCAAAGAAGAAGCCAAAGCGCACACTCTAGTGGCCGCCGGTTACGATGGCTCCTCACCCGACTCCGAAGCCTACTCGTCCATCTTCTTCCAAAACGCCAACAACTCCGTCCGCGTCACCGACGACTTCATGTACGCCGTCCTCCGCGACACCGACTTCAGCACCAAAGCCGTGCGCGACGGACGTCCCATGCACACCTTCAAAGCCAAAGACCTGCTCTACAAAATCTCTGACGCGACCTGGCGCTGCGGCGATCCCGGCATGCAATTCGATACCACGGTAAACCGCTGGCACACCTCGAAGAACACAAGCCGGATAAACGCCAGCAACCCATGCAGCGAATACATGTTCCTCGATGACTCGGCCTGCAACCTAGCGAGTCTGAATTTACTGAAGTTCGCACCCAACGGCACCTTCGACGTGGAGGCGTATCGCCACGCCGTAGACGTACTAATCACAGCTCAAGAAATTCTCGTAGACAACGCCGGCTACCCCACAGAAATGATCGGCAAAAATTCCCACGACTATCGCCCGCTAGGCCTGGGCTACGCAAATCTAGGAGCATTGCTAATGGCCGCCGGCCTGCCCTACGACTCCAACGCCGGACGCGACTACGCCTCCTGCGTAACCGCCATCATGTGCGGCCAAGCCTACCTGCAATCCTCCAGGATCGCAGAAGCCTGTCCCGCATTAGTCCCAGCAACCGAGCCCACAAGAAAAGGCCTAGCCGAAACCAACCTAGGCTCCAACGTAATGCCCGGAGGAGCCTGCCCCGGCTGGTACATAAACCGCGAACCATTCCTGGACGTAATCCGCATGCACCGCGCCTCAGTCAACAACATAAATAAAAACAACGTCCCCTCTCCACTCTACGAAGCCAGCAAACAAGCCTGGGACGAAGCCCTAGCCCAAGGCGAAAAACACGGCTACCGCAACTCCCAGGTAACAGTCCTAGCCCCCACAGGCACAATCGGCTTCATGATGGACTGCGACACAACAGGCGTTGAGCCTGATCTTGCGTTGGTGAAGTACAAGAAACTGGTAGGCGGAGGCATGATTAAGATTGTGAACAACACCGTGCCCACCGCGTTGTTCAAGCTGGGGTACTCGCATGATGAGGCGGACAAGATTGTCAGCTACATCGATGCGACGGGGACGATTGAAGGTGCGCCTCACATCAAGGATGAACATCTGTCGGTGTTTGATTGCTCGTTCAAGCCGGCGAAGGGCACGCGGTCGATCGCTTACATGGGCCATCTGCGAATGATGGCGGCGACGCAGCCGTTTATCTCCGGGGCGATTTCGAAGACTGTGAACTTGCCTGAGAATGCTTCCGTCGAAGACATCATGGAAGCTTATCTGCAGGCTTGGAAATTGGGGTTGAAGGCTGTGGCCGTCTATCGCGATGGCTGCAAGAAGTCGCAACCGCTAAGCGCCGCCGGAACTTCCACCGCGCTTTCGAAGAAGGGCGATGCGGCGACGGCCGCGGTGACGGTGCGCGAGGAAGAGAATCTCAACGGGCCTCCGCGCGCGGTGCGCCACAAGCTGCAGTCTGAGCGGCGATCAATCACCCACAAATTCAACGTAGGCGGACACGAAGGCTACATAACGGTAGGCCTCTATCCCGACGACAGCGTGGGCGAAATCTTCATCACCATGGCCAAAGAGGGATCGACGGTCAGCGGCCTCATGGACAGCTTCTCCTGCGCCGTCTCCATCGCCCTGCAACACGGCGTCCCGCTGAAACTGCTGTGCGAGAAGTTTGCCCACACCCGCTTCGAGCCCAGCGGCTGGAGCGGCAATCCCGACATCGGCTTCGCCAAATCCATCATGGACTACATCTTCCGCTGGCTCGACCTGCGCTTCTCCACCGGCCAGCAGCAAATGCTATTCGAGAACCTCCGCCTGAGGCCAACCCCACCGCCGACAGCAGAAGCGGTAGGAGACATAAACGGCTCGACAGAAGTGAGTGGAGGCCGGGCGTCCTCGCCCGGCCCCGCCGCCGGCAGCCACCACGCCGCCGACGCCCTCGCCGGAATTATCGACCTGGGCGACGCCCCAACCTGCTCCTTCTGCGGCTCCATCATGACCCGCAACGGAAGCTGCTACCGGTGTGGGAGCTGCGGCAGCACCAGCGGCTGCAGCTAGGTTCGTGTGGGGCCGGGTCTCTGACCCGGCCAGGCGGAGCAAAGCTCCGCAGAGACTTGGGAAGGAAAGTCTTGGGAGGGCATGGCGCTAACGGTGCCGGTTCATGCACTTCAAGATTCTTGGACGAATCGCGGAGGTGGAGCTTATCGCCACCGGCTCAGCCATCCGCGAACGCAAACGCCTCTGGAAGATTTATGGCAAAGCACGCTGGAGAAAGCTAAAGGGAATCGCAAAGGTCGAATTTTCCGATGGTACGATAAGCCATGCCGAGATTCACTGGTACGAAGCTCATGGGATCGGTGCGACGGAACACAAAATCAAGCGCATCGTCGAGTGAGGCGACGAGTGACAGGAAAAGAGGCGAAGCCCGCTTCGTCCTTTGCGTGCGAAACAAAGATTACCCTGCCTCTCTGGAACTGCGGAAGGTGTATCGCCTGCTAAGCGATGAGCAGGCGTCCAAGCACCATCAGATGCGGGTGATCGACGAGTCTGGCGAAGATTATCTGTACCCGGAGGAGTATTTCGTTCCCATAAAGCTGCCACAAGCGGCAGAGAAAGCAGTGCTGAGGACAACTTGAGCCACGCCGTCCTCGGCTGTCCAGCGGAGCAAAGCTCCGCACAAATCGTCAATGGACGACGGCCCGGATCGCCCGTCTAGGAGGGAGGGAGAATGCAGATGGCCAACACCGGGGAAAGGAAACGAGACGAGCTGATTTCTAAGGTCTGTCCGTTTTGCGGCGAGTGCACTGGCCAGCCTGACTTTATAGGGCATTTACCCGTGCTTCGGTGCTCCAAAGATGGACTTCTGCTGATTGACCCGAGTAAGAGCGATGAGGGACGGGTCACTCCAATCACAGAGGAGTCCCTGATGGAATTGAAACAGGCGTACTCGCTCGCAACAGCCGCGCGGAATCCCGATTTCATGGGCCCCGTGAATTAGAACGTCTCGTAAGTGAGGGTCGGAAGGCACGCCTCGCTTCTCGGCAATCTGGATTCTGGGCGGGCGTGATTGCCGCTATCGAGCGGGCGGTTCCGGTTTTGGGCACCGGCGCTTCGATGGTAGTGCACGAAGGGTCGTCAAACCATTTACAGCGTTCATCACCTTGGGTCAGGCTAGCGTAGCGAGGTCACAGAATGAGCACATGGGTTGAGAGACCGAATGAATTCGCTATGCTCGATTATGCTGATAATGAACCCGGCGCAATCGAAAAACTCCAGGAACTAAATGAGTTCTATCGTAAGAACCGATGGCCTGCAGAGTACTCGAACACCACCCATCACATATATTGCGCCGACGCGCGAGACCTCTCCTCGCTTCGCGACGAGAGTGTCCATCTGGTTGTAACCTCTCCGCCGTATTGGACGCTGAAAGAGTACGCCCCCCACGAAAGGCAGTTGGGAGCGATCGAAGACTATGAGGAATTCCTTGCGGAACTGGACAAAGTCTGGGCGGAGTGCGCCAGAGTGCTCGTTCCCGGAGGGAGAATGTGCTGCGTCGTTGGCGATGTGTGCATTCCGAGAAAGAAAGCTGGACGACACCACGTAATTCCGCTGCACGCAGATATCATGGTGCGGAACCGCAAGCTTGGACTAGATTCACTCACTCCGATTCTGTGGTTCAAAATAGCGAACGGAGCTACCGAGGTCGAGGGCAACGGTGCGGGGTTCTACGGCAAGCCGTATCAACCTGGTGCAATTGTGAAAAACGACTTCGAATACATTTTGTTTTTTCGCAAAGGTGGGTCATATCGGTCACCGTCGTTTCTGCAGAAGGCTCTCTCTATGTTGTCGCGAGAGGAACTCAAGGCTTGGCTTCGCACGTCATGGACGGACATCAAAGGAGAGTCCACGAGAAAAGGACATCCAGCTCCTTACCCGGCAGAATTGGCGGAGCGTCTGATCCGTCTTTTTTCCTTTGCTGGCGATGTGGTATTGGACCCGTTTGTTGGCACTGGAAGTACCTCCCTTGCGGCTATGTCGTCGGGACGTAGTAGCATTGGCCTTGAAGTGGATAGTCGCTATATTCGTCTCGCAAAGGAGAGGCTCGAAAGGGTTTTACTCATCAGGCCAGAACCTCACCTTTTCGACGTGAAAGTGGAATTCAATCGCAATAAATGAGCGATGCAAATTACGCTCTGCTGACCGCATTCCAGAACCTCTTTGAAGGAACCCCGTATCTTCACAGAAACTCAAGCCTGGGCGATAGAGTCGCGAGCTTTCTCTACGAAGATCTCTACACCCTGAATAAATCAACGGAGTTGCGTGAGCGGATCGACGCTCATGTACGCGTGCTGAACGTTCAAAATCGGACGGTCGGCATCGCAAGGAGACGTGGCGATGGGACGTTTGGCGAACTGGTCCCGTCAGCAACCCCCGTCGTTGAGAAGGGACTATCGGTTGCGCGAGGGCCGGTTGCGACAATCGAGATTGGTGTTGAAACGAAGATACTCGCGAAAGCCATGATCAAGCAGATTGATCGAGTCATCGGAGATTTGATCAGGCAAACCGGGGAATTCAAGAAACGCGGTGGCGATCCGATCTGCGTGGGCATAGTGGGAGTCAACTTCTCAGAACTTTACACTTCCTACGAGGGGACAAGGGCTTTCCTCACAGACGGAGGCAAATACAAGCATCCGATCCAAGAGGCTGCCGCAGCGGTTTCCCGGTTGCAACAGCGAGCTGCACCCAGCTTCGATGAATTCCTTATACTTAAATTTAGCGCTACAAACACTGCTCCATATCCGTTTTCTTGGGTTGACGAAAAACAAACAACGCTGGAATATTCCGCCCTCTTAACACGCATTTCGCGGAACTACGACCGGCGCTTTGGGTGAACGTGAAGTTTTGTGGCGCCCTGCGAGGCCTAGATCTTTTTTATGTCTCTTGCGACACGACTGAAAGTCGTGCCCTTCCCAGAACCCGCCTCGCTGCTGCGGTCCTCGGCTGGGCGTAGAATGCCGTCATTGAGATTCATGGAAGCAAGTCCTTTATGAAATGTCGATTGCCCTTCGGAATTGTGGTTTGGCTGATTTGCGGTCCATTTCTGTTCGCACAGAGCAGCCCCTCATCAACCGAGCAGAAGCAGGAGCCTCCTGCATCGAATTCTGACACGCAAGCTTCCAGTCAGTCGCAGATGGGCATCCAGGGCGGCCCTATCGAGATACTAAGCGACACTATGGGTGTAAATTTTGGTCCCTACTTGCAAGATGTGCTGAAGAGCGTCAAGCTGAACTGGTACAACCTGATTCCCGAATCGGCGCGCGGACCGCTGAAGAAGAAGGGCAAGGTCTTAATCGAGTTCAAGATCCTCAAGGACGGCAAGGTTGCGGACATGAAATTGGTCGAAAGCTCCGGGGATGTGCCATTGGACCGTGCTGCATGGAGCAGCATCACCACTTCAGGCCCCTTCCCGCCACTGCCAGCCGAATTCTCTGGCCTGTATCTTGGCCTGCGTTTCAGCTTCTATTACAACTATGCCCCGGGCGATATTAAGGTGCAAGAAATTGGCTCGAGTACTCCGGGATCGCAAGGTTTTTCTGGTTCGGGGATCACCGTGCGCATTACCGCACAAACCCCTGTTCAGGTACCTCTTGACTCGTCCTATGTAGTCTCCGCTTTCGTAAAAGGGACTACGAATGATGCGCTAAAGTGGAGCGTCGCCGGGGAAGGCTGCACTGATTCTGCCTGCGGCACAATGATTTATGGCTTGTACGTAGCCCCAACTGTCTTGCCTGACCCGCCTGTGGTTACAGTCACGGCTGTCTCGGAGGCTGACCACAAGGCGTGGGCCTGGATCAGAATTCATCTGGTCGCATCCGCGACACACGACTGAAGTCGTGCCCTCCCGCTGTGATCATCTTCAAACTTTAGACTTGGCTGTAGTACGCCGTTTCAGCGAGGGACGCCCGTGTCGGAAGAACTGAACAAACTGATCGAAATGGCGAGAACGATACGGATGACGCCGGAGCAGGCGGAACGGCAGCGGCGCAGCCTTGCCTACGGCAACGTCAAGATCGAGAACGATTCCATCACTTGGGAGATGATTGACAGGGCGGCAGAGCGATTGGAGAAAGAGAAGTGAGCGGGCGGCCTGCTTTTTGTCCGGTCTGGCGGGTTTGCGGTGCCTGAATCTTTTTCTTGTCGGTTACGGCACGACTGAAGTCGTGCCCTTCCACGAAGCCTCACGGGCGAGGGCGCCCGCGCTACACGGGCAAACACGGAGTCGCTTCACCGCCCTATAGGAATGTTCGTGAATTCAGGGAAAACGGCCTTTTGCCGAAATCTTGTCAAGCCCCCTGCGAGGTCTGAATCCTTGTAAGTTGCTGGTATCAAAGCGAATATAATTTTGCAAAGTTGGCGGGTTTACCCTATTCGAGTAGTTATCATAGAAGTAGTGGGTAATTGCTAGTGGCTGGTGACTAGCAAAGATCAACGGCAGCGGACAGGAGTGTCCGCTCTACACAATTTCAACGAAACAGGGCGCGGCCTCAATGGCCGCGTTTTCTATTTGCGGGCAAATCTTACTGGCGAACTACGGGGAGCTATGACTAAGGACCGGGGTAGGGCGATCAAGGGGTGCAAGGAACGCGGGGAGTGGGCGGAGCTTTGTTTTATGGCGCGGGCGGCGGGGGAGGGGTTGCGGGTGTCGAAGCCTTATGGGGACTCGGCTAGTTACGATGTGGGGGTGGAATGCGTGGCTCCGAAGCGCGAGGGGCGGATTCTGCGGGTGCAGGTGAAGTCCACTATTTATAAGCGGCGGGGGGAGGGTTATAGCTTGAATGTGATGGGGCCGCAGCGGGAGCGGTATCCGAGCGGGGTGGTGGACTTTTTTGCGGTTTATCTGATTCCGATAGACACCTGGTACATTATTCCGTTTGAGCTGATGGGGCGGACGAATTGCTCGTTGCATTTCACGCCGGATAGCAAGCGGCATAAGTATGCGTCCTATCGGGAGGCTTGGCATTTGCTGCGCGGTGAGGGGAAGGCGCGGGGTGGGTCGAAATAGAAATGCTGGGGGCGGCCGCAGGGGCTCCTACGCTAAGCGGGGCGTTATGACGGCGTCGGGGGCTTTCGCGGGTTTGTTCGGATTTTGGAACAAGAATCATTTTGTTGTGGCGCGGGCTTGCCGATGGTGTAAGAAGGGGGCTCAGCGATAAGCGGGGCCCTGCCATTACGGCTCTCCCCCATCCAGTGTGTAAGGGCCCCGCACGGATTTTGCCTCCGGTTTTGTCTTCTGGTTTGCCAATTGCGAGCGGGCGGGTTGGCGGTATAATTTGGCGTATCGGAGGAACCTGTATGCGAATTTCCGGCCTCCTGGTGGTTCTGCTCTGCGGATTGGTTTCGGTTTGTGGGGCCAGCGACGCGGCGCGGCAAAGTTCGTCCTCAATTGCGGCGCCCACCTCCTTCAACTCGGATGGGTTCAACTCCTCCGGGATCGTCCGCCCCGATTTCTCTGGGCTGGTAGCGAGCGGTCGCGCGGACTGGGACCACCGCCGCTTCGACCCGGCACGAGACGGAGATCTGACCTGCTATACGATTGAGAGCTATCGAGTGAAACGCCAAAGTCCGGATTCCGATGTGGTTGAGCCAGTCGGGCATTCAACCTGCCAGCGCGCGTCGAAGTTTAGCGTAAAGACGGTGGAGGAACCGGGCAAGGCTCCCGCGCATTGAGCTGGGTCCCACGGCTCAGCGCTTGGCAGAGTGGCGAGCGTTTATCCTGTCTAATGAATTATCCTGCGTAACCTTTCCTGCTGGCAGCCGTTTATATCGTTAGAGGCGCGATGGTCGTTCGAGCACCGGCATCGAGGCGGGCCCCGGAGCAGGCGGAGGAACGTCTGCTGGTGGAGGCTGCGCAGAAGGATCCTACCCGGTTTGCCGAACTCTACGAGATCAACTTTGAGCGGGTGTATGCGTTCATCGCGCGGCGGGTGGGCGATCGCGGTGCGGCCGAGGATTTGACCTCGGACACGTTTCACAAAGCACTGGCCAACCTTCCGCGTTTCGAATGGCGCGGTGTGCCATTTGCGGCGTGGCTGCTCAGGATTGCAGGCAATGCGATCGCGGATCGGGCGCAGCGAACGGGGAGAGAGTTGGCAGTGGACGATCCCCCAGAACTGGGCGCGGATGCCAGTGCCCTCGTCGATCTGGAGGAAGTGGAGCATCGGGCGCGGTTGTTTCGTTTAGTGGAGCAGCTTCCTGCGGATCAGCGGCGGGTGATCGCGATGCGGTTTGCGGAGGAGAAGAGTATCCGCGAAATCGCGGAGACGTTGGGGCGCACGGAGGGTGCGGTGAAGCAGTTGCAATTCCGCGCCTTGCAGAATCTGCGGGCGCAGATCAAGAGCAGGAAGCCACGCACGAAGGGAAACAAGAAGCCGGATGGCAAAGATGCCTAGGCGCAGTTTGATTGAACAACTCGATGAAGCGGTGCAAGAGGTGGTCGGCAATCCTCGTGCAGCGTTGCCGCTGGAGAACACGGGCGTGGATCCGCTGGTTCGCCTTGCCGCCGAGTTGCGCGATCTGCCTCGCGAAGATTTCAAAATACGTTTAAAAAATGATTTGGAAAGGAGTATTTCGATGGCGACCATGAGAGTACCTATGACTGAAACGCGCACCTTCGCCGCCCCCAGGCTGGCCTTCAAGGATGCGGCGAAGGCGATCGAATTCTACAAGAAGGCCTTCGGAGCGAAGGAAACCATGCGCTTCGACACCGGCGCGGGTATCCCGCATGCCGAGATCGTGATCGGAGATTCGGTCGTAATGCTTTGCGAGGAGTGGCCGGAGGGGGGACGGTACAGCGCGGAGACGATGGGCAGTTCTCCAGTCAGCATGGTGATCCACGTTCCCGACGTGGATGCCTTCGCGGAGCACGCCGTGGCGGCTGGGGCCAAGCTGGCAGGCCCGATTGCGGACCAATTCTATGGATACCGCGAGGGAACCTTGCTCGATCCGTTCGGATACGCGTGGCATGTGTCCACGGTGAAGGAAGAAATGTCGGTCGATGAAATGCACCGCCGCTTCCGGGCCATGATGAAAGAGGGCGAGGCAAAAAAGCCGGCGGTGAATCCGATTCCCCGCGGCTTCCGCACCGTTACGCCTTACATGATTGCGGAGGATGGTCCGGCAATTCTGGAGTTTGCCAAGCAGGCGTTCGGCGCCGAAGAGAAGTTTCGCGCGGTGGGCTCGGCGGGCGGGCTGCACGGCGAAGTCCGCATTGGCGATTCCATGCTCATGATGGGCGGCGGACTGCCGGGGCGGGAGTTCCGCGCTACGGCGAATACCCATGCGCTCCACCTGTATGTTCCGGATTGCGATGCGGTTTACGCACGGGCGCTGCAGGCGGGGGCTACGTCCCTCGGTGAGCCCAGAGACCAGGAATACGGCGAGCGCTCGGGCAGCGTGAAAGACCCGGCGGGGAATTACTGGTACATCGCTACGCATCAGGGCGAGAGCTACAGGCCTGAAGGACTGAACGACGTGAACGTGTATATGCATCCGCTGCGGGCAGAGCCCGTGATCAACTTCTTGAAGCGGGCGTTCGGGGCGCGGGAGATTGGGAAATACGCATCGCCGGACGGTGTGGTGCATCACGCGGAGATACGCGTTGGGGACTCGGTGGTGGAGATGGGCGAGGCCCAGGGGAAGTATCCGCCCATGCCGACCATGTTTTATTTGTACGTGCCCGATTGCGATGCGGTTTACCAGCGCGCGCTGCAGGCGGGCGCGACTTCGATTGCGGAACCGGCCGACCAGCCCTACGGCGACCGCAGCGGCGGAGTGAAGGACGCCTTCGGCAATCAGTGGTACATCGCAACTCACATCAAGGATGTGACTTCTTAGAATTCGCAAGAACGTTGCGAATTGAGGTGATCGATGCTCCGGTCCAACGGGACACGATGTTCTCAATGTGCTCCCGTGTGACCGTATTGCTAACGGTCTCGTCGAGTTTATATTTTTCTCGCAGCGAGCGGAGGTTCTCGCGTTCCTTGCGCTCTTCGTCCGCGTAAAAGCGAGCCTTTTCCAATTCGTGATTCGCAATGGCTCCTTCCATGCGGTGCACAATGAACTTGATGCGCTTTTGCAGTTCGGTGATCTCTTCCGGCAATACGCTGTGTCGCGTTCCCAAACCCGCCCCAGCCTCGTCGATCACATCCACGGCCTTGCCGGGAAGGGCACGGCCCCTGATGCAGCAACTGGCGTAATAGACGGCATAGGTGAGCGCATCCTCGGTATAGGTGACGCCATGAAACTTCTCGAACTCGTCCTTGATCCCAAGCAGGACGTGGATAGCGGCGGCTTCGGTGGCGGGCGCCACGTCCACCGCTTGAAAGTACTGCTCCAGCCAGCCGTGATTTTCAATTGAATTGGCGTACCCAGTGGGCGTCGCGGTGCTGATGCATTGAATCTTGCCTCTGATGAGCGACGGCTTAAGAATATCCTCGATGTGAAGCGAGCCTTTCCCCGAAACCGCGTTTGCTGGTGTGTGCAGATCTTCAACGAAAAAGATGGCGCCTTCCGATGGCAAGGCTGTCTGGAAGTTTCTGAGCCAGGCGGAATCCCTTTCGATGTCGCCAAGCGGAGATAGATTGAGGGCCAGGACAGGTTTTCCCGCCAGGACTGTGGGAACGACCCCATGCGCTATGCGCTGGACCAGACCACCGATGATGGTCTTCTTGCCAACACCCGGCTCACCCACCAATACCGGATTTTTCCTAGTGCGGCGGCACAGGATGCAGATGAGCCGCTCCAGTTCGTCCTCGCGTCCGACCAGGTGCTGGAGTTGGCCCACGGCGTGGACGAAGTCTCTGCTGACTTGAGCACGGAACGAATGCTGTCTGGCACGTTCCTGGGATTCCGGTGGTTCGTGTGGAAACCCTCTTAATTCCTCGCGGACCCGATCGAAATGGACGTCATGGTCATGCAACACCTTCGCGGCAAAACACTTTTCTTCCCGCAGTAAGCCAAGCAAGAGGTGCTCGGTCCCAATGTGGTGGTGCGACAGCTGTTCGGCTTCCTCAGCCGCATAGGCCAGCACACGTTTGTTTTCATTGCTGAGTGGCAGGTCAACCGAGGTGTGGATCTTCTCACGGATGGTGGTGTGTTGTTCGATCTCTCTCCGGATGGCCTCCGGCGCTCCGGGTGGACCGAGGAAGCGGTTCGAAAGGGCCTTGTCCTCCCGGAGCAGTCCCAACAGTAGATGCTCGGTTTCAATATAGGGACTGCCGAATTGACTGGCTTCGTAGCGAGCAAAGAAAACAACTCGGCGCGCCTTCTCGGTGAATTTCTCGAACATAACCTTCCACTGATCTTCTTACGCGTTCACTCGTTTCCGCTAGCTGCAGTTCATGGAGAAGGATTTTACTCTGAACCCGAATTTACGGAAAACGTGGAAGCCACGATGAGGAAGCAGAAGCCTCGTGCCCATGTCAGAACGGAAAGCGGATCGACAAAATGGGAATGTGGTTTGTGGGATGGAAGGACGTCGCCGCGATTTCGAACTCGCCGCGAGGTTTTGATGAACCACAACCCATGTGGGCTCTCGACTGAGCCCCGCCGCGGAAACGATCAGAAGGCGAAACGACCACCGACTGTCGGAGCACAGTTGTTGTTGTAGTTATAGGGGACGCCGGGTTTATGAGGAATGGCGATGGCTAGGCCGCCGCTCACGTAGGAATACGCAATTCCGGCAAAAGCGTCGAAACGCTTGGTGAAGTGATGATCCGCATAGAGCGAACCCTCGTTGAGGGTGCCCGCGCAGGAGCTGCGGAAACCAGCTGAGGGGGAGCAGGTCGGCGGAATACGGAAGTCGTTCTGCCGCTGTTGATACCAGGAGAAAGTGAAGTCGGTTTTACTGCGGTAGGTGTACTTCGCGCCCGTCCACCAGATGTTCACCAACTTCTCAGAATCAAGATTGTTGTCTTCGACGCCGCTCATGTTATAGCCGCCCTGGTCCGAGGCGCCCACGCCCAACGGGTTCGACGGGTTATTCTGCCAGATGTATTCGTAGCCGGCAAAAAACTTGACCGGGTCCCACGTGTACTTGGCAGCGACCATAACGGCGCGGTTGTCGGTCACGATGCCATATACGGTGTTGTTCGTGTCGATCAGATTGACCCCGCCGGTGATGGGGTTTGTATTGATGCTGTCGGTGGTCGACTGATATGACGCCGTCGGACTCTGAGGCCCCAACAAGGGGTTCAATACGCTGATCGCCTGGTTGTACTGTTGAAAGACGACGTCGGCGGAGAACTTGCCGTAGGCTCCGCCGAGGTCGAATCCATAGGCGTTGTTATGCGCCTGTTCGGGCGTACAGGTGGCGGCAGTCCAGGCTGCGGAGGCCGAGTAGCAGCCGGCAGAACCATTGGCGAATTTATAGATCGCGCCGAAATGGACCGGGCCATAGGTGAGGCGATACTTCAGGGCGTCGTCCCAACGGGTGTCCTCGGTGTCGCCGCCGCCGGCCATGGTGCCGTTATACCCGATGTACGAAAAGGCATAGCTGCCGCCGGCCGGATCGTAAGCGAGCATCGCATCGGTGCCGAGAGCGCGCTGACGACCGAAGGTCAGCGTGCCGAAATGCGCGGACGATATACCGCCATAGAATTCGTCATTGAAGGGTTGGCCCGCGCGCGCGCCGTCGATGGCTACCGAATAGCTCTTCCTGGGAAGGCCGTTGTTGACGGTGTCGGTGGCTGACGCGTTGGCGAGCAGGCCGGACTGCGGATTGATGCCAGTTGAAGCGTTGAACACAACGGACCAGCCATGCAGAAACTCTTCCTTGCCCCTGATGCCCAGACCCGTCTGCGACAGGTTGTTCGGTGCGATGAGGAACCGATGTTGATAGCCGTTTCGGTTCACCAGAGATTCGCCTTCATAGTTATAGCCGTTTTCCGGTAAGCCGTGGCTGACCCAGCCGACGCCGACGTCATACGCACCGTACAGCGTAATGCCGTGCCAGGTCAGCGTGCAATCGGTGGTGGCGAACTCGTGGCCGCTCGCGCAGGCGTCGGGGGCGTTCCGCTGCATCTTAATGTCGACCGTGGCGTCCTGGCCAACCGCCAAGCTGATTCCGGTGCGCGTTTCGTCGGCGAACCCTTGTTTTGCCGCACGAATCTCGAAGTGCCCCAGAGGCAGGCCGGACGTTTGATAGTGCCCCCCGCCGTCCGTTGTGATCGTGCGCGTTGCACCTGTATCGACGTTCTTGACTGTCACCGCGACATCGCGAAGGGCTGCGCCGGTTTGGTCCGTCAGCATGCCGGAAAGGCTCGCTCCCGTTTGGGCCTGAGCAAAGGTCAAGGATGACGAAAGCAGAAAACCAACCGCTGCGAAAAACGGGTAAGCTTTGCACATTGTGCCTCCAAAATGTAAGTGATTGCGTGAAAGAATCAGAAGTGTATAACAAGTATGTTTTAACTGTCCAATACTATGCGGTTTGATTTCTTTTCAAGGTCGAGTTCTGAGCTATACTACCGAAGCAAGTTAACGCTGTTGACCGGACTCTGCGTTGACTGTACGATTCGTTTCCATGCAGAGGAATGGCAAGTTCGGACGGAAGACTGAGGAGTTGCTGAAGCTCCGAGACGCGGCTTTACAGCTAGGGATCAGCTTCCCCACCATTAAACAATGGATTTACAAGAAGAAAATTCGTAGCGTCCGGACGGCTGGGGGACATCACCGCATTCCGGAAAGTGAAGTGGACCGGCTGCTGTTCAGAACGCGCGGCAAAACGGAGAAGGAACGCAAGCAGGTGATCCGGCGCTGCAGTGGACGCAATCAGCTCGTGGGACGAATCGACGCGGTTCGCATTAGCGGGCTGATGGCGGAAATCGCGATTTCGATTGGGGGCCAGCAGATCACGTCGATTATCACGGCCCGTTCCGCACGCGAGATGCAGCTCAAACCGGGGCAGACTGCGGCTGCCCTGATCAAGGCCACCGAAGTGATGATTCTGCGGGTGTGACATGAGACATCGCTTGTGCTTTGCCGCTGTGCTATTCGCTCTGATGCTGCAGGATGCCCTTCGCTTCGGGCAGCGAGTCGGCCGACTCATAGCGGTGTGACGCCAAGACGGAAGCCTGTGCCGGATCCACCACTGCGGGTAGTTCGATGCGGAATATCGCCCCGCCTTCGGGGCGATTTTGACAGGTGATTTTTCCGTTATGTTCCTGAATGATGCCGTAGCACACGCTCAGCCCTAAACCGGGTCCTTGACCAACCGGTCGAGTGGTGTAGAAAGGGTCGAAAACCCGGTCCGGTTCCTGCATGCCCGGTCCATCATCGGAAAACTCCAATAACACCGAAGCGTCCTGCAAGCGTGTGCTCACCGTGAGGGTGCCGCCCGTATCGGTCAGGGCATGGAGAGCATTGTTGGTGATGTGCAGGCACACCTGCAAAAGTTGATTGGAGTCACCGAGAACTCGCGGCAGTTCCCTCGCGAAGTTGGTGTGGACTTGAACATTGGGGCCGCGCGATTGGGGCAAGCAGAGCTTCACCGCGGTTTGCACCAGTGTATTGACGTCGACCAGAGTCTTGTCGGTGGGAACCTGCTTGGCAAAACTAAGCAGACTGGAAACCAGGGTCCGGGTTCGGCGAACCTGGTGCTCAATTTTTTGCATCAGTATTCGCTGCTCGCCATTGAGTTCCGTCGCCGCCAGCATGTCCGAGTAGCCCATCACGGCGGTAAGCGGGTTATTCAATTCGTGGGCGGCGCCACCCACGAGTTGCCCAAGCGAGGCCAATTTCTCGGACTGCACCAGCTGTGCCTGCAACCGTTTGAGGTTGTCAAACGATTCCTGAGAAGCGGTCAGCAATTGCAGGAGTTCGCGGTCCAGCAGACGCTGTTTGAAGAAGACCAGCGTACCCATGATCAGCATGCTTGACAGGGTAAGGGCCAACCGAAATGTGCGTACACGTTGCGGAATTCCAGCATCGAACAAAGACCACGCGGCAAACAGGGGAAGCGAAAAAACAGCGGCCATGCCCAACCGGGCTACCCATACTCCATAGCTGGCACGGGCAGGCTGCTGCTTTCCGGAATAATGGAGCGCCACGATACCAATCGCGGTAACCCAGGCCATGGAGATGGCGAGGGGCACGTCATACAGGCTGCCGGAGTGGTATATCTTCCGCTCGATCGCCCAGTTTGCAATGTAGGAACTCAGCGAGTACGTGAGCCCTGCGCCAAACCAGTTGGCGTAGATGATTCTCCAGGAACCCTGACTGCGAAACCAGAGCATGCCCACGCCGGCCAGGAATACTACTTTCTCCGTAAGGTAAAGAATGTTGAGGTTGTGATCGTAGTTGGGCTCGTAGGCGTGCACATACTGCCAGGGAATCACAGCAAACAAATAAAGATATAGCCACCAGATCAGCAATAAGGAAAAATCAAGCGTTCCCAACCGGGTGGTGCGGTTGTCTGGTTGCACATGCGGCTGCAACGCCAACGCGGCAGTCATGGGAACAATGTGAAGGAACAGTACTACGTCCCCACCGAATGGATTGGGGACATCGCGTCGGGCTAGGACTTCGAAGTATATCCACAAGGCTTGATACGACCACCAGAACGCGGTGCCCAGCGTCATCAGAGCCCAGAACAGCCGGATGCGGCCACGGGTCGCAAGAGCATTCAGCAAGAGTGCGATGGTACCGGCCAGAAGGAGAATGAATTGCGTAATGTCGCTCACCGCAACCAGGGCAAAGCCTTGCCGCAGAAACAGCGATGCCATTGCCTGCGCACACACCAAACCGGCGGCGGCCGAGATCCATAGTTTCGAGCGTGCGGACATGTTCATCCGCTCTTGATTCTTAGGCACAATACACGATAGGGAAAGTTACTGAAGTAACCAGGAGGAGGCGTAACGACGCTCCCCGCGCACCTTATCTTAACCCTACCCTATTTAGAATGTTGGTGTTAGCTACGATTGAAGGAAGTTTTCGCTTGCTCTCCAGCCCTATTTACAAATAATATCCGCGTAACGTCATTCCTGATAAGCGGTCGTATTCAATTGCCATTCCAAACACTGCGAGATCGATTCCTGTGGAGGCTTCGTGCCCCCATGGGTCCGGGCGAAGTGCGCCGCACTGAAGTGTGGCTCGCCACCGCACGAGTTCTGCTGTCGGTTTCGGCGCTCGTCGCTATCCGGATTGACCCTGAAGTTCGCTATTCGCTTTGGGCCTACGGACTATTGGCCTTCTACATCGCCCAGGGTGTCGTCATCCTGATGTTCTTGCGGCGACGGCAAGAATCCACGCCATCTTTCCGCCTGCTGGTTCACAGTGCGGATGTGGTCTGGCCAGGTTTCATCTCGGTTTTTGCCACCGGTCAAAGCGATCCCTTTTTTCTGTTCTTTGTTTTCGTGCTGGCGGGTGCTGCCTACCGCTGGGGTTTATGGGAGACCGTGGGAACCGCCGTGGCGGCGGTATTGTTGCTTTGGATGGAAAGCTTCAGTTTGATTCATCTGCACTTGGTCGGCTGGATCAATGGCTTTCTTTTGCGCCATAACGTGCACTTGCCTCCTGTGCAGGTGAACAATACCGAATTCGAACCCAACCACCTTTTCATGCGGTCTGTCTATCTACTGGTGCTGGGCTTTCTGCTGGGATATCTGGCCGAGCAGCAGAAACAGCTTCGCGCGGAGAAAGCGGTGATTGCCAGAGCCATTGGCAAGGCCAGTGTCGAGGCTGGACTGACCGTGACCATTGCAGAGATTGCCGGCGATCTGCTCTCGATGTATGGGGCAAAACAACTGGTCATCGGCGCCCAGGAAACCAGCCAGCATCGCATGTTTGTTGGTGAACTTCGGCGTCTCGAGGGCGACACTGCCTTTCGATGGCTCGATCCCTCCCCGCGTGACCACGAGACGTACTTGTATGAGTCGCCCGCTACGACCTGTTATGCGCGGCGAAGCGGCAGCGCAGAATCGGGAGATTTTTCTCTCTTGGGATTGGACCGGGAGGGCGCCAGAGTTCGCGATCTTACTCCGGAGTTTCTGGGACACCTTGCGAAAAAGTATGATTTCCGCAGTTTGATGACGGTGTCGTTTGTGTTTGGACGCGAATGGTCGGGACGAATCATTCTGCTGGATCCGTCCTTAGCCGGCGACACTGAAGAGGAATTGCGCTTCCTGGAGGAGTTGGTACGCCAAGTGGGACCGGCCGTCTACAATGTGCTTCTGTTGCGGCGTTTGCGACTACGTGCGGGAGCGGTGGAGCGCGCTCGTTTCGCCCGTGAGTTGCACGACGGGGCGGTTCAGTCGCTCATCGCGGTCGAGATGCAGGTCGACGTGCTGCGGCGTCAATCCCCCGGCAGAGCTGGTTTGGTGACCGAAGAACTCGGCAGGATCCAGGGGTTGCTGCGCGAAGAAGTTCTCAAATTGCGGGAGCTGATGCAGCAAATGAAAACCCTGGATGTAGATTCCAAGAAGCTCTTGGGGGTACTATCGGACACGGTAGAGAGATTCCAGCGCGAGACTGGAATCTCCGCCCGGTTCCTTTCCGATCTGGACGAACTTAACATGCCGCAGCCGGTGTGCAGGGAATTAGCGCGCATTGTGCAGGAAGCGCTGGTCAATGTCCGCAAGCACAGTCAGGCCCGGCAGGTGCTGGTACGGCTGGGTTCCCGCAATGGCGCATGGCACATACTGATCGAAGACGACGGTTGTGGTTTCCCATTCTCAGGGCGTCTCTCCCAGGCCGAACTCGATGCCTTGGGGAAAGGGCCTCTGGTCATTAAAGAACGTGTCCGTTTGATTGAAGGCGAACTCACGATAGAATCAAATCCCGGCCAGGGCTCGCGTTTAGAAATCACCGTCCCGCAGCGCCGGCAAGCAGCCTATGGATAACCGACGATCGCAGCCCATTCGCATCCTGATTGCCGATGACCATCCTATTTTCCGGGATGGCTTGCGGCGGCTTTTGGAAACCGAGCCTGACCTCAAAGTGATCGGGGAAGCAAGTGACGGTGCCGAGGCAGTCAGGCTGGCAAGGCAGCTCAAGCCCGACATCCTGCTCCTCGACCTTGCCATGCCTCGCCATCCGGGGTTGGAGGCGCTGCGTGAGATGAGTTCCCCTTCAAACTCCAACGCGGTTCGAGTCATACTGCTCACGGCGGCCGCCGAGAAGAACCAGATTGTCGAAGCTCTGCAGCTCGGGGCTCGCGGCGTGGTACTAAAGGACTCCGCTACCCAGCTCCTTCTCAAGGCCATTCATACCGTCATGGCGGGAGAGTATTGGGTTGGGCGGGAGAGCGTTTCCAACCTGGTGCAGTACCTCAGAACCCTGGTTCAGTCCTCGGGCGAAGAAGCTCGGAAGAAGAAGTTCGGACTCACGCCCCGTGAATTGGAGATTGTTTCGGCGGTGGTTGCGGGCTACTCCAACAAAGAGACGGCGGAATACTTCAAGATCAGCGAGGACACGGTGAAGCACCATCTCAGCAATATCTTCGACAAACTTGGGGTTTCCACCCGCCTGGAACTGGCGCTCTTTGCCGTCAATCAGTCCTTGCCGTTGAAACCAATCGCCTGAGTGATATGGCACTTTGGTGCCATATACTCACACCTAAGAGCTATTGTCCTGGCCTCGCCACATAAATAGCATTTAGACGACAACTGATATCAGGGATAACTCTGCTGATGTCGACCTGGCAACTGCTCTCGCCCGCGTGGAGAACTTAGCTGGGGTCAAGGAGGAGCCCGGTGGCAACATTTTTGCACCAGCTGTGGTCCGATGAACGAGGACAGGACGTCGCCGAATACGCGGTTATGCTAGCCGTCGTTTTGGTGATCGTGGTGGGCACCATCCGTCTGATCGGCTCCAACGCCAACAACGTGTTTTCACAGGTTGCCAGCTCCGTCACCCAGTAAACTCGAAGCTAGAGGTTCGTTTCCCAGTTAACCGGTAACACCACCCGGTATTCCGCCCATCCATCTAGGTAAGCTTGTCTCAGCTCCACGACAAAGCCAACTTTTAGAATTTCAAGCTCTCGTCAGCAGTGAACGATTTTAGGGCTCTTGATGCCGCGCGTGGCGTTACGCGTGTCAACCACAAGCTGCGACTCGCGCACGATGCCCGCATAGTCGTAATCGGAGTGATCGGTGACGATCAGCACGCAGTCGTATTGGCCGAGATTCTCCATCGGCGTGCATTTCATCTGCAGATCGTACTTGCGTCCTTTACCGACAGTCGGAAAGTAAGGATCGTTATAGCTGACCTGGGCGCCGTCTTTCTGCAGCAGTTCGATGATGGTCAGGGAAGGAGACTCGCGCAAGTCGTCGATATCTTTTTTATAAGCCAGTCCGAGCACCAGCACCTTGGCGCCGTTCAACGCTTTCCTCTGCTTGTTCAGGGCTTTGCTGACCGATTCCAACACGTGATAGGGCATGTTGGTGTTGATCTCACCGGCCAGTTCAATGAATCGCGTGCGGAAATCCCATTCCTTAGCCTTCCAGGAAAGATAAAAAGGATCCACCGGAATACAGTGGCCGCCCAACCCGGGTCCCGGATAGAAGGGCTGGAACCCGAAAGGCTTGGTGGACGCCGCTTCAATCACTTCCCAGATGTTGATTCCCATGCGCAGCGACAACAGCTTCAGCTCATTCACTAGGGCAATATTCACGCAGCGATAGATGTTTTCCAACAGCTTCGTCATCTCCGCGGCAGCGGGTGAAGAGACCCGCACTACCCGATGGAAAATCGAACCATACAAAGCAGCTGAAAGATCCGATGCTTTTGCGTTGAGTCCGCCGACCACCTTCGGAATATCACACCGCGCTACCGTCGTATTCCCTGGATCCTCCCGCTCGGGAGAGAACGCGACGTAAAACTCCTGCCCCTCAGAGGCGTCACCGCGCGAAGCCTTAAGCCCGTGCCGGTTGCCTTTCTCCAAAATGGGGATCAACACTTCTTCCGTCGTGCCAGGATACGTCGTGCTTTCGAGGATCACCAAATGTCCAGCGCGCAGATAAGGAGCGATGGACTTCGCCGTGTCGGTGATGAAACTCAAATCTGGCTCGTGATATTCGTTCAACGGCGTGGGTACGCAAATGATGATCGCGTCCATCTCCGTCAGCCGGGAATATTCGGCGGTGGCGGTGAATCCACCTTTTTTTGCGGTCTGAATCTCAGCCGCCGGAATGCGAAAGATGTAAGACTCTCCTCGGTCCAGCGTAGAGACCTTGCGGGCATCGATATCGAACCCGGTAACGGAGAATTTCTGCTCCGTGTACAGCAGAGCCAGAGGCAAGCCTACATAGCCAAGCCCGATGACGGCGACACGCGCCTGTTTCTGCTCAATCTTGCTCTTCACTTCGGAAAACAATGCGGCGGGCATGGATTGAATAGTCATAGTTGGATGTGTGGGTCCAACCTGAATTTTAACATGTTCCTCCGCGACTCTTGAGAGCCGGGACATAAGGGTTCGCAGACGACATTGCTGACTTGACTGTCACTGGACTCGAGATTTCGCGTACTCTGATTTAATCGGGCACATCGACCAACCGCAGGAAACCAATTTATGGGAAGGTTCCGACTCGTCTTAATCACGGGAGGATTGTTCATCGTTGCCCTGGGTGCGACTTCGGGCAGATTTCTGGTCGTGAATCAACCTCGCAAATCAGACGTGATTGTGGTTCTGGCCGGAGAAACCGACCGGCGTCCGGCGCGCGGCTTGGAGTTGCTCGCCCAGGGCTACGCCTCGCGTTTGATTCTTAATGTTCCAGCCGACGCCAAGATTTATCAGTGGAACCAGGCGGAGATTGCGCGGAAGTATGTTGAAGGGTTGCCGCAGGCCAGCTCAATTACCGTTTGCCCGATTTACGGGCACAACACGAGGGATGAAGCTCAAGATGTGTCGCGCTGCCTCCAAGGCGCCGGCGGTCGGAAAGTTCTGCTGGTCACTTCGGATTTCCACACCCGGCGGGCACTCAGCACCTTTAACCGGGTTTTGCCAGGGGACTACAGCGTCGCGGCCGTCTTCGATGCCCGCGAGTTTGGCGTGCAATGGTGGCGGCATCGCGAGTGGGCCAAAATGAACTTTGATGAGTGGTTGAAACTGATATGGTGGGAACTGGTCGACCGCTGGCGCTAGGGATTTCGGCCGCGGCGCGGTCGTGGTGACCAGAGAAGGCAATTGACGGTCGATGGTCCGCAGGCTAGCATCACGGCGAAGTGTGCCGTGCAGGTCTCTATGCTTCGAAATGTCATTTGCTGGATATTGATCTCCGTCACACCCGCGTCCTTGATCGCGGCTGATACGGATTCGGGTGCAGCCATACTCAACGGCAGAGGCAAGGGCGGGGTCTGGCTCAATGGCAAACTCGTGCCTCGTACCTCGGCTGTTTTCCCGGGCGACTTTATACAGACGCAGCCTGAGTCGCTCGCGACCCTCGATGCCTCGGGTTCCGGCATCATCGTCTTCCCGGACTCGCTGGTAAAGTTTGAAGGGAACGCCGTGTCTCTCGAGCATGGGAGCGTCAATGTGGCCACGTCGAAAGGCATGGTGGCTCGGGCGCGGGCGGTCAGTGTGACTCCCGCATCGAACACCTGGACCGAATTTGAAATATGGGATGCAAACGGAAAGGTTCAGGTCGCTGCGGGTCAGGGCAACGTGATCGTTAGTTGCGGAAAGGGTACCGTCAACCTGTCCGCGGGAGAGCAGGCGACTGCCGACGAATCCGGACACTGCAAGAAAAGACGGATGGGCGCACCCCCTGTGCCAGGAAGCGGCGGCATCCTGATGGACCCTTATGTCCTGGGGGGCGGACTGATAGGCGGGGGCGTGATCGTTTGCCTACTACTGTGCACTTCCTCCAACCCCTTCCTAAGCCAATGGAAGCCGTAGCTGAGGCAGCGGCTTAGCCGGTAAACACAACCAGGAGAGATGCGCAGATCATAGGACAGCACTGCGAAACCAGCTTTTTAGCTGGAAACTTTGGAACTAGATCCGCAGAAAATTCCCTATCAATCTCTTTCCCTCGCCCGTCAGCACGCTTTCAGGATGAAATTGCACGCCCTCCACTGGGAACTGTTTATGCCGTAGACCCATAATCACGCGTGTTCCGCCATTTTCCGTGGTATATGCGCTGATTTCGAGATCCTTCGGCAGGCTTTTTTCTTGCACGATCAGGGAGTGGTAGCGCGTGGCGGTCATGGGTGAGGGCAGACCGGCGAAGATGGTTTTGCCATCGTGTTGTACTTCGCTGGTTTTGCCATGCATTAGTTTGGGGGCGCGCACGATTTCGCCGCCGAAAGCAGCGCCGATCGCCTGGTGTCCCAGGCAGACTCCCAGGACCGGAACCTTACCGGCGAAATGGCGGACCAGTTCAATGCTGATTCCGGCTTCCTGCGGAGTGCACGGGCCGGGAGAAAGCACAATGCGCTCCGGGTGCATGGCCTCGACCTCGGACGCGGTCACCTGATCATTTCGGCGCACCACAACCTCCGCACCCAGTTCGCCCAGATACTGGACCAGGTTGTAGGTGAATGAATCGTAGTTGTCCAGAACGAAGACCATACGAGTATCAGCTTACCCCAAAATCTTAGAACGCAGAGAGCGCGGAGAAGGTCCGCTGAGGACGCTGGGTAAGGCGGTAGAAGCCCTTCAAACTACGGTCTTGACACGGTGCACACAACAGGCCATGCTTTACAGGCTGCACTGGAGGGCTCATGGCCGAAGTTGAGCAGGAAAACAAGCGGGCAACTCGCCGCTTCGCGTTGCGGCTGCCGGTTTCGGTTACCTACGCCGGGGATGGGGTGCAGGAAAAAACCGCGCAGACTCGAGATGTAAGCGCGCGCGGTATCTGCTTCTATGTGGACTCGGCGATTGCGGCTGGGTCGACCATTGAATTTACCCTCACGCTGCCGCCAGAAATCACTCTGACCGAAAGCATTCGGGTACGCTGCAAAGGCAAAGTGGTGCGCGTGGATGAAGGCGGCAACGAGGGCAGAATCGCGGTGGCTGCGGTCATCGACGAATACGAATTCCTCTCCGAACCGTGAATTCGAGCGGGCCCGGCGTTCTCCAAGCTCCCGCCAAATAGAGCAGCGCCGCTTTAGCCAGTCATCGTGATGACTTTCGTGCTTGGCGGGACACTTCTCTCTATCGCGGGCCAGTGGTATCGTTGCATTCAGTACCCTATTTTGCGATGAAGTCCCTGCCACGCGTGCGGAGCCCGTTCGTTGCCCTTTCACTGCTCATAGGACTGCTGATTGCCTCCGGCCGGGCGCAATCGACCCCCAAGTTGCTGGCAACCACGGACGCTCCGGTCGTGGTCCGCAGCGTGCGGGTGTTGCCCGGGTTCGCGGGGCCAGCGGTGGAAATTCTGTCCAGCCGCCCCCTCGTCCCTGTCATAAGCAAGCTGGACAACCCGCCGCGGCTGGTCATTGATTTGCCGAATGCGGATCTGACGAATCCGGGTCGCCAGAACGCCGATCTGCCGAATGCGCTTCTGTCGGAGAGCATCCAGGGGAGCGACCTAACCAGTCAGGAGATTCGCCGCGTCCGAGTCAGTCAATATCAGAACGCTCCACCGATCACCCGCGTCGTGGTTGATCTGCGCACGCCTGTCGGACACACCTGGGATGCGGCTGGCAATCGCTTGATGGTTCGCCTGCATGCCGCCGACGAAGTGAAGGCCAAGCCGCCTTCGGTCCCGGCTTTCACGCAAGGCCTCCAGCCGGTCGCCGTTCCGCTGGGCCCCGGCTCCTCGGGCGCGGTAGTTCTGGCGGGAAGCCACGCAGCCGCGGGATCTTCAGTGACTGCGGGCTCCGACACCTCCGTCTTGCGATTGCAACGAGGCGGCGAAGTGCTGGTCTGCCCGGGGACGACGGTGTCGGTTACCTCTTCGCAAAACGGGCATGCCCTGATGCTGGGGATGAGTACCGGAGCACTCGAAGCGCACTACAATTTGGACGCTTCTGCGGACTCGATCCTGACACCCGATTTCCGCATCTTGCTGGCTGGTCCAGGCGAATTCCACTACGCCGTCAGCGCCGACTCGCGGGGCAACACCTGCGTCCGCGCCTTGCCCGGAAACACCGCTTCCGTCATCGTCTCCGAGCTTCTGGGTGAGGGAAATTATCAGGTCAAACCCACGGAGCGGATTGTGTTTCACTCGGGCCGTCTGAATCTGGTGGACGCTGCCGTGCCCGCCAGTTGCGGCTGCCCGCCGCCCGACATCCCTATGCTGCGCGCCTCGGCCGTGCCCGTGTTGGCGGTCGCGGATGCGAAGCTGCCCTCATCCATGTACTTAGCGCAGGCTGGGGACCAGATGAAGGCCGTGACACCGGGCAACCTTCCATCGGAAACGGCTGCCCTGCCTCCTTCTAAGCCAAACGACGTTCATGTGCAGGTGGAGGCACCGTTTGTCTTTCGCGCGGAGGATCTGCGTGGTAATGATCGGCCCGCCCCGAAGCTGGCTCCGATTCGCGAAGCCGAATTGCTACAGGTACGCTATGTGCCGCGTCCCGCGTCTTTCGAGGTCGAGGTTCTGCCTCCGCCTCGAGCTCATGCCAGAGCGGCGCACCACGGCGTTTTTGCGAAGATCAGAGGTTTCTTCGCCGCGATCTTCAGTTAGGTATTGGAGGTTAGTTCCGGTTGTATTGAGGCGAGCTCACCTCGGCATTCAGGCGCAGGGCGGCTCTGTTTACACCCTAGTAGCGCCGGTACCGCCTCGGCTTCGCTCGGGGCAGGCTCTGCCGGCTGTCGCGAGAGCATCTTGCCCTCGCCGTTGTGGGCGGAGACGGGCCCAACGACAGCCGCCGAGACCGCGGCGCTACTTTCTGCCATTGCGGCTCCCGAAACTATGGCGGATCAGGCTTGCTCACCGCCGCTTTATGGCCGCCGCGAGCGGGGCCACTCGGTCGCGCAATTCATCGGCGATTTCCTGGCCGCGTTCCAGAGCATCCTCGGCAACTCCTTTTGCCTCGTCTTTCCAATCGTCCAAGGTTTCGCGGGCGTCATCGTATTTGCGCCGTAGATCTTTGCGCATTTGTTTCCCCGCTTTGGGCGCAAACAGAAGTCCGATCAGTGTGCCCGCTCCCAACCCGATGAGCAGGAAAGTGATCGCGGTTGCGGCGGTGTTTCCCTCTGAAGACTCGTATTTTCCTATACGCATAAAAGCTCCTCTCGGTCACGACAAACTGCAGCTTGGATTCACCAAACCTCATTCTAGCTGCCTGCGGATGCGAACGCCGTGGGATTCGTAAATATTAGCCTGCTCGCGATTTCCCATATTGGCTCAAGTCCTGTAAAATAAGCACTTTGAGCCTCGTGTCCAGCGGAGAATGTGGACTACCCGCGTCCGCCGGCTACCCGCAATCAAAGGAGATTCATTCGGTAATGTCTATTCCCGCCACCCAGCTTCGTCCCGGCATGATCATTAAACACAACAATGATCTGCACTCGGTTTTCAGCGTGGAACACCGCACCCCGGGCAATCTTCGCGCCTTCATCCAGGCGAAACTGCGCAATCTGCGGACCGGCGCTATGTTCGAGCACCGTTTTCGCTCGCCTGATCCGATTGAAAAAGTCAACGTGGATGAGCAGGAGATGGAGTACCTGTACGCCGACGGCGACAGCTACTACTTCATGGATACGACCAACTACGAGCAGACCCACCTGACTCGGGAAGTCCTGGGCGACGCGGTGGACTACCTGATTCCGAACTTGCAGATCAAAGTGGAATTCTTCGATGGCAAGGCGGTGGGGATTGAGCTGCCGCAGACGGTCGAATTGACTGTGGTCGAGACTGAGCCGGGACTAAAGAGCGCAACCGCTTCCAGTGTGACCAAGGCGGCGAAAACGGAAACCGGACTCGTCGTACAGGTGCCGCCCTTCATCAACGAGGGTGAGAAGATCCGCGTGGACACTGCCGAGGGCGTTTATCTTTCGCGCGCGTAGGCACGCAACCGCATGTGGTGGATCGTATTCACTGCCGTCGACTTGTACGTCGGCTTGGTTGTTCTGGACGCGCTGATGCCGTCACTGTCGGCTGAAAAGCGTCGTCGTGCAAATGTGGCCAAGAAAATAGTCGTTGTGTTGCTTGTTCTTCTTGCGATCGCTCTGGCGGCGGTGTTGATGAAACGATGGAGCGTCCAAGCTTGAGCAAGATGGAGTTCACGCGGGAAGATTTAAATGCGTTATTGCCAGGTTCGCATTTTAAATCCGAGTACCGCGAGTTCTGAGCAGCGATGACATCGACCGAAAAAGCTGTTCTAGCCCGCCGCTTTCTGGTTCGCGGTCGCGTACAAGGGGTAGGGTTTCGCTGGTTTGTGGAGCGCGAGGCGCACATTCTCGGCATCGCCGGCTGGGTGCGGAACAACTCCGACAGCAGCGTGGAGGTTCTGGCCATGGGCACCCGCGATCAACTGTCCGGATTGCGGTCGCGTCTGCGAGAAGGTCCGCGCGCCGCCCGCGTGGATGATGTCGAGGAATCTGAAGCCAAGCCGGTTTCTGGTCTTGCCACATTTCGCATCGAAGGAGCCTGGTGAATGCCGAGCAAGATAGCGTCGGTCAGAGCGAGCGTTAACTGCGAGCCGCTAAAGAAACTGATTCGCGAAGTGTCCGATTTCCCCAAGAAGGGGATCCTCTTTTACGACATCACGACGGTGTTGAAAGACAAGCTGGCATTCGCAACCCTTATCGATGCCCTTTCCGAGCATTACATGGATAAGAAGATCGACTTGGTCCTGGGCATGGAGGCTCGCGGATTTATTTTCGCCCCGGCCCTGGCCTACCGGCTGAATGCCGGCTTCGTTCCCGTCCGCAAGCCCGGCAAGCTTCCCGCCGCCACCACCAAATACGATTACGCTTTGGAATACGGTACGAACACGCTTGAGATTCACCAAGACGCAATCCGGAAAGGCGAGCGCGTCATCATTGTGGACGACCTACTAGCCACGGGAGGAACCGCCGAGGCCACGACCAAACTTGCGGCCTCGCTGGGGGCGGAAGTCGTGGGCCTGGGATTCGTCGTGGAACTCGATTTCCTGAAGGGTCGCGCGAAACTGGCGGACTACGACGTGTTCTCCCTGCTGCACTACGACAAATAGCGACCGAGTCAGAGGCTTGTGCGATATCTCGGATTGGGCCGGCGACCTACCTTAGAACCCTTTATCGAAGAAAACGCGAGATGGCGAATGCTGCCAAGATCCAACTAATTGCTACGACCCCCAGAACCGTGGCCAAACCCAAAACCTTATCCCAATTGACTGCCCGCCTCCGCAGCGAGGCGCCGGTCTCGAACTGAGCGAGGCAGGCGGATACGCCGCTCCCGTACCACCGATTTCTTCGGATGCTGCGGAAGCTTACCAGTTGCGCGAATTGACGGTTCATACCCATGCCCATACTGTGAGATGTCTGAAACTCTGGATGGATATCTCTGAGTTGTAATGTTTTAGCAAAGAAAACTTGACAATTTTCGGTAGTGCCTCAGTTTGAACTGAGGCACTACCCAATTTTCCGTGCTGGGATGGCTCGCCCGTTTCTCAGGGGGCAGAAACAGGGCAGCGAAGTTACCAATTCCCTGAGCCGGAGTTTGTCGCGAGCTGTCGCGCCAGCCAGTCGTGCGGCCGAGTCATTTCTTGGAATTATCGTCCGTCACTTCCGTCGTGTCACCCGTCTCGTGTTCTTCAATTTGAAAGCGGAGAAAGGAATGAATCGCCGCTAACGCCTGCGGGTTGGTTGTGCTGATCCGGATTCTGGCTCCCGAATCCATTTCTTGAAATACATAGCGGATCTGGTCACGCAGATCTTTCATAGTGGGCACTCCGGGTGGAGTTGTGGCATGAATCAACATGGGGACGTTGAAATTGCCGGCCGCAAACATCTGGGTGATGTGCGACAGATGTTGCCGAATCTCGTCCCGGCTCGCCGTGTCCTTGGGGTCTTTCGCGGTTACCTCGATGGCGCCGCCGTCTTTGAACAAGCGAAAATGATGGGTTGTTTTCTCCTGCGAGAAGCCCATGGCCTGATCTCCCCGCTTCATCATTGCCGAGTGATCCTCAGCGGGCGCCGTGGGCGCCGGCTTTTGTTGACCTTGCACGGTCAATGCCAGTGCTAGGGCCACGACTAAGACGGTGGTTGTTCTCATAGTTTTCCTTCCTTTCGGCTGCTTGTGGTGAATCGCCGCGGCAGATCAACCCGCCTCAAGCCGTTTGGTAGCGCCTCCAGCAATCGCGCTGGCACCCCTTTTCGGGTGCGAGCCAGCCTCGAATCCCAGTCTTCAAGAATGCCCTCGAGTTGCTTTCGCATCACCAGCAGCTCTTTGATCTGCTGCTTGATCTGCTGGAGCTTCACTTGTCCCATTGCTCGCGCTTTTTGACACGGAACCTCTCCCCGGTCACGCATTCTCAGGATGGTCGTCAATTCAGCCAGCGAAAAGCTTGCGCTCAAAGCCCGGCGAATGAGGCGAACCCGTTCCAACGCCTGCGGCGGGTAGTCTCGATAGCCGCCGCGAGTGCGTGGCGGCTTGGGCAGAAGACCTAGGCGCTCATAATGCCTCAGAGCGTCAGTGCTTACGCCGGTAAGACGAGCCAGTTCTCCGGATTGCACCGGTTCCACCTGCAAGAATCGAGGTTACACCCTGGAACACGTTCCAGGGTCAAGCGAAATCTTAGGGGGAGGGCTTCGGGCTTCGCATGAACTTTGGGTTTCCACCGATTGACCGGTCTTCTCGCCCGCCAAGGATATCGAAGCCTAGACCCTGGAGCCTGGAGCCTGAAGCCCGAAGCCTTCAAGTCTTTGGGGTCGTTTCGGTCAATACCAACAACGCGTCTTTGGGGATATAGCTTTTCCGCCGAAACCAATCTTCCATTGCCTCTTTCAATTCAGCGAGCGGAACGTGCGTACCAATCTCCATCAGGCCGTCAGCCAAGGGCAGGGTATTGTCAAAGACGGTGGCATTGGTGAAGTTGCGCATGGAGAAGCTGTCCAGCCACTTCAGCGGGCAAGGAAGATGGCGGCCATTCTGTTCGTACTCCACGCGAATCTTGCGGGCAAACATGAATCTGATCTACCAGAGAACGGAGCGATACATCGAGACGAAGAATATTCCGCCGCAGCAGCGTCCAATCGTGGGCGAGGGCGAGCGTTTGCACTAATGGGTCGGAGCCGCGGGCGTTGCTGGAGCCGACACGGCGTTCTCAGCCACTCCCGTATTCACTAGATCCTTCAGTTCCTTGCTCGGCTTGAAGAATGGGATCTTCTTGGCGGGGACTTCCACACGTTCGCCGGTCTTGGGATTACGGCCCACACGCGGCTTCCTTTGCCGGGTGCGGAAGCTGCCAAAGCCGCGAATCTCAATTTTGTCGCCCACCCGCAGCGAACGCACGATGCTGTCAAAAATGGTTTCGACAATAACTTCACTGTCCTTGCGTGTTAACTCCGCCAGTTGGGACACTTCATCGATCAGGTCAGCCTTGGTCATACGCCTCTTCGCTCCATAAGTGTCGTAATGAAAGTGGCTTGCACCTGGGGTCGGGGCTCCGAGCCACATCAGGGCCTCCCATAACCTTCTCAAATTTCAGGGGTTGTGCGCAAGTGGCATTTTAAGATCGGGCGTCGGACTCTAAGCTTTGGGCTTTAGGCGATAGGCTACAGGCAAAAACTTCTGGATTCCTATCTGTTAGACCGTTCTTCGAATGCCAGCGATTCGGATACGCGGCCCGCAACGTGAAAGCCCGAAGCCGGACGCCCGAAGCCCGCCCTTCTCACTTCCACAGATAATAAAATCCCATCTGCTGGTCCAGCAACTTCTCCCGCGTCGGGAGCCACTGGGAAATATCCCCAAATAGTAGGTCTGCTAAAGTCTTGCGTTCCTTGTCCGGATGCACCAGCACCGGCTCACCCTTAATTCCGACTGACTTCGCCGTATCGTCTACCGCGTTCTGGAAGTCGCCGACCTGATCGATCAGGTGCATGGCGAGCGCTTCCTGACCGGTCCACACCCTGCCGTCCGCGATCGCTTTAATATCGTTAGCTTTTGCGTGGCGCCCGTCCGCCACCGCTTGCACGAACTGGCCGTACATGTTGTCGATCAACGACTGCATGTAGGCCCGCTCTGCCGGGGTCATCTCGCGGCTGGGATCGCCCGTGTCCTTGAGTTCTCCGACCTTGAAGACTTCGGGCTTGAGTTTGGCCCAACGCATGAGCTCCCCGTAATTCACCCACTCGGCAATCACCCCGATGGACCCGACCACGCTGCCATTGTCGGCATAGATTTTGTTGGTAGCGGAAGAGACGTAGTATGCGCCGCTGGCGCCTACGGTGCTGATCGAGGCCACGATGCGTTTGTGTTTTTCGTCGCGCAAGCGCTGCACCGCGCGATAAATCTCCTCCGACGCCGCCACGCCCCCGCCGGGCGAATTCACCCGCAGGATGATGGCCTTGATGGAGTCGTCATCGCCGAATTTCTTAAGCTGAGGCACGATAATTCTGGAGTCAAGGATGACACCTTCCAAATCCACCACGCCAATTTTGTCGCCGAAGCCATGCAGCGACGCTTGCTCTCCACCCGCGTGAAGGGTGAGATATACCAGCGTAAAAACCGCCAGCACGAAGAGGAAGAAAACCCCTCCTCCGATCACGATCCACAGCAGAGTGCGGGAACGACCATTCTCAGCCATACAGTTAGGGTAGTGTAGCACTGGAGGGGCAGGCAGGTTTTGAGTTTCGCGCTTCCGTCTTGACCTGCGGTCGAAAGCTACGTAATATTCGGCCTGCTTAGTCAACCTGCCCTGTTTCTCGTGTCCATCGTACGTGCCCGGATTTTCTGTGATGTTTGTGCTCGAGCCTTAGGGCAAACACAGTATGTTGCGGAGGTGATACGTGGCCGGATTTTGCGGGAATTGTGGATCTCCAATCGCGCCAGGGGTCAGGTTCTGTTCCAAGTGCGGTGCCGCCATACCCGGCGCCACTATTGAACCCAGTATTGCAGCCAATCCAGCGCCGGCGCCCCCGGTACAGGCGGGCCCCTCAATCAGTCCCCAGCCGGCACCCTCCCAGGGTAGTAGCTCCGCGCTGAAGATCATCTTGATCGTAGTCGCGATATTCGTGTTCCTGATGCTGTTGGTCGCCGGAGGCTGCTTTTACGTTGCCTATCGAGTGAAGCAGAAGGCCCACGAAATCTCGCTGGAGATGAAGACAGATGCGACGCCGTACACTGGCCGAACAGATCCCTGTCTGCTCTCCTCCTCCGAAGTCGGAGCCTTTCTGAGCGAACCGGTCGAGGCCGGCGAGTCGCGCGGCAACACGACTTGCGAATACCGGTACGGCAGCGGCGGCAACCGCCGTCTCGACGTCGAATTCACCTGGAAAGGGGGGGCCATGGCCATGAAATTTGCTCACGGCATGCAACACATTGCCGGCGTGGAAACTTTTACGTCCGTGGCGGGCATTGGGGATGAAGCTTACCTCGCGCCAGGGGGCTCGGCGCTCATCATGCGCAAGGGCGATGTCATGGTGAACATCAACTTGCAAACCTCCGGCTTGAGTGCCGATGCCGCGGAGAAGATTGCCGCCAAGATCGCCGACCGTTTGTGACCGGTCACAGGTTTTGGGGCCGCGATTCGGACTAGGGCCCGCCCACCGAGCTTGGCGATGCACACGTAGGCCCGGACGCCCCGTCCGGGCAGCCGAGCAAAGCTCGGCAGGATTTCGTCGGAGGGCAAGCGTCACTTTTTTCAGGGGCTTTCAGGCGCTCACCTCCAGACTCTTACCTTGGCAATCAGGGCCTGATCACGCGCAAGGCCCCTCGCGCCACGCTCACCTCAATTGGCGTACGGCACACGTACTCTCCATCCGCGTAAACCTCGAGCGGTCGATCCGTTTCCAGTCGCAGGCGCTCTGTCCGGAAGTACTCTACCTGCGGGATGCTCAAGTGACGTCCGAAATAGACAGTAGGAAAAAGACAACACAGTTTAAATTTGTTCATGTTATGAATGATGCAAACGTCGAGAGCCCCATCGTCGAGTTGGGCCCGAGGCGCGATCTTCATCCCGCCTCCATACGCCGGCGCATTGGCAAAAGCAGTGACCAAGATCGGTTTCGCGCCCTGAGCGGCGAAGGCCTCTAGATTCTCGTCGTGGGGCACTGAAATCTTCATGGCCCGAGGCGCGAACTTCAGCAGCGCGGGGAGAAAGCTGAGACTGTACCCGCCGTGCGCACGGAGCCAGCGCGGAAGCCGATTGGCGCGCCGGGCGATCTCCGCGTCCAAGCCGACGCCACCCACGCAGCCAAAATAGTGCTCGCGTGGCGCGGGCACCTCGCCCGCGCCGTGCCGGTCCGTGATGAACGGCATGACCACACCAAGATCGATCGCTCGCACATTACTACCCCCGGCGGAAAACTTGCGCCACGCCGCCAACGAATCCCGGACGCTGCCCAGCTTCAGAGCGCGCGCGAAATCGTTTCCACTGCCACAAGGAACGACCAGAACGGGAAGCTGCAGCCTGACCAGTTGCGCCAAATGATGGTGCACCGTCCCATCCCCGCCGAAGATGACAATCGCGTCGACTTGGTTCGAGTTGGCCGGCAGATCAATAAGCCAGGTCACTTCTGAGTGTTTTTGGAACAGCTTCAGGTTCTTGATGGAGGATCCAGGCCCAAAGATAGCGGCGGCGCGCATGTTCGCGGCAGATTATCAGAAACCTGAGCCGCGAAGGACAGAAAAGGAAACGTCAATGCTTCGCGGACGGATCCTCCGCTACACTGAATCCGGTCTTTCCAGGCATGCTTAGGAGGTCCGAATCATCCAAAGTGCGAAACCATAAGTCTCAAAAGAAGGAGAACAACAATCACAACTAAGCCCTTGCAAGGCCGGACTGCTGAGTCGCCCGGTTCGGGTAAATCTGCTATGGAAGCCTTGGCTAAGGAATCGCGTGTCTGCGCAGGCGTTCTTGGGGCGATTTGTTGTGGGTCGCGGCGTTGAGTCTGGTTTGGTGATTGCGATTGAGGTGCGGGACACAGGACGGGCGAGACGCCCCGTCCTCCATTTGGTGGGGTAACTCGGGACGCTTTGGCCAGTGGCACAGACGGAGTTGTACTTCGGGTATCTCAGCGGTTGCTGGGATGGCTGTTACACTCGCCAGTTATGCCGGTAATCATTGGGGAAACGCCAGCGGTGGGTGCGGATAAGGTTCACGCGCTGGTGCAGTTGCTGCGGAGCCGCTCTTATGAGGAGATCCGGCAGCGGATGTACGACAACCCGCCGGGGAGCGCGTGGTGGTCAGCTTGCAAGATCGAACTCGACATTCGTAATGGCGAACAGATCGCGGCGGCGCTTTCGGCGACTTCGCATGTGCTGGAAAAATTGCGGGGATCGACTCAGCACTTTGAGCAGTTGGCGGAGACCTTGCATGAGAGCACCAAGGAAGTGATCGAAATGCTGGCGGGAACCAAAGAGGCGGGCCGGCGGCTGGAGATTGCGGTTTATGTCACTATCGGGATTACGCTGGTGCAACTGTTTAATTTGATTTTTGAGGTCTTCCGCAAGCGGTGAGTGCGGAAAGTGGGCAGGGGCCGAGAGTCCGAAATATTGTGCTACCGCATCATTTCTTGGCGTGCACTTCCACCACAAAAGTCAGCTTGCTATCACCCACTTGTCCGGTAATCTGCCAACACCCTTCGCTCGGGAAGGTTATGCCGCTTGCCTGAAATCCAGTGTCATGATAACCGCCAGGGATGTCAGGCTTCGCAGGGGGTGCGGGTGCATCTAGTCGGTGGCCTTCTATGGTCAAGGCCCCCCGACCGGCTCTCCACCACATGAACTTATCTGATATGGCACCGTTTGCGTCGGGCGCCAACAGAATCTTTCCATCGAGGGGAAGTATCGTCCACAACTTTCCGTTCCCATGTGCTCCGGGGAAGGTATGGCGAGGCCCGTGATAGTTTGCGTCGTACGTCATCGTTCCGCCAAAATCTTTCACTGGTGGTTGAATGCCCTTGGGGTGAGTTACCGCGCACGCAGAAGTCCCGGTCCTGTCTGTCTTGTTGGTTTTTGCCCGCATTGCTGTCGGGACGACCGCCAAGGACAACAGCAGAAGCAATGGTAGAGACGCACGAAAACTCATTAAACACCTCCCGTCCGTGGTCATCACGGAAGTGTGTTCGCAAGGAAGATAGCAAGATCGTACTCTCATGATTGCTGTCGAGGCAAAACGAAAGCAGGTTGGACGGTGTGTATCACTTGGCCAGTGCGGCCAGGCTATTGCGAAACATGGCTTCGAAGGATCCATCGTTGCCGTTCTTTGCTACTGAGGCCAGAGCCCGTTCCGCGACGGTGCGCTGATAGCCTAGATTCACCAGCGCCGAGAGCACGTCTTCCTCGATGGCGGTCATCACTGGCGCGGCGGGGGCTTCGCCGACTCCTGCGGGCGGCAGCTTGTCGCGAAGTTCCAGCACCATGCGCTCTGCGGTTTTCTTTCCGATGCCGGGAATACCAGTGAGGCGCGCGATGTCGTTGCCGCGGATTGCTCCGACCATTTCATCCGCAGGCATGCCACTCAGGATGGTGATGGCCAGCTTGGGGCCAATGCCGCTGACCGTGATCAGCTTTTCGAAGAGTTTTTTCTCCGCTGGCCTTAGAAATCCGTAGAGAGCGATTTGATCTTCGCGCACATGAGTGTGAATGTGCAGCGCGACTTCGTTGCCGAGGCCGGGCAGATCGGAAAATGTCGGGATGCTGATGGTGACGTCGTAGCCGACGCCGGCTGTTTCAACGACAGCCTGGTTGGGATGCTTGGCCAGCAATTTTCCGCGGAGATGGGCAATCATGCTGCGGACATTGTAAATCGGAGATGGTGGGTCAGGGAGTAGAACACACGGTGTGGGACGGGAGACTCGCCCGTCCAGATTTAGCGTAAGAGGTGTTAGGTTTCAAAAAGAGACCCAACCTCGACCTCAAGCCGGGTTACAAAAATCTCGGAGTGCTGGCGGCACTCAATCTCGGAACGGTCGGCGGTTTCAAAAAACAACTCGACCGCTTCTTGCAGATTCTTCCGGGCAGCCTCGATGGTATCGCCTTGGCTTGCGATATCAACCTCGGGGCACAGGCTGACGTAGCCGTCCCCTTCACGCTCAATAATGGCGGTGAGTTGTTGTACGTATTTCACCAAACGCCTCCTGATCTCTAGCTCATTCTAGAACAGCGAACTCTGCTTGCGGTTCGGGGTGATTCCGAAATGCTCGTAGGCTAACTGGGTGGCGACTCGTCCGCGTGGAGTACGATTCAGGAAACCGATTTGGATCAGGAAAGGCTCGTAGATTTCCTCGATCGCGTCGGGTTCTTCCGCTAGTGCGGCTGCCAGCGTGTTCAGACCGACGGGGCCACCTTGATACTTCTCGATGATGATCAGGAGCAGCTTGCGATCCACTTCGTCGAAGCCGTGACGATCCACTTCCAGCATCTGCAGGGCGGCCTGGGCGGTCGGCAGGTCGATCTTCCCTGCGCTGCGCACCTGGGCGTAGTCGCGGACTCGGCGCAGTAGACGATTGGCAATTCTTGGGGTTCCGCGCGAACGGCTGGCAATCTCGAGGGCCCCAGGTCTATCAACCTCTACTCCCAGAATTTCCGCAGAGCGTTCGACGATGACACGCAAATCTTCGTGGCTATAAAACTCCAGCCGAAGCACGATACCGAATCGCGAGCGCAACGGCGAAGACAACAGGCCCGCTCGCGTAGTCGCGCCGATAAAGGTGAAGGGCCGCACATCCATGGTGTGGGTCCGGGCCGCGGGGCCTTGCCCGATGATGATGTCCAGCTTGTAGTCTTCGAGCGCGGAGTAAAGGAGTTCCTCGAGCGTAGGTTGTAGACGGTGGACTTCGTCAATGAACAGAACTTGCTTGTCGCGGAGGTTGGTCAGGATGGCAGTCAGATCGCCTTTGATTTGCAGCGTCGGACCCGAGGTTTGCTGGAAAGATACGCCGAGTTCGTTGGCGATGATTGTCGCCAGCGTTGTTTTGCCGAGGCCCGGAGGGCCGTAGAGCAGAACGTGGTCAAGAGCTTCGCCGCGCGAGCGTGTGGCTTCAATGGCCACGGCTAGATTCTCTTTGACTTTGGCTTGCCCGATGAACTCGGCCAGGCGCTGCGGACGCAGCTTTAGCTCAAAGGAAGAGTCGTCCTCGACCGGAGCGGCGGAGACGATGCGCTCGCGGTCTTGCGGAATTTTGGGGACGTTCTTCAGCGTGGCCACTGGACGGATGTTACCAGTTCCCGCTTGCCGGGTGCCAGATTGTCAGTGTTCACCAAGCTCGCGAAGTTGCTCAAGCCACTCTTCGCCTTCTGGCCAAGCTCCGTGGCCGGAAGCAGTATTGATGTGTCCGGCATGAGCAATCTTGATGAGGCGGCTTCCCCAGGACCGTGCGAAGAACTCGGCCCGCTCCAGAGTCACATAAGGATCATCGGTGCTGGCCACGACCACGGAGCGAAACGGCAACTTTTGCAATGGCATGGGATTGAATCCGGTTGATCCCGGAGGATACGTCGGGGCTTCCACGTCACTCGGAGCAACTAAAAAGGCGGCGGCCACTCGACCTTCGCAGTCGGCGTGCCTAGCGGCGTAGTGAGCGATGGTCGCGCAGGCGAGGCTGTGACCAGCCAACGCAACCGGACCGTCCCCGATGCTAAGTATGGAGGCGTGGAGCTTTCGGATCCAGTCCTCGCAGCGAGGCGTCTCCCAATCTTCTTGCTGAACCCGATGGTATTCAGGATGCTTGACTCGCCAAAGGCTTTGCCAATGCTCGGGGCCGGAGTTGAAAAGCCCGGGAACGAGCAGGACTGAGGCGAGCGTTTTCATGGATTCATTCTAAGGCTATTTGATTTGGCCTCTTCGATGAGTCCGTGCAGCTGCGTTGGGCTTTGAGCTGTTGACAATGTGACACATAATGTGTCACAGTACCGCCATGCCTTCTGTGAATTTACGCCAACTCCGCGACACTCGTCGCTTAAAAGCTTGGCTCAGGGCGGGCAACACGGTTGAGCTTCGGGAGCGCGATCGCGTCATCGCCCGCATGGTTCCCGAGAAGCAGGAGGAGAAGCCGGTGAAATGGCCCGACTTCGCCGCCCGCCGCAAGAAAATATTCGGAGACCGGGTGCTGCCCATAGTCGACGATTTGATCAGGGATCGCGGCCGCTATTGACCGTTTGCGCGGACACCAGTGTGTGCGTCACGCCGTACGTGCAAGACAGCCGCTCACAGGCCGCCAATGAACTGCTAAGATCCGGCGGTCGGGTCCTTACTCCTCTTATGCCTCCAAGGGGCAGAGCTATTGACATGTGGCACAATATGTGCCACATTTAGTCATGCCGTCGGTTAACATTCGACAACTTCGCGATACCAAGCGGTTGAAGAGCTGGCTCCGCGCAGGCAAGATCGTAGAACTTCGAGAACGAAACCAAGTAATCGCGCGTATCGTTCCCCAGCAAGCGCCCGTAGCTCAGGGGAACTGGCCGGACTTCGAAGCTCTAGCCAAAGAAATTATTGGTGATCGCGTCCTCTCCGGAGCTGATCTTCTGATTGAGGAGCGCGGGCGCTATTGAGCATTTACATCGACTCAAGCTTTCTTGTTTCGCTGTATTTGAGTGACCGTCACTCGCATGCGGCCCGCCAGCGCATTAGGTCCGCTCCCCCTCTGTGGTTTACGCCTCTCCATAATTCTGAGTGGGCGCACGCAATTGGCCAGCACGTCTTTCGTGGGGAGTTGTCGCTTTCTGAAGCGCAACGCATGAATGCACGAAGGGAAGAACATGTATTAGCAGGACGCTGGATTTCACTGCCGATGCCGGAGGACGCCTTCGAGCTTTGCGCCGATCTCGCCCGCCGCTATGGGCCGAAACTCGGTACAAGAACACTGGACAGCCTGCATGTCGCCTGTGCCCTCGAACTCAAGGCGAAACAATTCTGGACTTTCGACGAACGACAGACCAAGTTGGCCAAAGCTGTAGGCTTGAAAAGCGAGGCAGTCTAATTAGAGTTCGGGTTCCAGCGAACACCGCACGGGCGAGGACGCCCGCGCCTACACTTATTCCTCTTCTTCTTTCACGTCTCCGCGGGCGGCCTTCGCCTTCTCGATAATCTTTTCCTGCAGCAGTCCCGGCACGGCGTCGTAGTGGTGCATTTCCATGTTGAAGCTGCCGCGGCCCTGAGTCATAGACGTAAGATCCACGCCGTAGGTCAGCATTTCGGCCATCGGGACTTCAGCTTTCACGACCGTGTTGCCGCCTTTGTTGTCCATGCCCTGGATGCGGCCCCGGCGGCTGTTCAAATCGCCCATGATCGAGCCGGCGAACTCGTCCGGAACTGTGATCTCGGCTACCATGACGGGCTCGAGCAGCGTGGGCTTGGCCTGCTCCATGGCTTTCTTGAACGCGATGCGGCCCGCCATCTGGAAGGACATGTCGTTCGAATCCACATCGTGATACGAGCCATCGTAGAGAATCACCCTAAAATCCACCACGGGAAATCCGGCCAGATACCCGCGCGACGCTGCGTCTTTGATTCCTTTTTCGATGGCGGGAATATAGTTTTTTGGGATTGCGCCGCCGAAAATGTCGTTGACAAACTCGAACTCGCCGCCGCGGGGCAGCGGTTCCATCTTGATCTTGCAATCGCCATACTGGCCGTGTCCGCCGGTCTGCTTTTTGTGGCGGCCCTGGACGTCGGCTTTGCCGCGGATGGTCTCGCGGTACGGCACCTTCGGCGCTTTCAGGATTACTTCTGTGTGGTAGCGCTTCTTCATCTTCGATACCACCACCTCGATGTGCTGCTGTCCGGTTCCGGCAATCAGGAACTCTTTGGTTTGAGGATCGCGGAAGAAGCGCAGCATGGCGTCTTCTTCCATCAGCTTGTGGATGCCGGGGCCGAGCTTGTCTTCATCGGCGCGGCTCTTGGGTTCGATGGCGAAGGTGATGGCAGGCTCAGGAAGATGAACTTTCGGATACTGAATGGGCGCGCTCTTATCACCAAGCGTGTCACCGGTGAGCGTGTCTTTCAGTTTGGATACGGCTCCGATGTCTCCGGCGTGCAGCTCGGTTACGGGCACCGCGGTCTTGCCCTGCATGATGGAGATGTGCGCCAGCTTCTCAGACGAGTTGCGGCTGAAATTCTGCACCGTGGCATCGTTCTTCAGCACGCCGGAAAATACTTTGAAATACGAAATCCGTCCCGCAAACGCGTCTGAAATGGTTTTGAAGACGTACAGCGAAACCGGCTCCGTGTCCGACTCATGACGCTTGGGCGGCTCGCCATTTCCAGACGCGGCGGCTTCTCCCTGCACCCATTCATGCTCGGAAGGCGCGGGCGTGTAGTCCACGATGAAATCCATCACCCGGTCGGCGCCCACGTTGCCCAGACCGGACCCAAAAATCACAGGAAAAATTTTGTCCTCGCGAATGGCGTTGTGCAGTGCCGGAATCAGGTTCTCGACTGGAATGGTTCCCTTTTCGAAAAACTCTTCCATCAACTTGTCGTCGCCCTCAGCGATCAGTTCAACCAGCTTCTCGTGCGCTTGCTGGGCTTGGTCTTTCAGATCTGCGGGAATCTCAGTTTCCTTGCCCTTGCCGTTCCCGCCCAGTTCGTAGGTGTAAGCTTTCATCTGCACCAGGTCGACCACCCCGGTGAAATTCTTTTCTTTGCCGATGGGCAACTCCAAAGGAATTACTGCGCGCCCGAAGGCGCTGGTCAGCGATTCCAGCACGCGTTCGGCATCGGCGCGCTCACGATCCATACGGCTGGCCACAATTAACCGAGGCGTCTTGAATTCTTCGCAGTAGTTCCATACCCGCTGGGTAACGACTTCCACTCCGGCCACGCCGTCCACCACGACTACTGCCGCGTCGACCACGGGCAACACCATCTTGGCTTCGTGGACAAACATGTTGAATCCGGGAGTGTCCACGATATTGATCTTGGTTTTGCCCCACTCAACATAGGCCAGCCCCGCCGAGATCGACATCTTGCGCGCGATCTCTTCGTCGTCCCAATCGGTGGTCGCAGAGCCGTCGTCCACCCGGCCCAGCCGCGGGGTCGCGCCGGAGGCATAGAGCATGGCCGACACCAAAGAGGTCTTCCCCGCATGCCCGTGCCCCACCACGGCAACATTGCGGATGTTTGCGCCTTCGTAAACTTTCACGGATTTACTCCTTACAATAAGTCACGTCGGGACAGCCGCCCTGGCTCTCCGGCCGAGCCAAGCTCAGCAATCGTCTAATCTGCGAATCTTTGACTACGGCGGGCCCATAAAGAACAATGAAGAGGACAGTCTATAGGCCAACGTCGAGCAGCCTACCAAAACCTACGATGCTAACACGCCTGCACCGGGCCTCTCAACCCAGCGTCGGGCTCGGGCCTACCAGTTTTCTGGCTCAGCCGTGTATCATCAACTCGCCATGCTTGGCGGCCGCACCAACGAACAATGGATCGCGCAATACGCCGGCAGCCATCAGCACCCGGTGAACCGCTTGTGCCATACCCTGGGGATACCGGCAATTCTGGTGTCACTCGCCCTGTTCCTCGGAGGCATCTTCATTCACCGGTTGTGGCTGTATGCGCTTGTGCTTTTCGTCGTGGGATGGACGCTCCAATTCATCGGCCATGCCTTCGAGCGCAAAGAGCCTGAGTTTTTTCACGACTGGCGTTTCTTGTTTGTCGGGGTGCGCTGGTGGTGGGCCAAGATTCATGGCAGGGCATGAAAATCTCCGGCTGGTTGCAGGAACTTTCGTCATCCTTTAACCGACACGTCAGGTGCAATGTTTCCTCAGCTCACTCAATTCGGCGACCTCGGATTGCTTGCGCTCAGGCTCATGGTCGCACTGGTCTTCATCAGCAGCGGCTGGAGTCACGTTACAAAGTCCGAGGAGCGAAGCAAAAGCATCGGCATGAGCAAAGGGTTCACCATCTTTCTCGGCGTGGCGGAAGTGGCGGGAGGGTTGGGCGTGGCTTTTGGTGTCCTCACCCAGCTCGCTGCGCTGGGATTGATCCTGATCATGCTGGGCGCCATTGAAAAGAAGATCTTTGCCTGGCATACCGGCTTCTGGGGTGAGAAAACCTACGGCTGGCACTATGACTTGATGTTCGTGGTCATGAACCTGGTTATACTTTTCACCGACGGCGGCCGCTGGGTGTTGATGAAATAGACCGGAATAGACTGGCTTGACGCCGGCTATCTTTAGCTGAAGATAAACCTCGGTTACTGTCTGCTCGTACAGAACGAACAACCAGGTTTGGCAAGTTTGTGACATCTGTTTCCGGCTGTGCCTGTAAACTGTTTCTCCAGTTATCCGGCGGAGGCGAATACGACTTCCCCCGCTCTGAAGCGTAATTCCTGGTTAGACCGTCTAACCAGGCTTTGAAGCCTATGCATCGTCTGACCGCTAGATTGTTGCTGGTTCTGCTGCTGGTGGGCGTGTTCGTCCCGGTAGCTCTGGCCATCTCCGCCACGCCGCCACACGCGTGTTGCATGCGGAAGCCGATGCCCGACCGCTCTTCCCACAATGCTGATTTCCAGGCTCCTCCCGGCTGCTGCCAACACGACTGTTGCCGTCCACTGACGGTTACTCAATGGGCACATCTAAGTCCATCGGCGAACGCCCAGGTCACGCCCGCATCCGCGACTTTGCCGTCTGAGTGGAAACCGCTACACTTCGCCTCATCAGTCAACCACGCGCACTCCGGTCGCGCCCCTCCGCAGTTCACGGCCTGATTCCAAATAACAAAACCCAGCGGCTGAAGCCGACGGCATTCGCGGCGACCTACGGTATACCTGAAGGCATACCCTGATACGAATCGCGTGTGTATCCGCGATCTGTTCAGGCATGCCGAACGGCTGGCTTCAATGCCGTCCCCGGGCCGACGCCGCCAGATTGGTCGCGCTGCAACAGTTTCTTGGAGAACACATGCGCCTTTGTCGTATTTCCTATGTCGGCGGCTTCCTCCTACTCGCTGTCACCGTTAGTGCCACGATCTTCGGCTCGGTCCGCGGCATCATCCATGATCCGCAGCACCGTCCCATTCAAGGTGCGATGGTGATGCTGAAAGCCAAATCATCGGAGTGGTCCAAGAGTGCGAACACTGATGCCAATGGCAATTTCGAATTCAACGCGGTGCCGGTGGGCGAGTACTCGGTGATCGTGGCCAACCCCGGCTTTGTCCAGGGTAAACAGGAAGTTGTGGTTGCATCCGGCACCGAACCCGTTGTACATCTTCAGTTGCGTGTGGCCGTCGCCAATGAGACGGTCAACGTCTCCGCGCAGCCCGCGGTTGCGCCCACCGACTCGGCCACGCCCACTACCACTGTGAGCCGTACCGATATTCAGCGAACGCCGGGGGCAGTTCGCACCAATAGTCTGGCGATGATTACGGACTACGTTCCTGGCGCCTATTTCACCCATGATCAGCTGCACATCCGCGGAGGCCATCAGACCAGTTGGCTGATCGATGGCGTTCCCGTCCCCAATACCAATATCGCTTCCAACCTAGGCGCGCAGTTCGATCCCAAGGATATCGACTACCTGGAAGTCCAGCGCGGGAGCTACAGCGCGGCATTCGGCGATCGCACCTACGGAGTATTTAACATTGCCCCGCGCACCGGGTTTGAACGGAACCATGAAGCCGAGCTGATTTTAAGCGCAGGCAACTTCTATCAGACCAACGATCAGTTCAATTTTGGCAGCCACACCGAGCGCTTCGCCTATTACGCTAGTGTGAACGCGAATCGTAGTAATCTCGGCATTCAGACGCCGGTTCCACAGGTGGTTCACGATGCTGAAAATGGCTATGGAGGATTCGGCTCGCTGATCTTCAATGCGGATCCCTCGAACCAGTTGCGTCTGGTGACTTCATTGCGCAAGGACTACTATCAAATTCCTTATGATCCCAATCCCAACGACATCGAGAATGCACCCATCGCTGCCAATGGGTTTGTAGCGCAGTACCCCAGCCTGGGTCTTCGCGACGGCGATCACGAATCCGATGCCCTCGTGAATTTCTCCTGGGTCCACACCTTCAATTCGCAAGTCCTGCTGACGGTCTCGCCTTTTTTTCATTACAACCGGGCCGACTATTCCAGTTCGCCGCAGGACTATCCGGTAGCGACGACGCAGAATCGCGGATCAACCTACGGCGGAGGCCAGCTGAGTTTCGCCGCGAATGTGGCGAAGAACAATCTGCAAGTGGGTTTGTACAGCTTCTACCAGCAAGACAACGAGCTTTTCGGAGCAGTCTTCAATGACGGCAGCGGCAATCAGCCTTTTACCGATGTCGAGCATCCCTCCGGCAACCTGGAAGCATTCTTTATCGATGACAAATTCAAACCGTTTTCCTGGCTGACGCTCACCGCTGGAATGCGGCCAACGCGTTTCTCGGGAGGTGTCTCAGAATCCGCGATCAGCCCGCGTTTTGGAGCGTCGGCTGTCCTTCCCCGTCTGCATTGGGTCTTTCGCGCTTTCTACGGCCACTATTACCAGGCGCCGCCTCTGATTACGGCTTCCGGCCCGCTGCTCAATTTTGCTCAAACCAGCAACGTCGGATTCATCCCTCTGCACGGCGAACGCGATGAAGAGCATCAGTTCGGAATCACCATTCCCTATCGCGGCTGGACTCTCGACGCCGACAACTTCCGCACCAACGTCGTAAATTTTTTCGACCACAACAATATTGGGGAATCCAATCTCTTCTTCCCCATCACCATCGGCGCGGCGGTGATTCGAGGTTGGGAACTCACACTGCGCTCGCCGCGCATTGCGCACCGGAGTCAGATTCACCTGGCATACTCTAATCAAATCGCAATGGGCGGCGGCGCCATCACCGGTGGCTTGACTAATTTTTCATTGCCCACGGGCCTGTCTCGGCTTGATCACGACCAACGCAACACTTTGAATGTGGGAGGTGACGTCAGCCTTCCCGGGCGGAGCTATGCCTCGACCAATGTTTATTATGGCTCCGGCTTCAGCAACGCGTTTCCCGGCCAGCCGTACCCAGGCAATTACCTGCCGCAACACACAACTTTTGATTTGTCGCTCGGGAAGGATTTCGGTGAACGATACTCCTTTTCGCTGAACAGCCTCAATGTCGCCAACCGCCGCGTGGAACTGGACAACAGCGTCACCTTCGGCGGCTTCCACTGGAATAATCCCAGGGAAATTTACGCCGAGTTCCGCTACCGCTTCCACTATTAACGAAGAATCGTGTGGCCGCGGGCGAACTTCGCCCGCGTCTCAATGGCAAGGAGAGAAACAGTGGGCCATCCATTCCATATGCCGCACCAGACACAACGATCTTGACCGCAATGGCCTCAATCTACATGCCGGGTGCCCCAGGTCTTGCGGTTTGAGGCTGTTACGAAACTCGATGGAACACTGTGCCGGTGGGACAAACTCTGCCCGAGCCGTGCAGCGGCGGCATCGGAAAGCCCGGCACGGCAGTGCCGGGAAGTACCCGGTACTAAACAGGAACCCCCGTCCCATTTTGGGAAAGACGGGAGCCCTCGCCGGGCACTCAAGATGGGAGCGCCGCCTTCTTTGCGGACGACCGGTTTCAATCGTGGCAAGGGTTGCCGATGCAACCGGAGAAGCCTGGCAGGTCCCTCAAGCACCCACAAGGGCATTTCGCGAGCGCGATATCAGGACCCGCAAAACGGTCGAGTCACTGGCTCTGAGATCAATTTCTTTGAACTTCAACCGTAGTGAGGATACCATCTGAGGCACCGTTCATTTTGAGGTAATGTGGAAATGGGGCGATGTAGATGTGTGGCATCCTCGGGTATTCGCATGTTTCGAAAAACCTGCTGCCCGGCATTCTCACGTCGGCTCTAGGTTCTCTTGCGCATCGAGGGCCTGATCATGAGGGACGTTTCGAATGCGAGCAGATCTCGCTAGGCGCGACCCGCCTGCGCATCCTCGATCTGAAAGGCGGGGACCAACCTCTGTTCAGTCCTGACCGGGACGTTGTGGTGGTGTTCAACGGCGAGATTTTCAATCACCAGGAACTCCGGGTTCACCTGGAAGCCGAAGGATTCAGGTTTCAGACAAACTGTGATACCGAAGTGGTTGTTCAGGCCTTCCTACGTTGGGGCAGCGCATGCTTTTCCCGCCTACGCGGCATGTTTGCCATTGCCATCTGGGTGCGGTCCGAGAGGCGCCTCATCCTCGCCCGCGACCGCATGGGAATAAAGCCGTTGTATTACTGTCTTCAGGGTGGCGAAATCTATTTCGGCTCTGAGGTAAAGTGCATTCTTGCGCATCCGGCAGTGCGCCGCAGGGTCTGCCTCGCGGGGCTGAATTGCTTTCTCAGCCTGAATTACGTTCCTGGCCCTCTCACCTTGGTCGAAGGCATCACGAAGCTCACGCCCGGCCACTTGCTGGACTGGCGCAAAGGCCGCTGCAGTGTGCAGTCCTATCTGCCTGCTCCTGAGACCGTCCCCGGTCCTGACTCGATTGACGACGCTTGCCACGAACTGGACCGCCTGCTGAAGCAATCGGTCAAGGAGCAACTTGTCGCTGACGTTCCCGTGGGCATCTGGCTCAGTGGAGGATTAGACTCCTCCACCATCTTGCACTACGCAGCGAACTCAAACTCGAGTCAGTTGCGAACTTTCTCCATAACTTTCAAAGGACACTCTTTCGACGAGAGCAGTTACATCAAGCAGGTCAGCAGCCACTTCGGCACCCGGCACTCTGAGATCGACCTGAACCCCAATGCTGACCTGATAAATGCAATCGAACAGATCGCTTACTATTCCGACGAACCCAGCGCTGACGCAGGGGCCTTGCCGCTCTGGTTCCTCGCCCAGATGACCAGCAAGAACGTTAGGGTGGTCCTGACGGGTGAAGGATCTGACGAACTGTTCGCCGGTTATCTCACCTACCAGGCCGATCGCTACTACTCAGCCCTCCGCAGGGTTCCAGCTTTCTTGCGCAATGCTGCCCTGGCATGTGCCCTGCGCCTGCCGGTGTCCGACGAGAAAATCAGCTTTGAATACAAGCTCAAGCGATTCTTGCAAGGCGCCTTGCTTTCGCCAGAACGGGCACACGTCTTCTGGAATGGGAGCTTCTCCGAGGCTGAAAAGCGGCGACTCTTCCTCTTCGCCGATTCCAAGCCGTTGGCGGCGGTGCTCGCCGAGATCCCGCGCCGCCCTGGCCTACAACGCTATCTCGATTTCGACCAGCGCTATTACTTGCCCGACGATATCCTGTACAAAGTGGATCGAATCAGCATGGCGCATTCGCTCGAGGTCCGGCCTCCGTTCCTCGATCCCCGTATCGTCGATTTCGCCGCCCGCCTGCCGGAGCACTTCAAGCTGCACGGGTCGAAGTCTAAGTACGTGTTGCGTAGGCTGATGAAAAGCAAATTGCCGCCGGCGGTATTGCGGCGGCCAAAAATCGGTTTCGACATCCCTATCCATGAGTGGTTCCGAGGAATCCTGCGGCCCTTCCTATTGGACACCCTCTCGCAGGAAGCCGTGTCGACGAGTAAGCTGTTTCGTTGGCCTGTCGTGGAGTACCTGCTCCGCGAACACCTGCAGAGGAAAGCAAACCTGGGGTATCACTTATGGGGCCTGATGACGTTGTTGGTCTGGATGAAGCGATGGAACATCGAACCGATGCAGGAGGAGAGCAGGGAGCCAAGGGCGTTCGCCGGGGTGCTTGGTCAGGTTGCATCGTTGTAGCCGCGGCTTGCTTCGTTTTCCTCCTCAACATCGCCAGCCCTCCACGTCTCATGGATGATGTGGATGCGGTTCAGGCGCAGATCGCCCGCAACATGCTCGCGTCCGGCGACTGGGTGACGGCCCGCCTCGACGGTGTCGCCTATCTCGAAAAGGCTCCGCTCAATTACTGGATGACGGCGGTAGCCTACCGCATCTTCGGCGTCCATGACTGGGCCGCGCGACTGCCCCATGCCCTCGCGGTGGTGCTCCTGTGCTGGGTTACCTACCGCTTTGGGCGCTGGGCGTTTGAGGAGGCCGCCGGACTCTACGCCGGGATCGCTCTCAGCACTTGCGTCGGGCTTTTCCTGTTCACCCGGATCCTGATCCCCGACGCCGTCCTGACCTTGGCGATCACCGGAGCCGTCTGGGCATGGCTGCGTCTACTTGAACCCGACGCGGAATCTTGGCTGCGCTGGTCCTGCATGCTCGGCGGTTGTCTGGGAGTTGGTCTGCTGCTGAAAGGCCTGATTGCCGTGGTCTTCCCCGTGATGGCGGCGCTGGCCTACATGGCTCTGACCCACAGGTTGTTCTCTTGGGCGGCCTGGCGCCGTCTCCATCTCGGGCTCGCGATTCCAGTTACCTTAGCGATCGCTGTGCCCTGGTACGTGCTGGCGACCGCGCGCAATCCGCCCCATTTTGCATTCTCATTGCACAGCGGCCCGGGCGAATATCGCGGATTTTTCTGGTTCTACTTTTTCAACGAGCACCTTCTGCGTTTCCTGGGCTTGCGATACCCGCGCGATTACAACACTGTCCCCAGGCTCTGGTTCTGGGTTCTGAACCTGGTCTGGATCTTTCCCTGGTCGTTCTATCTGCTTTCCGCGCCGACGCTCGACTGCAAGCCAACTTCGCGCGCCGGCAGAACCAGGTTGATGGCAGCCTGCTGGATCGGCGCGGTGATGTTGTTTTTCACCTTCTCGACCACGCAGGAATATTACTCAATGCCAATCTATCCAGCACTGGCGCTGCTGGTGGGATCGGTTCTCAGCAGCGACAGCCGCTGGGTACGCACGGGCACGTATGTCCTGCTAGTTACATGTACGATCCTGTTTGCTCTGCTTTCAGCCGTGCTTCTGTCAGTCTGGCGCCTGCCTGCTCCCGGCGACATCTACCAGGCTTTGACTCAGCATCCCGAGGCGTACACGCTCTCACTCGGCCACATTCGGGATCTGACCCTCAATGCCTTCGCCTATCTGAAGTTGCCGCTGGGACTTGCGGCGCTTGCCTTCGGAGGATGCGCGCTAGCCTTGGTGTTCTCGCGGAACTACATTCGGAGAACTGTGCTTGTCGTCGCTGCCAGCATGATCGTCTTTTTCCAGGCTGCCCGGATCGCGCTCATCCGCTTCGATTCCTATCTCGGCTCCTACCCATTGGCGGAAAGCCTGCAAAAGAGTCCGCCGGGCGAGTTGATCGAAGCTGATTCTTACTATGCCTTCTCTTCCGTCTTCTTCTATGCGAATCGGACCGCGTTGCTTCTGAACGGTCGCAACAACAACCTGGAGTATGGTTCCTACGCACCCGGCGCTCCCAACGTATTCATCGATGACAACAAATTCATATCGCTGTGGACAGCAGAGTCTCGCTGCTACCTTCTGGCCTACGGCACCGAAATGCCGCATCTGGAGCAACTCGTCGGCCGGACCAATTTGCACGTTGTAGCCGAGAACGCAGGAAATTATCTCCTAACCAATCGCCCACTAATCGGAAGTGGCCAATAGCGCATTCAACTTGTCTGCTAGACTCATCGGGGTCGCCAACCATGAATCCCGGCTTGATCCTCCCCGTCATTCTCGCCGCCCTCAGCGGTTTCGATCGTGCTCCAGCGAAGCCTGCAGCGGACTTTCTCATCGTCAATGCTCATATCGTTACCATGGACGCGAAACGCCCTACTGCCACAGCGTTGGTCATTCAGGGCAACCTCATTGTTTGGGTCGGAGACGCGGCGGAGGCACAAGCGCGCTTCCCGGAAACTCGTGCCCTGGATCTGCATGGCGCGACCGTCCTGCCGGGAATCATCGACGCCCACACCCACCTGATCGAACTGGGCAAGAGTCTGCTTCGTTTGAACCTGAAGGATGTTGCCACCGCACAAGAGGCCGTCGAACGAGTCCAGCAGCGCGTGACCTCAGCCGCGCCCAACGAATGGATTCTCGGCTGGGGCTGGGATGAAGGCAAATGGGCTTCGCATTACCCCGACAATCAGGCCTTGAGCGATGTCTCTCCGAACAACCCGGTGTACCTCGTCGGTCTGCACACTTTCGCGGCGTGGGCCAACAAGCGCGCGCTTCAACTGGCGGGGGTCACGAAGGACACAAAAGACCCGCCGAACGGAAGGATTCTTAGAGACGAGAAAACCGGCGAGCCCACAGGCGTTTTGCTCAATCACGCTCAGGACTTGGTGGAAAGACACATCCCACCCATGACTCTCGAGCAAACCGAGCATGCGCTCGAGTTGGCAGCCCAGGAGTGCATTCGTTATGGCCTCACCTCCGTTCACGAAGCCAAGGTTTCACCAATTATGGTCGATGCGTTTCGGGAGTTGATCCGCGAAAATCGTCTGCCGCTCCGGGTTTACGCCATGCTCGACGGAGCCGATCCCGCGCTGGCGAGCCACTGGCTCCAGCGCGGTCCTGAAATCGACTCGAATCATCAGCTGACAATTCGCGCTTTCAAGCTATTTGCTGATGGAGCCCTCGGCTCGCGGGGTGCGGCCCTGCTGGAGCCTTATAGCGATTCACCGCAAAGCAAAGGTACGTTCACGACCCCCGAGCCAGAAGTTTATAACCTGACTCGCCAGTCACTTCAGCGAGGCTTTCAAGTTTGCACTCATGCTATCGGCGATGCCGCCAACCGTATGGTGCTGGACGCGTATGCGCGTGCACTCTCCGATGTTCCGCAAGCCCGCGATCCGAGACTGCGAATCGAGCATGCCCAGGTTCTCTCCCCGGAAGACATACCGCGGTTCGCGAAACTGGGTGTGATCCCCTCGATGCAACCCGTGCATGCTACCTCCGATATGGGCTGGGCGGAGCAGCGACTGGGACCCCAGCGCATTAAGGGCGCTTATGCCTGGCGATCTTTGCTGCAAACCGGTGTTCACTTGCCGCTCAGTTCCGATTTTCCCGGAGAGACTTTAAATCCCTTCTATGGGATCTATGCTGCCATCACTCGCCAGGATCCGCAGAGCAATCCGCCAGGCGGCTGGTATCCCGAGCAACGCCTTAGGTTGGAGGAGGCTTTGCGCGGCTACACCGTCGAGGCGGCTTATGCGGAGTTTGAAGAGCAGGCCAAAGGTGCGATCGAACCAGGCAAGCTGGCTGATTTCATCGTGATTTCCGCAGACATCACGAAACTTCCGGCGAAGGAAATTTTGGCGATCCGAGTACTCAAAACATTCGTAGGCGGGAAGTTGGTTTACGACGCCGAAGCTAACAAAGTAATTGTATCCACCGCGGCATCCATCACAATGCCGCACGCGAGGGAAGACTGACGACCGGGCGGTGACCCTTGATTTTGACTTGCCTGGCAGAGGTTGCCGACCACCCGTCTACGACGCATTTTCCCTGTGCAAAAAAAAACGCTTGACAAACGGCCGGGCCAGCGCTAAGTTAACAGTGTTAAGTTAACATCGTTAAGTAAGGTAACATTGTTATGGGATCAACCGAACGCAGAGCGCGCGAACGTACCGACACCCGCGAGAAGATTCTCGACGCCGCCCGGGAACTGTTCATCACCGAGGGCTACGATGGCGTCTCCATGCGCAAAGTGGCGCAGAAAATCGAGTACTCGCCCACCGCCATTTATGTTCACTTCCCGGACAAGCAGGCTTTATTCCTTGAGCTTTGCCACGCGGATTATCGACGTCTGGCGGAGAACTTCGTGCAACTGGCGAAAGTTCCAGATCCGGTGGAGCGCCTGCGCAAGATCGGCCACTCCTACATCGAGTTCGGACTGAAGAATCCGAACCACTACCGCATGATGTTCATGACCGCGCATCCCCCCCTCGACGATGAGAAAGAGGGCAAGGGGAACCCGGAGCAGGACGCCTATGCCTTCCTGCGGCAAACCGTAGAAGAGGCATTGCGCGCCGGGGCGTTCCGTCCAGAGCTCACTGATGCCGACCTCATCGCCCAGACGCTGTGGGCGGGCACGCATGGCGTAGTTTCGCTGCAGATCGCCAAGTGCGACGACGACTGGGTGCCCTGGCGATCGTTCAAGAAACGGACTGACCTCGTTATCGAGGGCATGATGACGGGACTTCTCAGGAAGGAGCGCTAACCCGATGCCGCCGCTCGCTCGACGAAATCTTTTTCACGATAAAGTTCGCCTGACGGTGACGCTCACGGGCATCGTTTTCTCCCTGGTGCTGATCGTGGTCGAAATGGGGCTGTTCGTGGGTTTCACCGTAACCACCTCGAGCATTATCGACAAATCGAATGCCGATCTGTGGATCGTATCCCGGCACACTCCTTACATCGAGCAAGGTGCGCCTTTTTCCGAACGAAAGCTCTACCAGGTACTGGCTACACCGGGTGTCGCTTCAGCCGAGAAGTACATCGTTCGCTTCGCAACCTGGAAGGCGCCGGATGGCTCCGACCGTGGCGTGCAGGCGGTAGGGTTCAATCCGTATTCCAAGATCGGTGGTCCGTGGAACGTGGTGGCGGGCGAGGTTGACGACCTGCAGAAACCCGATGCGGTCATGGTCGATGAGATTTACAAACAAAAGCTGGGTGTAACTCGGATTGGCGAGGTCTTCGAGATCAATGGCCGTCGCGCCCGCGTAGTCGGTTTCACCCACGGGATTCGTGCTTTCACGACTACTCCCTATGTATTCACCAGCTTCAAGAATGCGCAAGGGTATGCCCGGATCGATCAAGACCAGACTCTTTTCATTCTGGTGCGGGCGGCGCCGGGTACGGATTTGAAGCAACTGCAGAACGATCTTGGCGCTCGCCTTCGGAATGTGGACGTCTTGACCAAAAGCCAGTTCAGCAACATGACGAGAGTTTACTGGATGTTCACGACGGGCGCCGGGATTGCCGTGCTGATCGCCGCCTTGCTGGGGCTAGTCGTGGGCGTCGTGGTCGTGGCCCAGACCATCTATGCGACCACCATGGATCACATTCGCGAGTTCGGAACGTTGAAAGCCATGGGGGCGGCTAACAGCTACGTCTACCGGGTCATTATTACGCAGGCGGGCATCAGCGCCGTAGTGGGTTACGTGGTGGCGATTATTCTCAGCCTGTTCATCGTTCGTGCCAGCGAAAGCGGAGGCGCCGCGATCTTGCTGCCTTGGCAGATGGCGGTTGGAATCTTTTTTCTTGCGATTCTGATGTGCACCGGGGCGGCGGTGGTTTCCATCAACAAAGTGACCCATCTGGATCCGGCAATCGTGTTCAAGGGGTGAGGAGACAACCAATGAATTCCGCAATTTCTGTCCGGGGCGTCACTAAGATTTACCAGGAAGGCGCAAGCCAGGTACCAGCTCTGCAGGGCATCAACCTGGATGTATGCCCGGGCGAAATGATGTTGCTGATGGGCCCGTCAGGCAGTGGAAAAACCACGCTGCTTTCCATCATGGGATGCATTCTGCGGGCCACATCCGGCAGCGTCCGAATCGGCGACGTGGAGGTGGCCCACCTCGGCGAGAAAGATTTGCCGGCCATTCGGCTAAGGAATATCGGCTTCGTGTTCCAGGGATTCAACCTGTTCCCGACACTGACCGTGGGCGAAAACGTTGAGCTGGCATTGGACCTCAAGGGAGTGAGCGGATCAAAGGCGCAGCGCGAGGCTCACCGCTTGCTGGAACAAGTAGGACTCGCCCCCAAGTACGACACGTTCCCCGGTGACTTGAGTGGCGGCCAGAAGCAGCGCGTTGCCGTGGCGCGGGCACTAGCGGGTTCGCCGCTCGTGATCCTGGCCGACGAACCCACGGCCGCTTTGGATTCGCACACCGGACGGACGGTCATGCAGACCATGCACGATCTGGCCCACAAACACGGGCGCGCCGTGGTGGTGGTCACGCATGACAGCCGGGTCCTCGAGTTCGCCGATCGCGTCGTACACATGGAAGATGGAAGGATCGTGGAAGGAACGCATGCGGCGGAGATTCCGAATATGCCACCGCAGTTCGTGATTCCTTCCGCTGTTCAGACGCCCTCTCGCGTGTGTTGACAAGGTCAGTACTCATAAGATCAAGGAGAAGTGGTCATGAAGAACAAAGCTCTCATCACGGCGGTGATTCTAGGAGTAGCAGTTCTTGCGGCAACTCTCATCCGGGGAGGCACTGCATCCGCGAAGATCTCACCTGCGAAGGCAGTTGCTCAGCCGAAAGACTGGATCATCTCCGGGCCAGGCCGGGTGGAACCTTATTCGGAAGACATCAAGCTGGGAGCCGAGCTCAGCGGCAAGCTGAAGCGCGTATCCGTGGAAGAAGGGGATACCGTAGCCGCGGGCCAAATGCTGGCGGAACTGGAAAACAGCGATTACCGGGCTCAGGTCGAGTCGGCGGAGGCGGAGGTAGCGCAGAAAGAGGCCGAGCTACGAAAAGTGATCAACGGTGCGCGCCGGGAAGAACGCCGGGAAGCGCTGGCTTCTGTGCAGGAAGCGGAAGCCGTCATGAACAACGCACGGACTGAGGCAGAGCGCCGCCAGCAGCTTTATGCGGCTGGGGTAGTTTCCCGCGAAGAGGCCGACCAATATGCCAAGCAGTACGAAGTGGCAAAGGCTCAGTATCAGCAGAAGGTCCAGAGTCATGCCCTGGTGGATGCAGATGCGCGGGAGGAGGACCGGTCGATGGCGCGGGCCAACCTGGAAAGCGCCAAGGCCAGATTGGACGCAGCCCGCGCGTTGTTGGCGAAGACGTACGTACGCTCGCCGATCGATGGCACCGTCCTGCGTAAACACCATCGCGGCGGCGAAAGCGTCTCGAACGGCTCGACCACCCCGGACCCGATCTTCACCATCGGAGACACTCACACTCTGCGGGTCAGGGTTGATGTGGACGAAACCGACGTCAGCAAACTCGTTCTTGGAGAAAAGGCGTACGTCACCGCCGACGCCTATGGACAACAGAAATTCCGGGGACATGTCGTGCGCATCGGGCAGGAGTTGGGACGCAAGAACGTCCGCACCGACGAACCCACCGAACACGTGGACACCAAGATCCTAGAAACCTTGATCCAGTTGGACAAGAGCGTGGAGCTTCCTGTCGGACTCCGGGTCGATTCCTACATCCTGAAAGAAAGCGAGCCGGGGAATTAAGAGGAATTCTCGAAGTCCATCGAGGATGTCCAATCGAGATTATGAGGCCTCCTCTGGCGGTTTCATTGCGTGAAATCGAAAGGCCGACTTTTCGGCCGGCCTTGCGTCGAGCAAGCTTATTTGCTACTTTTTGGCCGGCGGGGCGATGGCGTCCTTGGTAGCTTTTGCTACGCGGAACTTCACTACCGTTTTGGCCTTGATCTGGATGGGTTCGCCGGTCTGCGGGTTGCGTCCCATGCGGGCCTTGCGATGAGCCTTCACCAGGCGGCCCAGCCCGGGAATAACGAACAGGCCATTCTTCTTGGTTTCCTTTACGGCAACGTCAGCCAGGTGCTCGAGAAATGCGGCGGCGGTCTTGTTGTTGCTCTCAAGTTTCTCAGCCAGGTGGCGGACGAGTTGGGTTTTGGTCATGCCTGAAGCCATGAATCCTCCTCTTAGGTGGAACTCTGATTTTGCTGCGATGGCAGCCATCTTATATCAGGTTGCTGTGGAAAAATAGCGTTTTAGCCGCATTTTATGCGGTTTTTTCCATTTAGGAGCCTCGAAAGCCCACAAATACCGCGTTTTTTCGCGGTTACCTGTTCCCAAACGGTTCTGCGGAGCAGCTTTGGCCAGGCTGGGAAGGGCTTTCCCTGCTCGTTCACCGCGGTGCATCGTGCATGGGATAATGATTTCAGGAGTTGACATCGTGAGTTGTGCGATCTGCGAAAAGCGAAAAGAGAAGCGCTTTTGTCCCGCTGTCCACGGACGCATCTGCCCGCAGTGTTGTGGCGAGCAACGCGAAGTGACGCTCGATTGTCCCAGCAGTTGTGTCTACCTGCAGCAGGCACGACAGCATGAACGGCCGCGTCCCTTGCAGGATTTGGACCAGGCAGCGTTGTTCCCCCAGGTGGAAATCGGCGAGCAGTTCCTCTATCAGCACGAACACCTGATCTTGGGTTTGAACTACGCGCTGGCAAAGAGTGTGCAGGCGGATCGCGCGATCACGGATGCGGACCTGATTGCCGCGCTCACGTCCATGACAAAGACGCAAGAGACGCTGGTGAAGTCGGGCTTGCACTACGAAACCCCGATCTCCAGCCTGAGCCAGCAAGCGGTTGTCGCTGAAATACACGAACTGCTGAAGGGATATCGAAAGGTGGAGCAAGAACAGTACGGTTACAGCAAGCTGCACGATTCTGATTTGCTGGGCGCATTCGTCTTCCTCGTGCGCATGGCCCATGCTCGGACTTCAGGAAGGCCAAAGTCCCGAGCCTTTGTGGATTTCGTCCTGGCGCAATTTTCAAAGGAAGAATCGGTGGTGGCCGCACCAGAAGAAGCTGGCAGCCGGATCATTATTCCCTAGCTGTCAGGCGTCAAATCAGCCACCGATCTACGCGGATGAGCACGGAAAAAAGAAAAAAGCGTTCCCGGTATTATCCGTGCAATCGGTGGCTAGTTCTAGGTCATCTTGCGCACGGCTTGTCCCGGCGGCAGCGCATCGCGTAGTTGCCTTATCGTTTGTTTGAACACTGGATGAAGCACGTCCGGCGCGATCTCGGCCAGCGGTTCGAGCACGAAGCGGCGCTGGTGCATGGCGGGATGAGGGATCGTCAGATCTAAATCCTCAACGCTTGAGTTGCCAAACAATAGAATGTCGATGTCGATGATGCGCGGGCCCTTTTGCAACCCTCGCCGCCGCCCCAGTTGTTGCTCGATGTCGAGAATGCCGGCGAGTAGCTGCGTGGGCGTCTTTTCAGTGGCCAGCGTCGCGGCGCAATTCAGAAACCAGGGCTGGGCGGTAAATTCCACTGGCTCGGTTTCGTAGAAAGACGAGACCGCGGCTACCTCACCGAGAGTGCGCAAGCGATCGATGGCGGTATTCAAATTTGCCGCGCGGTCACCGACATTGGACCCGAGCGAAAGATAGACAAGGTTGCGCACGCGATAGGTTTCCAGCTTTCGGTCACATCTTAGTAGCGCCGGCATCTTGCCGGCTGCCGCGAGGGCAACTTGCCCTCGCTGGTGGGGGCGAGACGCCCCCGCGACTGCCGCCGGGACGGCGGCGCTACTTTGCTATCGCCGCTAATCAGCCCAGCCACCCAGGTATCCAGATTCAGACTTGCGGTACACCCCTTACCCGGGCACGCTTAGAAGCCGAGGTGACAGCTCATGCTTTCGATTCACGTCAAGATTGATCGTACGCAACGACTGCTCCGGATGCTGGAGGAAGATGCCCCGCTTCTCGCGGTCCGGGTTGCGCAGTTGACACCGGAGCGCCAGAAGTCCGCGAAAGACTACGCCGCCCAGTTGGCCGCGCATGCTCGCGCGGAGCTTGAGAAGCTGATCGAAGAAGGATCCTTCTGGGACTGCAACGATTCCACTCCGCAAGCCGCCGACTAAGAGAATCCTCTTGATGGAAGTTCCCGTTTTTCCAAAACTTGGAGATCGATCAGGCCAGCTGTGCAGCCACATCCTGGGTGGACAGAGACATGGGATCGCGCTGGTCATCGACGGTCGTTTCCTCCCACAGCGAGTGATCGCGCAGCAGGCGGGAAACCAACGCCGTGTGCATGGCATGACCAGCGCGGTCCGCAACTACATTACCGAGAATCTGTTTCCCTAAGAGCGCAAGGTCGCCGATAAGGTCCAGCACCTTATGGCGCACGAATTCATCCGCGAAGCGCAAAGGAGGATTTTCCAGGCCATCTCTGGTAAGCACCACACAGTTGTCTCGCGAGGCGCCGCGGATCAGGCCCATATTGCGCAATGTCTTCTCATCCTGGCGTGAACCGAAGGTGCGCGCCGATGCAATTTCGCGGAGGTAGCTGCCGTTCGCAAGCTCCACGCGGAAAGTTTCCTTGCCGATCAGCGGATGCGGAAAGTTGATAGTGTACGACACGGAATAGGTCTCCGCCGGATACACTGCGATAAATTTGTCGCCTTCTCGCAACTCCAACGCATGGCGTATACGCAGATAGGAGCGCGGGCGCCGCTGCTTCCGGATTCCCGCCTGCTGAATCAGTTCCACAAAAGGCTGCGCGCTCCCATCCAGGATGGGCAACTCCAGATTGTCGAGTTCGACGATGGCATTGTCGATGCCAGTTCCAATGAACGCCGAAAGCAAGTGCTCGGTCGTGGAAATCAGCACGCCCTTCTTCATCAGGCTGGTGGCGTAGCTGACGCGGGCGACGTTGCGGCTGATCGCCTCGACCTCAAAACTGTCCAGGTCGACGCGGTGAAACACAATGCCAGAGCCCGCAGGGGCGGGCAGGATCCGCAAATGGACAGGAGCGCCGCTGTGCAGGCCGACTCCGGCACATTCCACGGCCCCACGAATTGTTTGCTCGTGTTTCAGTCTTCAGTTCTCTTATCTTTTGTTAGATGAAGAGATTAACGTCTGTAGCCGTAAGTTCGGCTGTGGCAATTTAGCCACAGTTCGTGGGTATTTCCCGACCCCAATGCGGACGAGTTGCAACTAAAACCAGATCCCGCAGGTATTTAACGGGTGAAAAAGAAAGCCAGGACCAGGGTCACTTCTTAGGTACAGCTTTGAACGGATCGTAGGTAATGTCCGCCGCGAACATCGAATCACTCAATCCCTTGTTGTAGCTCACCGAGTTCAAGAAACGCTGGTTGGACATATCTCCGTTATAGAAACGCGTAACGCTGAAAGGCGTCATGACGCCCTGTACGGGGCGATAGTTGTCGTAAACCTCGTCTTCGATGTTGCGCTGTTTATCGGTTGGATCGCGCCAGGAGTAGGTCTTCTTCACCGGCAGATGCGTGCTGGAGTCGATATACAAAGTGACGCTCTGATTGCCTGAGGTCATGATCTCGACTTGTTCCGTGTCTTTCTGCGCGGCCACCGTATGGCCTTCGTAAAACAGGGCGATGCCGGGTTGGGAAAGCCATTTGCGTATGACCCAATCCAAAGAATATTCGCGCCGTCGCAGGTAATCGGCGACGACCTTAGGATCATCAGAGCGGGTGCCTTTGTAGGTGATCTCGAAACCCTTGTCGCCCCGGTACACGTACACCACGTCGCGCTTCTTGGTAAGCTCCACGCGGTCTCTGTCAGGAAACTTGTAGAAACGCCAGAACAAAACGCCAACGCCCTCGGATACTCCCAAATGAAAACTGTAAGTGCGGCCTTCCTGGCTGACATCTTCGATATTCAGGTAAGTGTTTCCGCCCAGAGCTTGAAGCATCTGATCGAGCAGAGTTTTGGCCTTGCGGGCGTTTTCCTGGTCAACTGGAATTGACTGGGCGGAAGTTGCAGGCGCGGGCTGATTCGCCTGCCCGAGGGCAAGAGCGGTCAAGCAAACAGCACATAGAAGAAACTTCATGCCTTCCACGGATTAGACGCCCCCGAGACCCATTGTAGCTGCCTGTCCCAGAGCGTGCTTGAGAACTGTGGAACTCTGCTGAAGGTAGCGTTGGCGGGGGGTGTCCCGGTCCGCGCGGGGGGTGCCGCGATTTCGGCAGCCGTACAAACTTTTCCGGTTGATATGCGCAGGAATGAGTACGCCTCGTGAGCTACGCAATCTTCGTTCGAGGTGCAATCCTGGCCAAAGCTCGCCCTCTCCGTTTGGTGTCTTTTGTCTGTGTGGGTGATCAGCATCCGGATGAGAACTCTTTTGTGCGCCCCGATAATTTCCTGCTGGCAATAGAGGGCGTCGTAGCGCAGACCATATCAAGCTAGGGCCAGCATCCCGACTATCACGAGCCGAGCGACGATCTGGCCCATTTGTACTTCAAACATCCATGGATGCGACGATTGAATCTTTGTTGGCGCCGGTGGAGTGGTTGGTGAATTTCCAGCTTCTGGCCGAACTGGAATGTGGCGGCTGAGTGCTCCTCTCAGTTCGCCTTCTTCGCCTTGCTGATTTTCTCGTCAATGGGCTTTCGGCCCGCGAAGCCCTCGCTGGTGTCGTGCCAGTGTGTGATCCCGGATTCTCCCAGCTTCCAGCAGAGCAGCACGATGTGGCCGTCAACTTTGCAGGGAAAATCGAGTAGTCCGATATCGAGATCTTTCACCTGGACGCCGGTGGCGTCGATCTCGGCCAGGGCGTCTTTCACGCGCGGAATGGCCTTTTCGCGCTCGGCCTTCCGGCGTGCCATGTGAACCACATTCACCAGCAGTCCTCCGCGCAGGAAGACGCGATGAGCCAGTTCCTGAAGCTCGGTATCCACGGCCTCGATGAGTTTCTTGCCGTCGATAGCGGTGCGTAGCAGCGATTCCAGCACCGGCAGGAGAGATTGGGCTTCTTCAAGGGTGAAAGTTCGGTCGGCCATAGAGGTATGGACTTATTCTAATTCATTTTACGGCGGGTCGTTCGCCATTGGTCGTTGGTCGTTAGTCGTTAACTCTAGATCAGGTCGCACGAGGCGCGAGAGGAGTTTCGACTGGCCAGTTGAGTGCCTCGTCCTGGGATTCACTGCCGAGTTGCGCTCGGCCCGGACAGCGGGCGGCTGTCCCCACGTGATGCTTTCCAACGGCACGCGGCCATTCGCGGGCGAGGGCGCCCGCGCCACACGTTCAGCGGCTCCTGCCGTGCGAAGGGTCTGCTGTCGTCGCCGTGTTTACGTCGATGTGCAAGTGCTGTGCAACGCTGATCTCTGGCGGATAGCAGTTTCCATCGGGGTTGTAGCCCGGACAGCTCGCCGCAACCGCGGGCCGCTTCGGCGATTGTGCGAACTGCCAAACATCGGCTAAGTGAATGCCGCTGTCAGCGGGACTCGGCGCGCGCTTGGGAAAGACGCACCCCGGCGAAGGCGGGCACGCATCATTCGTGATCCAGTACACGATCTTTCTTGCGCCAGCATTCTGGCGGATATCGTCCGCGGTGACGATGTCTTCGCCACCTTCCTTCTGCGCCGAAATACCGGAACAATAAATGCCAGCGAGAAATCCGCCTGCGGTTACTCCGTCGACCCATGCATAGATGTAGGCTCTCTGCTCCGGCAGCATGCGGCCGCCTTGTTCTTGATCGAGGAAGATGATGGTTCGCTGAGGAAAACCTTCTTTCCGCGCCGCCGCCACAGCCGCCTGCGCGTCGGACTTGCCGAGCTTGCTCGCATACGAAACCGACTTGAGCTCGTTGAACAACCGGCCATTGAACAGCACCAGAAATCCGAATCCTGCCGATTGCAACATCCTTCGTTTGCCACTCCATGTGTTGATCTTTGCGCTAGGCGGGAGGTTGAGCCAGAAACCGGTGTAGGAAAATGTCTGGCGAAGAACCTTCAAATTCTGGTCGCCGGGATAATTATTGCGATCGAAGCCGAGATACGTGGCAGCGGTCGCGGCTGGATGGGATTGCGGGTTGGCGGTTGGAACGAAGATCGAACCCACGAGGGCGAGCACCAGCGCAATTCGTTTCACGCAGACGATGTTACCGCAACCAGACAATTTAGTTCACGGGCCCAGGGCTTTGATACATTCTTCACGGATTCGCCATATTTCTTCGAGATCTCGCCCGCTGCTAGTTTCGATTTCAGCTATCCATCGCTGCAGAAATTGCCGGTGAAGAGTCCTTTTATGGTCGCCAATCTGTTCAGGAGTGATGTCTTCCTCGTGTAGAAACTTCGCAATAGCCTCCGCCGGATGAGCTTCGATCGCTCGGGTAACATCGATTCGATTCCCTCGGAACCGGAGATAGCACTGCGCCTCAGGCAGCGTAGCCAACTCATGTCTTTTGAGGATGGGCCCAACGCCAGGTGTATTGCGCTCGTTCATTTCGTAGATTCCGAGGACCAGTGTCACGTCCAGACCTTGTTCCCTGGCTAGCCTACGAAGAAGAGCGTGCTTGGTGCTACAGGTCCCGCGCCTTTCGCGCATGACGATCAGCGGGTCGCTCACGATCGTATTCCGACCGTATGGCAGGCGACTGACAAATCGCGCCGCCGCCCGATAGTCAAGCGCCCCGACTTGAATGAAGGCGTCCGATATGTCGCCAGCCGGTTTGAGAGGGACAGGGTCGAACAAATCCCACGAACACAGCCTGGGCTCCATCTTGCGACCCTATCCCCCGATATGCACCATCGTCCTCGACGCTGGAACGAAATCCGGCTCGCCGATGTGGTGGCGCTCTTCTTTTCTTTCAACTACACCGCGGATGAACGCCACCAACTCTTCGTCTGAAGCGCCGCGCCCCATTCGTTCGTGCAGGTCGTGGTCCCACACCGAGAACAGACAAGTACGGATTTTGCCGTCGGAGGTGATGCGGATGCGGCTGCAGTGCCCGCAGAAGGGATGCGAAACAGGAGCGATGATTCCGATTTCGCCGACACCGTCATCGAAGTGATAACGGCGCGCGGTTTCGCTGCGTGCGTGCGGAATTTCGACTAGGGGGCGGTATTCCGCCATGCGTTGGACAATTTCATCCAGCGCAACCACAGTGGCCGGCGACCAAGTTCGGCCTTCTTCGAGCGGCATGAATTCGATGAAGCGAACAATGACGCCTTCTTCACGGGCAAACATGCCAAAGGGAATGATCTGGTCTTCGTTGAAGCCGCGCATCAGGACGCAATTGACCTTGATCGGCCACAGCCCAGCATGGCGGGAGGCTCGGATTCCCGCCAGGACGTGGTCATATCCATTGGGTACGCGAGTGATGCGAGCGAAGCGGTCGGGATCCACCGCATCCATGCTGACGGTGATGCGATCCAGGCCAACATCCTTGAGCGGTTGCGCCATCTCCGTGAGCAGATGACCGTTGGTGGTCATTGCGAGGTCGAGTTCTTCGCCGTCCTCGGAGCGCAGCTTGGACAGCTCTCGGACGAAATCAAGCACGCCGTGGCGCAGCAGCGGCTCGCCACCCGTCAGACGGATTTTCTTGATCCCCAGTGAGGCGAATATTCGCGCCATGCGCAGGTAGTCGGCGAAGGGCAGATCGCCGTACAGCGCGCCCTCGTTCCCAGTACGGCAGTAGACACACTTGTAGTTGCAGCGATCCGTAATCGAGATCCGGAGATCGGTGATGGGACGACCGAATTTGTCGGAGAGAATCAGCTTCTAGCTCCTGGCTTCTAGCTCGTAGCCGAAGGCTTGGACGAGCGGGGAATCCCAGCCCTCAACATTCGGAGCATTCGTTCGGGCCAATGGAGAAGAGACGCAGGTGGGATAGCCCCAGCGCTTCCTTTCCAATGGCTTCTCACGAAGCACGGGAGGCGCGGGCGTTTCCGTCCGCACCCTCGGGGAAGCATGGCGCGGACACTCTTGTCCGCGAACTCTTTCCCTCGCCGCCGCAGCCAGGGTATGCCCAGAGGCCAGGACGGTCGGAAACTTGTCTTCCATTATAGATGCAGACGGGCAATCGAGGGCTCAACTAAGGTTTGGCAGACTGCGCGAGCGCTTTTTCGATGGTCGCCTGGGCTCGCGGCACCATCAGCTTGTAACCAGTTACGTTCGGGTGCAGGCCATCTTCGGCAAGATCCCGCTTCAGTAAACCCTTGTCGTCCACCATGGCGGTGAAATAATCGAGATATACGTGGCCGTGCGCGGCGCAGTAGGCCTTCAACCAGCGATTCAGCTTCAGAATTTTCTCCGGCGAACGCTGGGCAAACAAATCCTGCGACCGCGGGGTGTAGTTGTGCACCGGCAGAATGGAGGAAAATACCACATGGATGTCGTGTGCCCGCGCTAACTCCGCCATGGAAGCATAGTTGGCTTCGATGTCTTCCAGCCGCATGGGCCCAGTATTGCCGGCGATGTCATTGGTGCCCGCTAGAATGACAATCACCTTCGGGCGCGGATCGATCGCGTCCTGGCGGAAGCGCACCAGCATCTGCGGCGTGGTCTGTCCACTGATGCCGCGGTTGATGTAGGGTTTGCCGGGGAAATATTCCTCCAACTTCCACAGGTCGGTGATGGAATCGCCGAAGAACACCACGCGGTTCTCGCCCGCTGCGGGCGGCTTCAAGTTGGCGTCGGCGTCGCGATAGCGCGCGAGTTCGCCGAAGTCATCCTTCAGCGTCGCGAATTTTGACTCACGCCATCTTTCGAGGGATTGCTGAGCGGAGGAGGGCTGCCCTGTTTGCTGGGCAAAAACGCAGCACGAAAAGACCACGGAGAAAACAGTTGCCAGGAGATGCAAGTGACGAATTCTCATACGGGCCTCCTTGTCAGGGCTGTTCCAGATCCAAAGTTTTCGTGCGCCGTCACATGCCATCATAATTGGGGCCGCCGCCGCCTTCGGGCGGAACCCAAGTGATGATCTGATACGGATCGGCAATGTCGCAGGTCTTGCAGTGGACGCAGTTCGAGGGGTTCAGGCTGATGCGCTTGCCGTTGGGTTGCTCGGCGGCGTCGACCATTTCGTAGACGTTGGCGGGACAGAAATTCTGGCAAGGGCTGCCGAATTCTTTCACGCAGCGCGTGTTGCAGATATTTGTATCGTCAATCACCAGATGCGCTGGCTGATCTTCCTCATGCTTCGTGCCCGAGTGATACAGATCGGTGAGCTTGTCGAAAGTGAGCTTGCCGTCACCTTTCGCCGGGCCGAGCAGATGGGCTTCGTTGCCGCCGTTGGCAGGCAACTCCGCAAGCTTCTTCATATGCTGATAGCCGGCAGTTCCGGCATACCGGTTGCGCAGGCCGCGGCCTCCGGTGAATTGCTGTACTCCGGCGTGGAACAACCCGGCGAAGAATCCGTGCTCGAATCCCTGATGAAAGTTGCGGACCTTCCAAAGTTCCTCTTTGATCCAGCTGGATTCGACCTTCTTTTGGAACCCGCCCAGCGTCGCGGCGGAAGAGTCGTCTTTCTGCAGCGCGTCGAAAGCAGTTTCGGCTGCCAGCATGCCGCTCTTGATGGCCAAGTGAATTCCCTTGAGCCGTTGCGAGTTGAGAAAACCGGCGGAGTCGCCGAGAATCATCCAGCCGTCACCCGCGACCGGCGGAATCGCCCACCAGCCGCCATAAGGCAGTGACTTCGCGCCATAGCGGATCATTTTGCCGCCTTCAAGCAATTTCGCGACGAGCGGATGCTGCTTGAAATCCTGCAACACGCGCTGTGGATCAAGGCGCGGGTCGGGATAGTCGAGGCCGGTGACGAAGCCGAGGGAGACGATGTTGTCTTTTCCTCCGTAGATCCAGGCGCCGCCATACTCTTTTGTGGTCAGCGGCCAGCCCATGGTGTAGATGACTTCGCCGGGTGCGATGCGTCCCGAGGGTACTTCCCACAACTCTTTTATGCCTTGGCCGTAAGTCTGGGGATTGCTGTTCTTCGTCAGATCGAACTTTGTGATGAGCTGTTTGGTTAACGACCCGCGCGTGCCTTCCGCGAGGATAACGACTTTGGCCTGCAGGTCGTATCCGGGCTCGAAATTTGATTTCTGCTGGTTTAGTTTGTCGACGCCCTTGTCGTCGGTGCGGACGCCAGTGACGCGAGTGCCGTCGAAAAGCAACTCCGATCCTGCGAAGCCGGTGAATATCGTGATCCCGGTTTCCTCGACCTTGCTGCCCAGCCACTTCACAAATCGATTCAGTGAGATGACGTAATTGCCGTGGTCGCGCAGCGGCGGAGGCGTGATGGGGAACTTGAGTTTGCTTTTCTCGGTGAGGAAGTAAACCGCTTCCTTCGTGACCTCGGCGTCGAGCGGAGCTTCCTTTTCGAAGCCAGGCAGCAATTCGCGCATGGAGCGCGGATCAAGCAGCGCGCCCGAGAGACAGTGCTGGCCAACCTCACGCGCTTTTTCGAGCACGTAAACGTTTTCTTTGCTCAACTGCGAGTCGGGATTCTTGGCATTGTGCCCGTCGATGAGCTGAGAGAGGCGCAAAGCACAGGCCATGCCGGCAGGCCCGCCGCCGACGATCACAACATCGGCTGGCATCTGCGGACGTTCAACACCTTCGATAGGTTTGCGGAAAACGAGGTTCATAGATTAATCGTTGAGATATGCCGAATGAATGGCAGTGCTCGCCCTAACCTCACGACAATCTTGCGGTCCGCCGTGAGGAATTCGGAATCCATTTCAATCGAGAGAGCAGTATAGACGGAATCGTACACTGAATGACGGTGTGCGATTGCTAGGGAGAAGGCAGATGCAGCCAGGCGTTCCGATGGTTGGAAGTTCAAAGGAAGCGTGAGTAGGTCCCTGTAAATCGCTTTCGTCTCAGCAGGCGTTAACTCCTTAAGCACAACCGACCGCCTCCACAGTGCGCTCGCGGCTTCAATCAGGAGCAGGTCAGGCGCGTACAGACTGACTGTTCCGGTCAAGAAGGCTGTCAAGAGGCCCTCCGCCCCGGAGTTGCCACTCTCCGGCAGAAACCACTTCAGCGCCACGCTGGCATCAACCACGTAGTTCAGAATCGGCGGTCTCTCTCTTCGCGGATCAACTCGGAGCTATCCGACAGCAATCCCACGCGTTCTCGAATCTGTTCGCGACGGCGGCGAATCCGTTCAAGCAGTGCTTGACTGCGGTCAGAGAGCTTAGCCTTTGCCTTTCTTCCGCTCGCCACTTGTTTCGTCGTTCTACGCATCCCCCGTCCTTCGTCAGCAGTTAAGACTTCGACTGTCCACACCATATTCTAGGCGACTGGCTGGTCACTAAACAATCTACGCTGCAGACTCGTAGCGTGTCAGCATAGGATGCCTTAGCGGTTCGCCAGACTGGCTATCTCGCCCAAGCCGAGCAACCTCTGATCCGCCGTCACCAAAGTTAACTTCAGCACCTTGGCGGTAGCCGCCAGGAATCGGTCCGCCGGATCGGCATGGGGCAAGGACAGCGCGAAGCCAGTACGAACAATTTCCTGAGTTAGCGGTGCTTCTCTTAGTTGATCAGCAGCGCGCTCGACCCAGGCCAGCGGGTCCCGCACACGAATACGGCCCTTTTGCATCAGCGCGAGAGCTTCCCAAACACTAACCGGAGACAGCCAGAGATCGTTGTCATTGTTTGACAACTCTCGTGCTGCACCTTTTCCTATCCGCTTGGGATCCAATTTGCTCCAAATCCAGATATGAGTGTCGAGAAGCAGATTCAATCGCGGTATGCCTCGATGTCTTTCAGATCGATGACTGGGGAAACGATATCGCCCACGATTTCGGCGGTCCCGATCATATCTCCCAAGAACTTTCGCTTGCGGTCGGGTCCAGCCGGAATGACTTCCGCAACTGGGCGGCCATGACGCGTAATCCGCAGAGGCTGGCGTGTTTTGTGCACTCGTTCAATCAGGCCAAGACACTTGGCTTTGAATTCTGAGATAGAAACATCATTCATGACCACTATTTTATCTATGGTCAATAAACTAGTCAATTCGCAGTTACTCTATCGAAACCCGGCCAATACACGCGGCACTGAGGGCGATCTATCCGCCGGCCTTCGCCTTCTTCACTTCCTCAATCAACGGCGGCACAATGTCGAACAGGTTTCCCACCACAGCGAAATCAGCGATCTCGAAGATTGGCGCTTCTGAGTCTTTGTTGATCGCGATAATCGTGCGCGAACCTTTCATGCCGACAATATGCTGGATTGCTCCGCTGATGCCGAGTGCCAGATACAGCTTGGGCGCGACGGTCTGGCCAGAGGAACCAATCTGTCGATCCATGGGCAGCCAGCCGGAGTCGCAAATCGGACGCGACGCAGCCAACTCTCCGCCCAGAGCTTCGGCAAGCTGCTTGGCCAGTTCGATATTCTTTTGCTCTTTGATTCCACGCCCGACCGAAACAATGATCTCAGCTTGCGTTAGGTCAACCGCCTGCTTGGCTTCTTTGAAAACTTCCTGTGGTTTGTTGCGAATGACCCCGTCGGGGATCTGTACGTTCACCGTCTCGACCGGAGCGGCGCTGGCTCCGGCTTCGGCTTTGTCTCCGCGAAAAGCACCGTTCTGGAAGGTGACGAACCAGGGAGCGTCGCAAGTGAAACTGACATCCGCAGCCAGCTTGCCCTGAAACATCTGGCGAGTAAACAGCAGCTTGCTACCTTCCTTTTTGTAACCGATGCAATCGCTGATGGCGGTGCGTCCTATGGCCGTGGCCAGTTTGGGAACGAAATCGCGCACCTGATAGGTGTGCGGCATCAGCACAAGCTTCGGTTGCTTCGATTCGATGAATTGTTTGAGTGCAGCCGAGAAGGCATCGGGAGTGTAGGGTTCGAGCTTGGGCGACTCAACCGCGTAGACCTTCGCGACCTTCTTGGCGGCAACTTCGTTAGCAAAATTCGCCACGCCGCTGCCGGCGACTGCGGCTTCGAGGGTCCAACCGGTTTCGGCGGCAAGCGCTTGACCCGCGGTCAGCGTCTCCCAGGAGACGCGGTTCAGTTTGCCTTCGCGTTGTTCGACGACGACCAGAATTGTGTCAGGCATAAATGCAGCTTCTAGCTCCTAGCTTCCGGCTCTTCACTATAATCGCGTGGGGACAGCCGCCCTCGGCTGTCCGGCCGAGCAAAGCTCGGCTATTGTGGCCTAATGTAGTCACAGCACCCGCACTTCGTTGCGTAGCTTATCTACCAACTTCTTGGCGACTTCGCCGGCTGAACCCTCCAAGAATTCCGTGTTCTTGGTTTTCTGGGGCACATACAAGCGCTCAATCTTCTGCAAGTTTCCACTCACCGCGGTCTGCACCTCCGCCATTGCGACCTTGCGCAGTGGCTTGTTCTTGGCCTGCTTGATGCCGATCAGGGTGGCATAGCGCAACTTGTTGATGCCGGACTGGATGGTCAGCACGGCGGGCAGCGGCATATCGACGAACTGGAAGAAGCCAGCCTCAAGTTCCCGCTTCACCCGAATTCCCGCATCGTTTTTCTCAATCTGCATGATGATGGTCGCGTGCGGCCAGCCCAGCAATTCCGCCAGCACCACTCCGGTTTGCGCATAACCGTAATCGTCGGACTGCAGGCCGGTAAAGATAACGTCAAATTTCTCGTCTTTAATCGCGGCAGCAAATGCGCGGGCGGTATTCAACGCATCCAGTCCGACGAACGCGTTATCTTCGAGATGAATGGCGCGATCGGCGCCTTTGGCCAGAGCTTCCCGTAGGACCTGCTGGGCTCGCGGCGGGCCGGACGTGATTACGACAACTTCTCCCCCGTGTTTCTCCTTCTGTCGCAAGGCCTCTTCCAGCGCGTAAGCATCCGGTTCGTTGACTTCGTAGGAAACGTCCTCGCGAATCCAGGCGCCGGATTCGTTGAGTTTGAGTGGTGCATCCTTCTGCGGCACCTGTTTCATGCAAACCAGAATCTTCAAGCGAAAGCTCCTCGTGCCCGGCTGATTAGAGGGTCTTAGGTTGAGACGTTGCGAGCAACGCCTCTACAGGAACCATCAACCAGTCATGAGCAAACTGGTAAGTATAAATGAGCGCTGCGGAAGAGGGGAAATGCGGGCACGGAATAGGCTAGTCGGTAAACACCACCGACTGCACTCCGGAAATTTCGAAGCGCTTACGGCAGCGCAGGTTCTTGCAGGCCATCATGTCATCTCTTCGTATCATGTAAGTGCGCGCTTTGGCGAAGCGGGCGCGATCGCGTTCGTCGGCGCGGCCGGGAAGCTGATTTTTCTTGGTGCGCACCAGCCAGCTGATTTCATACTCGGCGGACTGTTGGCAATGAGGACAGTTCAGCGTCGCCATCTTCTTTTCCGGCCGTTCGTCGAAAAACTCGCGCTCGTCCATAGTGGGTTAGGCTTCGGGCTTCCGCGTTGGTGAATCAGCGGCAAGCATTCACCCTATCAGGATTATTGCACATCCTAAGTGCATTCCTCGATACCGGGCCACACCATCAACCCGGTTTACACTCAAGGCTGGGGACCCCGTGGGAAGAAAGAAGAAGAAAGCAAAGCCGTTTACTGCTGTCGAGGCCGTGAAAACCATGGCACGCGAGCAGATCGGAGCGCCTCGCCCGTCTCAGGTGGTTCCTGGCCGGAAGAAGACGAAAACGGAGAAGCACAAGAAAACGCTGGACAAGCTGTTGCGCGAGCAAGATTAACTGATGTTCCCCTACGGCATGCACTTCGGAGTTCCGTCGTTCACACCTTTGACCGTCGCTGTGCCGACAAGGAGGGAGCTCGCCGTCGGGTGTGCAGGGTCACTGTAACTGGTTGCGGTGACATTTCCGCTTCCACAGACGCTCAAAGCGGTAACCAAACCGGTTTGAGTAATGGTGGCAAGATTAGCAACGTCAATCTTCCAGATTACCTGGTTCGTAATGTCCCTCGTCGCCGGAGGATGTATATAGGTTCCCAGTGCCGTGAACTGCCCCTGAGCCCCCACACCTTCGAACACAAACCCTGGTGGCGTAACCGTGATAGAGGCAAGCTTCTGATCATGGCCACAACTGGGCAATCCCACGACCCAAACAATGGCAAGAGCGACCAAGGAAAACCTGTGCTGCTTCCAACTCATGACTTCTCCTGATTGACACCTGTTAACGCAGCGGGGCATGCGGGTCAATTTAAGTAGAAGATAGCCGAAAAAGCAAGAAATTCATACGGCCACCGGGCGTCCACATCGAATCTGCTGCTTCCGAAGAGATCATAAGGCCGCTATGTCTTGACTGTTTCCGCCAGAAATCTAGCGAACTGTTTCACATCTTTCTCCGTCGTGTCGAACGAACACATCCAGCGCACCACCGACCGGTCCTCATCCCACACGTAGAAGAAGTAGCGCTTTAGCAGCTTGGCGATGGCCGGGCGCGGAATCTGGGCGAATACTCCGTTGGCTTCCACCTTGTAGACAATCTTCACCTGGGGGATTTTGCTGACTTGCTTTTCCAGCAAGGCAGCCATGTGGTTGGCATGCTCCGCGTTCTTCCGCCAGAGGTGATCGCTAAGCAACGCATCGAGTTGGGCTGAGATGAAGCGCATTTTCGACGCCAACTGCATTCCCTGCTTGCGAAGGTAAAGGAAATCGCGGCTGAATTTCTTATCGAAGAAGACCACGGCTTCAGCCCCCATAGCCCCATTCTTGGTTCCACCGAAGGACAGAACGTCCACGCCCAAGTCACGCGTAGCTTCGCGCAGCGTCAGGCCCAGGCTGACGGCCGCGTTGGCAATTCGAGCGCCGTCCATGTGCAAAAACATGTTGCGCTCATGAGCGAAGCGCGCCAGGTCGCGAACCTCCCGCGGCGTGTAAACCGTGCCCATTTCGGTGACTTGAGTAATCGAGATCACGTGCGGCTGAACGTGATGCTGGTCGCCAATGCCGTGATACGCATGGCGGACGGCCTCGAGCGTGAGCTTTCCGTCGGTGGTAGGAAGAGGAATGAGTTTGCAGCCCGTGAATTTCTCCGGCGCACCACATTCGTCGGTATAGATATGGGCGGCTTCGGCGCAGATCACGGCATGATAAGACTCCATCAGCGCCTTCAGGCTTAGGCAGTTTGCAGCCGTGCCGTTGAAGACCATGAAAACTTCGATATCCGGGCCAAAGTGCTGCTTAAATTTGCGCACGGCAGCCTCGGTATAAGGGTCGTCCCCGTATCCCACGACATGCCCCCGATTGGCGGCGGCAATAGCTTGCAACACCCTCGGATGGACACCGGCATTGTTATCGCTGGCGAAGCTGCGAATCGGTTTCATGGCACCAACAATGTAGCAGAGGTGAAGGCCAGGTTCACACTGGCGCATGCGGTTGAGCAGCGCCGACTGTGGAGATTCACAGGCTTCATGAGGGAGCGCTCTTGACAGAAGCATTATGTAACCATATAGTTACGCATGATGGAGGAAACCCGGCTTGGTTGCACATCCAGCGGAGGCTGCCTTCCACGCCCGAAGTGACCCTCCGCCCCCGAGTTTGTACCTACTCCACGGCGTCAATGAGGTCAGCTCTGGGGTCAGCTTGGTCGCGATAACTTTTCCAACCTTTTCGAGTCTAAGGTAACTGCTCGGGAATCTGTTATTTCCGGGCTGGGTGACGACTGTATGAGTCTCGGCTGTTCTGAGGCTTATTATTAGAGTACGAAAAACACAGTGCGAGAAACCATCGGAAGGGTTTTCAGTTCAGGTAATCGCGTGGATTTGACGCCCGGTGCGGCCGCAAGAACCGCGCTTTTGGCGGCGTTGGTTCTGGCCACAATGGGAGTGGCTTGCAGCGGAAATTCCGTTAACGGAGCCCCACCCCAGGGAGATCCGGCGGTTCCGGTCAAGATCCAGGTCGCGCAGTCGGTACCGATCAGCGACACCACGGAATACGTTGCCACTCTGAAATCGCGGGATGCGGCCGTCATCATGCCCCAGGTCGAGGGGCAGATCACGAATATCTTCGTGCACTCCGGGGATCGCGTTTCGCCCGCCACCGTGCTGATGCAGATTGATCCCACCAAGCAGCAGGCCACGGTGAACAGTCAGGAACACGGCCGGGCGGCGCAGGAAGCCAACTTGGCCTATGCTCAGCAACAGTACAACCGGATTAGCGCCCTGGCTGCGGCGGGAGTGGTTTCCAGGCAGGACCTCGACCAGGCAAAGTCGGCGCTGGATACGGCTCAAGCGCAGCTGAAATCGCTGGATGCACAGGTACAAGAGCAGCAGGTGCAGCTCCACTATTATCGCGTGACCGCTCCGTCGACCGGAATCGTGGGCGACATTCCGGTGCACGTGGGCGACCGCGTCACCACGACCACGATGCTCACCAGCGTCGACAAACCCGGCAGCCTGGAGGCCTACGTGTACATTCCGGTGGAACGCTCACCTCAACTCAGGATGAACATGCCGGTGCAGATCGTGGACGGAAGCGGACAGGTGATCGCGGATAGCCGTATTACGTTCATATCACCGCAAGTGGACAACACCACGCAGACCGTGCTGATCAAGTCGCGCATTGCCAACAATGAGGACCGGCTTCGCAATTTGCAGTTCATCCGTGCCCGAGTAATCTGGGGAACGCACCAGGGACCAGTCGTTCCCGTGGTGGCAGTCTCGCGCGTCGGCGGGCAGTACTTTGCGTTCGTGGCCGAGGAGCAGAACGGCAAATTGGTGGCGCATCAGAAACCGCTTCGTCTCGGAGAGATGACTGGGAACGACTACGTAGTGCTCGACGGCATCAGGCCGGGAGACAAAATAATCGTCTCGGGCGTCCAGTTTCTGGTGGATGGCGCGACCGTATCGCCGCAGGGGTAGGGCGTCAGGCTTCGGGCTTCGGGCTTTAGGCTTTAGGCTTCAGGCTTTAGGCGGTAAAAACCAGCGGCAGAATCATACTGGCCTTCGCCACCGGAAGCCTGAAGCCCAGAGCCTGAAGCCGGATTGTGCTTTCTCATGTTCGTTGACTTCTTCATACGACGGCCGGTATTCGCCACCGTTTGCGCTCTGCTGATCATTCTGGCGGGCGCCGTCGTAATTCCCACCCTGCCGATCGCTCAGTTCCCTAACCTCGCGCCACCGCAAGTCAACGTGAGCAGCGGCTATGTGGGCGCGAGCGCGCAAACCGTCGAGTCCGCAGTCACCATCCCTCTGGAGCAGCAGATCAACGGCGCACAGGGAATGAGGTACATGACCTCCGACAGTGGAAATGACGGTTCCAGTTCGATTACAGCGACCTTCGAGCTTGATCGCGATCCCGACCTGGCGGCCGTGGATATTCAGAATCGGGTGAATACGGCACAGGGACGCCTCCCGAACGCGGTCAAAGCTACCGGAATCACGATCACCAAGTCGTCCAGCAACTTTGTTTTTGGCGCCGCAGTATATTCCCCGGATGACCGCTACGATCCCCTGTTCATGAGCAACTACCTGGACGTTTACGTGAAAGACACGCTGAAGCGGGTGCCAGGAGTTGCCGAGGTCTTCATCTTCGGCGAACGCAAATACTCGATGCGCTTGTGGCTGGATCCGGTGCGCATGGCCAGCCGCGGCCTCACCGCCAGCGACATGGTGAATGCCCTGCAAGAGCAAAATGTGGAAGTCGCTGCCGGCCAGGTCGGACAGCCTCCCATCAAGCCGGGACAGCAGTTTCAGATCAGCGTACGGGCCATTGGGCGTCTCAGCGAACCCTCGCAATTTGAAAATATCATTCTCAAAGCGAACGCCGATGGAACCTTGGTCCGGCTCAAAGATGTGGGCCGAGCCGATCTCGGGGCGGAGGACTACAGCTCTGACTTGATTTACAACGGGCATCCGGCGGTGGGTGTCGCGATCGTGCAACTGTCGAGTGCGAATGCCCTGGATGTGGATCGCCGGGCACTGGCGGAACTGGACCGGCTCGCGAAACACTTTCCGCCGGGGATGAAATACGAAAACGCTTTTGACTCGACGGAAGCCGTGGGTCAATCGATCCGAGACGTTCTCGTCACTCTGATCGAAGCCATCGGCCTGGTCATTCTGGTGATCTTCATATTTCTGGAAGACTGGCGCAGCACCATCATTCCATCGGTCACGATTCCGGTTTCGTTGATTGGAACCTTCGCGTTCGTCAAGTTGCTGGGATTCTCCATCAATACTTTGACTCTGTTCGGCATCACGCTGGCCACTGGGCTAGTCGTGGACGACGCAATCGTCGTTATCGAAAACATCGAACGCCACCTCCAGGAAGGTGAGCGGGACCCGCGCAAAGCCGCCTCGGTCGCCATGGGAGAAGTCGCCGGCGCCGTCATCGCCACATCTCTAGTGCTGGTTGCCGTGTTTGTGCCAGTCGCGTTTTTCCCCGGAACCACTGGCATCCTGTTCCGTCAATTCGCGCTAACCATTGCATTCTCCATTTCCATTTCCGCGTTCAACGCTCTCACCCTCACGCCATCACTGTCGGCGATTCTGCTCGGTCGCGAGCACGGAAAGAAAGGCTGGTTCTTTAGGCACGTTGACCGCGCAATCGCCGCGGTCACCGAAGGATATCGCCGCTCGCTGCACGCTTTCCTTCGCTTCCGCCTGGTCGCAGTGGTTCTTTTTCTCACGGGATTGGGGCTCACCTTCGTGATTTCCCAGCGTGTGCCCACGGCCTTCGTCCCGGACGAGGATCAGGGTTACTTTCCGGTCGTGATCCAGGCTCCGCCGGGCGCATCCGCGGACTACGTCCGTCACATCGAAGATCAGGTGAGCGCAATCATGCGCCCGATGCCAGAGGTCGAAAACATTTTCGCCATCACCGGCAACGGTGCGCCCAACCGCGGAATCATTTACGTCGGGTTGCAAGACTATTCAAAACGCAAGGGCAACGAGCATTCCGCGGACGCGGTTGTAAACCGATTACGTGGCTCTGTTTCCGGAATCACTGGAGCCCAGGTACTTTGCTTTTTACCCGCTGCGATCGCCGGTCTGGGCCAGTTCGGTGGCTTCCAGTTTGAAGTGCAGGACCAGGGTTCGCACACCTTGGAAGAGTTGGCGAATGTCACGCAGGACATGGTTCGCCAGGGCAACTCGCGCAAAGACTTGACTGGCTTGTTCAGCAGTTACACCGCAAGCGATCCCCAGTTCCTGGTCACCATTGACCGCGAAAAGGCCAAGAGCCTGCACGTCCCACTGCAGCAGATCACGGATACTCTGGGCGTGTACATGGGTTCAGCGTACGTCAACGATTTCGATTTCAACAATCGCTCGTACCGCGTTTTTGTCCAGGCCGACAAGCAGTTCCGCTCGCAGGCGAAAGACATGAAGCAGTACTACGTGCGCTCGGATAGCGGCGCGATGATTCCGCTCGAGAACCTGGCCACAATCACGCAGACCACGACGCCGCAGGTGATCAGCCATTACAACCTGTTTCGCTCGGCGGAAATTGACGGTTCGCCGGGTCCCGGTTTCAGTTCCGGACAAGCCATCGCCGCGATGGAAGATTTGAGCAAGAAAGTTTTGCCCGGTGGTTTCACCTATGAATGGACGGGACTGTCGCTCGAAGAACTGGCCTCGGGCAGGACAACGATCATATTGTTCGGCCTGGGAGTTTTGGTCGTATATCTGACGCTCTCCGCGCAATATGAAAGCTTCGTTCTGCCCTTTATCGTGCTGCTCGCAGTGCCCATGGCGCTGCTGGGAGCGCTCGGTGCACAAGCGCTGCGAGGTTTGCAGAACGATGTCTACTGCCAAATCGGACTGGTGATGCTAATCGGTTTGTCGAGCAAGAACGCAATTCTGATCGTGGAATTCGCCGAACAGTTGCGGGAACGCGGGTTTCCCTTGGTCGAAGCCACGGTAGAAGCGGCCAGGATTCGTCTGCGCCCCATCCTCATGACTTCGTTCGCATTCATCCTGGGCGTAGTGCCGCTCATGGTCGCCCACGGCGCGGGCCAAGAAGGACGCCATTCCGTTGGAACCACCGTGTTCGGTGGCATGATCATGTCAACGATGTTAAATCTCTTCTTCATTCCGGTTCTGTACCTGATTATCGAAGGATGGCGCGAACGAGGCAGAGCGCACGCCCCAGAACCCGCGCCGGCGCCCGCCGACTGACAGTGGAAGACGGGAAACAAGATGTTCTGCGCGGCAAGCGCCTGTAATGTGGCCAAGCTTTTTCATCCATGATATAGCTGAAACATGGAAATTCTGACGATTGCTCCATTTCTCGACTACTTTGAGAAAATACGCTCCCGTACCATGCGGCTGGTCGCCTGTATTCCGCCCGCACACCTGGAATGGCGCTGCAAGGAAGGCAAATTCACCCTAGGCGACCTGGCACGCCACATCGCAGCCGTGGAGCGATATGTGTTCGCAGAGTCAGTGGCTGGCGGACGCAATCGCTACGCGGGATGCGGGCGCGAGCTAGCCGACGGTTACGACCAAGTGGTCCAGTTTATGGAGCGCATGCACTCCGAATCCATGAGCATCTTCTCTCGGCTTAGCGACGAGGATTTGCTGTGCAAGTGCGCCTCCGCCGATGGAACGCCCATGACCATCTGGAAATTGCTGCGCTCGATGACCGAGCATGAGATCCACCACCGTGGCGAGCTTTACGCTTATCTCGGAATCCTCGGCGTCTCCGTGCCGCTCTATGGATTGACTTCTGAACAGTTGCAAGAGATCGCGGCGAGAGCTTACCCCCAACAGGCGTAGCGGGCCGATGTGGATCTCGCGGGGATCGCATGGCAACGCGGAGCAAAATGCGCCACTACTGTTTGTTTCTCTCTCTAGGCTCTGCCCTGGTTCTTGTCGTATTCGCCGTCGCGCAGACACCTCTAGCGAAAACTCCGTTGCCCAAGTTCGAAGATGTCGCCAAGCAGGTTGGCCTGACCGTCTCCCACATTTCCTCTCCAGACAAGCGTTACATCGTGGAATCGATGAGCGGCGGCGCGGGGCTGATCGATTGCGACAACGACGGCAGACTCGACATCATTACGGTAAATGGATCCACTGTCGACCGCTACAAGCAAGGCGGCGATCCCATGATCACGCTCTATCACCAGGACGATGGCTTCACATTCACGGACATTACCAAGTCCGCCGGACTCACCCGCAAAGGGTGGGGCATGGGCGTGGCTGCGGCCGACTACGACAACGATGGTCTGCCAGACATTTACGTAACTGGCTATGGCGGCAACGCACTCTATCACAACCTGGGCAACTGCAAGTTCGAAGATGTCACGGAGAAAGCAGGAGTAGCGGCGGGAGGATTCAGCACTGGCGCTGCCTGGGCTGACTACGATCGTGATGGGTACGTGGACTTATTTGTCTCGCGCTACGTGCACTTTGACGTGAACAAACTGCCCGACTTCGGAAAGAATGAGAAGAACTGCAGCTTCAAGGGAATCCCGGTACAGTGCGGACCGTGGGGCATGCTTGGCGAATCCGACTTACTCTTTCACAATCGCGGCGACGGCACCTTTGAAGAAGTTTCCAAGAAGGCTGGCGTCGACGACTCCAACAAATACTACGGCCTGGGAGCAATCTGGGGCGATTACGACAACGACGGCTGGCCCGATTTGTACGTCGCCAATGATTCCGGCCCGAACTACCTCTACCACAACAAGCACGACGGGACGTTTGAAGAAGTCGGCATGCTCTCAGGAGCGGCCGTCAGCGGCGATGGCTCGGAGCGGGGCAACATGGGAGTGGACTGGAGCGACTATCTGCACGAGGGCCGCCTCTCCATGTTTGTGACCACCTTCACCGAACAACCCGACAGCCTGTATCGCAACCTCGGAGCTCAGGGATTCTCCGAAGTGAGTTATCCCGCCAAACTCGCCAAGGCCACGTACAACCCGGTAGGCTGGGGAACGGGATTTTTTGACATGGACAATGACGGTTGGCCGGACCTGTTCATCGCCAACGGCCACGTGTATCCGCAAATGGATCTCGTTCCCGGCGCTCCCCGCTATCGCGAGCCCATGCTGTTGTTCCGCAACAACCGCGACGGCACCTTCGAAGATATTTCCAGCGTGCTTGCCGGAATCCCGGAGGCCTCGCGGCGAGGAGCGGCTTTTGGCGACCTCAATAACGATGGGAATATCGACATCGTGGTGATGAATACGGGAGAACCGCCAACCCTGCTGCTGAATCAGGGAGGAAATAAGAATCATCGTGTGCTGTTTAAGTTGGTCGGCACAAAGAGTAACAAAATGGCAATTGGCTCACGCGTGACCGTAAGAGCGGGAAAACTGGTGCAATTCAACGAAGTTCGCGCCGGAGGCAGCTACCTCTCGCAGAACGATCCGCGGCTGCACTTCGGTCTCGGCACCGAAGCCAGAATGGACGAAATAGAAATCAAATGGCCAAGCGGCAAAGTTGAAACCCTGCACGATGTCCCAGCAGATTTTATCTATACGATTATCGAGGGCACGGGCATCCAACAAAAAACCAAATTGCCCGCCCTGCTTAATGTGGGCGCGGGCGTTCCCGCCCGTGCTGGGCCTGACGACAGGAACCCTCGCTAAGCGGAAGCCGAAGGCACTCCAATCCAGCCAAGCGAGTATCATTGAGAACGCCGCGAGCCCCCATGCTGCCATTCAAGCTGGTTTATAGCGACGACTATTATCTTCCCATCGGCGCACACGTCTTTCCCGCTGAGAAGTATCGCCGAATTCATGACCGGTTGCTCGAGACAGGAGTCGCCGAAACCTCCGACTTCGTAACTCCGCAGCCCGCATCCGATCAGGATGTGCTCCTCGTGCACACGCGTGAATACGTACACAAACTGAAAACGGGAACCCTTTCCGCACGCGAAGAATTGGAGTTGGAAGTTCCCTACTCACCCGAACTGGTGGAAGCCTTCTGGATGGCGGCCGGCGGCTCCATCCTCGCGGCCGATTACGCGCTGCAGAATCGCGTTGCCATTAACATCGGAGGCGGGTTTCACCATGCTTTTCCCGACCATGGCGAAGGCTTCTGCATGATTCATGACGTGGCCGTCGCCATCCGCCGCATGCAGCAGGATGGAAAAATCGCTCGCGCCATGACCGTGGATTGCGACGTCCACCAAGGCAATGGCACGGCTGTGATCTTTGCCGGCGCGCGCATCCCGGCGGGGCCGCTGTCCTCGACTTCAGCTTCCACGGTAAGCCCTGCTGCGCCCGCGAATCCACGCAGAGCCTATGCCGGCGACGTGTTCACCATCTCGCTCCACCAAGAAAACAATTACCCCCCGTGGAAGCCACCATCTTCGATCGATGTGGATCTGCCCGACGACATCGGCGATGACGATTATCTAGGCTGGCTCGACAACGCCCTCAGTTCGGGATTACGCCAGTTCGACCCGGAGTTGATCTGCTACATCGCGGGCGCCGACCCCTATCGCGAAGATCAACTCGGAGGCCTCTCGCTGACCATCGAGGGACTGAAACGCCGCGACCAACTGGTCTTCCGCGTCGCCCACGCTCGTGATATTCCAGTCATGGTGACGTTCGCCGGCGGCTACGCGCAGCGCGTGGAAGACACCGTGACCATTCACTGCAACACCGTCATCGCCGCGAAAGAAGTGTTCTCCTGATCTTTGTCATCGTGATCCTTGCCAATGCTGATCCCTGCCGGGAACGAGCTTCGATGAGTTATCCTAATCGGTCGGAAAGTTGGGATCCCCCGGTGCAGCCTTGACTTCTGCTCTGAGAGACACATGCCTTCGAGTGCGCTTGACTACATCACGGTTCGTGGCTTCAAGAGCATCGCGTCGCTTGAGAAGCTTCCGCTGAAATCTGTCAACGTTCTGATCGGTTCGAATGGCTCGGGAAAATCCAATTTCATCGGCGTCTTTGCGTTTCTCCATGCAGTTCGCGAAGGGCGATTGCGAGATTACGTAATCCGGGCCGGGGGCGCAGAAAAAATACTGCACTTCGGCTCTAAGACGACAGAGCAATTTGAGGTTCGGCTGTTTTTTGGAGGACCGGGCGATCTTCAATACCATCTAATACTCTCCCCAACGAACGATGATGGTTTGTTCCCGTCTACGGAGATCGTCTCTACCTCTGATCGTCCGAATTGGCCCCCTCTTGAGGTGCCTCTCCAGCCGCGAAAACGAGGGCGTGAAGCGGGAATCAGCGATCCGCGCAGCAAAATTGCGACGGACGCAGAACCAGAAAGTTTCGCTCAGGTCGTCGACCTTGTGTCGGGCTTAGTGCCAGTGCGTCTTGGTGGCTGGCAACTTTATCACCTACATGACACCAGCCTGTCTTCGCCGATGCGCAAGACAGCAAAGGTCAACGACAATGAATTTCTGCGTCCCGACGGCTCTAATCTCGCCGCCTTCCTCTACTACTTACAAGAGAGGCATCAGACTTCCTACAGTCTAATCAGGCGGACGATCCAGCGCGTAACGCCCTTCTTCGATGATTTCAGGTTAGCTCCCTCCCGACTAAAGCCCGACGACATTGTGCTTGAATGGCGGCACCAGAACTCGGATCAGTATTTCGATGCAGATTCGTTTTCCGACGGCACACTTCGCTTCATTGCCTTGGCCACGCTATTTCTCCAGCCTAAGGAATTCTTACCTTCGGTTATTCTTGTTGACGAACCTGAGTTGGGTCTTCACCCCTACGCCATCGAGATGCTGGCAGCGCTCATTCGGCAAGCATCGGAGCACGCGCAGGTGATTGTCTCCACCCAGTCGTCTCTGCTGTTAGACCATTTTGATCCCGAAGATGTGTTGGTTGCTAACCGCATAAGCGGTGGCACGCGGATCGAGCGCTTAGAGCCAACCCAGCTCCGAGATTGGCTGAAGGACTACAGCCTAGGTCAGCTTTGGGAAAAGAACGAATTTGCGGGCCGTCCGCTCCCGGAGTAAGCATGGCGCGCTTGTTGGTTCACGTCGAAGGCCAGACTGAGGAAGATTTCGTAAATGAAGTTCTTCGAGACCATTTGGTTAGCATCGGCTATCAGTCAGTCAGCGCCCGCATCGTTGGTAACGCCCGTCTGCGCCAGCGCCGCGGCGGCATCCGCCCTTGGACCTCAGTAAGGAAGGACATAATAAACCACCTTCGGCAGGACTCCGGATGCATAGCAACGACCATGGTGGACTTTTACGGCTTACCTCAACAAGGGGACGGTGCATGGCCTGGACGCGCACAGGCCTCAGCATTAGCGACCAAACTTAAATCATCGTGCGTGGAAGTGGCTCTGGCAGAGGACTTATCGAAAGAAGTTGGATCAAGTTTCAACCCGAGTCGTTTCATCCCTTTCGTGGTGATGCATGAGTTTGAAGGTTTATTGTTCAGTGATTGCACGGCATTCTCCCAAGCATTGGTCGAGCAGACCTAGAGACCCACTTCCAACGGATTCGGGATGACTTTGAAACGCCAGAGGACATCGACGACTCTCCGATTACCTGTCCCTCCCGGCGAGTGAAGGACCTCGTGCCAGGATATGAGAAGCCTCTCTTCGGAACTCTGGCCGCCTTGGAAATCGGGTTGTCCAGAATTCGGGCGCAGTGCCCTCATTTTGATAGCTGGCTCAGGCAACTTGAATCAGCTAGCAATCTGGCCGTTTAGTTGGGACGAAAAGCTGAATCCTCCCCCTTAGAAGTGATGTCTGAGCAGCGATAGCTCCGGCTGCTAAAATAGACGCTTACGCCTATGTTCGAGAATCTTTCAGAAAAACTTCAACGTGCGTTCAAGACCCTGCGCGGTCAAGCCGTCCTCACAGAAGAAAACATTCAGGAAGCGCTGCGCGAGATCCGTCTCGCCCTGCTTGAGGCCGACGTCAACTTCAAAGTTGTAAAGCAGCTCATCGACCACATTCAGGAAAAGGCCGTTGGCCAGCAAGTAGCGACCGCCCTCTCACCAGGTGAACAGGTCATCAAAATCCTACGCGACGAGCTGATCGAAACCCTCGGCCGCGATACCGCGCGCTTGAAGTTCGCTTCACAACCGCCGACTGTAGTGCTGATGGCGGGTCTGCAGGGTTCCGGCAAAACCACTACGTCCGGCAAGCTCGCAAACTGGCTCAAGAATGGCGGCCATCGACCGTTGTTAGTCTCGGTGGACGTCTATCGCCCTGCGGCTCGCGAGCAACTCAAAGTGGTAGCGCAGGCCATCAAGGCAAACCTCTACGAAGGTGAAGTCGGCGAAGCCAACACCGCGACGGTCGAGCGCCTGGCCAAAGAAGCGCGCCGCGAGGCCATCAATACCGGCTCCGATGTGCTCATCGTCGACACCGCTGGACGCCTTCACATCGACGACCAACTCATGGAGGAAATGCAATCGCTCAAGCGGATACTCAATCCACAAGAAATCTTGTTCGTCGCCGACGCTATGACCGGACAGGACGCGGTCAATTCCGCCGACGAGTTCCACAAGAAGCTCTCGCTGACCGGCGTCGTGCTAACCAAAATGGACGGAGATGCTCGCGGTGGCGCGGCGCTCTCTATCCGTCAAGTCACGGGCCAGCCCATCAAGTTTATTGGCGTGGGCGAAAAGTACGACGCGCTCGAACCGTTCCATCCCGATCGCATCGTGTCGCGCATCCTCGGCATGGGCGACATTCTTTCGCTGATCGAAAAAGCCGAGCAGAATGTCGACAAGAAAAAGGCCCAGGAAATGGCCAGCCGAGCCCTCTCCGGCGATGGCTTCTCGCTGGAGGATTTCCGCGATCAATTGCGCCAGGTGAAAAAGATGGGATCGATCCAGAGCATCATGGGCATGTTGCCAAGCATCGGTCCCTTCGCCGGATTGCAGAAGCACGCGGACAAAGTCGATGAAAAACAAATTAACCGCGTCGAGGCCATCATCAACTCCATGACTGTCCACGAACGCCTGCACCACGAGGTGATAAACGGCAGCCGGCGCAAGCGCATCTCCCGAGGTTCCGGCACCAGCGTGCAGGAGGTCAACAATCTGCTGCGCCAATATGCCCAGATGCGCAAAATGTTTAAGCAAATGGGCAAAGCAAGTTTCGCCCGCAAGCTGGCCGGCATGAAGCTGCCGGGAATGTAGGGATGCAAACCGCACTTGCAAGCTTGACCATTCAGAGCTACGATTCCCGCGCGAACTTTGGAGGTGGCTATGAAGCACGGCCGCTGGGCTGTCGTTCTGATGGTTGTTTTACCTCTGTTCTTCTCGGTTCTTGGGCATGCGCAACTAGACCGGATCGTGATTCCCGCGGGTACACCGGAAGACCAGGCGCTGACCGCGATTTCGAACGAGCAAGATACGCAGAAGAAGCTGGCGATGTACCAGGATTTCCTGCAGAAGTTCTCGGCGAATCCTGCTGCGGTCGCGTATGGCAACTGGCAAATTTCACAGTCTTACCAGACGGCGGGAGATCTGCAGAAGGCCCTCGAGTACGGCGATAAGGCTTTAGCCGGCTCTCCACACAACCTGGACATTCTGGTGTCGCAGGCAGGCATTGCTCAGCAATTGAAGGACAACGCCAAGGTCTCCGATTATTCGACGCGCGGCGGTGAACTATACAACTCCATTGCCAAGCAAGCCAAACCCGAAGCAATGAGTGACCGGGAGTTTGCCCAGCGCGTCGACGAGGAAAAGAGCGGGGCCAAGAGCTCCTACGACTTTTTGGAAGCGGCGGCGTTCAATGCAATTGCAGAGGAGCCTGACGCCGCGAAGCGTATGGCATACATTGAGCGCTTCACGCCAGCCTTTCCCAACTCCCGTTTTCAGGAACAGATTGCATCCTACGCGATGATGTCGTTGTCGGACCTGAAGGATACGCCGCGGCTGATCTCTTACGCAGAAAAGACGCTGGCTGCCGATCCAAACAACTTGCCGGCGCTGCTCCTTCTGGCCGGCACTTACGCCGATGACCCCAAACCCGGCAGCGTGACCAAGGCAGTTACTTATGCGCAGAAGGCAATCGACGCGGCCAAAGCCGACGCTCCCGATGCCGATCGCACCCGCAAGGTCTCGGCCGGAGCGGCACACTCCACCTTGGGGTACGCCTACATGAAGCAAGATAAGACGGCAGCGGCGATTCCAGAATTGAAATCGGCCTCGGCATTGTTGAAAGGGCAAGACGATCAGCAATATGCGATTGCAATGTATCGTCTCGGTTTTGCATACGCCAAATTGAGCAAGATTTCCGAAGCGCGGGAAACCCTGCAAGAAGCAGTGAAGATTTCAGGACCAGTACAACAACCCGCGCAGGATCTCTTGCAAAAAGTGAACGCCGCCCGCGCGAAAGGAAAGTAGCTTAAGGCGACCACCGATTCGCGCGATGCGATGTTTCCTGCTCTCGCCATCGTGACTAAGGCGTCAGCTTGAACACGGTTCCGCCACCAGAAGCTCCGCCCGCGATAGTCGTGCCGTAGAGGTTGCCGGCCGCGTCCCGGAGCAAATTGGCATTGGGACTTGCCGCGTCCGTCCCGCCAGCGAAGCTGTATAGCACCGTCTCCTTGCCGGTCTTGTCGAACTTGAACACGGTTCCGTGGCCGGCAGCGCCGCCCCCGATCGTGGTGCCGTATAGGTTGCCTGCGGTATCCCGAACCAAACTCGCGTTGGGCTGTCCTCCATCTGCTTGTCCCGTGAAGCTGTACAGCACAGTCTGCTTGCCAGCCTTATTTATCCTGAACACAGTGCCGAAGTATTGGTGCGCCCCGCCGTAGGAGGTCGTGCCGTAAAGGTTGCCGGCTGAATCCCGGACTAAGCCTCCGAAGTAGGGATACCCACCGTCCACGCCTCCGGTAAAGGCGTGCAGCACCTTCTCCTTGCGAGCCGTATTCAGCTTGAACACGGTTCCGTAGCCAACACCGAAAGCGCCGAAGGTGGTGCCATAGAGGTTGCCCGCCGAGTCCCGGACCACACCGGCATAGGGATTTTCGCCATCCGCTCCCCCCTTGAAGTTGTACAGCACTGTCTCCTTGCCCGTCTTAGTCAGCTTAAAGACGGTTCCACTGCCGGATGTGCCACCCTTATACGTAGTGCCGTAAAGGTTGCCCACGCTATCCCAGACCAGTTTCGCGAAGGGATAGGCTCCGTCACCGGCAGTCCCCGTGAAGTTGTAGAGCACAGTCTTCTTGCCGGTCTTACTCAGTTTGAACACCGTGCCGTAGCCAGAGGCGCCGCCAGCCTCGGTCGTGCCATAGAGGCTGCCGGCCGGACCCCAAACCAAACCTGCCCACGGATTTGCCCCGTCTGTCCCGCCGCTGAAGCTGTGCAGAACCGTCTCCTTGCCAGTCTTATCTACTTTGAACACGGTCCCGAAGTTGGAGGCACCGCCGACGGCTGTTGTGCCGTAGAGATTTCCGGCAGAGTCCCGAACCAGGCTTGCATAGGGCTGCCCGCCGTCCACGCCGTTTGAAAACGAGTAGAGAATCGTGAAAGTTTGCGCATGTGCCGATTGAGTCGAGCCAACAGTTAGTACGCATATGATCGCCAACGTCAGGAAGCTTGTCACGCGCCTGAATCTCCCAGAAATCGAAACTTGATGCTGGACTGTGCTCGTCACCTTGCTCCCCCCTTTTCACAGCGCAAGCATCCTACCGTTCTCGTAAGGAATGTCAATAAGAGATTTGGGCTAGTTCCGGCGCTGGGTCGCGGACCCAGCTTGTTTGCATCCGTCCTGAAGCCTGCAGCCCCTTAGACTAGTGCCCCACCAACTCAGCAGAGAGCAAGTTGGCTTTGACGGCAAGATTGTAGGCGCGTTGCAGGTCTCCGCCGTTGGCCGCGTTTTTTGCCTGCTCCATATAGGTCTTGATTTGCTTCACCGTATCCTGCTGGCTCTCGCTGAGTTGACGGCCCGCGATTTTCTTCAGGTTCGCATCGCTGGTAGCTAGCAGTTGATTCGTGCTTTCCATCTGGTGGGAAGCTTGTTGTTTGCTCAGGCCCGGAGACAGATCCACCGTCGGATCGGTTGCGCCTCCGTTACGGATAACGGTTTTGGTAGGACCCGTCCCTGCGGGCGTTGTTGTCGGCGCAACCGCTTGGTGTCTCCCGCGGTGCTTCTTGGTTTTAGCTGTAGTGGGCTGCGCGGGTTTGCAGTCTGACTTCGTACTCGAACCCGCTTGAGAATTCTCTGGACAGGGTGGGGCACCCTGGGTTGGCAATTGCGTTGGCGCGGCTGGTTGGTCCGGAGCTTTTTGCTGATCGGTTGGAGGTTGGGCGTCCGAACTCTGCGAAGACGGACTGCTCGGTTGGCTCTCCTGCGACTGCGTCGACAGCACGAGGAGAGCGACACTGGCCTCCGACGAAGGTAACAGCAAACACATTCCGAGGATGGCGGCCAGAGGCATACTCAGTTATTCGCTGCTCGCAGAAAAAGTAACAGCAACTCAGGTCTTGCAGGCTGCGGTAAGAGTCGTCGAGGACGCGAAAAGCTTACCTCGGGGGATAGAGCGCGGACTCATTTTCAACGACTAGCGGCCTGTCGCGGTGAGTTCGTTACCGGTCCGCGGAATCCCTCAGGGGCTAAAGCCCGCGTCATTATTAGCTCCGGGCGGCACGGCTGAAGCCGTGCCCTTCCCCAAAGCAAATAAACCGATCGCCCGCTCTAGTAATGATTGTTCTGCGACAAGCCACTAGCGGCCCGACTAAAGTCGGGCCCTTCCCAAAACCTGCCTGAATCACACTCTTTCCCCAGCCTACTAGCGAATTCTACCGCCGAAGGGAAATCGCTGCACTATTCGCCTTGATCGGCGAACCCAAAGATCGGCCAGCCCCACAGCTGGCAAACAAGAGTCGCGAATAGCTAGCCGTACTCAGGAATTTGGAACCGTCAAGCTCGGTACGACGGCCCGGCCATTGCCGCCGTCGGTCTCGGCTCGGATCTCGGCCACAGGCAGGCGAAGGCGGAAGGTCGTGCCCTGCCCTTCCACGGTCTCGAAATCGATCGAACCGTAGTGCCACTGCAGAATCTTACAAGTTTGGGCGAGACCTTGGCCGCTGCCGCCCTTTTCTTTCTTGGTGGTGCAGTAAAGTTCAAAGACCTTGTCTTGGATTTCATGAGGGATGCCATCGCCGTCGTCACGAATCTCCGTAATGACAGCATCCCCATCACGCCGAGCTGAGATGGTCAGTTTTCCTCCCCGAGGCATCGCTTGCACGCCGTTGAGCACTACGTTCATGACGGCTTGCTTCATCAAGTCGGGGTCCACCTTTACGCTCAAGGGATCGGGGCCAAGTGCGCACTTTACCATCACGCCGTGTTGCTCAGCGTCGGGCGTAGCCAGCATGACCACATCATCGAGCAGTCGGCGGAGATCGACTTCCTCGAGATGCAGATCGCGCGGTCGAGTGAAGTCCACTAGTATCTGGACCACACGATCCAGACGATGAATCTCATTGCCGATAATGTCCATGTGCCGGCGCGTATCGGGATCGATCTGCTTCAGCTTGCTTTGCAGCAATTGCAAATGCAGCACAATCGCATTGATGGGGTTCTTGACCTCGTGAGCGACGCCACGCGTTGTGCGGCCGGGAAAGGACATCTGGCGGGATTTTTCGACTTCGTCCTTAATGCGCCGTACCGACTCCTTATCCCGCAGCGTCAGTAGGGCGATCTGAGAGCCCCGCTTCTGAATGAAATCCAGCGATACTTGTACCATCCTCCCGCCCGCGGACTCGACCTCGTGCTGGGTGATGGAGTGCCTCTCTTGAAAACCCGCTAGCACCAATGCTCCCAGGGAAGAATCCACCTTGAAAATCTCCTCGACGGCGTGGCCCAGCAACTCAGCTCGTGGGCGGCCGAGAAAACGTTCCACGGAAGCACTCACCAGGGCGACACGCGAGTCTCGGTCGAACAACATCAGCCCATCCTGCAGATTGCCCATGATCTGGTCTACATCGTCTTTCAGCGCTGAAAAAATTTCCCGGGTGTCGCGCATCTGACGTCCCAGGTGAGCAATCTTCAGGGTTACCAGACCGTACTCATCGTGTCCGGCATCTTCCTCGTCGACCGGTTCAGAGTGGCCAGCCGTGGCACTGTCTAAGCTTCGGCTGATGCGCTCCAGTGGCCCGAGCGCGATGTGCGAGAGTCCTGCGGCCAGTAACAGAGAGAGGAAGATCGAGATGCCAGAGAAGATTACGGCATGTTGCAGCCGCGGGGTGATCTCGTTCTTAAGAAATACGGTTGAGACGCCCAACCGGATACTGCCGAATGCCTCACCGTTTAACTGCAGGGGTATGCGCACATCGTAGACGGTGGGCGGGTTGTAAACCAGCCGCAACTGCTTGCGGAACTTGGCATCCTGCACGATCTGAAAGTCAGGACGGTCGGGAACGGTTTTGCCGATCTGGTTAGGAATGCTGTGGAGAATCGCCTTGCCATCAGCATCTACGATGGCGGCGTCGTAGATAATCGGCCAGTCGGTTACGACCGATTCCACCATTGTATTCAGATCAAAGTTGGTCGCCAGATAGTCGTCAATCGCGCGCCGGACTTTTGCAGGCTTGCTGGTGTCAACGTGGGTGCTGGTGAAGTCTGGGAGCTCGCTTGCAGCAATATGGGCGAGTTCTGAATTCAGGTGGTTCGCCGTTTCATGCGCAGACGTGACCCGCTGGCGCAGTATCTCCGAGACGTAAATATAGGAAAACGACGACACCAGCGCTGCCACCAGAAAGGTGATGGCGAGCACGATCTGGGTTTTCCGGCGCATTCCTCAATTAGACCTTATGCAAAACCATCAACCTGCCGAGGCAGGCGAGGGCGTCCACACCCGTGCGGGCACCAGTTCGAATTCATACTCCATCAGGGTTGCCGGATTCTTCCTTGACCAAAGCCGCGTCGGCCGCCGCATTGCCGTATTCCTTAAGCTTATTATGCAAGGTTTTCAGGCTAATGCCGAGAATCTCCGCCGCCCGCGTCTTGTTATTGCTGGTGGACTCGATGGTCTTCAGAATCAGGCGGCGTTCTGCTTCCTCCACGGTCGTACCCACACCCAAGTGAATGGCATCGGGATCCTCGGATGAGGTGCGAACCGTGGTCTGGCCGAATCCGGGTGTCAGGTGCTTGGTTTCAATCACCGCTCCCTCGCACACGATCACAGCGCGCTCCAGAGCGTTGCGCAACTCGCGCACATTTCCGGGCCATGAATAGTTCTGGAACAGATTCAGCACCGCCTCGCTTACCACTGCCACCTTGCGCCCATGTTTAGCACTCATGTCCTTCAAAAGCGAATCCACCAGCGCCGGAATGTCATCCTTGTGCTCGCGCAAGGGTGGCATATGAATGTTAAAAACGTTCAGCCGGTAGTAAAGATCGTTGCGCAACTCCCCGCGGGCCACGGCCTCCTCGGGCACCTTGTTGGTTGCGGCAAGAACGCGGACGTCCACGGTCGTTTCCACCTTGCTACCCAAGCGGCGGAGCTTGCGATCCTCCAGGACGCGAAGGAGCTTGGCCTGGGTGCCGACCGGCATTTCGCCGATCTCGTCCAACAGTAAGGTTCCCCCTTCCGCCAGTTCAAAGCAGCCGGTGCGGCGCTCCAACGCTCCCGTAAACGCTCCTCTCTCGTGGCCAAAAATCTCGCTCTCAATCAGGGTTTCTGGAATCGCCGCACAATTGATAGGGACGAACGGCCGGTTGCGGCGAGGACTGAGTTCATGGATAGTACGTGCCACCAATTCCTTGCCCGTGCCGCTGGCTCCGGTGATCAACACCGAGGCGGTGCTCGGCGCCACCATTTCAATCAGGCGGAAAAGCTCCTGCATTTTCTTTGACGCCCCAACCAGACTCCCAAGCGATCCGGCGTCCCGCAGTTTCCGCCGCGTGATTTCGAGTTCCACCCGGGTTCCAAGCAGCGCCGAGGCGTTCTGCAGAATGGTGCGCAGCCGGTCGGTGTCGATGGGTTTGGTGATGTAGTCGTAAGCCCCCATGCGCATGGCTTGTACCGCGCTGTCAATTGTTCCCTGCGCCGTTACTACGATCACCGCGATGGTTTTACTGTCATCGGCAATTCGCTCCAGCAGTTCCATACCGCCCATCCGCGGCATCTTGAGATCGGTTACAACCAGAGAAGGCGACCAACTGGAGACCTTTTCGAAACCTTCGGCTCCGTCTCTGGCAGTCTCCGCACGATAGCCCCACGAGGAAACCAGTTCGGCAAGCCCGGTGCGCTCGTTCTCTTCGTCCTCGACGATCAACACTTTTTCTTGGCTCATAGACCCAGGCTCATACGCATCGCTCGGGAAAGAGACGCCCCGCAATCATTATTAAGGGTTGCCGCCATTGCTGCAAGCGGGATGCGTTCTTTCTGATGCGTGGAAACAACCCGAGGGACGGCCAGACTACCAAGATTCAGCCGACTGGTCCTACCTTCGTCCGAGGAGGTCCGTAGGAGCCAGTTCTGTTGCTGAGGATCAGGCCCCACTCAAATCTCAAATCAAGACACATTCTCCTAGTTAGTCGCTGGACGCGGCGAATAGCCTTCAAGTAGAATACTCTGCTCTGAATTTCTTATTATGAAACCGGCATTTCTTTGGATTGTCTGCAAGACATTAGGGAAGTAGAGACGGTGTAACGGTTGCCATGCGGTGGATTCCCAATCTTGTACCCGTGCATGGATACAAAGCTGGAACTGAATAGGTTCAAGTTTTCGGAGGACGATATGTCGTTTCATCCCAGGATAAGAAGCGTGCGTGTGCTGTCTGCCAGTTTCTTGCTGTTGTCAACCGTGGTTCTGCTCGGGGCCGTCACCCTGGCGCAGGACGTGGAAGCCCCGAAGTACGAAATCTTCGTAGGCTATCAGTGGCTGCACCCGGGCGCCACTGTTCCAGCCCCCTTCGGCAACTACAACGCTCCAACTGGACTGAAGCTTCCAGATATGGCCGCGGGCTTTGGCACCGCCTTCACTTACAACTTCCAAAAGTACTTCGGACTGGAAGGCGACTTCGGTCACAACTGGGATAACTACGAGACCACTCTTTCGACCGGTCCCAAGTTGACCTTCCGGACCGAAGAGGCCAACTACTTTTTGCATACTCTGTTGAGCTACAACCGGCTCAATGTAAACGGCCTGCCCACTGGGAACGGCATTGGCGCGATTCTGGGTGGCGGAATGGATCTGCACGTCACTCATAATTTCTCTCTGCGACTCTTTGAAGCAGATTATGTATGGGCCCGGCAGAACTATGCCTCGGTCGTGTCTTCGGCGTTCCCAGATCTCCGGCGAGTCACGCTTGAGGGAGTGCGGCTGCGTACTGGCTTGGTGTTCAACTGGGGCTATCCTGAGCTGGTTACGCCGAGTGCAAGCTGCTCGGTGCAGCCCAACGAGGTCATGGTGGGCGAGCCCATTACGGCCACCGCCGCTACTACCAACTTCAATCCCAAGCACACCCTGAACTACGCTTGGAGCGGCACTGGCGGAAAAGTTACCGGCAAGGATAATACCGCCAGCATCGACACCACAGGAGTTGCCGGCGGCAATTACACCGTCACCGCCAACATCACAGATCCCAAAAAGAAGACCGGCGGAGAGGCCACTTGCACCGCGAACTACACAGTGAAGGAACCGCCGAAGAATCCGCCGACCATGTCTTGCTCGGCCAGCCCGAGCGATCTGCAGGCGGGCGGAAGCGCGACCATCACTTGCACCTGCACCAGTCCGGACAGCGTTCCTGTGAACGTTGGCAATTGGACGGCCAGCAGTGGCAGCATCTCCGGTACCGGCAGCACAGCCACGCTGAACACCACCGGAGCGTCCGCTGGTCCAGTCACCGTCAGCGCGACTTGTACCGATTCGCGCGGCCTGACTAGCCAAGCCTCGACCCAGGTGACGGTTGAAAATGCACCTCCTCCGCCTCCGCCGCAAGCCAGCAAGCTGGCCGAGTGCGGCTTCGAGAACATGGCCAAGATCAAGAAGCCGTGGCGCGTGGACAACGAGTGCAAGGGCAAATTGGACGACGTTGCCAAGAACCTGCAGCAGAATGCGGACAACAGGCTGGTCATCGTTGGCAACGCCGAACCCACCGAGACGCGCAAGAACCTGGCGGCTGAACGCGCCGTCAATTCCAAGGCGTATCTCACCGGCGGCGAAGCCAAGCTGGGAATTGATCCCAGCCGCATCGAGACCCGCACGGGCAGCGCTGGCAGCATGACCGCTGAATACTGGATCGTTCCCGCTGGCGGAACATTCTCGGAAGCCGGCACGCAGCCGGTGGATGAATCGGTAGTGAAAGCAGTTCCGGATCATCCCCATGCGGCGGCGCCCAGGAACAAGAAGAAGACGACGCCATAGGGCGAGCGCAGGTTGAGTCCGTCGAAGACTGGCTCGTTGAGACAATGGCCGGTCGAGTGCCACACTCGACCGGCTTTTGTGTGCGTGCACGTGCGAACTGATGACGATCGGCCGGGCAGGCGAGCGACTTGCACCGCAGGCTATGGCCGAATACGCTTGTGCCTTAGTGGAGCTAATGCGAATCCGCCGCATCCAATCCGGGAGGGACAAGGCTGACCATGAAGATTGCAAATGACGTCACCGAGTTAATCGGTAACACGCCGCTGGTCCGGCTTAACAAAGTCATCGAAGGCTGCGCAGCCCAGGTGGTGGCGAAACTGGAGAGCTCGAATCCTTGCGCCAGCGTAAAGGATCGCATTGGCGTCAGCATGATTACGGCGGCGGAGCAGGCCGGAAAAATTCAGCCCGGAAAAACCGTGCTGATCGAACCCACCAGCGGCAACACTGGCATCGGCCTGGCTTTCGTGGCGGCTGCAAGAGGGTACAAACTCATCCTGACGATGCCGGACACTATGAGCCTGGAGCGGCGCGTGTTGCTGCTGGCCTTTGGTGCGGAAATCATCCTTACTCCGGGTCCAAACGGGATGAAGGGTGCTATCGCAAAAGCTGAGGAGATCCTCGCCAAGACGCCAAATGGCTTCATACCGCAGCAGTTTGACAACCCGGCCAATCCCAAGATTCACCTGGAAACCACCGGGCCCGAGATTTGGAATGACACCGACGGGCGTGTCGATTTCCTGATCTGCGGCGTTGGCACCGGCGGGACCATCACCGGCGTTTGCCAATACATCAAGCCGAAGAAGCCTTCGTTCAAGGCTGTTGCCGTTGAACCGGCGGACAGCCCGGTGCTCTCCGGCGGGAAACCTTCGCCCCACAAGATCCAAGGCATCGGGGCCGGGTTTGTGCCCAGCATTCTACGCCGCGACTACATCGATGAGGTCGTCACAGTAACCAACGACGACGCGGTCGACATGGCTCGCCGCCTCGCCAAAGAGGAGGGTCTTCTGGTGGGGATTTCGTCGGGAGCTGCCGTGGTCGCCGCTCTCAAAGTCGCCAGGCGCAAAGAGAACGCGGGCAAGCTGCTGGTGGTGGTGCTGCCGGATTTCGGCGAACGCTACTTGACGAGTATTCTGTTCGATGCGCTCCGCAACCAGGCACTGCAGATTCCAACATCGACGATTGCGGCTTGATTGATGCCTCATCTTGCAGCCTCAATTCGCGAGGACGTGGCCACGGTGCTGGAACGCGACCCTGCAGCCAAGTCCAGCCTGGAGGTTTTTTTGTGCTACTCGGGGCTGCACGCGGTGTGGTTCTATCGCATCAATCACTGGCTGTGGAACCATCGTTTCTTCCTCGTGGCGCGATTCCTCTCGCAAGTGGCGCGCTTCCTTACCGGAATCGAAATCCATCCCGGCGCCAAGATTGGTAGACGGCTGTTCATCGATCATGGGCTTGGGGTCGTCATCGGCGAGACCGCAATCGTCGGTGACGACGTCACCTTGTATCAGGGTGTCACTCTCGGTGGAACCGGCAAGGAGCACGGCAAACGGCATCCCACCATTGAAGATGACGTGGTCATCGGCGGTGGAGCGAAAGTGCTCGGTAACATCACCGTAGGACGGAACTGCCGGATCGGCGCCGGTTCGGTCGTGCTGCGAAATGTGCCGGAGCATTCCACCGTGGTCGGTGTCCCCGGGCACATCATCTTCCGCAACGGCGAACGGGTGGTGATCACCGATCCCAAGCAGATTAACGACCCGCTCTCCGAGGCCCTGGCGGCGGTGGCGACCGAAGTAAACAAGTTGCGCGAGCGAGTGCAAACCCTCGAAGGCTCAGAGGTCGCAAGTGAACCGCTCTCCGCATCTTTGCAGCGGATCATGGAAGACATCGATTACCAAATTTAAGCTTGCAGCGCAGGCGTTAAACAGCAGTTCCCTCCGCTCCGCCTCTCAATCCCTTCGGGGAGGAAAAGCTCTGGTCGGGCCTGACAAGCCGTGACGGGCTTCCACTAATAGTGAAAAATGCTTTGATCCGCCGTCTTCCCATATTGGGACGGAGTTTACTGTTTAGTATCGGGTACCCCCCTCCCCCCTTTTGGCTGCAAAATCTTGAAAACAAACGACCTATAGATTGACTATATGTGCTAGATCTTTGAGTTTACGGGACTTACACGCAAAATCTAGAGAACATGGGAGTTAGCAGCCCGTGGTGAAAGTCCAATCTCCGACCTCAGCGCCTAAAGGCGCTCTCATAAGGCCACACTTACGGCATGCCTGAAGGCATGCCCTTATACGAATCTCACTTGCGCCACGGGCTGTTAGGGCTGGGGCGCGACTGGCTTGCGTCCCATTTTGGAATCAGCCAGGGGTCTGGAAACTACCCCATCGCCTGGATATCAAGATTGTCAAAGATCTGGATTATTCTGAAGATAATGTATCCTGTAGTAGGTTATCCGGTTGTGGGGCATGCCGTCAAGGATAAAGCGGTGAGGAACTAAGGCTCGGGACACGGTCCCAGGTCTCGAAAACCGAGGCTGTGACGAAACTCGCGCCGTCGGCTAAGCGGGACTCGGTACCGGGCTTTCAGATGCCGCCGTTACGCGGATGGAGCACAGTTTGTCTCACCGTCACGTATCTTATAGATAATCTATACGTTCTTATATTGTCGTAGTTGAAGCGACGAGATCAAAGAGAAAGGGGTGGGTTGCGGAGCCGGTTGCGGAATCTCGCACTTCCACGTTTGCATCGTCCGGGTGAGCCTGAGACCGCCGTCGTGATGCAAGCACCCGCCCCTTGCGAAAAAGCCGCAAGGAGCGGGGCACCCAAAACCTAATTTTCTTCCGCTGACGTCGGGGCACGCGGCCGCTTGCCAGAGCGGGCAAACCGCGCTACGGTTTTAGGCGTATGAGCGATTTACGAAACCAGATAAATAGCCTCTCCGCTGCGGAGAAGGCAGAACTACTCGATACCGTCTGGGAAAGCCTGGAAGCGGACGCGGCATTACTGACGGATGCGCAACGGGCAGAGCTCGATTACCGCATCGCTCGGCATGAGCAAAACCCTACCGATGTCATGCCTGGGAACAAGTCAGGGCGGGGCTGTTTAAGAAACCGTGACGCTACCGGTCGTCTGGATACCAGAGGCGAATGAGGATTTGCAGGAAGCGCGGGCATGGTAACACAACATACGCCCGGAGCTTGGGGAGCGTTTCGCGCGGGCGGTCGAGGGCACGGTTGAGGCAATCGCAGAGCATCCATTGCAATTCCCTGTGGTCTACCGGAGCCGTCGCCGTGCGGGAGTGCGGCGGTTCCCCTACGGAATATTCTTCGAGGTTCAGGAGCATCGGATTGTCGCAATCGCCTGCTTCCACGGCAGGCGCAATCCGAGGCGCTGGCAGTCGCGGTAAAAAGGTCTGCTGTCGCTCGCAAGGAGCGGGACACCCCAGGCCTGATTTTTCTTCTTCGGGTCTGGGCACCTGCCGACGTCATATAAAAGCCCCGCCCCTCTCGCAAAGAACGCGAGAAGGGCAGGGCACCCGCTTTTGAGGGTGGCGAAAGCCTGGGCCAGCCCGCTGGTCTGCATGTTTTTTTACGACTTGACCGGCGTAAGCCCTATAATGGCAAAGTTTTCGAGGTACTTTTCTTCTTCAATGAACTGGCCGACTGTTTTCACTTTTTGCTTCGTCTGGCCCTGAGGCTTGAAATCCAGCGACAGGTGATAGCTCGGGCTCTTTGAGAACTTGCTGTTGAAGTAGTAATGCAACCCCGACGCAACAACCGACGCAGGAAAAACATGGATTGAAGGCTCGTGTTCCTTGCTTGATATATCAACACAGCAGACAAAGCGCGCCTCTGGTGGAATATCATCACTTCTTGGATTGGCGTATTTCTTCTGAAGCATCCAGCGGCGCGGATAGGCTGAGGTTGATTTTACCTCAATGAAAGCGACCTTTCCGTGCTTGTCGAAAGCCAGAATGTCGTAGCTGATCGTTTCGCCCCATTGCAGGCTGACCATATAGCCACGATGAGTTAGGCGAGATGCTACCAAGAATTCGCCGGTCAACCGATTCAGATTCTTTTTCTCGTTTGATACTTTATCCGATGGCTTCTTTGGCACGTAGGCATTTTAAGCTATTGCAAGCTTACCGGCTGGCGCTTTTTATCGCTTGGTCAATCTCCAAGGGCGCCATGGAAAACGCTACATGTCGGGACTAGGCTTCTTGGGAGAAGTCTTTTGCAAATCATCTTGATGCTTCAGGTATTCGTCTAGTGCAAAGACAAGCGAAGAGGTGTCCAGATTTCCACTGTATTCCTCTAGGTGAATTGAAGATACGCCGTTGTCCCAAAGGAGCACCTCTCCTGTAAAGTGCGCACCCATCCTGTTCTGTAAGCCTTTTGTGGTTTTCTTGGTGGCCTCTCCGAACTTAGCTATCAAATTGTCGCGTAGAAACACATAGTCGCTGTGCCGGGCGGTGTACATCAGCCACACGAAACGATCTTCAGAAAAGGTGGCCTGTTTCATGTCCATACGGATATTCGCGTAGGTAATGAAGGTTTCTCTGCCCAACGTCATGCACATCCCGCTCCACTTAACCGAATCCCTAACGTGGTAGAAATTATTCAATCCGTTAACCGCATCCTTGTCGCCACACTCGGGATTATTTTGCCGGTACACCGATATTGCCTCACCCAGCGCATCGCTCTTTATGTGATACGGCTCAAGGGCCGTAGCTGTACGAGCTGAATCTTGCCCGAAAAGAACTGCTGCAGAAAGCAGCATGAAAACGAGATTTTTCATATCCGCAAGCGTCGCCTCTTGCTATGCCGCAAAAGCGTAGTAGGGGACAGTGTGGATTGTCAATCGGGTCATTCGTACCAAGTCAGACCAACAGACTGATCCGATAAGGAGAGTGAAGCGAATGCCTGTGCACAATCAGGTATCGGCCTCGGCGCGGCTCTTTCGCGAAACTTCCGTTCACCTGGCGCTTAACATTCCACCACATGGCAAAAAGACCTCCTACCTATATATAACCACGCTTCAGCGCGGTTGGCGGTTATCTCATCAGTCCGTTGTGTGTGGTCTAATGATTTCATGACCGATCTTGATCAGTTGCGGCGGGAGAAGTGGCATTTGGACGGACATGCCGTGCGCACCTTCGACGACGCCCGCTTGTTTCTCGAGTCGGTCGGGTTCTGCATGATGTATCCCATGCGGCAGCCGGTGCTCGTGCCCACTTTCATTGGAGCCTGGGTGGGTTCGGATGAGCAGTTGCCTGACTGGCAGCACGCTTTCGCCGATCCGCGGGCCCAGGAAGCTACCGAATTGATGGTTCGTTTGTTGCGGGAACGCGCGGCTTACGAGGCCAACCGGTTCGACGAGAACAATGCCTTTTTGGTTGCGGCTTCTATCTTTCCTTATTTCTATGCGCTGGTGGGAGAGCGCAATCCCAAGTCGGCGCCGAAACCGAAGCCGCACTCGGATTACTCGCAGCTGGCTTGCGATGCGTTTGAGTTGATCCGGCGCGATGGTCCTATCTCCAAGCACAAGATGCGCGATGTGTTGGGGGGCAGCGTGTCGTTCGTGGCTCTCGATCATGCGCTGGGCGAATTGTGGTCGCGGCTCCGCATCACGCGGGTCGATTACAATCCCTCCGAAGGCGCGTTTTGGGATGTGCTCTATCGCTGGTCGCCGGATGCGGTGCGGGCCGGGATGAACCTATCGGTGGGAGAATCGCTCTCTGCACTGCTGTCGAAATATTTGGATTGCGTGGTGGCCGCCGATCAGCAGGAGCTGGAATCATTTTTCGGCAACTTCGTTCCCCGCTCGCGGGTGAAGGAAGCCATTAACGCGTTGCTGGCGGCGCGCGAGTTGAGCTTCATTCGCGTGGGCAACCGGTCGCTGATTCAAATCGCACCATCGAGAGCAGAGCAGGCTCCGCGCGCTTCGGGACCACGACAAGAACGCGGGCCACGGAAAACATCCACGCCGCCGCGAGTTTGACCAGCAGGAGTCCAACGAGAGCTGTCATCCTGAGCAACGCGAAGGATCTGTGCATTCTGATGCTGCGGGCAAAATGCATAGATCCTTCGCTAGCGCTCAGGATGACACGTTCCTAGCCTGCTTAATTCACCAGAGCTGAGATAGGCGTATGAGGAAGCGTAAGCAGGGTTGATGGAGGGGCAGAGTCGGTCCGGCGAGGCGAGGGCTGAGGGCCGGTTCGGCGTGGCGACCAGAGGG